>Ga0164241_10000058_pt1 | contig 265775 bp, 263 predicted proteins | sample OricomyardsoilBY_FD_108780 | JGI IMG/M metagenome (GOLD analysis project Ga0164241, IMG submission 108780) | Backyard soil microbial communities from Emeryville, California, USA - Original compost - Back yard soil (BY) | ecosystem: Environmental > Terrestrial > Soil > Unclassified | place...
ATACCACCTGTGCCAAACTCTAGATTTTTATAAAAGCTATCCTCGATTTTCTTCTCATCTTGCTTCATATTTTCTAGCTGTTCTTTTAATTCTGCATCTAATTGTGCGTAAGAAAGCCAGCGACTAAATTCTTGTTTCCAATTCATTCTTCTCTCTCCTCTCGCTCGTCATACCTTTATTATATGAAAAAAACATGCTGTATCTCAATATTTTATAAAATCTAACAGGATTTTACTAGGAATATTTGTATACACTATTGTTAAATACTCCACTAAAGGGAATGAGGATTATGCACGAATGGGGCTTGTCAGAAGAGCTCAAAATACAAACAAAGCAAATGATTGAAATTGCTGAAAAAGAACTATCGATTATGAGGAACGCAATCGATAAAGAAGACGAATGTATTTTATGCAAAATGGAAGATATTCATCATATGTTAGCAAATGTACAAACATTAGCAGCTACATACTATATTCAGGCATATTTATCACCTTATACGGAAAGTTCATCTTTTATTACGACAGCTATCCAACATTTAAGCGCCAGAAAACATGGTGCTCTTATCGTCGTGGAACGAAACGAGACGCTTGAAGCTCTCATTCAAACTGGAACGACATTAAACGCTCATTTAACTGCGCCATTACTCGAATCAATATTTTATCCAGGTAACCCTCTTCATGACGGTGCCGTTCTCGTAAAAAATAATCATATTGTCTCAGCTGCTAATATTCTTCCTTTAACGAAAAGTACAGAAGTTGATCCTGAGCTAGGAACACGTCACAGAGCTGCAATTGGCTTATCAGAAAAGAGTGATGCACTTATATTAGTTGTCTCTGAAGAAACGGGCCGTACTTCTTTTGCTTTAAATGGGGTTTTGTATACGATTTCTTTATAAATACTTTTTAGCACCGTTTTGAACAGCACAGTAGTAAATGAAGTTATATCGAATTACCAACAAATACGCCTACAATATTAATAAAAAAGGCTATCTCCAAAATTTGAGCCAGCTTTTTATTCAAAAAATTATTCTTCTACAAAATGCTCGAAAAGTATACGAATTACCTACCCATTGCTGGAACTGCCCCATAAATTATGTGCACGCAGCGATATCTAAGTACAATAATTATCACTTCATGTCTTGCTAACTCTTTTTATACTCAAAACATGTTTAGAGTTCTTTCATAACAACTATATTTTTTCTAAAATGCTACACTTCCGGCTATTATTTTGTATCTATTTTTAAGAAATAGGAAAAAGGGTACTTTAGACATCCTATCTAAAGTACCCTTTTATTAAAAATCTATTTTATTATAAAGAATAATTGGAGACTGCAAAATGGTAAAAATATAGCATACTTTCAAAATTATTTATAATTATTAATATTAATATTAAACATAAAGCAACTACTTTTACACGTCTCATCACTTTAAAACCATATGCCAATAATAACGGTATTGTAAACAGCATATGTGCGCCATAAATAAATGCTTCAGATGCCCCAAAACCAATAATTCCATGTAAAACAATATTAAATAGTAAACAGAAACTTAAAAACCTTACGAAAGGTTCTTTTCTAAAGTTTTTCCATACAGCTACTATTATAAAAGCATACACAGATACAATCACAATCCATCCGATCATAGTATGCGATGGAAGCATATTTAATTGTGCGAATTGCTCACCTTGTCTTAAAGTAACTTCCGAGAATGGTCCAAAGATGAATGAAGATCCTAATAATAGATGAAATACTAATATACCTGATGGCTTAACGTATTCTGGTGAAAAATTCTGTCCTTGCGCAGCAAAGTCCATACTCCCCTTTAATCCTTCGATAAGAACTACATTATTTGCGTTCATTGCTAATACAAACAGGACCACGACAATAACAATCGAAATACCAGTCCAAATAATTTTTTTCCGTAGTTTCTTATAACTCATCACACTACCTAAAAACCACATAAACGAATTGGTTAATGTAACCCCTGTTATTCCTATTGCCAACAATACATTCGCAATACTAAATCCTATTTTCGCTTCTTTTTCCCCTGTAATAAATGGATAGCATACAAAACACATAAGTACCAATGTGAAATTTGCATAGCTAAAAGATTCTGGTGTCCACGTAATAACTAACATAGTAGCTGAAAATCCATACATGACCGCTAGTAAAAAAGAAACAATCGTATTCTTACAAATTTTACAACATAATGTATAAATCATCACTACACTGAGCGCGCTTAAAAACGTTTGAATGAATATAATACCATGTACAATATTCCCTACTTTTACTGTCTCCAGCATCCACATGAATTGTTGAATAAAATAATAAAGGAATGGATGTCGGAACCAGGTCGCCGCTGCTACATCTACTTTTTCAAGGAAAAAGGAGATGATATAATATCCTTGATCAAAAGAAAAATAGGTATCAACCACCCACGCTTCAATAAAAAGCTTAGAGTGAGTATCCATTTTCCAACCGATAAAAAAATAAAATGACCAATAAAAAATGAAAAGGACAAGGGCTAACATACCCTTTCCTTTATAATCATTCCAAATATTCAATACTTCTTCTCCTCTCTACGGTAGAAATAACATAATTAGATGTGCCACGTACCCAATAACTGTTCCTAACACAAGTCCACCAAAAATCTCATGCCAATGATGTCCTTGACGCTCTCTTAATTTTTCTTCTTCCGAACTTATATGTTTATTCAACATTTTTGCATGTTTACCAACTGTACGGCGAAGTCCTGTGGCATCAATGATAACAATTGTTAAAATTGCCATCCCGATTCCAAACATCGGTGTATTAAACCCTTCATGAAACCCGATTGTCATGACCATACTTGATAAAATCGTTGTATGCGTACTAGGAAATCCACCATTTCCTACTAAACGAAAAGCATCTTTTCCAGAACGAAGATAATTCACTAAAAATTTCAATACTCCCGAAGCTACCCAAGCTATAAATGGAAGTATACAATATAAATATGTTCCCATTGCTTTACCTCCTATGATTTTGCAATAAATAAAATGCCAGCTACTATACATACCATTCCAGCAATTTTCATGAAATTGATTGTTTCACCAAATAATAATGCTGACGCAATAATAACAAATACATATCCGAAACTCACCATTGGGTATGCATAACTTAAATCAACCTTTCTCAGCACAATCATCCATAATAATGCACTTAAACCGTAAAAAGCTAGTCCGAAAAAGTTCGGTACGTTAATGAAATTCATAATACCTACAGCCGCTGAACTTTGTGATTTCATTGCGCCAAACTTTAATAAAATTTGCCCTACAACTCCCATACCAACTGATAAAATAATCATCAAAAATTGTTGCATCTCTATACTCCTTAACTGTTTATATTCAAAAAATGTTTTATTCCAAATAAAAAACGTTTAAGACACTCCTCTTAAACGTTTTAACAAACCCGAATAGAGTAATTAAAAGTTCAATAGTATAATAATAACTGTTATCGCATATAACAACACTGTTATTAGAATATGCTGATCCTCTAATAAAACTTTATCTGGTTCTCCACCTTTATCTTCCATGTGAACTAAATATAAATAACGAAAGATCCCGTAAATTACAAATGGAATTGTCCACATTAAATAGATACTTTTCCCTGCATTAAAAGTAAAGATAGCATAAGTTACAATAGTTGCCGATGTAACAATTGTACTTAATTGGTCTAACAAAGCAGGAGAATAACTTTCTAATACTTTTCTATGAGAACCTTTATTATTCTGTAACAATACTAATTCATGTCGTCTTTTATTAATGGCCAAGAATAGTGACAGTAATAATGTACATAATAAAAACCACGGTGTAAATGGCACTTGAATAACTAATCCACCGGCCAATGCTCGTAAAACAAATCCAGATGCAATAATTAAAATATCAATGATTACAACGTGCTTTAAACGAATTGAATACGCTACATTTAAAATAAAATAGACTGCTAATACTAAGCACAATAACGGATTTAGTATATATGAAACTACTAAAGACGCTACTAAAATAACACAACCTGCCGTAATAGCAAAGTACGGATTTAATGCACCCGATGCCATCGGTCGATATCGCTTAACAGGGTGTTGTCGATCTGCCTCAATATCCATAAAATCATTTAAAATATAGACACAGCCAGATATTGCACAAAATAGGGCAAAACAAATTGCAGCTTGTGCCACCATAGTTAAAGATACTTGTTTTATTGAAAAGACTAACGCTGCAAATACAAGCAAGTTTTTAGTCCATTGTTTCGGGCGTAACTGTTTAAAAAACAATACAACTATATTTTGTTGAGATAAAGTTCCTTCCCTCATAATAATAAGAGTGCTTCTATTTTTGTCACTCTCTTCTTTCCCTCCCTATTCAATTGTTATTTACTTCTAATACAGGAAAGATTATATCACATAAGTATAACATTGAAAATCAACTATTAAATACCAATAAAGAGGTCTCTCATCCACATTGGTATTTCTAATAGACAAAGCTACAACAGCATTACACGCTCATTAATGGAATCAACATTTTCTAAAAGCAACCATCTTCATGATGATGCATTCTCGTTAAAATAATCGTATCGTCTCCATTGCCAATATTCTTTCATTAATACAATTACAGAAGTTAATCTTGAGCTCGGAACACGCCTCAAAGTTACAATTGACTTACCAGAAAAAAGTGATGCACTTGGTTCTGTAAAGAAACAGACCGTACTTCCTTTTTCAAATGGAATCTTATACACGATTTCTTTATAAACATTTTTTTCAACAGCATAGTAGCAAACGAAGTTATATCGAATTACCAATAAACAGGTCTACTATACCAATAAAAAAAGGCTGCCTCAAAAATTTGAGACAGCCTTTTCTTCAAAAAATTATTCTTCTCCAAAACGCTCCACAAGTGTTGCAAGTGTACGTACCATTGCGCCAGTTGCTCCAGCTGGACCTAAGTCGTGCGCACCTTTTGTTTCTGATGTTCCAGCGATATCTAAGTGTACCCATGGTGTATCTTCAGCGAATTCGCCTAGGAATGTACCTGCCATAACCGCATGTCCTTCACGGCCTGGTGAGTTATTTAAATCAGCAAACTTACTGTTTCTCACACGTTCTTTATCACGATCAAAAATCGGTAGTTGCCAAATTGGCTCATCTGTTTCCATAGAAGCCTCTAGCACTTGCTCAAATAACTCTTCATTATTTGTCATTGCGCCTGTCGTATAGTTTCCAAGTGCAACAATTACACCGCCTGTTAATGTTGCAACATCAACAAGGTAGTTTGCACCAAGTTTTTTCGCATACGTAATACCGTCAGCTAAAGCTAGACGACCTTCTGCATCCGTATTTAATACTTCAATTGTTTTTCCGCTCATAGATGTGATTACATCGTCTGGCTTAAATGCCGTACCACTTACAACGTTATCAGTTGAAGGAATAACAGCGATCACATTTTGTTCTGGGCGAAGTTCACCGATAATTTCCATCGCACCTAATACAGCAGCTGCACCGCCCATATCACCTTTCATACCAACCATGCCTTCACGTGGTTTTAAAGAATAACCACCTGTATCGTATGTAATACCTTTTCCAACGAACCCAATGACATCTGTCCACTCTTCTTTTCCTTTATAAATAAGAGCAATCATTTTTGGTGGCTCTACACTACCTTGGTTTACTGCAAGTAACGCACCCATACCAAGGTCTTCCATCTCTTCTTTCTCAAGAACTTTATAGTCCATATCATATTTCTCCGCTAATTCAACAGCATACTCAGCAAGCTTTGTCGCTGTTAATACGTTTGGCGGCATATTTACAAGTGTACGAGCTGAATTTGTTGCACGTCCATGTACGTAGCCAACTGTTAATGCTGCTTCAATTTCTTGTGCATCTTCCGCTGTAATAGCCGTGAACTTCTCTAACTCTACACGATCCTTTTTATCTGATTTATACGTTTGTAACTCATATGTACCAAGGCCTTGTACCTCTGTCGCAATATGAGCGACATCAATCGCGTCTAATTTCTCTGTTACGAAAGAATCAAGTAAGATTGCTGCATCTTGTACTTTTGCTGCTTGCAGTGTTTTAAACGCCTTACCAAGAGCCGCACGTAACGTTTCTGTCGTGTAAGATTCTTTCTTTCCTAAACCAACAAAGTAATAACGTTTCACATTTGTTTTCCCTAAGCTATGTACTTTCGAAATGGCCTTTTTCTTCGTAGATAATTCTTTCTCTTCTAGTAAAACTTGTAATTGCCCTTCAAACGCTTTGTCCAGTTCTTGTACAAAACTACTCATTTTCTCTTCTTCAAATAAAGCAACAATTACCGCTTCATGACCTGCTAATTCTTTTTGTACTTGAAACATGTTCAGACCCCCTAAATTTCTCTACCACCATTATAACTTTATTTTCGATAAAATGCGATAATTCTAACTACAGTTATATGGCGTGTAAAATCGCAGATCCAAAATCTCCTCTATCATGAAATAAGCCAAGAAAAAAGTCTAGCGTAATTACGACTAGACTATCTTTGTTTTAAATATTGACCACGAAACACTTGCATCGTTTCGTCTTGATTTAACATCGTTAACTCTTCTTCTGTAAACTTACCATTTCCTACTTTTACTACGTACACATTTACTTTTTTCTTACCCCATTGGCTATAAACATCTTTCACCGTATCATAATATAGATCAAGACGGTTTCCTTTTATTGCGCCGCCCTTATCAGCTACTACACCATACCCGTAACCTGGCACGAAGAGAATTGTTCCAATCGGGAATACGCGTAAGTCCGCAGCAATTGTGGAATATAAATCCCTTTTCACTTTGACACCTGAATATGTAATACCATACTCTGGATGCCCTGGCCTCTTACCAGTTGACTCAATCCCGGATGTATAACCTGTTGCAGTCATTTCAATTGAACGATATTTAGACCAGTCGTTTGCCTGCTCTAAAGCATTTATCACTTCTTTACTCGGAGCAACATTTCTCTTAACTTCTGCTGCATGTACTTCTTTTGCACTCATTCCTTCATATATCTTTACAATCTCTAATAAAGAAACTCCTGTGAAAGCATTCCATGTTACGCATAATGCAATTGCAAGTAAACAAGTCATCATAATGCGAATACAATATCGTTTTAACATTTTTATATTCCACACTCCTTCATCGTTAATCATTCCCTATACGATGAAGGAATATGCAAAAAAATAATCTCCAACTTAATTGGAGATTAAAACATTTGATATCCGCTTTTCCGAAGTTTCTTGATTACGACTCCTGCTAAAGCAGCCCCTACTAATCCAGTAGATAGAATAAATACGTCTGCTTGTCCTAAGTGCGATACACTTGTCCCAAATGAAGAAAATGTTTCTTTCGGTTTTGAAAAATAATCCCACATACTCGCTTTATTAATAATAAGCATACAAACAATCGGATACACAATAACCATTACCCAAGTAGCTCGCAAAATCATGTTGAGTAAAAATCCAATTCCAAAGAACAAAATAAAGAATAACATCATTGAAATAAGTAGTACCGGTATACTCACTCTTTTCCCCTCTCCTTCGCACGTGCCGTAAATACGTGATAAGCTGTATAACCAAATGGTTCACCTGGATTTAATGTTTTATCCACTTCAAGATGTAGTTCTGATCTTCCTTCTAACAAATATTTAATAAGCACAGACGTATTCGGATCGTCTACAATCTTATCCGGATGTAAGAACGCCACTTCAGACAATTCTTTCTCCTGTACAATAATATTTTCTCCTTCAGGTTCCAAAAGGAAAATAATCATATTATCACTAATCTCATTACGAATAACACCCGATCGAACACCAATAATCCCCTTCACATGAGCGACAATGCCTGTCTCTTCTAACACTTCGCGTTTCACAGCTTCATCAACCGTCTCACCTTCATTTACAAAACCAGCCGGTAAAGACCATTTCCCTTTTAATCCACTGTATTTCTTCTTAACAAATAGCCACCTACCATCTTTTGTAGCTACTAAACCACTAACAGCTAGCCATACCTTCCCTCGTTTCTCCATGATGTAATAACCTCCTCCATCAGAACGGACAGAATATTCTTTCTTTTTTATATATTATACTATATTTTTAATATGAAAAAAGCAGAAACAGCTCTTAGCCGTTTCTGCTTTTTCTACTATATATTAAAAGAACTTTAATTTACCTTTTTTAAGAACTAATAAAGGTCCACCTAATAAGAATAGGTAACGGTTATCGATTACTTTCTTCATGAAGGAAGCTTTCCAACCTGTTAACTTTTTACCCATAACAACGCCCATTGCATCGTCATGACCTAAAGAACATACAGATCCTTTATTATCGAATGCGAATTTCTTCATTTCGCCCTTGCCACGAACTAATACAGTTAAGTTGTGTGCAATATTGTAACCTTGTTGAATTGCAATTTGTGCTGTTGGTGGGTAAGGACGATTAATTTCTTCATTAATGATTAACGCTGCGTCACCAACCATGAATACATCTTCGTATCCTGGAGCGTGCATGTACTCATCAACTTTTACACGTCCGCGCATTGCTTCAAAGCCAGACTCTTCCACAATACCATTACCACGAACACCTGCAGCCCAAACTACTGTTTCAGACTTAATTAATTCAGTGTCATCGCCATTCGCAACGATAATACCTTCTTCAGTTGCTTCTTTAATTGCTGTACCGATGCGGAATTCTACACCTTTTTTCTCAAGTTGTTTTACAGCGTATTCTACTAACGCTGGATCGAAACCTGGAAGTGCTGTTGGAGCAGCTTCTACACAGATGATACGTGCTTTTTCACGTGGTACATTATACTCTTTGCAAAGTTCAGGAACACGGTTTGCAAGCTCACCTACGTACTCGATACCAGTAAATCCAGCACCACCAACAACGATTGTTACTAACTCATCGCGTTGTTCAGTTGCATATTTAGAGAAACTAGCTTCCATATGCTCACGAATTTCACGAGTTGCATTAATGTTAGCGATTGAGAATGCATGCTCTTTTAATCCTGTAATTCCGAATGTTTCTGATTCGAAACCAAGACCAATTACTAAGTAATCATACTCTAACTCGCCATCTTTTAAGATAATGCGTTTTTCAGCAGCTTTAATTTCTACTACTGTGTCTTGTACAAAGTTCACTTTATTTGTATCAATAACGTCTTGAATATCTAGACAGATTTTTTCATCTTGTAATGTACCAGCTGCGCTCTCATGTAACCAAGTCGCTTGGTAGTGATAGCTGTTGTTGTTTACTAGCGTAATTTCAGCTTCATTTACAGATAATGCTTTTTGCAGACGAACAGTCGTAATCATCCCGCCATAACCTGCACCTAAAACTACGATTTTTGGAGTCTTCACCAAATCACAACCCTTTTCTTTATATAATAGTAATGAAAAATAATACCAAGTACTAAAAACTCTATTTGTCAAGAATGTGGAATTTATCACATTCTATATCATAACAAAACGCAGTCAAAAAATCGTACGAATTTTGTCATAGAAATTTAACATAATACTTCCCTATATTAGTCGGTTTTATTCCAGAATTCAAGCGTCTGGAGAATTATCAATATTTTAAAATAACATAGCGTTTTCAAGGGTTTTTTAGCCTTTTTTTCATGTATTTTCCTTTCTGTATATTTTATACAATAAAAAAGAACCTATGCGAAAACTTACACACAATTCAGTCGTTTTCAGAAGTATTATGAACTCAAATATGCTATCATTTATTTGAAAGTATCATCATTTGCAGGATTTTCGTGTACATATGAACAATATATGAAATCAATATCAAAATTCCATCTATAGGGGGAATGAAAGTGGCAGAAAATCAAAAAGTTTACGACATAACAATTATTGGTGGTGGTCCAACGGGACTGTTCACAGCATTTTATGGCGGTATGAGACAAGCAAGTGTAAAAATCATTGAAAGCTTACCTCAACTTGGCGGACAATTATCCGCACTCTACCCTGAAAAATACATTTATGATGTGGCTGGATTTCCAAAAGTGCGCGCACAAGAATTAGTTGATAACTTAAAAGAGCAAATGAAGAAATTTGACCCAACTGTTTGTTTAGAAGAAGCTGTCGATACGCTTGAGAAACAAGCTGACGGTATATTTAAACTTGTTACGAATAAGCAAACTCACTATTCTAAATCAGTTATTATTACTGCTGGCAATGGCGCTTTCCAACCACGCCGCTTAGAATTAGAAGGTACAGCGAAATACGAAAAGAAAAACTTACATTATTTCGTTGATGATATGAATAAATTTGCTGGTAAGCGCGTCGTAGTATTTGGCGGTGGCGACTCAGCAGTAGACTGGACAATGATGTTAGAACCGATCGCTGAAAAAGTTACAATCGTTCATCGTCGTGATAAATTCCGTGCGCATGAACATAGCGTAGAAAGCTTAATGAATTCTCGTGCAGAAGTAAGTACACCATACGTTCCAGTAGAACTCATTGGTGATGATAAGATTGAACAAGTCGTTCTTCAACATGTAAAAACGGAGGAAAAAATTATCATCGATGTTGATGACGTAATCGTAAACTACGGCTTCGTTTCTTCTCTTGGCCCAATTAAAAACTGGGGCCTAGATATACAAAAAAACAGCATCCTTGTAAATTCAAAAATGGAAACAAATATTCCTGGCATTTACGCTGCTGGTGACATTTGTACATATGAAGGAAAAGTAAAACTTATCGCTTGTGGATTTGGCGAAGCACCGACAGCAGTAAACAATGCAAAAGCTTACTTCGATCCAAATGCAAAACTTCAACCGATGCATAGCTCAAGTATGTTTTAATATGCAAAAATAAAGCTCCTTCCATACGTGGAAGGAGCTTTCCTTTTATATAACATAAAAGCACACTGAGTCCAATAAACTATCGAACTCAGTGTGCTTTTCGTCTAAAAAATTATTGTTTTCTTCTTCTACCTAATACGAATAATACTCCGCCAACTAAGAATGAAATTCCCGCACCAACTGACATCATCCATGAATGTGCTGCCCCTGTTTTCGGTAATTCTTTTTCTACTTTTACTTGCGGTTCTTTAATTAACTTTTCCAGTCTTACTTCCGGTTTCTCCGGTTTCACTTCTGGTTTCTTCAGATCTTTCGGCTCTTCCGGCTTCACTTCTGGTTCCTTCGGCTCTTTCGGTTCCTCCGGTTTCACTTCTGGTTCCTTCGGCTCTTTCGGATCCTCCGGTTTCACTTCTGGTTCCTTCGGCTCTTTCGGTTCTTCCGGCTTCACTTCTGGTTCTTTTGGTTCTTTCGGATCCTCTGGTTTCACTTCTGGTTCTTTCGGATCCTCCGGTTTCACTTCTGGTTCCTTCGGTTCTTTCGGCTCTTCCGGCTTCACTTCTGGTTCCTTCGGTTCTTTCGGCTTCACTTCTGGTTCCTTCGGTTCTTTCGGCTCTTCCGGCTTCACTTCTGGTTCCTTCGGTTCTTCCGGTTTCACTTCTGGTTCTTTCGGTTCTTTCGGCTCTTCCGGTTTCACTTCTGGTTCTTTCGGTTCTTCCGGTTTCACTTCTGGTTCTTTCGGTTCTTTCGGCTCTTCCGGTTTCACTTCTGGTTCCTTCGGCTCTTCTGGTATCTTAAGATCTTCTTTTGTTTTCGGTAAAATTGTAACTGTAGGCTCAAGTGGTGGATTTATTTTATCGTCCACTACCGCTCTATTTGTTATCCCTTTACTTGGTGCTGCTTTTACCTTCACTTTAAAAATAATACTACGTTCTTTCGTATCTGTAATTTCTAGATACTTTGCTATTACTTTTCCAAACTCCATTTTTAACTCTATTGGATTTGGTTCAGCCCCTTCAAATCTAATGCTATCTTGCACGTACTCTAAACCGGCTGGAATTTCATCTTCTACCTTTACCTCTGCTAGTTTACCGTTTTCTACCGTATTTTTGAAACTAATTCGGTATTCTACTTCTTCTCCTAGCTTCGGTTCTTTATTATTTACTGTCTTCGTCGCTTTTAACTTACCATCTTTATATTCTGGCTTTATTGTCGCTGTCGGTTCCATAACTGGATGATTTGGATCATCTACATGAATGATCGCTTTATTTGTTATTTCCTCTCCAACTTTTACTGATTCTTTTACCTTTACTTTAAAGATGATACTTCTTTCTTTCGTATCCGTAATTTCTGGATACTTCACTGTTACTTTTCCATTCTCGACTTTAAGTTCTGTTGGTACAGGCTTATCACCTACGGCCTCCAGACTTTCTTTCACATACTCTAAACCAGACGGAATTTCATCTTCAATCTTTACATCAACTAACTTCCCGCCATCTACTGTGCCGTTAAAAGTAATTCGATATTCGATTTCTTCCCCTAGCTTTGGTTCATGGTTACTTACTTCTTTCCTTGCCTCTAGTTTCCCATCTTTATATTGAGGTGTAATTGGTATAAGTGACTCAACTGGTGGATTTGTCGGATTATTATCATCCACAACCGCCTTGTTTATAATTTCTTTTCCTACTTGTACCGTTTCTTGTACTTTCACTTTAAAGATGATACTTCTTTTTTTCGTATCCGTAATTTCTGGATACTTTGCTATTACTTTTCCATTCTCAACTTTAAGTTCTACTGGATTTGGTTCCGGCCCATCAGACTTTATACTATCCTGTACGTATTCTAAACCAGCTGGAATTTCGTCCTCTACTTTTACCTCAGTTAGTTTGCCGTTTTCTACCGTATTTTCAAAACTAATTCGATATTCTACTTCTTCTCCTAACTTCGGTTCATGGTTACTCACAGTCTTTTCAGCTTGTAATACACCCTCTTTATGTTGAGGTTGTATCGCGACATTCGGTTTCTCTGGTGGATTTATAGTATCTTCCACAACCGCCGTATTCACAATCGCTTCGCCAATTTTAGCTTTTTCTTTCACTTTCGCTTTAAAGACGATACTTCTTTCTTTCGTATCCGTAATTTCTGGATATTCTGCGAGTACTGTGCCGTTTTTCACTTTTACATGCAACGGTTTTGGATTATCCCCCTCAGCTCTTTCGCTACCTTCTACAAACTCTAAACTGTTTGGTAATTCATCCTTAATTTTCACCTTCGCTAATTTTCCGTGCTCAACTACGTTACGGAACGTAATTCGATACTCTACTTCTTCTCCTAATTTTGGAGCTGGGTTATTTACTGTTTTCTCAGCTTTTATTTTTCCATTCTTATACTCCGGTGTAATAATCGCTTCTGGTTTTTGCGGAGGATTCTTCGGATTATCATCATCCACAATTGCCGTATTCACGATTTTCTTCCCGACTTTTACTGCTTCTGTTACTTTTACCTTAAAGATAATGCTACGCTCAGCTGTATCAGTAATATTTTCATACTTCGCTGTAATTTTTCCAGCTTCTTCTTTTAACTCTACCGGATTTGGTTCATTACCTTCTGCTTTTAAACTATCCATCACATACTCTAATCCATTTGGTAGTTGATCCTCAATTTTCACTTCTGCTAGTTTTCCGTTTTCTACCGTATTTTTAAAACTAATTCGGTACTCTACTTCTTCTCCTAGCTTTGGATCTTTTTTACTTACCTTTTTATTAGCTTTAAATTTACCATCTTTATGCTGCGGTGTAATATCTACTTCTGGTCGCTCTGGTGGATTTTTTGTATCATCAACAATTGCTTTATTTACAATTGCCTTGTCCACTTCAACGGAATCTTTCACCTTCACTTTAAAGATAATGCTTCTTTCTTTCATGTCAGTGATATTTTCATACTTCGCACTAACCTTACCAGCTTCTTCTTTCAACTCTACTGGGGACGGCTTATCACCTTCTGCTTTTAGACTATCTTTCACATACTCTAAACCAAACGGAATTTCATCCTCAATTTTAACCTCTGCCAGTTTTCCATCTTTCACCGTATTATTAAATGAAATTCGATATTCGATTTCTTCACCTAGCTTCGGTTTATGATTATTCACCTTTTTATGAGCAGCAATTTTACCATCTTTATATTGTGGTGTAATTTTTGCTGTCGGATCAATTACTGGATGGTTCGGATCATCAACATGGATAATCGCTTTATTTGTAATGTCCTTCCCTATTGTAACCGAATCTTTTACCTTCACTTTAAAGACAATACTTCTTTCTTGCGTATCCATAATCTCTGAATACTTTGCCATTACCTTGCCATTTTCTACTTTCAACTCCACTGGTTTTGGCTCTTCACCTTCAGCTTTTTCGCTTCCTTCTACAAACTCTAATCCAGCTGGAATTTTATCTTCTATTTTTACCTCTGCTAGTTTTCCATCTTTCACCGTGTTATTAAAAATAATTCGATATTCGATTTCCTCACCTAACTTCGGTTCATGGTTACTTACTTCTTTTCTTGCCTCAATTTTACCATCTTTATACTGTGGTGTAATCGGTACATAAGGCTCTTCTGGCAGATTCTTTGTATCATCCACAATTGCCTCATTTACGATTTCTTCCCCCACTTTTGCGCTTTCTTTTACCTTCGCTTTAAAGACAATGCTTCTTTCCTCTGTATCTGTAATAGCTGGATATTTTGCCATTACCTTATTATTTTTCACATGTAGCTCTACTGGTTTCGGTTTAGAACCTTCTGCCGTGATACTGCCTTCCACATACTCTAAACCATTTGGTAATGCATCCTTTATATTTACCTCTGCTAGTTTTCCGTTTTCTACCGTGTTTTTAAAACTAATTCGGTATTCTACTTCTTCTCCTAGTTTCGGTTTATGATTATTCGCCACTTTCTGCGCAGCAATTTTACCATCTTTATATTGCGGAGTAATTTCCACATGAGGCTCTTCGGGCTCATTTTTTGTATCTACTACGATTGCTTTATTAACAATCTCCTTGCCTATTTCTGCCTCTTCTTTTACTCTCACTTTAAAGATAATACTTCTTTCTTTTGTATCCATAATTTCTAGATACTTTGCCATTACCTTACCGTTTTCAAATTTCAATTCTACCGGACTAGGCTTAGATCCTTCTGCTTGTAAACTGTTCTCTACATACTCTAATCCAGCTGGAATTTCATCTTCTACTTTAACCTCTACTAGTTTTCCGTTTTCTACCGTATTTTTAAAACTAATTCGGTATTCTATTTCTTCTCCTAATTTCGGTTTTTTATTGTTTACAAATTTCTCTGCTTTAAGCTTACCGTCTTTATATTCTGGCGTAATTGTTACTTCTGAAGTTGTTGGATCTTTTGTATCATCAGCAACTACTTTATTGACAAGGCCTTCACCAACTTTAAATTCTTCTTTTACTTTCGCTTTAAAGACGATACTTCTTTCTTCTGTATCCGTAATCTCTGGATATTTGGCGATTACTTTTCCATCTTTCACTTTCAGTTCTACTGGATCCGGCTTAGTACCTTCTGCTTTCACACTGTTTTCTACATACTCTAATCCATTTGGTAAATCGTCTTCTAATTTCACCTCTGCTAGCTTTCCGTTTTCTACCGTATTTTTAAAACTAATTCGGTATTCTACTTCTTCTCCTAACTTCGGCGTTTCATTATTTACCGTCTTCTTCGCTTCCACTTTTCCGTCTTTATGCTGCGGAGTAATTTCTGCCGTCGGTGTTTCTGGTTCATTTTTCGTATCATCAACAATTGCTTTGTTGACGATTTTTTTACCGACTTTCACTTCTTCCTTTACTTTCACTTTAAAAGTGATACTTCTTTCTTCTGTGTCCGTAATCTCTGGATACTTCGCCATTACCTTACCATTTTCCATTTTCAATTCTACTGGATCCGGCTTAGTACCTTCTGCTTTCACACTGTTTTCTACATACTCTAAACCTTCTGGTAAAGTATCTTCTATTTTCACCTCTGCTAGTTTTCCGTCTTCTACCGTGTTTTTAAAACTAATTCGGTATTCTACTTCTTCTCCTAACTTCGGCGTTTCATTATTTACCGTCTTCTTCGCTTTCACTTTTCCGTCTTTATGTTGCGGAATAATTTCTGCTGTCGGTGTTTCTGGCGGATGTTTCGTATCGCTCACAATCGCTTCATTAACAATTGAATCGCTCACTTTACCTTTTACTTTCACTTTAAAGGTAATACTTCTCTCTTTTGTATCTGTAATCTCTGGATACTTTGCCATTACCTTACCGTTTTCAAATTTTAATTCCACTGGATCTGGCTTAGAACCTTCTACTTTTAAACTATCTTTCACATACTCTAATCCATTTGGTAAATCATCTTCTATTTTTACCTCTGTTAGCTTTCCATGTTCTACCGTATTTTTAAAGTTGATTCGGTATTCCACTTCTTCTCCTAACTTCGGCGTTTCATTATTTACTGTCTTTTTTGCTTCAAGTTTTCCATCTTTATACTGAGGAGTAATTTCCGCTGTCGGATTAACTGGCTTATTTTGCGAATCATCAATAGTTGCTTTATTAATGATTTTTTTACCGACTTTTACTTCTTCTTTTACTTTCACTTTAAAAACGATACTTCTTTCTTCTGTATCCGTAATTTCTGGATATTTTGCCATTACTTTACCGTTTTCAAATTTCAGCTCTACTGAATCTATTCCGGCACCTTCTGCTTTCAAACTATTTTCTACATACTCTAAACCTTCTGGTAAAGTATCCTCTACTGTCACGTCTGTTAGCTTTCCGTTCTTTACCGTATTTTTCATACTAATTCGGTATTCTACTTCTTCTCCTAACTTCGGTGTTTCATTATTTACGATTTTTTTCGCTTTAATTTTTCCATCTTTGTGTAATGGTGTAATTTTCGCTTCTGGTTCTTTCGGATCTTTCATATCATCAACAATTGCCTTATTGATGATTTCCTTCCCCACTTCCGCTTCTTCCTTCACCTTTACCTTAAAGACAATACTTCTTTCTTTCATATCCGTAATATTGTCGTATTCAGCAATAACTTTTCCATCTTTCACACTTAACTTTAATGGAGCTGGTTTATCACCTTCAGCCTTTTCACTGCCTTTTACATACTCTAAACCGTTAGGAATTGTATCCTCTATTATTACCTTTTCTAGTTTTCCGTTTTCTACGGTGTTCTTAAAGCTAATTCGGTATTCTACTTCTTCTCCTAGTTTTGGTGATGGATTATCTACTGTCTTCTTCGAATCAATTATTCCATCCTTATGTTGCGGAGTAATTCTTTCCTCCGGTTCAATCGGTGGATTTTTCGTATCATCAACAATTGCTTTATTGACAATCTCTTTATCTACTTTTACTTCTTCCTTCACCTTTACTTTAAAGACGATACTTCTTTCTTTCATATCCATAATATCGATATACTTAGCTTTGACTATCCCATTTTCAACAGCTAATTCTACTGGTCCAGGTTCTTCTCCTTCGGCCTTGATGCTATTTTCTACATATTCAAGACCTTTTGGAATTGTATCTTCCACTCGCACCGTTTCTAGTTTTCCGTTCTCAACCGTATTATGAAAACTAATGCGGTACTCGATTTCTTCACCTAACTTCGGCTTCTTATTATTAACTACCTTTGTAGCAGCAATTTCACCTTTTTTACTTTGCGGTGTAATAACAACCTTCGATTCAACAGGCTCATTTTTCGGATCTTTTGCAATTGCTTTATTTACAATTGCCTCCCCTACCTTTGCCGAATCTTTTACTTTCACTTTAAAAACAATACTTCTTTTTTCTGTATCCATAATCTCTGGATACTTGGCCATTACTTTGCCATCTTCCACTTTTAGTTCTACTGGCTCTGGTTTTATACCTTCAGCTTTCAAACTATCTTTCACGTATTCAACACCTTTTGGTAGTGTATCTTCTACTAGCACCGTTTCTAGTTTTCCGTTTTCTACCGTATTATAAAATGTAATTCGGTATTCCACTTCTTCTCCTAGTTTTGGTGTTTGATTCGTTACGTTTTTTTCTACATCCACTTTACCGTATTTATAATTCGGCGTAATCTTTTCTTCTGGATGCTCAGACTGTCCATTTGGCTCACTCACAACTGCTTTATTAACAATCGTTTCTCCCGCTTTTGCCTCTTCTTTTACTTTCACTTTAAAGGCGATGCTTCGCTCTTTTGTATCCGTAATCTCTGGATATTTTGCGATTACCTTACCATTTTCTACTTTTAACTCTACTGGATTTGGTTCAGTACCTTCAGCCCTCTCACTGCCTTGAACAAATTCTAAGTTAGCTGGAATTTCATCTTCTATTGTAACTGCATCTAGTTTTCCGTTTTCCACCGTATTTTTAAAGCTAATTTGATATTCAAATTCTTCTCCTAGCTTCGGCTTCTTATTTGTTGCTTTTTTCTTTGCATCAATTTTACCGGCCTTATGCTGTGGTGTAATCTTCTCTTCTAGATCCTTTGGTGGATTTGTTTTATCACTAACGGTTGCTTTGTTAACAATTTCTTCACCAATTTTTGCAGTTTCTTTTACTTTTGTTTTAAAGACGATACTTCTTTCTTCCATATCCATAATTTCTGGATACTTTGCAATTACTTTGCCATTTTCAAACTTCAGCTCTACTGGCTCTGGTTTTACACCTTCGGCTTTCAAACTATCTTTCACGTATTCAAGACTACTTGGTAATTCGTCTTCAATCGTCAATACATCTAGACGTCCATCTTTTGTCTTATTTTTAAATGTAATACGATACTCTACCTCATCACCTAATTTCGGTGTTTTATTAGAAGCTATTTTTCTCGCCTCTATTTCCCCTGGAACTTCTTTTGGGGTAGTAACCGTAACATTTGCATCGTCTTCAGTTTCATACTTTATCTCGGCACTATCTTGTCCCTTTACAACAACGACATTTGTTACTGTTGTATCTGATTGTACAGAATCTTTCACTTTTACTTTGAATGTAATAACGGTACTTTCACCCGGCTTTAAAACACCACCGTTTTTAGCATCTGCACCTTCACCAACACGGAAATCAATTTGATTATTTACAAACTCTGCTTCATCATCGTTTGCATCATCTGTTTTTTGTCCTTTATTGCTTCCAGTAACATATTGAATGGATCCCGGGACATACTCTAAACGATCATCTAACTTATCAAATCCCTTTACATTCGATACCGGTGCTTGGTTATTTTTCGTATCATTTTTCACTTCAATTTGATACGTAAACTCTTCACCAGCTTTAACGTCCTTAATTTCTTTTCCGGCACTATCTAATGCCTTTTTATCAACTTGTAAGTTTGGAGCATTATGTTCTGTAACGAATGTGGCGTTATTTAATACGTAAATATCACCGCCATTACCATATGCTCTAAAACGCATTTTTGCTTCTTTTAAATCATTTTTCACTTGAGTGGGTCCTTCAAGGTGATACGTATGAATATCTGTACTGAAAGAATTTGTCCAATCTGGATTATATCCTGGGTATTTTTTCGTAACAAATTCGTTAGTGCCATCTACTTGTACTTCTGTCATAGATGAGTCATTAACATCATCATCTTTACCTTTAATATTTTTAAACTTTTGATACCCTAACCCAAAATCATACTCTCCATAATCATAGGCATATCCATCATTATCAGCTGGATCACCTTGCGATGAAAAATAACTAAATTTCGCCTTAAAAGCGCCTTCTTTTGGTGTGTTTATTTTATTAACACTAATATCTGTCCAGGCTGTACTTTTTTGAGAGACTAGCCCTTCCCAAATCTTCATATCTTTTACTGTTTCTTTATAGTTTTCATAAACTAATATAAGATTCCAGTTGCCCCAGTAATAGCCAGTGCCTTTTTCAAATTTAATTTGTGGTACATTCGCAACTGTCAACGTTTGAGAAATACCTTGCTGTGCAATTACATTTGTTACATCTGCATACGCTACGTACCCTGCACCATTGCCATAGTGATTTGCAATATAAGGTAAAGAATTCGCTTTTCGTATACTATCAGCACTTACTTCAGCGTATTGCTTATTTCCCATCTTCATTTTAACGGGTTGTCTTACATCTTCATCGCTAACTCTATAATCTGTCCTTGCATCACTTGGAGTCCCCATAGCAGCTGTCCAAAACAAATACGCCTTTTTCACTTTACTTCCAGCAGGAATGTTAGGAAATGCACCTGTTGATGAATTAAAAGTACTATCATCGTTATCAACGTCCACAGTCATTTTATTCGCTCTATAACCCATACTTTGTCTGCCATAATGATCAGATGTCAAACCAAGCGTCACATTACCAGTCTGTACTAAATTACCAGGAGCAATTGTAGAATACAACGGGTCTCCAAATCCTTGTTTATCTCCTGTTTGGATTTGAACCTTCGAAGCATTTTCTGATGCAGCTTGTACTTCTGCATCACTCTGCTTTACTGCTAAAGGTGATTGCTTTTCCTCTTTTTCTAGTTGCTTTTCAGCTTCAGGTTGTTTTACCTTCTCTATTTCTGTTTTTTGTGTAGATGTATTTTTATCTTCTACAGATACTTTTAATTTTCCATCCACTTCTTTAGTTTTTGAATCAGTTATTGATCCGACTTCTTTCTTACTACTGTCAACCTCATCATCGGTATTAGCTTCTAACTTCTCTTCAGAAGGAAGCCCTTCAACATCTACAGACATGTTTCCTATTTGCACTTGATCTTTTTGCACACTAATTTTTTGTTTGAACTCTTTATTAAAATGCTGCGTGCGACTAGCTTTTATTAACACAGTCATTTTTTCGTGTGATTTTAAATCTCGAATTTTAAGATTAGAAGAAAGAAGCTTTCCTCCCTTATCTTTTTCCTCTATATAGAAATCACCTATCTTATTTTCAGGTAACTTCTCTCCGTTTACTTTCACAGATTGAGGAAGAAAAATAATTTCATTATCATTATTTTGCTTAATCACCAATTCTTGAATTGGTTTATCTCCCGTATTTTCAATCGTATATTGAAATACGTGCTCCCTCTCAGCTACTTCTCCCCTATACATTTCAGCATTCACTTTCTCTGCCTTAATTTTCACATCATTTCCTTGTAACTCATCCCAGCTTTTTTTATTTATCTCTGTAGCAAAAGCACTGGGCGAAGGCAATATGATGGATAGGAGAAGTGTAATCATTGTTACGACATTAAAACACTTCAATACTTGCTTCATATTTTCTACCTTTCTCCTTTCTATATACTTGCTATCCGTCTACTTAATTTCAGTAACCCTTTCATTTAGTAGCCGAATACATAGCAATATATATCCACTCACAACAATCCGACCTACGAAAATGTATCGTTGAAATCCCAATGTCAACAATATAAATCTCATAGAATATTACTATTTTAATTTATCAAAAATAGCATATATATCGGACACTTATACAAACCCTTACCATATTTTTAATATAGTAAAAACACCGTGCTGTATAGGTTTATATAACAGTTAAAGGATACTTAAAAATTTTAACATACTCCTCATCCTATTTATACATACAATAGAAAATTTACCATTTTTTAGTCATTTTCAGTTTGTTTTTTATGATTAAAATTTTCTAAAAATAACAACCGTTACATGTAAAACTATGTTATATTAAACAAGAACAAACGTTCTTTTTTTTAAAAAAAAGGAGGAATTTTTTATGCTACACGAACCTATTATCGTAAAAAAAGAAGCTTTCCACGCAATCGGCGTTTCGGTTACGACGACTAATGAAAAAGAGGCATCTACTGAAGGAAACATTCCACAACTTTGGAACCGATACTTTCAAGAACAAATGATGCATCACATCCCAAATCAACAAACGAAAGAAACATTCGCTTTCTACTCAAACTACGAATCAGATGAAACTGGTATATATCAATTTACAATCGGTATGCCTGTTTCTTCATTAGAAGACGTTCCTGAAAATATGACAACTTTAACAATACCTGCTACTACATATGCGGTATTTACAACAAGAAAGGGACCAGTTGCTGAAGTCGTTTGTGAAGCTTGGGAATATATTTGGAAATGGTCGAAAGAAAATAAACGTGCCTTCACAACAGACTTTGAGCTTTACGATGAAAGAGCATTAGACCCAAATCATGCACAATTGGATATTTATATTGCGTTAGCCTAAAAAAAGATGCCCATTCGGCATCTTTTTTTGTCGTTAAATAGCTACTGGGCAAATTCATTATTATTGTCTACAATGAGAAAGTGCAGTATAGAAATATTAGAAACTGTATAAAACGATTGTTAATAAGTTTTTTAGTTTAAATTCGTCACATAGAAAGGAAGCAATATGGAGGAACTACAACAAAATAAAACTGCTTTAGAAGGAAGCGGAAAACCGTTATTAAAAAATACGAATTTCCTTTTTCTTTGGGCAGCTACTCTTTTTTCAAGCTTTGCTTTAGCCTTTTTTACTTTTTCACAAACGTGGTACATAGCAAAAACATTAAACCTTGAAGCTTCACTCGGTGTTGTTTTCGTAGCCCTTAGTGTTCCAAGGCTTATTTTTATGATTGTCGGCGGCGCTGTAGCTGATAAATTCCCGAAAAAAAACATTATGTTTTACTCCAATATCATTCGAGCGATTCTTGTCGCAACCATTCTCACATGGTTCATTGTCGGTGATGTAACACTATATACATTTGCTTTATTCGCTTTATTCTTTGGACTTGCTGATGCTTTCTTCTGGTCAGCAGATGGATCTATCTTACCGGAATTGGTAGAAAAAAGCCGGTTAACACAAGCAAATTCACTTACACAAATGACGAACCAAGCATCGGTCATCTTAGGCCCTGTACTTGGTGGTATTCTCATTAAATTTACGAACTATGAGACAATCTTTTCCATTACGATTTTATTACTAATTTTCGCTGCCATACTCGTTCAAAAAATACAATTTACGATGCCAGAACAAAAAGATACAGATAAAGGTATGTTCACTTCCATTAAAGAAGGAATCTTATATGTAAAGGAATCGCCATTCCTTTCAACTTTCCTTATTTGTAGCGCTTTTTTAAACTTATTTTTAATCGGCCCGATGCAAGTTGGTTTCCCGCTTTTTGTTAAAAACGTTCTGCATGGTGATTCGCTCCAGTTTAGTTACTTAGAAGCATCTGTAGGCGGCGGAATGGCAATCGGTGCTATCATTGTAGGTTTAAAAAATATTAATCGTAGACGCGGTCTATTTTGTATTATCATGATGCTATTGTCTGGTATATTCTTCTTAGCCATCAACTTTAGCACCGTACTTTGGCAAGCACTATTAGCCGGCATGTTTTATGGTATTACAATCGCAATGGCGATTGTACCGCTTATGGCAATGATTCAATCGACAGTAAAAGAAGAAATGATGGGACGCGTAATGAGTTTACTTATGCTATCATCAATGGGCTTTATCCCGCTCTCTTATGCATTCACATCACTTGCACTTGCAATGGGAATTCCAATCGTAACCGTTATGAAAAGTGGTGCAATAGCTGTTATCGTCTTCGTACTATTTGTAGCGATTCGTGTTCCAGTTGTAAGGAAGTTCGATTAGCCACTTAGAGTCATGTATTATACGCATGGCTCTTTTTTGAATGGATCAAATAGTGATATTCCCTTACTTCTCCTTAATGCTGCTCCCCATTCTAATCCAACCTCTAAAAATAAATCTCGCACTGTACTGTATAAAAGTGCCCCAATGTCTTTACGAATTTCCCCATATTTATATGCTCTTACAACACTTTTCACGCGCCAAATTAAATTTCCATACACTTCTTCGTCAGCTAATATTTGCTCTAGTAAAACACCTTGTTCTAATAACCCACTCTTTTTATACGCAAGCTCGACCTTACTCCAAAATATATTAATTTTCTTCGGATTACTCGTCATCGGCACCAGTGCGTATATAAAAGGCTTCGGTATATCATGACGGGAATACGTCTCATCAAGCTCATACGTTCCTTTTCTTTTCTCTTTTATTTGCGAAATGTTTTTAGAAAGAATTGTTTCCCCAGCAATTTTTTGCTCATTTTTACTACAGCCAGTTGCATTATCCTCAGTTTTACAAGCGGACATTTTCATACGGTCATCCATGCGGTCAATCGCAGATGTAAGAAATACATATAAGTTTGCACTATACCCGCCGCGTTTATGCCTTTCTTTTGTTGCAACACGCTTTATAATTCCTAGTTCCTCTAACTTTGCAATTGAACGGCGTACTGTACGAATACTCTTTCCAACATTCGTCGCAATCGTCCCCATTAATGGACAAGCAACCCCTACTGTTTTTTGTTTCTCATTCACCGCATATTTTCCTAAAAAATGAATAATGATAGAATCAGTTTTATTCAATTGAAATCGGTAGCACTTCAAAACTTGTTTTTGATATGTATTAAACTCTTCTTTACTTCGAAATTCACTATATGGTTTCATTAAATTATATAAGCTTCCCATTTATATCACCTCATTTATAAGTAAGAGGCAGGAAGCGAAATTGGCGTGATAGTTAATATTTTTTAATGGAGATGAAAATATGATCGTAATTAGCGCTTGTTTAGGTGGGATTGCTTGCCGTTATGACGGGAATGACAATCTCGTTTCAAAAATAGAGGAGCTTCTGCAAAAAGAAGATACAGTCCTCATTTGCCCTGAAGTATTAGGAGGACTACCAACACCTCGTCCTTCCGCTGAAATTATTGGCGGGAATGGCGACGACGTTTTAGACGGAAAAGCGAAAGTGATAACAAAAAATGGTGAAGATGTCACAGCAGCTTTCGTAAATGGTGCTTATAAAGCATTAGAACAAATTAAAGATTTACACCCAGAATATATTATTTTAAAAGAACGCAGCCCATCTTGTGGTAGTTCTACGATTTACACTGGAGAATTTAACGGTAATAAGCAAACTGGTTTCGGAGTGACAACTGCTTTATTTAAAAGACACGGATTTAAAGTCATTTCAGAAGAAGAATTTGAAAACAAAAAAAGGAATTGACCCTGTTCGTCAATTCCTTTTTATCTGTCTTATTTCACACTTAGTTTTTCTTTCACTTTCGCTGGGAGCTCGTCTTTTTTCACTTCTTCCCAAGCTGTTACACCTTTTTTATCTGAGTGGTATACGCGTAAGAATGCTTCTTTACGAAGATTTTTTTGAGCTATGAATTCTAATTCTTTCTCTTTACCGTCTTTATCGAATCCTTTTAATTTATACTCGAAATATTTATGTGGCTCTCCGTTATCAAACTTCTCATTTTTTTCAATTCCATCAGCTGTAACTTGAACGTAATACTCATCTTTTCCTAAACGATTAATATCACAACCAACTAAAAGGCTTGCGAATACAACTAAAATACTAAACAGTGCAATATATCTTTTCATTTCCTTCACCTCATATGTTTTTTCTTATATTCTTATCTTAAAGCCCGGAGCTTAAAGAAGAAATTCAAAAACATGACATGAACATTACATTTTTGTAAGATAATAATTATTTCTTCACTTTAGAAATTGTCATTCCATTAAGCTTCTGTATAACGTTTTTGTTTCTCACGCTCATCAGCTACACTACCGCCAATAACGTCTTTCACGCCAATTCCGCCACTTATCACGTAATTTCCTTATACCGTTTATTACGCCTTCTATTATGCCTTCAATTATAATCTCTATTACAAGATATCTCACTAAACTAATAATAGGTTTAATTACGTATCTCCCTATGAATTCAAGAATATCCTCCATCATATTTTCCTCCTTCTTTTAAAAGGAAGCTGCTACTCCTCCGCGTCCTTTTACGTCCAGTTACAATTGCTGCCCTACTGCGGTATATATCAACAAAGATAATACGACAACAACATCCACGATAACGCTATTGAATTTGGAAGAAACTTCGGTAAATCTTAATACTATAGTTAACATGGCTAAGAGAATTATTTTTTCACCTATATTCGGAGATGCTCCCAAAAACTTTATAAAATCAAAGACAACTTTACTACAATTCTTCCCGTAACTAATTTATTATCGTGGTAAACTATCTTCCACTACATCCGTAACAGTTCCATTCGGTTCAAAGTTTACATTTTTTCTACATAATCTTATCTTAAAATGAACAATATGAATCTCGAATTCACAGCATTAATCATATATACCATATATAATAACATTTAAATTAAAATCTAAAGTAACTTTACATGCATTTTCTGTTTTAACGCAAAAAGAAAAGACCTTTCTAACGATTTTATTCCATCGCTAAAAAGGTCTTTTCTTTTTTGGCTAAAAACTTAGCACTCTTCTGGCTTACCAGCATTCGATGCTGTACGGAAAGATGATCCACATCCGCATGATGCGATTGCGTTTGGATTGTCGATTGTGAATCCGCCGCCAAGCATAGATTGTTTATAGTCAATTTTTACTCCTTTAACAATTGGAGCACTTTCTGTATCGATAACAAATTCAACACCGAAAAACTCAAGAACTGTGTCGTCTTCTTTTGGTTCTACTTCAAATCCTAAGCCGTAAGAAAGACCGCTACATCCGCCGCCGTGTACAGCAAGGCGCACATACTTCTCTCCATCTTCAGCATCTTTTAACATATCTTTAATTTGAAAAGCTGCTTGTTCTGTTACTTCAATCATGAAATACACCTTCCTTTCTGTTCTTAGTCCATTATACATCTTTACGCTTCTATCTTGTACTCATACACTCCGCGGCAAATTACTTCCGCAGGTCCTTTCATCAACACGTTTCCTTCTTCAGTCCACGCAATCATTAAATCGCCGCCAGCTAAATGGACTGTAATTTCCTTACCACGTTCCATCTTTCCATTTAAAATAGCAGCTACAACTGCAGCGCACGCTCCTGTTCCGCAAGCTTGCGTTACACCAGATCCACGTTCCCAAACGCGGAAGTTCATCTCGTCATCATTCAAAATTTCGATAAACTCAACATTTACTCGCTCTGGGAACATTTCATGTGTCTCGAGAACTGGTCCAAGTGTTGTAAGAGGTGCTTTTTCTACATCATCAACAAAAATAACCGCATGCGGATTTCCCATTGAAACAGCTGTAAATGCATAACGATGATTATTGTATAAGAAGTTTTCACGGATAAATGGTGTTTCACCTTCACCAAGCATCGGTATTTCTGCACGTGTTAGACGCGGTGCTCCCATATCGATTTTTGCTAATGTCACGACACCAGCTTCTACTGTTACTTCAGCCGTTACAATACCAGCTAACGTTTCAATTGTGAAAACTGTTTCTTCTACTAGTTTATGCTCATACGCATATTTCGCTACGCAGCGTAAACCGTTACCACAGCTCTTTCCTTCAGAACCATCATTATTAAACATACGCATCTTCACCGGAGCTACGTCTGAAGGGCAAATTAAAATCATCCCGTCTGCTCCAATACCAGTATTAATATTTGAAACCTTTTCGGCCACAAGTGCTAAATCTTCTTCAGGAATTTGCTCTTCAAACATATTTACATATATATAACTATTGCCAAGACCATGCATTTTTGTAAAAGAAAATTGGCTCATTTATATTCACTCCAAAAATAATTTGTTATGTTAAGTATAAAATGCATGCTTTTAGAACACAATATGAATGTCCCCCGTTTCTCATATTTGACAACGTTTGGCGATGAGCCACTCTTACACAATTTGTGTAAGAAAAAAGCCCTTCTAAAAAGGGCCTTTTTTTATTTATCCTACTGTTTTCGATTGGGGAAGACTAATACTCAGTATTAGTCTTCCCCACGAAATAAAGTTTTATCTAATGAAAAAGGTGCTGCTAATTCGCAACACCTTAAAACATTGGATTTTCATCCAAATACTCATATACATTATTAACAAGCTCTTCTACTGTTGCACCTTGTACAACTTCACCATTTACAAGTGCAAATGGTCCTTCAAAACAAATGCCACAATATCCTAAACAACCATACTCCATTACATCTAAATTCGGATCTTTTTCTAATTTTTCTAGAGCTGCTTGTGAACCACTTGCAAGGTTACCTACACAAAATTCAATTAATGGTTTAATCAAAATTCTCCCCCCTGTACTACAAAACAAATTACCTTTTCACTTTATCTATAAGAAGAAAACTAAGCTGTTTCTTGTTGTTTTCGTTACACAGTCTAAACTATTTAGTTACTTCATTACTTCACTTCAAAGTAGATGATTTCTTCTATATAACATGCTACTTACAATGAAAGAGTAACTTAAAAAGAAAAACAGTTTACTTTTCTTCTTATTGTACAACAGAGTATTCATTCATGCATTGTTATTTGTTCACAAATTCGATATAATTTGATTGAGTAAAGTCAAAATATTTTATTAATATAAAATTTTATGATTAGGGGATATTTCAACAGAAAAGGGGTAATCCATCATGAAACACCTCGTAATACTAGGTGGCGGCTACGGTGGAATGAGAATTCTGCAAAGGCTACTTCCAAGCAACCAACTTCCAGATGATGTACAAGTGACATTAATCGACAAAGTACCATATCATTGCTTCAAAACTGAATATTATGCATTAGTTGCGGGTACTATTTCAGAAACGCATATTCGTATACCGTTTCCTGAACACCCACGCCTGAATATTCAATACGGCACAGTAACAAATATTGACCTAGAAGAAAAAGCTGTTCATCTTGATGGCGGCGAAGCGATCCAATATGATGATTTAATTATCGGACTTGGCTGTGAAGATAAATATCATAACGTTCCTGGAGCTAGAGAATATACACATAGTCTACAATCAATTGAACAAACACGTAAGACATATGAACAATTAAATAGTCTAGAACCAAATGCAACAGTAGCTGTCGTTGGTGCTGGCTTAAGTGGCGTTGAAGTAGCAAGTGAACTTCGTGAAAGCCGTTCTGATTTAAAAATCTATTTATTTGATCGAAAAGATAGAATTTTATTCCCATATCCAGAGAAATTAAGTAGATACGTAGAAGAATGGTTTGTAAAGCATAAAGTTAACATTATACGAAACTCTAACATTACAAAAGTAGAACCAAATATTGTCTACAACCACGATGAACCACTTGAATGTGATGCAATCGTCTGGACAGCTGGTATTCAAGCAAATGAAGTTGTTCGAAACCTTCCAGTTGAACAAGATGGTAGCGGACGGGTTATCTTAACTAAATATCATAATATTCCAAATAACGATCATGTTTACGTTGTAGGAGATTGCGCAGCACTTCCACATGCACCATCTGCCCAACTGGCTGAAGGTCAAGGAGAACAAATTGTCCAAATATTATTAAAACGTTGGAATAATGAACCACTCCCGGATGAACTACCTGTTATTAAATTAAAAGGTGTTCTAGGATCTCTTGGTAAGAAGCACGGCTTTGGTTTACTAGCAAACCAACCATTAATGGGACGTGTACCGAGATTATTAAAATCTGGTCTTCTTTGGATGTACAAATATCATAAAGGTTAATACTTTACAGGCTGTCTACTATGTAGGCAGCCTCTTTGCATCAGTTTTTAAAAATTATCAGACACATCTTTCTCAATATTTATAATGATTTATTTTTCATTTTCATATTAAAAAATATTGATAAACATTGTATGCTATTTGTAAGTTGTTTTATTATTTCCTTTAAGACCGAATTCATTCGGTCTTATTTTTTATGTGATAAATACTTTTGTAGGAGGCATTACATTCCACTTATGAACTTATCGAAACTAAACAATCGAATAGAAGCAAAAAAGAAAGAGCTAATCTATCTCGTTGAACGATACGGATTCACTCATGATAAAGTGATTTCTTTCAGCCAAGAATTAGATCGTTTACTTAACTTATTAATAAAACTCAAGACGAAGAAAAAACGTTGTTCGTTATAACCATTTTCCCCTCTTTTTTTGATACGATATAACTAGAATCAGAAAGGAGCGATTTATGTTTATATTAAAAGACGTTATATATAAAGATATACTACACATTCCTTATTTACAGATTCAAAAAGAAAAGATTACTTGTATTATCGGTGAAAGCGGAAGCGGAAAAAGCACATTACTTCGCATGTTAAACGATTTACAATCCCCAACATCCGGTACAATTGAATATAACGGAAAGTTAATTTCTGATTATCACCCTATTCAATTACGTCGTGACGTAGTTATGCTTGGGCAAACTCCACCTATTTTTGATGGAACCGTTAAAGACAACCTATTAATGGGACTTCGTCTTTCTGAAAAACCATTTCCAAATGATGATGCCCTGCGGAGTGCATTACAAACCGTTAGCTTAGACAAGCAATTAGAAGATAGCACCTCCTCATTATCCGGCGGTGAAAAACAAAGACTTGCCTTTGCACGTATCGTACTTATGGATCCGCCTGTCTATTTATTAGATGAACCCACTTCAGCATTAGACAGTGATACAGAACGCCGCGTTATGAAACAATTTACTGAACTAGCACGAAAAAAGAAAAAAACAGTTATCTTCATCACACACTCGCAACAACTTCCAAAAGAAATTGCAGACGATATTATTGAAATTAGCAAAACAAAGGGTGCAACTAGAAAGGAAGTGCTCTCAGTTGAAGGGCGTTATTGAACTCCAAATTTGGCAACTTGCAGCTGCCTATATTTTCATTCTTATTTTAATTGGACTTGTAAAATTAAAAGGAATACCTCGCGAAAAACAAATCGCGCTCGCAACATTCCGTATGACGATTCAGCTCGTACTTGTTGCATATGTCCTTACATACGTATTTGAAAACAGTAATCCATTTTATACAATCGCTCTCATCACTTCTATTACTACCTTTGCAATTTTTAATATTTATAAACGAGTTAACATCCCAATGTCTAAAGAATTAAAACGAGTAGCCGCCCTCTCCATGGTCGCCGGATCAATTGGGCCACTTCTACTATTTATCTTTGTTATTATCGGTCATGACCCTTGGTATGCTCCGCAATATATCGTCCCTATTACAGGAATGTTAGTTGGGAATGCCATGACTGGTGTTTCTCTTGGTGCAAATACGTTCTTAAACAATATGAAATCGCAAAGAGGTCAAATTGAAGGTGCACTTATGCTCGGCGCAACACCGAAAGAAGCTGCTGCTCCGCTCATTCGAGACGCTTTTGACTCTGCGATTTTACCAACAATTAATTCTATGGTCGGAATGGGAATTATAAGCTTACCAGGCATGATGACTGGTCAAATATTATCCGGTGTATCACCATTCACAGCCATTCAATATCAAATCGCCATCATACTCGGTATTTCTGGAAGTACTGCCTTTGCTGTCATTATCTTTTTACAGCTTGGATATAAAACGTTCTTTAATAAGCGATGTCAGTTGAAAGAGGTTGACTATGATGCGAGGTAAATCGTAACTTTCGCTCAGTAAATGATGCATCGTTCTCGGTGAGTGAAATTATATTAACGATTTTTTCAATATATCTATCATAACTTGCAATATATCAACGATTTTTCAAATATATCTATCATAACTCAGAATATATCAACGATTTTGTACAAAATATCGATTTACCGACAAAAAGTGACATAATAAAAAGAGGAGGCTATTCGCCTCCTCTTCTATTTACTTATGCCTTCTTAACGAACTGTGATTTTAACTTCATAGCTCCGAAACCGTCGATTTTGCAATCGATATCGTGATCGCCATCAACTAGACGGATACTCTTTACTTTCGTACCGATCTTCACAACTGAAGAAGTTCCTTTTACTTTTAAATCTTTAATAACAGTAACAGCGTCGCCATCTTGAAGAACGTTTCCGTTCGCATCTTTTACAACTTTTGCACCATCATTATTTTCAGCTTCTGCTTCTTGGCCCCACTCATGAGCACATTCTGGACATACGAAAAGAACGCCATCCTCATACGTATATTCTGAATTACATTTTGGACAATTTGGTAAAGTAGCCATAAATTTATTTCCTCCGTTCATTATTTATACGTAAAAATCAAAATTGATGTTTACATCTCGATAAATAAAATTTGTATAGCATTTCTTTATAGTGCCACAGTCTCACGTTATTGACAAGCCTACCTCAAATTCTCATTTTTTATTGTATTTTACAAAATTTCAATTCGTATGCCGTTTTTCTATTTGCTCTTCCACTAATTTTAAAAATCTTCGTTGTGCATTTTTATTTTTTACGAGCAATCGAACTCTTAGCTTACTTTGTAAATATGAGCGAACTTTGTAGTTCGTAATAAATAACTTTCGATACTTCTCGTCTTCATATGTCATTCGAAACCATTCATACTGCTGCAAGTAACGTATGTTAACATCAATCTTTTTCGTGTGTAAACCCGTACTTAAACTAATAGATCCTATTAGAGCTTCTATTAATGCTGAAATCATTTCTCTCCCCCTAATAAACAAAAGAAGAACCTTCGCAAGATTCTTCTTTTCAAAATGAACGAGTTCCCTCTAGAACCCCCAATTATTTTCTTCAATGTAAATTTGATATTCTTCTAATTCTTCTTCACTTAACTTCTTATTATTTTCATATATCTCTTGCCACTCGAAATAATCTTCATCGAAATAAACAGCAAATTTAATTTTCACGTTTTTCTTCTCTGTATAATCATAACCAGTAAACTCTACTACGTCATAATCTTTTTCTTTCTTAACAAACTTCCAAGTTGGATTATCAGTCATAATCTCTAAAGTAACCCCTTCACCGCTTGAACGAACAACGTTTTTAATATTCGGTTCAGTTGGTAAAAAGGACAGCCCGAACGCAGCTAACCCAAACACAATCCCGACTATAACCTGTAAACCAATCATACCAGCAATACTCACGCCACCCTTTGATTGTAAGAAATACGCCTTCTCATGATCAGACGAATCTTCTCCCTTACGAAAAACACGAACAGCATGCTTGTAATATAAACGGTTTCCTTGCCATCCAGTAAATATCATCATTCCTAATTGAAGAGCTAAATTAAATGTTACATAAATCCCATCTGGAATATCTATAAAAGGGGGTATAACTATACTAGGTATAGCCAATAACGCAAATATAATAAATAACTTATACATTTTTCGATAAGCTAACCAAAAAGTTGGGAAGAAAAAGGCTACCCAATTCCATGTATTCCCTTGCGCTGGATTTTCTACTTTACCCCACTTAAAGTCATAATAAGCTGTATTCTTTTGAACAACTTTATGTAATTCTTGTGGAGAAATCGTTTCTTGTAAAACAGTGTCCTTCACGTACATCATCCTTTTCTTATTTCTATATACATTTATTGTATATGCACAAAATGAAGGAATCTAACAAAAAGTACACATATTTCATAAAAATGAACGGAAATCGAATATATTCCGACAATTATCCGTTTCTTATTTCATTTTACTTTTAAATATATTAAAATAATCATGTATCATATCTTTAATACACTAAGTTAATTATTTTATATATTCACTAAAAAGGATGCATCAAAATCATTTTTATACATCTTTTTTAGTGAATATATACTACATTTCCTCCCTCTTAATCACATTGAAATACTATTTTATTTCTCGCACATTCCCCTTCACTTTCTCAATAATATCTTCTATACGCTTCGCTATACATTCCAGCTCCCAGTCTCCCTCACCGTGCATAGCTGTATAAACTGGACAATTCTCATCATTACTATCTACAAAAATCGGGTCTCCAAGATATGAATCTATCCCTATTACAATCCATCCTTCTTTCCAATCTCCTTCTTCATTCCCGACTAAGCTTTGTCCTTCTTCATCAAAACTATAACCAAGTTGCCCTTCTTCTATTTCTTCACTATTAAACAATTCTATCGTCATAGGTTCAGATTCATACTCTAGCTCAATTTCATTATCATCAGCACGATCTACGTGTGCTAAAAGTTGTTTAATTTTATTGTGGTTCATCATAATAGTTTCTCCATTCCATTTTTCGGAAATTCCATTTTATTCACAATAAGCTGCTGCGAACAACATCTGGGCAATAAACTTCCATGGAATATTTTCTGGAAGCTTCTCCCCTTGATTTATATAAACACCTTCATAAGCACCTAACCAACCGTGTAATGCATCTAAATAATTCTCTACCTCTATGTTCTCCCATTCATCTTTATTCACTTTAAAATCTTTTTGAAGGTGTACAAGAAATTTCAATAAGTCTTCTTTAGAATTTACATGATCAAGGTATTCAAATACATCCATATTTTATTTCTCCCTCTATCGCTCGGCATTTAAACTAACTATAATATATGACATAAGATTCTTAAAACTATTATTTGAGGAGTTCCGATATGAAGACTACAATTTGGACAGAAGATGATTATTTAAAACTAGCACCTATAAACGACGAACTAATAAAAAAAGCAGAAGATGCACTGAACGTAAAGCTTCCAGAATCGTACATAAACCTGCTAAAAGAACAAAACGGAGGAACACTGCGCCTTGATGCTCACCCTACTTCAGAGCCGAATTCTTGGGCAGACGATCACGTTAATGTTTCTGGCTTATATGGCATTTCTTTTGATGAAAATGAATCTAGTATTTTAGAGAGCCGTTATTTAATTCAGGAATGGGAAATGCCTGAGAATCTCGTACTTTTATCTGGGGACGGACATACGTGGATTGCATTAGACTATCGCAATACTGCTGAAAATCCTCCAGTTATATTTATCGATAATGAGATGGAGCAAATTATTGAATTAGCACCTAATTTCGAGAGTTTCTTACAAAACTTAACTACGTACGAATATGACGAAGAGTAAGCCTCACTCTAAAGAGGAGAAAAATTTCATTACAAATTTGCACGCTGCTTTAAAACCACTTGGATTTAAGAAAAAAAGACATACATTTTGCAAAGCTGAAAACGGATTTTATAAGCTCATTAACATACAAAAAAGCCAGTTTGAAGATAGTTTTTATATAAACATCGGAGTTCACCCGCTCGGTCTCCCGCAGCTTATTACAGACCAGTTACAAATACAAGAAAACATTTCAATATTCGATTGCATTCTACAAACGAGAATAGAGCCTATACATATGAACCAGAACCAGTTATTGCATAATGTTTCACATGAAACTATCAACATTCCGAATTACCTTTCTACTATTTTCGACTGGTTTCAAGTGTGGGCGTCTTATGAAAATTTAGCAAAAACAAATATACACGCTATTACTCCGGTGCTAGCTGTCGTTCCAATATTACAAGAAAAAGCATTCTTGCTTCTTACTTGTTTCTCTTTCTACAAATTAAAACAGTACGAACAAGCTAACCGCTATTTACAGCAATATTTGCATTGTGCTGTAAATCTTAATACCGAGGAAAAAGAGCAAGTATTCTTTCACGAAGTTGATATGTCTACTAGTGCTTTATATTCCTCTTGTAACTTTTTAAATTGTTCTTCATACTTTTGCATCTTTACCATATCCGTTTTCGAATTAAGGATTGGTCTTCTTCTCCCAATCACCATTATATTCTTTCCCTCTATTGCATCGTTCATATATACGTAAGGTCTGAAAAATTCACATTTCGTATATGGCAATGCTACAGATAATTTTGCATACTCTTCCACCTTAAATTGATTAGATAAACTTAACTCTCGTAAATTTTTCAATTGGATTAAAGGTTCTAACGAATCATCTTTAACCTTTAAGTTCATAAGAGTAAGTTTTTTAAATTCTGTAATGCAGCGAGTGGTTGTAAAGTTTGTACTTTCATTGCTGTATTTATCCCACCGCCCATGTAAAAGGTATTGAGTTGCGGACACTTACTTAAAGCACTTAAATCTTCTAGCTTAGAAAAATCATCAATTAATAAGGATTTGAGTTTTTTATTATACGCGATATCCCATAACGTCTTCGCTTTTGTATTCCAGCACATATACAACTGTTGTAAATCTGATAACTTCTGAAGGCCACTTAAATCCTCTACCCGCATTTCGTAAACATATAATATATCGGGACGAGCATACGAAAGAATATGTTCAAACTGTTTTTGATTTACTGCGAAAATCCATAATTTCTTAACTTGTAAAGATGCTAGTCGTTCTATATTTTTTGTTTTCCCCTCAATCGCTAATTCTTCTAAATTAGCAGTAACATTTTCCAAGTCCTTTATAATCCTCGGCTGCTCACCAATCGGAAACATTTTATCCTCTCCTACAAAGCCCAAGTAATATTCATCTCTTCAAAAGAATCCTTACTAACTTCCAATCCTTCACTATCATCCGTTCCGATCATCGCCACTTCTTCTTTAGACAACATAATTTCCTCGTTTGGATTTTTAATTTTTCTCTCATACACGAGTTGTAAAAGCTCTATTTGCTCTTCTGTCAGCTCATATTCTTCTTCTAATCTTTCTATTGCTGATTGCAGGTCAAGTAGTGGGATTTCTAATAAAAATCCGCCATGCTCTTCCATCTCTTCAAATGAATCGATTGAATATGCACCGCTATCCTCAATCCAAAATGCTGTTGTAATGAAAGGTACAGTCTCACCTTCTACTTCTTCTAATATGTATTGAAGAGTTTCTTCTTTCGCAATATGTATCACTTCCGAAGGTGCTCCTTCAAAGTAATTTTCCGCATCAATCCACTCATCTATTCTCTCGCTATTCACATCTTGCAGACATACAATCGTATAATTCGGATGAAACGTAATTGTCCCTCGTCCGCCTTGAGTATCTTGCATACTATAGTTAAATCCGTCCCATGAACTTTCATGTGAGAAATCTGGACAATGCGCTATATTAATTGCATGGGCAATCGAATTTAAAACGCATCCTTTCCATAATTGTTCTCTATTTATATGTAATTTATATTTACTCATAATCTTCCCCCATACACATATTTTTTCTATTATCTTTCCTCTACATAATACTTGTAAAGCCTTTTCTACCTACTACACAATACGAAAGACGCCCTTTTCAAAAAGGCGTCTTTTTATAGTTGAAAATTTACTAATAAATAAAACGAATTATTTAATAAATGAATCCCAATTGGAACGAGTAAATTCTTCGTTTTCTTATATGTGTATGCTAAACATATGCCCATACCAAAAATATATAAAATACTCCCTACTGTAAGGGGGTGCCCTAAAGTAAATATGAAAGCACTTATAGCAGCACTACTAAGTGTAGAGAAGCGCTGAGATAATTTCATAAAAAACATACCTCGAAATACAATTTCCTCCCAAATAGGCGCAAAAGTTGTGAGCACAACTACGTATAGAATGATTTCACTTGTAGTAGGTTCTATTACTATATTAGATTCATCCACACCAAGCCCATGCGGTAAAACTACATTTAATACCGCAAGATACATAAGCATTACAATCGTTGTTATTACTATTGTTACATAATGTTTAAGATTATTGAATTGTAATGATTTTATTAAATGTAAGCAGCAATTTCTTGCCGGTGCATACATTACGATAATCATACAAAACGTGAAAGGTGGAATAAGATGATCTACATACCATGGGTATAAGGAAGAATCATATAAAAGGTTCAAAAAACCAATTCCATGCATGACCCCAAAAATAATTAATAGAATGCTAATTACTTGGCGCATACTCATTTGTTCATTCTTTTCTTCATATGTAGCTAATTCTATATTCATCCTATCCCCTCCAGTATAATTAAACTTTTTAAACCATTATATACCAAATTTAAAATAAAAAAAGACAATACACCCCACTGTATTGTCCATTTTCTTCCCTACCATTTCTCTCTACACATCTCAATTAAATGCAGTAAGTACCTCTTCGTCATATCTGCCCTTCTCCACCTTGAGAGCATTCGCTTTTCTTTTGGGTTCTGCCGTATTCTCGCTACTTCTTTTAATAAAAGCTCCCATTCTTCCGCTGAACGTTGTGACAAGTATTGCAAGCCTCTATCTTTTGAAACGATTGTTTTATGATCTAGTGTATATAAAATACGTCCCATCGTAACGACAGCTGATTCTACCCACTCTTCTATAAAAAATAAATATGGCTTCTTCGCCTTTTCACTCCAGTACTGTTCTACGTTGTATTTCATCGTATTTACTACATCATTCCATTGTATTTGCAGCGGAAGATCTTCTGCTTCTTTTCCGGTAACTGTAATGCCTTGATTTTTCAACGTCCACCATGTGACCGCATTAATGTCCCAATGACCAACATTAGCTTTACCATCTGCACAATACACGTACTCGTTCATTTCATCATTGTATTTCCCTAAGTCAGCAAGCGGAATATACATACCGTCCATTCTTTTACCTAGCATATTATCACTAAGTTTCTTATGTAGTTCCACAAGCTGCTGTTTTTCAGCTTCATTCACGGAATCATTTATCACTGTAACAAAATCAACATCGCTCGTTTCCTTATGAAATGCACCTAGTGCGATGGATCCGTAAATATATACCCCGACTATTTTTTCATCCAAAAAAATTTCTTTTAATTCTACTGTGTACCGCTCCATTAACTGCTCTACTTCCGTTGGTAACGCATGCTTCACTCCATTTTTCATATCTATCCCTCCAATAAAAAAAGCCTTTGCAAATTCGCAAAGACTTCTTGTTTTATAAATATTTCTCGATTTCTTCGTAAACATCCTTCAAACGAGGATTTCCTTCTCCAACAATTTCTCCATTTACAAGAACGACCGGATAAAATAAATCTTCTTCCACTACGCGCTCTGCGAATGCTTTTTTATCCGCATCTTCTTGTTCTTCTTGGAAATCAATATACTCGAAATTAAATTTATTTTCTTGTCCTTCATATTTACGACCAATTGCCGCTTGTAACCACTCAAACGTTTCTGTTGAAGATGGCATTCCAACGCAGCTCGCACAAATTACTTTCGTCCCATACACTTGAACATTAACCATTTCTTCTCCCCCACTTCTTGTCCCAACAGTATATTCAGATGTCTTATTACATAAGCACATCATTTTACAAACTTATTCCATACCCCTATACTGAAAAAACACGATACAAAATTTCGACAATAAAACAAGAAGAGAAAAAATAGATTTTCCCCTCTATCTTGATTATAATAAAACTGATGAAAGGAGTCGATAAAAATGGAAAACCCACATATGCAAGAACAAGTATTAGAAGTATTAGATAAATTACGTCCATTCTTACTTCGCGATGGCGGAGACGTTGAATTAGTAGACATTGAAGAAGGTATCGTAAAACTACGCCTTATGGGTGCATGCGGAAGCTGCCCAAGTTCTACAATCACACTAAAAGCTGGTATCGAGCGCGCGTTACTTGAAGAAGTACCAGGCGTTATCGAAGTAGAACAAGTATTTTAATTAAAAGCGGAAGCGGCTCGTTCAGAGTCACTTGCTAAAAGGAGACCAAATTTGGTCTCCTTTTTTTATTCAAATCACATTTATCCGTTAACATCATAAAACAAAATTGGAAATCCCTCTCAAAAAATGCGATAATTAATACTATATAGTGAATCGTTCACACATATAAAGTAAAAAACATAGGGGGACGACAGATGCCAAAAATGGGGAACACTTTTTTAACAATTCAAGAACTAGAAAAGAAAAAAGAATATTTATTAGGCCTTTCATCCGTTATACCAACATGGAATACAAGCTATCAATTTTTATTTAAAGAAATTCAGCAAGAATTATTGGGTAAAGTAAATGAAAAACTCGAAGGGCATCAATTCGTTTTAAATATATGTGCAGATCAGCAGGTAGGGGCATAATGTATTACATAAAATTGTGGTATAAAAAAGAGACCTCCATCGGTCTCTTTTTTATACTTTTAAGATAGCCAATCTAATTTTCTAATCCCGAGCTTATCTACTGGTAAACGAAGTGAACCATAAAAATGCTTCATAAATTGCTCTGAGCGGTTCACATCGTGTAAAATGGCTTCTAAGCGATCTCTATATATGCTTTTTTGTTCTTCGTTTCCAGTTTGGTAATATCGTTCGACCGTTTCAAAATAATGAAGCGGGAACAGGAGCCTTGCAAATAATAAGCGCCAGCCAAATGAGGATAGCGAATAATTCCGTTCATAATCCGTAACAAATTGAACGATTGTTTGCTCCCAGTCTTTCTTTTTTTCTATCGTCATATGGCGGATCCATTCTGCAATATCTCGACTCGGGTGATCATATACCCAATCAAAAGGGAGTTTGAGACGCTTCGTTTGATGCCATAATAAAGGTGTGAATCGTTCTTGGCAAATTGTTGCTGCATCTGTTAGTTGCGGCGTATCATCCATTTCTGTATCGACAACATATTGAATTGCATTTTCTGCAACTCCTAAGTAATACGGGAAGGATTCAATAAACAATTGATCGAATACATCTGAAGGGTGGTTCATCACTTGTGATTGCCAAAACTTTTCTAATTGATCGAGCCTTTTTTCCCATAACGCTTTCCATTCACCAATTCGGCTTAATTGCTCAATTTCTTCTGGAAAGAATGCACCTCGTTTATGGAATATAGAAAGCTCACTTCCTAATGACATAGCATGTCGTTCTAACGTGCGCATACCTTTTAATAAGCAGTAATTTTGTTCTTCTATCTCACTTACATAGTAGCCGTGTATAGTCGGAACGAAAGTCGCTACAGTTATATCCCCTTGCTGGTTCATATAATCACTGAGCTTTTTCATCTCTACAAGTACTTCTTCCTCCATTTCTCCAATTGGAACAAGTACATAAATTTTGTTGCGAATCCAAAAGCTTTTATAGGGGCCAAGGGGGATTAATTCTTTAACATGCATGTGATAATGCTCATAAATATGCTGAATCATCGCAGTCGCCACCTATGGTTTTTCTTTATATATATGAGCTTGTGCTCGCCTTTCATTCCTATGCACATGATAAAGCAACGAAACGTATACAAATACTAAAAAGAAAAAAAGGTGATAAACATGAAAGAATCAAATCAACTACAAGAAAGAGCATTAAAACTATTACAAGAACGCGGTGTAACAATTGACGATATTGCTGAACTTGTTCATTTTCTTCAAAAAAAATATCATCCAAATTTAGAGATGTCAGAATGCCGTTACAATGTAGAACGTGTACTATCAAAACGTGAAGTACAAAACGCACTGATTACTGGTATCGAGCTTGATGTCCTTGCTGAAAAGGGAATGCTAAGTGAACCGTTACAAGATATTGTAAAACGTGATGAAGGCTTATATGGAATTGATGAAGTTATCGCACTTTCTATCGTGAATGTGTACGGCTCTATCGGTTTCACGAACTTTGGATATATTGATAAATTAAAACCTGGTATTTTAGAATACTTAAATGATAAATCAACTGGAAAGGTGCATACATTCCTTGATGATATCGTTGGCGGAATCGCTGCCGCTGCTTCAAGCCGTTTAGCGCACCGAGCTGAGCACTCAGAATAATAGTGTTTTCTAGGCCGTCAGGTTCATGCTGACGGTCTTTCATATTCCATCAGCATAAATTCTCTTCCGCGACTCAAAAAAATAGGCCCTTGCTTAAATCCGATATTTTTATATAACGTAATCGCTCTTGTATTAAATGTCGCTACGCTTAATCGAAACATTTTTGCATTAAACTCTTTCGTGGCAAACGCTATTCCAGCTTGGAAGAATTCTTTCCCCATTCCTTTCCCGGTTAACGCCGGCTTCATGCCAAGTCCGATATCAATCACATCTTCTCCACCATATAAATGAGCATCTCTTCCACCTGGTACTTGTGCATTTGCTCCAAAACAAAAATAACCGATGAAGTCTCCTTGATCATCACAACAGCCATAATACGTTCCATCTAATAGCTCTTCCATTACTTCTTTCTCGCCTGAAAAACTATATAAATTATATGGTTCCTCGTACGTCCAAGTATTTATCTCATTTGCTTCTTCCTCTGTTAATTTATGTATATCCACTTTCTCTTTCCCCCTATTATATTTCTATTAACAATATTCGATATTCATCTTATAATTCATCTTTCTCAATATATTTTTTTAATTTCTCTCCTCATTTTTATGGAAGATTTTTCTTATTATGTTACGATTAAACATAATCATTACAAATAAGGTGGTGACAATTTGAATTACTTTTCTTATCTCTCCTCGGAAGAACGGCAAAATTTTTTCTATAAAGAACCTCTTGGTTTTTCAAAAAATATAGAGAAAGAACAACTAGCTTACGCACTAGGTGCCACACTATATACTCCTGGCACGAAAGAAACGATTGCGGAAGATATAATTAGAAGGAAACATGTGGATGCTATCTCAATTATTCTTTGTCTAGAGGACGCTATCAGCGATGAGGAAGTAAAACTTGCAGAGCAAAACATCGTCGTTCAAATACAGCAAATCGCTAACTTAGTCAGTGCCAACATACTAAATCAAGCAGACATCCCACTTCTTTTTATTAGAGTTCGACAGCCAAGTCAAATGAAGAAAATTGTTACTGAATTAGGTAGTGCTGTTCATTGTTTATGTGGTTTTGTCTTTCCAAAATTCACACCAATTAACGGAAAGACTTATATCGATCAGCTTGCATATATAAACGAGTTATACTCATTATCGCTATATGGCATGCCGATTTTAGAATCACCCGAAATTATGTATAAGGAAACACGGGCAGAATCATTATTACAAATAAAGGATTTACTAGATTCTTATCACGATTACATCTTAAATGTACGTATTGGTGCTACTGATTTTTCAAGTATATTTAGTATTCGGCGCAATAAATACACACCTATCTATCATATTACTGTTGTCCGTGATTGTATTTCAGACATTATTAACGTTTTCTCAAGGGCAACAAATGAATATATTATTTCAGGATGTGTATGGGAATATTTTTCTAATGATCATGAAGAAGGGCTTATTCAAGAGGTATCACTTGACCATGCAAATGGCTTAATCGGAAAGACAGTTATTCACCCATCTCATATTAAAGTTGTACAGGCAATGCACATTGTCACAATGGAAGATTATTTAGATGCGAGATTAATTTTACAAAATGCAGATACGTATAATGGAGTGCTAAAAAGCAGTTTTTCTAACAAAATGAATGAAGTAAAACCTCATTATGACTGGGCTCGCAAAACCATTTTAAAATCTAATATTTACGGGGTGCTACATGAAAACAAACAATTCACCGATCTCCTTATTACAAACGCAAAGCAACACGTATAACGTTTTAAATAATATACAAGTTCATGTAGAAGTACGTGATAATCCATATAATTTAGAGCTAGACAATCTTTTTCAAATGGCTGCGAGAATAAATAAGAAACGTAGTTTTTTATTTGTGAGTACAATCCTTGGAAAGCATCTTCCTATTAAACCTACAGTCTCTCTATCAAGTGGAGTTGCTCTCGCTGCAAGATATATGGAAATACTACATAATATTTCTCATCCATTTCAAAAAGAAATTTTAAATCTCATTTCATTAGAAATTGATGAAATCCCAGAGGAAGTATTTCGTTATCAATATCCTCTGCAAGAAGAAGTTTTGTTCATCGGATTCGCTGAAACAGCGACATCACTTGGTCATTCTATGTTTCAATGCTTTCAAAATGCAAAGTATGTACATACAACTAGGGAATCGATACCCCACCTAGAATCTGTCATTACATTTGAGGAAGAACATTCTCATGCAACATCGCACCGTTGTTATGTAGATGAAAGCTTTTTTCAAAACAACAATCCAATTGTTCTCGTAGATGATGAGATGACAACAGGAAAAACAGCATTAAATATTATTAGATCTATTCAAAATAAATTCCCACGAGAAGAATATATAATTGCTTCTTTATTAGACTGGCGTTCTCATACTAATAGAAAACAATTTAAACAATTAGAAGAAGAACTTCAAATTAAGGTTCATGTTATTTCTTTATTAGAAGGCAGTATTCATACAACTGGCCAACCATTAAATATTGCAAAAACAAAGATTCAAATTGAAGAAACAAAACCTGATTTCAAAAAACATACCCTTACCTGCCCAAAATCACCCTATACATCAAATTATATAAAATATACTGGGCGATTTGGCATTTCAGCATATGAACAAAAGCACATTCATTCTTTCGCCCAAGAAGCAGGAAAAACTTTAAAAAGAGAAAGAATTGGAAAACGAACACTCTGTCTCGGAACGGGTGAATTTATGTATATTCCAATGAAAATTGCTGCTGAAATGGGTGAAAATATTTTATATCAATCTACAACAAGAAGCCCTATCCATCCTGTTTCAAATGATGTGAACTACGCCATTCATAATCATTTCTCATATCCAAGTCCTGAAGATTCTACTATTACAAATTACTTTTATAATATTTCACCTCATGATTACGATGAAGTATTTGTTTTCATTGAGCGTGATTTAGGGGAAGAAGCCCTATCTCCTCTTCTACAGCAGTTACAAACAGTTATTCCTTTTATTCATATCGTCTCATTTTCAAATAGCATAGAAAAGGAAGGTTGATAATTATGGTAAAAGTAAATTCTCATATTAGTAGTTACAATCGAAATGATGCTATTTTTCTATTAAAAGATATCAGTGATTTAATGAAAGAAAGTTCCACGAAAACTAGAGAACAAGCAATTCAAGCTGGCACACATTATTCCGAAATGTTACCAATGGAATATAAACCATCTAAAGCATATATGGATTTATTCTTTTCTTCCCTTCAACAATACAAACACAAACTAGCCATCGCTGTTGGAGTTGTCGCCGAACAGATTATACAAGCTAAAGGAACTAACCTTATCCTCGTTTCATTAGCTCGTGCTGGTACACCTATTGGCATTCTTATCAAACGCTACATACGCTATCAATACAACCTTGATGTACCTCACTATTGTATTTCTATTGTTCGCGGACGCGGTATTGATGAAAATGCACTCCATTATATTTTGGAACATCACCCTAAAGAAACAATTCAATTCATTGATGGGTGGACTGGGAAAGGTGCAATAAAAAAAGAATTAGAATATGCAGTACACACATTTAACGAACGAAATAATACACACATTTCTCATTGTATGGCTGTGCTTGCTGATCCCGGTTACTGTACTTCAATTTACGGTACACGTGAAGATTTTCTTATTCCTAGCGCTTGCTTAAATGCAACAGTCTCTGGACTCATTAGCCGCACTGTACTAAATGACACCTATATCGGTCCAAATGATTTTCATGGTGTTAAATATTATAAAGAGCTAGAACAAGAAGACTTATCAAATTTATTCGTTGATGAGGTAACAGATTTATTCCCTTCTGTTCATTCTCATATAGATAATCAATTACGTTATATTACTTCAACTTACACTAATCCCTCTTGGCAAGGATTAAAAGATATACAGTCTATCCAAAATCACTTTGAAATTGACGATATTAACTTAATTAAACCAGGAGTCGGTGAAACAACTCGCGTATTACTCCGGAGAATACCGTGGAAAATTTTAATACGCAAGCAAAACAATCCCGATTTAAAGCATATTTTACTTCTCGCTAAAGAAAAGAATGTCCCTATTGAAATCTATGAAAATATGGCTTATTCATGTTGCGGGCTCATTAAGCCTCTTAAGAGGGAAACGATATGATTTTCGCCAGTGATCTTGATCAGACGCTTATTTATTCCCGGAAATCGTTTCGTGCCCCTATAGAAGATGAATCAATTCAACTCATTGAAACTTTAGATGGGAAAGAAATTTCTTTCATATCACATAAAACCATTTCACTACTAAAAAAATTACAACTGCACTCACATTTCATCCCAGTTACAACAAGAACTATTGAGCAGTTTCAGCGGATTGCTTTATTCCAAGACGAAATCATTCCCGAATACGCCATTACAAGTAATGGTGGTAATATCCTTCATAACGGGAAACAAGATGGTACTTGGAACAGGACAGTAAAAGAAAGACTATCGGCTGAATGTATAGAGAGAAACGACATACTAAAGGAATTTGGACAAATAGCTCATAAAGATTGGGTTATATCACAAAAAACAGCCGATGATCTATTCCATTATTGCATTATTAAACGGGAGAACATTCCTTATGATGAATTATCATCTTTTACTTCCTGGTTAGACAAACAAGGCTGGAATCATTCACTTCAAGGCAGAAAGCTATACTTTGTACCAAAACCAATTAACAAATGGGACGCCGTGCAATATATAAAAGAAATTTTGCAAATAGATACGATTATTACAGCTGGGGATTCTTTACTTGATTTATGCATGCTTGAAAAGGCGAACCATGCCTTCGCACCACTTCATGGTGAGTTAGGGGCAATGCATGATAACTTACAACCTCATATTTTAAAAACAGACGCAATTGGCATATATGCCGCAGAAGAAATCGTAAATAAATCACTTCAAATTATTCACAGTTCATTACCTACCCCATGATCATAATATGCACAATTGCATACGCACCACAATTAAACAAGTGGTACAATTTATTTGAATCGCTGTTGCTACACTTCTTGATTAAAGAAAAGGCGTTAACACGGAAATTAGCGTCTTATCAACCTCAAGCAATTGGCACATTTTGTCATCTTAAAAGACACTCCAAGAGTGTCTTTTTTTCTATATCTCACAAGGACTTACTCATTTCAAAGTATGCATACATAAAATAATGTAAATATTACACGCATGCATCACTTTCTAAAAGTTATAAAGTAGATTCAAAATAAAAAAGCACTCTTAACTAGAGTGCTTTTTACTTTCAAACAAGGAGGCTACATATATGGATAGTACTCTCGTATTTAACTTCGGCATTGGTATTGTCATTATTTTATTTGTCTTTTTTGTACTTTGTATGAGCGGGGTATAAAAAGGCGATTTTCGGGCGTCTTTTTATACATACATATGTATTACTTGACTTCTATAAAGGTAGTAACCATAATAGTTACATATATACAAATAACTATTCACATATCCACAAATAGGAGGAAGAAAAATGAAACATGTAATCGTTTATGCACACCCGAATACAGAAAGCTTCAACCATGCGATTTTAGAAACGGTAAAAAGTGAATTAGAAGGAAAAGGTCACGAAGTACGCGTTCGCGATCTATACGAATTAAACTTTAATCCAGTATTAGGCGCTTCCGATTTCATCTCATTTTCTCAAGGAAATACACCAGAAGATATTAAAAAAGAACAAGAACATATCTCTTGGGCTGACAGCATTACATTCATTTATCCAGTTTGGTGGGCGGGGCTTCCTGCTATTTTAAAAGGATACGTTGACCGTGTGTTTAGCCATGGATTTGCTTATGCTTACGGTGAAAACGGCATTGAAAAGTTATTAAGCGGTAAAAAAGGATTGTTATTATCTACAATGGGTAATACGAAAGAGGCATACACAGCAGGCGGCATGTTTGATGCAATGAAGAAAACAGCGGATGTTGGTATTTTTGAATTTACAGGCATTGAAACAATTGAGCATACATTCTATACAAGTGTTCCTTCTGTGGATAACAGTGTGCGTAAACAATATCTTGAAGAGGTTAAAGACGTTGTGAATCGTGCGTTCTAATAAAATTATATCAGTGATTTTCTAAATATATCAGCGCAACTCAGATTATATCAGCGATTTTCTAAATATATCGGCGCAACTCAGATTATATCGGCGATTTTTCAAATATATCGACTTACCGACAAAAATCGACACTAGTCACAACTGAATGTTAGCCCACACCAATCGGGCTGCCCGCAAATATTAGAAAAAAAGCTGTTCCAAAGTTTGGAACAGCTTTCTTCATTACATCTTCTCAATCCACTCCGTCAAGTTATGCACAACTTGCGTTGGTTGTACTTCGTATTCTGTTAACTTCTCCACAGTTGTGACTCCAGTGTGGACAAGAAGGGTATGCATGCCAGCATTTATTCCTGCTAAAATGTCTGTATCGTAGTTATCCCCAACCATTAATGCTTCATTTTTTTCTATGCCAAGTACTTTTAAAGCTTGTTCCATAATGATTGATTCTGGTTTTCCGATAAAGATTGGATCCACACCTGTTGATACTGCTACAACTGATGTTAATGAGCCGTTACCTGGTAATAATCCGCGCTCAGTCGGAATGGCAATGTCTCCATTTGTGGAAATAAACGTTGCGCCGTTACGCACAGCAAGACATGCTTTTGCTAACTTTTCATATGTGATGTCACGATCTAAACCAACAACAACGAAATCAGGATTTTCATCCACAAGTTCAAATCCTTTTTCCACAAGTGCATCGTGTAAGCCTTCTTCACCAATCATATATACAGTTGCGTCTTGTTTACGTTCATAAATGAAGTTCGCAGTCGCCATACTCGTTGTGAATACTTGCTCTGCTTTCGCTGGAATATCGAAACGAACAAGTTTTTCTGCCACTTGTTCTGGTTTACGCGTTGAGTTATTCGTAACGAATAAATAAGGAATGCCGCGCTCTCCTAATGCTTTTACGAAGTCGCTTGCCTCTTCAATTTGTTCTTCTCCGCGATACATCGTACCGTCTAAGTCAATTAAGTAACCTTTATACATCGATTATGTCTCTCCTTCTATGCTAACGTTCTCACCTTATCATACCACTCTTATATTACCCGCTTTTTCCAAAGAAAAAAACGCTTTACCTAAAAGCGCCCCATAACATTCATTTTTTCTCTTTTACTTGGTAAGAACAACTACAATCGCCCTCACACATATTTGCTAACGTCTTTACATCTGCTCCTGCAAATAAACGCTTATACATCTCTTTTTCATCTTCGCATACTTGCGGGAATCTCTCTGCAATTTCCTTTAACGGACAGTTTTGTTTTTCAATTACGAAAGAATTCTCTCCATCTCTCTTTATTTGAACCATATAACCGTTTTTCTCTTGCATAGCTGCTATCTCTTGCACTTTATATGCTAAATTCTTTTGATTACTTACTCTCTTTTGTAACTGTTCTTCCATTCGCTTCGTTCTCTCTTTTAAAACGTAACGAAGTATTTTTTCATCACCCATTCGAGCTAAATCTTCTAGCATATCAATCGCAAATTGCTTATACTCTTTCGGGAATGTATCTTCTCCCTTTTCACTTAATCCATACAAATAAGTTGGTCTTCCGACATGTTGCCTTACCATCTTAGAATAAATAAGTCCGTCTTTCTCAAGATTACTTAAATGTCTTCTGATTGCCATTTCTGTAATCTCTAAAACGTCAGCTAATTCAGCTACTGTGTGCTCTCCCTTTACTTTCAACAATTGTACAATCTCGTCTTTCGTAGTACGTGCTTCCCCCATACTTCACCCTTCTCCCTTTTCTTTCTCACATATAATATAAGATCCCCAAAAGGCATTCTCTGGGGATCTTATAAGCATAATTATTCTGGTACAAATGCAGATACAGGTCCTAATTCCTTTTCTAAATAACTGCGAACATTTGCTGGGTATTTCTCTACCACTGCAATATGTTTTTGAATCGTCTTATATAATTCATCATGATTCATTTGAATATAGTCTTGCGTAAGCATTTTTCGAAGAAGGATAATTTCTTTCATCCCTTGTCCATCTTCTTCACTTATCACTCGCTCGTCCATTAAAATATCAATAATATCTTCATAGCTTCCTGGATCGCGCATAATAAATCCATCGATCATCGCATTCCCGACATCTAATACAGTATCAATAATAAGATGGGCTATGCGCTCTAATGCGTAAAATTCAAACTCGGTTTCATATATCTTTTTCTCTTGAAATGTACTTGTTGCTCGTTCTAAACATACTAGCATTTGTTCTATTTTCTTTCTGTCTACAAAATACATGAATGTCACCTACCTGGAAATTAAAGCATTTACATTTTAATTGTAACGCTTTCTTCTGAAAAAATCGACAATTTTTCGAATTCACCTTTTCTCCGTTATTTGTTATAGTTATATTTGTATGATTTTTGAAATTGGAGGAATGGAATCTTGGAACGTGAACTCGCACTAGAAATTGTCCGTGTAACAGAAGCAGCAGCCCTAGCATCCGCACAGTGGATGGGCCGCGGAAAGAAAAATGAAGCAGATGATGCAGCAACTACAGCAATGCGTGATATGTTCGATTCAGTAAACATGGCAGGTACAGTTGTAATTGGTGAAGGAGAACTTGATGAAGCACCGATGTTGTATATTGGTGAAGAACTAGGAACAGGTAACGGTCCAGAAGTAGACATCGCCGTTGATCCATTAGAAGGTACAAACATCGTTGCAAAAGGTCTTGCAAATGCAATGGCAGTTATTGCAATCGCAGACAAAGGGAACCTTCTTCATGCTCCTGATATGTACATGGAAAAAATCGCGGTTGGTCCAAAAGCAGCTGGTAAAATTAGCTTAGATGATCCAATTGAAAAAACAATTGAAATTGTAGCAGAAGCTAACAATAAAAAGATTCGCGATCTAACAGTTATCGTTCAAGAACGTGAACGTCATCAAGATATTATTGACCGTGTTCGTGCAAAAGGTGCACGCGTAAAATTATTTGGTGACGGTGATGTTGGTGCGTCAATCGCAACAGCACTACCTGGAACGGGTATCGACTTATTCGTAGGTATTGGCGGAGCTCCAGAAGGTGTTATTTCTGCAGCAGCATTAAAGTGCCTTGAAGGTGAAATGCAAGCTCGTTTAGTTCCAATGAACGAAGAAGAAGAAGCTCGTTGTCGTGAAATGGGATTAGAAGATCCTCGTCAACTTCTTATGTTAGATGACTTAGTATCTGGGGATGATGCAATCTTCTCAGCAACTGGTGTATCTGCTGGTGAGTTATTAGACGGTGTTAAATTCCTTGGTGGAGATTTAGCTGAAACATACTCTATCGTAATGCGTTACAAAACAAGAACAGTACGATTCATTAAAACGCATCACCATTTAGATCATAAACCACACTTAAACTTAGATATTTAATAAAGGAGCCATGTGTATGGAAGAACGTTTCTTTCTGTACGACGATACTGTCGCTACAAAAACTCGTTTCGTTAGCTTTATGGGAGAAAATGAGCGTCACGATTTAGCGCTTTTATACTCTGATCGTCATTACGGTAAAACAATTGTCCTTGATATGCAGCGCAATAAATTTGCAATCATCGGCGCTGACGATTTAAACGAACCAGGCTACTTAGAGCACGCATTTTCTATGACTGAAGAAATTGCAGAAGAACTACGCTCATTTTTATTTGAACTTATATAATTTATCTTAGGCACCAGCTGTTTTAGCTGGTGTTTTTTCATTGTAATTATTTTTAATTTTCAAACTAATATGTTATAATTAAGAATAAATCTATTTGGATAGAAAGGACGTTATCTACGTATGCCAACATTTACTTTGTAATGGACCAGCAATTGGATAGCATTACTCTCAAAAAAGCACCACGCTTTTTCAAGGGAGTAGTCTGCCCATTCCCATTACAAAGGAACGTAACGCATCTGTAGTATGATGTTTACGGAGGTTCCTAAGGGAACCTCCTTTTATTTTTGTCTTTTTCTCATGTCTTCATACTACAAGACATCCAAATAGCTGTATTACGTTTCTTTGCCACTACTATAAGAGGTGAAGAAAAATGCAGAAAGTACAACTTTCTTGGAGTTTATATGAAAATGAGCAAAACACAATCGAAAAGTATTGTAAAAATTGCAGACGCACTACCTTATTTACTGACACGAATATTCGTAGGCATAACGCCAACGGAAAAAACATATACCGCTTTGCCATTTATAAATGTCCGAAAGATCATACGTGGAATCAAAAACTGCGTATTTATAAATCATTTACTGATCACGTTGAAACAGTCGATATGACGCAGCAAGATCAAGCCGAAACAACTACTATTTCTATTATGCAACATAAAGAAAACGGCATAGCTGAAATCACAATCGTATTAGACATCATTTTGGGTTCCCACCGAATAGATAAGGCCTTATCCACATATATTTCCGACTGGAGCCGTACACTCATTGTGGATAAAATTAAAAACGGGGATATTCAATTGAACGGACAACAAATGAAACCAAATACAATACTTTCTGAAGGCGATCATATCTCGATTTGTTTATAAATGAGAATATACAAAAAATCCTCTTACAATCGTAAGAGGATTTTTTTATTTCTTCATTTTTCGTAATACGAAATGTGCGCAACCGAAGTTACAGTACTCGTATAAATACTCCGTTAACGTACTAATTTTCGTATCATATGTCGCACGTTGGTTACTATCATCAAAGAATCCGCGCAATCTAAGTTGCTCATATCCCCAGTCTCCAACGATATAATCATATTTATTTAAAATTTCTGCATAGCGCTCTTTAAATGCTTCTTCACTAAAACCGTCACGAAAGTTTTTAATTACTTCGTACTGCACATTATTAATGCTCACCGTAGCATGAATCTCTTGCTTTTGCTCCATCATTAACTTCCTCTCTAAGCATTCTTCTTTTTATCGTATCACAAAGCATAACAACCAACAATTTCAAATACAAAAAATTGCAAATTAGTACATGCTATGGAGAAGGAGGTGATACATCGTGAAAAAACAAATTTTACTTTCCCTTCTCACTATTTCCTTATTTGCAGGCTGCCAATCAGCGAACAAAGCTGAAATGGAACGTGAAGAAGGAAGCCGTGTTCTTGTTTCCAATAAAAACGACATGTATCATACGGAAAATACAAATACACGGCTCACAAGAGTCGGCTATTCATCTAAACAAAAGCATGAAGTATCTAACAAACAAGTAGGAGCCATTAACCGTGAGAAAGTTGCTGAAATGATTACAAGTATGACAGTCAAACTTCCTGACGTTACAAACGCTGCTACGCTCGTTACCGATGATGAAGTATTTGTTGTATACCGTGCAAACACAACGGATCCAAAACTCGTAGCAGATCAAGTATATAGAGCTGCTTTGTCCATCGTCCCTCGCTATTATAAAGCATATGTATCAACAGACCAAAAGTTGATTTCCCAAATTCAAGGTCTTCAATCTGGCGCATTAAATGATACAGAATATACGCAAAGCCTCGATATGCTAAAACGTGAAATGAGTAAAAATCCTCATTTGAACAATACGGGAGATCAGACTTTGAATGATATGATTAAAAAGTAAAACAGGTGGAGAAAATCTCCACCTGTTTTACTTTTTATTTTTTATTACGATCCGCATAAACCTCCATCGCATCACACATAAACTGAGCTAACCCCTCACCAAACTTATCGATATTTTTCATGAAGCGCTCATCAGCGACATACATTTGACCGAGTCCTTTAAAAGCATCTAATGAATATGCACCGAAGTTTTGCAAGTAATCGTACCACACTCCGATTGCTTCTTGTGCCTCTTTAGAATCTGGTGCTCCGTGTCTAAGCGCTGCTAAATTTCTATAAATAGCATTAAACTCCTCTTGGTTCTCTTTTGACATACCTTTTGCATATTCGTTCGCTTTATCTACAGCTGCGTCTCCCCATTTTTCCCGTGCTTCTTCTTCATATGGGTTATGGCTGAAATCGAATCCTTCAAATTTCTCTTTATTCGTCATTTCAATCTCTCCTTTTGTATGCTGAATTGTTTTATCAATCGTCGCAATCACCTTATCTAATCTAGCACGCTTTTCAAGAAGCATTTTCTTATGAAGCTGTAGTGCCTCTTCGCGATCAAATGATGGACTCATGATAATCTCTTTAATTTTTTTCAAAGGGAAGCCAAGCTCTTTAAAAAACAAAATTTGCTGCAATGTCTCTAAATTTTCATTGGAATACAGACGATATCCAGACTCTGTCGTCTCGTCTGGGGTTAACAACCCAATTTCATCGTAATGATGCAGTGTGCGCACACTAATTCCAACTAAATCAGCTACTTCTTTTACTCTCATTGTCATTTGTATCTCCCCCTTAATACATACGATAAAGTATGACGCAACGTTAGAGTCAATAAGTAAATTCATTTTATCTTAAAAAGTTTCATCTCTCCTATATTTCATGCATAATAGATATGTACATATATTAGAAAGCGGTGAAAGTATGGTTTCAAATACTGTAATTGCCAGCATCATCTTTCAACTCATTGTCTCGATTCTGGTCCCAATTATTGTACTCGTTTATTTCCGTAAAAAATATAATATGAGTTGGAAAGTGGTCGGCATTGGTGTTCTTATCTTTATCGGATTTACCCAAATTCTTGAAACACCATTCCACCTATTTATGCGCGGTAATCCAACAATCGCTCCATTTTTAGAAAATCCGTTTGTCTTCGCAATTTATGGCGGATTGACTGCTGGTATTTTTGAAGAATTAGGACGCTTCGTTGCCTTCTTCTTCTTACTAAAAAAATATCTAGAATATAAAGATGGCTTCGCTTATGGAATTGGTCACGGCGGAATTGAATCTATTTTAATTGGCGGTTTTTCTGCATTACAAGCATTAATCTTTGCTAATTCTATTAACGATGGTAGCTTCGCTCGACTGATTGAACAAAAACCCGAGCTGAGCATTTTACAGGACATGTTAATTCAGCAACCTGCCTACTTATACTTCCTTGGTAGCTTAGAAAGAATTATGGCACTCGTGCTTCAAATTGCCTTTACAATGCTTGTTTTATACGCAGTAAAACAGAAGAAATATATCTTCCTAGTATACGCTATACTATTCCACGCATTTGTAGACTTTTTCGCGGCACTTTACCAAACAAAAACAATCAATATCTTCGTTGCAGAAGGAATTACACTTCTTTGTACAATTGGCGCTGTCGTTCTTATTCGCAAAATGAAAGCGAAATTAATGAGTGTACCGGAGTAAAAAATAAACCACCGATTGGTGGTTTATTTTTTATGGATTGTCGCAATGGTGATAGCTTTTTCCTTCTTGCAGCTCCCTCTTTGTTTCTGCATCTATAACGATATATTTATGAAACTCTTCTACTTCATTTTGAGAAAAGGAAGCAAAAAAATAAACTTGGCGATCAGGATGAACAAAAAAATCTTGAAGCATCACACTACTCCGACAACCCACGGCTGTTTTTTGTAGGAAAGAAAATTCTTCATCGGGCACTTCTTTAAATAAGATTTTTTTTCGAACACTATATGCTGCATTATTGTATTCTTTATAGATTTTCTTATCTAACTGTTTATAAAAAATATCCTCACTCACAAATGACTTATTTCGATTGCTTGGATAATTTACTTTGTGATTCGACTCTGCATAAGTTGTGGACAAGTGTATAAAAAAACAAAGACTAACTACAATACATATCATTTTATTCATGATTGCACCTCAAATGTTCATTATCCACATATTTAAATCCATATGCCGTTTTCCAAGAAAAAGGAATTATTTCCACATTTGTCGAAGTATATAGCGTCAACTTGAAAGATGGGGATGAATTATGAAGAAAATTATTGTAATACGACATTGTTCAGCAACTGGGCAAAAACGTGATGCTGAATTAACGACCGATGGAAAAGACCAAGCAAATACCCTTGCTACATTCCTCTTAGAAAATCATCTACAAATCGATCATATTATTTCAAGCCCATTTGTCCGAGCTATCGATTCCATTCGGCCCTATGCGCTCCAAGCTAACTTATCTATCCAAGAAGATGAACGATTAACTGAACGCATATTGAGCAACGTTCCAATGGATGATTGGATACAAAAACTAGAATCTACTTTTACAAATATAGATATTGCCTTTTCAGGCGGAGAGTCAACAAAACAAGCAACAGACCGTGCCATATCGCTTATTCAAGACGTTTTACAATTAAACCATACGACAACACTACTTGTTACACATGGCAATTTACTTACGCTCATTTTAAAGCATTTTGATCATACGATTGGCTTTAATGAATGGAGAACTTTAACGAATCCTGATATTTACGAAATTACAATCGACGAACAATGTATCATAAAACGCTTATGGGAAGCATCGTCCAAGTAATATCCCTTTCCAAAACATTCAGTTGACGCCACGAGAAGAAACTGTACTAATAATAGAAAGGGGTATCACTCCATATGTACGAAGATGTACTTGCTCTACTACATAAAACAAATGTTTCTTATGAAAAATTTGAACACGAACCAGTACTCGATTATGAGACAGATCGGATTGTACGTGAGAGACTCGGCTTACAAGGCACTCCAAGTAAAAGCTTATTTTTAAAATCAAAGTCTGGAGATTATTACGTATTTTTTACGTTAGAGGGCACAAGGCTCAACCGGGGAGAGATGAAAGAACTAACAGGAGAACGCTTATCTCTCTGTTCTCCTGATGAACTGCGAGACAAAACTGGTTGTACGCCGGGATGTGTGGCTCCTTTCGGATATTCACACGATGTAACAATTATTGTGGATAACGCTATTTATACGTACGATAAAATTTTAATTACACCTGGTGTACCTGAATTTACAATTGAATTATCCACAGAAGAATTAAAAAAGATTTTATTAACATGTCCAAATACCGTTTTAGAGTATAAACAAAAAGAGAGCTAATCGTTAGCTCTCTTTTTTCATTATTTAGCTTCTGCTGTTTTTTCTTTTGCAGAACGTACTTGCTCGTCCGCATGGTAAGAAGAACGCACAAGTGGGCCAGCTTCACAGTGGCTAAATCCTTTGCTAAGTGCAATTTCTTTAAGCTCTGCAAATTCTGCTGGTGGGTAATATTTAAGAACTGGTAAATGCTTCTTAGATGGTTGTAGGTATTGCCCAAGAGTTAAAATATCCACATTGTTTGCACGTAAGTCATCCATTGCTTCAATTAAATCTTCTCTCGTTTCACCTAAGCCCACCATAATGCTCGATTTAGTTGGAATATCAGGCTGCATTTCTTTCGCTCGACGTAAAAACTCTAATGAACGTTCATATTTTGCTCTAGCGCGAACTCGGTCAGATAATCGACGTACTGTTTCAATGTTATGGTTTAAAATATCTGGTTTTGCATCCATTAACATTTTTAAGTTTTCTTCTACTCCACCCATATCAGATGGTAATACTTCGATAGACGTGAATGGGTTTTTACGACGTACTGCTCGTACTGTTTCAGCAAAAACAGCTGCTCCCCCGTCCTTTAAATCATCACGTGCAACCGCTGTTATAACAACGTGCTTTAAGCCCATTTGTACTACTGAATCTGCCACGCGTTCTGGTTCTTGTAAATCAAGCTCAGTTGGTAAGCCTGTTTTAACCGCACAAAAACGACAAGCACGTGTACAAACCGCACCTAAAATCATAAATGTTGCTGTTTTTCTTACAGCCCAGCATTCATGAATATTCGGACATTTTGCTTCCTCACAAACGGTATGAAGATTTTTAGAACGCATCATTTTCTTTAAGCCTGTATAGTTTTCATTCGTGTTTAACTTAATTTTCAACCATTCGGGCTTGCGCTTATATTCTGTTTGTTTTGTCATGGTTATCAACTCCGCACAATATGAAATAGTTTACCGTGTTCGCTTCTTTCAATGTAACATATCTATTCTAACGTATGAAAGCGATTTGCTCAAATGAAGATTCTAAGATTTTTTCCAATCGTTCCCTATAATGAAATACTCCGTATATCCCACACTAAAAAGAGTGATGTTGTGAAAGGAGTCTATTTCATGCTTCGAAAAATTTCTCTTTTGCTTTCTATTTGTTTTCTTCTCCACCAAAACATCGCTTACGGTGAAGATAATCAGCAAAGCATATACGAAAAGCGCATGGCACTATATAAAGAAACCGAGCAGTCTTCAGGCATTCCATGGTATTACTTAGCTGCAATGGATCAATATGAAAGAAATATACGGAGCGTAAGAAAAGATATTCCGAAAAAACCAGATGCCATCATTTCCCTTTATTTCAAACCAGAAATATGGGCTGGACCTATTAATAGTAACGATACTCTTCCCCATACAATTTCTCTATTTGGCGGAATAGGTTTAGATGGTGACAAAGATGGATTTGCAAATGCAAATAGCGACCGTGATCTTCTGCATACCGCAGCGACTATTTTAAGGAAACAAGGAACGTCAGAAGACCGTATTAAAATTATGCTCTGGGAATATTATAAACGTGCCAAAACAGTTGATTTAATTAGCGAATACGCCCAAATTTATAAACATTATGGACGTATTAATTTAGAAGGAAATGCTTTTCCTCTTCCGATCCGTAGTGACCATAGCTACCGTAGTACTTTCGGCGCTGGAAGAAGTTTTGGCGGCAGAAGGATTCATGAAGGAACCGATATTTTTGCCGGATATGGCGTGCCAGTAAGATCGACTTGCTATGGCATTATTGAAACGAAAGGTTGGAACCGCCTTGGTGGATGGCGCATTGGTATTCGCGACCTTCATAACAATTACCATTATTACGCTCATTTAGGCGGGTTCTCAAAAGAAATACAGCTTGGACAAATTGTTGAGCCAGGGAAAGTAATCGGATTTGTTGGTAGCACTGGTTATGGACCTCCTGGTACAGCCGGAAAATTTCCGCCCCACTTACATTTTGGCATGTATAAAGACAATGGCTATACAGAATGGGCCTTCGATCCATACATGCATTTAAGCCTTTGGGAGCGCAAAGAACGAGCAAATACAAAACGATAACCGTAGCTGCATTGCTACGGTTATTTTTTATCCAGTAAAATCCTGACTGAGCCGAGTTTCACTTTATTTACAACTAACTATCTGTTTTCTTTTTATCAGGTACAGCAACACTTCCGCTTCCATAATACGTAGGCACTTCCCCTTGAACGATACGCGTCGCAATCGGAACATTTTGTTTCACCTTTATCTCTTTCGTATGGAATGGAATAATCACTTGCAATGTTACTTCCATTTCCATAACAATTTGAATCGCTGTAGTATTAATCCCATGCGGCTCAATTTTTTGTTTAATATCTGTATTCACATGTCCAACTGGCGTGAAATGAATCGGAATATCTGGTCCTATATTACCAAGAAGTGCATTATCAGTTACACGCCCAAAAGGAACTGCCATAGTCGCGCCGTTTTTTTCAGAAATACCTAGCTCCTTCAACTTCCCTTGTTCTACTTGCTGTAAATATTTTTCTATGTACGTGGTCGTTGATGTTACGATTTCATTTACTTGCTTTGTATTTAAATTAATTGTGGATACTTTTCCGTTTTTATCATTCTGTACTTTCATTAATGAATCTACATCGAATCCTTCATTAATTCGATCCTTTACTGCCTTCGTCATAATTGCCGTCGCCATTTTATGTGTCTCTACTTCCCCATATTTAATTAAGGTCGGCTGAATATTATTATTCACAATCCACAACCCTTGCGTAAGTAATATAACAAAAAGAATAAACGACATAAGCAGTATATACCGAAAGGCAATAGGTCCCCTTCGAAACCGCGAGTTTTTCGAGCGAAATATACTCATAAAAAAACCTCCTTCTTATATCATTTCTATGCAAGAAGGAGGGACGATATATGCTTATCTCATTTTTAATAATGCTTCTTTTCCGATTGTGCCAGTCGTAATACCTAAAGCTTCGGCTTCAATCGTTACTGATTCTAGCGGTGCTTCAAGAAGTTGTTCAATCGTTCTTACACCAACCGCACGGCCAGCAATAATTCCTCGATCACCTAATTTCTCATTTAAAAGACCTACATCTAATGCACCACACATAATATATCCTTTATCGCTCATTACAGCTAGCAAATTCGTCTTTGGAAGTTTCACGCTAACTGCAATAAACGTATAATTATCAATTATAATTGGCTCCACATTAACCATAGTTCACACTCCTCTCTTTCTTATCTGTATGACAAGAGAAAAATGAGTGTTACAAGTTAACTAGCCTATAGTTTAACGGAAGATGTATAAGTTATTAACATATCTGTTAACACATCTCTAAGTAGTTCTGGCATATAATATTGTTTGTCAGAAAGTGTGGATAGCTCTGGGTATAAGTAGCCAAATGTAAACATATCAATCGTTCCTACTGTATATATACGATCTAATTCCAGCGATTCCCCGTTAATTAATACATCTTCGAGTAAAATTTTATTCCCGGGAATCGTATCTGGAATGACTTCTACACCAGCGTAAATCATTTTCCCCATCACTTTTCCCCGAAATCCGAATCCTTTCACCTCAAGATTCTCCATATTCGGCTTACGTGCTTTTAAAATAACTTCTCTTAATATCTTTCCTGGAACTTTCAAAGCACACGGATTAATTGGATGTGGACAAATTCTGTGAATATCTCCGCGCGTTACAACACCCTCTTCTAACCCTTCAAGAAGTACACCAGCGTTCACCATGCCAATCTCTGCATTGCACCATGTTTTCAGCGCACTTGCTAACATGTGAGAAAACGGCGTCTCCTGAAACCAATCAACCGGTAATGACTCTTTTAAATGAACGACAGACTCTGCCATTATATGCTCACTTTCTTCCTGCAGTATTTCAATTGTGGATAACGGCTCGCTATAAGCACCTAACCGTTCCGTCTTAATCGCTCTACCGTCTTTTTTCAGCAATTTCTTCGTCTCTATATCCACAGTAAGCTGCACGTGACCAACGTAACGTCCCCACTTTTCACAACAACAAAGTAAAGTATTATTCAGTAGAATACCACGCTCAAATAAATGATGCGTATGTGCTCCTAAAATAACATCTATATCATAATGCTCTGCCATATACTCATCCATACTTTTTCCAAGGTGAGAAAGGACAACCGTAATATGAGCCTCATCTTTCACTTCTTCTAAAATAGACTCTAAATGAATAATGGGATCTTCAATATGCCAATCGAGCATCTGATAAAACTCTGGATAAGCTACCGTTAATCCGATAAAAGCAATGGTAATCCCATCCGTCGTTGTATGCAATTTATAAGGCCTTACCCATGACGGACGTACCCCTTCTTTTTCAAATAAATTTGCGACAAGTATTTCAAATCCAGCATCATCATAGAGCCGATTCAAATGCTCCTTCGCTAACGTAATGCCTTCATTATTTCCGATCGTTACATAATCATATAACGCCTCATTCAAAAGCTTCGTATTCCCAAGTCCATTCGTCGCTTCCGAAATACTATGAAAACGATCCACATGATCGCCGATATCAACCGTCAAAACAGTCTCTCCCGCTTCCTGTCTTCGCTTTTTCTCCCCTAGAACAAACCGAGAAATTTGCGGCCAATTTTCAAAATGACTATGTATATCGTTTGTATGATAAAGATGGATGATTGTTTCTTTATTTATATTCAGAGAAAAAACCTCCCCTCAGTTCCTTACTGCCATTTACGCTATGCGTACGCAATAATCCTGTAAATACTTTTCGTCTTTTCTTGCTATTTTACATTGTACTCGCATTGTGAGAAAAAGCAAAAGATTGTCCTTTTTATATGAGAAACTTTTGCTAATGCAGGAAAGAATTCCAGATAGTGGAGGGAGGGGTGGATTTGTCAAAAAGTTTAATAGAGAATTCAGTGGGTGGTTGTTCAAGTGGATTTGTCAGTATCTTTGCCTTAAACCTAGTCGTTCTCTGTTCTTATAAAATGTTTGGGGTATGTGAGGATTTTCTTTTGTCTTACTTTGTCGATAAATCGATATCCCTTGTCGAATCGTCGATATATTGAAATAATCGCTGATATATTCCGAGTTATGGTCGATATATTTGAAAAATCGCTGATATATTTAACTGAACACCCACCCGGGTACCCTCTCCCAAGCCAAGACAAATCCGCAAAACAAAAAAGCGCCCTGCACAGCAGGGCGCTTTCTTCATACATATATTATCCAGCTTTGCCTCCTAGACCATCATGTCTAAGAACCTTCCGCACGAGAAGATGAAAAGCATCTTCTGTGCGAAAGAACCTTAGCCAACGGGTCTGAACAGTCGGCTCCGCATTTCTATTTAACCAATAGAACCTTCCATCTCAAACTTGATTAGACGGTTCATTTCAACTGCGTATTCCATTGGAAGTTCGCGAGTGAATGGCTCGATGAAGCCCATTACGATCATTTCTGTAGCTTCTTGCTCAGAAATACCGCGGCTCATTAGGTAGAATAATTGTTCTTCTGATACTTTAGATACTTTCGCTTCGTGCTCAAGTGAAACGTAATCGTTTTTGATTTCGTTGTAAGGAATTGTATCAGATGTAGATTGGTTATCCATGATTAACGTGTCACACTCGATGTTAGAGCGAGAGTTTTTCGCTTTTGGTCCGAAGTGTACGATACCACGGTAAGTTACTTTACCACCATGCTTCGCAATCGATTTAGAAACGATTGTTGAAGACGTGTTTGGTGCTAAGTGAATCATTTTCGCACCAGCATCTTGGTGTTGGCCTTTACCGGCAATCGCGATAGATAATGTTAAACCACGAGCGCCTTCGCCTTTTAAGATAACTGCTGGGTATTTCATCGTTAATTTAGATCCGATGTTACCGTCAATCCATTCCATCGTTGCGTTTTCTTCACAAACCGCACGTTTTGTAACTAGGTTGTATACGTTGTTCGCCCAGTTTTGGATTGTTGTATAACGGCAATATGCATCTTTCTTAATGATGATTTCTACTACCGCACTGTGAAGTGAGTTAGTAGTGTAAACAGGTGCTGTACAACCTTCTACGTAGTGTACGTGTGCGCCTTCGTCTACGATGATAAGCGTACGCTCGAATTGTCCCATATTTTCAGAGTTAATACGGAAATACGCTTGAAGTGGTGTATCAACTTTAACACCTTTTGGAACGTAGATGAATGATCCACCAGACCAAACTGCAGAGTTTAATGCAGAGAATTTGTTGTCTGTTGGTGGGATTACTTTTCCGAAATGCTCACGGAAAATATCTTCGTTCTCTTTTAATGCGCTATCTGTATCTTTGAAGACGATTCCTAGAGCTTCTAGGTCTTCTTTCATGTTGTGGTATACAACTTCAGATTCGTACTGTGCAGATACACCAGCTAAATATTTTTGCTCAGCTTCTGGAATACCTAATTTATCGAATGTTGCTTTAATTTCATCAGGTACTTCATCCCAAGACTTCTCAGATTTCTCAGATGGTTTTACGTAGTACGTAATTTCATCGAAATCTAAGTCGTTTAAGTCGCCGCCCCATTGTGGCATTGGCATTTCGTAGAACTTATCCAGTGATTTTAAACGGAAGTCTAACATCCACTGTGGTTCTTCTTTCATACGTGAAATTTCTTCAACGATCTCTTTTGTTAAACCGCGTCCAGCACGGAAAATCGAAACGTCTTTGTCTTTGAAACCATATTTATAATCGCCGATATCTGGCAGTTGCTTCGCCATGTTGGTGTGTCCCTCCTTAGATAACCTCGTTTTTAGGAACCTTTAACATTACTTATCTTCGTTTAAGCCCTTTTCTAACGCTTTCCACGCTAATGTTGCACATTTAATACGTGCAGGGAACTTGCATACGCCTTGTAATGCTTCAATATCTCCTAAATCGATGCTGTCATCGTACTCTTTTCCTAGCATCATGTCAGAGAAAATTTTAGAAAGCTGAAGTGCCTCTTCAATTTTCTTACCTTTTACTGCTTGTGTCATCATGGAAGCTGAAGACATTGAGATTGAACATCCTTCTCCTTCAAACTTCGCTTCTTGCACAATACCTTCTTCTACTTTCATCGTAAGTTGAATACGATCGCCGCAAGTTGGATTGTTCAAGTTTACTGTAACACTATCTTCTAGCACGCCATTGTTACGAGGATTCTTATAATGATCCATAATAACTTGACGATATAACGTATCTAAATTATTAAATGACATTTGTGAAATACTCCTTTGTCTTGATTAGCGATTCAACAAATGTATCAATTTCTTCTTTTGTATTATATAAATAGAAGCTCGCACGTGCTGTTGAAGAAGCTTTTAGCCACTTCATAAGCGGTTGTGCACAGTGGTGTCCTGCGCGAACCGCAATACCTTCTACATCTAATACTGTCGCTACATCGTGAGGATGTACGTCTTCAATATTAAATGTAACAAGACCAGCGCGATGCTTTGGACCATAAATTGTAACGCCATCTACTTCTGATAGTCTTTCTAAAGCATATTGCGCTAATTCATGTTCATGCTTTTCAATATTATGAAGACCGATTTCTTCTAGGAAATCAATTGCCGCACCAAGTCCGATTGCATTACCGATAATCGGTGTACCTGCTTCGAACTTCCACGGAAGCTCTTTCCACGTAGATTCTTGTAAATCTACGAAATCAATCATTTCACCGCCAAATTCAATTGGCTCCATATTGTTCAGCAATTCTTTTTTACCATATAATACGCCGATGCCTGTAGGTCCACACATCTTATGAGCAGATAATGCGTAGAAATCACAGTTCAAATCTTGTACATCCACTTTCATATGAGGTGTACTTTGTGCACCGTCAACGACCATAATTGCGCCATTTTCGTGTGCGATTGCTCCGATTTCTTTTACAGGGTTAATCGTTCCAAGCACGTTTGAAACTTGCATAATAGAAACGATTTTTGTATTCGGTGTAACTGTTTGACGAACATCTTCTAAAGAAATTGTACCGTCTGGTTGAAGCGGAAGGTATTTTAAAGTTGCACCAGTTTTCTTCGCAACTTGTTGCCACGGAATGATGTTACTATGGTGCTCCATGTAAGAAATAACGATCTCATCGCCTTCTTTTACATTTTCAAGACCATAGCTAGCCGCTACTGTATTTAATGCAGTTGTCGTTCCGCGCGTGAAAATAATCTCTTCCATTGATTTCGCGTTAATAAACTTACGAACTTTCTCGCGTGCACCTTCATACGCGTCAGTAGCTTTCGTACCGAGCGTATGAACACCGCGATGCACGTTAGAATTATATTCTTTATAGTAACGTTCTAACGTTTCAATGACTTGAATTGGTTTTTGAGAAGTTGCTGCACTATCGAAATAAACAAGTTGTTTGCCGTTCACTTTTTGATCAAGAATTGGAAACTGTTTGCGTATTTCATGAATATTCATTAGCGAACTTTCCTTTCAATTACCTCAACAAGCTGTGCCTTTACTCCTTCAATTGGAAGCTCATTAACTACAGGTGCTAAGAATCCATGGATGACTAAACGTTCTGCTTCGCGTTTTGGAATACCACGGCTCATCAAGTAGTATAGTTGGATTGGATCTACGCGACCTACTGAAGCTGCGTGACCTGCCATTACATCATCTTCGTCGATTAAAAGAATTGGGTTTGCATCACCGCGTGCTTTTTCATCTAACATAAGAACGCGAGAAGATTGTTGTGCATTTGATTTAGATGCACCGTGTTCAATTTTACCAATTCCGTTAAAGATAGATGTTGCACTATCTTTTTGTACACCGTGTTTTAAAATCCAACCTTCAGAATGTTTACCGAAGTGAACAACTTTAGTTGTAAAGTTTTGTGTTTGGTTACCACGGCCAATTGTTACTGTTTTCGTATCAGCATATGAACCGTCGCCCATTAAGTTTGTAACGTTCTCTGAAATTGTGTTTCCGTCATTCATAAGGCCTAGAGCCCAATCAATACGGCCGTCGCGTCCTACAACGCCGCGGCGGTTAACGTAAGTTGTTACGTCTTTTGCTAATAGATCAACCGCACCGAATTTCACTTGTGCGCCTTGTTCCACGATTACTTCTGCTACGATATTTGCAATACCTTTAGCATTTTCATTTGCAACGTAGTTTTCTACATAAGTTGCAGTACTGTTCGCATCAGCTACGAATAATACGTGGTTATATACGTTAGCTTCTTCGCCGTCTACTAAGAATACAGCTTGAAGTGGAGTTTCAAGAACAACGTTTTTCGGAACATATATGAATGCACCGCCGTTGATTAATGCAGCATGAAGTGCAGTTAGACGATGCTCGTCTACTTTCACGCCGTCTTTCATTAAGTACTTTTGTACTAGTTCAGCATGCTCAGTTGCTGCTGTTACGATGTCTGTGAAAATAACACCTTTTTCTTTTGCTTCGTCTGCTAAAGAAACGAATGCAGTTGTACCAGTACGTTGCACTAATACGCTGTTATTTTCATCGATTAAGTTTTTCACTGCTTCTGGAAGTTCAGTTAAAGAACTTACAGGCTCTTGCTTAGCAGCGTCGCCTTTTCCGATAAAGTCCCATTTGTCAATTTTCGTTTTATCAGGCGTTGGCATTGGAAGTTCAGTTGCTTGTGCAAGAGCTTGTAAGCGGAACTCAGTCAACCAAGCAGCTTCGTTTACTTCGCTTGCGCGTTGACGGATTGTTTCTTGATCGAAAGGTAATGTACCGATTGTCATGTTTATGCTCCTCTCTTACGCTTCTTGCTCTGTTGTTTCGTCTTCAATACCTAATTCTTTTTTAATCCAGTCGTAACCTTCAGCTTCTAGACGTTGTGCAAGCTCAGGGCCACCAGATTTAACGATACGACCGTTCATCATAACGTGAACGAAGTCTGGAGTGATGTAGTTTAATAAACGTTGGTAATGCGTAATCATTAGGCAACCGAACTCTTCGCCGCGCATTTCGTTAATACCTTTAGATACAACTTTTAATGCATCGATATCAAGACCTGAGTCGATTTCATCTAAGATTGCGATTTTTGGCTCAATCATCATTAATTGAAGAATTTCGTTACGTTTTTTCTCTCCACCAGAGAAACCTTCGTTTAAGTAACGTTGTGCCATTTCTGGATCCATTTCTAGGAATTCCATGTTTTTATCTAATGTACGGATAAATTTCATAAGAGAAATTTCATCGCCTTCTTCACGACGTGCGTTAATTGCAGAACGTAAGAAGTCAGCGTTTGTTACTCCGCTAATTTCACTTGGATATTGCATTGCTAGGAATAGACCCGCTTGTGCGCGCTCATCTACTTCCATTTCTAATACATCTTCACCGTCGATGATGATGCTACCTTCTGTTACTTCATACTTTGGGTGACCCATAATTGCAGAAGATAAAGTTGATTTACCTGTTCCGTTAGGTCCCATAATTGCGTGGATTTCTCCACCTTTTACTTCAAGGTTTACACCCTTTAAAATTTCTTTGCCATCAATTGATACGTGTAAGTCTTTAACCGTTAATGTAGAACCAGCCATCTCAATACCTCCATTAATCCTATATATACATTTTAAAAATTCCTAAAACGTTCATATTCTCATTTTATTCTCATTCTAATTTTATATCAAATAAAATGATATCGCAAACGACGAAAAAAAGTAACCGTTTTTTCACAAATGTATATAAGTATTTCCTTTGCATCTTTCTATGATACACCTTTCTTCTTATTTATATAAAGAAAAAAGGACTGGTAATTTTCCAATCCTTTCCTTATAATTATTCACTTACCGGAAGTACAGCACCTTTATATTCTTTATTAATAAAATCTTGAATTTCTTTTGAATGTAGCACTTCTACTAGCTCTTTAATTTCTTTTTTCTTCTCATCACCTTTACGAACTGCAATGATGTTTGCATATGGAGAGTCTGCTCCTTCAATCGCAATTGCATCCTTTGTTGGATTTAATTTTGCATCAATTGCATAGTTTGAATTAATAAATAAAGCATCACCTTCATTATTTTCATACAGCTTTGGTGACAATCCAGGCTCTACATCTGTTTTAAACTTTAAGTTTTTCGGATTTTCGACTACATCTTTTACTGTTGCCTTAACAACATCTACGCCATCTTTTAGTTTAATAACTCCTCCTTTTTGTAATAATGCGAGCATACGGCCACGCTCCGCTACGTTATTACTCATAATTACTGTTCCACCATCTGGTAAGTCTTTTAAGCTTTTATATTTCTTAGAATAAATACCCATCGGCTCTAAATGGATTTTTCCTGCGTTTACAATTTTATATCCCTTTTCTTGAATTTCTTTATCTAAGTACGGAATATGCTGGAAGTAGTTCGCATCAATTTCTTTATCCGCTAACGCTTTATTTGGCAGTACATAATCCTGGAACTTTTTAATCTCTAACTTAATGCCTTTTTTCTCTAATATTGGCTGTGCCTTCTCTAGAATAACAGCGTGCGGCACGTTAGAGGCTCCCACAACAAGCTTATTCTCTTCTTTCCCTCCGCAAGCAGCTAATGTAAATACAGATAATGCTGTAACAACTGACAATAGAATCTTTTTCATATGATGTCCCCTTCTCCCCTATAGTTATGTAGTTATAAAAAAGGCTGGCATACACCAGCCTTTTCAGCAATTATTCTTTTACAGGAACAACTGCCCCTTTATATTCTTTATTAATAAAGTCTTCGATTTCTTTAGAATGCAATACTTCTACAAGCTCTTTAATCGCCTTTTTATCTTTATCACCTTTACGAACCACTAATACGTTTGCGTACGGTGAATCATCACCTTCAATTGCAATTGCATCTTTTTCTGGATTTAATTTTGCATCAATTGCATAGTTTGAGTTAATTAAAACAGCGTCGCCTTCTTTATTGTTATACACTTGTGGTAACAAACCTGGCTCAATATCCGTTTTGAACTTTAAGTTTTTCGGGTTATCTGCAATATCTTTTGGAGTTGCACTAACTGGATCTACTCCGTCTTTAATTTTTAAAATGCCTTCTTTTTGTAAAATTGCTAAACCACGTCCATGGTCAGTAACGGAATTACTCATAATAATTGTCGCCCCGTCTGGAAGTTCTTTTAAGCTCTTATATTTTTGAGAGTATACACCAATTGGTTCAATATGAATTTTCCCTGCTATTTCAAAATCATATTTTTTATCTTTAATTTCTTTTTCTAAATACGGAATGTGCTGGAAATAGTTTGCATCTAATTCCTTATCCGCTAACGATTTATTTGGCAACACGTAATCTTGGAATTTTTTCACTTCTAATTCAATTCCTTTTTTCTCAAGTAACGGTTTTGCTTTTTCTAAAATTTCAGCATGCGGTACGTTAGAAGCACCCACAACAAGTTTCTTTTCATCTTTATCTTTCCCGCCACAAGCAGCTAACCCAAAAATTGAAGTTGAAATAAGTGCCGTAAGTAATAATTTTTTCATTTAAAATATCCTCCCGTTTTTATTATCGTTTATCTATTCGAGTCGTTAAACTATCACCAATCCACTGGATTAAAAATACAACTAGTAATACACAAATTGTCGCAACGATTGTTACATCGTTATTCCCTCTCTGGAATCCTTCTAAGTAAGCAAGTGTTCCAAGGCCACCAGCACCAACAACTCCCGCCATTGCTGTATAGCCTACTAAAGCAATTGTCGTAACCGTAATACCAGATACTAATGCTGGTAATGATTCTGGAATTAACACTTTCAAAATAATTGTGCTTGTTTTTGCTCCCATTGCTTTTGAAGCTTCAATTACACCTTTATCAATTTCGCGAAGTGCAATTTCAACCATTCTCGCATAGAATGGTGCCGCTCCAATAATTAAAGCCGGCAAAGCTGCACTTGCTCCAAGAATTGTTCCAAGAAGAATCTTTGTGAATGGGATTAATAAAATAATTAAAATGATGAACGGTATAGAGCGGAATATATTTACGAATGCTCCAATCACCGTATTAATTGATTTGTTTTCCCATAAATTATCTTTCGCTGTCATGAAGAGTAACAATCCTAAAATTAGTCCTAAAACAAATGTCGCAAGAGCTGCGATTGCCGTCATATATAACGTTTCACCAGTTGCTTCTAACATTTGATTCCAATCAACATTTGCGAGTAACTTATCCATGTGCAATCACCTCCAGCTCTACTTGATCTTGATGAATTCCTTCTATTGCTTGCTGGATCGCTGTTTCCTCACCATTTAAATGAACAACTAAACTACCGTAAGAACCGTTATTCGTTTGTGCAATATTTCCTTGCAAAATGCTAACTTCTATATCACTGCGTTGCATTAATCGTTGAAGCACTGGTCTTTCTACAGCCTCACCGATAAACTGCAAACGAATTACTTTTCCATCTGGATATTTTTCAATTAAACTTTCAATTGTTTCATTTGTATCTTCAGAATCTGTTAACTGCTGTACAAATCGTTTCGTAATATCTTGCTTCGGATTACGGAATACATCAAGTACTGGACCTGTTTCTACAATCTTTCCTCTCTCCATTACCGCTACTCGGTTACATATCTTTCGAATCACGTGCATCTCATGTGTAATGAGTACAATTGTTAAACCAAGGCGCTTATTAATGTCTAATAGTAAATCCAAAATTTGATCTGTCGTTTCTGGATCAAGAGCTGACGTTGCTTCATCACATAAAAGCACTTGTGGATTATTAGCTAAAGCTCTTGCAATCCCGACGCGTTGCTTTTGTCCTCCGCTCAGCTGAGATGGGTACGCGTCTCCTCTCCCTTCTAATCCAACGAGATGAATTAATTCATCAACACGTTTTCTTCTCTGCGCTTTATCAACACCTGCAATTTCAAGTGGAAACTCTATATTTTCACGTACAGTTCGTGACCAAAGTAAGTTAAAGTGCTGAAAAATCATTCCGATTTCTTGCCTTGCCTTACGAAGTTCACTTCCTGTAATTGCTGATATAACACGATTCGCAATTGTAATTTGGCCAGAAGTCGGTTTCTCTAACTGATTAAACAATCTGATTAAAGAACTTTTTCCAGCGCCACTATATCCGATAACACCAAAGATTTCACCTTTGTCTATTTTTAAATTGGCGTTATCTACAGCAGTGACATCACCGCTTTTCGCCTTATATATTTTCTTTACGTTCTCTAATAGAATCATGATGTTCACCCCTTTTTTAAATAAAAAGCGCAAGCGGCTCGTTTAGAACAAGAGGACGCCCGAATCCCTGACGTAGAGGCGCTTTTTGCCTCATACGAAGGGATGAAACGACCGACTGTTCTAGCCGCTGGAGCTAGATTTCATAAAGATTTTAGGTCGACTCCGCAATTTTTTATGTTTAATGCGTGTAGTCCACCGTTATCACTACCTTTATTATTTGAATGTCCTCCACATTCAAACAATAAAAAAACCTTTCTGCTTTAGAGAAGCAGAAAGGTTTATATGCGTATATAACAACATTATCCCTCTCTCTCATCTCTCAAAGCATTCGCTTTGCAGGAATTGGCACCATTTCAACATAAGTTGACGGTTGCCGGGCTTCACAGGGCACAGTCCCTCCACCTCTCTTGATAAGAGAAATCAGATTCAATTTTCGTCTGATTTGAAATTTATTAAATTGTCTATATTTTATGACTTGAATTGTATCAATATACACTCACCATGTCAACAGAAATTTTCGTAAAAAATGAAACTTCAGAATTTTAAGCACCTACTGACATCGGTTTACATATATGAAACATCGATTCCACTAATAACATCGTTCGATACGTTCCCGAATATTGTACACGTCCATCGTTCATTAACATTTGCAATCGTACATTTCCATTCACCAATTGTTCTATATCCTTTTCATCTAAGCAAATGATTTGTTCCGTTCCTCTTTCCTCATGTACCAGCTCTATATAATCTCTTGAAATTTGTAACGAACAACTTTCATCTCCAAAACGAAAATTAACAGTTTTTTCCTCTTGTCTTAAAAGCGGTTCTAAATGATATTGACCATTAGCGTAATTTACAAATGATTGAAGCAAAGAATATAATCTCATCCTAAATCACATCCTTCATATCACTTTCTATTACATACCATTCCCTCTCACTAAAGAGCAATCCTGTTATTTTCGCTCGACAAATACTGTATCCACCCTGCATCTCGACATATTTCCCAAGAAATATGTCGAGGCGGCAAAAATTTTGCCGCCTACTTTAATTCCGTATATAAATATTCAACCGAATGAAATGCGTATATCTTCTTCATCAGTGTCCCATTTTCAAAAACAAGTAAACAAGGTACACTTTCAATCCCATACTCTTTCGCTAAATACGGAGCATAATTTAAATCTAACATCCCAATTTTGAGGCCTTCAATTGTCATCTCAACGACTGTTAACATCTTTTTTGCTAATTGGCATGTTCCACACATTGGAGTATATACATATAATACTGTTTTTTCTTCGTTCTCTATTAGGGCTGTAGCTTCGGCTCCTGTCCAATCAATCACTTCTATCATTCCTTACCGTAAATATTCTGTATAAACGTCAATGTCGGCTCCCCATAATACATTTGCTAAGTGTGTAGATGGCGCAGTTGCCACTTCTCGGTACGAGCGATCAATATAGATATGCTCGGCTTGCGGAAATTCTTTTCGAAATTGTTTCCTTAACTTTTCTCCAGCATCATCAGCATCCACTAGCACATACACTTCCTTATCAAAAAACTGATCAACGAGCTCATCCATTTTCGACAAACCAATTGTACCATTTGTACAAACAATTTCCACCGGTTCACGAATAATAGATTCAATCTTTCTTCTATCTGATGTACCTTCTACAATAATGACTTTTTCTACATAAATCATATGTCATCACCCGATCACCATATACTATATAACATTGAACTTAGTATATAGTATATTCGTTATTTTCATGTTGTTTCCTGTTTATTTTTGCAAAAGAAAAGCGGAAGCGGCTTGCTCAGAACAAGAGGACATTGGAACTCCTGAACTAGAGGCGCTTTTTGCCTCAAGTGAAGGAGTGAAATGACCGACTGTTCTAGCCGCTAGAGCTGGATCACAAAGAAAAGCGGAAGCGGCTCATTCAGATTGTGAGGGGGATGGAGCTTCTGACGTAAAGGCGCTTTTGGCCTTGCAGGAAGAAGCGAAGCCACCGAACAATCTAGCCGCTAGAGCTGGACAATGAAAAGCGCAAGCGGCTCGTTTAGATTGTGAAGACTTATGAAACCTTACCACAAAACAGTTTTTCTCATAATAGCTTATTTATTTACATATAACTTGAATTTCATTATTTCACACAAAATAAAAAAGGACAGCACAAAGGCTGTCCTTTAGTCGACTATAATTAGTCTTGGTTTGTCATTTCTGCATATTTTTCTGCAGTTAATAACTTCTCAACTTGGCTTGCATCAGAAAGTTCAACTTTAACCATCCATGCACCCTCGTATGGAGATTCGTTAACAAGTTCTGGTTGGTCACTTAATTCTTCGTTTACTGCTACAACTTTACCGCTTACAGGTGCGTATAACTCAGAAACTGTTTTAACAGATTCTACGCTTCCGAATGGCTCGTCAGCTTCGATTGTTGCACCTACTTCAGGAAGTTCAACGAATACGATATCGCCTAGCTCACCTTGTGCAAAGTGAGTGATACCGATAACAACTTCATTACCTTCAGTTTTTACCCATTCGTGTTCTTCAGAGTAACGTAAATTATTTGGAATGCTCATGACTGTACCTCCAGTGAATGTATTAATTATGTAAAAATACCTTATTGGTACTTTTTCCACACACTTTCAAACTGCTCTTCGTTAAAACCAAGTGTTACATTCGTTCCATCTGTTACAATTGGACGTTTAATCAACATGCCATCCGATGCTAAAAGCTCATACATTTCGTCTTCGCTTGCATCTTTCAACTTATCTTTTAGACCAAGTTCACGGTAACGCATTCCACTTGTATTAAAGAATTTTTTTAATGGTAATTCACTTTTTTCATGTAAATTACGTAAATCTTCTTTTGATGGTGGATTTTCAACAATATGAATCATCTCATATGCTACATCGTTTGCCTCAAACCATTTCTTTGCCTTTTGACATGTGCCACACTTTGGATATGAATAAAATGTTACTGTCATAAATTCACCTACTTTTTTACTAACCTTTACCTTTATCATATAGAAAACGTTTTATTATTTCAAACCATTATTCGCTAAACTTTTACTTATTTCGTGATAATTTTTAATAATCCTGCGAATTTTTCTTATTTTTCCGCCATTTGTTAAGAAAAAAATAAATATATAAATTTTTTAGATTCTGCACCAAACATATATCTTAAACAAGCGTTTGATTAATTCTCCATTTTTCTTTCTTAACCTTTGAACTACAGGAGTTTCTTCCTACCGAACATACAGCTTAAACAAACGTTTGATTAATTCTCCATTTCTCTTTGTTAACCCTTGAGTTACATCGGTTTCTTCCTACCGAACATACAGCTTAAACAAACGTTTATTTTAAAAAATAAGAAGCCTCTTTTACAGGCTCCTTCATCATCTATTCAAATAATCTGCAATTGTTTGAAATACTACGATATACATATTATGAATACTTTCTTCTGTGTTTCCACCATTTGATAAACCAATTGCCCATTGTTGCCCTTCACCACTTCCGATATTCGCGAAACCTTGCGTATACATCGCATTTACATCTTTTCGTGCACTGTTATACTCTATCCCTTTTGTAATAAAAATTGAATATGATTTATCTTGTAAACCGATAAAAAACACTGGTTTCTTTAGCGATGAAAATACATTTTTATACTGCTCTGTTGAGGCTTCTTGAAAGTGATCTTTCATTATTAGAAAACCATCCACTTCCTTAGATTTCTTTTCCAGTGCCTCTAACTTCATTTCCTCAAACTTTACATTCCTAAACGTATCTTTCGGCTTTTCTCCAACAACTCCAATTACGAGTGCTCTTCCGTTATATTCTAATTTCTCTCCTTCTTTATCCTTTGCACACCCAGCACCGACTAGGCATATCAATATAAAAAATAAGAAATACGATAAACGCTTCATTTAGCACCCTTCCCTTCTTTTTAGTCAAGTGACAAAAACGTAAGGTTAATTCAAGAAAATGTAAGTAAAATCGATAGCCCAATTCACGTTTCTATATTATAATCAATTGAATTTACTTACATTACTAAACATAGGAGATCAACATGAAGAAATTTAAACTTTCATCTTTTCTTCCGTTAAGTTATATACTTCTACTCGTACTCGTAAGTCCCCTTTACGACGTATTAAATAAATCGACTGTTCACGCAGTAGACGTTACAACTGTAGTAGATGATTGGATTCCATTTGTAAAAGCATTTATTATTCCTTATTTACTTTGGTTTCCATACTTATACGGCGCACTTATTTATTACTGCTTTGCAGACCGAAAGCAATATTATGTCACTTTAAGTAGTATTATTTTTGGAAAGCTTGCTTGTTTTTCTATTTATTATTTTTGGCAAACAACTGTACCGCGTCCGACTGTCGTTGGGACAGATGTATTTTCTGAACTAGTTCGCTATATTTATAGTATCGATCAACCTGTAAACTGTTTCCCTAGCATTCACGTTCTTACTACATTTGTAATTATATTAGCTGCCTTTAAGCGTAGAGAACAGCATGCTTTTGAATATTACATCCTTACTTTCTTCGGTACACTTATTATTTTATCAACGCTATTTACGAAGCAGCATGCCTTTGTAGATGCCGTTTCTGGAATGACGCTTGCAAGTATACTTTACTTCGGCGTTCAGCTCTTATTGGCCAAAGAACCGATAAGAGTTCCAGTAAAACAAAATCATAGAATGTAGCATGACAAAAAAGCAGACTGTGGCTTCTCAGTCTGCTTTTATCTATTAGTAAGGAGATTTTCAACTTAAGATTGCGGTACAGTCATATCACCAGAGTGAATACGACCTGCTTTTTTAAGAGCAATGTAAAGTATATAAGAAACAGCTACTGGAATGACGATATAAGTAATTACCATCGCCGGGAGAACTTCCCACCCTTGGCTGGAAATTAAATTAATTGGTGCGATAAGAGAACTTAATCCAAGACCTGCAATTTCCTTTCCTGCTTCCAGTTGGAAAATTAATGCTGATACTGGACCGACTATAGCACTGGCGACGACAGTTGGAACGAGAATCATTGGGTTTTTAGTGATATTTGGCAACTGTACTTTCGGAGTACAAAGTGCTTGAGCTAATATGCCACCTAAATTGTTTTCTTTCGCTGAGATAACAGAGAATCCGATAAACTGAGCGACGCATCCGGCAAGAGCAGCACCACCTGCAACACCGTCTAAGCTAAGTGCAATTGCTAACGCAGCTGATGAAGCTGGAGAGATAAGTAATAGTCCCCAAACTACTGCAATGACGATAGAAGCAATAAACGGACTACCAGCTGAGCTATCTTTAATAAACGCTCCAACTGCATTTAAAACAGGAGTAATATTATGAGATAACCAAATACCAACTAAACCAGAACCTAATATTGCTGCAAATGGAACGAGCATCATATCTAACGCAGTTTTTCCGCTTAAACGTTTACCAATATATACAGCTAAAGTTGCTGTTAATAATGCACCGATTGGCTCACCTGTTTTAATAATTAGACCAGCTTCAGTAATTGAAATGGATCCGGCACCAATTGCTCCGGCTACCATCGCCGAGAAGATTACAAGACCGTTTGCACCGAGCATAAAAGCAATGCCGGCACCAATCGCCGGTGCCATAAGGGATTTTGCAACAACTCCGATTGTAATAAGTAATGGTATATCAACAATTCTTCCTATATTTTCGATCAGTAAACCAATTCCGAGGGATACGAAAATACCTTGTGCGATTCCAGCAGATGCTTTAAATACACGAGACATTATATATTCCTTCATTTGTTTCACCTTCTTCTATAAGTTAGTAACCAATTGTTTTCATATAATCACGTAAAATATCGTTTGATTTTGCGAATCGAGATTCTTCATCCTCTGTTAAATTGAGTTCTACAACTTCTCTTATACCGTCTCTAGTAATAATAGCAGGTACTCCTGTACAAATATCATATTCACCGTACTCACCATCTAAAATGGCTGATACAGCAATAACACGGTGATCATCATTAAAGATTGAACTCGCAATATATGCTAGAGAATTTCCAATTCCGTAATAAGTAGTACCTTTTCGTTTATAAATTTCCCAGCCAGCTTTTGCAGTCTTCTCAACAATTTCATCTAAATCTATTTCACCAAATCGTTCTTTTTGTTCTTCTAAAATTTGCAGAACTGGCTTTCCACCAACAGTTACATGAGACCAAGCAACCATTTGAGAATCACCATGTTCTCCTAATGAATACCCATGGATACTACGAGGGTCTACATGTAGCATTTCAGATAAAATTGTTCTTAAGCGAGAAGAATCTAGTGATGTACCAGTACCGATTACGCGATTTCTAGGTAATCCAGATAATTTCCACACTTCATATGTAATAATATCAACTGGGTTCGATGCAAGTAAGAAAATACCATCAAATCCACTTTCCATTACGCCGCCAACAACACTTTCCATAATCTTCGCACTCGCTCCTAAAGTATCTAAGCGACTTTGTCCAGGTTTTGGTGCTGGCCCTGCTGTAATAATAACAATGTCCATATCTTTGCAGTCTTCATAGCTTCCTGCATATACTTTTGTTCTTGTATTTGTAAAGTTAATGCAATGTGATAAATCCATCGCTTCCCCAACTGCACGTTCATGATTTATATCAATTAATAATAGCTCTTCGCAAATTCCTTGATTTACAATGGAATACGCACAACTTGATCCAACTAATCCAGTACCGATAATTGCAATTTTTCTTGTATGTCTTTTCATAGCAATCTCTCCTAATTGATCATATAATCTATTTCTTTTGCTCTTTACACTCCTAATTATAGAGGTTCCCACGATAGAAACCATGGATACTTTGTGAAATATTGAACAAAGTATTTGTCCTTTTTGTGAATTGTTATATTCCATTTTCGTCATATTTGTTACAACTGGAAAAATATTTATTTTATATTTATTGACATGCTCAAAACAAAAAACGAGCGACTTCATTCGCCCGTTTTTTGTCATCCCGTTATTCCGCACTTAATTGACTTTTTAATTGCTGCACAATCATTGGATTAGCAGGTGCTGCCGGTTTGTAATAACTTTTTTGCTTTGCGTACTCATACATATTACGTTGGCGCATCTCATCTTGATTACGAATTTGAATTAACGTTTGATGTAACTGCTCATTATCAGACTGAGCAATATAATTTGCATAGCTTGTTAAACTTGCATTTAATCCTGCTAAATAATCATTTACCATATCTTTTTCATTCATTTTCCGCTTCCTCCTATCCTAGGAAAGTCATTAATTGCTGTTTCGTATTTCGTGCATCTTGCGCATCCTTTTGTAACATTTGTTTCAATTGTGGATCTGTACACGTTTGTGCATACTGCTCCAACTTGTTAATAATTGTTGCGTGTCCACCAATTAAATGACGTAAGTTTTCTACTTCAAGCTCTGTTAAATTTTGCATGGAATACTCCTACCTTTCTTTATTCGTTCACTGTTAGTATTTAGCTATTTTTTGATTGTATACATGAATTAACTTTTTCACGTGCATACAAAATAAAAGATGAATAGCTAAGCCATTCATCTTTTATACTGGTTATGTATTTATTTTTATAGAGATACAATCATACTTATACTCACAAGTAAGTTCCATACAATGTGTAAAATAATACTAGGTATAATAGATTGCGTCTTTTTGTATAACATTGCAAATACCATTCCCATAATCGTTGCTGTAATTAGAAGACCTCCATGAAGAATTCCAAAAATGAAGGAAGAAATAATGATACTAACTAAAAAATTATACCTCTTTTCTAAAAATCGATATAAAATACCTCGAAATAGAATTTCTTCTTTAACCGGCGTAATGATAGCAATACTTAACACATATATAATACTTTGTATGTTATTTTGAAGTCCTAAACCTCCTAATTGTTCCTTTTGTTCTGCTGCACTTTCAAAACTAAACACATGTAACATTAAATATTGTGATACTGCAATGATAATAAAACCAATTAATAGATATAAATATGTCTTCCCATTCTTCAAAACGGATACATCCCAAATGTATTTAATAAAATGAAGAACTGGTTTATAAGCTAATAAAACGATAGCAACAACAATTGCATCGAATAAGAGTAAGTAATATCCTTCTAATTTAGTACTTAATGCTTCTTCTCCATAAATCTCAAAGGCTAAACCAAGAAATAATCCTCCTAGGAGTGAAATCCCTATAATCATTGCTATCATTACAAATAGATTTTTATATGTTATATTCTCGATTTTTCTTTCCACACTATACGCTTCTAACACTGTTTTACCCACAGTATCCCTCCAGTTATTCTCATTTATCTCATTAAAATCCTTTAATTTAAATATAAATATAATATAACGAATTTTACAAAAAGAATAATATGCAATTTTACATATTATGAAAACTTTATATTTTATAGTTTTAGGAATAGAATTGCTATGCAATAATTATTATATGAAATTTCAAAAAATACTCCCTATCCACTATAACCCTCGCATCATATAAAACTTATTAGTTAAAGGAGCAATGAACATGAAAACACATGACTTCCTTACAGAAATCCAGAAGGGCTCTGATCCTAGTCCATATCAAGATCCTATTGCTTTTATTTTCGTTTGCCTTTCCGTAGCTATATACACATTTTTCAAACCTGCTAAATAATATCATGTAATGAGAAAAAGCCTACCGCTCTTTTCGAATCATATGCACTAAAAAACCTTAGAATCACTTCTAAGGTTTTTGTTTGCCTCGCTTCTTATTCACGTAACCCTTTAATAAACGTTTCCAATAATACATGTAAACTTGTATCCAGATCTAACGGCAAACCAAATCCGCCTTGCTGTTCAATCGAAGCAAATCCATGACAAATACTTCTGAATCCGCGTGTCGCATGAAGTGCATTCTCTCCTTCTAAGTCATACTGTTGTAATACTTGAAGACAAAGCTTTACAATTCCGTCACCTGCTTTTCTTACTTCTTCATCTCGTAAAAAAGTTGCTTCATATAGTCCAGGATGTTTTCGGACAAATGCTACATACGCTTCTCCTAATGCATGAATTGCTTCATCCATACGTTTATCCTCGGCCGCTTCTTCCAGTTTGTTATGCAGCTGTTTGATTCCGTAAATACCAAGATTTTTCCGTACATCTTGTAACCCTTTTACATGATTATATAGTGAGGGCGAACGTATCCCTAACCTTTGCGCTAATGAAGCTAATGTCACTTCTTGTATTCCATTTGCATCTGCAATTTCTGCAGCTGTTTCTACAATTTTCTGTAATGTAAGTCCGATTCTCGGTGACATAAATTAACCCTCTTTCTTACTTTCTATATTCCGTTTCGCTTCCTTAATAGCAAGCTCTATGACAGTGCCTGGATTCTTTATCATTTTCCCATGTCCTGCCGCAAGTAAGGAAGGCTCATATTCGCTTAACTTCTCTGCACTTTGTACTGATATTTCTTTACTCCACGTTGCCATCGCAGGAAACGGAAACCAAAATTTCATTTGTCCCGAAACAGCCATACCTCCTCTTGTTTGAAATGCATCCCCAACAATAAGAGCTTTATTTCGTACATCAAGAAACGACATGGATCCTGGCGTATGTCCCGGTGTCATAATCGCAAGAAGCGATCCAACTCGGTCGCCATCTTCTAATAAAACATCAGGTACCGTTTTTACCTTTTTAGGTACACCGCCTTTTATCGGTATATTTGGTTCATCCTTTTGTAACGTCGTATCTCCTTCTAACAGCTTTGCGTCCCGCTTAGAAATATAGACTGGAACATGAGGGAGTACTTCCTTTAATGCGTCTAATGCACCTATGTGATCATCATGCGCATGTGTTAATAAAATCTTAGTAATTGGTTTTCCTATTTTCTCAGCCGCCTGTAAAATACTTTTTGCGCTATATGGCAAAGCCGCATCAATTAAAGTTAAACCATCTTCTTCCTCCACAAAGTAACAATTCACAGGAAACACTCTTGGCAAAAATGACAATTGATATACCGTTTGTTCATGTATCATTCTCATATTTCCATCTCCCTTTTCACGAAAACTAATACTATTAGTTTTATTATACTAATGTCATTAGTTTTATGTCACTAAAAATTTCATTTTTTCCAAAAAAAAAGAAAAGCAGCCGTTTATACGACTACTTTTCTGTACAGCTATTAAACTGTGTAACGCTCATCTTCTAAAATTTTCGCAGCAATTTCACGTTTCTTCGGAATTACGTTAAGTGGTGTGTGGCGAGTTAATTTACGTAATGATGATAACATCATGCGCAGCATGTCGCCGTTTTCAACTGCGATAAGTGTTTCTTTCGCATCTGCTTCAATTTCGTTGAATGCTTCTTGGCAGAATACTTCAGTGTATAACACTTTTTGTTTATTCTTTTCAAGACCAGTTGTTTTGATCGCTTTTTCTGTACGAAGAACAGCTGATTCCATTGCGTATAGGTTGCTTACGATGTCAGCGATATTCACAAGAATTTCTTGCTCTTTATCTAATGCTTTACCATATTTTTGAGCTGCTAATCCAGCTACCATTAAGCCGATTTTCTTCGCGTTACTTACTAAATATTTTTGAAGTGCTAATGGCTCATCACCCACTTCTTCTGGCATCATCATCATTAACTCTTCTTGTAATTTTTGTGCTTTTTGAAGAAGTGGTAATTCACCTTTCATCGCTTTACGTAAGAACGTACCTGGTACGATTAGGCGGTTAATTTCGTTCGTTCCTTCAAAAATACGGTTAATACGAGAATCGCGGTACATTCTTTCAATCTCGTATTCTGCCATAAATCCGTAACCACCGTGAATTTGAACACCTTCATCTACTGTATAGTCTAATACTTCAGAACCGAATACTTTGTTTAAAGAGCACTCGATTGCATATTCAGCGATAGAAGCTGCTACTGCTTTACCGTCTTTTACTTCTTCTTCAGATAATGTGCTCATGCGGCTTTCGAATAAACCTACTGTACGATATACAGAGCTTTCAGCTGCATATGTTTTTGCTGCCATATTCGCAAGTTTCTCTTGAATTAATGGGAAGCGAGCGATTGGTTGTTTGAACTGTTGACGTTGGTTTGCATATTGTGCTGAAATTTCTACTGCACGTTTCGCAGATCCAACTGTACCAACACCTAATTTATAACGACCGATATTTAAAATGTTGAATGCGATAATATGACCTTTACCGATTTCACCAAGTAAGTTTTCTTTCGGTACTAACGCATCTTCTAAAATTAACGTACGAGTTGAAGAACATTTAATACCCATTTTCTTTTCTTCTGGGCTTGTAGATACGCCAGCGTAGTCTTTCTCTACAATAAATGCTGAGAAGTGCTCGCCATCTATTTTTGCATATACAACGAATACGTCAGCGAATGCAGAGTTTGTAATCCATTGTTTTTCACCGTTTAATACGTAATGTGTACCTTCTGCATTTAAACGTGCAGTTGTTTTTGCGCCTAATGCGTCAGATCCTGAACCTGGCTCTGTTAATGCGTATGCAGCTAATTTTTCACCAGTTGCAAGTAATGGTAAATACTTTTTCTTTTGCTCTTCGTTACCGAATAATACGATTGGTAAAGATCCGATACCTACGTGAGCACCGTGAGTAATTGCAAAACCACCAGCGCGAGAGAATTTCTCTGCGATTAACGCTGAGCTTACTTTATCAAGACCAATTCCGCCGTACTCTTCTGGTACGTCAGCGCCTAATAAACCAAGTTCTCCAGCTTCTTTTAAAAGACGAACTGAACGATCAAACTCATGTTGCTCTAAATATTCAAGCTCTGGAAGAACTTCATTTACGATAAAGTCCTCTGTCGTTTTAGCAATCATTTTATGCTCAGATGAAAAATCTTCTGGCGTAAACACTTGATCAATCGTAATCTCATCTACTAAAAAGCTACCGCCTTTAACCGCATTTCCTACTGTTTTTTCCATGAAAATTTCCTCCTTCATATTTTCATGAGCCGCTTCTCTCTTTTTGAAAGAAGCTGGCTCTCCCTTTTGTTTTTATAAACCTTTGTTGCTTCCATTCTTTTTTTATAATCCAGTTTCAGTGGCTAGAACAGTCGGTCGTTTCACCCCTTCCTTTGAGGCAAAAAGCGCCTCTTCGTCAGGGCTTCCAACGCCCTCCTGTTCTGAGCAAGCCACTTCCACTTTTTTATAGTCCAGTTCCAGCGGCTAGAATGTTCGGTGGCTTCGCTTCTTCCTACGAGGCAAAGAGCGCCTCTACGTCTGAAGCTCCATCCCCCTCACATTCTGAACAAGCCGCTTCCACTTTTTTTATAGTAATTCAAATACTCCCGCTGCTCCCATTCCGCCGCCGATACACATTGTTACGATACCGAATTGTTCGTTGCGGCGTTTCATTTCGTGAATAAGAGATAGTGTTAGTTTTGCTCCTGTACAGCCAAGTGGATGTCCAAGTGCGATTGCACCACCGTTTACGTTTACTTTTTCTTCATCTAAACCAAGTTCACGAATAACTTGGATTGATTGTGAAGCGAATGCTTCATTTAGTTCGAATAGGCCGATATCAGATAGCTCTAAACCAGCTAGTTTTAACGCTTTCGGAATTGCAGCGATTGGACCGATTCCCATTACTTCTGGTGGTACGCCAGCTACTGCAAATGAACGGAATTTCGCAAGTGGCTTCATGCCATCGCTCACTGCTTTTTCACGATCCATCAATAATACAGATGCTGCACCATCACTCATTTGTGAAGAGTTACCAGCTGTTACAGAACCGCGAACGTTAAATGCTGGACGTAATTTCCCTAAAATGTCTAGCGTTGTCTCTGCTCTTACACCTTCGTCTTGTGCGAAAGTGATTGTTTCTTCTTGAAGTTTATTGTTTGATCCAACCGAGCGTAACGTCACATCTACAGATACTGTTTCATCAGCAAAGTTTCCTGCCGCTAATGCTTTCGCAGCACGTTGATGGCTTCTTACTGCAAATGCATCTTGCTCTTCACGAGAAATTCCATATTTCACAGCAACTTGCTCTGCTGTATGTCCCATACCCATATAATATTCTGGAGCCGCTTCTACAAGGCGACTATTCGGACGAACAACGTGTCCCATCATTGGAACTAAACTCATTGATTCTGCTCCGCCTGATAATACAGCTTCAGAGTGACCAAGCATAATACGCTCAGCTCCGTAAGCGATACTTTGTAAACCTGAAGAACAGTAACGGTTAATCGTAATAGCTGGAACATCGTAAGAAAGTCCTGCTAATCCGCCGATATTACGAGCCATATTTAAACCTTGCTCTGCTTCTGGCATCGCACAACCGAAAATTAAATCATCGATTGGTCCTTCATAATTCGCACGCTTTAACGTTTCCTTTACTACTAACGCCCCTAGATCGTCAGGACGAACTGTTTTTAATGAACCCCTCTTTGCTTTTCCAATTGGTGTTCTTGCTCCCGCAACAATGACAGCTTCTCTCATGAACGATATCTCCCCTCGTTATTAGTTACGTAATGGCTTTCCTTTTACAAGCATGTGCTGCATTCTTGCTTGTGATTTCATCTCACTTACTAAGCTAATAAATGCTTCACGTTCTACATCTAATAAATATTGCTCATCAACTTCTGTTCCGTACGGCACTTTTCCGCCCGCAATGACATATGCAAGTTTCTTAGCAATGTGAAGATCGTACTCTGAAATGTAACCAGATAAATGCATTGCTTCCGCACCAAGTGCAAGAGTTGCATATCCTGTTTCCCCAACAACTGGTATCTTTTTACGGATCGGCGCTTTATAACCAGCTTCATATAAAGCAAGTGCTTTCTGTTTCGCATCGTATAGTAAGTGATCACCATTCACACTAATACCATCTTTATCACCTAAGAAGTTATGAGAAACTGCTTCTTGTCCTGAAGTTGAAACTTTCGCCATTGCGACTGTTTCGAACACTTTATTTGCAACTTTTTGCAGATCAAACTCTACACCGTTTGCCATTTTGTTTAAGTGTTTAATGTATAGCTCTTTATTACCGCCTCCGCCAGGGATTAAGCCAACACCAACTTCTACTAAGCCCATATACGTTTCACTAGAAGCTTGAATGCTCGCTGCTGGTAAGCAAACTTCTGTACCTCCGCCAAGCGTCATACCATATGGTGCTGCTACAACTGGCTTAGAAGAGTACTTAATTTTCGTCATTGCATCTTGGAAGTTTTTCACAACCCACTCAATTTCAAAGTAGTTATCGTCTTGTGCTTCCATTAAGATCATTGCTAGGTTCGCACCAACGCAGAAGTTCTTCGATTGGTTACCGATAACAAGACCTTTATAATTCTTTTCTACTTCATCAACAGCGTAGTTAATCATTTGCGTAATATCCATACCGATTGCATTGCTCTTCGAATGGAACTCTAAGCAAAGGATACCGTCGCCTAAATCAATTAAGCTCGCTCCGCTATTTTTCTTTAATACACCATTTTTCGCTTTTAATTGCTTAAGAGAAATTGCTTTTTTATTACGCTCGATTAGCTTATATTCGCCATTATCGTAATAGTAGCTATCGCCGTTATCATGTTTATAGAAAGTAGTGAAACCTTTCTCTAACATTTCTTTCACCCAAGTAGGAACAACTACGCCGTTTTCTTCCATCTTTTGAACAGATTTTTCAACGCCGATTGCATCCCACACTTCAAACGGTCCTTGCTCCCAGCCGAAGCCCCACTTCATCGCTTGGTCAATTGCAACGATATCGTCAGCAATTTCTTTATGAAGTTTTGCAGAGTATAAAAGAGTTGGTGTAATGATGTTCCATAACAACTCTCCTGCGCGGTCTTTTGCGTATACAAGCGCTTTCAATTTATTCGCTAATCCTTTTTCTTGTTTACTTAACTCTACGGATGCAGCTTTTAATTTTTTACGCGCTTCATATTCCATCGTTTCAGGATTTAGTTCTAAAATTTCTTTTCCTTGTTTTAAGAAGAAGCCTTGACCTGTTTTGCTTCCAAGCCATTTTTTATCAAGCATGTCATGCATGAAAGCTGGTACTTTAAATACATCACGCTCTTCTTCTTGCACATTTTCATATACGTTATTTGCAACGTGTACGAATGTATCTAAACCGACAACATCTAATGTGCGGAACGTTGCGCTCTTCGGACGACCGATAAGTGGGCCTGTTACAGAATCAACTTCCCCAATGCTATAGCCGCGTTTTACCATCTCTTGAAGAGTAACAAGTAAACCGTACGTACCGATGCGGTTTCCAATAAAGTTTGGTGTATCTTTTGCGATAACAACGCCTTTTCCAAGAACGTCTTCGCCAAATAGTTTCATGAAGCTTAATACTTGTGGATCTGTTTCTTTCGTCGGTATTACCTCTAGAAGTTTTAAATATCGTGGTGGGTTAAAAAAGTGTGTGCCTAAGAAGTGTTTCTGGAAGTCGTCTGAACGACCTTCTGCCATTTTTTCAACTGAAATGCCTGACGTATTCGAGCTTACAATTGAGCCCGGTTTACGAACAGCGTCTACTTTTTCAAATAATTTCTTTTTAATATCTAAGTTTTCAACTACTACTTCAATAATCCAATCTACATCAGCTAGACGCTCAAGATCATCTTCTAAGTTACCTGCTTCAATCAGTGCTAGATTTCCTTTCACTGTCAGAGGAGCTGGTTTTTGCTTTAATAGTTTTTGCACAGCCGTATTACTAAAACGATTTCTCACACTTTTATGTTCTAATGTAAGTCCCTTCGCTTCTTCTTCTTTCGTAAGCGCAGGTGGTACAATATCAAGCAATAATGTCGGAATACCAATATTAGCTAAGTGTGCCGCAATTCCCGAACCCATTACGCCTGAACCTAGAACAGCAGCCTTTTTAATTTGGAACATCCAATTCTCCCCCTATTCTTGAATGAATGCTCATTCAATTTTTCGACATAAGTCGCAATCAATGAGTGAGCCTCTACTAATAAATATATGATACTGTTTAAATTTTCGCAATATATTTATTGATAAAATTTTCTGAAATAAATATTTTTCTTTCATTTGGCCATGCTATATATGTATTTTCTTCACTAAAATACACTTTCCCTTTTTATAATCTGACGAAACTGGAGGAATATATATGGCAAAACTTAAGAAGAACCCTTCAAAGGCTGGAATTAGTGCAGCTAGTGTAACTGGAAACGCAGGTCCGCATAACCACGGCGTGGAAAAAGGACGTCAAGGTAATAACCAACAATATAAAAAGCATAATATGGGCGAAAAATAACGCTATATTTTTGGGCAGAGAACGTGGCATAATGATTAATGGCTGCTTTTTCTGCCCAATTTATTTGTAACAAATGAGGGAATTATAATGAAACGAACAATAGTTATGATTGTAATGATTGCCACACTATTTACAGGGATGATTTTCTTCTCTTATGCACAAAGGCAACAATCTGTAAGAGCTGATCAACCTAATATTACTGGGCAATACGGAGTTACAATCGATGCAGACACAGGTGAAATTTTGTATGGGAAACGTGAAGACGAACGCTCTTATCCGGCTAGTATAGCCAAAATGATGACAACCCTTCTTTTACTAGAGAATGTAAAAGAAGATGAAGAAATTACAGTTACAGAAAACGCAATTAAAACGGAAAGTCAAAGTAAGAAAATTAAACTTCGTGCTGGAGAAAAATTAAAGCGTGATGAGGCATTAAAACTTATGCTTATCATTAGTGCAGATCCAATAGCTGAATCAATTGCAGAACATATCGCAGGATCAAAAAATGAATTTGTGAAAATGATGAATGCTAGAGCGAAGGAACTCGGTACAAAGCATGCGACTTTCAAGAACGCAAGTGGTGCTGATGCACTTGGAAATAAAGTATCGCCATATGACATTGCTATTATTACGAAAGAAGCATTAAAGTATCCAGTTGTTTTAGAATATATGAATTCAACACGTACAACTCTACATACTTCAGAACGCTCTCCAAACATCGCAAACTACGGACGAGAAGAACTATATGATGATCCATATGCGATTGGAAGTAAAAGCGGTCTATCAGCACTTGGCAAATATACAGTCGTAACAGTGGATGAAAAAGACGGTAAACGCGTCATTAACGTCGTATTATCTTCTACTCGTGCGCAACTATATCCTGATACGAAGAAAATGGCACATTATGCATTTCAGCAATTAAAATAACCAAGGAGTATTTTCTCCTTGGTTATTTTTTAACCATACCTTTTAATACGAACGCAACGTTTGCTGGACGTTCTGCTAAACGACGCATGAAATATCCATACCAGTCGTTTCCATAAGGTACGTAAACACGCATTTTGTATCCTTCTTTTACTAGCTCAAGTTGACGCTCATTACGAATACCATATAACATTTGGAATTCAAATTGATCCCTTGGAATATTGTGTTCTTCAGCAAGTTTTTTTGTATATTCAATAATCGCTTCGTCATGTGAAGCAATTGCAGTATAATTTCCATTTAATAAGTGCATTTTAATAATTTTTTTATAATTGTCATCTACATCTTTCTTGTCTGGGAACGCCACTTCTTCAGGTTCTTTATAAGCACCTTTTACAAGACGTAAATTCGGATTATAAGCATTTAAATCTTCAATATCTTTTTCTGTACGATATAGGTAAGCTTGAATAACAGTACCAATATTATCGTATTCAGATTTTAATTGTTTAAAGATATCAATTGTTTTACCACAGCGTGTATAGTCTTCCATATCAATGGTAACGAACACACCATTTTCTTTCGCCGCTTCTAAAATACGGCGCATATTGTTCATTACGATTTCATCAGAGATATCTAATCCCATAGAAGTCATCTTTAAAGAAAGCTGCGAATCAAGACCTTCTCTTCCAATTGCACGGATCGCTTCAATCGATTGGTTAGCCATTTCATTTGCTTCCGCTTCATTATCAACGAATTCACCTAAATAATCGATTGTTACGCAAAGACCTTGCTTATTTAATGCCTGAATGGCAGCTGTCGCTAATTCAATCGTCTCCCCTGCGACGAAGCGACCTGCACCAAAGCGTAAACCGTACTTTTTAGCCAGTTTTGTTAGCGCTTTATTTTTAGATAAGAAAAGAAACGAATTTCGCATTAATTGTTCCATGTAATTCACCCCTATGACTGTAATTTATCTGTTTTTTACCCCTCTTCAAAATTATATCATTGTTTAAAATTATTGGATACAAATAATTATTTAGATAATTTATAAAATACTATAAAAACATTTAAAAACCTATATTTCTGCTTATAAATATACCTGAAATATTTTTCGACATTTAGAAAAATGGAGTTTAATAGGCATAAAATAGGCATGTCGAAAATATTCGACATGCCTATAAAATCCTTTATATTCCATGTAAATTATATAAGGATATTAATACAGAAAACTTACGATTATATTTCCCTCAAGTTTTTTTATTGCTCATTTCGCTTCTCTTCATTCAGCCTTTTAATATCTGTAATTAACTGTACCATCTCTTCTTTCGCATCAGGATATGTCTCATTCCAATGCTTCACTAAAGCCGGCATCGTCTTCGCTATGTAAGAATACAGTGCCCACTTCTGCACCTGTTCTTTTCTCTCTTCATTGCTCTCTCCAAGTAATAGTTCCGTGTATTTTTCTAGTAACCCGTCAAATTGTTCATTAAACTTTTCACTCATCTTATCTACCTCCTATATGAAAAAAGCAGCGAAAATCGCTGCTTTTCCTTATAATTTTGATCGAACAGAGTTTAATTTCTTTTCCATCGTGCTTACTTTATCACGACGATCATCGATACGAATTGTTGTTGCAACACGCTGTGCACCTTTCGTATATGGAACTTCATGCATTTGTTGAATTACTTCTAGAATGACAGGAAGATCTCCTTCAATAATTGTATTCATCGGTGTTAATTGATACTTCACGCGATCCGCATTTTTCTCTAGCACCTTTTGTACTTCTGCTACATATTCACTAACACTTGGATTACCTGTTCCTACTGGAATAATCGATACATCAACAATTGCCATAGTAGTCTTCCTCCTATAATCGTTTCTTATATATCCATTGTCTATTTTACCGAAATCCTCATCATTTTACTAATATGTTACTCTTCCACTTTAAACTGCTCGACTAATCTTTCTAAATCTCTCATATGTTCTGTCAAACTTTCCATCGTGTGAGCTACCTTTTCTAAATGATTCACCTGTGATTCCGTTGCAGCATGTACCTCTTCAGAAACAGCTGCACTTTCTTGACTCGTACCAGCAATTGTATGCATTACCGCTGTAATTTCCCCCTGCTCGTAACCTATGTTATGTACCTCTTCTACAATTTTTTCAACTGAAGTACTAATCGTATTTACGACTGACATAATTGTGCGGAACTCCATTTCCGCCTCTGTCGTCACTTTATTTTGCACATCTGCAATGTCTTTCAATTTACTTACAACTTCTACAACCCTTTTTACTTCTAATTGTACATCACCAATCATCGTTGTGATTTCTCCGGTTGCCTCTTTTGATTGTTCTGCTAATTTCCGCACCTCTTCAGCAACAACCGCAAATCCCTTACCTTGCTCACCTGCACGGGCAGCTTCAATCGATGCATTTAAAGCAAGTAAATTTGTTTGATCCGAAATGCCTTTTATAAGCTCAACAACATTTTGAATCGATCCAACTCTTTGTTCTAACTTATCCGATGCTTCTTCTGTATGAACAACAATCGAAGATGATTGTCCCCTCGTACGGATTAAATTCCTCATTGTATTTAATCCTTGCTTAGATGCCTCTTCCGCTTTGCCAGCCACTCCTTTTATTTCACCAACGGAGCTATTCATTTGTTCCACTGACTCCGCCATATTCTCGAGCTGAGCTGAAACTTCATCCACACTATTCGCAAGAGTAGAAGCTCCTCCGCTCACATCATCCATTGCTCCTGAAACTTCTCTACTAGCCGCTACTGTTTCGTTCGTTAAATAATGTAAACTATTCGTTGATTGTTGCACCGTTGATACGCTGTTTTTAATTTTACTTACCATTTCATTCATTTGTTCAACCATATCATTAAAGTGCTTAGCCAACTCTCCAACTTCATCTTTACTTGTCACTTTCATTCGGAGCGTTAAATCGCCTTCTGCTACTTTTTGCACGTGATTCTTTAATAGTTGCAGTGGTCTTGCTAATCTTCTTGAGAACAAGTAGGAAGCTACGATTCCAACTAATAAACTAATACATGCCATTATAATAACTGTATTTCTCGTACTATTTAATAGCCCATCGATCGTTTCTTTCGGATAAAAGATTCCTATCGTCCATTTCATCGTATCAAATGATTGACTATAAACAACTACATCTTCACCTTTTATTGTAGTGACCGCATATTTTGTTACCTCTTTATTTAAGCTCTTTATAAGTGGCTCTTTAGAAACATCTTTCCCTATCTTTTCTGGATAAACAAGAGCCATATTTTTATCATTTATAATAAACATTTCTCCGTCATTATTGTATTGAATATTGTGAAGCAACTTCTGAATCGTCCCAAGCGATACATCCATCGCAACAACGCCTAATACAGATCCATCTTGAGCTGTAATTGCTTTAGAAACACCTACACTTAACTTTCCTGTTGCAATTTCATAAGAAGGTTGTCCCCAATGGACCTTTTTTACATCAGCCTCTGAATCTTTATACCATGGTCTTGTCGTTGGATCGTATCCTTCTGGCACTTGCCCACCTTCAGCAAGATTGGCACTTAATGTTTTTTTATCTTTCGTACCAATATATAAATCTAAAATACCAGGATGATTCTTTTTATACTCTGCAAACTCTTTCGTTAAAAACGCTTCCTCTTCTGGAGTAACCCCACCTTGAAGCATATTACGAATCATCTCACTGTTCGCGTAATACCCCATATCTTCATCCGTTCTTTGAACAAATGTCGTAAGTTGCTCTGTCACAAGATCCATCGCATTTTGAGAATACTCGTCTAAGGAACGCACTTCCTTTTCTTTCTGTAATTGATACACAGCTGTACCCAATATTACGAACATCATAGAAATAAGAACTGAAAACACTACCGCAATTTTTAATCGTAAACTTCTTAACATCTTCCCCCAAGCATCCCCTTCGCATTAAATTGAAATCTTATTAATCATTATATTAAGTATAATAGATAAAATTAAAAAATTGAAATTAATTCTCACCTTAATACAATTAGAAAACGGACTACCACTTGTGCAAAAACAAATAGTTCATTATCCTTAAAATATAATCTCATTCGTTCGGAGGTAACTATGTTACAAAAATTCGGTTTCTCACAATATGAAAGCCAAGCTTACGAAGTTGTCGTATCAAGCAATGAACCATTAGATGCTACAACGATTGTGAAGCATTCAGGTGTTCCAAAAGCAAAAATATATGAAGTGCTAGCACGCCTAATCGATAAAGGAATGGTAATGGATTCTGTTTCAGAAAAGAAAAAACTGTATACAGCATTACCACTAAAGCTAGCAATTGAAAAATTAACGACAGAATTCCAATCAAATATTAAAGAACTGGAAACAAATATATCAAAAAAATCATTTACAGATGACCGTGTGTGGAGCTTAAAGATGCAATCTTCTATTCGAGTTCAAAGTAAAGAACTCATTGAAAGTGCAAAAGAATCAATCCGTATTTCAGCTTGGAATGATACTCTTTTAGAATATCTTCCTTTACTAGAACAAAAAGCAAAACAAGGTGTTCAAATTGAATCCCTTATTGTTGGAGAAGTAGAAACAGACTTAGAAAACATGCATTTTCTAATCCCAGCTGAAGAACCTAATGCATTAGAGCGCTACTTGCTACTCATCGTTGACGATCGTGAAATTTTATTTGCTGGCGTAGAACAAGAGTCATGGCAAGCGATGAAAACAATGTCACAACCTTTCGTAAAGTTCTTTACAGAATTTTTCTATCATGACGTTGCACTTGCAAAGATTACCCAGAAACACCATGACCTCTTTATGGAAGATGAGGAAATTAAGAGTTTGTTAATGAAATTAAGATACTAATTAAATAATAAAAAGGAGTCTAGTTTTTCACTTAGACTCCTTTTCGTTTTGTTCCTTTATCTCCATCAACAGCTCAATGATTTTCTCATTTTGCTCTACCTGTTTCTCTGAATTTTTATAGATGAAACGAACCCATCTAAAAACAATGATAACCACAAATAACGGCAATACTGTGAATATAAAACTAATAATTGAATAATCCATATACTATCACCTCGCTATATACCCTTTTCTCCATTTCCCTACTAAAACCTGCAATTTTTTACAAATAAAAAAAGAACCTATCAAACGATAGATTCTTCTTTCACGAACTGAGTAGAACGTCCTCTTGTAATCGAGAAAATCGCGCAAAGCAGTGCTAATATAATAAAGCCACCGCCTACCCAAGCATTATATATAACAGATGATTTTTCGATAACAACTCCGCCTACTGTTGAACCAAGTGCAATTCCTAAATGAAGGGCAGAGTTATTTAAACTTTGCTGAATACCAGCTGATTCTGGTGCAATTTCAATTAAATAGTTTTGTTGCGCTGGTGAAATCGCCCAGCTCAGCATACTCCAAAGTCCCATCATAATGATGAAGAGCGGGAATGAGAATGTCATTAATGGCAGTATGAAGATTGCACACGCAAATACGATAATGATGGAAATAATACTTTTTTTCGATCCCCATTTATCAGCAAGCCAGCCACCAAAGCCGCCACCAATTACTGCTGCGATTCCGAAAATAAAGTAAAACACACTAATCCAGTTTGCTTCAACATGCATGACATCTTTTAAAAACGGTGTTAAATATGCATACAATGTTAAATGCCCTGTTAAAAACAAAAATGATGTTAACTGTGCACTTACAATTTTTTCATCTTTTAAAGTAGCAAGTTGTTCTTTTATTGATAATACCGATGTCGGTGGTACTTTCGTTAAGAATAATGAAATACAAGCAATTGCCATAACTGTTAATACCGAAATTAATACAAATGGTGCACGCCATCCGTATGCATTTCCGAGTACAAGACCAAGCGGTACTCCAAGCACAAGTGATCCACTAATTCCCATAAAAATGATTCCAATTGCACGCGCACGAAAATGCGGTTCTACTACACTAGAAGCAAGTGTTACCGATAGTGCAATAATTAATGAACCACTCGCCGCACAAATAACCCTTGAGAACATCAGCATTCCGTAATTCACACTAAATGCCGAAATAATATTTCCGATTAAGAAAATCGATAATGCTCCAACATACAATGTTTTTCTTTCAAACTTCCCTGTCAAAGCTAATAAAACTGGACCTGACAAAGCAAATACTACCGAAAATATTGTTATAAGCTGACCAGCTGCACTAATAGATACTCCTAAATCATTGGCAACTAAATCGAGCGTTCCTCCTATAATTAGCTCAACCGTTCCGACTACAAAAGCCGCGATAGCTAAAATATAAACACGAAAATTCAAGTCTTTCCCCACGCTTTCCATTTTGGTTACTACGACTATAGTAACCAAAATAGAAAATAGACGCAAGTACAATTTTTTTACAGTAAAAAAGGTAGGCGTATAATACGCCTACCTTTTCATCATTCTGTTTCTTTCTTCTTATTTAAATACCAATACACCGGAAGTCCCGTAAATACAATTCCAATCGATAAGAAACAACTTACTGGATCGTTAATAATCGCACTACCAATTACAAAGAACGAACCTAAAATCGCTACGATTGGTACGATTGGGAATAACGGTACACTATATGCACGCTCTTTATTCTTATTACGTTTTCTTAAAATGAAGACACCAATAAACGTCATTACATAGAAAATATAAATAATGAATACGGAAATCTCAGATAGCTTATTTGGATCACTAATAATCATTAAAATAATTCCTAAAATGATTTCAACAGTAATCGCATTTGCTGGTGTTTTAAATCTCGGACTTTCCTTTGCAATAAACTTAGAAAATGGAAGTTGTCCACGCTCTGCCATAGACATTGGGATACGTGGGAACGTTAAAATCTTTCCATTTAAACAGCCGAAAATAGAAACGATAATACCGATACTAATAATTTTTCCGCCATATTCTCCAAGTAACATGCCTGCAGCTGTCGCCGTTGCATTTTCTCCAAGGTCTACAATTTTCGCTGCTGGTAATACATTTAATAATGCCAAGTTAATTAATACGTAAGCAGCCGTTACGATTAAAATCCCTACTGTCATTGCTTTCGGTAATAACTTTGTTGGATTTTTCATTTCTCCACCAATCGAAGCAAGTAAAATCCAGCCGTCATAAGCAAATAACGTTGCTAAAATTGCCATACCGATACTTTGATTTTCCGATATCGGCACAACTACGTTAAAAATATCGCTATTCCCTTTCCAGAAACCTAGCACAACAATTAACACAATCGGAATCATCTTCCCAATTGTCGTGATTGTTTGAACGATACCTCCGTATTTTGTTCCCATACTATTTACAACGCCAAGGAACACAACCGTTCCAATTGCGATTGGTAAATTCCACACTTTATCTAAATAGAAAAAATTAATCATTAAAGAACTAAAGTATAAACCTAATGTTCCGATAATAGCAGGTCCATAAACAATTGTTTGCATCCAACCTGATAAATATCCCAAAAAACTTCCGTAAATCTCCTCTAAATACGTATACAACCCACCATTTTTCGGGATTTGCGCTCCAATTTCAGCAACTGTTAAACCACTTGCTAGCGTCAACAGACCACCAATTACCCAAGCAAGAATGGCCATATTAGAACTCCCCGAGTAATCTAATACGCTCCCTGGTTTCATAAACACACCAGATCCAATAATCGTTCCTACTACGATAGAAAGTGCTACTGTTAAACCAATTTTGTTCTTCTCATCATGATGCATGCTGCGTATCCTCCTTCCAATCCTAGTGTGATGCAAAAATGAAATAAAAAAACACTCCTCCCTAAAAAAGGGACGAGTGTTGTATTCGTGGTTCCACCCTTGTTTCAATTCGTAAAGTAACACACTTCACCAATTTCTCAAGTCTAAATAACGGTTTTTGCCGGCAAGCAATTACTAGATGCTCGTTCACTGCTGCAGTTCAGAGGTGGTAATCCATTTTTCCGTATTAGGAAGCTCGCAGCCAAAGGCTTCCCTCTCTGGAAATCGTAAAAAATTGATCGTGTCCTCATCATCACTTCTTGATGTCGAATTTTGTAGTTATTGTTCATTATATTGAATTGTTAGAAAAAATCAATATGTTTTTTATATAACATAGGAAATATTTATCTTCTTATATTATAACAGAAGCTGTAATATTTCTCTAATTCCCTCGTATCTTTGGAGCAGTGTAGCTGTAAAAATTATATCAGCGATTTTTCAAATATATCGACCACAACTCAAATTATATCGGCGATTTTCAAAATATATCGATTTACCAACAAAAAACGTCAACAGTAAAAGGAGGTCTTTCAAAAGAAAGCCCCCTCACGCCTGTATCTTTCGGTTGCCCACACGAAAGATACGACTTCATTCAATTATTTCTCATCTTTTTTCATAAAAAACTTATGGTGCGGTAAATCAACATTCAATGCCTCTAATTGTTTCTTTTCATTGTCTAAAATCGCTTTTGCTTTTGTTTTTGTTGCTTCATCTAATCCTGCAAAGATGTCTTTATGTTTCTCTTTCTCTGGAAGTTTCACACCTAATTTTGTTAATTCTTCTTTTGCTTGCTCATGCGTTAATTTTCCAGATTTCTTTTGCTCTAAAATCGACTTCGCTTTCTCTTTCGCCTGTTCATCTAAGTTAGCAAACATGTCTCCATGTTTACCTTTCTCCGGCATTTTCACGCCTAGCTTTGTTAATTCCTCTTTTGCTTGCTCATGCGTTAATTTTCCAGATTTCTTTTGCTCTAAAATCGACTTCGCTTTCTCTTTCGCCTGTTCATCTAAGTTAGCAAACATGTCTCCACGCTTACCTTTCTCCGGCATTTTTACGCCTAACTTTGTTAATTCCTCTTTTGCTTGTTCTCGTGTTAATTTTCCAGACTTTTCTTGCTCTAAAATCGACTTCGCTTTTTCTTTCGCCTGTTCATCTAATCCCGCAAACATTTCTTTACGTTTTTCTTTTTCTGGAAGCTTTACACCTAGCTCCTGTAACTGTTTCTTTGTATCGTCCATAATCGTTTTTACTTTTTGTTTTGTAGCGGCATCTAAATCTTTTTTCGCTGTTTTTGTCGCTTGCTCAGCTGTTGGAGTATTTGTTGCCGCGAATGCCGGAACACCGACTCCTCCAATGATTCCGAATGATAAAGCACCTGCAATCGCTAAATAACCAACTGTTTTCTTCTTCATAGGAAATTTCCTCCTTCATATTTCTAAAGCATGTACACTTTCGTATACAACGCCAATAGTAATATTGGTTTCTTAAAATTTCCTTAACGATTCAAATAAAAAAACACCGCTCGTAATGAGCGGTGTTTCTCTATGCTTTTTGTAATTGTAACTCTTCACGTTCCATTATTTTTCTTAATACAATTGTTTGTGTCATTGTAAATAAGTTACCTGTTATCCAGTACAACACAAGTCCTGATGGCGCCGCAAACCCCATAAATAGAATCATTGCTGGCATCATAATTTGCTGCATCTTTAGCATCTGTACTTGTTCTCCAGGTGTAATATTCGATTGGAAAACTTTCATCTGAATAAATGTCGTTAACGCTGCAATAATCGGTAATATATGATATGGATCTGCATGTCCTAGGTTCACCCATAAAAACGAAGATGTGCGAATCTCTTCCGTTCTGCTAATCGCATAATACAAAGCAGAGAAAATCGGCATTTGTATAAAAATTGGCCAGCAACCAGCAAGTGGATTCCAACCGCCTGATTTCATTAGTTCTGACATTTCTTTTTGATACTGCTTTTGTTTTTCAAGGTCTTTGCTTACATCACCGTATTTTTTCTTTAGCTTCTGCAATTCAGGTTGCATTTTCTTCATTTTCGCTTGGCTACGATATTGCGAAACAGCTAATGGAATCATGGCTGAACGAATAACGAGCGTCATAATAATGATAGCAACCCCGAAGCTAGCTCCCGGTATATGATGAGCAACAAATTGAATCATATACGAGATTGGATATACGAAATAATGGTTCCATATTCCCGTACTATGTGAATCAATTGTGCCTGCATTACTGCAGCCAGATAAAACAAAAACAAGTACTACTGATAAACTAATGAGCGCAGCTCGGTATGATTTTAACATGTTCATTCCTCCAATGTTTCGTAATTATTTAGCGAAACATTGGTGTATACGGACCAACCTCATCATTCTCTTCACTTGATTCTTGTCTGCGTACGGAACGAATCATTCCATATTTATAAAAAATTGAAAATAGCGGTACATTTCCCGCACTATTTTCACATGTATCAACTAACGCAAAAGCTCTTTGTCTACCGCTTGATGCTTGTTGACGCACAAAGCGAGAAACATTAGTAAGGAAGAAAACTTCTAATAAACAAAGTGCTGTCGTTACAAACGATATATATAGAATTGCATCCTGCAATAAAAATTCCATCGCTTCACATCCTTAATAAGGTCATTTTAGCACATCGGGCAAATATTCTCTATTTCCTTTTATTTTCAAAAAAAGTATTTTGCATATTTTCTCAAGAAAACAATAATTAAGAAACGTTGTATTCGCTTTCTTTAGCATATTCACACACATCAATGAATAGGCTTGATTTATTAGAAATTTATAAAATTTTTGCATTATAATAAAACTATTGCCAGTTTTTGAAAAAACCTTTATTCTCTTCTTGTAATCAAAAATGAATATGGAGATGAAACATACTATGGGTCAACTAGGAGACGCCGATTACGTTCCCGACACCGCCTTTTTATCCTTCCCAGCAGCTAAAACATTTCACTTAGAATTTATGATACAGTTGGTTGTTATTTTTATAGCTTCTATTTTGTATGCAATTTCTATGAATATGTTTTTTATCCCGCATAATATGATTAGCGGTGGATTCGCTGGTGTAGGGATGATTATCGGTTATTTAATGCACTACAATATCGGTGCACTTATCTTTTTACTAAACATTCCTCTTCTTATTTTAAGTCACTTTTACTTAGGAAAGAAGACAACCTTTTTAACAGCGTACTTTGTAGCTGTATCATCGTTAGCGATGAACATTATCCCGGTACACCAAGTTTCAGACGATATTTTACTTTCTTCTGTATTCGGTGGTGTTATCTGCGGAGCAGCTTCAGGAATTATATTCCGATTTGCTTCTTCAACAGGTGGTTTTGATGTTGTTGGATTGATTGTAGCGAAATATCGAGATGTTTCAATTGGAGCAATCATATTTGTATTCAACTTAATCTTACTTGTAGCAGCAGGTTTTATTTTCGGATGGGATATTACACTTTATACGTTAATTAGTCGATTTGTAGTCAGCAAAGTTATCGACGCTGTGCATACGAAACATATTAAATTAACGATAATGACTATTACAGAAAAAGGCGAGGAAATAAAAAGCGCACTACTACATCACGGCATACGCGGGGTGACAATGGTAGACGCTGTCGGCGGCTATACAAACCATAAGAAAAAAATGATTTACACTGTCGTGACTCGCTATGAGTTAGGCGAAATGAAACGTATTATCCGTCAAGTGGATAACAAAGCATTTATGAACATTACTGAAACAGTTGAAATTGTCGGCCGTTTCAAACGCATATAAAACCGGTTAATAAATTAAAGGGCATAACATATTATATATGACTAATATGTTATGCCCTTTGTTATTCAACTAACGTACCTTTTAGCATAATAAAATCACTAAGTTTATTACTACAAATCGGAGGATAGCATTCCATATACAATACTATCTGTCCATTCCTCTTTATTCCAAAAATCTTGTATGAAATGGGCTTCCTTTCTCATGCCTATTCGTTCACACAATTTTTGTGAAGCTGTATTACGTGCATCAAGATTAGCCTGTATACGATGTACATTACATTCATTAAATAATTTCAATACCAAACTACTTACTGCTTCTGTTGCCAAACCTCTCCCAGCTACTTCATTTGCAAAACTATAACCAATCTCAACAGTGTCTTTCATATTTGTGTACCATACTGATAAATCACCAACTACTTTAGTTTTGTATATAACTGCCAAACTTAATATTGTTTCTTTAGTAAGTACATTATTTGCTAGCTTCTTATTAAATCTTTTCTGCATGTCTTCATGAGTCCACTTATTATGTAATAGGAACTTACATGTATCATCACTATTATAAATAGCAAATACATCCTGTAAATCAGTACTCTTAAAAGGTCTAATTATTAATCTTTCTGTTGTGAACTCCAAGTTAGCTCTCCTCCCTTACATTCATGCTATAAAACATTTTTTATAGTATTTAAGCCTCATTCTTAGATCTCACCTTGATTACATATTTTATCATAATAAATTAAAATCCTTCTTCCACTAAACTGCACCGTTAATTGTATTTCCTTACGCTTTTTATTTTTTACACTTATTACAAAATCAGATAATTCTATTATTATGTCCCTAAATGTGTTATAATGAAAGCAGACTCACAAAAAAAGAGTATATAGACTTGGAAGTTTCTCTTATTTTACAAGCAAAAAGAAACGAGCAGTCGGGTATATTTCAGACACCATACACGTAACGGTTTAAATAACCGATCATCTTAGTTACTCTTCAATGATCTTTTTATAAAAAGATACGTACAATTAAAACTCACTTCAATATACTATACCTACCTTTTTGACTTCCAAATCATCTTATTACATAGGGAGATGAACATATGAATCAATATATACGATATACAATAGCTGTCCTGTTTGCTATTATCGGCGGAGCAATCTGCTTCTGGACAAACACTCAGCTTGGAGAGAATATCATCTTTAACGGAATCGAAACACTTGTAAGCGCTTCAATTCTAGGTGGATACATTTACTTCCTCTTCAATCCAGAAGAAAATGCTCAAAAAACAATGTTATTAACAATGATTGGAATCGTTGGTGGATGTATTTCCTACTCAATGACAAACTATACATTACCACTTCAATTAAGCTCAGCTTTCTTCCACGGTCTATGGACTTGGTTCATTGCATTCTGCCTAGCAGACGTATTCAACCTATTACAAGACACTGAAGAAGATAGCGGTCGTCAAATTGAAAGTAACTCTTAAGCTGGAAGATACTCTTCCAGCTTTTTTTGATTGGTTTGCATACCCCGCATCACGATAAAAAGAAGTTACCCTCACGGCAACTTCTTTTCCACATACCCTACTTCGTATTCACTAAAATATATCAACGATTTTTCAAATATATCGATCATTTCTCCACTTATATCAACGATTTTTTCATTATATCGACGGTTCAACACAAGATATCGATTTAACGACAACCTTCGACACTCGAAACGCACCACATACCCTATCCCCCAAGCAACTTACTGCCGAACTCTACGATTAAAAAGATAATTAATAGGATCGCGAGTATCTTTAATGCTACATATGCCACTTTAAAAACAACATAAATGAGCAAGACTATCAAAATAATTGATAAAATTTCCATATCTACTTCCTCCAAGCTTTGCTCTTCTTATCTCATTTTACTCGCCCCGGGCTATTTATGGAACGGCATAAGATGACATATAAAAAAGAGGATACCTCACCCATCGTAAGATACCCTCACCTTCAACTGCTCAAACCATTCTCTTTCTAATTGTAAATATCCCATCTCACTCTTCTCGGCACTCTTTAATTCTTTATCAGCTTTCTTCATATAAGTACAGGACGCTTCCATATCGCCCTCTAAATATTTAATAATTCCTTGTGTACGGTAATATCCACTTAGGTCCATTTTTGTAATAGCCTTTGCATGTTCCTTTGCTTCTTGCAAAGAAAGACTATCCATCTGATAAAGGGCTTTATATAAAAGATACCAACTATGAAAACTACTAACGAAAAACTTATTTTCTTTCGTTACAGGTAGTTGAACAATTCTTTCTATATACGGTATCGCTCTTTCCATTCCCTCTTGATCTGCACGAGCAAAAAAGACAAGCATAAGTCTACTCATTATCTCTCTTATCCCTTTATTCTCTTTTATTTTCTCCTCACTCAATTCTACTAATCTTTCATCCCAATCTTTCGGTCTTTTATAACTAAATAACTCACTCGATATTTGAATCTCATATAAATGATTTCTAGCTCTTTCATCATCTTTAATTAAAATAAGAAATTGCATCCCATCACTCATAAGCGTTCCTTTTATCGGCACAATTGTAACCGCAAAGATTGCAAAATGGAAAAAGGAAAAATATAAAAGATATTGATAATAACTCACCATGTATATGTAACCGGAAGTAATACCAAACAGTAAACTCGTAATCGGTCCACCTAAAGTGAGCCATGCCCACTTTTTCGAAAGATTCGGTGTCTCTATAGAAGGTGGTACTAGTGTTGCAACGCCTCCAAAGTACGCCCATAATTTATTTTCTCGAATGCGTAATTTTCCCTTTTCTTTTTGAATAGTAATGGGTCCTACTGTCATAAATTTAAATGTTAAACCACCTATTACACCAAATACTACATGTCCTAGCTCATGAATGGCTAACACTAACAATGAAATTCCAACTATTGCCCATAGGTTCAAAATTACTTCTAATTTCCCAGTTCGGATTACTCCGTATAAAATGGACAGAATTAACGCCACTGTCATTGAGCCAGCTGGCCTTCTTAAAATATCCACCTTTTTCTCCCCTTAATAAATCATTTTCCTCTGCATTTCGTACATGAACTTCCCAAGATGCAATATCCAAATAAATGAGATTAAGCCAATTAATACAAAATCGATATTACTAGCAGCTGTATATATAACGGCAGCCCACCATACATATGCCAATATTGTATTCGTAAATTCATATGCTTTATATCCAGCCTCATGCACAATGTGCTTTAATCCTTCATCTGCGTTTTTCGTCCACATTTTCATAGATTCCATATACGTTACACCTTGTTCAGGATATAGCTTATTATAACGATTTTTTGTTATGAGTCCGATAATTACTACTGTAGTTAAACAAGCAATAGAAGCTACTAAATTCCACACCGCAAATGAAACATCTGTATCCTGCAACAGTGCACGTCTACATGTAATAACTGCATATACAAACCATGCCTGCGTAACTATATCACCTACACGTAAATATATACTTATAATGCCTAATTTTCTGCCTTGTACGCTCTCTTCTTCATCGCGTGCCTCTGCTAACATACGTGTATTCTTCCAAGTATAGTACATCATTAAAATTCCAAAAATAGTACATATACCTATAAATGTATTGGATGATAATTTTCTCGGTTCATCCGAGAGTAAATTTAAAGCTATATAAGACGTTAAAAATCCTCCTATCATACTTAATGCTATTTTCCCCACAGAATCAAATTGTTTTTTTCGCTTACTCTTCATCGTCCTCTTCCCCCTCTACTAACGTAAATATTTCCTCCACCGGTACATTGAAAATTTGTGCGATTTTTAACGACAATACGATAGATGGTGCATAATCCCCACGCTCAATTAAACTAATCGTTTGCCGTGATGATCCAATCGCTTTCCCTAAATCCCCTTGTGATAAACGATGCTTTGCTCGCAATTCCCTCACTCGATTTTGAAGCTTCATGTCTTCCCTCTTTTTCATTTATTTAATTAAAATTGTAAATAATATCCTTATATTTGTCAATTATAATTGTCATTACGACTATAATAATTGACAAAATACTTATTTCTTATCCTGTATCAAATTCCTATAAAGAATGTAAAATGTGCATTAAACATAGTCTTAAAAATAAAATAAAAAAGGCAGTGCTTTTGCACTACCTTCCTAAATTCTGACATAGAATGGATTTCATATTAACTTGCGTTTTGTAGTAATACTCGTTTTAACTGCTTACGGAAACGAATACCCAACGTAACCGCTACAATCACAATAACTCCAAAAATGATTTTACCGATATGACCTTCTAGCACTCCAAAGATATCATGTAAGTTTCCACCTAACCAGTAACCACCGATTAAGAAGAATGATACCCAAAATAGAGCGCCTGAATAAATTGTAATGGCAAAACGACGGAATGGTAAATTAATAATTCCTGCAAAGTATCCTGTGAAATGACGTACACCAGGAATAAAGAAACCAATAAAAATTAGGAAGTACCCATACTTATCAAACCACATTCTCGTTAAGTCAATTTTTCTTTGTGTTAAAAATACGTATTTCCCATACCTTTGAATGAAAGGCATACCTAATTTATTTCCTAAAAAGTATTGAATCGTCATTCCTACACTTGTCCCAATAAAGGATAGAATGATTAAAATCGGTAAACTTAAATCACCCTTATGTGCTAAAAATCCCGCATATGCTAATGTTGGCTCTCCCGGAAACGGAAGTGCAATATATTCTAACAGCAAACCGACAAGTACAACATAATACCCGTATTGCTGAAATAATTCATGAATCCATTCCATGTCATCTCTCCTTTCAATCACGTACAACTTCTTACTATTATTGTATAAAAAAATTGTCGAAATAACTATCACAATAGCTTACATTTTTATTACATTTTTGTAAGGGTCACACTAATGATTTTCGTTCTTTATTAAATAGTAAAAATCATTTTTCAATTCGAAATAGCGAAAAGACGCATTAATAACATGCAGATTTTATCCATTTTTTAGCACTAAAAAAGCTCTCTTATTTTGTTCTCAATAAAAAACCATCACAAACTCATGCTAACTTCATATTAGCTTCATATACGTATTGTAAGATTATATCGGAATTTGTTGAAAAATTTAACCAATATATGACTAAGCATTAATTTGAATAAATATAAGTCGTTTTTCGAAATTGAAAAAAGGGTGAATACGAAATGGAAGCATATAAAATGCACGATTTTATTAATACAAATGTTGAATCTCATCAAAATGAAACCGTTTTTAATTTACAAATATGTGAAACAAGTGAATTTGACGTAAGTTTAACAAAATCTACAACACTATCTTTTATCGTTTCAAAAAAGAATATTAAAATTGTCACGAAAAAATGGATTAATTCAAATCAAGAAAGCATGATTGGCAAAAGCTACATCATTCCAACAAAAGCTTTTCACTATTTCTTACCAATCATTTCTGAAAATGAAGATGAGCTAAATATTCAAGTTCAAAGTTTTGGACTACGTGGTGAGCTTTTATTAAATGAAAGATTACTTATTGATAACAACAAACACAACAGCAAAATCACTACATTCTTTGAAACATTAGATGAAAATGTAAATAAAGCATTACGAGGATTACAACTTCATTGTATGTAAGACTATTACGATAGTAAAAGGAGAATAACAATGAAAAAATTATTATTAAGCGCACTATTATCATTAGGATTTTTAACTCTTCCATTCGCTAGTGCAGAGGCAGCTACAACGAAAGATCAATTAATCGTAGACACTCAGTTAAATAAAATGGATTATTATCAGGATGGAAAATTTATAAAAAGTTTTACTGTCGCTACTGGAAAAGCTGCAACACCTACACCTAAAGGCACTTTTCAAATCGTAAATAAAATTAAAAACCGCCCTTATTATACAGGCAAAATTAAAGGCGGCGATCCACGTAATCCACTTGGTGACCGTTGGCTCGGATTAAATATGGCAGGAACTTACGGAACAACTTATGCGATTCACGGAACTAACAATAATCAAGCAATCGGCAAATGGACAACACTTGGTTGTATTCGTATGTATAACAATGATATACACTGGTTATTTGAGCGCGTTCAGCAGCAAGCTACTGTCACTGTAAAATAGCCTAAAAACAAGATTTATGTGTAGCCAAGAATTTTATGTCTTGGCTTATTTTATTTATTCATTTACAGTAGCAAAACAACTGTATTTACATATATAATAGGAATAGATTTGATTAGCTAATATCTAAACATTGATAAACGTAGATATTAAAATTATACAGTTATAATGTTTTATAAATTTTATAATACATACTATAATAGAACTACTGTAATTCTGAACTATTCAGTAACACTAAACTATTCCCCTTGCTACCTTCATGATTATTTTATAGCGGGGGCTTATTATATGTATAAACAATCTGAGTCACTCGAAAAATGATGAATTCGAATATTGCAGTAAAAAGCGTTATTTAGGAGGTGTTACTATGACGCATATACTGGTGATTGAAGACAACCCAGATATACAAGAACTTATTCGTGAATTTCTAATGGCACAAAACTTTACAGTTGATGTAGTTGGTGCTGGAACAGAAGGTATTCTTCTTTTCCAAAAAAATTCATACGATCTTGTCCTCCTCGATGTAATGTTACCAGATATAGATGGCTATAGTATTTGTAAAATTATGCGAGGACAATCTGATGTACCAATCATTATGTTAACAGGCTTACATAATGAAGAAAGTGAAATTAAAGGATTTGAGTTAGGTATTGATGACTATATTACGAAACCGTTCCATTACACTGTATTTATTAAGCGTGTAGAGGCTGTATTAAGAAGGGCAGCAACGAAGGAAGCAGAAGCTGCAACTATACTACAATTCCATGAATTGATGTTAAACTCTACAGCATATGCAGCTTATGTTCATGGTAATCAAATTGAATTGACAACAAAAGAATTTGAAATTATTTATACTTTACTGCAAAATCGAGGAAAAGTATTATCAAGAAGTGATTTGTTGAATAAGGTATGGGGCTATGAACATTATGGTGATGTAAGAGTTATAGATACACATATTAAAAACTTAAGAAAAAAATTAGGAATTCCTTATATTAAAACGGTGAAAGGCATTGGCTACAAAATCGAATCGTAGCAAAGACAACATCACCAAAAATATTTTCATCAAAACCTTATTATTTTGTATTCTTTTATCACTTTGCCTTTATCAAATTATTTACTTTCTAGCTTCAAACTACGATAAAGAACGTTTTGCGAAAGAAAATGGAACGCCGACTACAGAACAGGCCGATTCAGATAAGCAAAACGACGGAAGTAAAACGAAGCAAAATAAAGCTGTGTCAGAGGAGAGCATTTCTAATTTCCAATCTTCTATTATAGATTATAAATCTCTTTCTACAGCTATCAATCACCTTTTGCAGCCTAGCCAAACTGTAAAGGCAAAAGAACATACACAAAATCTTTCGGGGAAAAATAGCACTTCTAATCCGCCTACAGAAGCAGAAAAGAAAGCCGCTAATAATGATGCCTTACATACACAAAATGCAGCAAGTAAAACAAATGATACAAATGATAATCCAAAGTTAGCAGATGCGTTGCAGCAATTAGCTCCACATATTGGCGCGACAATGCTTGCATTATCACTACTTGGATCTTTAATTTATACAAAACTAATTGCCAAACCTTTTCAATATATGAGCGATGCTTTAAAAGATATTATGAATCTTGATTTCTCAGATAAAAAGCTACTTAACAAAAATGCAGATCAAACAGATTTTAATTTGCAAGTAGCTGCTTCACAAGTACCAAATATTGTGAAGAATTTACATGAAAGCAATCAAGATTTAAGAAACGAGCTCAAGAAGGAACAACAATTAGAACAATCTCGTAAAGAATTTATGTCTATGGTGTCCCATGAATTAAAAACACCAATCGCAGCCGTTATGGGACAACTAGATGGCATGATTCACGGAATTGGAGCTTATAAAGATAGAGATAAGTATTTGAAACGTTCCTACGAGATGATGCAAGATATTAACATATTAACGGAAAAAATGTCGGAATTATCCAAAATACAAAACCCTCAATTTAAACCGAATTTAGAAGTCATTTCTTTATCTAATATTATTGAGGATGTTATGAAGAAAGTAGATTACTTTGTATCTGTAAAACAATTAAATGTACAATCTAATATTAAACACGACGTACAAATTTTAGCTGATCCTAAATTTATTCAAACTGCTATTTTTAACATTATTTCAAATGCAATTCATTATACAATTGACCATCAGCACGTATATATAAAGCTTTATGAAAAACCAAATGGTTATGCATTAGAAGTATTAAATACAGGTTCACAAATTGATGAAGATAAACTTGCTCATTTATTTGAGCCTTTTTATCGCGCAAACCCTGATAAACACGGTTTAGTACAAGGTAGTGGTCTTGGATTATATATCGTGAAACAAATATTAGATAAACATCAGTTTCCTTACGGGATACAAAACACAGCTCAAGGTGTAAAATGCTCCATTGTATTCCCAAAAGCAATGTAACATTCACTATAATTACATACCCCAAACTCATACTTCATGTGTGAATGGCGGAATTTTGTAGAGTGTCTTACTCTGTTTCGTTCGCCCGTTATCCTTATTTGGATAGCGGGCGTTTTTTATTACTTAAAAGGAGGATTTTTTATGGAAAAGTTTAAATATTCATTGCTCGTTTTATTCGGTGCTTGCAGCTACGGCATACTTTCAACTATTTTCAAACTCGGATTCATAAATGGATTTTCAGCACATCAACTACTAGGGGGACAATATGTCTTCGGATGGATTGGACTATTTCTACTCGTTCTTTTCTTTTCACGTCATAAAGTAACAAAAAAACAATTTTTTTCATTACTAACCGTCGGAACAACAATGAGTATGACTGGGATTTTTTACGCTATTTCTGTAGAAGAACTACCCGCATCTATCGCTGTCGTCCTACTCTTTCAGTTCACTTGGATTGGTGTCATTATCGAAGCAATTGCAAATCGAACATTTCCAAGCCGCGATAAGATCATATCTATCCTTATTTTATTTGCTGGTACATTGTTTGCAGGTGGTGTATTTGAAGGCCTCGGACAAAGTTTTTCTACGAAAGGGATTATCTTTGGGCTATTAGCTGCTGTCTCTTTTTCATTCTATGTTTTTGCGAGCGGGCGCGTCGCTACGGATGTTCCGCCTTATACGAAAAGCTTTCTTATGACAACAAGTGCTACTCTTATCGTATGCCTATTCTTTCCGCCAACCTTTTTAACAGACGGTGCTTTGCAAGCTGGCCTATGGAAATATGCTTTCTTCCTCGGATTATTCGGCGTTGTTGTACCTGTCATTTGTTTTTCAATCGGTGTACCAAAGGTTGGAACAGGGCTTGGTACAATATTAGGTGCAGCTGAATTACCAACTGCTATTATTGCTTCTATTACACTTGTACATGAAGTCGTAACGTTCATGCAGTGGATTGGAATTATTTTTATATTGGTTGGGATTTTCACTCCTCAGCTGCTTACGGCTAGGAAAGAAAGGAAACACAATCGCGTGCACAGCGCTTGAAAAAATACAGAATTTATATAAAAGATATAACTGCAACTAAAATAAGTAAATTTATCTGGAGGTATAAATGACTATTTTAAGCATCGTATTTTTTGCTATTATGTGTATCTTCTTCCTAATAAGATATATGAAAGAAAAGAAATTTTACGATTTACTTCTCGTTCCCGTTTGTATATATGCAGGAGCAGTGAAAACTCCTTTCGTAGAGTACTTAAACTTTAATACTACATTTAAAATAACGTATGATATTGCAGCTATTATTCTTGTAATCCTTGCTGTACTTTTCTTTTTGAAAGATAAGAAAGAGAACCATACTGCATAACAAAAGACCTTTCATTTACTTGAAAGGTCTTTTTCTCTATCTCATTTTACCGCTCCATACAGCTTCTCTATCTCATGCTCAATTTGTTTTACATCGATTCGCTCAAATAATGGCTGTACGCTATCAATTCTACTTGGCAACGTATTTTGCGGTTCCCAATTTCGTTTCACAATCGACAATGTGTTTCGAACTCTTTCACTTGAAAATGGTAAAAATGGCTCAAGGAGATGGGCAAAATTAGCGATAAGATACACACAGTTATAAATCGTTTCTTCACATGAAACTGGATCATCTTCTCTTTGTTTCCAAGGCTGCTTTTCATCAAAATATTTATTTGCAAAACGTACTGTATCAAATACTGTCTCTAACGCCACCTTAAATTTAGTTTGCTCAATCGCCTCTCCTACCTGTTTATATAATCCTTCTACTTTATCTTTCAGCTCTACTTCAATACTTCCTTTCGGCACGATACCACCATAATATTTTTCAATAAACTTTAATGTCCGGTTCACAAAGTTCCCGTATGCACCTAATAATTCACTATTATGACTGTAAATAAATTCCCGCCATGAAAAATCAGTATCGCGATTTTCTGGTGCGTTGACGGTTAAAAAGTAACGAATAGAATCTGGATCATATCGTTCTAATATGTCAGGCACCCATACTGCCCAGTTTTTACTTGTAGATAATTTTCTTTTTTCAACTGTTAAATATTCATTCGAAACGATATGACGCGGGATTGCTTCCTCCCCTATTCCAAGTAATACCGCTGGCCAAATGACGGAATGAAACGGAATATTATCCTTTCCGTGCACATAATATGTTTTCGCTTCGCTATCCCAAAACTCTTGATCATCTTTCCCTGTTTCTTCAACCCAATGTTTACTCGCTGAATAATAGCCTGTCACTGCTTCAATCCATACGTAAATTTTCTTATCTTCATACCCTTCTACTGGAATTGGTACCCCAATTGGTAAATCACGTGATACGGCCCTATCTAGTAATCCTTCCTTTACATACCTCTCTGTTAGTTGAATCGCATTGTCGCGCCATGTCCCTGTTTGTTTGGCAATTTCTACAGTCCTTTTAATTTGCTGCTGAAATGTATGCAATGCAAAATAGAAATGCTCTGTTTCCTCTACAGATGGCGTACTACCACATAACTTACATTTCTTCTCTAACAAATCGAGAGGATCTAAAATAGCTGAACACGCATCGCATTGATCTCCTCTTGCTGCTTCATGGCAATGTGGACATATTCCTTCTACATAACGATCCGGTAAAAACTGCGTACACGTTTCACAATACGCTTGTTCCACTGTTTTTTTATAAATATGTCCTTCTTCTAATAAACGTAAAAAAACATTTTGAACCGTTTCATGATGGTGCTCACTATCTGTACGTGTATAGCAATCATAAGTAAAACCAAGGCTACGAAAACATCGTTCAAACTCTTCATGATACTTATCAGCAATTTCCTTCGCTGTCACACCTTCTTGTTTTGCTCTAATTGCAATCGGTGTTCCATTACAATCACTCCCTGAAACATACAGCACATTCTCACCTTTTGCCCTGTAATAACGCGCTAAAATATCTCCAGGTAACAAACTCGCAATATGGCCAAGGTGTAACGAACCATTTGCATACGGCCAAGCGCCTCCAATAAAAATACTCATCTTACATTCCTCCTTTTAAATATAAAAAGCCCCGCCCTTATCTTAAAAAAGATAAGGGCGGGGCTGTATAAACAGTCGCGGTACCACCTTATTTCGCCAATTACTCACATAATTAGCCTTAACAAGTACGGAGCTATATGCTCTTATACTGTGGTTTTGATAACGAGTACCAACTCTCGTCGCCGCCTACTATTATCATTTGATAAGTTCAGGACGAAGCTCAAAGGCCATTGTTCAAATGAATATTCTTGCTTCTTCTCAGCTACCGAAGCTCTCTGGAAAGAATGTGTTCATCCTACTTTTCCTTTTCAACGCTTTTACGTATAAAAAGTATTGTACGACTTAATAACAGAAAAATCAAACTTTTATTCAGAAAGAAAAGGAAATCCCATCCCTCTGCCGAATAACTATACGTTCACAAAAGGAGTGATAACATTGAACCAAAAACAACTAAGCACTATAAATGAAAAAAGCTGGAATACAGCTGCTTATGAAGCTTGGACGAATCGCCACGGGGCACCAGCTGATTATGCGAAAAAAATCATGAAAGATCCCACGCGCGAAGTAGCACATTATTTACCTTACATACAATCTCCAAAAGGAAAATGTATTATTAATTTACTCGGCTCAAAAGGAAATAAAGCTGTCGCACTCGCTCTTTTAGGAGCTGACGTAACAGTTGTTGATATTTCAGCAAGTAATGCAAAATATGCAAATGAACTTGCGGAAGCCGCAGGCGTCTCTATTCATTACATCGTTTCTGATGTACTAGATGTAAATCTCTCCAAATCATTTGATATCGTATTACTGGAACTTGGTGTACTTCATTACTTTCTAGATTTAAAACCACTTTTTACAACAATCTCTCAACTACTAAAGCCCGGTGGAATACTTATCCTTCGCGATTACCATCCAATATACACAAAGCTATTAGGAGTAGACCATCCATCATTTCGAGCAAGTGGAAATTATTTCGATGAAGAATTAATTGAAGATGATGTTGCTTATAGCATCCTTCTTACAGAAGCACAGAAAGAATCGCTACCTAAAACAACCATCCGTCGCTGGACGTTAGGAGAAATTATTACAACACTCGCGGAAGAACATTTTAAAATTGAAAAACTAGTTGAAGAACACGGACCTCATCAAAGATGGCTCTTCCCTTCTACTGCACCGGAAGGAATCGAAGAACGTATCCCTGGTCTATATACAATAATTGCGACAGCATGCAAAAAAGGATCCCTTCACGGATAGGATCCTTTTTGCATGCTCACGCATATAAGTTGAGGTTGGAGATTACCATAATTCTGTAGAATAGGACACAAGATATTTCAACATTTCGTCTCTGACTTACGCCGTCAAAAAGGGGTATGACCAACATAACGAAGAGTAATGTTTTAGTTGATACTGATAATCGTTATCAACTAATTAGAAGTATACATGATGTCATTTCAAATTTCAATAGCATTTCTAATATTTATTTATGAATTTTATGATATGCAAATGTATACATTTTAAGAACTTTTTCTAATACCAATCTGACTCCTTCCATTATCTGCTATAATTTTCATTGAACAGATTAATAACTTCATAATAATGTTTTTATTAATTTCGTTTTAAATATCCATAAATCATAATAAACAGTTTAAATGAGGGTAGGGGTAACGATGAAATATGTTAGTATTCGAAAAAAACTACTGTTCACACTCTTAAGCATTTCTTCTTTATTTAGCATTGCTCTTATAGTTATTCTTTCATTCACCATGAATCAAGCAAGTGAAATCGAAACGTTAAAAAATGATGTATCAAAAAGAGCGACGATTTTAAAAGAACGTGGCGATTGGTTCCAAGCACAAGTTGCTGGTTTACAAGAATATTTACTATCACATGATCAAAAAGGATTAGATAAGTTCAACCGAGAAGGGAAAAAATTAGCTGATACTAGAGAGAAAGTAACAAGTGACAAGAAGCTCCCAGAAGGAATGAAAGAAGCTATTTTAATGGGGGGAAAATGGCGTAGCGTCATAGATAATGAGGTACTACCTCTTGCTCGTGAAGGAAAATGGGACGAAGCATCCAAAATTGCTTTAGCACAAACAGATTATGTAAATGATCTTTTAGGTCGTTTTAATAAATATACAAATGAAGAGAATGAGAAACGTGACGCATTAATTGCTGACGTTGAGTCTTCTTCATCACTTATTCAATATATTATTTTCTTCTCACTCATTACATGTACATTAACGTCTATTTTATTAGCATGGTGGTTCTCTGGTAAACTCGTTAAACCAATTCGACAAATTGATGAGAAGTTAAAAGAATTAGCTTCTCAAGATGGAGATTTAACGGCTAGATTACACGTAACAAGTAAAGATGAAATAGGTGACATTGCAAATTCTTTTAATCAAATGCTCACTAACTTACAGCTTATAATAAAACAAGTTCAACAAACATCAACAAGTGTAAAAGAAGCTTCCGAAAATGTATTTATCGAAACGACTGCTTCTATGGAAAATACCGCAAGGACCCAAGAAACTATGAATGCTCTTGAACACAATATTCGTTCACAAGTTTCTAGCATTGAAGAAAGTTCAACTGCAATGGATGACATGGCAACAAGTGTTCAGCGTATCGCTGAGTCCGCCTCTTCTGTTACTAGTTTAGCTGTTACAACTTCAGAAAAAGCAGATGATGGGAATAAAGTCATTGAGAAATCTATTACACAAATGCACACAATTAACGAAGCTGTTAACGCTACATCACAAGTAGTTGAGCGACTCATTACACATACAAATCATATCGATACTGCACTTCAATCTATTTCGAATATCGCCGAGCAAACAAATTTACTCGCTTTAAATGCTTCTATTGAAGCAGCTCGTGCTGGTGAACATGGAAAAGGATTCGCTGTTGTTGCTGATGAAGTTCGAAAACTTGCTGAACAATCTCAACTAGCCGCAACTGACATTAACCATTTACTGCATCAAATTCAAGCCGATACTAAAATAGCAAATGACATGATGACACAAGGTCAAGCAGAAGCTTCTGAAGGAATTACTGTTATTCGTACTGCCGGATTTTCATTCTCAGAAATTGTTAACCACATTAACAAAGTCTCTACGCAAATGCAAGAAATGTCTGCAACTGCTGAAGAGATGGCTGCAAGCTCTGAAGAAATGAACGCAGCTTTAAATAATATCGCCTCTATTTCAAATGAAGTTGCTGCAGAAACATTACAAACAGCACATTCAGCTGGTGATCAAGTAAACAAAATGAGTATCGTGGCTAACAAATCATCTGAAATGAAAACAATCGTACAAGAACTTGAAGTTCTCGTCTCTCATTTCAAAACAAACGCTTAAAGTGAAAATGACACGAACTCAAAGGTATAGGAAAGAAAGTTTTACAGGTTCTCCTTTTTCACTTTAAAATATCTCTTTCTATCTCTCATTCCGTCTGCTATAATTCCTAAAGGAAATAAGAAAGCTTTATTCCAACTGGAGTAAAGCTTTCTTTCAATTTTTTACATTTATTAATTCTAATACTAAGATTTCACAAAGGAGGCTTTTAATTATATGAATTTTGTAAGTATCAGAAAAAAACTTATGTTCATGATGGGAACGATTTGCGCTTTATTTGGCATCGCCTTAGCTTTTATTTTATTTTTTGCTATTGACCAATCTCGTAAAGCTGAAACATTACAAAAAGAAATTTCTCCACTGGCAACAGAATTGAAAGAACGTGGAGACGCTTATCAAGTACAGCTATCTGCTTTAAGAGGCTATTTACTACAACATGATCAAGTCGAAATAGACAAGTTTAATGAGATGAGTAAACGTCTTGAGGATTCAAAAGATAAACTTCTTTCTAATCCAAATCTTTCTTCGTCCGTAAAAAGTACAATGGAATTAGGGTCTACTTGGAGAAAGTTCGTTGAAGAAAAAGTATTCACTCTTGCAAAAGAACAAAAATGGGAAGAAGCTTTACAAGTAGCTTCTTCAGAAAACGGGACGGTCTATAAAGTAATTGGTGACTTCACAAATTACAGTAATGAACAAGCTAAATTACGTGAACAATCTATTGAAAAAATTGACCAATCTGCACTCTTAATTAAATATGTTATTTTCTTATCACTTGTTATTTGTATTGTCGCTGCAATTATTCTTGCATGGTGGTTCTCTGGTAAACTTGTGAAACCGATTCAACAAATTGACACGAAACTAAAAGAATTAGCCTCTCAAGAAGGTGACTTAACGGCACGTCTACAAGTAAATAGCAACGATGAAATCGGTGCTATCGCAACATCATTTAATAAAATGTTAGAAAACCTACAACAGATCATTAATCGTGTTCAAAAAACATCAGTGGAAGTACAAACCGCTTCTGAAAATATGCTAGAAAAAACGAATACATCACGTGAGGCGACATTAAGAGTCCAAAGCTCGATGTCCAACTTAAATGCAAGTATTCAATCACAAACTTCTAGTATGGAAGAAAGTTCAACTGCAATGGACGATATGGCAGTAAGTGTTCAGCGTATCGCTGAATCTGCTTCATCTGTGGCGGAACTTGCTGTTGCCACATCTGAACATGCTAGCGATGGAAGTACCGTTATCCAAAAATCTGTTTCACAAATGACAACAATACACGAAGCTGTAAATGCTACGTCAGAAGTCGTTGAACGTCTAATCACTCATACGAAATATATTGATACTGCTGTACAATCTATTTCTAATATTGCTGAGCAAACAAACTTACTTGCTTTAAATGCTTCTATTGAGGCAGCTCGTGCTGGCGAGCAAGGAAAAGGATTCGCTGTCGTAGCTGACGAAGTTCGAAAACTTGCTGAACAATCTAAAACAGCTGCAACAGACATTAATCAATTACTACATCAAATTCAAAATGATACAGAAACTGCTAGCTCTATGATGTCTCAAGGCCGTTCTGAAGCATTTGAAGGCATTAATGTTATTCGTGAAGCTGGTACTTCTTTCACAACAATTGTGGACCAAGTAAATAAAGTATCTACTCAAATGCAAGATATATCAGCAACTGCTGAAGAAATGGCTGCAAGTGCTGAAGAAATGAATGCTTCACTTAATAACATCGCTTCTATCTCGACTGAAGTATCCAGCGAAACTGCCGCAACAGCACAATCTGCTGAACAGAAAGTTATTGTTATGAATGAAATGACAGTAACTGCTAGAAAAATGAAACAAACAGTTGAAGAGTTAGATCAACTCGTATCTCATTTTAAAACAGAATAGATGTTCAAAAAATATCCCTTCTTTGAAAGAGGGATATTTTTTTGAGCTCATTTCCTGCACATTATGCTCATTTCCGTTATAATGAGAATCGATATCATTAAAGTGTAGGAGGGGCTGCTTATGTCACAAGAAGCATTTGAAAATAAATTACTTGCCAATTTAGAGGCTGTTATTGACCCTGAACTAGGTGTTGATATCGTTAATCTTGGATTAGTTTATGATGTTACAGCAGATGAAAATAATAATGCTGTCATTACGATGACTATGACTTCTATCGGTTGTCCAATGGCTGGGCAAATCGTATCAGACGTTAAAAAAGTATTATCAACAAACGTACCTGAAGTTAATGAAATAGAAGTAAATGTCGTTTGGAATCCACCGTGGTCGAAAGAACGTATGTCACGTATGGCGAAAATCGCATTAGGTATTCGCGACTAAATAAAGTGGAAATTTCATCATTTGGGGATAGCGGGATAAAGAAAAGACCTGACTAGGATGTCAGGTCTTTTCTCTTATTATTTTACACCTACTGCATCATAAGCTTTCGTTACAGCTTGTACAGCTTTAGAGTTTTTACCGTATAAATCTTCAGCTGACTGAAGTGCCGCTTGACGCATCATTTTGAAGTCAGAGTTTGCAGTTAAATATTTCGTAAGCGCACGGTAGTAAATTTTTTCTGTCGCTTCACGGCCCACTCCAGTTACTTTCACGCCGTAATGATCTCCGCCTTCAGAAACTAAATAAGCAGCTTTATTATTAATACTACTGTTAATATGAACGCCGCCATTATCAGCTGTTCCAGTATAACGTTTACTATAGTGATCTGGGTAACCTTCACTTGGTTTTAATGGGTTTGGAATAGACGCTGGATCTTTTAATGAACGAAGCGCATCACCAGGTTTATCAGGTGTATAAATATCAGCACCTAAATCCCAGCTCTTCTTCTCAACCATAACACCCATAATATCAGATAACGATTCATTTAACGCCCCTGACTCATTTTTGTAAACAAGGTTTGCTGTATGTTCAGTTACAGCATGCGTTAATTCGTGACCGATAACATCAAGTCCAGCAGATAATGGAATGAATGTTTTTCCATCGCCATCACCGTACATCATTTGCACACCATTCCAAGCTGCGTTATTCCAAGCTGTACCTACGTGAACAGTTGAAATAAGCTTCGCACCTTTATCATCGAAAGAGTCACGATTAAATGTCTTTTTGTAGTAATCATATACTTTTCCTGCATTTACATGCGCATCAACTGCAGCTTTATCTTCGAAGAACTTAGATTTACTTTCAACTTCTTCTCCTGTATATCCAAGCCATTGTGAGAATAAATTAAACCAGTTCTCGTCCATATTTTCTGCATCAAATGTATGAACACCTTGTCCTCGTTTACCATCAAACAAGTTGAATTGTCCTGTTTTCGTATCTTGAGCAATTTCAAATGATTGTCTAGCACCTAATACTCCGTAACCAAATCCAGTAATGTTATCTACAGCGTTATATTTCTCAATAACATTTCCATTCGTTGCATCAACAAAATAATGCCAATATCCTGGAGCTGGTTTTGAAATCGATGCCTTAACTAAGTATGCAAGGTAGTAATTACCGTCCTTTTCATATACAAATAAATCTTTTTTCACACCGTCATAACTCTTTACTTTACCAATTTCTTTCTCAATATCTGCCTTTGCAATCGTTTCTGCTTGTTCCGCAGTAATGCTTGCAGCTGCAGGAATATTTTTATCATCTAAATTCGGAATAACTTGTCCGAAGAATGCTTTTACATTATTCTCTTTATCAAGTGTAACAGTTTGATCAGAACCGTACACAGGAATGTTATTATGTTTCTCAACTAGCTTCACATGTGTCGTATCAGATTCAGCGTCTTTTTCTTCCCCAACGATATTAAAATGCTTTTCAATATTTCCTGCTAATTTAAACATATCTTTCTTACTCTCTAAGTATTGAAAGACTGTCTCTTTTTTATCTAGTCCTTCCGGTGCTTTCCATTCTTCACCTATGTATGCAGGTGTTTTAAATTCTTGATGATATTGAATTTTTTGTTCTTCCGCTTTCGTTGTCGTTGCCCCAAACGCTCCAAATCCCCCGGCGATAACAGTTAACGCTAATGCTGATGAAATGACTTGCTTTTTCACTATAACATTCCCCATTCCCATAAAGATTTTTGACACTTTTATACAATTCTTATTTTCCCAGCCGATACCTCTACTAAAATTTTGAGAAACATTTTTCAGACAATTCCAATCAAAAAAAGAGGACATCTATCGGATGTCCTCTTTTCTATAAACCTTTTATTGTTTTTTCAATTCAATTGCTAAATAATGAGATTGCTCTTTTGCTTCAATATGAATATCTTCTTCTACCGCTTCTGCTGCATCACGCATAACAAGATTTTCACCATTGATTACACTGCTTCCTTCAATTTGTACAAGGTACAATTGACGGCCTTCTTTCACTGGAAAATGAATTTCTTTTCCAGCCTCTAATGATAAGGAATATAAATTCGCATCTTGGTGAATTTGAATTGGTGCATTTCCTTCTACTGAAGATACCATATGGAACCATTCATTTTCACGCTTGCTCCAATCAAATTTAAACTCACCATAGTTTGGTTTATGATCTGCACGGTCTGGTAAAATCCAAATTTGTAATAAACGCAGCGTTTCATCGCCTAAATTATGCTCGCTATGAAATACACCCGTGCCAGCACTCATATATTGAACATGTCCACGCTCAATCGTTCCGCGATTTCCCATGCTGTCTTCATGTGTTAAAGCACCATCTACAACGTAAGAAATAATCTCCATATCACGATGTGGATGCATATCAAAACCAGTTTGCGCCGCTACTAGATCATCATTAATAACACGTAACGCTCCGAAGTTCATGTTATTTGGATTATAGTAATTGGCAAAAGAAAAATGAAAATGTGTATTTAACCAACCATGATTTGCTCTGCCCATATTTTTATGATCAACTTTTCTAAACATATCCTTCACCTCATACTATCTCGAATTCGAGATTTATTTTAAAATTTTTTCTTACTGTAACTTTTTTAGTAGTGTTAATAATTGCTTTTGTTCCTCTATATTTAAATTATGAAACTTCTCTGCTTGGAACGTTTCTTGAGGTGGGACGATTTCCTCATATAAAGCTCTTCCCTTTTCTGTTAAAGAAATATATTTCGTAGTACCCTCTTGTTCACGCAAAATCCACTCAAGCTGCTCCATTTTATTTAAAAGCTGCGTTACATTTCCTTTCGTAACAAATAGCTTATTTCCAAGTTCTTGCTGCGTTAAACGATTATGTCCTCCAACTTGAGCTAACACATCAAACTGGGCGGCAGATATATTCCATTTTTTCAAATGCTGATTCGTCTCACGAATACTCTTATTATAAAAGCGTGACAAACGAAACCATAATAGTAGCCCTAGTCTATCTTCTGTTTTCATTTCATCACCTCGCTCGTTTCATATCATTAGTTTAGAACTAAACTTAATAAAAGTCAAATACTTATTTTTAATAAGCATAAAAAGCACAGCGCTATTTCTCCACTATGCTTTACATTAACTTTCTACTCTTATATTCATCCAATTTCCTCTCCGCGAACTTCCTCGCATCTTTTTCAATCCACCGCTCTTCGTACCGTTCACTTCCCACATACAATATATCTCTCTTATGCTGCATCGCATGGCGAAATTCATGCAGTAGCGTTTTGAGAACTTGCTCATACTCTTCCCACATACAAACGAAAATTAATTGCTTTTCTTTATGATAAAAACCACCTACTGGGAATAGGAACTCTTCTTCCTCTTCCCCTAATGATAGAAGTACATCATTTGCATCGCACGTATCACAAAAAATAACGGGCGTTTTACATACTTCAATAAGAGAACACAAATCCTCTCTCAGCTTTTTGACATCCCAAGGAAGCTCCGAATCCAACACATACCAATTCTCTACCTGTTGATATACATTTTGAAACTGGAGTTCCATTTTTCTTTATTCCCCTTTCCAAACTCCCTTTTCCTATATGTATGCCACAATATGGCAAATATTAAACGTATTCTTTCATCCTTGAAAAAATGCCAATAAAGAAGGGATCTATGTCGACATAAATCCCTTTTTTCATAAATATCTTGTACTTTGATTTTAAAAAATTCAGCTCTTCTTCATATCCCACTTAAAGATTTTATTTAAGAATTTATATACATTCTTCGACTCCTTTGTCAGAAGTGGGCCTAAAATGGATAGTATAAGCACGTATAGTGCTGAGAATGGTTTCAGTACTGACATTAAACCACCAGCGATACCGATATTAGCCATAATGATGGAGAACTCTCCTCTTGAAACGATTGTTAATCCGATATTTGTTGATGCTTTATGAGATAATCCAGCTTGTCTTCCTGCAATCATTCCTGCTACAAAGTTACCGATTATCGTAAGAAGGACAGCACCTAACGTTAACCATATCGCTCCGCCTAATGAGAACGAATCAATACTTAACCCGAAGCTGAAGAAGAAAATAGCTCCGAAAAAGTCTCTAAATGGAACAACAAGATGTTCAATTCGGTCACTATGCTCTGTCTCAGAGAAAACTAATCCTAGAAGAAGTGCTCCAATTGCTTCTGCAACGTGAATTGTTTCTGAAAAACCAGCAATGAAGAATAATGAAGCAAATACTACAATAATAAAGATTTCATCTGAGCTAATATTGAGCAATTTATTTAATAACGGCGTAGCCTTTCTAGCTACTATAAAGAATAGAAGCATATATCCTAAAGCAATTCCAATTGAAGTAAGGGCACCTAAGAAGGAAGCGTGATCCCCAAGTACTAAACCAGAAACAACTGATAAATATACAGCAAGGAATATATCTTCAAACATAATAATTCCTAAAATTAATTCGGTTTCATTATTACCAGTTCTTCTTAAGTCCACTAACACTTTAGCAACGATAGCGCTAGAAGAAATCGTAATAATACCCGCAATAATTAAGATTTCTAGTAATGGGAATCCCATTATAAATCCGTATAACAAACCAAGTGAAAAGTTAATTAAAATATAAATCGTTCCGCCAATCGCAATAGATCGTCCAGATTTAATTAGTTTTTTCATTGAAAATTCTAATCCTAGATAGAATAGAAGGAATAGAACCCCAATTCGTCCAAGGAAGGAAATTACACTTGCACTTTCAATAAATTTGAGATCGATAACACCTATTGTCGGTGCATGCGGTCCTACTAACATTCCAAGAACGATTAGAAAAGGAATTACTGAGAATTTAAATTTCCCAGCAATTACTGCTGCAATTGCCACTAAAACTAAAGCTGTACCAACTTCAAAAATTAACGTATCCATCTAATCAGTCCCCCCTATTTGAAAGTAATTCATTAATGATTTTTTTAATTTCTTCTCTCTCACCTGACACTACAAGCATATCTCCTTCTTCAATTACTGTTTCTGGTCCTGGATTAAATAGCTTCTTCATGTTCTTCTTCATAACCGCGATTATCGTTACGCTATATGTTTTTCTTATTTCAAGATCGCCAATTGTTTTTCCGATTGATGGAGCTGTATTCTCCACTTTGAACCACTCAATCGCTAAACCTTCAAAAACCATCTCAACATTTTCTAACGCCCTAGGCTTATATACCATTCCACCTAATATTGCAGCGATTTGTCTCGCCTCTGAGTCACGTAGTGAAATACTTGAGATGCTTTCTTCATGATCTGAATCAAAATGATACATTTCTCTACGACCATCATCATGAATGACAATTACCATCTTTTCGTTACCTTTCGTAACGATTTGAAACTTATAACCAATACCTGGAAGTTCACTTTCTCTAATATTCATTTTTAGCTCCTCCATAACTTATTTATTTTAATTTTCTGTTTTTCTGCCTTTTATTCATCCAATCAACTTTAGAAATTCTAACCACTCAGGATATTTGTGATTTGGAAATCTTTTATTGTAATAATAAGTGGACCCTAAAAAGATACTTAAAGATGTAATGATAAAAAATATATTACTTCTCATTTTCAAACTCTGAAGGCTTACTTTCCATAAAGAATCTTCTTTCAAATTAGCCCCACCTTCTCGCTTTAAATTTAGTTTTTTAAAATGTAAATAATTCTAAAAATATTATGATGTAACATAATCATAACACAAAAACGTTTTAAGTAACATGATTTTTTAGAAAAATTGATTCTCGTATATTTTTTGCATATAATTTTCTTATTACGAAAAAAAGGAAGTGTATTATATGGTTGATATCTTTAGCAGATTCCTTGAGGTAACGAATAATATTTTATGGTCATATATTCTTATTGCAATGCTAATCGGCTTCGGTCTTTACTTCTCTTTTAAATTAAAATTTGTCCAAATTACTCATTTCAGTGAGATGGTCAGCTTAATTAGTAAAGGGTTTAATCGAAAAGAAAAAAAGAAAGATAGCATCTCACCATTCCAAGCATTTTGCTTAAGTGCAGCAGCACGTATCGGTATCGGAAACTTAGCTGGTGTAGCATTAGCAATTTCAATGGGTGGACCTGGCGCAATATTTTGGATGTGGTTTATCGCAATTATCGGAGCAGCTACTAGTTTTGTAGAATGTACACTTGCGCAAATTTATAAAGTAAAAGATGGAAGTAGGTTCCGTGGTGGACCAGCATATTACATGGAAAAAGGGTTAAACAAACGCTGGATGGGCGTCTGGTTCTCACTTCTTATTACAGTTGCGTACGGATTAATTTTCAATTCAGTGCAAGCGAATACAGTAACAATAGCGTTTGAAAATGCTTTTGGACTAGAGCGAACTCTTGTAGGAGCTCTATTAGCTTTATTAGTTGCAGTTATTATTTTCGGTGGTATCAAAAGCATTTCACGTATTACAGAAATGATTGTTCCTCCAATGGCAATTATTTATATTGGTGTGGCAATTTTCGTCGTAATTAACAACTTCAGTATGTTACCAAGCATTTTTATAGAAATATTTAATGGTGCATTCGGTTTAGACCAAGCCATCGCTGGTGGTATTGGAGCAGCAATCAAGTTCGGAATTCAGCGCGGTTTATTCGCTACAGAAGCAGGAATGGGTAGTTCTCCTAATGCAGCCGCAACATCCGATGTATCTCACCCTGTAAAACAAGGGCTTGTTCAAGCGTTAGGCGTTTTCGTAGATACATTCTTAGTATGTACATCAACAGCATTTATCGTATTATGTTCTGGACTTTACAAAGGATCAAATTTAGAAGGTATCGAATTAACACAAAACGCATTAAGTTCACAAATTGGACCGTGGGCAAGCACTTTCTTAGCGATTATTATTTTCCTATTCGCTTTCAGTTCACTTCTAGGAAACTACTATTATGGTGAAACAAATATCGCATTCATTAAAGAAAGTAAAACATGGTTAATGATTTATCGTGTTGCAGTTGTCGGAATGGTATTCTTCGGATCAATCGCTGCTCTTAAAACAGTTTGGAGTTTAGCTGATTTATTCATGGGACTAATGGTATTCACAAACTTAATTGCCATCTCATTCCTTAGCAAATTTGCTTATGCTGCATTAGTAGACTATTTGAAGCAAAAGAAACAAGGAAAAGATCCTGTCTTCGTTGCAAACTCTATCCCTGGCTTAAAGAATACAGAGTGCTGGGATGGGCAAGATGTAGAAGAAAAACAAAAGGCTGTTTAACAAACAAAGGCCCTATTACTTCACCGTAATAGGGCCTTTTATTTACAACAGTTCATAATTTGTTCAAATTAATTCCAGCAAAAGGGTTGATTTATAGAGATTACTAGATTACAATTATTATAAATTAGTAATTGATATCACATAACAACTCAAAAGGAGATTGATCATAATGAACAAACAAGTAATCGAAGTATTAAACAAACAAGTAGCAGACTGGAGCGTTTTATTCACAAAACTTCACAACTTCCATTGGTACGTAAAAGGACCTCAATTCTTCACATTACACGAGAAATTCGAAGAACTTTACACAGAATCAGCTACTCACATCGATGAAATTGCAGAACGTATTTTAGCAATTGGCGGCAAACCAGTAGCAACAATGAAAGAATACTTAGAACTATCTTCTATTCAAGAAGCAGCATACGGAGAAACTGCAGAAGGGATGGTCGAAGCAATCATGAAAGACTACGAAATGATGCTAGTCGAACTGAAAAAAGGCATGGAAATCGCTCAAGACTCTGACGATGAAATGACATCTGACCTACTACTAGGCATCTACACAGAACTAGAAAAACACGCTTGGATGCTACGTGCGTTCTTGAATCAATAATATGTAAAAGCGGAGGCGGCTTGCTCAGAATATGAGGGGGATGGAGCTTTTGACGTAGAGGCGCTCTTTGCCTCGCAGGAAAAAGCGAAGCCACCGAACATTCTAGCTACCGGAGCTGGATATCATTTAAAGCGGAAGCGGCTCGTTCAGAGTCGCTTTTTTCTATAGATTAATCGCGCATGCTGGTACATGAAATTTATATCAGCGATTTTTCAATTATATCGACTTATCGACAAATCACGACAATATTAACACACCCCTCTCCCCTACTTTTATCAATATATTACAATCTCATCTATGTTAAAATATAGGAAACACCCTTTTGCTTTTCCAAATTCATCATTTACTACTTAAATGACGGGAGTGGTTCAGTTGAAAGACTACTTAATTAGAGCATTTTTTGCGTTAATAACAGTTGGGATTCTCTTACTTATAGCTAATATTTTCAATATACGTGTCGAGGTTAAGGACTATGCTTTCCTCGTTGTCGTAGCAATTGGTGGCGGCTGGGGTGGCTGGTACCTGTATAAAAAACAAAGCAATCAAAATAATAAAGGCATTCCAAAGTAATACGGAATGCCTCTTTTTATTGCCTTCTGTAATAAATAATGAAATTCAGACCACTAATACAACCAATCGCAATAAACATACAAAACGATTGTGGATCTCCACCTAGATTATACTCATCAACGATGAATCCGGACATAAACAACGTTATCGCGGAAACACCGATACACAATACCGAGATAAACCAAAGCGAAAATTCATTAATCAACTCTTTCTTCTGTCTCAAAACAATTAGCATAACAAGAATAGACGCTGCTAAAATACTTTTAAAAACCGGTCTTAAATACACAAACTCCTCCATCTCTTTCTCCTTTTCCAAAAACATTACATCTAAACATTAACATATTTAACCAAATTAAAAACACATGCCGTCTTAAATTAAAACGACATGTGTTTCCGTATTTGCTATGATAGTTGCTTCCACTTCGTTCCCAAAACAGGACGCTCATAATTTTGGATTGCATGAATTAGTTTATCTGCTGTCTCTGCTGAAACGATCAATTCTTTATTTGATGGATTCATAAATCCTTCTTCCGCTGCACGTTCAACCATTTGCAAAATTGGTCCGTAAAAACCTTTTATGTTTAATAAACCAACCGGCTTATTATGTATACCAATTTGTGACCAACATACAACTTCAAATAGTTCTTCAAACGTTCCGTATCCGCCTGGAAGCGCAATAAAAGCATCTGCAAGCTCTGCCATTTTAGCTTTACGTTCGTGCATCGTCTCTACTTCAATTAATTCTGTTAATCCTGTATGCACAATTTCTCCTCGGAATAGACCGCGTGGCATAACACCTGTTACACGTCCACCTAAACGAAGAACTTCGTTTGCTACTTCTCCCATTAATCCGACACATGAACCACCGTATACGAGCTCATAGTCGTTCTCAACAAACATTTTACCTAACTGAATTGCCTGCTCTTTAAATTCTGGTCTCTCCCCTAAATTAGAACCTGCAAACACACAAATCTTTCTCATCCCTACACCCCGAAACTATATATTGTTATGATACAATGAACATTGTACAACATATTGAGGAGATGAGGAAGAAATGGATATCGTTGCATTTCAAAGATGGGTTGAGGAATTTTACGAAAAACGAAGCTGGTCACAGTATAATGCCTTTATTCGCTTAAATTTCTTAACCGAGGAAGTTGGGGAAGTTTCACGAGTCGTTCGTGCTATTGAAATTGGCCGCGATCGCCCTGATGAAGATGCGAAAACAGAAGAAGAGCTAAAACAAGAACTAAAAGAAGAACTTGGCGATGTACTATCTAACCTTATTATTCTTTCGCAAAAATATGATTTAGACTTACAAGACATTATGGACGCACACGTCACAAAGCTTTCGAAAAGGTTCGAAGTATCTAAATGAGAATATTATCAATTATGGTATAATATTCTTGTCACAATACTAAGGGGGATTTTATGTTATCAAAAAAATTGCACGACGCATTAAATGAACAAATGAACTTTGAATTTTACTCTGCCCATGCTTATATGGCAATGGCTGCTTACTGTACATCTGAGAGCTATGATGGATTCGCTAACTTTTTCCTTGTACAAGCTGAAGAAGAACGTTTCCACGCAATGAAGCTTTACAACTATATTAATGACCGCGGAGAGCGCGCTATTATTACTGGATTTGATAATCCAAATAACGAATACGAATCTGTATTAAACGCTTTTGAAGTCGCACTTGAGCACGAGCGTGAAGTAACGAAACGTATTTATAACTTATCTGATATCGCTTGGGACGAGCGTGAACATGCAACAATTACATTCTTAAAATGGTTCGTTGACGAACAAGTTGAAGAAGAAGCTTCATTCGATAGCATCATTCAAAAATTAAAACGTATTACAAGCGATTCAAACGCACTGTTTATGCTAGATGCTGAATTAGAGAAACGTACATTTACGCCTCCAGCTGAATAATATTTCAATCACCTTAATACATGTATTAAGGTGATTTTTTTGTTTGCTCTCTATCTTAAAATCACCTTAAATTTCCTCATATTTGACATAGTGCCAGCTATAAAATGGTATTATTTTCAATATAAAAACGAATATACGAGGAGAGGAAAAATGAATCAACGTGTAGAAGCTGTTGATGCAATTCGTGGTTTCGCTTTGTTTGGCATTTTACTAGTCAATATGACATTAATTCAATTCGGGTTCTTCACCAGTGAAAAACCAACTTATCTATTCGGCGATCTTGATAAAGGCGCTAATTGGTTTATTCAATTCTTCGGCACACATAACTTTATATCCCTATTTTCTTTTCTATTTGGGCTTAGCATTATTTTGTTACAAAAAAGTATTATCGCAAAAGGAAAAAAATTCTTCCCCACATACATAAGACGTATTATCATTCTTTTACTACTAGGCTACATTCACGGCACTTTTGTTTGGGAGGGAGATATTTTATTTGCATACGGAATAATTGGGATTTTCTTAATGATGTTCATCAATCGAAAACCGAAAACTTTGCTCATTTGGGCGATTATTCTACTCGCACTTACTACACTTATGTCTTATCAAACTGATCCATCTACAAATATAGATGATTTTGCACCTTATACTGAAAAAGAACATAAAGTCCATCAAACTGGAAGCTATATGGATCACGTCAACTTTAGATTGACTGAAAATCCTTTTGATTACATGGGAATTGACGGTGCATTCGGATTATTTTTCATATCAGTTTTCGCAATAATTTTTATGTGTCCACTGTTCCTATTCGGAATGTATGTAGGGAAAAAAGGCTGGCTATTTGAGGTCAATAAACATATACATGCTGTCAAAAAAATATGGTTTGCCACCGGTCTCTTTTCTTTTACAATTAAAATCTTAGCTATGTTCATAAAACACCCGCTTTTAATTATGTTACAAGATGGCCTTACACCAGTAACTATGACCTTCTTTTACGGAAGCACAATCATTTTATTATTCCATTACAAAAAAGCAACCCGTCTACTAACATACATGGCGAACATAGGGAAAATGTCCGTTAGTAATTACTTAGCACAATCTATTATCGCAACAACCATTTTTTACGCATATGGATTTGGCTTATACGGGAAAATTGGCTATTTCTTCGGTATTCTTTTAACCATCGGAATTTATACGATTCAATTATTCGTTAGCACCTATTGGCTCCAAAAATACCGGATGGGGCCAGTGGAATATGTGTGGAGACTGGGAACTTATTTAGAGAAACCACGTTTTAAAAGAGACTTGGATAAAGCAAGTTAAACAAAAAAAGCAATGAGCCTACGCTCATTGCTTTTCTTAATTTATTAAAGCATAACCCCAACGATAATCGCTGATAATATACTTACTAACGTTGCACCGTATACAAGTTTTAAACCGAATGATGATACAACGTTTGCTTGTTTGCCATCGATACTCTTCGTTGCACCTGCGATAATTCCGATAGATGAGAAGTTCGCAAATGATACAAGGAAGATAGATAAAATACCTACTGTACGAGCTGATAAATCACCAGCTACTTTACCAAGGTCAAGCATTGCAACGAATTCGTTCGTTACTAATTTTGTTGCCATAATTTGTCCTGCTTGTAGCATCTCTGATGTTGGAATACCCATTACGAATGCTAATGGTGAGAAGATATATCCTAAAATGCTTTGGAACGTGATTCCGAAAATTGAATCGAATACACCGTTAATTGCTGTAATTAATGCTACGAAACCGATTAACATCGCCGCTACTGTTACAGCGATTGAGAAACCAAGCATAATATATTCGCCTAACATTTCAAAGAATGTTTGTTTCTTGTCTTCTTGTAATTCTAAAATATCGTCTTCTTCTTTTACTTCATATGGATTAATGATATGAACGATAATGAATCCACTGAATAAGTTTAATACAAGTGCTGTTACTACATATTTTGGATCAATCATTTTCATATAAGAACCGACGATTGACATCGATACTGTAGACATTGAAGATGCACAAAGTGTGTATAAACGATTTTTCGGTAATTTGCTTAGTTGATCTTTTACTGTAATGAATACTTCCCCTTGACCAACGATTGCAGCTGCTACCGCATTATATGATTCTAGTTTTCCTAAACCGTTAACTTTACTTAATAGGAAACCGACTGCACGAATGATAATCGGTAAAACTTTAATATGTTGCAGAATCCCGATTAATACTGCTAAGAAAATAATCGGTAATAATACTGTTAAGAAGAATGGTGCTTGTCCATCATTTGCTAGACCACCAAATACGAAATTAACCCCAGCTTCCGCAAATTTTAAAATAGCGCCAAATCCATCTGCGATCCCTTTTACTAATACGAATCCGACCTTTGTATTTAGTAAGAAATACGCAAGTACCAATTGAATGACAAGCATAAGTGCAATTGGTTTATATTTAATTTTCTTACGATCTGAACTGATAAGGAAACCTAGTACAAACACTACAAGTAAACCGACTAGAAACATTACGAACTTCATATGTGAATCCTCCACTTCTCCCACGAGTTATTGGTCGTATAACGTATAACGAATGACGTCTGACCATTGTTGTTAAAAAAATTTTAAACCCCTAAAACTATTCAACTGTCATCTAAAATCAGTAAGCGTTTACATAAATTGCAATTTATAAAAGGTAGCTTCTTCTCTCCTACCATAATTGAAAGTCTGAAATTGATACCACCTACAAATCAAATTGTAAGCGTTATCTAGACGAAATGCAATATAAATTTTAAAAGATTTTTATATGTTAATATATTCCTAATTAATTGGTTTTTTCATGCAAATTTACCATAAAAATAGCCCTAGCTATGAGCTAGGACCATCCTTTTTCACCCCGATTGTTGAGGGCTAATAATGATCGTGGGATAAAACCACCCCACTGATTAAAGTTTCACTTTATAACATAACACCAACGATAATCGCTGATAGAAGACTTACTAATGTCGCACCGTACACAAGGCGTAGACCGAATGATGATACAACATTTGATTGATTTTCATCGATACCTTTCGTTGCACCTGCGATAATTCCGATAGATGAGAAGTTCGCAAATGATACAAGGAATACAGAAAGGATACCAACTGTACGAGCCGATAAATCACCAGCTACTTTTCCAAGATCAAGCATCGCAACAAACTCGTTTGATACTAATTTTGTTGCCATAATTTGTCCCGCTGTTACCATCTCAGCTTGAGGGATACCCATTACGAATGCTAATGGTGAGAAAATATATCCTAAAATAGCTTGGAATGTAATACCGAACATTGAATCAAACAAGCTATTAATTGCTGTAATTAATGCTACGAAACCAAGTAACATAGCTGCTACTGTAATCGCAATCGTGAAACCAAGCATAATGTACTCGCTTAGCATTTCAAAGAATGATTGTTTTTTCTTATTTTCTAATTTCAGTGTATCTTCTTCTTCTGTAATATCGTACGGGTTAATAATATGAATGATAATGAAACCACTAAATAAATTTAATACAAGTGCTGTTACTACATATTTCGGTTCGATCATTTTCATATAAGAACCAACGATTGACATCGACACTGTCGACATAGAAGATGCACATAATGTATATAAACGATGTTTTGGGATTTTACTTAATTGATCTTTTACTGTAATAAATACTTCTGCTTGTCCAACAATGGCAGCTGCTACTGCATTATATGATTCTAGTTTTCCTAGACCATTTACTTTACTTAACAACGTACCAATAGCACGAATAAATATCGGTAAAATTTTAAAGTGTTGCAGAATTCCGATTAAAACCGCAAAGAATACGATTGGTAATAGCGCTGTTAAGAAGAATGAAACCTCTCCTTTATTAACAAGACCACCAAATACGAAAACGATTCCAGCTTCCGCATATCCAAGAAGTGCGCCAAATCCATCTGAAATTCCTTTTACTAAAATATAACCAACTTGCGTATTTAATAAGAAATAAGATAATGCTAGCTGAATAATAAGCATAATTGCGATTGGTTTATACTTAATCTTCTTTCGATCGGCACTTATAAGAAAACCGAGTACAAATACAACGAGTAATCCTACAAGGAACATAACAAACTTCATTAATAAAATCCTCCATTTAACTCTTCATTAACGTTGAACGTCTGACCACTCAAAACAAGAAATAATCCGAACTTTCCATTTCTCCTCCGAAAACTTAAATCGGATCAAAAAGACCATAAAACCTCTTGTTTCAAAGGCATTTTCCATTCTAACATAAATTCTAATTCATATCTGCACTTTTCTAAAAAAAATTACATTTTATTATAAAACCTTCGTGAATGTTCGTCTTTTACCATCCGCTAATGTCCGGATAAAACAAAAAATGGGCATCAAGTTTCACTTGATGCCCATCTCATTATACTGCTTTTTCTTTATCAGCTACTGCTGACTTATCCCAGCACTCTGTATTTTTCAAACCTGGAATAGAATCCGCATAGAATACCGGATCTTTTCCTTGTTTCTTTTGCTTTACGTAATCTGATAATGCCGCAAAAGCATACTTAGAAAGGAATACAATCGCCACTAAGTTAATAACAGCCATAATACCCATGAATAAATCTGCTACATCCCAAACGATTTGAATTGTCGCTACAGATCCTAACATAACCATACCAAGTACAGCAATGCGGTACGCTGTTAGTAGCACTTTACTTCCATTTAAGAATTCAATATTTGTTTCACCATAATAGTAGTTACCTACTAATGAACTAAATGCAAACAAGAAGATTGCAACTGCTACAAATATAGAAGCCCATGGACCGATATGTTGACTTAACGCCTGCTGCGTTAATTGAATTCCATTTAAATCAGCTGCATTATGCACATCTGATAAAAGAATAATAAATGCTGTACAACTACAAATTAATAATGTATCTGTAAATACCCCTAAAGTTTGAATGAAACCTTGTTTAACTGGGTGCGTTACGTTCGCAGTCGCTGCTGCGTTCGGCGCACTACCCATACCTGCTTCATTTGAGAATAATCCGCGTTTTACCCCTAGTAAAATCGCGGCTCCTAGTCCCCCACCTACTACTTCTTTAATTCCGAAAGCATGTAAGAAAATCTCTTTAAATACATACGGAATTGCCGTAATGTTTGTCACAACAACGAATAATGCCACTGCTACATAAATAATTGCCATTACTGGAACAATCATTTCAACCGCGCGTGCAATTCGTTTTACTCCACCGAAAATAATAACTGCAAGTAAACCAGCCATAACAAGACCGACTAATCTACTATCTGTTTTGAATGCCCCATCAAAAGCTGCTGCTACAGTATTAGACTGTACAGCATTAAAAATCAATCCGAAACTTACTGTTATTAGAACAGAGAACACAACACCTAACCAGCGTTTATTTAAACCCTTTTCCATATAATACGCTGGGCCCCCACGGAATGCATTCCCATCTTTCACTTTATAAATTTGCGCTAATGTGCTCTCTACAAATGCAGAAGCACCCCCAATTACCGCGATTAACCACATCCAAAATACTGCTCCTGGTCCACCTGCTGAAATTGCGATAGCTACACCAGCTAAGTTACCAGTACCTACACGAGAAGCTGTACTCATACAAAATGCTTGGAATGATGATACTCCACTCTTCTCTTTTTGTGCTTTCCTCGTTTTCGAGCTTGCTCCATCCCCAAGTAATCGAATCATTTCACCGAAGTAACGAACTTGGACAAATTTCACACGAAATGAAAAATAGAGCCCTAACCCAATTAACATCGCAATAATGACATATGACCAAAGGATATTATTTACATCCCCAATTACCCTAGCTAAAAAATCCATATTTGCATTGCCCCCTCTTCCTAACAATAAGAAAATTATATTCTAAAAACTTTTAGTAATCAAGAACTTTATGTTAGGTTTTATGACATGAGTACGTTAATTACCTTAACATACGTGTTTTTTTTATAAAAATATAGCCATTACATGCATTTATCCAACACTTAATAACTTATCCTATTCGACCAGCCATACTTTTAAAACAGTACATTCCCCACAAATAACGAGAGGAACAAACAAAAAAGTTATATTAATAATTACCTCTCACCCTTTTCATCATTTGCTACAACCAAAAAGGCGAGCATCAAATTTACCTCGATGCTCGCCTTTTCAATTACACTGCTTTTTCTTTATCTGTTACCACTGGCTTATCCCAGCACTCTGTATTCGTTAAACCAGGAATAGAATCTGCACTGAAGACTGGATCTTTCCCTTGTTTCTTTTGCCTTACATAGTCTGTTAATGCCGCGTACGCAAATCGGCCAAGAAGTGTAATCGCAATTAAGTTCGTTATTACCATTAGACCCATAAATAAGTCTGCCATATTCCATACAACTTGAAGCGTTGCTACGGAACCGAATAATACCATTCCAACTACCGCAATACGGTAAATTGTTAACCACGTTTTGCTTTGCTTAATAAATTCAATATTCGTTTCACCATAGTAGTAGTTTCCTAGAAGCGAACTGAAAGCAAATAAGAAAATAATAATCGCTAAGAAGCTACTTGCCCACGGGCCAATTTGTGAACTTAATGCATTTTGTGTTAATTCAATACCTTCTAAGTTCGTTGCTTTATATGCACCAGAACATAGTACGATAAATGCTGTTGATGTACATACTAAGAATGTATCTACTAAAACACCAATTGTTTGAATAAAACCTTGTTTAGCTGGATGCGTTACATCAGCCGTCGCTGCCGCGTTTGGTGCACTACCCATACCTGCTTCATTCGCAAATAATCCGCGCTGAATACCATATTTCATCGCAGCACCGATACCACCGCCTACAGCTGAATCTAAACCGAATGCACCTTTAAAGATTTCTGTAAACACATCTGGTAGTAAATAGAAGTTTTTAATAACAACAAAAATCGCTACCGCAATATAAAGAATTGCCATTGGTGGAACAATCATTTCCGACATACGCGCGATACTTTTTACACCACCAAAAATAATAACCGCAACTAATACTGCTAATACAATCCCAACAACGTAACGCTCAATACCAAATGCATTTTTAAACGCTAATGTAACTGTATTTGCTTGTACTGAGTTGAAAATTAAACCGTAACTAATTGTAATCAGAATAGAGAACCAAATCCCCATCCAACGTTTATTTAAACCTTTTTCCATATAATAAGCAGGACCACCACGGAATCCACTGCCATCTTTTATTTTATAAATTTGTGCAAGCGTACTTTCGACGAAACTTGAAGAAGCCCCGATAATCGCAATCACCCACATCCAAAATACTGCTCCAGGTCCTCCCATAGAAATAGCTAACGCTACACCAGCTAAGTTACCGATACCAATACGAGCTGCAGAACTCATACAAAATGCTTGGAAAGAAGATACACTGCCTTTTTTACGCGTCTTTCCAGTTAACCCATCACTCATTAAACGAATCATTTCCCCTAAATGAGTAATTTGTACGAATTTCAATTTAATAGAAAAATAAAGACCTAAACCAATTAACATTGCAATAAGAATATATGACCAAAGAATTGTATTCGTTGACGAAACGAATTGTTCCAAAATATTCATACAATTAACCCCTCCTTTTCTCCATAAAACGAATTATATTTAAAAAACATTCAAAAATCAACATTTTTCGACAATTTGCAATTTCCAAATATTAGACAGGATCGCAGTAATAATACCTTTATGACTACCCTCCCTCTAACTGTGTATACTAAGACAAAAAATAAATCTACAAACTACCCCATTGACAAAAGCGTCTACCTGTAACTATAATGATTACATCAGGTTGTAACAAACCTTATTACAACAAATCCATTTACTTTCAGATATACACTTTAACAAAACACTTTAGAGGGATTTATTATGAAAATCGGAATCATCGGAGCAACTGGTAAAGCAGGAAGTCGTATTTTAAAAGAAGCATTAGATCGCGGACATGAAGTAACTGCAATCGTAAGAAACGCTGCAAAAATTACAGAAGAAAACGTAAAAGTTTTAGAGAAAGATGTATTCTCTCTTACATCTAACGACTTGCAAGCATTCGATGTCGTTGTAAATGCATTCGGTGCTCCAGCAGGCGAAGAACACCTTCACGTAGATGCAGGAAACGTACTAATTGAAGCTATGAAAGGTGCCCCTAACACAAAATTACTTGTAGTTGGCGGCGCTGGAAGCTTATTTGTAGACGAAGAAAAAACAACACGTGTATTTGATACACCAGGTTTCCCGAGCGAATACCTTGCAACAGCTCAAAACCAAGGTAAAAACTTAGAAATCTTAAAGCAAACAAATGATATTACTTGGACATTCATCAGCCCTTCTGCACTATTTGCATTAGGAAAGCGCACAGGCTCTTATACAGCTGGTAAAGACAACCTTCTTGTTAACGCAAAAGGTGATAGCTACGTAAGTTACGAAGACTTCGCAGTTGCAGCACTTGATGAAATCGAAAATCCAAAACATGTAAACGAACGCTTCACAGTTGTTTCTGAAGCTGAATAATAGAAAAAGCTCGTAAAACATAATGTTTTACGAGCTTTTTTTATTATTGCACTTGCTCTAAACCATTTGGAGTAATCTTAAAGGAAATTTCTTTAAACTTTTTCTTATCTCCTTTTCCAACTAACTCACTATTTTTATACCAATTCAAACGATCTGATTCCGCATGATACACTTTCACTACATCTCCATATTGGAAGGAAGTTCCGTTTACTTGCTCAGCAAAATTCTTTGAAGTTTCTTGTCCTTCTGCTGTTACATGTTTTTTCTCCGTTCCATTTTGATCATATAGGGTAATTCCCATATATAATTCATTTTTAAAGTAACTATGAATTTGTTCATTTGTATGCGTTACATGTAGCTTCTTATCTTCATGATTGAACGTTACAATAGAACGAATATCATCACCCAGCCCTTGGTATACAAGACTATCTCCATACGTTACTGTTAGAGGAACTTCTGTCACTTGCTTATTTCCAAACATATCTTTCGTTTCTACTTTTACTTTTTGTTCACCGATTTTTGATGTAGTTGGTTTCTCTACAAATCCAACTACCTCTCCATCTTTTACTTCAACAAAATTTTTCGCGTCTAACTGTTCGCTATCAGTTCCAATTACTACTTTTTGTGGCACTGCTTTTACTTCTTGCAACATATCCATTCTCTCAAAGCCTTTTTCTGTTACTTTGAAGAATAGTTCTTTTGCCCCTTTTTTCTCACCTTGACCAGTAAGTGTATTATTTTGATACCATTTCAAACGAATCGGTTCTGCGTGGAATACTTTCACTACATCTCCATACTCGAACTGCATACCATTCACTTGCTTCGCAAAGCTCTCTGATGTTTCTTGTCCCTCTGCTGTTACATGTTTTTTCTCTTTTCCTTCTCCATCGTATAACGTGATCCCCATGTATAGCTCTTTATTAAAATACTCATGAATTTCGCTATCCATATCAGTTGCATGGAATCTCTTCTCTTCGTGCTTTAAAGTTACAATTGAAGCAATATCATTGCCATATCCTGCATATGCAATGCTATCTCCATAAACCACTTCTAATGGTACTTCTGTTACTTGCTTATTTCCAAAACGATCTTTCGTTTCTACTTTGGCTGTTTGTTTTCCGATTTTCATTGTAGTTGGCTTTTCTACAAAGCCAATTACTTCTCCGTCTTTCACTTCAACAAAGTTTTTCGCTTCTAGCTTTTCTGCTTCTGTTCCGACTACTACTGTTTGTGGCTTTGCTGTTACTTCTTGCAATGATTTTAATCTCTCAAATCCATTTTCAGTAATTTTGAAGAATAATTCTTTTATTTCTTTATTTTTTCCTTCTCCCACATATAAACCTTTTTGATACCAATGTAAACGTGAAGACTCTGCATGGTATACTTTCACCACATCTCCATATTCAAATGCTAACCCATTTAATTCCTTGGCAAGAACTTCTGTATTTTCCAAGCCTTTTACCGCTACATTTTTCTTCTCTCTTCCTTCTTTATCGTACAGTGTGAACTCAAAATACTTTTCATCTTTAAAGTAATCATGAATTAAATTTTTTGTATCTGTTGCACTAAATTTTTTTGTACCATGATGTAGAGTTACGGTTGACTTCAAATCTCCCTCCCTAGTATAGTTCAATCCATATACAAGTAGGCTATCCCCATATCCAACATTCACTACAACTGGAATAAAATTCTTATTCCCTTTTCTATCTACAATTTCTACTTTTACAGTTTTTTCTCCAACTTCAGGCTTATCTTGCATAATCACACCTGTTGTCTTTACACCTTCTCCTAAATTCTGTACAAGTTCCTTTGCTTTTTTCTCATCATGTGTAGTACCGATTACTACATTTTGTATTTTTTCATTATTTGGCTCGCCATATGGAACTTCATATAACTCAGTTTGTTTTTCACGAATTGGATTGCTATCTGTAGATAACCATATTTCTTTTTCTAATTTTGGTAAATTTAATTTTTCAATCTTTTCTCTCGTAGCATCATTTGCAAATAATCCCCATTTATCAAAGAAAGGAATTAAATTTTGTCCTGCCACTTTTGACGTCATATAAATAAACATCTGCTTTTTCTCTTCATCAGATTTAGGCAGTTCTGTGTCATGTAACAAACGATACATTTGATGTAAATTCGGATAGAATTGATCCCCATAAGCTAAATGTAACTGCCAAAACATAACTAATTTCTCAAATACATCCATCTTTTCTTGTGCATCCGGTTTACCTAAATAAGCAAATGCAGCTTCATAGCGCCCCTCTTGCTCTAACCTTGTTTTATGCCCGAATGTAGTTTGAACTGCCAAAGAATAAATATTAACGGTTACTTCTCCAAGTCCATCCCATAACCAAGTGTCTTGTTGATGTTGATGTCCAACTTCATGCCAAGGCCCCCATCCATCATTAGTTAACTCTTCTAGATTTAGTACTGACTCTAAATTGCCTTTACTATAAGCTGTTCGATAATAAGTCGCATACATATAATCGTCTGTATACCAGTCTTCAACAAAATGAATGGAATGTTTACCTTGATTCGCAACACCCGCACCATCTTTTGATAAACCTGATATCTTATGTTCTATATTAATTATTTCATCGTGCTTCTTTAATAACTCAGCTGGATCTTCTTGCTTCAAATGTTCCGCCACAGTTTCAGGATGCATAGTTAATAAACTATTTTCTCCCTTCATTTCTATTGCATATGGATCAGGATTCTCTGCCAACATACGCTTCCAATCTTTTGTCGTATGCTTTCCTAAAATAAATAAAGGATTTGATGTACCACCTTTTTTCACTTTAGCCACTACTTCTCCTGTGTTGTGATAATTATAAAAGTACAATAGCCCCCCATTTGGAGAAGAAATTTTATTCTCACCAGAATTTAAGTTGAATTGTTTAGGTTCTTCTTTTTCATAAGAATATGTACCAATATAAGCTTTAATCTGTTGAGTCCCTTCTACTTGAATAACTACTTCTTCACCTGGCTTTACATAAATGCCAGTTGGTTCATAAGGAGAAAAGCTCATTCGACGCTGATGCAACTCACGCATCCCTTCTACATCACCTTTTGGCAGCAATTGATACACTCGCTCTTCTTGCTGTTTCTCCTTATCTTCAATCGTCATCTCTGCATACACCTTAGGTAATTCAAGCCCATATGGCGTCAATAACGTAGCTAAACAAACACTAGCTACTAATACCCTACTCGTCTTTTTCTTCGACATAATCTGTGTCCCCTGTTCCTTTATTTAGATAAACTATCCTATATATTCACCTAATAAGTAATCCTATTATTTCTATAAAAACATTTAATGAATGGACTAACACCTCGCGCACCTGTATATATTACTACCGCATTTCTCTCCATGCATTCGCTTTCTTACATTGTAAAATTTTTATGTAATATGCCCTCCTCACTTCTCTCTATTTGTGATGAGTTCTCTTGCTACATAAAAAAGAGAATAGTAAAAGATATTTGTCAGTATTGTCATCTATACATCTAAAAATAAAAATAGCAATAAAAACTTACATTTTCTTCATATATGACCATCTATAGGTAGTTTTTCCAACTGAATTTTACACGCTTTTACCTTCATTTAATAGCCTCCCCCCAAGAATAATATTACAATTTTGTGAATTTAATCTATTAATCGTAACGTCAGGATTTTATTATATTTATATTATTTTTAAATATAATTTAACCTTTAAAAACACTATTTCTATCCATTTTATTTTTTTCAATATAACTTTTATCCTCACATACAAAAAGCATTGGCATACGCCAATGCTTTTTCATTATCTCTTTTGATTCGGTTTATGCGGTTCATTTGGAGTATATGGCTTATTTGGTTTATTTGGAGCCTCAGCCTTTTTCCAACTTACCGCTAACTCTGGACTTGTTTTTTCTTCACTACGCTCAAGTAATACTACTGCATTTTGAATAGTCGGTGTACCTTTATGCGCAATCCCTTGTAATTTCGTTAAATTTCCTGATACTTTAAAGCTAAATCCACCAGCTGGTGTTTGTTTCGGAATTAAAATGCGGAACTTTTCTCCTACATTAAATTCTGTTTTTGTTTCGCCTTTTTCATTTGCAAATTTCACGCCCGCTGGTGCACCTGTTGCTTGCACTTTATACGTTCCGCTTTTTGCATTTGTTTCTACTGTATATAAACCTGTTTCAAAGAAATCATTTTTTAATACTGCTTCTTGTTCTTCTGTAGGAGTTACACTCATCGTAATTTCTTGTAACTCTTCACTAGCGCTTGCTTTTGCAACGATGTCTTTCGTTACTTTCTCTACATTTTTATTGCGGAAATCCAAATCATTAATATCGATTTGTTTTAACGCATTCCACACTGCAAGCTGCGTTGCGTAATGTGCTTCTCTCCAATCAGAAACACCTAATTCTTGTGGACTCTTTTGTGGATATCCATTCAATAGTACACGGTATACGTTAATATCCACTTTCCCCATTTCCGGTAAATCTTGACCGCTTGGAGATTTCAAATCTACATTTAAGCAAAAAGCTATTTTGCCATCTGCGGTTTTAATAAGCTCTGTTCGAATTGGTTTCTTCTTTGACTTACTATAACTCCAATTCATTTCATACTTTGTATGGTCCATAACTTCTGCAAATGCTTTTTGAAGCGGGAATAACACAAATAAAACACTTAAAAACATAGCTAAAATCTTGAACGATTGCTTTATATTCATGTTTACAGCCCCTTATAACAAACTTAATACTAAGTAGTATTTATTTAGAAACTATTTTTATGCACAAAAAAAGAGTGCTTTTACGCACTCTTCTTTCTTACTTTAATCTTAGAAATCGAAGTTATCAGGATCCGGACCAACGCGGTGATTTTGATTTAACGCATCGATTTTTTCCATATCTTCTTTCGTTAATTCGAAATTAAATATATCGGCATTTGCAATAATGCGGTGTTCTTTCGTTGATTTTGGAATAGTGATTACTCCATTTTGAAGATCCCAACGTAAAATAACTTGCGCTGTTGTTTTACCGTGTTTCTCAGCAATTTCTTGTAATTTTTCATTATCTAATAATTGACCTTGCATAAGTGGTGACCATGCTTCCATTTGAATACCTTGTTCTTTACAGAAAGCTTGTAATTCTTTTTGTGTTAAACGAGGGTGGTATTCTACTTGGTTAATCATTGGTTTAATTTCTGCATCTTTCATTACATCTTGTAAGTGATGAATTTGGAAATTACTTACCCCAATTGCACGTACGCGTTTTTCTTTATAAAGTGTTTCTAACGCTCTCCACGTATCTTTATATTTTCCTTCTACAGGCCAGTGAACAAGATATAGGTCTAAATAATCTAGCTCTAATTTCTTTAAGCTCTCTTCGTATGCAGCAATTGTTTCTTCGTATCCTTGATCTGCGTTCCATACTTTTGAAGTGATAAATAATTCTTCTCTTGAAATACCAGTCGCTTCAATACCTGCACGGATTCCTTCACCTACAGCTTTTTCATTTCCGTAAATTGCAGCTGTATCAATGCTGCGGTATCCCGCTTTAATCGCCGATTTCACTGCTTCTACAAGTTCTGGTCCATCCTCTACTTTAAATACACCTAAACCGAACCAAGGCATTTCTACACCATTATTTAATACTGTTTTACTTTGTAAGTTTTTCATTTTATTTTCTCTCCTTTTATTTTACTTGATCTCTTTTTTCTAATGTCATACTCCACGCAGTTAAAACAACAGCACCTACTACCATAATTCCACCTACCCAAGCCGTATGAATTAATCCTAACGAGTTCGTTACAATACCGCCCAAGTAAGCACCAAGAGCAATTCCTGCGTTAAATGCTGCAATGTTAATCGCCGATGCTACATCAACAGCGCTAGGTACAAACCTCTCAGCTAATATAACAACATACACTTGTAGCCCTGGAACATTCATAAATGCGAATAGTCCCATGAAAATAATTGTGATTAATCCAGCTACTTTAAATGGCGCTGTAAATGTTAAAACAAATAATATAATCGCTTGAATAAGAAACATGTAAAATAGCGCTCGAATCGGATTATGATTCGATAATTTTCCGCCGACCATATTCCCTATCGCAATGGCGATTCCGTATACTAACAAAATAATTGTAACGGTACTTGCTTTAAATCCTGTTACTTCTTGTAATAACGGAGATAAATACGTAAATGTTACGAACGTTCCCCCGTATCCTAATGCAGTAATAATAAATACAAGTAACAGTCTTCCATTCGTAATCAGCTTAAATTGATCGCGAAATGATACAGACGTACCTTTTTTTAAATTAGAAGGAATTAGCATACTATTGGCGATTAAAGCAACGATTCCAATGGCCACAATAACAATAAACGAGGCCCTCCAGCCAAATTGTTGACCGATAAATGTTCCAATTGGTACACCTGTAATAGTCGCAACAGTTAAACCAGTAAACATAAATGCTATTGCACTTGCACGTTTATTCTCAGGTACAAGCGCAGCCGCAATTGTAGATCCAATTGACATAAAAACACCATGCGCAAATGCAGATACAACCCTCGCAATAAGTAACACAGTAAAACTTGTTGCTACCGCCGCAATTCCATTACCAATAATGAAAATAATCATAATCCACATTAATAACGTCTTTCGCGACATACTAGCTGTTAATGACGTTAATACTGGAGCACCAAACGCTACTCCTAATGCATATAAAGAAACAGTTAACCCCGCTGTTGTAACAGAAACATGTAAATCCTCTGAGATAGATGGTAATAAGCCGACACTAATAAATTCAGTTGTACCAATTCCAAACGCACTAATTGCTAGTGCTAATAAAGCAAACATACTTCTCCGATTCGTCTGTACTGCCGAAGAAGATACTGTATATGAATTCAATTGAACTCCTCCTTAATGCGAGAAATCCAATCATAATAGTATGATAAAAAGGCCTTTTTATCTTCTACAAAAATAACTTTACTGTTGATATACGCTATTATGAATGGCTTTACTCTTTTTTTGAAGAACGCACTTAAAAGTACGATAGGTACCTAAAAGTAACATAGGCACTTTTTAGTACCGTACTACTCATTTCCCTCTTACGTATGCTATTATGGAACATATTCAACATGATAAAAAGTACGTACTTTAAAGTGCTATAGGCACTTTTTAGTAACATTTAATTATTTAGCTTCTTTTGTTGGAGAACTTAAATCTACATTCATCAAAGGAGATTTTTATATGAAGAAATATAATATTCCCGTTGAAGCGACTTTAGAGGTTATCGGTGGAAAATGGAAGGTTGTTATCCTTTGTCATCTAACGAAAGGCACAAAAAGAACGAGTGAACTAAAACGTTTAATGCCTGGGATTACACAAAAAATGTTAACTCAGCAATTACGTGAATTAGAAGACGATGGGGTCATTCAAAGAAAGGTATACAATCAAGTACCACCAAAAGTAGAATATTCACTTACAGAATACGGTTGGTCTTTAGAGTCCATTCTTGATTCTCTTTGTACTTGGGGCGAATGCCATCTTGAAAAAAGCGGTAACACATCGATGCTAATTGTAGAAGGTGAATAATAGGAAAAAGGAAAAAACGAACATGAATTTGTTCATTTTTTCCTTTTTTTCTTTATATGTATATACATTTCTAACTGGAACAAAATATTTTATACGCTTTCATACCTTGTCAGCACTACGTTATACACTCAATATCAAATAATTAGGAATCATTTTTATGTTAACATAGGTGTATATAGTATATAATATAGGATATATATTATATACACTTTCCGGTAGCGGAGCTTTTCCATTATGCGGACAAGCCATGTATCGGACAGTTCATAAATGATAAGTAAGACGTTATGGTTTTAGATTTATGTTTGCAGCTTACTTGCTGTCGTAAATTTAAAGGCATTTTATTGTGTTTTGTGAAACTTTGTATAAAGTTTCGTAAACGTTTACTATCTTACTTATAAAAAATAAGAGTATTGCTATCGTAAAGGAGAATTGGAGATGCCAGAAACTATGACTCAAACAAAGCCAGAACAAGAAACTGTACAAATTTCTGCTAGCCAAGGACAACTTGATGTACTTGATCAGTTGTTAAAACCTGAGGTACAAGAATCATTAACAACACTAGTAGAACAGCTTCCAAAATTAACTGAGCTTGTTAACATTTTAACTAAATCTTATGACTTCGCTCAAACTGTTGCTACTGATGAAGTATTAAAAAGCGACACTGTTGGTGCAATTACAGAGCTTGTAGAACCTGTAAAAGATACAGTGAAAAGCATGGCTGCAACTGCAATCGAAGCGAAAGATCGTGCTGAAGAAAGCAACGAAGTTATCGGCCTATTCGGTCTTTTAAAATTACTAAAAGATCCACAAGCACAAAAAATGTTCCGCTTTGTGAACGCATATCTTCAAATTAGTGCAGAACGTAACAATAAATAATTTAACTTATAACAACAATTAGTAAAGACGGGGGATATCATACTATGTCAAAACAAATTGTCATCTTAGGCGCTGGTTATGGCGGTCTTCTTGCCGCTTTAAACGTACGTAAATATTACAGCAAATCAGAAGCACAAGTTACAGTGATTAACCAATACCCAACACACCAAATCATCACTGAACTACACCGCCTTGCAGCTGGTAACGTGTCTGAGCAAGCAGTTGCAATGCCACTTACAAAGCTTTTCAAAGGGAAAGACATCGATCTTAAAATCGCAACAGTTGAGTCATTCTCAGTTGATAGCAAAGAAATCAAACTAGCTGGTGGCACTACTTTATCTTACGATGCACTTGTAGTTGCTTTAGGAAGTAAAACTGCTTACTTCGGTATTCCAGGACTAGAAGAAAACAGCATGGTATTAAAATCTGCTGCTGATGCAAACAAAATCTACAAACACGTTGAAGACCGTATTCGTGAATACGCGAAAACGAAAAACGAAGCTGATGCTACAATCGTAATCGGTGGTGGCGGATTAACTGGCGTTGAGCTAGTTGGTGAGCTTGCTGACATTATGCCTAAACTTGCAAAAAGCCACGGCGTAAATCCAAAAGAAGTGAAACTTCTTCTTGTTGAAGCAGGTCCAAAAATCCTTCCAGTATTACCAGACCACTTAATCGAACGTGCAACTACTAGCCTAGAAGCACGCGGTGTTACATTCTTAACTGGTCTTCCTGTAACAAACGTTGCTTGCAATGAAATCGACTTAAAAGATGGTCAAAAACTTGTTGCTAACACATTCGTTTGGACAGGCGGCGTACAAGGTAATCCATTAATCGGTGAATCAGGTCTTGAAGTTAACCGTGGACGTGCAACAGTTGATGCATACCTACAATCTACTTCTCACAAAGACGTATTCGTTGCTGGAGACAGCGCAGTTGTCTTCGCTCCAGACGGACGTCCATACCCACCAACTGCACAAATCGCTTGGCAAATGGGTGAGTTAATTGGATACAACTTATACGCAGCACTAGAAGGCAAAGCATTAGAAGAGTTCGCACCTGTAAACTCTGGAACACTTGCTAGTCTAGGACGTAAAGATGCAGTTGCTACAATTGGAGCAAGCAATACTCCACTTAAAGGCTTACCAGCATCATTAATGAAAGAAGCAAGTAACGTTCGTTACTTATCACACATTAAAGGTCTATTCAGCTTAGCTTACTAAGCTGAATATAAGCCCGAATCATGCCCTGCATGGTTCGGGCTATTTTTATCCGCAATTTTTTCTAACTTATTTATTCGTCAAAAAAATTATATACCCTTTAAATTTATCTAAATATACTGACTTTTTACAATAAAAGCTGTCCCGTTCGGAACAGCTCTTATTGTCGCTTTTTGTCGGTAAATCGATATATTGGGAAAATCGCTGATATATTCAGATTTGCGCTGATATATTTCGAAAATCGCCGATATAATTCGAGTTACGGTCGATATATTCGAAAAATCGCCGATATTTTTTCCAGCCTTACTTATTATCCTAATTTCACAAGACTGTAGTTCTTCTTCCCTTTACGAATAATAATAAATCTTCCATCAAATGAATTTTCTACAGTAACATCTGTACCCACATCTGTTACTTTCTCACCATTCATAGAAATCGCACCATTATTAATGTCCTCGCGTGCTTGTCGTCTAGATGGTTCAATCCCTAAATCGACTAGCCACTCTACGATGTTTTTCGTCTCTTTTGAAGACTGGAATGTTGGCATTTCTTTAAAGCCTTGTTCAATTTCATCAGCTGTTAACGATTTAATATCTCCGGTAAATAACGCTGCTGTAATTTTCTCAGCTTGCAGGAACGCCTCTTCTCCATGAACAAATTTCGTCATTTCTTCCGCTAACACTTTTTGCGCTTCACGTTTATGAGGTTCCGCTTCTACCTTCGTTGCTAATTCATCAATACGCTCTTTCGTTAAGAACGTAAAGTATTTCAAGTATTTAATTACGTCACGGTCATCTGTATTTACCCAGAACTGGTAAAATTCAAACGGTGTCGTTTTTTCAGGATCAAGCCAAACCGCACCACCCGCTGATTTACCAAACTTCGTACCGTCCGATTTTAATAATAACGGAATCGTTAATCCGAATACTTTCGACTCATGACCTTCTAACTTACGAATTAAATCTAAACCACTCGTAATATTTCCCCATTGGTCACTACCACCAATTTGCAGCTGAACATCCTCTTTCGTGTATAAATGGTGGAAATCCATCGCTTGCAAAATTTGGTACGTGAATTCTGTGAAAGAAATACCTGTATCTAAGCGACTTGCTACAATATCCTTCGCTAACATGCTATTGATGCTAAAGTTTTTCCCGTAATCACGTAAAAACTCAATAATATTTATTTTATGTGTCCAATCATAGTTATTTACCATCTTCACTTCGCTATTTCCACCAAAATCAAATAGCTTTTTCATTTGTGCTGTTAACGCATCTACATTATGCTGAACCACTTCTAACGTTTGAAGCTGACGCTCTGATTGTCGTCCACTCGGATCACCAATTGTTCCTGTTGCCCCGCCAATTAAAATAACAGGATGATGGCCAGCTAATTGGAATCGCTTCATCATCATAAACGGAATCAAATGTCCGATATGCATACTATCACCAGTTGGATCAACTCCGCAATATAGTGAAATCTTTTTCTCTTCTACTAGCTTACGTAAGCCTTCTTCGTCAGTCTGCTGATTAACGGCGCCGCGCCATTCTAATTCATCAATAATATTCATCTTTTGTCATCCCCTTTATTTTTTAAAAACAAAAAAGCCCCTATGTCTACGATAGACATAGGGACGATTATTCACCGTGTTACCACCCAGTTTGCATAAATAGCATAGCTACTCATACCACTCTTAGCAATAATATCGATTGCTAGTCCGCTTAGCATTACCTAAGATACTCCAGAGTGTAATTCGCAAGTTTGTTTGTGCTAGGTTCCAGCAACCCCTAGCTCTCTCGTTAACAGTGACAAACTGCTACTGGGCTCTTTCAACGTATGTTATTTGTTAAATTATTAGCCATTATATTGAATTGAAAACAAATTGTCAACAATACCCAAATGTTATTTTAAAATAATTCATATCTTCATACGTATTTCGTTATTCTTTATCTTCTCCAATAATCCTTACTTCTCGCTCCAACTTCACGCCAAATTTCTCTTCAACTGTCTTTTGTACGAAGTGAATTAAATCGATGTAATCTTGTGCTGTTCCGTTATCAACATTCACCATAAATCCAGCGTGTTTTAAAGAAACTTCTACTCCACCAATTCGCTTACCTTGTAGTCCTGAGTCTTGAATCAACTTACCAGCAAAGTTATTTGGTGGACGCTTAAATACGCTACCACATGAAGGGTATTCTAGAGGCTGTTTTGACTCACGTTTAAACGTTAAATCATCCATTTTGGCTTTAATTTCTTCATGTACACCTTCTTCAAGTTCAAATCTCGCTTCAAGAATAATGTAATGGTTGTTCGCAAATACACTCTTACGATATCCAAATTCAAATGCTTCTTTCGTCAAAGTACGTAGCTCTCCATCACCTGTCATTACGACAGCTTCTGTTAATACAAACGAAATTTCACCGCCGTATGCACCAGCATTCATATATAATGCTCCGCCAACTGAACCTGGAATACCACAAGCAAACTCAAGACCCGTTAAGTTATGGTCTAAGGCAATACGTGATACGTCAATAATTGCTGCACCACACTGTGCTACAATCGTTGTACCTGTTACAGTAACACCTGTAATATGAATTAAACTTACTGTAATCCCGCGAATTCCACCATCTTTAATAATGACATTCGATCCATTTCCTAAAAACGTAACTGGAATATTATATTCGTTCGCATATTTAATAACTTCTTGAATTTCATCATAATTTGTAGGCGCAACGAAAACATCTGCTTTTCCGCCAACTTTAATATGCGTATGATTCTTTAACATTTCATCTTGTTTAACATGTCCTTCAGGCAATACCGTACTTAAATATTTATAAACCTCTTGCATATTCATTTTACGATTCCTCTATTTCTATATTCATTTTATCCCGTTATACGGGCCCATAATATCCCCACGTACATGAAAGAACCTAAAGTGGTGGATACAGTGTACCCAAAATCAATTCGAGACACCTATAAACCTCTTAATTTATAAGAGGTGCCACTCATATTAAAATATATATTGCATAATAAAGCAACCCAAATGGACTACTAAACTTGACATGTCATCAGAAAGACAACAATTTGTAAAATATGTGACTTTTTCAAAACACTATCCCTCAGTATCTTACTATACCACACAAAAAGAAAGTGGTATTTTTTTGTACTTTTTACTTTATTTACATCAATAAAAAAGAGCACATCCCACAGAATGTGCTCTTTCTATACTCTTTATATTACTGTTCGTTCTCTTCTTTTTCTTTATCAAACCATAACAGCTCATCGTTATCAACTTCACCATTATAATTGATTAAAATTTCTTCTCCTGCTTTTATATCTTTATAAGCATAGAAGTTAAATGTATGATTCTCAAAAACGATGTCATACGTTGCATTCGGTGTATATGAATGATTAAATAACATACCATATCCTAAAAGGATTGCCGTATGATTGATTCCATACTCAAATGCGTAGTCAGCAAGTAACGTTTTCTCAATATGTTCATGCTGTTCATTCGGATAAGAGATAACTGGTGCGGCGTGTATCAACTCACCCTTTTTAATATCACGAGTTGCAAATACACCTCTATTAAATTCTCCATCACTAAGTTCAGAAGTCTTAACTTCGATCATATGCGTCACCTATATAATTCTTTCTTTGAAGTATTTTATTCCGCTATTTGCGGATAGCTTGATTGGTGAGGGCTAATAATCAGTATGTACTAGTCTCACTTTATCTCCTTAAGCTTGGCAGAAAACGCGCAGAAAAGCAATTAAATTCCTATCAAGTATTCGTTTCAATGAAAAAAGAGCACATCACTCGTGCTCTTTCTAAGCAATATTACTTTTCTAAAATATCTTCTAATAACTTCACTTGCTCGCTAACAGTTTGTAACGTCTTCACTGACGTATCATTTCGATGTTTTTCTTCTTCCACACTCGCTAGCACTTCTTCTGTAGCTGTAGAAGTTTGCTGAATTACGTTAGAAGCATGCGTAACATCCTTTACGATATTCGTCGTTTTAACTTGGAAACTTTCTTGTTGAACAACAACCTCTCGCATTACTTCATTAATCGCATCAATAAACTTCCCTAAATCAGTTACATTTGTTAAAACGCTTGCTAACATCTCGTTACATTCTTCTTGTACTCTTTCTGACTTCTCTACTTGCACTTCTACCTTACTTGCTTGATTACTAAACTCCTTCAAAATCCCTTGAATTCTTCCCGCAGAACGATTTGATTCTTCAGCAAGCTTTAACACTTCACTCGCTACAATAGCAAAACCTTTTCCATGCTCGCCTGCCCTCGCAGCTTCAATATTTGCATTTAAAGCTAGCAAACTCGTCTGACTTGAAATATTCGTTATTACATCTACAATTTCATTAATTTGTTTCGATTGCATCATTAAATCTCTAAATATAATTCCAGACTGTGAAACAACATCATTTAAACTTCTCATGTTAGTTTCAAAATTTCTTAGAGTATGTACACTACCTTTTGAAATTTCTAAGCTTTCATCCACATGAGCCGATGCAGTTCTTACTTGAGAGATGATTTTTTCAATATTTCCCTCCATATCATTCAATACTTCTACCGAACGATACATCATCTCTGATTGTGATTGCGTACCAACTGCCACCTCTTCAAAGGCAAAATTAATTTCACTCATCGATTCCATCGACGTGTTCATATTTTGTCTTAAATGATTGAAATTACTATCTAGTTTCACAACTGTTTCTTCAATAAGTCTTTGCGTCTCTTCTAACTCCTGAGCTTTTCTCATTACTTCTTGCTTCTCATCACTTAAACGAAGGAGCAGATTAGAACCGATTTTCGTGACGCCCCACATAGCGATTGTTACAATCGCTAACAAACTTGCGAAATTAGCAGCTTCAGACGAGGCTGTATAAGCAAAAAATTGCTCCGGCCAATAGCTACAAAGGATAAATGTGATCACAACAGCTATCCCGCCAAGAATTAAAATGAGGCGCTCACTTAAGTAAATAAGTGAAACAGCTAATGTAAAATAGACCATTTGAAATACAGCCGGGCTTTCATTAAAAGCTTGTACCATAATGTAAGACATTGTAAGCAACATAAATGTCATGATATATTTATACACTGATTCCATACTTTTTATAAAAGTAAAAAGCGTTCCAAATGCAACGACAGAAATACCACAAATCCAAAATGCTATTGCTCTCTCTGTAAAAATATATCCATAATACCCAATCGCGATTATCCCAAGGAAGAAACTACAAATCGTTATAAACAGTAATAAATGATTTTTCTGTGATTCTTTCTCAAGGTTAGAAAAACAAGTCCTCTTTAACCACTCCATATGAAGCCCCACCTTCTACTTATACATATCAATTACTTCAGTTTAAATACCGCACTTACTGGGTTATGATCGCTATTTTCAAACTTTAAATCTTTCCCTTGTACATTTACAATCTCTACATTCGGTGAAACGATAAAGCCATCAATAATAGTGACGAAATTTTCACCTTCTACATATTTCTTTACATCATCTCTTACAGTCATAACAGACGGATCTACAGCCCACTTAAAGCCACCGTCTGTAAAGTCCTTCGGTAACTCTACTAACCACTCAGGACGCTCTTTCACGAACTTCGGATCACTTAATTGAGCGTTCGAAACCAATTGATTCCAATCTCCACCCATTATTACGTAATCACCATTTTCATAATGCTTGTTCATATATTCTTTTAAATACTCTACTTGCTGTTTTCTAATTTTCCCGCCTTCATCATAAGCAGACAAATGTAAATTTACGAGTCTAACATGTTTCCCATTATTAACAGGAATTTTATATTCCACAATTGCTCGATCTAAATCAAACAAACGCTTTGGCCAAGGCTCCATTCCAGGAAGCTGGAACCTCTTCGCTTCTTGAACAGTGTATTTAGAAAACGTACTTAATCCAGCCTCCGCATATCCCATTGGATTTGTTATTGGCACTGGAACCCATTTCGTATCGTAGTTCTTGCCAAATGACGAAACATAATCAGGTAATCCTTTTTTCAAAAATTCATGTCCATTTACATCAAATGAACGAAGTGACTTTATATCAACTTCTTGTAATAGCGCAAAATCACTATTCTCATTTTGTAAAAACGAAAGCATATTCTTTAAATTAGTTTCCGTTTGCTCTTTACTACTTGAACCAGATCCCTTTCCACCATCCATAAAGAAATCTTGGTCCTTATCTAACCCAGCATATCCAATATTAAATGTTGTAACTTTAAATTCATTTCCAGTCGCTAATACGCGCTCCTTATTATTCTCCACCTTCAAGCTTATAACATCAGCAGGCTGTTCTTTAGTAAGTGTCATATACGCTAGAAACCCTCCTACAATGCCCGCTACTACTAAAACACATATAAATACGATTTTTAAAAATTTCTTCAAATAAATGACTCCTTTTCACGCGAATTTATTTTTCTTTATTTTCAGTCAAATGAAACAAAACGACACACATAAGAAACATTTTATCATAATTAAAACTGTATATCACTATATTTAGTTGATAAGTAATCGATCCCATTTTAATTACTTAAAAAACCTTCAGACATCAAAAAAAGAAAAGTTACACCCACCTCCTCACTGGAAATTAAACGGTATATTTAGTACACTATATGTAATAATCATAGGCGATGGAGTTCGCCATAAACGCTGCTTAGCTAATGACTCCTACCAGTATACATACTGGTAGGAGTCTATTTTTTTGAGCAAGCTATTTAAAGAGGTGAGAAAATTGATTTATATTATCGTCGGCATTGCCGGTATATTAGGAGCTCTTTCTCGTTATTATTTAGGCCTTAATATCACCACATTTTGGCATCATTCATTTCCATTAGCAACATTACTCATTAACTTAATTGGTTGCTTCTTCTTAGCGTGGCTAACTACTTATATCGCTCGGCTAAACATCTTACCTTCAGAGATTATCACAGGCATCGGAACTGGATTCATCGGTTCCTTTACGACTTTTTCAACATTTAGTGTAGAAACTGTGCAATTGATCAATCATTCTGAGTGGAGCATAGCCTTCTTATATGTATCATGTAGCATACTTGGTGGCCTCATTATGTCTGGCCTTGGCTATACAATTGGAGATTTCTTAATTAAGAGATCTCTTACGGAAGGTGATTACTCATGATAGAAGCCTTATTAGTCGCAACAGGAGGATTTTTCGGTGCGATTACACGATTTGCAATTAGCAATTGGTTTAAGAAAAGAAATAAAACACAATTTCCAATTGCTACATTCCTTATTAATATAACAGGGGCATTTTTACTTGGATATATAATTGGCAACGGATTCACTACAGGCTGGCAACTATTATTAGGTACTGGATTTATGGGCGCATTCACTACATTTTCTACGTTTAAATTAGAATCTGTTCAGCTTCTCAATCGTAAAAAACTATACATCTTTCTTTTATATTTAAGTGCTACTTACATAATTGGTATCGCCTTTGCCTTCCTTGGAATGAAGTTAGGCGGAATATAAAAAAGCGACTCTATTGAGTCGCTTTTTTTCATAAGAAATATGTCCCGCCATATGGAATGGAAAATAAACCAGCTGGATGTACATCGTAATGTATAATTTGCATCGGAAGTTGTGAATAGGGCATATACTGACTTTGCATCATTTGTGCAAAATATGCTTGTTGCTGCATTTGAATAGCTTGATTCACAGCATGAATTGTCCCTTGTGCCCCAGCCAGCGTAATAGCAGCTCCTACTTGTCTACCATTATAAAAATAATGATTCATCATGATTCATCTCACTTATTCTTTTTCTTCCATATAGTATGTTTCTATTTCATAGTGAGTGTTTTGTCCCTATCTATTGCCCTTTTTCAGCTTTGAAGTAATAAATCCAAATAGCAATATACCAATACCACTAAGGAACAATATATAACTTATCGGTACTAGGAAAAAGAAAGGTTCTTCAAGAAATCCATCCGCTCCTACTTTACTGTTTGAAGCATGTATCGTTAAAGAAATAATCGCTAAAATCATGAAAGAAATAGCTACTACGTATTTATTTTTCATTTCACATTCTCCTCTACTTATGTAATTCCCCTTAGATTCTTACCATCATATTATCTAAAAAAGAATTAACAGTCAATAATTATTTATTGTTTAACAATAAATAATTATTGACTAAACAAACAAAAAAAAGGTTTGCAAAGCATCTTAAATCACTTCGCAAACCTTCTAAATTATAAATATTTACACTTCAAACCTCTTGCTTAATACAATATACATTGCGCAAAATAGCACGAATATCCCAGCATAAATTAACAAAATCTCTACACTAAACATATCCGACAACTGACCAAATATTATCATTCCTAAAGGAAGCGCGCATGAATTCGCAATTTGTACAAGGCTAAACATCCGTCCGTGCATTGATGGTTCTACTTTCTCTTGCAATAACACAGTAACTGGTGTATTGAAGCACGGCATTGTTATACCAATTAAAAAATTAAAGATGTAATACTGCTATTTATTCCATTTACTTTCATAAGATACTCTTTCGGAACGATTTGCGGAATTAATGCATTCACAGCTGGAGTTTGTACCCCTGTTCCAGCTGAACGAATGAGTAACACAATAAAAAGTAACCAAATACTTTTATATCCTGTTAAAAATAAAATCGCTAAAACTAACGTCGCAATCGCTATAATCCCGTCCGATAACATAATCATCTTTTTACGTTCATAACGATCAATCCAAACACCAGCAAACAAAGATATCGCAATTTGTGGCAGAAAACCGCAAACAGTTGAAATAGTCAACATCACTCCTGATGATGTTGTAAGGGTGATATACCATATAATCGCGTATTGCACGAGAGAGGAACCGAACAACGAAATAGTTTGAGCGGTCAAAAATAATATAATTTTCGTTTTCCAATTGTTTTCACTCATATGTTTCACACCCCCTTAACTAATCCTGTCTCTATATGAAAGATGCTATCTGCCCAATCAAGATAAAAACTTGCTTCGTGAGATACGAGTATAATGCTGCCCTTAAACTTAATTAGTGCCTTTTGCAAAGCTTCCTTCGCTTCTGCATCTAAATGATTTGTTGGCTCATCTAAAATTAAGAAGTTACAAGGTGATAGTAATAATCCGCACAGTTTCACCTTCGATTGTTCACCACCACTTAACGTACGAATTTCTTGCGAAACGTGCGTATCCTTCACTCCACACGCAGCTAAATGATGGCGTATGTCCTTCATATTCAGTTTAGGAAACTGTTCTGAAATAATTTGAAGCGGTGTTAAAGAATCATTGCTCCAATTTAAATCTTGCTCATAATATCCAATCTTTATTTGCTCTGAAAAGTGAAACTCTCCAGAAATACTAGCAATATTTCCAACGATTGTTTTTAATAAAGTAGATTTCCCCACTCCATTGAAGCCTGTAATAACAAGTTTTTGTCCACCCATTACTGAAAAATTCAACTTTGGTAAGAGAGCGAAGTCGTAACCAACTTCAAGATTATTTACTTCAAGAACTGTCTGAACTGAAATGGGAAGTTCCTGAAAATGAATAGACGGTTTATGATTAAAACTTGGTGGCGCAATTCTTTCCATACGCTGTAATTGTTTTCTACGACCTTGCGCTATTTTTGAATTCACCCCAGCAATATTTCTACGAATATACTCTTCCGTTTTTTCAATTTTCTTTTGCTGTGCATAATATTGGCGAATATAATCTTTTCGCAAATGCTCCTTTTGTCTTACAAAATCTGAGTATTTGCCGTAATACTTCTTAACTGTTCCGAACTCTACATCACATATGCAAGAAGTTACCTTTTCCAGAAAATCAAAATCATGTGATACGACAATAAACGCTCCTTCAAAATTCATTAAATAATTAGCAAGCCACTCCACATGCTCCTTATCGAGAAAATTCGTCGGTTCATCTAGCAATAAAATATTAGGCTCTTCTAATAAGAGCTTTGCTAAAATTACCTTTGCACGCTGCCCTCCGCTTAATTCACCAATCACACGATCCATCCCAATCACATCAATACCTAAACCGGCTGCCACCTTATTCGTAATACTATCTACTGAATAAAAATCACGGGCCTCGAGCAGTTCTTGAATTTCTGCCGCTTTCAATAGTTGATTTTCATCTCCAGTCATCGCACTTTCTTCATATAACTTGTTCATTCTATTTTCCATTGCATACAAATCATAAAAGGCTCTCTTTAAATATTGTGAAATGGTATAACCCTCATCAATTTCTGCGTATTGATCAAGATGTCCAATTTGAATATTAGGTTGCCACTTTATGTCTCCCTTATCAGGAATAATTTCCCCCACCAATATTTTCATTAATGTGCTTTTTCCTGCACCATTCTGTCCAACAATTCCCATATGCTCCCCTTTATGCAAATCAAAAGAAGCATTTTCGTATAATACTTTATCTATAAAACTATGTGATAAACTTTCAACTTTAAGTAAACTCATTTTTATTCCTCTTTTCCTGAAATTAAAAAAAGCAGAGAGATAGCGTCATTCGACACTAGCCCTCTGCTTCGTGGTTTTTCCTATACTACTCCAATTTACAGTAAAGACTCATCGGAATAATATACACAAAGGGCCATAGACAAAGCATTGTCTATGGCCCCTTAATCTATTTTATACACCAGCTGAAAAACCATAACGAAATAAGCATAGATACACTATACTTTTTTAGAAAAGTTATTCAGCCGATGAATATAAGGGATTTATACCCCTTGATTAAGCTCCGTACAACGCTTCACCGTATACATTTGTGCGGAGCAAAGTTTTCTAATGAGTTTTACAAATTTTATATAAAGCATATTATGCACCTTCCTTAATACTTAAAAAGGATTTTAGCATACGGTTTTACGAAGCGTCAACATTACTTCCGAATCTTTCAACTACTTGTTTTCAAAATATTGCTTCTGAAACATACACATTCTTATTGCATTATGATAGTTACCATCAACGAAAAACTCATCGATAAGCTCACCTTCTACCATAAACCCAACTTTTTTATAAACATGTACTGCCTTTTCATTTTCCTTATCCACAACTAAATAAATCTTATGCATATTTAGTACGGAAAAAGCGTAATCCATTGCTAAACGCGTCGCATCCACTGCATAACCATATCCTTGATAATTCGGATCAATAATAATTTGGAATTCTGTTCTACGGTGAATATAATCGATTTCTACTAACTCAACTAATCCAACCATTTCATTGTCTTTCTCAACGATAAATCGGCGTTCGCTTTGATCATGTATATGTTTATCATATAAGTCTTGCAGCTCCACAAATGCCTCATATGGCTCTTCAAACCAATACGACATAATATGCGCATTATTATTCAGTTCGTGTACGAACTTTAAATCTTCTCGTTCTAATGGACGTAACTTCAATTCCTGATTCATTCCTATAACCTCCAAGTAAAAGAAACCTCTTCACTTAATTTCTCAATTTTTTTCGATTTCAAACGCCCTAATTTCATTGTAAACTTTCAAGCAACTTGAAGGTCAAGACGTAAAAAAGTAGTGCTGACTTATGTCTGCACTACTACTCTTTTCTCAAATCTCTCATATTTGATATGTATAAAGCAATAACTAAAACAAGAATTGCTCCTGCGTATAATAACGTCTCCATCGGTTCCTCATGAGACACAATAATTAATCGAATTAAGGCCGTAATTCCGATATAAATAAAATAGCGTAACGGGAAATGATAGTTCGATTTAAAATACTTAATAATTAATGCAATGAACTCGAAGTATAAGAAGTAGACGATGATACTTTCAACCAATTTATAAGACGTATACTCTTTTGCCGAAAAAATATACTGTACAAACGTAATTGTCTCATTCACTAAGAAAATTGATAACACAATGGATAATATAATTAAGGCTATATTTAATATCCATTGCAAAACACTAGCTATAACATGATCGATATTAAATGACTTCATTTTCTCTTTAGACTCCCCTTCGTATAAGTACTTATTTATTATAGCAAAATTACGATTGGAAAGAAGTTAAATCATATATTCGTCCTTTGTTGTTGCCAGTGAAGGTGATGTTCATTGTTTGGAGGAGTCTTTTAACCGCAGAACTAGATTCCATATTAAGAAATTCCCTCAATTCGCTATTAGTAGTTATCACACTAAACAGAAGTGTGTAATCTTGTACAGCACGTAAATGAGCATGTTTAGACATACTATTGCAATTTGAACAACGCCATCCCTGTCTTTCTTTTAACATTGCCATTGTAAAACATTCCTCACACTGTACACCCTTTAGCAATTCCTCTTTTTTAATTTTATATTGCGCAAGAACATTTTGACGTTGCGGAATGTGCTCATTCATAATCTGGCCTATAAGTCCATTTATATTATCAATCACTTTTTCTTTATATTGATTTTTAATCTGTTTTATTCTATTAGGTAAATTTGCACTGTGGATAATTTTACTAGACAGTATTTCATCTGAAGTTTTAATAATTGTACGAGGGGAACTAATTACAACGAGGGATTCAATCGGAATATTATGTAAATCATGTAGATTCAGCCATTTTCTCAGTTGCATCTCTTGCCGTTGCAGTTGTAAAAGCGGATTTGGGAATCCTTCTTCCGTAGTACCATCTACTATTCGAATAAGTTGATTGAACTTTGCATCAAAAATTAATGTACCAATAATATTTTTTATTTCAAGAAAAAGAAGAAAATAAGATGAAACTATGAGAGTATCAATTTGGAAATAATGTTTTTGATCAAATAACCTAATATCATGTAAAATACTGTATTCTGTTTCGGGTAAAAAACTAAGTGGATACTCAATCGCCTGCTCTCCTTTATAGCCGGCCATAAATTTCGCTAGACTTTCAACCACCACATTCCTTTTTGGATGATGAGCAGGCAATCTTCTAAGTAAAGCTTCTAATTGCAGCAAATATACGGGCATTTTCCGCTCTTTCACAATCATTTTTATCCCCCTCCAAAATATATCAGCGATTTTTCAAATATATCAGCGCAACTCCAAATATATCAGCGATTTTCGAAATATATCGGCGCAACTCCAAATATATCAGCGATTTTCGAAATATATCGGCGCAACTCCAAATATATCAGCGATTTTCGAAATATATCGACTTACCGACAAAAACCGACACAACATACACACATAAAATCTTATAAACAGTATAACATCACATCTAAAATCGCAATGTAAGCATAATGTGTATACCCCAATGTGATTACGCCAGTTTCAAAATAAGAAATTTACATTCACCCCCATGTAAAAGACCTTTTTATAAGTATGAAAAAATTTTAGGAATTAGTTTATCTTTTTTTAATGTTTTATTTAGAGGCAGTTTATAGTCGGGGATTAACATAAGAAACGTAGCAATTAAGTTTATATATGACGCACTGCTACTATAATCGCTAACCGTACTACTTGAAATCATAAAATAAGGAGACAATAAAACATGAACAAAAAAACAAAAGCACTATCATCCGTACTGCTCGGATTCACATTAGCATTAACAGGGTGTGCTGGTACTAAAGCTGAAGAAAATCATGGGAAACAAAAACAAGAACAAGTTGCTAAAGAAACAAAACAGGAAAACAAATTAACTAAAGGGCAAAAAATGGCTAATATTCTTAGCGAGACAAATTGGCAAGGTACACGAGTGTATGACAAAGATAAGAATGACTTAACAAAAGAGAATGCGAACTTCATTGGTCTTGCAAAATATGATGTGAAGTCCGGCAGATATGAATTTTTTGATGCTAAAACAGGTGCAAGTCGTGGCGATAAAGGAACTTTCTTTGTCACAAATGATGGGAAGAAGAGAATATTAATTTCAGAATCAATGAAGTATCAAGCTGTTGTTGACATGACAAAACTAAATAAAAATATATTTACTTATAAACGAATGGGGAAAGACGCTAACGGTAAAGATGTAGAAGTTTTCGTTGAACATGTTCCATATAAAGAAAAAGAACTTTCTTTCACTGATCCGGACAAGCAGCTGAACACGACTACAGGAGATATTGTTAAAAACGTTGATGGAGATAAAATTTTAGGCGGTACCCTTTGGCACGGAACAAAGGTATTAGACGAAGCTGGTAACGATGTAACACAGTTTAATTCGAATTTTATAAGTCTAGCAAAATTTGATGACAAATCTAATAAATATGAGTTCTTCAATAACGAAACAGGTCAAAGCCGCGGTGACTATGGCTACTTCGATGTTGTACACGAAAATAAAATAAGAGCCCATGTTTCAATTGGAAATAACAAATACGGTGCTGCTCTTGAACTTACTGAACTAAATAAAAATAAATTTACGTATAAAAGAACTGGTAAAGACCAAGCTGGTAACGATATAACTATATTCGTTGAACATGAACCTTATAAAGGTGATATGAAACCACAATTTAGCTTTTAAAAACGTTTGATTAAAGATCCTGTACTGAGTTACAGGATCTTTCTTATTAAGCAAGAGAACAAAAAGACGAAAAACATGTAGCTTTTCGTCTGCACAATATTCCCACCTTATAGTTGATAATTTACAAAACTTAAAAACATACCGATACAAAATAAAATTTGTGACCAAGTAAAAAGCGCCCTACTTATAGGGCGCTTGTTTTATACTTAATGACTAATACTAGCTGTTGGGTATAATGTTGTTCCTCCAATTGAAACTTTTATTTCATTTGTTAATGGAACGTTTTGTTCATTAATAATTGTTCTCCACCATTCCCATGCAAGACCTGTACATTCTCTTGCTACAATTTTTATATTTTTTGAGTTCGGTGGAAGAGGGATAACTGTAGAGTAATGAGCCGTTTTGTCTTTTCCGCTACCATCCCACGTTTTATGTGTTAATACTTCGTTACCCTTTTGGTCAAATGTGAATTCATCCCAAGATACATCAAATTGAGCAACGTAAGCACCGTAATGATCAAGTGTCATTTTAGCACTTGAATATTCTGTAGTTGTCGTCTCAATATAATCTGTATTGTTATGAACAGCAGCAGTTGCATTATCTTTTAAGAAAGTGCTTGTATATGAAATTGGGTATGCTGGATTTTTAAGACTTAATTCAGCATTATCTTTAATGATATTTCGGATTTCATTGAAATCTTTAGTAACAACCTTGTTATGCTCTTTCGCATCTCCGCCTAATACTACAGCAGTAAAGGTACTTTCTTCAAAAATATCTTTATACTGTCCACTTGTTTCAACGCTGTTATTCTTAAGTAAGGCTTTAAAAGCAGCTTGTACATCTTTGCTCTTAGATGTTGTTTCTAATTTTACATAAATCGTTCTACCATAAGCTACATTTGAAACCATAACAGGTGGAGCCGAATTACTTACGCCTTTTCGAGTTAACTCATCAAAAGTAACACTATTATCAAAAAGGTCGGATGGATTGTTAGGTAGTTCAGCACTTACCGTATAAAATATTTGCTTATACGCCGCTACCATTATCTTTTTCTCTCCATTTGCAACCGCATTAAAATCAATGTTTAGACTGTTATCAAGATATTTAGCGTTAACATTAAGAGCACTTGCGATTTGTGATTTACTATAAACCATAGATTCCGTATACTGCATTCTTGCAGGTAACGTATGTGTTGTAGAATACTTTTCATTCCAAGTAGATACTAAATCGTCTACTGCTCCAGCTACATTACCATATGTCGGATTTTGGACAGTGATTGTATTTTCTTTTCTCATGCCCGGTAAGTCTATACTAATATTCAAAGGTTTTCTCTTAGCCACTAATAAACTCGGTTGATTGTCTGCAAAAGCTTTATTTGCAAGTTGTACAGCTCCTGGATACGTACGATTCACTACAGAATCAATAATTGAAATATCGACTGGCGACGTTGTAAGTGATTTTTTCTCGCGTTCCACTACTACAAATTTACCATTTGAATTGATACTTTCTTTCGGAACAAAACTTTCTACTTTATCACCATTTACAGCTAAAACCTCTTGATTATTATATTTAAGATTTGCTATACCATTATCAATGCCACTAGCATTTTTGGTTACATCAGTTGTATTACTTACTTGTGTTTCTGCGAAGGAAATAGATGAATAATTAATAGTGCATAGACTAACTAATAAACATGCAAGGAACTTTCTTCTTTTAGTGTTTTTCTTAATATTCAGAAAAATCACCCCGTTCTTTTTTTAGTAAAATACGATAATGATTGCTAACTAATAAATTTACATAAATGCTTTTAAAAGTTCTTGAATTAACGGGATTACGCCACCTACAAATTTTAAAACTGCCATTGCGATTTCCATATTATTTCCTCCTTTTTATTGCTACGAAAATGTGATTTATCTTTATGCCCTCATTATAGTGACCCCTTACACTTTTATCAATACACTCTGATATGCAATATTACATATCAAAAAACAAGCTGAATTCTTTTAAAAAGTTATACAGGGATATTTTTCTACTTGGTACATACTTGAAAAGGTGAAGCATTCTTTTGCATTTTATGAGTAATCACATAAAAAAAGCTGCTGCCTATAAAATACAGACAGCAACTTCAACTAGAGTGTCTTGCATAATCTACGCAAGGCATTTTATAACTAATAAACTGCGATCGGCCCATAAGGACCATTAATAATTTCTATTTTTGTTTCAAAAATATCTGTCAAAAGTGTTGAGTCCATAACCTCTTCTACTGTTCCAAAAGCAGCAATTTGTCCATCTTTCATAGCACAAATTTTATCCGAGTATTTAGCTGCAAAATTTATGTCATGCATAACAGTCAAAATTGTTCGTCCAAATTCATTAGCTGCACGTCTTAAATGCTCCATCATTTGAACAGAACGAGCAACATCAAGATTGTTTAAAGGTTCATCCAAAAGTACATATTCCGTCTCTTGGCACAATACCATCGCTACATATGCCCTTTGTCTTTGACCACCAGAAAGCTCATCTAAATATCTATTCTCTAAACTAGTTAAATCTAAGAAATCGATATATTTAGAAATGATAACCTCATCTTCTTTAGTCAATCTTCCCTTTGAATAAGGAAAGCGCCCAAATCCAACTAATTGTCTAACTGTAAGCCTAGTTACAAAATGATTTTCTTGTCGCAATATAGTCAAAACTTTTGCTAAGTCTTTTGATTTGGATTCAGAAACATCCATATTTGCTACCTGAATTTGGCCTTCATCCATATCTAAAAGTCTGCCAATCATCAAAAGTGTTGTTGACTTTCCAGCACCATTTGGTCCAATTAAAGAAGTAAAGCCTGCTTTTGGTATTTCAATATCCAAAGGTCCTATTTTTACCTTATCAGTATAGAACTTTTTAACATTATCAATTTTTATCATAAAGCCCTCTTCCTTAAAACTATAGTTAAGAATATGATTCCACCAAATAATTCAATAATAACTGAAACTACACCTTGAGCATGGAATACATGATACATTAAAAAGTATGCGCTCGTCATTATTAAAAATCCTATAGCAAAAGCCATTGGGAAAATATATCTATGATCATAAGTTGACGCCGCCTGATAACTCAAAGTTGCTACTAAAAAGCCGTAGAAAGTAAGTGGCCCAATTAGAGCTGTTGAAATAGACATCAAAATAGCTACTAATACAAGCGTATAAATTACACTAGGTTGATATTTAACTCCAAAAGAAGTAGCAACATCCTTTCCTAGTGACAAAACATTCAAATTCTTAGAATGAGCAAAAATTAATACTGCTACAATTATGATCATAGGAATTACAATAGGGAAATATGCAGGATCTGCATGATTAACAGAACCAAATAATCTTGCTTGTAAAATATCAAATTCTGAAGGCGCAAGTAGTTTTCTCATGAAAGTTGACACAGAATTTAGCCCGGTACCAATAATAATTCCAACTAAAAGCATAAGTTGTAAATTCCCGTATTTGCCGGAAAGTAACCATCCATAAAGTATCAAACTCATGAAGACCATAACAACAACTTGGAATAAAAATGAGCCAATTCCATTAAAATTTATTAATGCACTAGCACCAAAGAAGAATATTGTACTCGTTTGAATTGCTGAATAAAGTGATTCAAAACCTAAAAGCGATGGAGTAATAATTTTGTTATTCGTAATAGATTGGAAAGCAACTGTCGACAAGCTATGGCAAACTGCAGCGATAATCATTGCAACAATAGCTACTATCCTTCTCTTAACAACTGGGATAAAAGAAGGTGAATCTATCGGAACTGGATTGTTATAAACTAAAAGTCCATATGAAGAAAGAAGGCCTAAAGTAATCAATGTGATCAGTAAAATCCAATAACGTCTTGCTTCCTTCTTAGAACGAAAAGCACTAGCTGATCTACTTTCATTATGAAGGCTAGAATCGACTTCAACATTTTCTTTATTTCTATAATCTAATGTGATCATCGCAGCCTCCTTGGTTTTCTTTTTCTCAATAAAATAGTAATAAACACGACTGCTCCCACTGTTGCAAGTATTAAAGAAACAGGTACTTCAAAAGGCTGTATAATTGTTCGAGAAATGATGTCACAGGCAGTTATTGAACCCATTCCGATCACACAAACCCAAGGTAAATTACTCCTAAGATCATCACCTCTAAACATTGAAACGATATTTGGCACAATTAATCCCAAGAAAGGTAAGTGTCCAATAACAGCTGCAACAATTCCAACTGCAACCGAGATAAGAGCAGTCCCAAAAAGAACAATTCTATTGTAATTAACTCCAAGGCTCGTTGCGACATCTTCTCCTAGTCCAGCTAAAGTCAATCTATTCGCATACATAAAAATAAGAAAAGTAATGATAACAATCAGCCATAAATATTCATATCTTCCCACCTGAACGTTAGCAAATGAACCGACAAACCAAGTTTCAATACTTTGCGTCTTTTGAAAAAGGAGTCCTAAAAAAGTAGACACTGCAGAAATAACTGCTCCAAGCATCAATCCAATAATCGGGACAATTAAAGACGAACGAAGCTTAACTCTTCTTAAAAATAGAAAGAAAATCATAGTTCCTATAAAAGAAAAAATGATTGCACCAGTCATTCTTTGAACTAAAGTCGGGGCAGGAAATAATAAATATACAAAAAGCAGGCCTAAGCCTGACCATTCAATCGTCCCCGTTGTAGTAGGTTCAACAAAACGATTCTGTGTAATGAGTTGCATGACGAGCCCTGCCATAGCCATTGCAGCTCCAGTAAGCATTAATGCAACTGTTCTCGGAACACGAGTGATGAAAAACATCTCCATTCCGTCCTCTTGTCCACGTATATCATAAACTCCAGTAAACAGTGATATAATCCCTAAAATTATAACAACTACAATCGCTATTATAAAAGGTTTTGTCCATATTTTATTTTGATTATAAAACTGGGGTTGAGAAATATTCTCAACCCTAGAAATCATATTTTTTGACACTGTTTCGTACCCCTTTACACTACTTAGCTAAAGTTTTTGCAAGATTTCCAAATAACTCTATATAAGTTTGAATTGATTCATTTGTGTAAGTATCTTCTGGTGCATAAATAACTTGTTTTTTAGAAACAGCAGTTGTGTTTTGAAGAGCTGGTGATTTAGAAATAACATCCTTAGCTGGAGCTGACTTAGCTGCATCAGATGTTGCAGCATCACGATCTAATACGAAAAGCCAATCAGGATTTGTTTGTGCAATAGCTTCAACAGAAACGTCATCACCTTTATGACCTGCAGTAGAATTCGAAACTTCTAATGCTGGAGTCCAACCGAAAATGTCATACATAGGTCCCCAAACGCGACCAGAATGTGGAGCAGCAAAGCCAATATTTCCACCAGTAACGATAACACTCATAACTTTATCTTTTCCGTTATAAGCAGATTTTGCTTTTTCAATAGATTTATTGAAATCAGCTACTAATTGTTTAGCTTCTTTATCTTTAGCAAAGATTTTACCTAAAGTAGTTGTAGAATCTTTAAGTCCTTTTACTAAGTTTTCTCCAGGCTTATTAGCCTTCTCAGAAACATCAAAATTAAGATCAATAACAGCTGCATTTGGCACTAATTTTTTAATTTCTTCGTAATGATCAGCAAATCTTTGACCAACGATTACAAGGTCAGGGTTTGCCGCTGCAATAATTTCAAGATTTGGTTCACGGTGATTTCCAATATTTTGAACTGAATCATCCTTTTTATATGCTGAATCTGCAGGCATGATATCTTTTGGAGCAGCCGCTAGTTTAATTCCCCAATCAGATAAAGTTTCAAAAGTTCTGTTATCCAAAGCAACTACATTCTTTGGGTTTACAGGTACTTTAACAGTTCCATGAGCATCAGTGATTTCAACCGTTTTTGGCTTATCACTACCATTATCTTTATTATTAGCCTTCGAAGTTTCTTTACTTGAATCTGAGCAAGCCACTAACATTAAAGTGAAAATTGCTAGAATACTCACTAATTTTAAAAGCATAGATTTTTTCATATGTATACTCCTTATAGTGTGATTTATTTCGAAAATGATGACATCCATAGATTGAATTAGAAAGTAACTTTTATTCAATTGAATCGCTATTGATAATCATTTTCATTTGAACATCCTGTTAATTAGTATAGTCATTAATTCTGTGAAAATCTTGTGAATGGTGCGAATTCATAAAATCAGGCATAGAAAGTAATATGTGAAGTCGGGCGTATTGATTAACCATGATTTCCTCTACAAAACACGCCCATTAATAGCTAATATTTTCATAATCCATTTTTTACGTCTTTTAATACTTCTAAGAAACTTTTTTCTATTACCTTATTTTATCATTCAATCATTGAATAGCCTCTGCCGTGTATCGTTTGAATATATCTGTCTTTCTTCTCGCACTTTAACTTTTTTCTTACATACCCAATATATAAATCTACTACATTTGGATTTACTACTACGTTATATCCCCAAACTTGATTCAAAAGCATTTCACGGCTCAATATCGTATTTTTGTTTTTGATTAAAAATACAAGTAAATCGTACTCACGCTTAGTAAGTGAGAGATTTTCGCCACCTTTTTTCACAATATTGCTTGATGCATCAACAAAGAGATCTTTAAACTGAAAAAAGTTTATCTCCTTTTGCTGGTTACAATCACTTCTCCTTAAAATTGCTTGAACCCTTGCTACTAATTCTTCTTTCGCAAATGGTTTTCTTATATAATCATCTGCTCCTGCTTGTAACCCTGCAACGCAATCCTTACTAGAAATATTGTCAGTCACAATAATAATCGGTGTCGTTTTAACAAGTCGTATTTGTCTGCAAATTTCTGGTCCTGATATACTTAATGAATCCCAATCCAATATGATAATATCCCAATCTTGTTCATATATTATATTTAAACCTTCGTTTTCATTGTGAAGTTTTAAAATGAAATAGCCTTCTTGCGTTAGACCGCTTACGATTTTCTTTGCTGAAGACCGTTCATTTTTAATCACCAACACCTGCTTCACCGATGGTTCACCTCTACTTCAATATAACTTATTTATATAAAAAATTATTCCGAAAAAACAATTTATGATTTACAAATTCCCCCCCTAAATAATCCATTAAAACAGCTTATTAGGAGAACTCTATATAATCTTACAATAGGTATGGATAAAAACACAAAACATATGAAGATTCAAATACATATTATGTAATCATTAAAGGTACACTGTATCTACCTGCTTATCATCAATATCTATTCATTCAGTTTCTATTTCAAGGGTACTGTCCTCAACTTAAGCATTTTATAAAACTACAAAACACAAAGAACCATAACCTCGCCAACCTGGCAAAGTTATGGTTCATATCATACAAAATATCACTTTACCTATAAGTTGGCCGTATGTTAAGTATTCACCCATAAGCTGACCGTGAATTTCACAAAAAAGCAAATAAAAATACCTATTCTCTCTAACAAAAGTTGATTGATCAGTACCTCCATACATATTTTCATAATGGAAAAGCCACTTCTGGTGAATCACGCCCTACCATACGAATACTTCTTATTTGAAATCCTGTAACTTTCTGAACTTCCTTTGGAGATGTTAAATTCGCTTTACTCTATCCTTCAGCTATTTTCGAAAAATTAATATAAAAAACTTACCGTTTTTGTATTATCGTCTACATTGCTTGCCTAACTCCAATCCTAAAATATCCCAATCAAACTTTCCTCAAAAGTATAGGTTTTTCTAAAAAAAAGAACAAGCAGCCACAATGAATCGGCTGCTTGTTGTCTTGATAAAAATTTGATTGAACATACTATTTACTAAAATGTTGAATACCGTGTAATAATACTTCAAGTCCCCAATGGAAACGTTCCATTGACTCCATATCTCCGGAGAACATCTCCTCTCTTAGGCTGAAAAGAACTGGAAATAGAACTGGGTCAACATTTTGGAAAGTTTCTTTTATATCAGATATTTGCATATTCCCATGCTTTTTCCTAGAAGTATGCTCATATGCTACTGAAGAAACGTATAGTAATAAAAGATCTACTCCCCATGCTGCGGATTTAGAATTAATTCCACCATCCTGCAATGTAGCAAGAATGTATTCTGTCAATTTAAGAAAGTTTGTCCCCTTCGGAATAGATGAGAAAGTAAGTTCAGCGATACCAGGCTCTTCGTATAGTAATAAGAAATATGCACTTAGTGCTCCAATTAAATTTTCCTTCCATGAGTCTTGCTTTGATTCGGGTAATACCAATTGACCAAGGCCATGATCCAATACCAATGAACTTAATTCTTGAAAATTTTTAACATAAACATACAATGAAGATGGACCAGTATCCAATGCTTTTGCAACCTTACGCATGCTCATACCTGCAACACCCTGCTCTTTAAGAAGTTCATAAGCAGTTTTTACGATAAGCTCATGGCTTAAGGGTTCTTTAGCTGGTCGATCCCTACGACTAATTATTTTTCGATTCGAATTTTCCATAATTACTTTATATCATGGTCAAATATATTAGTAAATATATTATCAATTTTCAAGATTAGTGTTGTATTTGCTCATGGAATGAATTCATTAAATCTGCAAACTTAACAGCTGCATCATCAGAGAAACTTAATTCTAAATTATCATGTGATTCCTGTGCTTTTTCAGATGAATAATCATACATTTTTTCTTCGTATTCTTCAATTGCACTAGCAAAATCGTTATTTCGAATGATTGCAAGAGCCAGATTCAATGCATCAAACATTGCCAAGTTAACACCTTCACCTGCAAATGGCGACATTAAATGAGCTGCATCCCCAATCAGAGTGACACCAGGATTACGTTTCCACTTAAAATTAATTGGTAGCATATAAATTCGTCTTTGTATGATTGAATCTTCAGCATAATGAATGTATTTCTTTAATCCCTCATCCCAGTCATTAAATAACTCTAATAATTTAGCTTTCGCTTCTAAAGGCTTATCTGCAGAAATGCCATTTTTTTCTGGCCAGTCTTTTTCAACTTTTAAACTAGCATATACTTTAATTCGTCCGTCCCCATTTAGTTGGGCAAGAATTCCCTTATTATCACCTAAAGCGAACACTTTACCACATCTGTTAAATTCAAACAAATCCGGATGATTCTCGGCTGCATTTAGTACATTAAGTTCAAAGAAAGTTAGACCTGTATACTCAATATCGGTATTCGTTAGCAAAGGACGCACACATGAAAATGCCCCGTCTGCCCCAACAAGACCATGAACCGTATCCACAAATCCATTTTCAAAGTGAAGTTGTGTCATGCCGTTTTCAAGTGAAACAGCTTTTTCTAACTTATATCCATATTTAATGCAACTTGTATCAAGAGCGTTTAAAAGAAGGTCACAAAGCACACCGCGATCAATCTCAGGTCGATCCCCTTTTTCATCAGGTGCAGTTATTTCGTCAATAAAACTCTTTCCATCTTTATCTAGAAGACGGAAATCTTCACCTTCATAACGGGCGATTTCTTGGAACTTCTCGTAAAGGCCAGCCTCTTTAAGTGCCATTTGTCCCGATTCTTCGTGGATATCCAAAGAGCCACCTCTTTGATTGTTCATATCAAGTAGTTCTCGTTCATAAATAATAGGTTCCATGCCATTTTGTTGTAAAAGTAGAGCAAGTGTTAATCCTCCTGGGCCTCCACCAATAATTGCAATACGTTTTTGTTCTTTAGATGAAGTTGACATTATAAACACTCCTTAAATTTATTAATTTATAATCTATTTTCAGCTTGTAGTTTCTTAAATGAACTATTATTTTCAATACGCCACTCTACGATGTACCTGAACTCAGCATGATATTTACGCTAGTATTTCCAAAAAGGAAAAGTGAAAGGAATGTAAAACTCAAAACTCTAATGTTTACCACCTTTTGATTTCTCTTCGCTTTTTGAACCTTTTAAAAATAAACTTAACAATAGAGCAGTGATTCCAAAAGCAAAAGTTATCCAAAACGTGTGAACAAAAGCACTTCCTACTTGTTCAATAGTGTGTTGACTAGAAAGATTTTTAATCTGACTTGCAAGATATCCTGTAGTGATAGTTATCCCAAAGGAAGACATAATCTGCTGCATAGAAGTAGTGATTGGCGTTACACGACTTACAAGTTCTTTTGGAGCTGATCTAAGCACATGAGTATTAATTTGCATCATCGTTAATCCTTGGCCGAGGCCTACAAAAGCAAAGCTACACATGATAAAGATACTGCTTGAGTGAATGTTTATATAAGTCAAGGTAAACAAAGCAGATGATAAAGAAAGTGTTCCAAGAATTGCAACCAAACGTACGCCGTATCGGTCAAATAGCTTACCACCTATATTAATTCCAATTGTTGATAGTATTGCCTGTGGAATTACATAAAGACCAGCCTCCATAGGCGATAAACCTTTGACTTGCTGTAAAAATATAGGAAAAAGCAAAATACTTCCGAACAGTGCTATTTGGTTCATCCAGGCGAGAATTATTCCGTAAGTAAATGTTCGAGAACTAAATACTCTTAATTCAAGAAGTGGATTCTTTTGTCTAAGCTCATTCCAAATGAATAGAATTAAGGTGATAATTCCCAATCCCAATGATGAAAGAGTCCAATTATTTAGCCAGCCGTTAGTACCTGCTTCGTGAACACCAAAGACTAAGGAAGCAAAGGCAATTGGAGCTAAAATAGAACCTAGAACATCTAATTTCATCCCATGACCAGGCTTAGATTCGGGTAAGTATTTTCTTGCCATAAAAAATGCAATTACACCAACTGGCAGATTAATGAGAAATATTCAATGCCAATTTATATATTCGATTAGCCAACCAGATAATAACGGTCCAAGAATTGGTGCTAACAGCATAGGAAGACCGAGAATTCCCATAATGGAACCACGCTTCTCAGAAGGCGCAACTTTAAATACCATCGCTATTCCTATTGGAGCTACCATGCCTCCGCCTAGGCCTTGAATAATACGAAAAAGAATTAACTGTTCTGCAGTTTGGGCAAGTGCACAAAGCATAGATGCCACAACAAAAAGAACAATACTAACGATAAACATTTTCTTTGCTGTAAATCTATCAGAAAACCATCCAGCCAACGGAATGACGGCTGAAAGAGCCAAAGTATAGGCGGTAATTACCCAGTGAATTTCGCTGAGACTGACATTAAATGCACTCATTAATTTTGGAACAGCGACATTCATTATCGTACTATCCAAAATAACTAAGAACATACCAAGTGCAACGGATAGTAATACCGGAAGAATCTTTTTCAACGAAAAATCAGTTTGTTGAATTTCTTGCTGGGTTGTCAAATCTCAAACCTCCTTTTCAATTTTATTTTTTTTGATTTATTGTTTGTTCTCACTTGCACATTAACTTTAACATAACGAACACCGTTCGTAAAGTACACTGTTCGTTAAAATGTAAATTATAGTTAGCAATACCAGAAAAACTGCTATTAAATAGCTAATTTTTTAATGATTAAACTTTTTTATAACATTTAAAATAAAAAACGCTCTCCTTTATTTCAAATAGAAGAGACTAAATTATCGCTTCATTATCTATCAAGTAAATTTCATATTGATAATTAGATATCCTCTCTGCTTGGAATCATAAGTTGACCATAAACTAAAAGAAGCATAAGTTGGCCAAAACGGCCATCTTATGCTTCTTGTTATATACAAAATAAAAAACCACCAAATATGTATTGGTGGAGACGGTGGGAGTCGAACCCACGTCCAAAAATATCGGCACTTAAGCTTCTACGAGTGTAGTCGATATATTAGCATTTCGCGAACTCTTCGGCCTATCGACAGGCTTCCAAGTTGCTAGTCTGGTTGTTCTCTTCCTTTGTCCTCAGACGGCGAACTCCGGCGTAGTCCACTTAGTTTGAGTCCCTTACCCTACCACATGGACGATGGAGGGAGGAACCTTTAGTGCAATTAAGCAGCTAAAGAAAGATTGTTTTGTTTGCCAATTATAGGCTTTGACGTTTTAACGAGGCCGATCCCCTCGACTCGCAACCTAAGCTCGAACTATCCCTGTCGAATCCGTAACGTCCCCATGATAAAAATGGAGCATACGAAGAAAATATCGTGATAGCTACTAAGAGCTGTTTTTCAATGTGCAACAACCTTACATAAGTTATTATAACATACGAGCTCCATTTTACAAATGTAAATATCTGTATTACATCTTTTGGCGATCACGGAACGCGCGTGCAATTTCACGTTTAGCTTCTTTCTCTTTTAAATCGTGACGTTTATCGTATTGTTTCTTACCTTTTGCTAAACCAAGTGCCATCTTTGCAAATCCATTTTTCAAATAAATTCTAAGTGGAACTAATGCGTAACCTGTTTCTTTCGCCGCGCCCGCTAGTTTATCAATTTCTTTTTTATGCAGAAGTAATTTTCTAGTACGAAGTGGATCATGGTTGAAACGATTCCCTTGTTCGTACGTATTAATGTGCATATTATGAACCCATACTTCACCATTATGTACACGTGCAAACGCATCTTTCAAGTTTACGCGTCCAGCGCGAATCGACTTAATTTCCGTTCCTTGAAGGACAAGCCCTGCTTCGTATGTTTCTTCGATGAAATAATCATGAAATGCTTTTTTATTTTGTGCAATAACCTTACCTGTACCCTTTGGCATATAACGTCCCTCCTCTATTTTTACTATTGTAACAAATGTTAATAAAAAGCGAAAGTGGCTCGCTCAGAATCTTTGGACATTGGAACTCCCGACAGAGAAGCGCTTTTTGCTTCGTCCGAGGGAGTGAAATGGCCAACAGATTCTAGCCACTGTAGCTAGATTCCATTAAAAAGCGAAAGTGGCTCGCTCAGAATGTGAGGTGGATGGAGCTTCTGACCTTGAGGCGCTCTTTGCCTCTCGGGAAGAAGCGAAGCCGCCGAACATTCTAGCCACTGTAGCTAGATTCCATTAAAAGCGAAAGTGGCTCGCTCTTAAGCCACGAAGAAAAAAGAAAAGGCCCCGCTTTTCATCAAAGCGAAGCCACTCTTTTCTTACTTACGCTTTTTCTTTTTCTTCTTGAATCCTGGTACGTTTTCGAAGAATGCTTTTTTCTTCTTACCGTTACCATCTTTTTTTCCTGGCTGGCTAGCAGAAGCGGATGCGGATGCAGATCCTCTTCCTTTTCCTTTACCACCACGGTCAAATTTTCTACCTGTGCCACGTTCACCGCCGCGCTCATTACTGCGCTCGCTACGTCCACCGCGTTTCTTTCTGCCTGTTCTTGGCTGCTCGATAACGACTGGACGATCTTTGAACTTACGGCGAGGTGTGCCTTTCATGCCAACGATTTCAAAGTCGATTGCACGCTCGTCTTTGTTTACGTTAATAACGCGAATTGTAATTTCGTCACCGATGCGGAATACGTTTCCTGTACGTTCTCCGATCATAGCGAAATGTTGCTCGTCATAACGGTAGTAATCATCCGTTAAGTAGCTAACGTGTACAAGACCTTCAATTGTATTTGGAAGCTCTACGAATAAACCGAAGTTTGTTACAGAGCTAATCATACCGTCATACTCTTCACCGATCTTATCAACCATATACTCTGCTTTTTTCATCTCATCTGTTTCACGCTCTGCTTCAACAGCACGGCGTTCCATATTAGAAGAGTGCTCTGCAATCTCAGGTAATTTTTCACGCCATTTTGCTTGCGTTTCGTTGTCGACTTTACCATTAATAATGTATTCACGAATTAATCTATGAACGATTGTATCTGGGTAACGACGAATTGGTGATGTGAAATGTGTGTAGAACTCAGTTGATAAACCGAAATGTCCTAAACTATCCGCATCGTAACGAGCTTGCTTCATAGAACGAAGCATAACTGTTGAAATAACTACTTCTTCTGGCTGTCCTTGAACCATTTCAAGTATTTGTTGCAGCGCACGAGGGTGCACTTCATTCGCACGTCCTTTTACCGCATATCCGAAGTTCGTTACAAACTCGAAGAAACGCTCAAGCTTATCTTCTTTCGGATCTTCATGGACACGGTACATAAACGGTACGTTCATCCAGTGGAAGTGCTCTGCTACTGTTTCATTCGCAACAAGCATAAATTCTTCAATTAACTTCTCTGATACAGAACGATCGCGCATGACAACGTCGGTCGGTTTTCCTTCTTCATCTACTAATACTTTCGCTTCTTTAAAGTCAAAGTCAATTGCACCACGGCGCATACGTTTTTCACGTAAAATTTGTGCCAATTGACCCATCTCTTTAAACATCGGTACGAGCGGCTCATAACGCTTAATTAACTCTTCGTCCTCATCTTCTAAAATGCTTCTTACGTCAGCATACGTCATACGCTCTGTCGTTTTAATCACACTTTGGAAAATCTCGTGTTTAACAACATCACCTAAGTTGTTGATTTCCATTTCACAAGATAATGTCAGACGGTCTACTTTCGGATTTAATGAACAAATACCGTTAGATAGACGATGTGGAATCATCGGGATTACACGGTCAACAAGATACACACTTGTCGCTCTTTCCGCTGCTTCAACATCAATTGGAGAGCCGTCTTGAACGTAATGACTTACATCCGCAATGTGAACGCCTAGCTTGTAGTTACCGTTCTCAAGCTTCGTTACTGTAACAGCATCATCTAAATCTTTCGCATCTGCACCATCAATCGTTACGATCATTTGATCACGCAGGTCGCGGCGATCTTTTAAATCTTCTTCTGAAATCGTTTCTGGTACACTGTTTGCATGCTCCATCACTTCCTCAGGGAATGCTAAAGGTAAATGATGTTTATGAATGACAGATAAAATATCTACTCCTGGATCATTTTTATGACCTAGAATTTGAATAACTTCACCTTCTGCACTTAAACGATTCTCTGGATAGCTCGTAATTTTGACAACTACTTTATGACCTTCTACAGCACCCATTGATGCGCTTTTCAAGATAAAGATATCACTCGTCCAACGCTTATTGTCAGGTATAACGAATCCAAAGTTTTTCGATTCTGTATATGTACCAACTAGTTCTTTCGTTCCACGCTCTAAAATGCGTACAATTGAACCTTCTTGACGTGAACCGCTTGATTGAGAACTAAGGCGTGCTAATACTGTATCGCCATGAAGTGCACCGTTTAATTCTGTAGGCGGGATGAAAAGATCATCGTCTCCTGTTTTCTTCTCGTCTGGTACAACGAATGCAAAACCACGTGCATGTCCAATTAATTTACCGCGTACTAAATTCATCTTTTCAGGAAGACCGTAACGGTTGCTACGTGTACGAATAACAAGTCCCTTCTCTTCCATCGTTACAAGTGCCTTTACAAAATCTTTAAAACCCTCAGAACCTTCAATTCCAAATGCCTCTTCTAACTCTTGTATCGTTAGCGGTTTATACGCTTCTTCTCTCATAAATAATAACAACTTATCAATATGTTCTTGTATGATTTCTTCCAAGCAAAAATACCTCCTTTAAAACCTTATATTATTTAGTGTATCCGAAAGATAGGGGATGTATAAAGTGAAACTTCAATACTCCCCTTATGATTTTTACAGTTTTCACAAAAAATTCCTTATGAAAAAAAGAGGCAACTAGATCTTACCAATCTAGTTGCTCCAAGAAGTTATATACATCCTCATGTAGCTCGTCACGTTGTTTATCAAGTGTAATGACATGCGTAGAGTCTTCATACCATTTAATGTCTTTTAACGTAGATTCTACACCGTTATAAATAATGTTAGCACTATCTGTATTAATCATTTCGTCATGACGTGCTTGTACAACAAATGTTGGTGCATAAATCATATCCACATTGTTACGTACGTCAGCAATTAATTGTTGTAATGCTTTTAATGTATTCATCGGTGTCTTTTGGAATTCCAACATTTCTTGTTCAATTTGTTCAGGTGATTTTTGCTCACGTTTTTTATATTCGCGGGCATATGCCAATATACCTTGGTACATCGTTTCTTCACTCTTAATATACATCGGTGCACACATTGGTACTACACCTAAAACCGGTACTGTATAACCTAATTTTAAAGAAAATACGCCGCCAAGTGACAATCCAACAACAGCAATTTTCTCAAAACCTTTATCTTTTAAAAGCTGATATGCCTCCGTTACATCTTGCCACCAATCTGTAGGCCCTGTATGAACAAGCTCTTCTGGTGGTACACCGTGCCCTTTATAAATTGGCGCATGACAAGTATAGCCCTTCTTTTCTAAGAAACGCCCTAACATACGTACATCAGCTGAGTTCCCTGTGAATCCATGTAGTAATAAAACAGCGCGGTCTCCACCCTCAAATGTAAATGGTTTCGGAGATGCTAATTTCATCATGTATTTCTCCTCTTTCTCTTCTGTAATCTAGTCGTATTCTTTCTATATCTAGTGTACCATATTTGTATTTCCATAATCTAATTAGAAACATCTTTCAAATGACAAAACAAAAAAAGAAGAACCATTAGTACCATTCACTAACGCTTCTTCTTTCAATTCTATAAATTGAAGTACGTAACACCAATTGTTAATACAAAGAACAATACAGCTAAAACAATTGTAATACGGTTTAATACCGCTTCAATTCCACGTGCCTTTTGCTTACCAAATAATTGCTCCGCACCGCCTGAAATTGCACCTGAAAGGCCTGAGCTATTACTAGATTGCATAAGTACCATAACAATCATTAAAATCGATACAATAATAAGTAAAACTGATAATAACGTATGCACTTGGCGTACCTCCTACAAAGATTCAGTTATTGTAACTGTAGCATAAATTCTATAGAAAAGCGAGAGCTATAGAGGCGCTCTCGCTTTTCTTCTATTACATAAACATCATCGCAAATAACGGTCCAAGTAAACATGTCAAAATTGCTGTTAATGTCATTGTTACCGATCCAATAACACCTTCATGTTCGTTATTTTTCATCGCTCTCATAACACCCATAATATGAGAAGCACATCCAAATCCGATACCTTTACCAACTGAGTTTGTAACACGGCTCCATTTTAATAAAAGGGGTCCTGTAATCGTTCCAGTAATACCTGCGATAACAACGAAAGCTGCTGTTAAGGAAGGTACACCACCGACTTGCTCTGAAACACTCATCGCAACTGGCATTGTCACCGATTTTGGTAAAGACGATAAGATTAAGCTTTTATCCGTTCCCATAAGTGAAGCAATCGCAAAATCACTAGCGATTGCAACTGTTGTACCTACTAATACCCCACCAGCAATCGGTACAACATATTTTTGCAGAACATGACGTTGTTTATAAAGAGGAATTGCAAATGCTACAACACCGGGTCCAAGTAGCTTTGCAATCCAGCCACCACCACTTTCCATATAATGTTGATATGGTATATCAAGCACGATAAATAGGAAAGCCATTAATCCAGTTGCTACAAGCATTGGAATGGTGAATGGTGTTGGAAATAATTTATAGATTTTTTTAGATAATTGATATAATAGCACCGTAAAAAGAACCCAACCGATTCCGATTAATATTTGGCTCATCGCGACTCTCTTTCCTTCCTATTCGCAAGATATTGTCCTGTATGTCCTGCGACAATAATAATTAAAAATGTACTCGCTACAACTGTAATGAAAAGAGAAATTCCTTTACTCATAAAAAAAGCACCGTAATTCATTAGGCCAAGCGTCGGTGGAATTAATAAAAACGGCATAATAGCAACGAGTGTTTCTGCTCCTAAATCGAACCATTTCACTGGAAGAACTTTTAGGCTAAGTAAAACAAGTAAGAGGAACATTCCAATCAAACTTCCTGGAATCGGAATATTTAACATTTCTTGCACCCAAGTTCCAACCATATAAAACACGTAAAGAGCAGCAATTTGGACAAGAATCTTTGTAAATTTCATGTTCATCATCCCTCATGTTTATACGATCTTCTGTTAATATCTTTATCATAGTATAAATTGTAAAAAGCTGCAATTTATCAACTTGACAGCAAAAACAGCCTATGTTATACGCTTACAACCTTGATATGACTGCATTTTCAAATGAAAATTACGTCAAAAACCTTGACCTAATATAAAAAGTTTTTATTTTCTGAATTTAAAATACTATTATTTCAATAAAATAATCTTTTTATCCTTAAACTTACATATATATAAAGTGAAACTTTAATCAATGAGATTTCCCTTATCCTTATTGATTATTAGCCCTCACCAAGCGGATTTGTACGGGATAAACAAGATAGGTGGTGAACATATGCCCAAAAAAGTTCTCATTTTTTGTGATCCTGGGATTGATGATACGATGGCTCTCCTCTTAGCATTCTTTATCGATGAAATAGAAATCGTCGGTATCGTTGCTGATTACGGCAATGTTCCCAAAAAAATGGCCGTAGAAAATGCTCATTTTTTTAATAACGAAACAAAGAATAGAAATATCAAGATATTCGGTGGTTCAGAACGTCCCCTTACTGGTGCCCCACCTGCGTTTTTTACGGATGTACATGGGAAACAGGGGCTCGGTCCAATTATTCCAAAGGTGAATGTGACTAACGGAGAAATGGAGAATTTTTTTGAAGTCATTCCTCTTATTGAACAGTATAAAGATGAATTAATCATTGTGAGTTTAGGAAGACTTACCTCCCTAGCAATTTTGTTTATCATGTGCAAACAGTTAATGAAACAAATTAAATCTTACTACGTAATGGGCGGTGCCTTTTTACATCCTGGTAATGTTACCCCTATTTCCGAAGCAAACTTTTATGGCGATCCTACTGCCGCTAATATAGTCCTTCAATCCGCAGTTAACATGTACATATACCCATTAAACGTCACTCAATACTCCATCATTACACCAGAAATGGCAGAATACATTGAGGCAAAAGGAAAAGCTCCACTTGTCAAACCGTTATTTGATCATTATTACTACGGATATTATAAAGACGCCCTACCACATTTAAAGGGGAGCCCCTTCCATGACACAATGCCAATACTCGCTTTATTTGATAACTCTATGTTCACATATCATAAATCACCTATTGTTGTCATGACAGAATCCTCTGCACAAGGAGCAAGCATAGGGGAATTTCGCTCTCTAGTGAACCAGAAGCCATTTATTGATTGGCCGGTTCATCAAATCGCAATTGATTTTGACTATAACCGCTTCTTCAAACATTTCATGTCACTTATGACGGGTGAACAATTTTAGCATAAAAAAACAGACCGTGATTTCTCACGGTCTGTCGTTTATTTTCTACAATTATCGTTTGATGTTATAGAAAGATTTGATACCATCGTAAACAGCGATTTCGCCTAGTTCGTCTTCGATGCGTAATAATTGGTTGTACTTAGCAATACGGTCAGTACGGCTCATAGAACCAGTCTTGATTTGGCCAGCGTTAGTTGCAACTGCGATGTCAGCGATTGTAGCATCTTCAGTTTCACCAGAACGGTGAGATACAACTGCTGTGTAACCAGCACGTTTAGCCATTTCGATAGCTTCGAAAGTCTCAGTTAAAGTACCGATTTGGTTAACTTTAATTAAGATTGAGTTAGAGATACCTTTTTCGATACCTTCAGCAAGTTTTTGAGTGTTAGTTACGAATAAATCGTCACCAACTAATTGTACTTTATCACCGATACGCTCAGTTAATAATTTGTGACCATCCCAGTCGTTTTCGTCTAAACCATCTTCGATAGAGATGATTGGGAAGTCTTTGCAAAGCTCTTCATAAAAATCAACCATTTCTGCAGAAGTTAAGCCAGTACGGCCTTCGCCTGCAAGGTCATATTTACCAGTTTCTTTGTTGTAGAACTCAGAAGAAGCAACGTCCATTCCTAAGAATACGTTCTCGCCAGCTTTGTAACCAGCTTTTTCGATAGCTTCGATGATTACTTCTAAAGCTTCACGGTTAGAACCAAGGTTTGGAGCGAATCCACCTTCGTCACCTACTGCAGTGTTAAGACCTTTGTCATGTAATACAGCTTTAAGTGCATGGAATACTTCAGCACCCATACGGATTGATTCTTTGAATGTTGGAGCACCAACTGGTAAGATCATGAACTCTTGGAAGTCAACGTTGTTATCAGCGTGAGAACCACCGTTGATGATGTTCATCATTGGAGTTGGTAATTGTTTTGCATTGAATCCACCAAGGTAACGGTATAATGGAAGACCTACGAAGTCAGCTGCTGCGTGAGCTACTGCCATAGATACACCAAGGATAGCGTTAGCGCCTAGTTTACCTTTGTTTGGAGTGCCATCTAATTCGATCATAGCACGGTCGATACCAGCTTGGTCAGTTACATCGAAACCAGCGATTTCTGGAGCAATAATTTCGTTAACGTTGTTTACTGCGTTAACAACACCTTTACCAAGGTAACGAGATTTGTCACCGTCACGTAATTCTACTGCTTCGTGCTCACCAGTAGATGCACCACTTGGTACGATAGCGCGTCCGAAAGCGCCGCTTTCTGTGTAAACTTCTACTTCTACAGTTGGGTTACCACGAGAGTCAAGGACTTCGCGAGCATAAACATCAATAATTGTTGACATAATAAATTCTCTCCTTTTTATATAAGCAAATTATTTAATAATTGTTTTACCTGTCATTTCTTTCGGTTGTTCCACATTTAAAAGTGTAAGCATTGTTGGAGCGATATCTCCTAAAATACCACCTTCACGAAGCTCTACATCATTTTTTGTAACGATGAAAGGAACCGGGTTAGTTGTATGAGCTGTCATAGGACCGCCATCAGCAGTTAACTCCTGATCAGCATTACCATGGTCAGCAGTAATAAGTGCTACACCATCTTTTGCAAGAATCGCTTCTACAACTTTTCCTAAACATTCGTCAGTTGCTTCTACTGCTTTAATTGTTGGTTCCATCATCCCAGAATGGCCAACCATATCACAGTTCGCAAAGTTAAGAATGATAACATCATGTTTATCATTTTCGATTTCATTTACTAAAGCGTCCGTTACTTCGTAAATGCTCATTTCAGGTTTCAAGTCATACGTTGCAACCTTTGGTGAGTTAATTAAGATACGTTCTTCTCCTGGGAATTCAGCTTCACGACCACCGCTAAAGAAGAATGTAACGTGCGGATACTTTTCAGTTTCCGCGATGCGAAGTTGCTTTAATCCCGCTTGCGCAACAACTTCACCTAAAGTGTTATCAAGGTTCATTGGCTTGAATGCCACGTATCCATCTACAGTTTCACTGAAGTGTGTCATACATACGAATTCTGGAATGTGAGGTACTTTTTCACCACGATCGAACTCACGGAAGTCTTCGTTTGTAAATACACGAGCAATTTGAATTGCACGGTCTGGACGGAAGTTATAGAAGATAACTGCATCATCATCATTGATTGTTGCAACTGGCGTGTTATCTTCGTTAATAATTACAGACGGCAATACGAATTCATCATAGATACCGTTCGCATAAGAGTCTTCTACACACTCTTCTGCTGATTTATAAGTAGGGCCTTCACCATTCACCATAGCACTGTAACATTTTTCTACGCGATCCCAACGCTTGTCACGGTCCATAGAGTAATAACGACCAGAGATAGTCGCGAATTGTCCTACTCCTGTTTCTTTAATTACTTCATTCGTTGCATCGATATAACCTTTTGCTGTTTGTGGTCCAACATCGCGGCCGTCTAAGAATGCATGGATATAAACTTTCTCCACGCCTTCTTTTGCTGCTAAGCGAAGAAGAGCAAACATATGGTTCATGTGACTGTGCACACCACCGTCAGAAAGTAAACCGAATAAATGAAGTGCAGTACCTTTTTCTTTTACGCTTTTAATTGCATTTTGAAAAGTTTCGTTCTTATCGAACTCGCCTTCACGAATTGCAACGTTAACGCGTGTTAAGCTTTGATATACTACGCGGCCAGCACCGATATTTAAGTGACCAACCTCAGAGTTACCCATTTGACCTTCTGGAAGACCTACTGCCTCGCCACAAGCTGTAAGCGTTGTGTGAGGGAATTTGTTCCAGTAACCATCAAAATTAGGTTTCTTAGCTTGTGCTACAGCATTCCCGTAAGTTTCTTCACGAAGTCCGAAACCGTCAAGAATGATTAAAGCTGTTGGCTTTCTCATTTTACCGCCCCCAGAAGACCTAAGAACGAAGCAGGCTCTAAGCTAGCACCGCCAACTAAAGCGCCGTCGATGTCAGATTGTGCCATATACTCTTTAATGTTTTCTGGTTTTACGCTACCGCCGTATTGGATACGAACAGCTTCTGCAGCTTCTGGAGAAACAGCTTCTGCAACAACTTTACGGATGTGCGCACATACTTCGTTTGCATCTGCAGAAGAAGAAGATTTACCTGTACCGATAGCCCAGATTGGCTCATAAGCGATAACAGTTGCTTTAACTTGCTCTTCTGTTAAACCTGCAAGTGCTTTTGTCACTTGACCTGCTACTAGATCAAATGTTTTTCCGCTTTCGCGCTCTTCTAAAGTCTCACCACAACATACGATTGGTGTTAAACCATGTTCAAATGCTGCGATAGTCTTTTTGTTTACTGACTCATCTGTTTCAGCAAACATTTCACGACGCTCAGAGTGGCCAAGTACTACATAGCCAACTTTTAAGTCGCTAAGTGCTACTGGGCTAATTTCGCCAGTGAATGCACCATTTTTTTCGAAGTGCATGTTTTGTGCACCTACTTGTAAGTCAGTCCCTTCAGTTGCTGCTACAAGGCGCTCTAAGAATAGAGCTGGAGAGCAAACTACTGCATCAACAGCTGAAGCTGCTGGGATTTGACCTTTAACTTCCTCTACGAAGCTAACTGCTTCTGATAGAGTTTTATTCATTTTCCAGTTACCTGCGATAATTGGTTTACGCATGCTTTGCACCGTCCTTTTTCTTTGGCTGCTACTTATTTGTCGTTAAGACAAACTACACCTGGAAGCTCTTTACCTTCCATGAATTCTAATGACGCACCGCCGCCAGTAGAAATGTGGCTCATTTTATCAGCCATACCGAATTTTTCAACAGCTGCTGCAGAGTCACCACCGCCGATAACAGAGTATGTATCTTCTGCATCTGCTAATGCTTGTCCTACTGCTTTTGTACCTTCTGCGAATGGAGTCATTTCGAATACACCCATTGGTCCATTCCATACAACAAGCTTAGAATTTTTAATTACATCTGCATAAATTTCACGTGTTTTAGGACCGATGTCCACGCCTTCCCAGTTAGAAGGGATAGAGTCGATACCAACGATTTTAGTTGTTGCAGTTTCAGAGAATTCCTCAGTGATTACAACATCAACTGGCATGTAGAAGTTTACGCCTTTTTCTTTTGCAAGTTGCATAAATTCTTTAGCTAGTTCGATCTTGTCGTCTTCACATAGAGATAGACCAATTTCATGACCTAAAGCTTTAACGAATGTGTAAGCAAGTCCACCACCGATGATTAAGTTATCTACTTTGTCTAATAGATGACGAATTACACCGATTTTATCTTTTACTTTCGCACCACCGATGATAGCTGTAAATGGACGTTCTGGGTTAGAAAGTGCTTTACCAAGTACATCTAACTCTTTTTCCATTAATAGACCAGATACTGCTGGTAGGTAGTCTGCGATACCTGCTGTAGAAGCGTGAGCACGGTGAGCTGCACCGAATGCATCGTTTACGAAGATGTCAGCAAGTGCTGCAAATTCTTTCGCAAGTTCTGCATCGTTCTTTTCTTCGCCCGCATAGAAACGTACGTTTTCAAGAACTAATACGTCGCCTTCGTTCATTGCTGCAACCATTTCTTGTGCAACTGGTCCGAATGCTTCGTCCGCTTTTTTAACGTCTTTACCAAGAAGCTCGCCTAAGCGTGCTGCTACTGGAGTTAAACGCATTTCTTCTACTACTTGACCTTTTGGACGGCCTAAGTGACTTGCTAAAATAACTTTCGCACCTTGCTCTACTAAATATTGAATTGTAGGAAGAGCTGCACGGATACGAGTTTCATCTGTAATTTTGCCTTCTTTCATAGGTACGTTGAAATCAACGCGGCAAAATACACGCTTACCTTTTAAATCTACGTCACGAATTGATTTTTTGTTCATTGGATTTCCCTCCGACTACTAGTTAGGATTGACAAAACCCACTCAAAAGCTTAACACATTTGCTTTTAAAACGAAAGAAGAGAGAGAGGGAACAAACCCTCTCCCTCGTTTTGTCATTGATAACTTATATAATTAAGAATTAAAGACCTTTTGAAGTCATGTAAGCTGCTAGGTCTACTACGCGGTTAGAGTAACCAGTTTCGTTATCGTACCAAGAAAGTACTTTAACCATGTTACCTTCCATTACCATTGTAGATAATGCATCGATTGTAGAAGAAGCTGTACATCCGTTATAGTCGATAGATACTAATGGCTCTTCGCTGTATCCAAGGATACCTTTTAATTCGCCTTCAGCTGCTGCTTTGAATGCTGCATTTACTTCTTCAACTGTTACTTCTTTGTCAAGTTCAACAACTAGGTCAACTAGAGAAACGTTAGCAGTTGGAACACGTACAGCGCCACCGTTTAATTTACCTTTAAGTTCTGGTAATACTAATGCTACAGCTTTAGCTGCACCAGTAGATGTTGGGATCATGTTTTCAGCTGCTGCACGAGCACGACGTAAATCTTTGTGTGGTAAGTCTAAGATTTGTTGGTCGTTAGTGTAAGAGTGAATTGTTGTCATCATTCCGCGTTTTACGCCGAATTTTTCGTTTAATACTTTAGCGAATGGAGCTAGACAGTTTGTAGTACAAGAAGCGTTAGATACTACGTTGTGGTTAGCTGCATCGTATTGTTCGTGGTTAACACCCATAACTACAGTGATATCTTCGTCAGAAGCTGGAGCTGAGATGATAACTTTCTTAACTGATCCACCTAAGTGTTTCTCAGCGTCTGATTTTTTAGTGAAACGGCCAGTAGATTCTACTACTACTTCTACTCCGTAGTCGCTCCATGGTAATTGAGCTGGGTCACGCTCAGCGATAACTTTAATTTCTTTACCGTTAACAACGATGCTGTTTTCGTTAGCAGATACTTCTGCATTTAAAGTTCCGTGAACTGTGTCATATTTTAAAAGGTGAGCTAATGTTTTAGCATCTGTTAAGTCGTTGATTGCTACTACTTCTACCTCAGAGTTGTTAAGAGCTGCGCGGAATACGTTACGTCCGATACGTCCAAATCCATTAATACCAATTTTAGTCATTTGAATTTCCTCCTTGGGGGATTATATTAAAGGGTAAAACCCTTTGTTAACTGTTTTGCTGCACCTTCATCTGTAATTAGAATTGAAGTGTGCCCTTGTTTAATTACAGCCTGTATTGCTTTTGCCTTTGAAGAACCTCCAGCGACTGCAACAACGTGAGATACATTTTGTAAGTCCTCTAGTTGCATACCAACTGTTCTTACTTTATGAACAACATTTCCTTCTTCATTAAAGTAGTAACCGAAAGCTTCGCCAACCGCTTCGCTTGCCTGAATCTTTAACCAATCTGCTTCTGAAGTACTTCTGCGACGTGCCATTGTTAACGCATCACCTATTCCATGAATGACGATATTGGAAGATCGAATCAACTCAAGAACTTCTTTCACGGAAGGCTCTGTCACAATAGACGCATATGCTTCGCTACTAACATGGTCTGGAACATACAATAAGCGATAATTACTCATCGTATTTTGCGCCATCTTGGCACAAATGGTATTGGCTTCTAATTCAACACCTTCTCCAATTCCACCACGTGCTGGGACAAATAGCATATGTAAATCTTTGCAATCAAGCTGCATCATGTCCGCAGCAGCAGCTAGCGTAGTTCCTCCAGCCACAGCAACGATATTATTCGCTGTCAGACGGTCTTTTATACAAGTCACACAAGCACGGCCCATCTCCAGTTTGACCCAAGGTGATTCATCACTATCACCAGGGACAACGAAAACTTCATCCAAGTCTAATGTTTCCTTAAGTTGCTTTTCTAAAACCTTTAACCCGGAAATTTCTTTCATAAAGTCTTCCAAAGCAAGAACTAAAGCTGTTCCTTCTTCTGTCAAAGTCATTCCAGAAGAAGCGACGTGAACTAAGTTTTGTTCTTTCAAAACTTGAACTTCACTTCGCAATACTCGTTCTGTCATACCGAGACTTGCTGATAAGTTTCTTCTTCCAATCGGCTGCATGAGCCTAATGTATTGAAGAATTTGCATTCTCGTTTGCATAACAGGTAGCAGATCAGGTAATAATTTTTTTGTATTCTGAATCCATGAGCGCATATCTTTTCTCCTCACTACATCGGTTCATTTTCCCTCGTGGTCACTTTACGTCCCATAGTGACATTTTGTGTCCCACATAGGTTAAAAAAATAATCCCTGCTACGTGTATTATTGTAACAGGAGATAGAAACTTATTCAACTCTTAACTGCATTCTTTATATAGTTTATTATGACACCTTTGTGAATGTTACCATATTCTACTTGTTTTCCGTCCATTTCTACAACCGGAATCATTAAGTGATATTTTTCTAAAAGGTCATTATCTTCATATATATCTATTTCCTCGATTTGAAAAGAATATTCACATTGTACTTCCTGTAAAACTTGTTTCGCCTTCACGCAAAGGCCACAGTCTTTTTTAGTATACAGTACAACTTTCATCTTCTTCACCTATCCGATCGTTTTTCGTAATGACGAAGCTGGGATATGCATTTGTTCTCTATACTTCGCCACTGTTCTTCGAGAAATAACAATTTCATGCTCTTCTTCTAATAATTTTGAAATCTTTTGATCTGAAAGTGGCTTTTTCTTATCCTCTGCCCCAATTAGCGTTTGAATAAATTGTTTTACACGTTTTGTAGAAACTGCTTCATCTTCAGTCGTTGAAACGGCATTGCTAAAGAACGATTTCATCTCAAATAAACCGTGTGGTGTTTGCACATATTTATTTCGCGTCGCACGACTAATTGTCGATTCATGCACACTTAACTCTTCCGCTACCTCTTTTAAAGCGAGAGGTCTTAAATACTCTGGACCTTTCCAGAAGAAATCACGTTGTTTTTCCATAATAATAGTCATTACTTGCAGCAATGTCTGTTTTCTCTGCTTCAAACTGCGCATAATCCACTGCACATGCTGATACTTTTCTGATACGTAAGATGCTACTTCACTTTCACTATTATTAAGAAGCGCACTATATTCAGAGTGAATTTCAATTCTCGGCATATTTCTCTCATTCATTTGTAAAACGAGGCGATCGCCATCTTTTTTCACCGCCATATCAGGCACAATATAAAGTGGTTTATCTGAAGAAAACGCAAGACCTGGTTTTGGTTGTAATGACGTTATACAATTTACCGCACTCTGTAATTCCTCATTACTACATTTCAACACTTGAACGAGCTTTCGCCAATCTTTCTTCACAAAATAAGCGAAATGATCTTCTACAACCTCTTCTGCTAATCCATTTCGCCTTTGTAAGCGCTTCAATTGTAAGGTTAAACATTCCTGAATATTACGCGCCCCTACCCCTGCTGGCTCCAGTGATTGGACAAGCTCTACAGAACGGTCGACTACATGAATATGTGCAGAAAGGAGCTCTGCTAACTCTTCATTCGTTTCTTGTAAATATCCATTTCCATCCATGTTCATAATAATGAAAGAAGCTACTTTTCGCTCTTCTTCATCTATTTTATAATACTGTATTTGATTTAATAAATGTTGCTGAATCGTTGTAGAATCCACACTGTAGATTTCCATCTGATTCTCGACTTGTTTGCTGGTACTTTTACTGTTGTTAGAGCTCTTTTTCTTCTCCCTCTCAAAACCACCTAACTCAATAAGGGGATTCTCTAACGATTGCTCATACAAAAACTCCGATAATTCTTGTACATTATACTGGAGCATTGTAATCGCTTGCCTTAACTCTTGTGTCATTGCCAAACGTAAGCTTTGTTCTTGTAAAAGACTTGCCTTCAAACTAATCTCCCCCTTGTTTCTATTGTACAATAAGTTTGGTAAAAGGAGAATCCTCACGCAGACACCCATTCCAAAATATTATTAATTTATATGTATTAATGAGATTTACAACTTACAACCGAAATTTGAATAATATTGAAAGAAAATAATAAAGTGAAACTTTAATCAGTGGGGGGTTTTGTCCATCCCCACTGATTATTAGCCCTTACCAATCGGGCTTTTACGGGCAGTCCGATCCCCACCTAACTTCTTTGCTTCCGCTGAATTTTGAGGTGGGGGTCTTACTGCCCGTTAATGCGGGATAAACTTTTTTATAACCACATACTAATAGTAACTCTTAATTTTATATATAACAACATTAAATTTCTCTCTGTTCAATTCCAAAATAAAAAGAGCAGTTTAGGTATAGTGACGCTTCACTATGCCTAACTACTCTTTTATGATTTTTATTAAGGAAGAAACCTTTTATTCAACGCTAAGGAACTTTGATTCCTAATTACATAGGAATCATAGAGATAATCATTTGATTCACTAGACGCTCCTTGAATTCCCCTCATCTCTTCCACAGACAACTCAACTATTTTTTTCACGCTTCTCTCGCCACTACTATCCATCATTTTTTGTTTTCTTTTCGAAAAAAATCTCATTATTTATTCCCCCCTACAATTAATTATTTTTTAACAATTGACTAAATTTAAGGCTCTTACCACTTCTTAACACGCCTTTCGGATAGACCTTTGCTGCAAACATAGCAATTAAGCTGATACTAGCTACTAATACAACTATAGATGTAATAATTTCTAAACTCCCAACGGATCCATTAATAATCCTAACTACCATACTGATTGGAGCTGTAAACGGTACATATGATGTCACTCTTGATACTAACCCTTCAGGGTTATCAAGTACTACTAATAACTCCACCACTAAGCTTCCCATCAATATAAGAGTAATTGGCATCGTTGTTCCAGATAATTCTTCTGGCCTGCTTACCATAGAACCAAACACTGCGAAAAGTGCCGCATAAACGAAGTAACCGAGAACAAAATATAACAAGAAATATGCAGCATGCTCACCTGTAATCATATTTACATCAATATTCACTCCAAAAAACGAATCCGATACCTTGAAAATTCCAGATTTAATATATAGCGCCATACTAAGGAAGAAAATAAATAACTGTGTCAAACTAGCAAGACCGACTCCTAATATCTTCCCAAAGACCATGTGAACAGGCGACACCTTCGTTACCATCACTTCCATAACACGCGACGCCTTCTCTGACGCTACCGCTGTAGCAATCGCATTTCCATACGAAGTAATTGCTAAGTACATAATCGCTACTAATAAATACACCAGTAAGAATGAGCTTGTTTCTTCGTTATTTAAGTTTTGCTTTTTCGCTTGCACGTTCATCGTCAGTGATTTCACAGCCTCTTCTGATAACTGTTGTTTAACTACCGCACTTTGAAAATACTGATTTTGTACAAATACCTGCGCACTTTGAATCAACTTAGGATTATCCACCTTCATAAAGTAATCTAATACTGGTTCAGCACCCGCACCCTCTTTTAATATAAAGAGCGCTTCGACTTTCTTATCTAACAAATCTTGCTTATATTGATTTAATTTTGTTTTATCACCTAAAGACCAATCCCATTCTGGAAGAGCTTTACTAAGATTAGATTGATCCAAAGTAACATTAGGTGCTTCGGAAATAAATACAACTTTTGCTTTTTCTTTCTCTCCAGAAAACTTTTGTACTAAAGTTGGAAAGGAGAATAAGAATATCCCTCCCCCTATTAATAACAATGTCATCCCAATAAATATTTTCGTCCTCACACGATCCCAATACGTTTGCCCTAAAACAATCCAGAAATTCCTCATTACTTATGCACCCGCCTTTTCAACAAAGATTTGATGTAAAGAAGGTTCTTTAATAGAAACATCTCGGATATATTGTTTAGTTTTAATATCTTCAAGCAGCGAAAATGCATCCTCTCCATCATTAACTTTAATCATGAACGTACGATTAACTTTTTCAAAATTGAAATTTTTCTTCTTAAGAATAGGTTCAATATCCCCTTCCGTTTGCAACGTCATATATTTGTATTGATAACTTTTCTTAATATCTGACAAGGCACCCGATAATACAAGTTGACCATTTTTCATAATACAAATTTCCTCACAGAACGTTTCTACACTGTCCATTTGATGACTACAGAAGATAATCGTTTTTCTTTGCGCGATTAACTCGAGCACAACATTTTTTAACATCTCTGCATTTACAGGATCCAATCCACTAAATGGTTCATCTAGTATGATGAATTCCGGATTATGCAATATCGCTGAAATCAATTGGATTTTTTGTTGATTTCCCTTTGACAATTCCTCTGTTTTCTTCTTTAAATGTGGTGTCATTTCTAATTTTTCTAGCCATTGTAACGCATGCCTTTTTGCAAGATTAGCTGGCATTCCTTCTAACTTGCCGAAATACACCAATTGCTCCACTACATTCATTTTCGGGTATAATCCACGCTCTTCTGGTAAATAGCCAATAGATAGGTCTTTCTTTGAAAAAGGGCGATTATTCCATAGAATTTGGCCGCTATCCGGTTTGATTAAATCTAAGATCATACGAATCGTTGTCGTCTTACCAGCACCATTTCGGCCCAGCATCCCTAAAATTCCACCTTCTTCTACACGTATATTTAAATCATTAACGGCTTTATATTCACCAAATGTTTTATTTAATCCTTGAATTTCAAATGCCACCCTTAACAGCTCCTTTTAGCTTTTTACGAAATAAATAACCGCCATTCCTAATACAATCCCGCCTACCATCAACAAAAACTTTTTCATAACTATTTCCCCTTTCATTTACTTGTTAAGTTGTATCTTTATCATAGACTTCTTTCTGATGCTATTGTCCGCAATCCGTACTGTATTTACCGTAAAAAAAGCGAACCACTCTTATGTGGTTCACCGCAATTTCAACAGATGAAGTTGATTGTATGAAAACTTCTTAAATGTTATTATAAAAATATTCAGAAATTAAATGATGTACCTACAAAGAGAGGTGTCCAAACCGTTGCAGATACAACGTAATTTCATTTTCATTTCATGTGTAACTATCCTGTATTTTTGTTTACAAGGCTATATCTTATATAAAATAAACCAACCATATAGTGGAGTTCTTATTTCTAAAACAGACTCAGCTACATACACAATAGAAAAAATTAAATCCTCCGGTTGGGCTTTTCATACGGACTTAAAAGAAGGAGATATAATCTATTCGATTAATAAAGAAAAGCCTCATTTAGGAATACTTCCTGGATATCAAAACCAATCACTAAATGCATCAGAAATACAAGTTAAAAAAGATGATATCACCCAAACTTATAAAGGAACACAACATTTCATTGATTATCGTGACAAAATCATTTCTGTATACTTCCCCTTCCTACTCGCTTTTATTTGTTTAGGGTTATCTATTTTTCTTTATACAAAGAAGCCTTTGAACCGGGAAAAATTCTTTTTGATCACGTTTCTATTCATGACTTCCTCAAGTCTTCTAATTGCAGTTGAATCTGGTAAAGGTGATTTTATCGCCCTCATTATTTTAAGTATTGTATTTCAAGGTACACCTATGTCTCTCATTTTATTGTTGAATGAATTATTTAAGAAAAAGCAACTATACGTCATTTCTATGAGATTTCTAAAAATCGACATTGCAATTGGCATTATTTTATTATCACTCTCTATTTTAATGATGTTCATTCCATTTCCCGTAGTTAATACCGATGGATTAGAACTAATTTACCTTTCAATAAATATTATCTTTTGCATATACTTTTTAATCCGTGCCTATATCAAATATCACAATACAGTACATAAACCATTTTTAAAATTAATGCTCACGATTCATTCCATTGCCTTCTTTCCGTTCGTTACACTCTATGCTCTTCCAGATGCAATATTCAGTACACCGATTCTCTCAGCAGATATTGGAGCTATGTTCCTAATCGCTCTTCCAATCGGTTATTTTTATTTAGTAGCGACTAAGCAGATTTTTGATATAGATTTTGTATTTGATCGTTTACGATATTACGCATTTCTGTCACTAATCCCAACTCTATTAATTGCAATCATTACGAGCTGGAGCATTTATTACAAAGACAATTTTCTCTCTCGACTGCTGCAAAGTTTTATTATTATTTTCCCGTTAAACATTCTATTTCTCATATTAAAAGAAAGATTAGATTTTACATTCCGTAATCACCTCTTTCGGACTAAAACAAACTTATACGTAAACATTGAACAGTTTACCGCACAGCTATCATCTATTATGAAAACAGAAGAGTTAGAGAAAAAATTCACTAATGAAATCGTTTCGATGTTGAAACCTTCTTTTGTTCAATTTGTTCAATATGATATGAAAGACAACACATATACACAATGCAACGGATATGGACAAACGAAAGATTTCACACTTTCTAAAAAGAAAAAATGGAGTATGGCAGCATTACTAATTAATGATTTATTAGAGGATGATGGATGCATCGGTATTTACTTATACTCTACTAAACATATAAAGCACTACATCTGGATTGGAACAAAAGTGAATAATATTAAATATAATACGCATGAAAAATCATGGTTCATCACTGTCACGACATACGTCCGTCTTATTTACGAAAACTTGTATACCATTAATGAAATTATTCATTCTCTAGAGCAGGAGAGTTTAGAATCCAAAACAAATTCTGCAAGCTTATCACGCCTACTCTTTCAAATTTCTGAACAAGAAAGGCGCCGACTCGCTTCAGATTTACACGACTCTGCATTACAAGATCAAATCGTATGGTACCGCAAACTAGACTCTTTACTAAAAAACAAATCCGTTCCACTAGAATTAAAAAATGAACTAAAAAAAATCCACTTCGGTATGCACGATGTAATACAACAAATTCGCGACACATGTAATGAATTGCGTCCATCACTTTTATCAGATGCTGGTTTAATTGGTGCATTAAGAGAATTGCTAGCCCAAACACAATTACGTGTGCAGTTTCAAATTCAATTTGATCACGAATCAATTCAAGAACATCATTACGATTTTGACAAAATTTTATCTTTATATCGTATCATTCAAGAACTACTAACAAACGCAGATAAACATTCCGAGGCAACCATCGTATCGATTTTTTTATGGGAAGAGAATAACTGTATTTTCCTAGACTACCGAGACAACGGCAAAGGTTTTAATATAGACACTCCCTACTCTCCTAATCAGCATATGGGACTTTCCGGTATAAAAGGAAGGCTTCAATCAATTGGTGGAGAAATACATATAGTATCCGAAGCTAAAAAAGGACTTCAAATAAACATTACAGTTCCGAGGTGGTAAATAATGATTCGAGTATTAATCGTAGATGATCATCAAATTGTAGGCGAAGGAACAAAGAACATGATTGAATTAGAAGAAGATATGCAAGCAGAATATATTTTAAATGAACAGGAAGCACTTATAAAAAGTGACGCTACACCTTTTGACGTATACCTCTTAGATATGAATATGCCCAATTGTAGTGGTATTGAACTCGCCCAGAAAATATTACATATTCAAACAGATGCAAAAATCATTTTATATACAGGTTTTGAATACGTATCCCAATTCAATTTATTAATAAACTCTGGTATCAGCGGCATTATTAGTAAATCAGCTTCTCAACAAGAGCTATTAATGGCAATTCGTGCAGCTGTAAACGGATATACTTTACTTCCTATTTCGTTATTACGTCAACTACGTAAAGACGATATAATGACTCAACAACTTGAAAATAAAACCGCTCTTCTTACACAAAAAGAATTAGAAATCTTAGAATCCGTCTCTAAAGGAAGTAGCAATAAACAAATTGCTGATGAACTGTACATGAGTTCAAGAGCTGTAGAATACAACCTAACAAAAATCTTCAAAAAATTAAAAGTAGGATCACGCTCCGAAGCTTTAACAGAAGCAATGAGACAAGGCATTTTGAAAGTACACATATAAAATGAGACTTCCATCAGTTTGTTTTGTTTAACCCTCAAATAATGAGATAAATAAAAAAGTCCTAACCTACAAAACGTAAGTTAGGACTTTTTGACGCGCCCAGAGGGATTCGAACCCCCGGCAGACGTGGTACCGGAAACCACCCGTTAATTTTTACGTGAAATATCAGTAAAAACAAGGTATTTCCTTATATATAATGTAGAAATAATCTTTTTAGACATGAACATACAACGTTATGTATGCTTGTATCTTTCGATTATAAAGGCTTATGTACCTTTTTACAATAGCGATTAATATACCGCCCGTCTTCGACTGAAAATCATATTGTGTATTGTCAGAATACCCTACAAGGCAAACTAAGAGGGGCGTCCCCCGTGGTGAGGGGTCTTTACCTTTATTCGATTAAATTTATACGTATATTTTGTATGGAATGGATTCTTCAAGAAGGTTTGTTGACGAAGAAGTAATTAACGAAGAATTGAATATTAATAATCAAAATGAAGCAATCCAAACAAAGAAAATAATTCAGAAACTAGAAAAGGTTTTGATACAAAGTTATGAAACAAATTGAATGTTGATTTAAAGGGATTCAGTAACAGTGACAAATATTGTTTCATAAACGATGGAGTTTTGAAACAATACAACAGTATTAGATAGTAATGGTTATAATGTGGGGTAGGATATGGAGTATAATAACGAGATGCAATCTGCCCAACGCTATAATGCATTGCTTACGCTTCGGTTGCAATAGACAGTAATAAACTACAGGCATAAGCGTCCTGCCGTGCGATAACGTGCCCTGTCCTTGTCCACACTATAATAAAGTAATAGCATTTGGAATGGCGGGTTATACGCGATGCCGGGGCGTTTAAATACACGCCTTTTCGAATTATACCACCCTTCAATTTACATACCCCCTGTTATTACGATGCCCCTATTAATTTGCGGTGACCTTGCAACGACTTCGCGAAGACAGGGCGGGGATATGATGCACCGCCCCTTTAATTTTAATAACAAAAAACTTGCATATTAATATTGGATAAATGAACGACAATAGCCCATGACGGAACTTTCAGTTTATTCATCGTGTAGCGAAAAAACTAAGGAATCCCCTCTTTGAAAACGTTGATTTAACGCCAATGTATAAAATAGTGTATAACGAGAAACTAACAGAGAAATAGCAATCTATTGATATGAGTGTATTTGTTTGTATTTCAGTTTACATAACCAATGTTATAGGCAGTCATTTTGAATACGTCATTCAATTGTATGCAAATATAACTTGCAATAATTCCCGATTTCTTTCACATTTCCCTTTATTCCTACCATTCACGATTGTCTACAAATCCAGTAATAGTGCGGATTCCTCGGCTTCTTCGCACAAACATCAAATTGAAATCTGTTACGCACTTGGGAGGTTTTGCGGGGATTCGTAACGTCTATTTTAACGTGTCTAGCATCCTCATAGCGACGTTTTAACAACCCACAGACTATTAGTATTCATTTAGACACAAAAAAAAAGAGAGGAACAACCGCTATATGCCGTCGTTCCTCGTATGTACACCCTATTAAATTAAACCAACTGATTCAGCTTGTTCCAAGTGTGCCAATCGTTGCATATCTGCTTCAAGTTTCTGCTTTTGCATGTGTTCTTCGTTTGCCTTCTGTGCTTTCGCTTCCAACTCTGCCAAACGCTTCATTTTTACTTCAAGTAAATCCTGTTGTTGTCGTTCTTCACGTCGTGACGTACTGTCGCTATACGCTTGACGCATATTAAGAAATGGATTCCCAAAACTTAAGGCCGCTTCTTCTGCCTGTTGCTTTTTGCGGGCTTCTAGTTGTTGTACCGCCGTTGTTTTTTCTGCGTCGGTAAGTCCCTTGTTATAACCAATTGATAATAATTCGATTGCTGATAATCTATTCATTAATAATTCCTCCTAATTAGTATGCTTTTCGCATGTAGTTTTGTTCATATTGTCGAGTGGCGTACGGTAAGGCACCTTCATACGCCGTACCAATTTCTTGTGATGTAACATACGGTTGGTAACGGTTATCTCCATCCGCTACTGGATACGGATAAACTATTGTTGCCGTTATGTCTATTGGATTTTGACCAATACATTTCATGATGTCATCGTAAAGACTCACATCTGCAAACGTATCGTCCGCTAGTCCCTTTAATACCATTACATTCTTTAGATACTCTACTTTTGTGCGTTTAATCTCACTTGCAAGACCTTCTTGTCGGTCTTTACCCGCTTTCAGAACCGCTAATCTTTCACGTAACAGGTCGTCCCGCATTGATTTTAATTCTGATAGAAACGCACCATTAAGGCGATTCAATTCCGTTTCAACGATGGTTTTCTCTTCTAGTCGTTCATTTAACGTCCCTTGAAGACTTTCATTCCCCGACGCAATTTCGCTTTGTAAATAAGCTATTTCATCATTTAACTGCATAAGACGAATATGTAACTTATTGCGTTCCGCTGCCGTCTTTTGTACGACACTTTCCGCTTGTGCTAATACTGGTTTATTAGTTGTTGTCATAATTATTACTACCCCTTTAAAAGTGCATCAAGTTCGGCAAATATATCGTCCGTTACGCCGTCTTGTACGATGTTAAGTTGTTGTTTTTGATGAACCTCTGATACATCCGTAAGCTTCCCTTGTGTTTTCAAGTACAACTCAATGAACTTGGGAGAACGTCCTTCAATCGCCCGACGAACCAACGTATCCATGACGCTAAAATAAGCATCTGATATAAGTTTCTCTTTTAATTGACGTTCCATCTCAACCCACTCTTCAGATTTTCGCCAATTGTAGATATTCCTTCGGGAAACTCCCATATCTTTTGCGATGGCTGTTAACGTTTGCCCACTTCTTTGGCGTTCGAATACTTCGGTCAAGATTTCTAGTTGTTTCGGCGTGAGACGTCTACGTGGTTTCATCAACACCCACCCCCTTTATGTTTTACAAATGCATCTAGTAAATAAATCTCTTCAACGGAATAACCAAGACCTGTTAAAGCTTTCCATAAACGCACATTCATTAAGTCTGAAATCGCTATTTGTCCGCATTCTACTTTCTTTACTGCTGAATGACCGATAAACATTCTCTCAGCCAGTTGAGAAGACGTAACACCCTTGATTTTTCGTAAAATACCGATTGTTTTATGATTCAACGTAACTGGTATTTTCAGTTCTTTTTGTTCCATAACGTAACCCCCGTTTTTATATGTAAATTGATTTTCATTAATAGGAAAAAGGACAGATGCAACTCCTACATTACGTCTGCCCTTTTTAAGAAGGATTTGTTACCAATAGTAATAACTCTATCGGAAATGATTAGTTTGGAAGTAGCGTAAGACTTCCTCAACTAATAGGCATACTAAAGCCCTCGGATACAAGAGAAAAAAGAAACTTTTTATATTATTTGTGAAAGTAACGGATATAAAAAAAGAACCCCGCGATTCGATCGCGAGGCAAAGGAAGGAATATTGATTTACTTCAACAACAAACCGGAAAGCAACTCTTATCATTTATCTTGTAGTTTGTTGGAAATAGATAATTAATCTTTTTCTTTTAAACAAACAAGGGCGATAGCCCCAATGAGACCTTTAGGTCGAATTGTGTCTTTTATCTTTAATAACGGTTTATCGTAAGATAAACAAACTTATTCATTAAAGAAAAGATTATAAGCTAAAGCTTAATGCTAAAGCATTTTGTTTTTAATAACGTTTTATTTTTCTTTTCTTTTCTACTTATATCACAAACTAAATGATACTTTTACAAGAAACATATAAAAAGCGGAATATTAAAATATAAAACTAAACGTTGGTACGACTGAATTTATTAATAATCACAATCTTTGGGATTAAGGTCCAAATCACTTGTATACATTTATTTCCAATGTACTATTATGTGTCCTCTAGTTAGCAATCACAAATTATAGGACACATTCGCATATGACGCATTACTTCCCGAAACACTGATTCTATGCAGTATAAACTCCATTAATAATCCCAATCACAAAGGACTATGATTCTTAGAATGTTAGCGTCAAAGATAAATGCTTCTTCATTTGTAACAGGGCACCCCTATCGTGTCCTATAGAAATGTGAATAGGTAACAAGGGGCGTTACTTGACCTAACGGTCGATAGGTGACGGGCGGGGTGCTACTAAAAGAACTTAATCTTTTCTTTAAAAGAATTTAAGTTATAAAAGAATTAATAATTAATTAACGGGAAATCATATTCATGATTGAATTAGGATTTATTGCGGCTTTAATCGTCGGATTAAATGAAATGGTGAAGAGATACGAATATGTGCTAAAGCGATTACCGACCAAACAAAAAAACACCCGTTAGACGTCATATTTCGACTTCTAACGGGTGTTTTACACTTTCTAGTACATTCATATTATGAAACTCTTAAAACGAACGCTAGACACCTTAAAATTAAAAGCAATGCAAGTCCACCTTAACGTAAAATCCCTATAGCATACTACATATATTTTTATTTAAAGGTATCAAAACTTGAGTTATCCGGAACATATAAAAGTGGAGGATGAAAATTAATATAAGCAATTGCAAATTCAAAACAGATGAAAAATGGTGAAATTAAAAAGAGGATGAATGGTGTGGTAATTATTAAAGTGGAAAAATAAGATTAAAAAAAGTTTTTTTGGAAGGGCTATGATAGACAATATAAAATAAAACATAGAGTATTCATTAAAAGTTGGTGTTTACTATTAGTAAATCTATTTGTATGAGTTTTTTCTTGGTATGTCATTGATTTTCTCATTAGTTGTTTAATAGTATCAAGGAAATATCTTCCTCCAGCATCTACCGTTTTATGACAAAATATATTGTTCACTTTTATTAAAATAAGGTTAAATTCATTGACAACTTTTTTGAAAAGCACTTTATTGACAGGGGGTTTCATTATGTTGTTTCATAGAAATTGTATTGAAAAAACTGGTATTGGATGTCGGAAGATAAAAGTTAAAAAAGAAAGAATTTATACATATACCTTGTGTCTCACTTTGAAACCAAATACAATATATGTAGACGACACCACTAGAATCAATACAACATGCAACAAATTCTCTTTTTCTAAGTTGCTAGTAAATTAATATGCCGGTTGTGCAAGTTGATTGCTAATATCAGGAGATAAGAGAACTACAAAAAAGCTTACCATCTCCTACAACGGTAAGCTTCATAAAGGTGGTGAAAAATTTGATGGATACACAAACTATTATTGCATTATGTGCAATCTTCACTGTTGTACTAGGAATAGTTAAATTAGACAAGTAATCCTAGTGATTCACACCTTGGGCAAAAAGTAACCTTATTTTTGGCATATCAAGTCTCCTACAACTTGGTATGCTTTTTTCTTTGTTAAGTAAAGATATTTACGTCAATATTAAGTATCCAATACGAATAATTAACACTGACAGCTACCTACCGTCTACGTTGCAACTAGTCAGTTTACGTTACAAACAGTCAGTCTAAGCATTCAAACTATGTTTACTAGGGTAATACCCTAAGTCTTACATTCATTATACGGTCTATGCTTCCCTTTTTTCAAGTCTTACATATAAGAACTTCTTAATAGTAGTAAACTAGTTTATACAGAAAATCCCTATCATTAAGCTATTCTTCCCTTCACATAACCCTCAATATACTAGCCTTACCAATATTTTATTATCTTCCCTTTTTTATAACACCAAGATTCGCATTCTGACACTATTAACTTTTAATTTACGTACCATTGCTAATCTTCTTCTAGCCTTTTTTGTTATACCAATTTGCTAGTAGTTTAAGCACGATTGCTACGATTAGTACGATTGTTGTCGCAATTCCAACGTAATCAACTAATACTGGTGTTTTATAACTTGTTGTAGATGTTACCAAGATAAGAAACAACGTTAGAACAAGTAATTCACTATCTTGTCTTAGTGGCTTAATATTTATTCTCTCTGTCTTTCTTCTCATTTCTTCACCTTCTTATTTGCTGATTTTTCACCCGAACCTGTTACAGGATACGTCACCCCATCTGTTTCTCTCCACCCCTTCCAAACTCTATCATTATACCGTTTCTTTGCCCTTAATTCCGCACTTTGTTTCTCTTTAGTACTCATTGGTTTACTACTATTCTTTTTAGGTTTCAGTATATATTTAGCCTGTGCCTTCTCTAATCTCTCTTTTGCTTCCCAATACGCTTTATTTTTCTTACTTACTAACCTACCCGAACCATTCTTCTTACTCATAGTTCTTCATATCCCCCTGATAATTCATAATCTACATATCGTATAAATCCCGTTCTTCTCTACCATCGTTATTATTAGTAATAACTTTTTAGAAATCTTTTAAATTCACTTGACTTTACGGTCTTCAAACTGACAGTCGGCTGAACGGTGGACAACGGCTGGGCATAATATACCCGGTGCAAACACTTTTACAGTGAAACAACGAGTATATTTGATACTGACGTGCCGTATGTCACGTATTGAATCCGTATGTATCACCTTGTTAATATTGACCTTTCGTCATAGTTATCTTTCTATATTCATTGTGTCTGACAAATGCCATGAATACTTATATCTTATAACTAACCCTGCACCATAATGCAAGACAACCCACCCAGTCACGCTTCTTTTGGAGGTTTATTCCCTCAACAGGCATCAATAGACTTATGATTCCTATAACGTTCCTACTAGTCGTTAACAAGGCAAACGACGTTACTTGTAGGCAACGGACGAACTACACATTCCTCATGTGCTAGGCGTATACTAGTACCCCCCGCATCGGCTTCGACAAACCATTTCAGTTTTTAACGTGGTTTCAGGCAATTCCACATTCGGAATTAACGCACACCTACGCTTCTAATCATCTAAAAAAGGCAATAAGAAACTACGCCCCTTGCTATCCATTTTTCAAAAATGGTATAATACAAGTGCTAGGTATGCGGAACATCCGCTATTTAGTTTTAATTTGATTCTTTAAATTTCGGGCTACCTATTCGCACTAGGTAGCTTTTTCCTTTGTTCTAAACCTCTAAATCATCGTTATCACTAGCTTTCATATACTGTTCAACTACGTGAGTATCTGAATAACTTAGATATACTTGCGTGGTCGATAAATCACTGTGACCCAAAATAAGACTTAATGTTCGTATATCTCCACCATTTTTTAAAAAGTTAACGGCAAAAGTGTGGCGTAAACTATGTGGTGAACATCTACATTCTTTCGTTAAACTTGCTTCCTTCCCGTAATAGTTCATTCTTTTTCGTATATGGTCAGGATTCAAAGGGTCACCAAACGAGTTAACAAATACAGATGTTCCTAGTCCTTCAAAATACTCTCCTGTTTCTGTTACTAGTTGGGCTAATTCATTTTGAACTTTTTTAGACATCGGAATTACTCGACTCTTTCGGTTCTTGTTTTTTCTACCCGGTAATAAAATAACTCCATTATCAAAGTCAACATCATCAATTTCCAAGGCGTTAATTTCGTTAATACGCAAACCACATTTAAGCATCACTAACATAGCTACATAATCCCTATATCCCGCATAAGAGGTCTTATCAACCATTGCAAATAGACGTTTTATTTGATTGTCGGTCAAAGTATAAATTTTTTGTTCATCGACTTTTAATTTTCTAACACCCATCACGGGATTGTTTTCGATAACCGTTTCTTTTTCTAAACGATTAAAAATCGCCCTAATAGCAGACAAACGAATATTAACCGTTACAGGCGATAACTTTCTAATTTTCAATAGATGATTCACATATTTCCTTATATCTTCTTTCGTAACTTCGGTAATGAGTTGACGATTAATAACATTAATGAACTCCGACCAAAACATTCTATAATCGCTTATAGTACGTTCTCTGTATCCTTCTGACACATAAATATCCATAACACGTTCTAACGCCCTATTAACCGTAATAGAAGGCTTAAAAAGAACGATATCTGTATCGATGTCACGACGCTTTCCAATCGCACGTCTTTTAACTCTTTTCATAACGAAAAAACCCCCTGTACACGATTATTTCTAATCACATACAAGGGGTTTCCCTAATCTTACTACTATTTTTTCTACGTGTTATTAACGTTATTGAGTGACACTTACTTAATATCATAAACCTTTCCGTTTTAGACTAGAACGTGTCATAGTAACGCTAAATATATGACGTTTATCCAAAAGGTTTCGCAAAGGAATGTAGATATAGTAAGGCTTTCGCGGTATATAACGCACCCAGAGGGATTCGAACCCCCGGCAGACGTGGTACCGGAAACCACCGCTCTATCCGACTGAGCTATGGGCGCATGATTATAGAAAACACTTCATTTTCTTCTCATAATAATAGCAATAAAATCCATTTAAATCAATAAAAATATCCCCGTAATACCTTATGCATCTTAGCTAAAAGCATATAAAATCCATTCCACCCCTAAATTTTCCAATCATAAATTCTCCCCAACTCACAAATTATAATCTTTGAATTGATATTCCAAAGGGGGCTTCATTCAATGACTGTAATTACAAAATTAAAGCAGACTGTTTCTGGATTAAAAAGTGCCCAAGCTAGCTTAGAGGGATTCGCTCTTGATACGGATAACCAACAAGCTAAGCAACTTTTCCAAACAGCTGCGCAGCAAACACAAACGATTATCGATTCTTTAAACCCACGTGTTGAAGAAGTCCAACAAGAAGAACCACAATACTCACAGCAATAACGAACCAATCTTGCTGTGAAATAGAAAAAGGATGATATGCAGTCATCCTTTTTCTATCACATTACATATTGCAATAGAAATGGAATGATAATTATGCGAAAACTCGGCCTCATAACCGCATTATTTGCACTTCTATTTAGCTCTTTTACCGGATGTGATAATAGTCCTTTAGATAAAAAAGTGAAAGAAGAAGCAAAACGAACGGAGAAAGAAAAAGGTCCAAAGTTAACAAAGACGAGTACGGAATCCTTTAATCAATCTATATCACAAGGAGCGAAGAAAAGAGCTCTCGCTATGGATGAAATTATAAAAAGCACAGCAGTGAATTCAAATTTAGATCTCTACATAGCAGTTACACCTGAGCATCACGAAAGGTTTGGATTAAAGCCGCTGCGCAGCAAACTTCAAAAGCAACTAAGTGATGAGCACCCTACTTTCGATGTTCGTGTCAGTACAGATAAAAAAATCTTTATGTTACTCGAAAAACTCGAAAGAAAAATTAAGGAAAAAGAAGTATCTAAAGATGAAATTAATAAACAATTAAAATTCATTGGTAAAAAAATGGAGTCTAACACTTAACGCTTTTTAAAAGAAAAGGAAGGATTGCAATGTCTAGTAAAGATAAAAACTTAACCCCTGTACAACAGGAGTATAAAAAATTCGAACAAGAACGCGAACCGAAACGACCTGTCTTAAAAAATTGTATAAAAGCCTTTTTCGTCGGTGGTTTTATTTGCTTCATCGGACAACTCATTTCTACTTTTTACATCACATATTTTGATTTCACTGAACGCTCAGCAGGCAATCCAACAGTCGCAACTCTCATTTTCATCTCCATGTTACTAACTGGATTTGGTATATACGATCGTTTTGGACAGTTTGCCGGTGCTGGTACAGCTGTACCTGTTACTGGATTTGGTAACTCTGTTATTGCCGCATGTATTGAGCATCGAACGGAAGGATTTGTCCTTGGCGTTGGCGGCAATATGTTTAAACTAGCTGGTTCTGTTATTTTATTTGGTGTATTTTCCGCTTTCGTCATCGCACTTATTAAAACTATTCTCGTTCAATGGGGAGGGCTATAAATGTTACAAGGACACCGAACGTGGGTATTTGAAAACAAACCAGTCATTATCTCAACAGGGGTTGTCGGTGGACCATTTGAAGCAAAGGGGAACATCCCAGAAGACTTCGATATCCTTCATGAAGATTTATGGCTTGGACAAGATTCCTATGAAAAAGCACATAAGATTTTATTCGAAGAAGCTTGTAGTCGCGCTACTGAAAAAGCAGAGCTTCGTAAAGATGATATTCAATTCGTACTCGCAGGAGATTTAATTAATCAAATTACTCCAACAAGCTTTGCTTGCCGCACACTTGGGACTCCTTATCTCGGATTATTCGGGGCTTGCTCTACTTCTATGGAAGGTTTAGCACTTGGGGCAAGTATCGTAAATGCAAAAGGTGCAAAATATTTATTAACTGGAGCTTCAAGCCATAATACAGCTGTAGAAAAACAGTTCCGCTACCCTACCGAATACGGTGGACAAAAGCCGCCTACTGCACAGTGGACAGTAACCGGAGCAGGAGCCGCTATTTTAAGCGATACTGGACACGGTCCAAGAGTAACCTCTGCAACAATCGGCCGAGTGGTTGATATGGGATTAACGGATCCGTTTAATATGGGAGGCGCAATGGCTCCAGCTGCAGTTGATACAATTGAAGCCCATTTACGTGAACGTCAAATTGATGCCTCTTACTACGATTTAATCGTAACAGGCGATCTCGGACATGTAGGACGCGAAATTGCTTATGACTTACTACATAAACACGGAACGAAAGTAACGAGCGAACAATTTCAAGATTGCGGAATTATCATTTATAGAGAAGGACAACCTGTCATAGCTGGTGCTAGCGGACCTGGATGTTCCGCAACAGTCGTGTACGGTCATTTATTAAACCGAATGAAAAGAGGAGAGTTCAAAAAAATACTTGTCGTTGCGACAGGCGCTTTACTATCTCCACTTACATTCCAACAAGAAGAAACGATTCCGTGTATCGCTCACGCCGTTTCGATTGAATTTGGAGGTGCAACGCAATGATTTTTTTCTGGGCTTTCGTCATTGGCGGACTCATATGTGTAATCGGCCAACTTATGTTTGATGTCGGCAAACTAACACCTGCTCATACAATGGCAACACTCGTTGTTGCTGGAGCTATATTAGATGGATTTAATTTGTATGAGCCATTAATTGATTTCGCTGGAGCCGGGGCAACTGTACCTATTACAAGCTTTGGTAATGCCCTCGTTCATGGCGCAATGGAAGAAGCTGCAAAACATGGCATCGTTGGCGTTATTACCGGCATGTTTAAAGTAACGAGCGCCGGTGTATCAGCGGCTATTATTTTCGGCTTCATTGGAGCATTGTTATTCAAACCGAAAGGATAAGAGGTGTTTATATGACTGTTATCGCTAGCGTAAAAACTTGCCTTGCTAGTGTAAGGGGCGCTCAAGCAAGTTTAAGCTCCCTTTCATTAAATTCACAAGACGAAGAATCAAAACGCGTATTTCATGAATGTATGTTAGAAATGGACAGCGTCATCGCTGATTTAAAGGATAGAATTTCAGTATTAGAACGTGAAGAACCTCAATATAAAGGGTTTTAAGTAGACTGGAGGAAACGACTATGTCTCACCTGCCGGAATGGACACTTGTCATTCTTCGCTCTGTATTCATATTAATTATTTTATTCGCTATTACGAAATGGTTAGGCAAAAGACAAATCTCTCAGCTTTCCTTTTTTGAATACATAGCCGGAATGACGATTGGTGACATCGCTGCCCAAGTATCTACAGGGCTCGATTCAAAATTTTTTCACGGCGTCTTTGCGATACTCATTTTCGCTGTGGTACCTTTTTTAACAGGAATCCTCTCTTTAAAGAACAAAACAGCTCGGGACTTCTTTGAAGGGAAATCTACCGTATTAATAAAAGACGGAAAGATACTCGAAGATAACTTAAAGAAAGAAAAATATACGAGTGACGAATTACTGGAACTTCTCCGTGGAAAAAGTGCGTTCAGCGTAGCTGAAGTCGAATTTGCTGTCTTAGAACCGAGCGGAGAATTAAATGTATTATTAAAGAAAGATTCCCAGCCACTTACAGCAAAAGACATCGGTTTAAAAGTACCAAACGAGAAAGAACCACAAACTGTTATTATGGATGGAAATATACTAGATGAACCTCTTTCAGCAAGCGGACATAACCGCGCTTGGCTACATTCAGAATTAGAAAAACTCGGTGTTGTTATTGAAAATGTCTTCCTCGGTCAAGTAGATTCATACGGACAACTTACTATCGACATTTACAATGACAAACTCCAAATGCCTTCTCCTCAAAACAAACCTTTATTATTAGCATCTTTAAAAAAATGTCATGCTGATCTTGAACTATTTTCCCTAGAAACAAAGTCGAAATCAGCAAGCGAAATGTATAGTAAAAACGCGAAACAAATCGAAAAGATTTTAAATAAAGTAACCTATCTTTTAAAAGACTAATTATCGAAAGAACGCTTCAGTTAAAAGGCGTTCTTTTCTTTTTTCTCCAGTTTTTATAACGTTTAAATTTATGTAATTCGGTTATGATGTTGAAGATACATAAGCAGGGAATTTCGAAAACATAGCGAATATTTCATAGTACAACTACATATTTTTTTGATTTAAAGTGGTTTCGTTTGACCTTTATTGACCATAATTGTATTATAAGACTAAGAAAGCTTTATAAGGAGGAAATAACAGATGAATTTAATTCCTACAGTAATTGAACAAACAAATCGTGGAGAACGCGCTTACGATATTTACTCTCGACTATTAAAAGACCGCATCATTATGCTTGGTAGTGCAATTGATGACAACGTAGCTAACTCAATCGTTTCCCAGCTTTTATTCTTGGAATCTCAAGATCCAGAAAAAGATATTCACATCTACATCAACAGCCCTGGTGGTTCTATCACAGCAGGTATGGCAATCTATGATACAATGCAGTTTATTAAGCCACAAGTATCAACAATCTGTATCGGTATGGCAGCATCTATGGGTGCATTCTTACTTGCAGCAGGTGAAAAAGGAAAACGTTATGCACTTCCAAACAGTGAAGTAATGATTCACCAACCACTTGGAGGAGCACAAGGTCAAGCGACTGAAATCGAAATCGCTGCAAAACGTATCCTATTCTTACGTGAAAAACTAAACCAAATTCTTGCTGACCGCACTGGTCAACCACTTGAAGTACTACAACGCGACACAGACCGCGACAACTTCATGACAGCGGAAAAAGCTTTAGAATACGGTTTAATCGATAAGATCTTTACAAATCGTTAATAACTAAAAGCGGAAGCAGCTCGTTCAGAATCGCAGGGCGATGGAGCCCCTGATTCCGAGGCGCTTTTTGCCTCGAATGAAGGGGCGAAGCGACCGGAGATTCTAGCCGCTGAAGCTAGATACATAAAAAAGCGCCCTATTACAGGGCGCTTTTTTATTATCATGCACCTCCGTCTGGATACCCATCCTGGTATTCACCTAAATATATCAGCGATTTTTCAAATATATCGACCGTAACTCCGATTATATCGGCGATTATTTTAATATATCGACGTTTCGACACCACTTATCGACTTACCGACAATCCTCGACAAGCACATCCCCCTTAAATACCCCTCCCCGCTAATTCGCACAGACAACAAAACAAAAAAGCTATCGCATATACGCGATAGCTTTTTATTGTACATATGCAGCTAATGCTTCTAAAGCCTCTTCTGCATCTGAACCTTCTGTTGTAATTGTTATCATGCTTCCAGTTCCAATTGCTAAGCTCATAATCCCCATTATGCTCTTTGCATTTACTGTCTTTCCATCTTTCTCGATGAAGATATCTGCATGAAAGCGATTTGCCTCTTGTACAAACAACGCAGCCGGACGTGCTTGTAAACCGTTTTTTAATGAAACCTGAACTCTTTTTTGAACCACAGCTCCATTTCCCCTTTAACCTCTTATTTTTTTGCTACCGTTTCCCCCGCGCGTAATTTCTCTGCAATTTCATCGATTTTACGCAAACGATGATTAATACCCGACTTACTAATCTTCCCCCCGGATACCATCTCACCTAACTCTTTCAATGTTACATCTTGATAATCTCTTCGTAATTGTGCAATCTCTTGTAGTTTATCCGGCAATATATCAAGACCAACTGTCTCATCAATGTAACGAATATTTTCAATCTGCCTTAGTGCTGCACCAATTGTTTTATTTAAATTAGCTGTTTCGCAGTTCACTAAACGATTTACAGAATTACGCATATCACGTACGATTCGAATATCTTCAAATCTTAAAAGTGCATTATGAGCACCTATAATATTTAAAAACTCTGTAATTTTTTCTGCTTCTTTCAAATACGTAATGTACCCTTTTCTTCTCTCCAGCGTCTTACTATTTAAATCAAATCCGTTCATCAGTTCACATATAGCATCATTATGTTCCTTATATAACGAAAAGATTTCTAAATGATAAGATGATGTTTCTGGGTTATTTACTGAACCACCTGCTAAAAATGCACCGCGTAAATACGATCGTTTACAACATTTCTTCTCAATCAGTTCTTGTGATATATTTCGAATAAATGAAAAGTCATCTCGAACGATATGAAGATCAGCTAATATTTCGCGAGACTTCTCAACAAGCCGCACAATATATACATTATTTTTCTTCAATCGCATTTTTTTACGAACAAGTAATTCTACCGTCACGTCATATCCTTTTTTCAAAAGCGTATAAATCCTTCTTGCAATTGCCGCATTTTCCGTTTGAATATCGATAGATAGACGACGGTTTGAAAAAGAAAGCGACCCGTTCATTCGAAGTAGCGCTGATAATTCTGCTTTCTCACAGCATTCCTTCATCTCAAGATTCGTCAACTCTTTCTTTGTTTCTGATGCAAATGACACAGTCAACACCTCCTTATACGATTATTGCGGAACAAAATTCTTGTCCTATATGAATGAGGAGCGCTACCTCAAACGAGGCAACGCATATTTATAACAATGAATATAAAATCGAAGCTAACTTTAACGTATCATGCCTTACAACATGATCATCATACTTCGCTAATCCCTCTTGAATAACATCAATATTATTTTCAACAAAACGTTCTTCATCCACTACAACTGGTGTAGACATTTCTTCATCATATAACTTACGTAATTCACAAGGAATCTCACGGTTATTTACAATTGCAGTATTGATAAATGGTTGCCCTAAATGATCGTGTAACGCCTGCACATGATCAAAAGCAGTATATCCCATCGTTTCACCCGCTTGTGTCATAACGTTACATACATATACCTTCTTCGCCTTTGCAGCAAGAACAGCGTCTCCAATTTTGTTAACAACTAAATTGGGTAATATACTCGTATACAAACTTCCTGGGCCGAAAACAAGTAAATCAGCTCGTTTAATCTCAGCCAACGTTTCATGCAATGGCTCTACATCTTCTGGAGTCAAAAAGACGCGATTAATCTTCTTTCCGTAATAAGGAATCTTTGATTCACCTGTTACAATTTCTCCATCTTCAAGTTCCGCATGAAGTACCGCACTTTGATTCGCTGCTGGTAATACACGTCCTCTGACATTTAATACTTTACTTGTTTCCGTAATCGCATGGAAAAAGTCTCCTGTAATCGAGGTCATACCTGCCAACAATAGATTTCCTAACGCATGACCTTTCAGTCCGTCTCCTGTTGTGAAACGGTGCTGAAATAAAGCTTCCACCAATGGCTCTACATCCGATAACGCAACAAGTACGTTACGGATGTCACCTGGAGGTGGAATTTCTAGCTCATCACGTAATCTACCTGAACTGCCACCATCATCAGCAATTGTAACAACTGCTGTAATATCAACAGGATATTGCTTTAATCCTCTTAATAAAACAGAGAGTCCAGTTCCGCCTCCCATGATGACAATTTTAGGCTTTCTCTCTTTTTTCATCCCTTAATGGCCCTTTCTCTTCTCCACATCACGATGAGATACATGAACACTATACTCTGGTTTCAAATGTTTCCCAAGGTATTCTGTAAGCGTAACAGAACGATGCTGTCCACCTGTACATCCAATTGCAATTACAAGTTGACTTTTGCCTTCTCTTTTATAATGAGGCAGCATGAAAGTAATCAGATCCGTCAACTTCTCTAAAAACTTATGTGTCTCATTAAATTTCAGTACATACGAAGAAACTTCTTCATCTAGTCCTGTTAATGGCTTCATATGTGGAATGTAATATGGATTTGGTAAAAAACGAACATCAAATACTAAATCTGCATCAATTGGAATACCGTACTTAAATCCAAATGACATAACATTTACACGAAATGCTTGCTCGGTTTCTGTTGAGAACAAGTGAACAATTTTTTCACGTAATTCTTTCGGTTTTAAATCCGATGTATCAAGCACAATATTCGCTCGTGCTTTCATATCTGTTAATAAATTGCGCTCTGCTTCGATTCCCTTTAACGGCAAACCAGTTGGTGCAAGTGGATGCGAACGTCTCGTTTCTTTATAACGAGTTACAAGCGTACTATCTTTCGCATCTAAAAATAAAATATGAGGAATAATCCATGTACGTTCTGATAAATCATCAAGTGCTCCCCATAAATGTTCGAAAAACTCGCGGCCACGTAAATCAATACCAAGTGCCACTTTATTCATTTTCCCTTTTGAATCCGCCATAAGCTCAATAAACTTTGGCAATAACATCGGTGGTAAATTATCTACACAAAAATATCCTAAATCTTCAAAACTTTGTAAAGCTACTGTTTTTCCAGCTCCAGACATCCCTGTAATAATTACCATTTTTATATCATTATTCTCTGTCATCGTATCCTCTCCTTGACGGTTTAACTCGGATCTAATCGATATGAAAGCAACTCAAAATCTGGGGTATATACAAATGTACCGTAGATTATGCCATTTCCTTTAATTAAATAATCAATAATGTGATAATCTCCTGGCGCCATTGCTAAATCATCAATTTTATCAAATGTATGCCAACCAATGATGCCTTCTTCGCTCTCTAGTTTGTTTTCTCCTGCAAAATCTGTCGCTAAAAAGGAGAACATCATCCATTCAGAAACAACTTTATCACCTTCTTGGATGACAAAGGTGAAGACCCCCTTTAACGCTGGATTTTTCAAATAAATACCTGTTTCTTCACGATACTCGCGAACAACGGAATCTCTTACAGTCTCCCCACGCTCCATTTTCCCGCCTGGTGCAACCCACCAATTCCGGCGAGGTTTTTGGAGTAAGAGTACTTCATTATCTCTAATTAACACACAGTTTGTCACTCTTTGCATGTTTCTTCACCTCAGCTACTTGCAGTAAAATTCCTCACTGCATACTTCTTTCATTATACTATCAAAAACAGTTTGCTACAACGAAGGAGCCAGTCCTCTTTCGCTAAGCATATGCTACTCAGCAATTTTAAAAAAGCTTTCTATAACAAGCTTAGACTTTTAATGAATAGCATGAAAAAATCCCCTTAACGCTTTTTATCGCCAAGGGGATTAAAGTACTTATTTCTTACCGAAATAAGTAACAATCGCAAATCCTAAAACAAAGGTAAGAATTGAACTTATAATTGAAAATCCACCAGTCGGAATCCCAGGGAATACAATTACAATCGAACCGATTACAAGTCCAATAATTGCCGCAAATGTCATACTTTTATAACGATCTAATAAAAAACTAATGCCTTTACTGCTTACAACAAATCCAACCATAACACCAGCACCGATAACCACGATTAAAGGTAAGTTAAGTGTAGTTAAAGCGTTAATTGCTGTTGGATACACACCAATAATTAATAAAATAAACGATCCACTGATTCCAGGAAGCAGCATGGCCATACTAGCCATCCATCCTGCGAAAAATAAACCAATTGCATTTAAAATTGTTAACGTCGTAATTGGATCTGCTGCCTTATCTGGTTTAAAGAAAGCTGTAATCGCAACAAGAATTGCTGCAACTATTAATAAAACGATGTGCTTACCTTTAAACGACGACTTTGCATCAGCTTCCCTCATTAACATCGGTAATATACTAATAATTAAACCGAGGAAGAAAAATTGAGTCGGTTCATAATGATTTGCAAGTAAATATTTAATAACGTGACTTAACGTTAAAAATGCCGCTGCCACACCAGCTGCAAGGGGAATTAAAAATCCTAAATGTTTTTTCCATTCACGACTAAAGAATCCACTAATTGCCGCAAGCAATTGTTCATAAATCCCTAACACAACAGCGATTGTACCGCCGCTCACACCAGGAATTAAATCACTAACGCCCATACAAAATCCACGATATATATTACGCCATTCCATACTGAATAAATTCCTCATTTCTTATAGTGATTTTTTCCGTAAAGTCCAGTATATCAATAAGAAAGCTTATAATCCTTATATTTTTTGACAAAACTTTGACATTTTCACATAAAAAAAGAAGAAAGCTCCTGTCGGTAGCTTTCTTCTCACAAGGTATATTATCCCTTATTTTTCTGATACAGTTTTTAATTCCTCTAATAATTCTTCTACGTAATGTTGTGCACTTTGCGCTGCAATACTACCGTCACCTGTTGCAGTTACAATTTGACGAAGCATTTTTTCACGAACATCACCAGCTGCGAAAATACCAGGGATTTTCGTTTCCATACGCTCGTTCGTTTCAAGGTAACCATTTTCATTTGTAATACCTAGTTCAACAAATGGTTTTGATAAAGGTAACATACCGATGTATACGAATACGCCGTCAGTTTTGACTTCTTTCTCTTCTCCACTATTTACATCCACAAGTGTTACACTTCCTACTTTACCACTTGCTTCGTTGATTTCTTTTATAGTGTGATTCCAAATGAAATCTACTTTTTCGTTTTGGAAAGCACGGTCTTGTAAAATTTTCTGTGCACGAAGCGTGTCACGACGGTGAACGATCGTTACTTTTGATGCGAAGCGTGTTAAGAACACACCCTCTTCAACAGCAGAATCTCCGCCACCAATTACGATAAGCTCTTTTCCTTTAAAGAATGCTCCGTCACATACTGCACAATATGATACACCGCGGCCGCCAAGTTCTGTTTCACCCGGTACACCAATTTTTTTATACTCTGCACCGCTTGCAACGATAATTGCACGTGCTTTATATTCTTTTTTACCAGCAATAATTGTTTTGTATTCTTTACCATCGATGACTTCTTTCACATCACCGTATGCATATTCAGCACCAAATTTCTTCGCATGCTCAAACATTTTATTTGATAAATCTGGCCCTAAAATAGACTCATAACCTGGGTAGTTTTCTACATCTTCCGTGTTTGCCATTTGGCCACCTGGAATACCACGCTCAAGCATTAATGTGCTTAAATTTGCACGAGATGTATATACTGCAGCTGTCATACCAGCTGGTCCTGCACCAATAATAACGACATCATAAATTTTTTCTTCTGACACACTATTCACTCCTATCCATTCCTACACAATTAAGTTACCCTCATTATACTGTTAGCATCATTTTTTTCCCAATGATTTGCTTATCTTATGTGTGCGTACGCTTAACAGCTTGCACATACTTTCGGACAGTCGCTACAGATACATTATATACATCTCCAAGCTCCGACTGTGTCATTTTATTTCCTTGTTCGCCGCGTACAATGTATTCAATCGCAGCTGACCAGCCGTACACATTTGTAAATATGTCTCCAGATGTATATAAACGTATGAACGTACAAAACCAAAAGTGTAAACACTCTTCAATTAATTCATCATCTTTTTTCGTATAATTATATAATGCATCCGCAATTCTCGCGCACTGCTCAAATTGCTGTAAATCAGCTGGAATACTCTTATGACTATTAAGTAAAAAGAAGTACTTTGCAAGTTGCGATACGATGGGAACACCATTCTTCGCTTGCGTTATATCAAAGAAGAATCCAACCTTCTCCGGCGTTGACAATTCATTCATTAAATATAAAGCTAGCATTTGTTCTTCTAGCGTCGCACTTTGCTGAAATGATTTTCGTAATTCTTCAAATAACACGTTTTGTCCTTCATCTGCTAAATTCAGCGCATTCCACGGTTCTTTTCCCTTTTTATCAGGATGTAATTCCACGACATATTGCCACATTTTTTCAGCTAGTTGCTGATCTTTCACCATATACGCAGAATATGCAAACCAATAATAAAAACTAACGTCTCCCTCATATCCTTGACGCTTTAATAGTTTGAACCACTTATATGCATGCTCGAAATAACCAATTGTTGCGAGTGTAGTTCCCAGTTTCAAACGATGTTCAAATGAAATCGGATATACCGAAACTAGCTGTCCCGCTAATGCCTCTACTTGTTTATGCTCTCCAATTGAATATAGAAAAATAAGCGTATTACAAAGCGCATGTATATTACCAGGGTTTTTCTCTAAAATCATTTCTGTTAACTTCAGTGCTTTGTCTACATTACCAGATTGAAAATGTGCAATGGCTAAATTATTATGACCTGACCAAAATTCCGGATAATCTTTCGTAACAATTTCTAATGTAGCAATTGCTTCTTCCAATTGTCCATTACGAATATAGCGATTCGCTTCTTCCTGCATAACAATTAAATCATCTTCATCTTCAATCTCTTCCGCACCCATTGCTTCTTCTTCCATAATCTCAAGAAGTTCTAATGTATCTTCTACGAATTCCTTCTCTTTTGCAACTTCTAAATAACGATCTGCATATTTCTTCGCCTGTTGAAATAACCCCATATATGCATAATTATTTGCAATAAAATAATAGCACTGTTCAAGTTCTGGATTAGATCTAACTAACTTTAAGAAGATTTGATTCGATTCTTGATATTCACCAGCCTCAGATAATACTGATGCTAATTGACATAAAATAAACGGCTCCTTCTCACTTTGTGCCGCTCTTCGAAAATATTTAATTGCATCTTGCAATTTTTGTCCTTTGTAAGCTCTCATCCCTTTTTTATAAAAGAAGTCCGCTAATTGATTAAAAGAGATAACTTGTCCGTTCTCCTTATATATCCTTTGATTTTTCCCCATATATCCTCCAGTTTTTTGTTTTCTTCGTTCACACATTCTTCTATCTATAAGTATAAACGATTCCGTAAAAAACAAAACAGTATATTATACTCAATTATTTCCTTTTTATTCATAAAAAAAGAGGAGAAATGTTACATTTTCACCATGAACCTTCTCTTGCGGTCATTTGCTCTTTCGTATAAATAATACGCATTGGATTTCCACCTACGAAAGCACCGCTCGGTACATCTCTATGAACAAGTGTGCCAGCTGAGACAGTCGCACCGTCTCCAATTTTCACACCTGGTAATATTGTTACATTCGCTCCAATCATTACTTCATTTCCAATGACGATTTCGCCAAGTCGATATTCACGAATTAAATATTCATGTGCTAAAAGCGTTGTGTTATAGCCAATAATCGAATTCTCTCCCACAGTTATCTTTTCTGGGAACATAATATCCGGCATTACCATAAGCGCAAATGATGTTTTCTTTCCTACTTTCATCCGTAAAAAAGTGCGGTACAACCAATTTTTGACGGATAAAAATGGTGTGTAACGCGCAATTTGGATAATAATAAAGTTTTTCATTACCTTCCAAAAAGACACTGTTTTATATACATTCCATAACGAATTTTCTCCTGAAACAGGATAGCGCGTTGTCCGTCGCACTTAGCTCGCTCCTCTACTAACTTACTTGGACCTTTATGAACGGTTCATATTAGACAAAATCGGTAGCAAATCACTCATTTTATCTAGCATAAAGTCCGGCTTATAAGCCTCTAAATACGCTCTACCTTTCAACGTCCATGAAACCGCAGCTGTTTTCGTCCCCGCATTTTGACCACCGACAATATCATGATGATTATCCCCAACCATCAATGCCTCTTCTGGTTTTGCATCTAATAATTCAAGCGCTTTTTGAAGTGGCTCCGGATGTGGTTTCACATGCTCTACATCATCAATTGTCACGACAACATCAAAAAATTCATCAAGCTTTGACAACTGTAATCCCATCTCAACGGTTTGTCTCGCTTTCGTTGTAACAATACCAACTTTATAACCTTGCTTCTTCAACTCTCGAACTGTTTCATATACAGTTTCATATTCTTCTACTAATTCATCATGATGATCATGGTTAAATTTGCGATAGCTAGTAATCATCTCTTCAACCTTACTTTCATCAATCTTGCTGAAAGTATCATGCAAAGATGGACCGATAAATGGCAACACATCTTCACGCTTATATTGATTTGGATAATATGTATTTAAAGTATGTAAAAACGAAGAAATAATAAGTTCATTTGTATTAATTAAAGTTCCATCTAAATCAAATAACACGGTATTTATTCTCATCGCCTTAGTCCTTTCGCCTTCCTGAATATGAAAGAAGCAGCATCTTATAATAAGATGCTACTTGTCTCTAATTTTCTAAATATCTTTTATCAGCTTGCCCCATTTTTCGTCTCACAATAATGAAAATAATAGAAATAACAACAAGTCCAATTGACATTACTTGTGCAATACGAAGTGGTCCTAGCATTAAACTATCTGTACGTAAGCCTTCTACGAAGAAGCGTCCTACTGAATACCAAATTAAATATGTGAAGAATAACTCCCCGCGACGTAAATTCACTTTTCTTAATGCAAGTAGTAAAATTACACCTGCAAAATTCCATAATGATTCATATAAAAACGTCGGATGATAGTACACACCCTCAATATACATTTGATTAATAATGAAGTCTGGTAAATGAAGACCTTCTAAAAACTGTCTCGTTACTTCATCACCATGCGCCTCTTGGTTCATAAAGTTTCCCCATCGGCCAATTGCTTGTCCTAGTAAAATACTTGGTGCAGCAATATCAGCCAACTTCCAGAAGGAAACCCCGCGTCGCTTCGCAAAAAGAATTCCGGTAATAACAGCTCCGATTAAACCACCATGAATCGCCAAACCACCTTGACGAATATTAATAATTTGACTCGGATTTTGTGCGTAATATTCCCATTCAAAAATAACATAGTACATTCTCGCAAAAAGAATAGCGATCGGTACTGCAATTAATACAAGGTCAACAAATGTATCTTTTGGAATACCTAGCCTTTCTCCCTCGCGAGTTGCCAGCCAAAGACCTAATAGCACACCTGTACCGATAATAATCCCGTACCAATACACAGGAAACGGCCCAAGTTGGATAGCTACACGGTCAAGCTGTGGTACAGAAGCTAACAGCATATGTATATGACCTCCCTCTCCAAAGTTTACTCCTGATTTCCTAACTCAATTGCACTCATTAATCGTTCAGAGAACTGCTGTGCTGCATTGACTCCCATACGTTTCAAACGGAAGTTCATCGCTGCTACTTCAATAATAACAGCCAAGTTTCGACCAGGACGAACTGGAAGTGTAATCTTCGTAAGTTCTGTATCAATAATCTTCATCTTCTCTTCATCAAGACCTAAGCGATCGTAATTTTTCTTTTGATCCCAAATTTCAAGATTAATAACAAGTGTAATACGCTTATAATTTCGCACTGCCCCTGCACCGAATAACGTCATAACGTTAATAATGCCTAGACCACGAATTTCTAATAAATGCTCAATTAAATCTGGTGAACTTCCGACTAACATGTCTTCATCTTCTTGACGAATTTCTACACTATCATCCGCAACAAGACGGTGACCACGCTTTACAAGCTCAAGAGCTGTCTCACTTTTACCAACACCACTTTGACCTGTAATTAAAACACCAACGCCGTAAATATCTACTAACACACCATGAACAGCTGTTGTTGGTGCTAACTTACCTTCTAAATAGTTTGTTAAACGACTTGATAATCTCGTTGTCGTTTGAGAAGAACGTAATAAAGGCATACCTGATTCACGTGATGCTTGTAATAACTCATCTGGTACATCTTGATTGCGAGTTACAATAATACATGGCGTCTCCTCAGTACAAAGCGCTTTCATTCTCTCTTGTTTTTGCTCTGACGTTAACGTGTCAAAGAAAGTAAGCTCCGTTTTACCAAGAAGCTGCACACGATCTGCTGGATAGTATGTAAAAAATCCTGCCATTTCAATTCCAGGTCGTGATAAATCACTTGTATCAATTGGACGATGAATACCTTCTTCACCACTGATTAACTCCAATTGAAATTGTTCAATTAAATCTTTTGTCCTTACTTTCGGCATATGTATAAACCTCCACTCCGCTGCGGGTTCAGTCTCGTTTGATGTAAAATTCCATTCTATCGGATATTGTACCATTTTTTTCTGGAAACAAGAAATACGGTTTCTAATAAATAGAAAAAAACATTTCATACGAATAATGAAATGTTTTTCTTTTTGTCACTTTCTCTTTTTTTCATATAGAGGCTCAACAATTGCCTTTTCAATTATCATATTAAAAATTGAAATACAAATTGCTGCAACAATCGCTACACCAAATCCTGATATATTAAAAGCATCTCCTAATAATGAATCTGCTATTTTTAACGTAATCGCATTAATAACAATTAAGAAGAAGCCGAAAGTTACAACAGTAATTGGTAGCGTAATTAAAATTAAAAACGGCTTTACGAACACATTTAAAACCGCCAATATAATACTCGCAATAATTGCAGTTTGTATATTTGCTACGTAAAATGCATCTGGTGCAATCCCTTTTAAAAGTCCCGATACAGCGATTAACACAACGCTATTTACAAGAAGTGATACAATCCATCTCATTTCGTTACACATCCTTTTAAACATATATATTTCATCATACGCTAATAGATAAGAAACGCAAGTATGATACGAACACTTATATCAACTTATTCTATCTTTCATGCTTGTATACCTACTAACATTTCTTAGTAAAATAAGGGCCGCACCATCTATGTTCATGAGTTTTTACAAAAGTCCAATTGAACTCTTTATCTACAATATAGATATCACCCTTATACATATCATCCGTCTCACACAATATATCATCCATATGTAACAAACTCGCATCCTTTATTAACAGTACCTCATCACAGTGTTGATAGAAAATGTAGCAATCCTTTTTCACTTCATTATGAAACGCGTTCTTTGCTTCTTTCCCCTCTAAACACTTCTTTTTCTCATAACTAAATATGTGCCAAAGATACCCACATCCATACTTATCTCCATAAAGAAAAATGTCTTCTTTTTCTTCATCACTTAAATGATTTGCAAAGTGATCCTCCCAGAGCTTTCGAAAATATACACCCCAACTTTGAAACTCTCTTACCTTCATATTTTTCTTCCTTAACACCTCTAAAAACTCCATCTTCTCCCCCTATACAATAAAAACCGAGCGTCATTTCCACCCGGTTTTCATCAATAAACTTATTGCGATAACTCTACTTCTTTTATTTTCTCTTTCATTCTTGCTTTATCACGATTTAAAATCTCTTTTAAATATTTACCTGTGTACGAGCGCTCTTCTTTCACTACTTGCTCTGGCGTTCCGGAAGCAACGATTTGTCCACCTTTATCTCCACCCTCTGGTCCAAGGTCAACTATATAATCAGCTGTTTTTATCACATCTAAATTATGTTCAATTACAAGTACCGTCTCACCGCTCTCAACAAGACGTTGCAACACTTCTAGAAGACGTGCAATATCATGCGCATGCAAACCAGTCGTTGGTTCATCTAAAATGTATAACGTACGTCCTGTAGAACGACGATGTAATTCAGAAGCTAATTTCACACGCTGTGCTTCCCCACCAGATAATGTTGTTGCTGGTTGACCTAATTTCATATAACCAAGCCCAACGTCTACAAGCGTTTGAAGTTTACGCTTAATTTTTGGGATATTAGCGAAGAACTCTACTCCATCTTCAATTGTCATCCCTAACACTTCAGAAATATTCTTATCTTTATACTTCACTTCTAACGTTTCGCGGTTATAACGTTTACCATGACAAACTTCACATGGAACGTATACGTCTGGTAAGAAGTGCATTTCGATTTTAATAATTCCATCACCACGGCACGCTTCACAACGGCCACCTTTTACGTTAAAGCTGAAACGTCCTTTTTGATATCCGCGCACTTTCGCTTCATTCGTTTGTGCAAACACATCACGAATATCATCAAATACACCTGTGTACGTCGCTGGATTAGAACGTGGTGTACGACCGATTGGTGATTGGTCAATATCAATTACTTTATCTAAATGTTCAAGACCTTTAATTTCTTTATGCGTACCCGGCTTCGCTTTCGCTTTATATAACTTTTGCGCTAACGATTTATATAGTACTTCATTAATCATCGTACTTTTACCTGATCCAGATACACCTGTTACCGCTACAAACGTACCAAGCGGGAATGACATCTTCGCATTCTTTAAGTTATTCTCTTTTGCGCCGACAATTTCCACTTTCCTTCCGTCACCTTTACGTCTTTCAAGTGGAACAGGAATAAACTCTTTACCGCTTAAATACTTCCCTGTTAATGAATTATCATCTTGCATCACTTCAGCCGGTGTACCTGCTGATACGACTTGTCCACCGTGAATACCTGCACCAGGCCCTATATCAAGTAAATAGTCAGCAGCCATCATCGTATCTTCATCATGTTCAACAACAATTAACGTATTACCTAAATCGCGCATTTCTTGCAATGTACGAATAAGACGATCGTTATCACGCTGGTGTAAACCAATTGAAGGTTCATCAAGAATATAAAGTACGCCAGTTAGACGAGAACCAATTTGCGTCGCTAAACGAATACGCTGTGCCTCACCACCTGATAAAGTTCCTGCGGCACGACTTAACGTTAAATAATCTAAACCAACGTTCACTAAGAACCCAACGCGCTCCTGAATTTCTCTTAAAATTAAATGAGCTATTTTTTGTTGCTTCTCCGTTAGCTCTACATTCGAGAAGAATTCTTGTACTTCTTGAACTGAATACTTCGTTACGTCAGCAATCGTTTTATTGCCAACAAATACAGCTAAGCTCTCAGGCTTTAAGCGTCCACCTTTACACTTCGGACAAGCTTGTTCTGCCATATACTTTTCCATTTGCTCACGAATGTAATCGGAGCTCGTTTCACGATAACGACGTTCAATGTTTGGAATAACACCTTCAAATAAAATCTCATTTTCCTTTACTTGACCAAATTCATTTACATAGCGGAAATAAACCTTCTCTTCCCCGCTTCCGTACAACACTTTATCAAATAAATCTTTCGGTATATTTTTCACAGGCACATCCATATCAACGCCGTAGTGATTACATACAGATTGTAAAAGTTGTGGATAGTATTGTGAACTTGTCGGTTCCCAAGGTGCAATTGCATGTTCATTTAATGATAAATCCCAGTTCGGGATAACAAGCTCTAAATCTACCTCTAGCTTTGAACCAAGTCCATCACAAGAAGGACATGCTCCGAACGGACTGTTGAATGAGAACATACGCGGCTCTAATTCTCCGATTGAAAAACCACAATGCGGACAAGCATGATGTTCACTAAATAGAAGTTCCTCTTCTCCCATTACATCAATTAACACTCGGCCTCCGCCAAGCTTTAATGCACTTTCAAGTGAATCAGCAAGACGGCTTGCGATTCCTTCTTTTACAACAATACGGTCAATTACAACTTCAATGGAATGCTTCTTATTTTTATCTAACGTAATATCTTCAGATACATCAAGCATTTCACCATCAACACGTACACGAACATATCCTTGCTTCTTAATATCTTCAAGTACTTTCACATGTGCACCTTTACGCCCAGACACGATAGGAGCTAACACTTGTAATTTCGTACGTTCAGGATATTCAAGAACACGGTCTACCATCTGCTCTACTGTTTGTGATGTAATTTCAATCCCATGATTTGGACAAATTGGCGTACCAATTCGCGCAAATAATAAACGTAAATAATCATAAATCTCCGTTACCGTTCCGACAGTTGAACGTGGATTACGACTCGTTGTTTTTTGATCGATTGAAATCGCTGGTGACAATCCTTCAATCGTGTCCACATCCGGCTTATCCATTTGTCCTAAAAACTGGCGCGCATACGCAGATAATGATTCTACGTATCTGCGCTGCCCTTCTGCATAAATCGTATCAAACGCTAATGATGATTTCCCCGAACCAGACAATCCCGTTACAACGACAAGCTGATTTCTCGGAATGGTTACATCAATATTTTTTAAGTTATGTGCTCTAGCACCTTTTACAACGATAAAATCCTTGCTCTTACTCACTCTTTTCACCCTTCCGCTTTTAATTCTAATAGTAAATCTCTTAGTTCAGCTGCACGCTCGAAGTCTAACGCTTTTGCTGCTTCTTTCATCTCTGCTTCCATCTTCGCAATTGTCTTTTCGCGCTCTTTTTTCGTCATCTTCTTAGCTGGTGCTGCTTCGTATGTTTCTGTCTCTTCAGCAGCTGTCGTTGCACGGATAACATCACGAACGCCTTTTTGAATCGTTTTCGGCGTAATACCATGCTCTTCATTGTAAGCTTCTTGTATACTACGACGACGCTTCGTTTCTTCAATCGCAATCCCCATAGATTTCGTGATACGATCTGCATACATAATAACGCGGCCGTTTTCATTACGCGCGGCACGACCAATTGTTTGAATTAATGAACGTTCTGAACGCAAAAATCCTTCCTTATCAGCATCTAAAATAGCTACAAGTGATACTTCCGGAATATCTAATCCTTCTCGCAATAAGTTAATACCGACAAGTACATCAAATTTACCGAGGCGAAGATCACGGATAATTTCAATACGTTCTAACGTTTTAATTTCAGAGTGAAGATAGTTAACTTTAATTCCTACATCTTTTAAGTAATCCGTTAAATCCTCTGACATTTTCTTCGTTAAAGTCGTAATTAATACACGTTCATTTTTTGCAATGCGATCTTGAATCTCTCCTAATAAATCGTCAATTTGCCCTTCAATTGGTCGTATATCAATTGGCGGATCTAAAAGTCCTGTTGGACGAATAATTTGTTCTATTACTTCTGGTGACTGCTCTAACTCGTACGGTCCTGGCGTTGCCGAAACGTAAATAACTTGATTCGTTTTCTCTTCAAACTCATCAAACATAAGCGGTCTATTATCTAAAGCCGATGGCAGACGGAATCCATGATCCACAAGCACTTGTTTACGTGCTTGGTCACCGTTATACATCGCTCTTACTTGCGGTACTGATACGTGCGACTCATCCATAACGATTAAGAAATCTTCTGGGAAATAGTCTAATAACGTATATGGCGTTGCACCCGCCGGACGAAGCGTTAAATGACGGGAGTAGTTTTCAATACCTGAACAAAAGCCCATCTCGCGCATCATTTCTAAATCATAACGTGTACGCTGCTCTATACGCTGCGCTTCTAACAACTTACCGTTATCATTTAACTCCTTTAAACGCTCTTCTAATTCTTTTTCGATATTTTCAATAGCGACCTTCATTTTCTCTTCACGTGTAACGAAGTGAGATGCTGGGAAGATTGCTACATGATCACGTTCTGCTAATACTTCACCTGTTAACGCATTTACTTCACGAATACGATCAATTTCATCGCCGAAAAATTCAATCCGAATACAATGCTCATCAAGTGATGCTGGGAAGATTTCAACTACATCTCCGCGCACACGGAATGTACCACGCTTGAAATCAATATCATTACGTCCATACTGTACATCAACAAGTTCACGAAGCAATTGATTGCGGTCTTTTTCCATACCAACTCGAAGCGAAACAACTAGCTCGCGGTATTCTTCTGGAGAACCTAAGCCATATATACACGAAACACTCGCAACGATAATTACATCGTCCCGTTCAAATAATGCAGACGTTGCCGAGTGACGCAATTTATCAATTTCATCATTAATCTGCGCATCTTTTTCAATAAACGTATCTGTTTGCGGCACATATGCTTCTGGCTGATAATAATCGTAGTAACTAACAAAATATTCAACTGCATTATTCGGGAAAAAGTCTTTCAACTCACTATATAACTGCCCTGCTAACGTTTTATTATGAGCCATAACAAGTGTTGGCTTTTGCACTTCTTTAATGACATTTGAAATCGTAAATGTCTTACCCGTTCCTGTCGCTCCAAGCAACACTTGCTTTTTCTTTCCACTATTAATTCCCTCTACAAGCTTCTCTATAGCTACCGGCTGATCACCTTGCGGGGAATACGCTGAGACAATTTCAAATTGACGTTCCAAGAAAATCCGACCTCCTCATAAAAATCTGTATTATTATTTTACCACGAATACCTATAAAAAACCTAAAAAAAACGAACAGATATTCGGTAAAGTTTTCGACAATATACACATAGAAAAAGGAAGGAGTAAATACCTCCTTCCTCTACTCATTCTATTTTTTAGGTACATATACTAAGTCATATCCATTGCGCCCAGCTTCATTCATACAATCTATTAACCGATAAGTACTTTCTGATTCGCGCTGCTCTTTAACAATACTTTTACAACTATCTTTATATAACCCTTTATCCTTCCCAGCAAATTTGTCTTTTCTATTATCTGACACATAAAATATATCGTTCCCACTATACTCTAACGTTTGAAAAATCGGGTCCCCTTCAAGGGTATACTGTACAATTCTTATTTTATCAACTTCCCTTTGCTCGACATTCAAAACGAACTTTTCAAATTTATCTAGATTGAGAATTCCTGCTCCCTTTACAATGACATCATTCTTCTTATCAATTGTAGTGCTAGATGATGAACATGCTACTAAACTAAAGAGAAATAGACATATAAAACTAGCTCTTTTTCCTACTGTCATCCTCTCCTATACAAACTATTGGTATACTAAAAAAGCTACTTTCCTCTACGAAAGTAGCTTCTTTTTTCCTTTTTCCTTCTTCGGGAAAAAAACATATGAAAATGAAATAACTGTATCCACTAAGAGTATAATCGCCCAAACTTGGCTAACACGACTTGCTTTTTCATTTAAAACAATCCCCGTTTCTAACCAATTATGCCATTGTTCAAACGGGACAAAACCATACAGAAAGAAAAAGAAAATATGCACAACAACAAATAAAACAAGATGTAATACCCAATTTTTTATTTCCTGCTTCGCATAGGCCATGCCTGTTAATTCTACGTGCTCTTCCATAATTGGCGCTGGTTCATTCCGCCATTTCGCAACTAGCTTTTGCGCAAACATATCAAGCTTCTTCAAATCCTTTTTCCCGTAGAAAACTGCATACAATAAAATAATTACTGTAATGATTTGAAAGTTAGAGAACTTTCCTGTTTGATAATAATCCACTACTCCTAAGGTTAAAATGAATACTTCATTTATGAGTAGTACAATCCCCATAATAAAGCTCGCCTTCTTCAAACGGAATCCGTAACGGAGTAAAAAGAAACCGATAGCTGATAACCAAAATACAATCTCTGCCCCAATTAAAAAATACCAACGATATTCTGCGAGTATACTCATTTATCCTTCTCCCTTTCATCATAAATACGAAAAGCCTCATCCATATATACTAAAAGTTCTTCTTCAATTGGATACATGCTCATTTTCTGTGAATCTTCCTTCGATTTTCTAACTTCCCATAACTTATCTAAAAATGCTTCGTCACCATTAGCCATTTCTAAACACTTCTGCATTAATCTCTTCGTTGCCTCTTGTACTTCATCACTCGTGACTTCTTTACCTTCTTTCATAAAAGTACGTAATTGCTTTAATAAATCTACCCATTCTAAAACATTCGGATCTTCCTCACTCATATTTGGCAAATTCTGAAGCAATTTTTGTTCTTCCTTTGAAAATACTTCATTTTGAAATATTTCACGTATACGAGGAGACTGTTTTGAAAGCTGAATAAGTTCAAACATAACTTTCCAATCAAGTTCTCCCTCTACATCTACCGAATAAACAACTGCTTGTAAAACACGCTCCATTCGATTAAATTTCTTTTGTTCTTCCTGTACAAACCGAAGTTGTTTTTCAAGCGAATTTTTCAAATCCAGCTCACCTTTTACTAACATATTCGCAGCTTCTTTTAATGAAAATCCCATTTCCTTTAAAAATAAAATTTGTTGGAGACGTATTACGTCAGCTTCACTATATAAACGATGACCGCCTTCTGTTTTCCCGCTCGGCTTTAATAAATCTATTTGATCATAATAACGTAATGTACGTACTGTTACCCCTGTTTCTTTCGTCAATCGTTGTATTGAAATCACTACCATCACCTCTTCCCCTTCATTATAAAAGATGACGTAACGTCACTTTCAATACTTTTGTTAAAAAAATACAAAAAGCTGTTTATACTCTTCGTATAAACAGCTCTTACGGAAGTAATCCTTTTTGTACAGCGCGCCCACAAAATAAAATAAGTGCTCCAACGACAACACTCGTTGCTGTTTTATGATAATGAGCTGACATTAATAAATAATATGATAAACCTACAGTGCCAAGCATAATACAAATACTCGGTACTGGATTACGAGAGAAGTTCTGCATTCCCCAAAACAAAGCAAAAATAGCCGTAGCGACACATAATACCGGTAATCCCATCCCAGTTCCCCTTTTTCTATCTATTATTCTTTGTTGCTAACACGCTCGTTGATGCGATACTAATTAATAAATCAAAACCAATCCTTATATATTTAAACGTTTACTCTAATTGAAATCTCTCAAACCTATCGTTCATTTTCTCTCCCCTTACTCCAGCGTAAATATTTCCTCCACCTTCACTCCAAAATACTTGGCGATTTTTAAAGATAACTCTAGACTCGGATTGTAATGATGGTTTTCAATCGCCACTATCGTCTGCCGCGTCACTTGCATCGCCTTTGCCATTTCAACTTGCGTTATATGATTTTGCTTTCTTAACTCTTTTATTTTATTTTTCACACCCATAAGCTCCACCTTCAAAAGTAAAGATATCTTTACTTAAATTATAAATATTTTCCAGTTACAAGTAAAGATATCTTTACAAATTTTAGAAAAACGTTTCACTGAACACCTACTCTAATAAAGTACAAGAGTAATTCAATTTATATCAGCGCAACTTAAATTATATCGGCGATTTCCCAAATATATCAGCGCAACTCCATTTATATCGGCGATTTTTCAAATATATCGACTTACCGACAAATATTGACATCCGTAGCGCTACTATAATCATAAGAAAAAGCTGTCCCCAAATACCTTCGGGAACAGCTTCTTCCTACTACATAAATCCTAACGCATATACAAGAACGTATCCAAGAACCGATAAGCAAACCGAGCCAATCAGCCCCGCCACGAACGCTTTGCTTCCTAACTTACGGAACGTTTTAAACTCTACATTTAAACCAAGTCCTGCCATCGCCATTGCGATTAGCATATAAGCAATGACAACAATGTATCCCGCAACAACTTCTGGAATAATCCCGAGCGAATGCACGGCACTCATCGCTAAAAATCCGAAAATAAACCACGGAATTGGAAGGTCGCGCCACGATCTTTTTTCCTTGCTTCCTTCACTCTTTCCAAACCATAATCCAATTAAAATTGCTACTGGTACGAGCATTGCAACGCGCGTTAGCTTCACGATAACTGCGATGTCTATAGCCGTACTTCCTCCTGGCGCCGCAGCTGCGATAACATGAGCAATTTCATGCAGCGTGGCCCCTGAGAATACACCGTAACCGTATGGAGATAGGCCAAGCACTGGATATAATAACGTATAAATAAGCGTAAATATCGTACCTAAAATAGCAATAATTGCAGCCCCAACTGCCGTTTCATCATCTTTTGCTTTCACTTGCGGCGCAATTGCCACGACCGCTGCCGCCCCGCAAATTGCTGTACCACATGCTGTTAAAATCCCAAGTTTCTTTTCTACCTTAAATACTTTCGTTAGTCCATATACAACGAAAATCGTAAATGTAATAACAACCGCTGCGATGACCAATACTTTCGGCCCTGCCTTCGCAATATCAACAAGATTTAATCGCATTCCAAGTAAGATGATCCCAAAGCGCAGCAACTTCTTACTCGCAAAATTCGTCCCTGCAATCGCATCTTGAGGGACCCCAATTGCCGCACGCCAAACCATCCCAATTAGAATAGCAATTACTAATTGTCCCATAATATTTAAAAATGGAAGCTCTGCTAAATATTTCGCGGCAATTGCAATTAATAGCGTAATCCCAATCCCTTGCGAAAATCCAAAGCCCTTCTTCTTTTGTATAACAAGTGTTTGTTCCATTTTGAACCACTCCAATAATCGTATTGGAACATGCATGTTCTTTCTACTTACATTATAAGAGAGTTTCTATAATAAGTTTAATACCAATACCAAATCTCTATCATTAGAAATACTTATGATAAGATGATAGAAAAAGAAAGGAGCCCATTATATGAACGTAGACATTTTAAAAATTTTTGTTACTGTCGTTGAGCAGAAACACTTCTCTCGTGCAGCAGAATTATTAAACCTTTCACAGCCTGGAGTAAGTATGCATATACGCAACTTAGAAAACGAATTTGGTACTACACTTATTCAACGCTCCCCGAAGCACGTCCAAGTTACGGAAGCAGGAAACATATTATATATACATGCAAAGCAAATGCTCTCTCTTTACGAAGATGCGAAACAAGAAATTAATGAACTACATAACGTTGTAACAGGAACACTGCGCATTGGTGCTAGTTTTACAATTGGCGAATACTTACTTCCAAAAATACTGGCTAACTATGCGAATGAAAATCCATACGTCGAAGTTCATACTTTCATCTCAAATACAGAAGACGTTTTGCAAAGCCTTCGCTCTAATCAAATTGATATCGGCCTAGTGGAAGGACAAGTCGTATACGCCGACGTAGATGTTGAAACATTTATGCAAGATGAAATGAAGCTCGTCGTCCCGCCAAATCATCCATTGCTCCGCACAAATGAAATAAATGAAAGTACACTCCAAGATCAAGTATGGGTATTAAGAGAAAGTGGTTCTGGTACACGCGCTTATAGTGACCGCTTTATTCATCAACACCATTTAAAAATGAAACGATTCTTTACATTCAGTAGTATCCAAAGCGTAAAGGAAGCTGTTAGTGCCGGGCTTGGCATCGCTATCCTTTCTGATTGGACTGTACGGAAAGAGCTATTAGCAAAAGAACTATTCCACGTCGAAGTTCCAAATGAACAACTAATCCGTCCGTTCTCCATCGTGCGCGGCAAATATTTCATTCCATCTAAAGCAATTCAAGTGTTCTTAAATCATGTACATTCTTTTGCAAAAAAACAGCATTGACCTTCACATTAGTGTGAAGGTTTACAATACATGTAAAAGGAGTGAAACACATTGCGAATTGGAGAATTATCAAAAGAAACTGGCGTTAGTGAAAGATCACTAAGACATTACGAAGAAAAAGGATTACTTCCTTCTACGCGCCTCGCAAATGGCTACCGTGATTTTGATAAAAGTGCCATCGAAAAAGTGAAGCTTATTCAAATGTACTTACAAATTGGCTTAAATTTAGAAGAGACGGCAAGGATGCTGCGCTGCCTTGAAATTGAACCGCACCTGTACGACAATCCGTGCAGCAGTATCCTTACGCTTTACGAAGATAAACTCAATGAAGTAACAAAGCAAATCTCATTGCTTTCCAACATTCAAACGAATTTGCAAAAACACGTTTCACTCCTAAAACATGCAAAAGAAAAGGGATGATTACATGTTTGTTATACATGGCAGTTCAAGACAAAACGGAAATACAGAAGCTTTAACACATATGATGATAGAGGACATTGAAACAGAACAAATTTATTTGCGTGATCATACCGTCTATCCTATTACAGACCAACGTCATGATGCAGAAGGATTCCAATCCGTAAATGATGACTATGAGCAGTTAACGAAACGCATGCTAGAACACGACACGATTATCTTTGCTACACCATTATATTGGTACGGAATGAGTGGACATATGAAAAATTTTGTTGATCGCTGGTCACAAAGCTTGCGCGATACATCCCTTCATTTCAAAGAAAAAATGAAAGGCAAAAAAATGTATGTTGTCATCGTTGGCGGGGACAACCCAAAGGTAAAAGCATTACCGCTTATTGCTCAATTCCAATATATCTTTGATTTTGTTGGCTCTTCATTTGAAGGTTATGTTATTGGGAATGCGAATGGACTGGATGAAATTAAAAACGATGCTGAGGCGCTGACAAAAGCACAATTGTATAATGATACATTCAAAAATAGCGAACAGAAATAAGTTTGACAAACCCTTTTGTATGCGCATACAATAAAAGTAATATTATGAAAGGAAGGTACTTTGACCAATGAAGTTCTAATTCTCTTATTTATTTCATCCATCACAAATAGTGAACAAAAATGATGAAAACTAGCAGGGGATTAGTCTGTCCATTTGTCGATACTTTCTTTCGAAACGATCATGTAAAAAATCGTTTATTTATGTACGATTTTTTACATACAAGGGCGACGTTTATCCTCTCTAGTGAAACTAGGGAGGTTTTTTTATGACTATTTTATTCGCAAGTAATATTGAAAAAAGCTTTGGTGATCGCACACTATTTACATTACCATCACTGGAAATTCAAGCACAGGATCGCATAGGAATTGTCGGAGTCAACGGAGCTGGTAAATCTACGTTATTACAAATATTAAGTAAAGAAATAGAAGCTGACAGAGGCATAGTAACTCATCATAGTTCTATCAGCATCATTCCTCAGCTTAGTGAGGAACTACCGGAAACCGCTTCCTCTCTCTCAAAAGGAAAATGGAGTATTTCAAATGTTACAGATGCAATGAGCGGCGGTGAGCGAATGCGGCTAAAGATTGCCCATGCTCTCGAACAGGATGCAGGCATTTTATTCGCTGATGAACCAACAAGCCACTTAGATATGGTTGGTACAGAGCAATTAGAAAAGGCACTCTTATCTTATAAAGGGGCTCTTGTTTTAATATCACATGATCGTGAATTTCTAGATAATATATGTACTAAAATTATTGAAATTGAAGACGGTACGATTCAAGAGTATAAAGGGAATTATTCCAACTATCGAAAACAAAAAGAACGTGAACGAATACAAAAACAAGCAGAGTATGAGCAATATGTACAAGAAAAAAATCGTTTAGAGCAGTCCATTTTACAAAGAAAGCAACGTGCTTCTAACATGACAAAAATCCCAAAACGGTTCAGCTCATCTGAATCTAAACTGTATAAATTAAGTGGGGCTCACGGCCAAGAACAGGTTAGCAAAGCAGCAAAAGCATTAGAAACACGCCTCGAAAAATTAGAAAAGAAAGAAAAGCCGAAAGATTTTTCTCAAGCTCAGTTTGACGTACAATACCATACACCGATTCATAGTAAAGTGGCAGTACAGTTTAATAAAGCAACAAAGAAAATAGGCGACCGCACACTATTTAAAAATATGAATGGAACTATTGCCCCTGGTGCAAAGCTTGCCGTTTTAGGGGCAAATGGAAGCGGCAAAACCACTTTGTTCAACATGCTTCTCACAAACGAGCGTGGCATGCAGCTATCGAAAAGTTGTAAAATTGGATACTTCGAACAAACATTATCTATTTTAAAAACAGATAAAACCATTTTAGAAAATGTTCTAGAAGAAACAAACTATACAGAAGCATTCGTTCGCACAATACTTGCACGACTTCTATTCCGCCGTGAGGATGTTCATAAACCTGTGCACGTTCTAAGCGGGGGTGAACGAATGAAGGTTGCACTCGCAAAAGTATTTTTAGGAAACTATAATATGCTTCTGCTAGATGAACCGACAAACTATTTAGACTTAGCAACGCAAGAAGAATTAGAAACCATGTTACAAGAATATCCTGGCACAATACTTTTCATTAGCCATGACCGTGCCTTTATTCGCTCTGTTGCAGACCATATTCTACAAGTAGATGAGAGTGAACCAAGAATCTTCCACGGTAATTACGAGCAATACACAAAAAGAACCACTGGAGATTCTGTAAACGTTACTGAGCAAGAATTGTTACGATTACAAACAAAATTAACAGAAGTCATCAGCCGGATTTCCATTCCAAATCATCACGATGACATCACATCTCTCGAACAAGAATACGCAAAATTATTAACTCAAATTCAAAAATGTAAAGAAGCGCTCTGATGTCTTCCCTATATATCGACGGGGCCTTCCACATTTCCCAAGAAATATTGACACTTCGACATATAAAGTAAAAAGCCGTGCATCAGCACGGCTTTTTACTTTATATGCGGACAGCAGTCCCGCTCACTGCAACCATTAGCATCCCTTCGCGAACTACTTCGTAATCCACGTCAATACCAACAATTGCATTTGCATTTTTTTGTCTTGCGAAAGTTTTCATCTCTTCCATTGCGATGTCACGCGCTTCTTTTAATTTACTTTCATAAGCGCCAGCACGACCACCGACAACGTCACGGACAGAGGCGAAAAGGTCACGAACGATATTCGCACCCATAATCGCTTCTCCATTGACGATATCGATGTACTCAATAATTTCTTTTCCTTGAATTGTAGACGTTGTTGTTACAATCATACTTTATTACCTCCCATATGAGATTTTTACCTACTTATGGTGCACTAATTCAGCACAAATTATATTTACGAACTAAACTGCGCTTCGTATAATCTGCTGTATCCTCCGCCTTGCTCAATTAATTCATCATGTGAACCTTGTTCTGCAATACCATCTTTATTTACAACGACGATGCGATCTGCATTTTTAATCGTTGCAAGTCTGTGAGCGATAACTAGCGTTGTGCGACCGACAGCTAATTCAGCAAGCGATTTTTGAATCGCAAGTTCTGTCTCTGTATCTAGTGCAGAAGTTGCTTCATCCAATATTAAAATTGGTGGGTTTTTCAAGAACATACGAGCAATAGCTAGACGCTGCTTTTGTCCACCTGAAAGTTTCACGCCGCGCTCACCGATAACAGTATCTAAACCTTCCGGCTGTGAGTAAATTAAATCTTCTAACTGCGCACGTTTTACTGCCTGCCAAATTTCAGGCTCTGATGCCTTTAAATTTCCGTAAGCGATATTTTCACGAATTGTTCCTGAAAATAAGAACACGTCTTGCTGCACAATTCCAATTTGCTTACGAAGTGAAGATAATGTCATATCTTTCGTATCAATCCCATCAATTTGAATTGATCCAGATGATTGCTCATAAAAACGTGGTAATAGGCTACATAACGTCGTTTTCCCAGCTCCTGATGGTCCAACGAACGCAACCGTTTCACCTGCATGTATTTTCAAACTAATGTCATTTAAAATTGGTTCTTTATTTTCATATCCGAACGTAATGTTGTTATATTGAATATCACCATGTACATGTTTAACTTCCATTGCATCTTTAGAGTCTACAATGTCAGGCTCTGTTTCAAGAAGCTCTACATACCTTTTAAAACCAGCGATTCCCTTCGGATAGCTTTCGATTACCGCGTTAATTTTTTCAATTGGGCGGAAGAAAATATTCGTTAATAGAACGAATCCGATAAATCCACCGTACGTTAATTCTCCTTGCAGAACAAACCATGTACCGCATATTAAGACGAAGAGCGTTACGAGCCGCATGAGCATATAACTAATCGATGAATTTAACGCCATAATTTTATACGCCATTAATTTCGTTGTACGGAAACGAGCGTTGTTGACAGCAAATTGCTCTTTCTCAAACTTTTCATTTCCGAATGCTTGTACAACACGAATTCCCCCAACATTGTTCTCAATGCATGCATTAAAATCAGCAACGTCTGAGAATAAACGTCTAAATGTACCTGTCATTTTTTTATTGAAGTAAAGTGCTAACCATAATAGGAATGGAATGACGAAGAACGTTAATAACGCTAACTTCCAGTTAATCATCATCATAAATGAAAATGCCCCAACTAAAGTCATTACGGCGATAAATAAATCTTCCGGTCCATGATGAGCAATTTCCCCAATTTCCATTAAATCGTTTGTAAGGCGGGAAATTAAATGACCTGTTTTATTATTGTCAAAAAATCTGAATGATAGCTTTTGAATATGATCAAATAATTTCTGCCTCATATCTGTTTCAATGTTAACACCAAGCATATGTCCCCAATATGTAACGACATATTGTAAGCCTGCATTTAACATATAAACTGCGAGTAAACCGAAACAAGCCCATAAAATAAGCGTCCAGTTTTGCCCTGGCAATAACTTATCAATAAATTGATTTACGATAAGCGGAAAGCCGAGTTCTAATAATCCTGCGACAACCGCACAAGAAAAGTCGAGTATAAATAAACCTTTATACGGTTTATAGTACGAGAAAAATTTACGCAGCATATCTTACCTCCATTTTCCAAAATTAAAAAGACTCCCTAAATGATAACCATTATCAAATAATTATTCAAGTTATCCGTCTATGAAACTGAAAATAAGCTTTGCGATAGTTGTCGTTTTTTGCTGGAAAGTCGATATATTCGAATAGTCGCCGATATATTTCGAGTTGCGCTGATATATTTGCAAAATCGCCGATATATTTCAAGTTGCGCTGATATATTCGGATAATCGCCGATATAAATTTCATTTACTAACTATCCTCCCCCCAAAAAACAAAAAAGGTACCACCACAAGGTGATACCTTTCCTTCTATTACATCGCTTCCGAATCCCACTCGTGCTCCTGCTCAACGAATACAATACCTAATTCGTGATGCCCACCAGCATATAATGCAGTTTGTGCAAGACGAAGCTCACCATTTGTATCTAATACTTCTAATTTACAAAATGCTCCTGTCGTCTTCGTTTGAAGCGCATCATAAAATTCCTCAGCGCTTTTTGGAATAACTCCATTTACTCTCGTAATAATTTCTCCAGGTAGTAATTTCAGCTCTGCTCCAATTGTATTTGGAATTGTATCTAGTACAACGAGCCCATCATTGCGTGCAGCAAAATATGCTGGTCTTGTTTCATCGGCAATTTTCTCTTGCATCGAGATTGTGAAACGCCCAAGCATTGCGACTCCCATCGCGATAATTGCAAGTACGTGCCACCAATAACTTGCGATTCCTAAAATAAGCACAAGTCCTGCTAATCCATAAACACGTCTTCCTGTAAATAATAAAGCTTCCGTCGGCTCATAACTTTTAATCTTTCTCATAAATCCAATTAAAAATGGAACGAGGAATAGAGAATATGTATTTGAACCTATTGAAACGACAGGCCACCATGAAATAAACTGTGTTACCGCATCACCCGGTACAAGAATAAAAATAGGAACGATCCATAAACGCTTTGATTCGTGTAAACCAATCTTTAATCCACGCTTCCCCTTCCTAATCCTCGGCGTCGAATATCCTACTGCGTTTTTAGAAATCAATAAACCTTCTACAATAAGCATAACGCCTAGTAAAATAGCAAGGGATACAATGGTACTCTCTTCACCTTCTCGAAGCTGTAAGAAGGAAACTGGTAGCTTAGAAGATAATAAAACACATACAATCGCAATGCTAAATGTATAAGCTGCCGATAAATATCGATACATAGCCGTTAATCCAAATAATAACGTCCAAATTAAAATGGCCCATAAGCTTGCTTTAGAAACAACAAGTCCAAGCCCAATCGTAATAATAGATACTACTAATCCGTATCCAATCCCTGCAAATAGAGAGGTTCGCAGTTCAAACCAAATATCATAAACTTTAAAAGAAAAATCTTTTCGTTCTCTTAACATACGTAAGTATCCAACGAAGATACTACTTATTACAAATATATAGACAGCAGGGTGTAAGAAAAAACGTCCAACTGCCCGCATTATTTCAAAAATCCACGCCTCCATGAACTCATTCACCACCATTTATATCATTCTTTCTTTTTATATTATCATAACTAAACAAACGTTTGTTTAACACAAAAAAATACAGGCAGCAAACTGCCTGTATTTCTTCTTATTTTGCCATTAATTTTAATGCTGACTGTAATTGTAGATCATTTTCTCCAGAACGAATTTTTTCGATAATTTTAGTTTGAATCGCTTCAGCTGTCTTTTTATCAAGCTGTCCTGTCGCTTCCATCTCATTTGCATTTTGGAATGCTTTCAGAGCCGATTCTGTCTCTTTACTAAAGTATCCATCTTCACGACCTGGTACATACCCTAAGCTCTTAAGCATTTCTTGAGCATGTTTTACTTGTACATCATTTGAATTGTATGAAAGTGTTTTTTCAATTTGAATTGGTGTCGCATGATAATAATTTGGTTGCTTCACTTCTACTGTTGGCGCGATTCCTTTTTTATGAATCCAGTTCCCATCCGGTGTTAACCATTTAAACATCGTTAATTTAATGTTGCTGCCGTCTTTAAATGGAACAGCTTGCTGGACAGTACCTTTACCAAATGTCTTTTCACCAATTAAATCGTATCCTTCTCCTTCTTTCAGCGCACCCGCTAAAATCTCTGAAGCAGAAGCACTTCCATTATCAATTAATACTGAAATTGGATATGGTTTTCTCGCTTTCAGTTCCGTAGAGAATTTCTTCTTCTCACCATTTCGCTGCTCTACTTGTAGCATCGGCTTTTTATTCGTCATAATTTCCCCTAGTATATCTTCTACACTATTTAAATAGCCACCAGGATTACCACGCACGTCAATAACTAAGCCTTTTATATTTTTCTTCTCTAACTCTTTTAACTGATCCTTAAATTCTTTCGCTGTATTTTCAGCAAAAGAAGTGATTTGCATATAACCGATATCTTTTCCGCTCTCTTGCTTCACAGAACTAAACACTGTAAAGATTGGAATTTTTTCACGCTTAATTTTAAATACGATCGGATCAGTTACTCCCGCACGTTTAATTTCAATTGCGACAGTCGTTCCCTTTTTACCACGAATTTTTAATACTGCTTCTTCACGTGATAAGTCTTTCACACTGTTTCCATCTACAGATAAAATTTGGTCATTCGGTTTAATTCCTATCTTTTCTGCTGGTGAACCTTTAATTGGCGATACGATAATAAGCTTACCGTCCGTCTTGTTCACCTCAGCCCCAATCCCCTCTAATTCGGGATCAAGCGATTCACTAAACTGTTTGGCTGTTTCTTTATCCATATACGTGGAATAAGGGTCCTTCAGCGTAGACAACATACCTTGTATTGCACCTTCAACTAACTTTTCATCTTTCACGTCTTCCACATAACGTGAATCAATTAGTGCATACGCCTCATTAATTTTTGCCAAATTCCCTTGCGCAGTGCTAGCATTCCCACTCGAAATTGTTTGCGTTACTTCTGATGGGTTAACCCCAAATACAGACATGCCTGCAAACATTCCGCCAGCACCAATTAAAAATGCAACAACCATTCCAATAATTGCAACTCTACGTTTCAATGCGGAATTCCCCTTTCCAAAACACACAGGTGGTGTAGCAAAAGGCATCACACAGTGTGTGATGCCTTTACCTATTTCTACTATATGATAAGCTTGTACGAATTATGTTTGCAACTTTTTATACTTTTAAGAAGCGACGAATTGACATTACACTTCCCCACATACCGATTAAAGCACCGATTAACACTAGTAAACCAGCTAATTGGAATACGAACGGACTGTATGGTAGAAGCTCGAAAATTGTTCCGCCAAGTTTTTCATTAAACACACCTTGCAACGAATTATACGTAATTAGAATTAGGCCAATTGGAATAATTGATCCTAATACTCCTAAGAATAATCCCTCTAGCAAGAATGGCCAACGAATAAACCAGTTTGTTGCACCAACAAGTTTCATAATTTCAATTTCTGTACTACGAGCATAAATTGTAATTTTAATTGTATTAGAGATTAAGAACATCGCTGTGAATAAAAGACCAGCAATTAACGCAATCCCAATGTTACGACCAGTTTTTACAGTATCAAATAATCGTTCAACTTGTCCTTTTCCGTACTGAACATTACTAACAAACTGCATTTTTTCAACCTTCTTCGCGATTGTCGCTGTATCGGTTGGTTCTTTTGCTTTTACAACGAATACGTTTTTAAGTGGATTATCTTGTTCAAATAACTCAAACGTTTTTCCACTATCACCTAAGCTTTTAATTAAACGTTTTAACTCTTCTTCTTTAGAAGAATATTTAATAGAATCTACTTTTGCAATCTTACTCATATCTTCTTCTAATTTCTTTTGATCCGCTTCTTTTGCAGCTGGATCAATGTGTACACGAATCTCTACATCTTGCTCTACTTTCGTCGCAAAATGGTTCATATTCATAATCGCTGTTAAAAAGACACCTACAAGTAATAATGTAACTGTTACTGCACTAACAGAAGCAAATGTCATCCATCCGTTACGTGATAGATTCTTTACACCTTCTCGCAAATGTCGACTAAGGGTCTTAGCCTTCATATCCGTATCCTCCCTCAATCTCATCTCGAACAATTTTTCCGCCTTCAATCGCGATTACACGATGACGGATTGTATTTACGATATCTGCATTATGCGTCGCCATAACGATCGTTGTGCCGCGCTCATTAATGCGAGTAAAAATATTCATAATATCAAGAGCTGTTTCAATATCTAAGTTACCTGTTGGCTCATCGGCAATTACAACCTTTGGTCTATTTACAATTGCTCTTGCAATAGCCACACGTTGTTGCTCCCCACCTGAAAGCTCACTTGGAAGTGCGTCTGCACGATCTTCAAGGCCTACAAGACCTAGAACTTCTGTTACACGCTCACGAATTGCATCCGGTTCTTCTTCAATTACTTCTAAAGCAAACGAAACATTCTCATATACTGTTAATTTAGGCAACAATTTGAAATCTTGGAAAATTACACCTAATTGACGACGGAAATACGGAACGTCTCTTTCTGCCAATGTTTCGATAGTAAGTCCATTTACATTAATAGATCCTGTAGATGGTTTCTCTTCACGATACATCATTTTAATAAATGTAGATTTCCCGGCTCCACTCGGTCCAACTACGTATACGAATTCACCTTGTTTAATGTTAACTGTAAGACCAGCAATGGCTTTCATACCATTCGGGTACTCCTTATAAACATTCGTCATTTTTATCATTATTTATCACCCAATACTTAATGATTTTTTTCAAAATACTTTTCTGTACATCTGAAAATAAAAGACATCCTTCATTTTCATTTAGTCATCCTTGTTGAAGGTAGTTTACTTATGCTTTCTCATAAGCAATACCACTCTATGTAATATATTTCAGCAAAATTCTACAAACCCCATTGTAACATCAAACGGTTTCCAATTTGGATACATTTTTGTTACAGTTATGTTACATACCAGAAAAAAGGAAAACGAGTTGACTATATTATCAACTCGCCCATTTCACCTTTTTTATTTATGTTCAGCTAACCATTCAGACACTTTTTTCGCATCTTCACCTTGAATAAGTCCTGGTGACATTGAACCACGGCCTTTTTTAATAATCTCTTCGATATCTGTAGCGTCGTACTTACCGCCTACTTTTCTTAAATCAGGTCCAGTTGCCCCTGATAAATCTGTTGCGTGACATCCCGCACAACTTCTTTGGAAAATTTGTTCTGCGCTGTCTGTGCTTGCAGACTGTTTCGAAGACTTACTCTCTTCTTTATTTCCGCATGCTCCTAAAGCAAAAACAACCGATGTCCCTAGCGCAATAGCCAACAATTTCTTTTTCACTTCTATCGCTCCCTATTGTTGATATTCTTTTTATTCCTAGCACACTCATTTTCATTATAAGCATTATCTTTATATAGAAAAACTAAGGTGTATTTCATATTCCTCAAAAATACAGTGAGAACCTTGATAAAATAAAGCTTTCATAAGTTGTTTCAATTCTGTGAACAACTTAAAAAACTTCTATAAAGTATCCTTTTTAAAAGGAAAATTAGAAAAGTTCTATATAAATCTTTACCCTATTACCGCTCTATTTTACTATTCTCTACTTTTTACAAAACAATATACAGCATTGTAATCTACATATAATCCCATCAAAAAGAGAAGTTGTCGTTTCCAACTTCTCTTCCTCTTTACTTCATCTATAAAAATAGAATCAAATTCTTTATATCCTCTATTGTCCTCAGCATGCGCCAACAATTTCGTTGGCTTTTTTTCGCTTATTAGATACGAGAACGTAAGTAAGCATCAATAAATGGATCAATCTCTCCATCCATAACAGCTTGTACGTTACCAACCTCCGTATTTGTACGATGGTCTTTTACAAGAGAATACGGGTGGAATACGTAAGAACGGATTTGGCTACCCCATCCGATTTCTTTTTGCTCTCCGCGAATTTCATCTAATTCTGCTTGTTGCTCTTCTAGTTTCTTTTGATATAATTTCGCTTTTAACATTTTCATCGCATGCTCACGGTTTTTAATTTGAGAACGCTCCGACTGACATGTTACAACCGTATTTGTCGGTGTATGTGTAATACGAACTGCTGAATCTGTCGTATTTACGTGCTGCCCACCAGCTCCACTTGCTCGGTACGTATCAATTTTTAAGTCTTCTGTACGTACTTCGATTTCAACTTCATCATTGAACTCTGGTACAACTTCACAAGATACGAACGATGTATGACGGCGCCCTGAAGAATCGAATGGTGAAATACGTACAAGACGATGTACACCTTTCTCTGCTTTTAAGTAACCGTAAGCGTTATGACCTTTAATTAATAAAGTTACACTCTTAATACCAGCTTCATCACCTGGTAAATAATCAACCGTTTCTACTTTGAATCCGCGTTTTTCAGCCCAGCGTGTGTACATACGTAATAACATAGAACCCCAGTCTTGTGACTCAGTTCCACCTGCACCTGGATGTAATTCTAAAATCGCATTATTTTTATCATAAGGATCACTTAATAGTAACTGAAGCTCATACTCATTCATTTCTTGAATTAAGCCTTTTACTTCTGATTCTAATTCCTCATGTAAATCTTCATCATACTCTTCTTTTAAAAGCTCATGCGTGATTTCTAAATTTTCGAACGTCTCATCTAACTGACGGAACTTTCCAACCATATCTTTTAACGCATTCGCTTCATTAATTACAGCTTGTGCGCCTTGTTGGTCATCCCAAAATCCTGCGCCCATCATTTTTTCTTCTAATTCTGCAATTTGTTTCTCCTTAGTAGGGAGGTCAAAGAGACCCCCTAAAAGCCGCTAATCGCTTAGCCATTTTCTCTAATTCCTGTCTAATTTCTACTAATTCCATTTCCTTCACCTCTATGTAATTGCTATTACTTTCGTATGAAAACAAGGGAAACTCTCTCCACTTATTACGGAGAGAGTTTAATCCTTCTTAATTATACATTTTTGATATAAAAGTTTGCAAAACAGCCAAAGCTACCGTCCTATATTACTGAACGATACCACAGCAGTTTTTATATTTTTTACCGCTACCACATTTACATAAATCGTTGCGGCCCACTTGGTCACCTTTTACAACTGGCTTTTTCTTTGCTTCTTCGCCATCGCTAGAAGGATGAACAGCTTCACCTTGAACAACTTCTTGACGTTCTAAGTTTTGTTCAATTTCAGCTTTCATAATGTAACGAGAAATTTCCTCTTCAATAGAGGCAACCATTGACTCGAACATCGCGAACCCTTCCATTTGGTACTCACGAAGTGGATCGATTTGACCGTAAGCACGTAAATGAATACCTTCACGAAGGTGATCCATCGCATCAATATGCTCTGTCCATTTCGTATCTACAACGCGGAATACAACAACCTTCTCAAACTCACGCATTTGCTCTTCTGGCATAAGCTTTTCCTTTTCATTGTATCGCTCTATTAATTTCGCGATAATCGGTTCGCTCATTTCCTCAGGAGCAAGGCGACGTAATTCTTCTTCTTTTACATCTCCGTCTTGAAGAAGGTTTGTATTTAAGTAGTCAACAAGACCTTTAATGTTCCAATCTTCTTCAATTTCCTCTTGTGTATGAAGGGCAACAGCACGTTCTACTGTAGATTTCATCATACCTTCAATAATGCCGCGTAAGTTGTCAGACTCCATTACCTCTTGACGCTGTTTGTAAATAACTTCACGTTGTTGACGAAGTACATCATCATATTGCAGTAACTGCTTACGTGCATCATAGTTATTTCCTTCAACACGTTTTTGTGCAGATTCTACCGCACGAGAAACCATTTTACTTTCAATTGGCTGAGAATCATCCATACCAAGGCGGTCCATCATTGCTTTCATATTATCTGAACCAAATCGGCGCATTAATTCATCTTCCATCGATAAGTAGAACTGCGTAACACCAGGGTCCCCTTGACGACCAGCACGACCACGTAACTGATTATCAATACGACGACTTTCGTGACGCTCTGTACCGATAACTGCTAAACCAACGTTTTTCACATCGTCTCCAAGCTTAATATCTGTACCACGACCTGCCATGTTCGTCGCGATTGTTACAGCACCTTTCATACCAGCCTCTGCAATGATATCTGCTTCACGAGCATGGTTTTTCGCATTTAAGATGTTATGACGTACACCTTTACGCGTTAACATTTTTGAAATAAGCTCTGAAGTTTCAATTGCAACTGTACCTACAAGAACAGGTTGCCCTTGTTTATGACGATTTACAATATCCTCAACAACAGCATTGAACTTACCTTCCATTGATTTAAAGATTAAATCGGCACGATCATCACGAATAATCGGTTTGTTTGTCGGAATTACAATAACGTTCATATTGTAAATGTTACGGAATTCCTCTTCCTCTGTTTTCGCTGTACCAGTCATACCAGATAATTTTTCATACATACGGAAGTAGTTCTGGAATGTAATTGTTGCAAGCGTCATGCTTTCATTTTGAATTTCTACACCTTCTTTTGCTTCAATCGCTTGGTGTAATCCTTCGCTATAACGACGACCTTTCATAAGACGACCAGTGAATTGGTCTACAATTACGATTTCGCCTTCTTGTACAACATAATCTGTATCACGGTGCATAACAACGTGTGCACGAAGTCCCTGATTAATATGGTGAAGAAGTGCTACATGTTTTAAATCGAATAAGTTTTCAATATGGAAAGCTTTCTCCGCTTTCGTAATACCATCTTCTGTTAGCATTACATTTTTCGTTTTCACATCAAATGAATAATCTTTTTCATTTTCTAACGTACGAACAAATGCATTTGCAAACATGTATAGCTCTGTTGATTTTTGAGCTTGTCCTGAAATAATAAGCGGCGTACGTGCTTCATCGACTAAAATAGAATCGACTTCATCGATAATAGCAAAGTGAAGTGGACGTTGAACGCACTGCTCTTTATATAAAACCATGTTATCACGTAAGTAATCGAATCCAAGCTCATTATTTGTGCTATACGTAATATCAGCAGCATAAGCCTCTTGTTTCTCTTCGCGTGACATACTATTTAAGTTAATTCCTACCGTTAAGCCAAGGAACTCATGAAGTTGTCCCATTTCGCTCGCATCACGTTGTGCTAAATATTCATTGACTGTAACAACATGAACACCTTTTCCTGTTAAAGCATTTAAATATACAGGTAATGTAGATGTTAACGTTTTACCTTCACCCGTTTTCATCTCAGAAATATTCCCTTCATGTAAGGCAATACCACCCATTAACTGTACGCCATATGGACGCATTCCAAGAACACGAGTTGCCGCTTCGCGAACAACCGCGAAAGCTTCAGGTAGTAGATCATCTACTGTTTCACCTTTTGTTAGACGTTCTTTAAATTCAAGCGTCTTTCCTTTTAATTGTTCATCAGTTAGTGGCTTAATAGATGACTCTAATGCATCAATTTGCTCAACTGTTTTCTGCATACGTTTAATTTGGCGTTGATTTACATCAAACACCTTTTTTAAAATACCGATCATAGGAAATACGCTCCTCTTTTTATTAAAATAAAACTTCCGATTGTTTTTCTTTTTCTCTATTACAATCAGTCGTTATAAAAATCAAATGTATGTTATGCCAATTTTTCTCCTAATTAAAAAAACTAAAATGTATATACCTAATGATAATTGTAACACTTGTCTCATAACTATGACAACAATCGGCAAGATGTCGGGCCTTATATTCAAAAAAAGTTTTTATTTCATTTGTTACGTTCCTTTTCTCTGTCTCGCTATTTCAATTTCACGTTACAAATTTCGTATTCAATCTAAGTCATATTCTTTCAAGTTTCCTTTTAAAGAATATGACTACCAGAAATTCCTTAATAAAATCTAAATCAACAATTACAAAAAGCCGGAAACTTTGCAGGTGCAGCATCCATAGATACTTACACCTACAAAAAAACTCCGACTTTAAAAGATATTGTTATGTTGCAAGATCTACAAACACCATTAAAATATAGCTGTATCAATCATAAATTTTATTAATTTATCGGTATTTCTAATTCATGATATTTCCCTTTCTTATCCTTTATACAAGAAATGAATTTCACTTTAGTTGATTCATTTGAAAAGTTTTTATAATTTTTATAAGGGTCATCTCCTATAAAATAATTTGTCCCTATATACCCTCGTACTGTTTTACCAGCAGGTATTACAGGATCAAACTGATATTTTTTAGGTAATTCCATTGAATAAGGGATTAAATTATAAAACTCACCTATTTTAGAATAAAACATTGTATCGGAAATAGACTTATTACTAAGCAAGTTAATATCTCGATTTGTTGTATTTGTAATATCTAAAGGTAAAACATACGTCACTACTTCACGGTCTTCATAGGGATCATAAACTTTTGTAGGATCAAGAGGATTGAGTGCATGAAACGTAACTCCTTGCCCATCTTCAAAAGTTCTATTAGATAAAAACTCATCTTTTACCACTTTATAAGATTCATTATTAAGATTTAATGTTTTAAATCTTAATAAACTAGCAAATATACATAGCAACAGACATAATCCAATACTTATTAAGATATGTTTTCTCGTCACTCTTAATCTACCAACTTTCCATTATTAACATGTACAATACGATCTACCATTTCATTATCTAGAACATGCACATCATGACTGGCTACAACAATAGTCGTTCCCTTGGCTTTTTCTACTTTCAAAATATCTAAAACATCTTTTATCCCATCACTATCTAAAGCATTAGTTGGCTCGTCTAATAACAGTAATTTTGGTTGTTCCATTAAAGCTTGCGCTATCCCTAAACGTTGTTTCATACCTAAAGAGTATCTTTTATACTTTCTCTTATCTGTTTTATCAAGTCCAACCCTTTGAATAATATTATAAATCTCCTCATCGGAGATTTTATTATTAATCGATGATAAAAATTTCAAATTCTGAAAACCAGTATACCCTGGAATAAAACTTGGATATTCAATCAATATTCCCATAGAATCAGGAAATTGCTTTTGTTTTCCAATTATTTCATTATCTATATAAACAACTCCAGAATTCAAACGCATTAACCCTGATATAGCGCGTAAAATCATCGTTTTACCAGAGCCATTATGCCCCTTCAAAACTAAAAATTCGCCTTTTTTTACTGACAAACTAATATTATCTAACACAATATTTCCTTTTAATCTTTTCGTCATACATTCACATTTAATATAATTGTCCATAAATTATTCACCTATCACATCTAGTTTTTTAAAACAAAAACTACCTAATAAAATCATTACAACAACAATTACTACTCCTATTAAAAGTAAATCATTATATTGAATAGATTGATTATTACCTAAAGTCAATTGAATTGAACTGTGATCAACAAAATACCAACGATTTGGCATAACAAAAGAGCCTAAAAAATAAATACTATGAAAGAAAATAGACAAAAATAGGTACAACAACATTAGTACAAAAACAATAGTTATCGGTATATAAAAAGTTAAGAACTCAAAAATCAAAGCTAATAAAAAGCTTATAATTATTTGAATTAGCATAGTACCTAATATCTTATAAGGAAATTGACTATATAAATTTAAAAAATTATACTCGCCTAAAGAAAGCAAATAGTAAGCGCTAAACCAAATAAAATACATACCAATCCAAATAATAATTATATAAAAAAACAAAGATAATATTTTCGTTAACCACAGAAAATGCTTCTTCTTAACACGAGGAAATAAATAAACACCATTCTGTTGAATATCTGAAAAAGCAAAATCCCCTACAAGCAACAAAGGAGTGATTTGAAAGAATATCCAATAAAAAGGGATAGAAAATCGCCCCTCCTTATAAAAATAAGATAAATCCACAAAGTCTACTCCATGAAAAAATCGATAAAAGGTAACATCTACTAATACAGATTCTTTACCATTACTAAGAGGCTGATTGTCTAAAAAAGCAATTGCAATAATAGCGTAAATTAAGAATAAAAAAACCATTATCTTGATGGAATCTCGAAACCTTACATATAAATCTCTTTTTAACAAATAATATAAGATCATAATGTAAACTAGACCACCTCTGTCTCATCATTCATAGAAATATAACTTTTTTTAGATAAAATCCATACACTTATAAAAAAGATAAAAAAACAGCCAAATAAGCGTATAAATAAACCAGTAGCATCTTCAAAGACATTTATATAAAAAGCATTTGTAAATAAAAATCCATGTAATATAAATCTATCTAATAAAACAGCAGTAATCATACATATTATTACAAGTAAACTAGGTAAAAATAATTGCAATAAAGCACTTATCATACATATAAAAACACTCGCAAATAATTGAATGCAAAATAATAATGGATAATTTACATCAACACTAGTTACAGCCATCATAGTTGACATCAAAAACAACTGTAAAATCATACTCCCAGCAAAAAAGTAAACAAAAACGAATAATTTTAAATAATATATAGAAACTAATTTCAATGCATTATTCACTCTGTAAACAACATAAATACTAAAAAAGTTCGACATAGAATATACAGAAAAAACAATTGTTAAAGGAATAAATATAGTCGACAAATTATACAACGACATAACCTTATACAAAGCTTCCAATTCGTTCATTTGCTCTTTTATAATTCCGGTTTCAAAATAATTGAACAAACAACCAATGATACTGACATTAAGTAAAAAGAGAATACTTAACCAAACATATTTCATCCTTATAGTTTCTTTCATAACATTATAAAAGAACATGCTTCCTACTCCCCCGTAAATAAAGAACTACAGAACAAAACCAAATACATAACAGTACACTAAGAAAAATTTGTAATTCAAAAAAGCCAAAATCTTTAATTAAATAATCTTTAGGATTGAGAATCCCTTTTCCAATACCAAGCCAAAAAATATGTAAAATAAATGGAACTAAATAAATAAAATAAACTCGTTTTATAAAAAACGAAACTGATAAAGCTAAACTCGAAAAAACCGCACCGTATAAACCATTTAAAAATACATACATTAGAAAATATAAAGTAGGGTACTTATAATAAACTATATGAAATTGAGCTGTTGGCGAAACAGTAGAAGCCATATAATTTAATATTGGATGCGGAGCAACTGTTGGATAAGTCATCACATATAAATAAAAATTAAATAGTAAAGGGACACTTATAATAAAAAAAGATACAATAAAATTAATAAAATAAAGCAGCTTAAAATAATAACATGTTCCCATCTTAGAAATAACAGGATAAATAAATCCATAATTTTTATCAATTCTATAAATCCCTGCTACAGCCATTGCGGAAAGCATAGGAAATATAAGTAAATAAAACTCACTATAAAACGATAATCTATTAAAATATAAAATATTAGATAAATATGGGGATACCTTTATAATCCCAGCATCGTTAAATCCTTTAGTTGTCACAAACATAGCAATATATTGAGCAATAACAATTACTAACATAATAAATAAAGACAACCAAAACATCCTACCTTTTAAAATCCTTCCTAAAAAGTAACTCATCTATAGCTCCTCCATAAACCATTAAATTTAAATCTTTTTTAATATGAACAATTGATCCGCAACACCATAACATTTCTTTTCTTTATTTAACCAAATGTAACGAAAAGAAACATTTGCTCTCTCTCCTTCAAATTTAGGAAACTCAACTTCATACTGATAAACATCATTTGTGCCTTTTCTTTTTACACTCTTAACTTCTTGTTTCCACTGAATTACTTCTCCATCAGTTTGTTCAATCCGTCCCAAGAGATACGTTGGTTTTTTCTTATTCGTAACACCCGTCAAAAAAACATAATAATTTTCTGGTATAACTCCTAATTTCAATTTTTTATTTGAAAGCTTATCCTCTATTAAACTATCATTTTTTTCTATTTGTCCTTGAAAGAAATCATCACCATTTTCACTTTCCAAAAACACTTGTTCAAAAATAGTATTTTTGTTAATTCCTTTTAATTCAATACTTTTCAAATTATCTTTTTCCGTTAAAGTATCTTCAATATGTACAATAGGTTCATCTACTTTCTTTTGACAAGAAACTAAGAAACTAATACTCAATATAAAAAAACAAACTAAAATATTTTTTGAAATAAACCTCATTACAGCTCCTCCTATTTTAAAAATGAAATAACAGGAAAAGTCGTATAATCCGGATTTGAAACTATACGACTTTTTCTAGCACTATAAAATAAATAATTTCAATTTATAATTTCTAAATCAATATTCAATGTAAGGTCCACTAGGTCTTACACTATCAGGACTCCAAGCAGTAGGATAAGCATTATTTTCTCTAGAATAACCACCAAATCTCACAGGCACATTTTTCCCATGGTTTTCATATGCATAATTTTGAAAAAGATATGTTCTACCTGGTATCACTGTTCCTTCATGCTTACCTGAAACATTTACCCATTTTCTATCTTCTGCATTTTTATTTTTATCTGCTTCTGTCCAAACATTGAAAGAACCTCCGCCCTTCTCACTGCTCTTCACACGCATATACATAGAGGTAGGCGTCTCTTTAGGACGTGCATTAGTATAATCATATGGACTCCAAAGTCTAAAGGTAAAATTCACATGGTCATCCCTTGTACTAGCCTTAGCCGGTTCGGTTAAAGCGAAAGTACTAGCTAAAATACCTAACGATAAAACAGATCCAAACATAAAACGACTTTTTTTCTTAATGCTCACTAAAAGCACCTCCGATAATTTGTAGCATTATATTGATTGTATTTTTCCACTGAATGAATAAAATCAATATAATACAATATTATGGTAACAACACCTCAACACACCTTCAATGGATTTCAGAATATTTAACATTACTTTTACACTTGCGAACATTTCGTTAAATTTTTAAAAACAATACTATATCCCTAGCAAAGAATTACTTGTAAAGGTAGCTACATTCCTATGCTTGTTCCAAATAATAAAGAGTAACTCACCTCTCTAAGTTTCGAATTTTCTCCTGCTGTTTTGAGGAAATACCGCCTAAAAATCACTTCTTAATGAAATCGGCTACTTATAAAACTTTTTTAACCTTGCTGCGAAAAATACAAAAAAAGCGCAGCCATTTCGGCTGCGCTTTCGAATTATTATTTAGTTTCGATTAAACCGTATTTCCCATCTTTACGGCCATATACAACATTAGTTTCGTTTGTATCAGCATTTGTGAAGACGAAGAAATTATGTCCTAGCATATCCATTTGTAGGATTGCCTCTTCAACGTCCATCGGTTTTAAATCGAATCGTTTTGTACGTACAAGTTCTAATTCATCTTCTTCTACCTCATCCAAAACAGCTACTGCTTCTGGAAGGATAAAGTTCGTTTTCATAGAACCTTTCTCACGTAACTTACGATTGACTTTTGTTTTATGTTTACGAATTTGTCGCTCAATTTTATCAACTACTAAATCGATAGCAGCGTACATATCGCTATTAGTTTCTTCTGCACGAAGTAATAAATCAGTAAATGGTATTGTTACTTCGACACGTTGCTTGTCAGAGTATACTTTTAAATTAACTTTAATCTCTGGGAATGTATCAAAATAACGCTCTAACTTACTTAGTTTTTTCTCTACATATTCCTTTAATGCTGGAGTTACTTCAATATTTTCACCACGAATGTTGAATTTCATAGATGAATTCCTCCTTTCAAGCCTATGTATTATAATTTCGACATTGGCTTAAAAACTCCTTCTAACTTTTTTAAAAAAATTAGTGGAATTGCGATTTTTTTATCGTTTTTTGTTGAAATGAAAAGATGCATCGTTTCTATCTTTATTTTATCCTATTAACATCGTGAATAACGAATATTTCTGTGGACAATTCGTTACAGAAAAGAAACAACTTTTTGACAACTTATCCTATAACAAAAACCCCTTGCGAAAAACAAGAGGTTCTACTATATATAACGTTGCCACAAATGCAGCTTTCTCTTCCAAAAACAATATACCCTACAGTTTCACAACATTAGCTGCTTGTGGTCCACGTGCTCCATCTACAATGTCAAACTCTACTTGTTGCCCTTCTTCTAATGACTTATATCCATCTTGTTGAATAGCAGAAAAATGGACAAATACATCGTCACCATCTTCACGCTCAATAAACCCAAATCCCTTTTCTGCATTGAACCATTTCACTCTTCCTTGCATGTTCATTCCATTCCCTTCACTCTAAAAATCAGGGCATTCGCCCCATATTTTGACTATAACGAATGACAACATATGAAGTCAAAGAAGACTTATCGCCTTTTTATTATCCCTTTCGACACTTCCATATTAACTTCTACAAAGTGTCAAACTAGATACTTCCCTTGCCCCTCTTTCATATAACAAACTTCCGATTTGCCTAACTGTAATCCCTGTCGTATACACGTCATCAACGAGTAAAATATGTTGCCCAGAAAACATCTCTTCTCCCTGAAAATAAAAAGGATTGCTTCCTGACACCCTTTCTTTACGTGTCTTCTTACTTTGCTTTTCTGTTTCCCTTCTTCTTAATGATGGATAAGAAATTTTGACAGGCAAACAAGTTGCTAATAACTCAGCTTGATTAAAACCACGTTCAATTTCCCTTTCCTTACTAAGCGGAACAGCGATAACGGTTGAAACATTGGCAAAATACTTTTGAAATAAACTTCGAAAAGGACGATAAAAAATGTGCACTAACTCTGCATCCCCCCGAAACTTAAACTGTGCTACTATTTCTTTCATCTCATCATCATACATATATAACGAACGGTTTTTAAAAGAACGATACTTCTCCTCTTTCGTCCACCTTATACAATCTATACAAATACCGTCTTCTTGAAATGAGGCAGGAACAAATTCTAAAGGTCGCCCGCACTCCATGCAAATTTCTCCTATAATATAGGAAAGTTTCTGCTCACATCTATCACATATATATTTTCTATGACACTTTACAAAAAAAGTGTACCAACTAATCTTTTCTACAAAACACTCATCACAAAGTAAACAATGCATTAATCGATCAATCCTTGTTCTTTCGCATTTTTATTCATACCTTGAATATGTTTTTTCGCGCGCACCATCGCCTCTGTCTTGCCATAGTGAAAATAAATGACCTCTCCATACGGTGCTTCAAAGCTCCGCCCTGCTCGGCCCGCAATTTGTACGAGCGCACTTTCTGAAAATATTTCTTCTTCCGCCCCTAAAACTGCGACTTGCAAATTTTTCACCGTTACGCCTCGCTCTAAAATTGTCGTTGTAACTAATAATGGGATTTCTCCCTTTCTGAAAGCCGCTACTTTTTCTTTTCTCTCCGGATCTTCTGCATGTACACCTTCAATTCGATTGTTTAATGGTTTTAACAACAAGCTTATTTCTTCTATATATCGCACATGGGGGACGAATAAAAAAATAGGGAATTTTTTATTTAAGTATGTTTGTAACCACTGTAGTAAAACTCGAGGAATTCTTTTATGAATGAGGTTTTTTTTCCAATTCCCGCACCAACAAAATAAAGGAACTGGCAAAGGATGACGATGATATCGTCCAGAAACAATAACACCTTTTTGTTTACCTTGTTTAAGTTTTCGCTTCCATGTTTCATCTGGAGTCGCAGTTAAATAAATACGCGCCGCTTTTTCTTTCATCGCTTGTTTTACCGCGTACTGTAACATTTGATCTGCACAATATGGAAAAGCATCTATCTCATCTACAACCATGACATGAAACGCCCTATAATAACGTAATAATTGATGCGTAGTCGCAACGACTAGTACTGCATCTTTTTCTTTATCCACACTCCCTCCATATAAAGCCGCTACCTGTATATATGGAAATACTTCTTGCAATCTCGGTGCTAATTCCAGAACAACATCCGTTCTCGGCGTTGCGATACAAACTCTTTCTCCTTTTTGAAGCGCTTCGTTAATTCCGTAAAACAACATCTCTGTTTTCCCAGCCCCGCATACAGCCCAAATAAAAAATGATTCTTTTTGCTTAATAGCCTCTATAACTCCTTGCGCCGCCAAATTCTGGCCAGTAGACAACGTCCCGTTCCACTGTAACAAATTTGAATTCTTTTCTCTCTTTCTTTCAGCAATCCCGCGAACAAGTACAGCACATTCACTTACTCTCCCCATCGTTATACACTTCCGGCAATATGTGCACACTTTACTGCACCTTTTACATAAAAACGATGCAAATAGCCGCCGATCTACATTTCCACAGCGTTGGCACATATATTTAGAATTCTTCTTTTTTACACCTTGTACACATACGATCTCTCCCTTCTTTTTCAAATCGTTTAATTCCCTCTGTAAATCTGAAGAAAGTTCTTCTAATAGCAACTGTTTCCCCGATAGCATCAACAATCACCTCCAGCACTACTATAAACCTTTCTCATCATCTCGTAAAAACTCAAAAAAGCCGATAACCTACTTATAAAATAGTAAGCTATCGACTTTATACACATGTTTTATTCTTTTATAAATCCTAGAATCGACCGTATCCTAAGAAATGTTTTTTGTTATACGAACTGTTAATATCACCGTACGCAATTCCTTTATCGCTAGCATGGATCATTTGGCCATTACCAACGTAAATACCGATGTGAGATGGACCTGCTTTATAAGTACCTTGGAAGAATACTAAGTCTCCTGGTTGTGGGCTACTCACTTTTGAAACAGAATTCCAGTAACCATTAACGTCTTGACGACCTACACCAAAGATGTAAGAAATGAATCCACTACAGTCAAAACCACCGTTTGATGGAGATGCACTTCCCCAAACATATGGCTTACCTAAATATTGCTTAGCTTTACCAATTACGCCAGTATCCGGTGGAGTTGGTGCTGGGTTTTGCTCTGGTGTTTTCTTTTCTGCTTTAGGTGCCTCTTTTTTAGGCTCTTCCTTTTTAGGTTCTTCTTTTTTAGGCTCTTCTTTTTGAGCTTGTCCACCATTGTTTGCTGGTGCAGCTTGCTCTGCAGGTGCTTGTGCTGGTTGAGCTTGCGCAGCTTTAGCAGCTTGCTCTGCTTGTTTTTGAGCAGCAGCTTCTTGTGCAGCTTTTGCTTGTGCTTCTTCTTCGGCAATGCGTTGTAATTGTAATGCTTGTTTCTCAAGCTCTTTCAATTGACCTTCCGTACTTGTCATTGAAGTTACAACTGTATCCATTTTACCGCTTAAATCGTTTACCGCTGTTGCTTTTTTCTCTTTTTCAGCGTCAAGTTCTTTCTTAGCAGTTTCAATTTGAGCTTGTGCTTCTTTTAATTCTTTTTGTTTTTCTTTTACCGTTGCAACATCTTTTTTCACACTAGCTTGGTCTTCTTGTTGTGTTTTCATGATATCTTCATCAGACTCAAGAATTTTAGAAACAGAAGTTAAACGATCAACTAAATCTGCAACGTTTTTAGAGTTTACAAGAACTTCTGTTACAACGTTCGTATTTGGTTGTTCTTGAAGTGCAACTAAACGCTTTCTTAATAACTCTTCACGTTTTGCAATCTTTGTTTGTAATTCTGCAATATCTTTATTTTTCTTTTCAATTAATTGCTCAGTATCAGCAACTTTTTTCATTGTTTCATCAAGCTTTGCAGCATTCTCTTGAACAGATTTATCTAAACCTTGAATTGTTTTGTTTAAGTCATTCATTTGTTTTTGTAATTCATCACGTTCTTGTTGTTGTTTATGTAAAGTATCATTTTGCGTGTTAATTTGTGATTTCACATCAGAAATTTTATCTTCTGCAAATACATTTGGTGTTAGCCCAGAAAACATTAATCCTGCAACTAATGCACAAGATGCCATTTTTAGCTTTTTCATTTTATTTTTTACACCGCTTTCTTTTTTCTTTTTCCGTATATAACCTATAAAATTTATACCATAATTCGGGATTTTTTTTGCTAATGTTACGTTTTTGTAAAACAAATGTAATATTATATGTAGCTCTAGCGCAAAATGCGTATATTTTTGTATGTATGTGTAGAAATTTATATACTTTTCTCACTTCTATAAACAAAGAAAAAACGTAAGGAATTCCTTACGTTTTATTAAATATACGAATACAGATGAAATGCTACTTCATCCATTTCTCAGCCCAATTTTGGACCTCATCCATAACACTTTCTAACGCTTTTCCCTTGTCAGTTAAGCCATACTCGATTCGAACTGGTACTTCTGGATAGACATTACGAACTACAATGCCCTCGCTTTCCAATTCCTTTAAACGCTCTGACAACATACGATCGCTCATATTTGGGATAATATCTGCGATTTCTCTAAAACGTTTCGACTCTTCAAGCAAAGATTTAATAATTAAGCCAGTCCACTTCTTACTAAGCAGAGTAAAAGCTGACTCAAACTTTGGACATAAACAAGAATTATGCTCCATATGTTTCACCTCTCTTCTATTATAATATAGTTTCTTGTAAAAAGTAAGTTATAAAACTTTCCTCATTATTTTATTTTACGTACATTTTACCATTTCCAAATATTAACTTGTCAACTAAACGTAACATACCCGTAAAAAAACCCTCTTAACAAGAGAGCTTTTATATCTTTATTACTTTGTATACCATCCAAGACCTAATGCACCTTCACCTAAGTGCGTACCAATTACAGCTCCAAAATAACCTGTACGAATTGTGACGTGAGGATATTTTGCTTCTAATTCTTTCTTCCATTCATTCGCTTCTTCTTCACGTTGCGCATGAATGATAACTGCTTCCATAGGTACACCTTTACTTGCTTGCTCATCAAAAATTTCAATGATACGTTTTAATGCTTTTTTACGTGTACGAATCTTTTCAAACGGAATAATGATTTTATCTCTAAAATATAAAACTGGCTTCACTTGTAACAGACTGCCGATGAAAGCTTGCGCGCTATTTAATCGACCACCACGTTGTAAATGATGTAAATCATCAACTACAAAATAGGCGTCCATCGTTTTCTTCATTTCATCAAAACGAGCGATAATCTCTTTCGGGTTCTTTCCTTCACTTGCTAACTTTGCACCTTCACGCACATAAAATCCTTGTACTTCACAACTAATTTCAGAGTCATACGTGTATACATCAATACCCTCTACCATCTGTCCAGCTGTCGTTGATGTTTGATATGTACCACTAATTCCACTTGATAGGTGAATACTAATAACTGCATCATAATCTTTAGCTAGTTCTTCATATAGCTCAACAAACTTTCCGATTGCTGGTTGAGAAGTTTTTGGAAGTTCCTCTTGTTCACGTACTTTCACATAAAAATCATCTGCTGAAATTTCAGCTTCTTCTTGATAAGATTCTGTTCCAAACACAACGTTTAATGGAATCATATATATATTGAGTTCATCACGAATTTGCTTCGGTATATATGCCGTACTATCAGTAACAATAGCTATTTTCATTTTCGTACCTGCCTTATAAAAAGTTTTATTTCCTAATTTTACACGAAAACTACAAATGGTGCATCCATACATGAAAATGCCGGTTGAAATTATACCTACCATCTCGACAAATTACAACAAAAAGATAAAATACTCACCAAAAACTTCAGCATATTTAGAAAAAATGTTTGAATATAAAAAGGCTCGCTTTTAAAATGGAAAGTACTAGTCATTTTGATAGATAGGGGCGTACACAAGTGCTATTACAATATTTTACAATCAAAGACTACGGCGAACACGAAATCGTCATTCAAAAATCAAGATTTATTTGTTATATTAGCCGAGCAACGACTGAGGAAGAGGCTCAAGAATTTATACAAAAAATAAAAAAACAACATTGGAATGCAACACATAATTGTTCCGCTTATTTAATTGGCGAACAAGATCATATTCAAAAAGCAAATGATGACGGCGAGCCTAGCGGTACAGCTGGCGTACCAATGCTAGAGGTACTTAAAAAACGTGGACTAAAAGATACCGTTGTTGTCGTAACACGCTATTTTGGTGGCATTAAACTTGGCGCAGGTGGATTAATTCGTGCATATGGAAAGTGTACAAGCGAAGGCATTAATCATGTCGGTGTTGTCCAGCGAAAACTAATGCGTGTGATGCAAACCGAGATTGATTACACATTACTTGGCAAAGTGGAAAATGAATTACGCAATTCAAAATATGCCATTAAAGATATACATTATCTAGAAAATGTCACATTTGATACGTATGTAGAAGAAGACGGCAAACAAGCATTTACAGATTGGATGATTGAATTAACAAACGGGAAATGTACAATTACAGAAGGAGATATGTTGTACTTAGAACAAGATGTTATCTAAGCATAACCCATTTATCCCCTTCAAAGATTAATGTAGTGAATTACTTCCCTACAAATGAACTAACGAACTAAGGAGATTATATATGGAAGAACGTTATTATCATCTCCAAAATAGCAGAATAAAAAAGAAGCGAAGAAGGAAACTTTTCTTCTTCCTTATTTTCGCATTTTTATTTGGCAGTATAGGAGTTTATGTGTTAAATTCTTACTCTTCTCTTATGGGGATGTATAGTGGTTTTACTCGTGAAAAATCGGATTTAAGAAACAAAGATGTAGAAATTACAAAGGAACCTTTTACAATTCTCATTATGGGTATAGAAGATTATGCGACAGATGGTCAAAATGGTCGTACAGACTCATTAATGTTCGCAACAGTCAATCCAAAAACGCAAAAGATTTCACTTATGAGTATTCCTCGTGATTCTCGAGTTAAAATTGTTGGCAAAAATAAGGAAGACAAAATTAACGCTGCCCATGCTTACGGCGGAGAAGAAATGGCAATCAAAACTGTCGAAGGCTTTCTAAAAGTTCCTGTAGACCATTATCTGAAAATTGATTTCCAAGGCTTTAAAGGTATCGTTGATGCTGTTGGCGGTGTTACCGTTGACGTACCCTTCGATTTCTGGGAACGCTCTGACGTGGATTACTACAAAAAAATTCATTTTAAGCAAGGACAGCAAAACTTAAACGGTGAAGAAGCACTTGCTTATGTCCGTATGCGAAAGCAAGATCCAAATGGCGATTATGGTCGAGCTGCTAGACAAAGACAATTACTGGCCGCTGTTGCCCAAAAGCTAAACTCCACCTCTACTGTATTTAAAATTAAAGATTTAACAGCTGTCGTTGGAAAATATATAAAAACCGACATTCCTATTTCAGACGGACTTGCTCTTTACAATAAACTTTCTGGATTTGATCCTTCTACAATGCAAACGTTAAAGCTTGAAGGCGAAGACAAAAAGATAGGCGGTATTTATTACTTCCTTCCAGATCCAATCAGTGTAGAAACGGTGCGTAACGAAATTGAAAAAGAATTAGGAGAAAAAGCAAAAAACCCAACTACAAAAAACAACTCAAATCCTGATTCAAATTCAAATTCAAGTTCTAATTCTAACGAACAAACAAAAAAAGAAACAAAACAAAATAAAACACCAACTGATCCGCCACCTTCTACAAATGCTCATGCAGAGTGGATTATGCGTAATCAACCGTAACAAAAAGGCCCAATCTATGCGATTGGGCCCTTTTTATTTACTTATTAAAGTGTTGTAAAATTGCTTCTACAATGCGTTCTGATGCACGACCATCACCGTAAGGGTTAGATGCTTTCGCCATCTTATCATGAGCTTCTTTATCTGATAACAACTCATCAGCAAGGCCGAAGATTGTCTCTTCGTCTGTTCCTGCTAATTTCAGCGTACCTGCTTCAATACCTTCAGGGCGCTCTGTTGTATCACGAAGAACAAGAACTGGTACACCAAGTGATGGAGCTTCTTCTTGTACACCACCAGAATCCGTTAACATTAAGTATGAACGAGCTGCAACATTGTGGAAATCAATTACATCTAGCGGCTCAATTAAATGAATACGGTTATGTTCACCTAAAATTTCATTTGCTATTTCACGAACAACAGGGTTCATATGAACAGGGTACACAACTTGTACATCTTCATGTTTGTCAACAAGACGCTTAATTGCACGGAACATATTACGCATCGGTTCACCTAAGTTTTCACGGCGGTGAGCTGTCATAAGTACAAGACGATCATTTCCAAGTTTCTCTAGTACAGGATGACTATATGTTTCTTTTACAGTCGTTTGTAGCGCGTCAATCGCTGTGTTTCCTGTGATGAAAATACGTGACTCATCTTTATTTTCCTTCTGTAAGTTCGTTGCTGATTTTGCTGTCGGTGAGAAATGAAGATCCGCCATTACACCTGTTAATTGACGATTCATCTCTTCTGGGTATGGAGAATACTTATCCCATGTACGAAGGCCCGCCTCAACATGCCCTACTGGAATTTGATTATAAAAAGCAGCTAAACTTGCAATAAATGTTGTTGTTGTATCACCATGTACAAGTACAATATCCGGCTTCGCTTCTTTCATTACTTTATCCAAACCTTCTAAACCACGCGTTGTAACATCAATTAAAGTTTGGCGGTCTTTCATAATATTTAAATCGAAATCTGGCGTAATTCCAAAGATACTTAATACTTGATCTAACATTTGGCGATGTTGTGCTGTTACAGTCACAATCGATTCAATTTTTTCTGGGTGTTTTTGCAACTCTAATACAAGAGGTGCCATTTTAATTGCTTCTGGACGTGTCCCGAAAATTGTCATTACTTTTAAACGTTCAGTCATGTGATTGCCTCTTTTCTTTCACTAATTACAGCTTCTATTATGACATATAAAAATATGCATGAGTACATCCCTTTTTAACGCATAACAGAAACTTTTCTATTACAAATACTTTTTCTTCCCACCGAGTAATAATCTATCTTTTGTTTCTTAACATCTTCATCAGTATAACAATTTCTCCCATCAAATAAAATAGGCTCCCTCATAAGTTGTACGTACTTTTCTAACGGATAAGTTTGAATATCTCCCCATTCTGTTACGATAAAAACCGCACTCGCATCTCTAATCGATTCATCTATACATCTACTATATTGTATAGCATCTCCAAATATATTCTTTACATATTGAATTGCTTTTGGGTCATAAAGAACAATATCTGCACCTATATTAATTAATGCTTCTATTATAATAAGAGATGATGCCTCTCTAATATCATCCGTATTCGGTTTAAAGGATGCGCCAAGAACTGCAATTCGCTTTTTATTCATGTTCATAACTTTTTTCGCTTTTTCAATCAATAGCAGCTGTTGCTTATTATTTACTTCAATAACTGCTTTTAACAAACGAAAATCATGAGCAACATTTCCCGCAATTTGCACCAGCGCTTTCGTATCTTTCGGAAAACACGATCCTCCGTAGCCAATGCCCGCATTTAAAAAAGATGCACCGATTCTCTTATCCATTCCCATCCCTTTGGCAACATCCAATACATTCGCACCTACCTTCTCACATATATTTGAAATTTCATTAATGAAACTAATCTTTGTAGCTAAAAAGGCATTCGACGCGTATTTAATCATCTCTGCACTTTTAATATCTGTAACATACGTTTCTAAACATAATTCACTATACAAAATCTCTACTCTTCTTGCTACTTCTTCACTATCCGCTCCAATTACAATACGATCTCCATGAAAGAAATCATAAATACCTGAACCTTCACGCAAAAACTCTGGATTCGATACGATATGTACTGTATGCCTCCCTTTTAACTTCTCCTCAATCCATCCCTTCATTACATCATTTGTACCTACTGGAACTGTACTTTTCGTAACAACAATAATATCGTTCGTCGCATATAATCCAATATCGTTACAAGCACTCTGAATATACGTTAAATCTGCCGTCCCATCTAATAAAGGTGGTGTTCCAACTGCAATAAATATAAACTCTACATCATCAAATGCCTCTTCTTTATTTGATGTAAAAGTTAAAGCATTATTCTCATATGCATAATTTATTAATTCATGTAATCTGGCCTCATAAATAGGTAAATCCCCTTGTTTTATCCGTTCAATTTTTTCATCATCTATATCAAAACATGTAACTGAATACCCTAATTTTGCCAATCCTACTCCTGTAATCAATCCAACATATCCAGTACCTACTATCGTAATTTTCATTTCCTTTTCGCACAGGAATTTACAATAGAAAAGATATGAAATATAGAACTCTCCCTGCGCTTCCCCCTCTCATATTAAAAATGAGAAAACCCTTTTCCTTCTTCATTATATGAATTACTTCCCTTACTTTTTTTTAAGTTTTTGTAAAATTAAATGCACTATAAAGTAAAACTTAATCAGTGAGAATCAGACTGCCAGGTCACGCGTGATAAATTCCCACATTTTAACACGAAACTTACTCATTTCTACGTGCAACACTTATAATACTGAAATAAAAGTATTCACTATTGAAGAAAAAGAGGAAATGTTACATTCCAAAGCCCAGTACGATTAACCTTCTTATATGATTCAACATTCTATATACAATTGTCATATATTCTATCCGCTTCCATTAACCGTAAAAAGAAAAAAAGATTGAATTCTAATCTTTTTGTGATACCATATGTTATGAGCCTGTAAATAAACATCATAATTTTCAGATAAATATATTTTCAAAAAAAAATTACGTTAGACTATAAAGGGTGGGGTATTAATGGACTCACAAGTGATTTATGCCATTTTGGCATCATTCATCACTGTACTCGTCGTTACTCCTTTAGTTATTAAATTAGCTTTTAAAATAGGAGCGACAGATAAGCCAAACGCACGTAAAGTGCACCAAAAGATTATGCCACGTCTTGGCGGGTTGGCAATATTTATTGGTGTAGCTGTAGGATTTGTTGTCGGCGGCTTATATGAACAAAGAATGTTATCGATAACGCTAGGTGCGATTATCATTGTAATCATCGGAATTTTAGATGATATGTACGAGTTATCTGCGAGAGTAAAATTCGGTGGACAACTGTTAGTTGCCATTATGATTGTAAAAAGTGGATTATTAGTGCAAGTATTATATATCCCATTCCTTGGGGATACTGAACTTGGATGGCTTGCTTATCCAATTACAGTATTTTGGCTTGTAGGTATTACGAATGCAATCAACTTAATTGACGGCTTAGATGGATTATCTGCTGGGATTTCATCTATCGTACTTGCAACGCTAGCATATATGGCCTTCACTAGCCCATGGGGTACTGGAACAGCTATTATCTTGCCACTTGCATTAATTATATTAGCAAGTACAATTGGATTTTTATTCTACAACTTCCATCCAGCAAAAATTTTCATGGGAGATACAGGAGCACTATTTTTAGGATACTGTATTTCTGTTATATCGTTACTTGGATTATACAAAAGTGTAACGTTATTCAGTTTTATCGTTCCAATTATCATTTTAGGTGTACCTATATTTGATACGATATTTGCAATCATCCGTCGTATCGTAAATAAAAAACCTATTTCAGCACCAGATAAATCGCATTTACATCACCGCTTACTTGCAATGGGATTCTCTCATCGCAAAACGGTACTAATTATATACGCATTCGGTATTTTCTTTAGTGTAAATGCCATTATTTTCACTAGTGCAACGTTATGGTTATCCATTATTCTTCTTTTCGCTTTGATTTTCTTCACAGAAATCATCGCTGAAATAATCGGGCTTGTACATGAACGCTACAAACCAATCATTTCCTTTTATAAAAAAGTGAAAAAACGCGAAGACTAATTGTAGTATAGCCTTTTCAATTATGAAATATTCAAATAGCATCCTCTTTCTTATAAGAGGATGCTATTTTTTATTCTCATTTTATATTTCCAAAATATAGATTGTTTGAGAGTTCCTCTATTGGAGAAAGATATACATAATAAGAAAAGTATCAAGTTTTCTTTTTTACATCTTGATTGTCAAACTGAGGGTGAATGTTATGATCAAGCGAGTATTTCAATGTATTATTTTATTTTTAACGATTACTATGTACATATCATCTAATACTGAAGCAACAACTGTTATTCCTGCTGAATATCATCCAAATACTGAAACAACTTCTCCTACACAAAAAATTGCGTACTTAACATTTGATGACGGGCCAAACAAATATACTACACAGATTTTAAACATCTTAAAAGAAAAGAACGGAAAAGCAACTTTCTTTGTTATTGGCGGAAAAGTGCCACATTACACAAAAACGATGCAACGATTAATTAAAGAAGGACATTATATCGGGCTCCACAGCATGTCACATGATGTAAAACGCCTTTACACTGGTGACCCTTCCACTTTAATTGCAGAAATGGAGCAAACACAAAGCATTGTCCAGCAAGTTACGAAATTAAATACACATCTCGTTCGCGTTCCATATGGTAGTATGCCTTACTTAAAAAAGAATTACCGTGACGCACTTGTATCGGCCCAGTATAAAATGTGGGATTGGACGATCGATACATACGACTGGAAAAGCTATGACAATCCTTCTGCCATACTCGAAAGAGTACGTAATCAAAGTGATGAACAAATCGAAGTCATTTTAATGCATGATTCGAGTGTAACCGTACAAATACTGCCAAAAGTAATTGATTATTTACAGTCACAAGGATACAAACTTCTTCCCTATAATCCTTCTTCTCATCTCAAGGTGAATTTTTGGAAAGACACAAGATTGTAACAGCTTTAGTGCCTATGTGCTAAAGCTGTTTTATTTTTCTCTTCCCACCCTTCCCATTTTTGTGTAAAATTTTAAATAGTGATGAAGTTTCGAGGTGAATAGAAATGAAACGAATAGATCTCATTTTTAACGCAATACAAAAAGGCAATTATACAGAAGGTGTAACCGCATTAGAACTCGCTACATTTCTGCAACTAGATCGCGCCAATGTAAGTAGCGATTTAAACAAACTTGTAAAAGATAAACGTTTATTAAAAACAAATACGCGACCTGTTCGTTTTTACATAGAAACGAACACTTCGTTGGAAACGCATTCAAAAGACATAACTTCATTAGATACATTTGCAATTGAAAATACGAGCCTTAAAATTGCAATTGAAAAAGCGAAAGCTTCTATTCTCTATCCTCCAAACGGTATGCATACTTTACTACTGGGAGAAACAGGGGTCGGAAAGTCTATGTTTGCTTCTTTAATGCACGAATATGCAATTGAAGTTGAACAGCTTCCCAAAGATGCACCATTTATCGTCTTTAACTGTGCTGATTATGCAAATAATCCACAGTTACTACTCGGGCAATTATTTGGGATTAAAAAAGGAGCTTATACAGGAGCAAGTGATCAAAAAGGGTTAATTGAAAAAGCACATGAAGGAATTCTTTTCTTAGATGAAGTACATCGCCTGCCTCCAGAGGGACAAGAAATGCTTTTCACCTTTATTGACCGCGGAGTATACCGCCGCCTTGGAGAAACAGAGAACGAACGTAAAGCACAAGTATTAATCATTACTGCAACAACAGAAGAACCAAATTCATTTTTATTAAAAACATTTACAAGACGTATACCGATGACTGTTACGCTGCCACCACTTCGTGAGCGTACACATAAAGAGCGCTTTGCTTTACTACAGCTATTTTTCACAAATGAAGCAATTCGTCTGCGAAAAGACATTCACGTTAGCCCAAATGCAATGCGTGCTTTCGTCTTTTACAATTGTCCCAATAACATTGGTCAATTAAAAACAGATGTTCAAATTGCCTGTGCGAAAGCCTATTCTGATTTGGTCACAAAGAAACGTGATTCTGTCTATGTTTCAAGTACAGATTTACCTTGGTATATGAAAGAAGGATTGTTCATTGAAAGGAAGAGCCGTCACTTATACCAAATACCAAATGAAACATTTGTATTTACAGGTGAGGAAGGTTGGAGTAATCATAAAACAGAAGATGAAAAACGCTCTTCTATTTACGATTATATTGATTATAAATACGAAGAACTTCAAGCACGTGGTATTGAAGAGGAAGAATTAGAATTACTAATAGAAAATGATGTTCAAAGCTTTTTCGTACAATATTTTAACCAAATATCAAAAAAAACAAGCCATGAAAATGTTTTTAAAATTGTGGATCGTAATATCGTTTCCGTATGTGAAAAAATAGCGGAACTTGCTGAAAAGCATTTATCTAAGACGTTTGATGAAAAAGTATTTCTCGCTTTAAGTTTACATGTACAGACAACTCTACAACGTTTACAAAGCGGAAAACAAATACATCACCCACAATTAAATCAAATTCGTACGAAATATAAAGAAGCTTTTTCCGTAGCTATGCAATGCATTCAACTACTGGAGGAAGAATTACAAATAACAATGCCTATTGATGAAGCTGGCTTTTTAACAATGTTCTTCGTTGTTGATCCAATTCCTGCCTCACAAACAGAAGTAAAAGTATTAATATTAGCACACGGTAATGGCATCGCAACTGAAATGGCAAACGTCGCAAACGAACTTCTCGGCATTGAGGAAGTAACCGGTATTGATATGCCGTTACACGAATCACCGAAAGATTTCTTGGAACGTGTGAAAGTGTATATGAAAACACTACAAAATGTAAATGGGCTTCTCTTACTTGTCGATATGGGGTCACTTGCTTATATCGGTGACATATTAGAAACGGAGTTCAAAATCCCTGTACGTGTTCTCTCGATGACGAGCACACCACACGCACTAGAAGCAGCTCGAAAAGCTCAGCTCGGTTATTCATTAGATGCGCTGTATGAAACAGTAAAAAATTTAACACCATTTTACTTAAACGTACAAGAAGAAAAGAAAAAACCTCTCTCTCCAATGAAATCTGTTATTTTAACAGCTTGCTTAACTGGTGAAGGAAGTGCTTTAGCTATTCAAAAAATGTTAGAGAACTATTTACGATTTGATAAAGACTTAATTGAAATTATTCCGATTAGTATCGTCCATGAAAAAGATTTAACGAAAATGATTGAGAACATAAAAAAAGAGCGTAACATCATTTGTATCGTCACGAATTTCGATGTGCAAGTACCATGCTTAACATATCATTTCCAAGACATCGTAAACTACACAGCGATTCAGCCCATTCAAGAATTAATTACGTATGAAGAAACATATGCAAAAATGGCGGATATTCTTGAACAACAAATGCAGCGTAACGATGGAGCATTACTAATCAAAACAATTCGTTACGCATTAAATACAATTCAGGAATTAATTTCCTTACAGCTAACTCCTGATAGCTTAATGGGTGTTATTCTGCATATGAGCTGTATGGTTGACCGTCTTCAAAAAGGAGAAAGCCTTCTTCCTCACCCTGATAAAGAGAAAAGAAGACAAGATGAGTACTGGATGTATATGAAAGTAAAAAAAGCATTGCAACCAATTGAAAACACATTTGAAATACAAATACCTGATGACGAAGTATTTTATGTTATGGACTTCTTTATTAAAAATCAGCCTGTTAAAAATTAATTGAGGCAATTTTTAAAAATATCGACCGTAACGTGAGTTATATCAGCGATTATTGAAATATATCGGCGCAACTCAGATTATATCAGCGATTTTCAAAATATATCGGCGCAACTCAGATTATATCAGCGATTTTCAAAATATATCGGCGCAACTCAGATTATATCAGCGATTTTCAAAATATATCGGCGCAACTCAGATTATATCAGCGAT
>Ga0164241_10000059_pt1 | contig 264745 bp, 244 predicted proteins | sample OricomyardsoilBY_FD_108780 | JGI IMG/M metagenome (GOLD analysis project Ga0164241, IMG submission 108780) | Backyard soil microbial communities from Emeryville, California, USA - Original compost - Back yard soil (BY) | ecosystem: Environmental > Terrestrial > Soil > Unclassified | place...
CCGTTGCCCATGACGCCTAGCACTTTATGGATGACCGTTTTCGACCAAGGAACGCGGCCTGTCCGCGCCGGCAATGAGAGCAAGACGCCGACCCACTGGGCGGCACAACGGTGCCAACGGAACGGCCAGCAACTTGGGTTGGAGCGCCGCGGGCTACGAGCAACAGCTCTGTGGTAGCGGACCGAAGCCATGGTTCTCTTGGAACCAGCTCAGTACTTAGAAGGCACTAAACGATCAGTCGCATAACGGCTGAGTTCAGCGGCGGCACGCCGCCCTCTCAGCACGCGGGCGCGCAAGCGCTCGTGTGCTCTCGACGCTCGGCCGCCCGCGGCCGAGCAGTTTATGCGTCCCCGACCGCTGCAACGATTTGTTAGGCGACACGGCATTTCAAAGACTCTTACTGCACAGTTTCTAGCGACGAGTCAGAAATGACATAACTATGAAGAGCACCAAGAGGATGATCGGCGGTGCAAGCCACTTGGCGATGTCAGTAATGAGGCGACGCGGCGGCATCGATTTTGCCTGAAGGTATTCGGATGTCACCTTAGAGAGTTCGATCTCGTCGAAGTGGTATGCGTTCCCAGACTTTATGGCTTCCGACGCCTGAGCCAGTTCGGACTTCGTCAGACCAATGACCTCCTCGCCGAGATCGAAGCACTCAGAAAGTAAGAGGGACTTAGCAGACTCTTGGGCTTCCTTCGGGAGAAACCCACACTTCTCACACACGCGCAATGCGTCACGCTTGAACTCGCCACATCGCATACAGACGGCCCGGAGTTTCGGCATTGGTGACCTAGTGTCGCCTAACTATTAATTATGTTTGTCGCACCAATTCCATATTGCGACAAACACGTCGCATATGCGCACCTTGAGTGCAGCAAGTTGCTGATTAACTTGATTGCGACACGAATTATGCGGCGTGTCGTCACGCGGAAGTTATGCGACATGGAGATCCCCGAATCCCTTCCCGACTTCCAGGCTCTGGTCACCGCCGTGCGAGACCGCATGCGGCTCCGTCACTACAGTCTTCGCACCGAACAATCCTACATCGGTTGGATGCGACGCTACCTCGTCTTCTGCGGCGAGCGCCATCCCCGCGAGCTTGGCGCAACCGAGATTACCGCCTTCCTGACGCATCTGGCCGTCGACCTGAAAGTATCTGCCCCTACACAGAATCAGGCGCTTCAGGCACTCCTGTTCCTTTACCGCAACGTGCTGGAGATGGAACTCCCGCTGATCAATCAGATGATTCGTGCTACCCGTCCCCGCCGCCTGCCGGTGGTGTTGACTCGTGAAGAAGTACGTCGGGTGCTGGCGAGCCTTCAAGGAGCTTCCCGTCTGATTGCCGGTCTCCTGTATGGCAGCGGTTTGCGGCTGAGCGAGGCACTCGACCTCCGCGTGAAGGACCTCGAACTTGCCCGTCGGGAGATCACTGTTCGCAACGGCAAAGGCGGCAAGGATCGCGTCACCGTCATTCCTGGCGAGCTGGTGCAACCGCTTCGCGGACATCTCTCCAGGCTAGAGGCCTGGTTCCAGCGAGAGCGAGAAGCCGGCGCCCCGGGGGTTCCCCTGCCGAATGCATTGAAGGGAAAATACGCGGGCGCAGGAACGTCTTTGGGTTGGCAGTGGGTGTTTCCATCACGCACCCTGACCCGCGATCCCTACGACGGCATGCTGGTCCGATACCACGTCCACCACCGCACCCTGCAGCGTACCGTCCAGCAGGCCATCCACCGCGCCGGCATCAACAAACCCGCCGGCTGCCACACCTTCCGCCACTGCTTCGCCACGCACCTGCTCGAATCCGGCAGCGACATCCGTACCGTGCAGGAGCTGCTCGGCCACTCGGATGTGAAGACCACGCAGATCTACACCCACGTGCTGAACCGCGGCGGCCATGCGGTGCGCAGCCCGCTGGATGGCCTGTTCTAGCCCGGGTCTGGCTGCCTTTTCGGCCGGTGGGGATGAATGCAGGCGTCTGGCGCAGTGGTGACCAGGGGCGGATAATCCGCCATCTTTTTTCCCGGCCCCATAACCGAAAATGACCGAAAAGCTCACTCCCGCGGAAGCTGCCCTGCGCGACGCCGCACGCGATTACCACCGCCTGCCCTCACCGGGCAAAGTCTCGGTCTCCCCCACCAAGCCACTGACCAACCAGCGCGACCTGTCCCTGGCCTACTCGCCGGGCGTGGCTTATCCCTGCCTGGATATCGCGGCGGACCCGCGCATGGCGGCGGACTTCACCTCGCGCGGCAACCTGGTGGGCGTGGTGACGAATGGCACGGCGGTGCTGGGCCTGGGGGATATCGGCCCGCTGGCGGCGAAGCCGGTCATGGAAGGCAAGGGCTGCCTGTTCAAGAAGTTCGCGGGCATCGAGGTGTTCGACATCGAGCTGGCCGAGCGTGATCCGGACAAGCTCATCGACATCATCGCCGCGCTGGAGCCGACGCTGGGTGGCATCAACCTGGAGGACATCAAGGCGCCGGAGTGCTTCTACATCGAGCGCAAGCTCACCGAGCGGATGAACATCCCGGTGTTCCATGACGACCAGCACGGCACGGCCATCATCGCCGCGGCGGCGATCCGCAATGGCCTCGAGCTGGTGGGAAAGGATATCGGCAAGGTGAAGCTGGTGATGTCGGGCGCGGGCGCGGCGGCCATCGCCATCCTGGACCTGCTGGTGGGCCTGGGCCTGACGCGCAGCAATGTGTGGGCCTGCGACTCCAAGGGTCTGATCTACGAAGGCCGCGGGGATTCCTTCAACCCTGAGAAAGCACGTTACGCGCAGAAGTCGAACCTGCGCACGCTGGCGGATGTGATGCCGGATTGCGATGTGTTCCTGGGCTGCTCCACCGGTGGCGTGCTCACTGGCGGGATGGTCACGGGCATGGCGGCCAAGCCCATCATCCTCGCGCTCGCCAACCCGGAGCCGGAGATCCGTCCCGAGCTGGCGAAGGCGGCGCGGCCGGACTGCATCGTGGCAACCGGGCGTTCGGATTATGCGAACCAGGTGAACAACGTGCTGTGCTTCCCGTACATCTTCCGCGGCGCGCTGGATTCGGGCGCGACCAAGATCACCGCGCAGATGAAGCTGGCCTGCGTGAAGGAGATCGCGGATCTGGCCAAGGCGGAGATCAGCGAGGAAGTGGCCAGTGCGTACGCGGGCCAGGAACTTTCCTTCGGCACCGAATACATCATTCCCAAACCCTTTGATTCGCGGTTGATCCTGCGCATCGCGCCGGCAGTGGCCGCGGCGGCGGCGGCTTCGGGCGTGGCGACGCGGCCGATCGCGGACCTGGAAGACTATCGCGCGCAGCTGGCGAAGCAGTTCTCCTCGGGTGGCATGCTGACGCGGCCGGTGTTTGGCGCGGCGCGCGCTTCCACGCGCAAGCGCATCGCCTATGCGGAGGGCGAGGACGAACGCGCGCTGCGCGCGGCGCAGGTGGCCATCGACGAGGATCTGGCTTCGCCGATCCTGGTGGGCCGTCCTTCGGTGATCGAGGCGCGCATCAGGAAGGCCAACCTGCGCATGCAGCTGGGCAAGGATGTCGCGGTGGTGAACCCGGATGATGATCCGCGCTTCAAGCAGTACTGGCAGGCCTATCACCGCATCATGGGCCGCCGCGGCGTGAGCCCGGATGCGGCCAAGGCGGCGGTGCACCGCTCCACCACCACCATCGCCTCGCTGCTGGTGCACCTGGGCGATGCGGATGGCATGTTGTGCGGCCTGCAGGGTCGCTACGACGCGCACCTGGAACACATCCGCGACGTGATCGGCATTCGCGAAGGCGAGCAGGCGCTGGCCGCGTTGTCGGGGCTGACCATCGACAAGCGCACTCTCTTCATCGGCGACACCTACGTCAACGAGGTGCCCAGTGCGGAGCAGCTGGCACGCATCGCGCGCCAGGCGGTACGTGAAGTGCGGCTGTTCGGCCTGACGCCGAAAGTGGCCTTCATCTCGCACTCGAACTACGGCTCCTCGCGGCGCGAATCAGCCAAGCGCATGCGCGATGCCTACGACCTGTTCGCGAAGCAGAACCCGGATGTGGAATGCGATGGCGAGATGCATGGCGATGCCGCGCTGTCCGAGGTCGTGCGCCGCGGCATGCTGATGGAAAGCCGCCTCACCGGCGAAGCCAATATCCTGATCTGCCCGAACATCGACGCAGCCAACATCCTGTTCAACGTACTGAAGGCGGTGAACGGCGAAGGCACCACGGTGGGCCCGATCCTGATGGGCGTGGCGAAGCCGGCGCATGTGCTGACGCCCTCCTCCACCTTCCGCCGCGTGCTGAACATGACGGCGATCGCGGCGGCGCAGGCGGGGCTGCCGGCGGTGATGAAGCGCGCGATCGGCGCCTGATACGCCCGGCGGCTGGCGGCTACTCGCCGTCCCAGTAGTCGACGCTGTCGCCGGGGCGGCCGATATGGCGCACCAGGCGCGTCGAGCCGTCCGCGGCGGGCTGCCGCGACAGCAGCGCGATCTTCCCGGAGTCCGGATACTCCACGGTCTCCGGCGTGATCATGGTGCTCACTGCAAGGTAACGCAGCTCCTCGGCGCCGGTGTTGATGATCTGGTGCGCGGTGTCGGGGCCGCCGGGCGGGCTGGCGATGAAATCCCCGCTGCGCAGCGAGTAGCGCTCATCTCCCACGCGCAGTTCGCCGGTGCCCTGCAGGATGAAGAACATCTCCTCGTTGGCGTGGTGGTTGTGCAGCGGGAAGGCGCGCCTGCCCGGTGGCACGGCGGTGATGTTGTAGCCCAGCATGCGCGCGCCGATGCGCGCCCCTACCGCGCCCATGCGCGAGCTGAAGCGTTCCACCGCCTTGCCGGTGGGCTGGAACATCTGCGGGCGGTCGCCGATCTGCACTTCATCAATGTTCAATACGGGCTTGGGCGTGGTCATGGCTTCTCTCTGGCGCGGTCGATATGGCCGAGGTCGCGCGCCGGGTCGATGCGGTCGCGCAGCTTCTGCTTCAGTTCGGTGATTTCGGGGAAGCGGCCCTCGCCCTTGCGGGACCACAGCAGCTCTCCGTCCAGCATGATGTCGAACACACCGCCGGTGCCGGGCTTCAGCGTCAGCGCCTCGATGTCGCCATCGAAGGTGGCAAGCAATTCCTGCGCGATCCACAACGCGCGCAACAACCAGCGGCACTGGACGCAGTAGTGGATCTCGAGGCGATGGGCCATGCAACGAGCATAGCCGGGGCAGAATTCAGCTGCGAGTCCCGCCAGTTCGTGCTGACGGCCACCAGCCAGGACTGATCAGCCCCGGGTCTTGCGGATCTTCTCGAGCAGCTTCAGCTGCGCGGCGGCCTGCGCCAGTTCGGCCAGCGCCTGCGCCTGGTCGATCTTGTCGCTCTTGTCGGCCAGCGCCTCTTCGGCGCGCTGCTTGGCGGCCAGTGCGGCGGCCTCGTCGATGTCATGCGCGCGCATGGCGGTGTCCGCGAGAATGGTGACCTTGTGCGGCTGCACTTCCAGCGCGCCGCCGCCGACGAACACGGACTGCTCGCCCTCGGCGGTCTTCACGCGCACTTCGCCGGCCTTGATCAGCGTGAGCAGCGGGGCGTGCCGCGGCGTGATGCCGAGCTCGCCCTCTTTGGCGGGCACGAACACGATCTCGGCCTCGCCGGCGAAGATCTCGCCTTCGGCGCTGACGATATCGACGTGGATGGTCCTGGCAGCCATGTTCGTGTTTGCTCTCTTCGGTGCCGCTTAGTTCAGCGTCTTGGCCTTTTCCACGGCCTCTTCGATGCCGCCGACCATGTAGAAGGCCTGCTCGGGCAGGTGGTCGTAGTCACCGGCGAGGATGCCCTTGAAGCCACGGATGGTCTCGGCCAGCGGGACGATCTTGCCGTCCTGGCCGGTGAACACCTTGGCGACGTTGAAGGGCTGCGACAGGAAGCGCTGGATCTTGCGCGCGCGGTACACGGTCTGGCGGTCTTCCTGCGAGAGTTCATCCATGCCGAGGATGGCGATGATGTCCTGCAGTTCCTTGTACTTCTGCAGCACGCCCTGCACGCCGCGCGCGGTGTTGTAGTGCTCCTCGCCAATCACCAGCGGGTCGAGCTGGCGGCTGGTGGAATCCAGCGGATCCACCGCGGGGTAGATGCCCAGCGCGGCGATGTTGCGCGAGAGCACGACGGTGGCGTCAAGGTGCGCGAAGGTGGTGGCGGGCGACGGGTCGGTCAAGTCGTCCGCAGGCACGTACACGGCCTGGATGGAGGTGATCGAACCGGTCTTGGTGGAAGTGATGCGTTCCTGCAGCACGCCCATTTCCTCGGCCAGCGTGGGCTGGTAACCCACCGCCGAAGGCATGCGGCCCAAGAGCGCCGACACTTCGGTGCCGGCCAGCGTGTAGCGGTAGATGTTGTCGACGAAGAACAGCACGTCGCGGCCGCGGCCGTTGGCCTGCTTCTCGTCGCGGAAGAATTCGGCCATGGTCAGGCCCGTGAGCGCCACGCGCAGGCGGTTGCCCGGCGGCTCGTTCATCTGGCCGTACACCATCGCCACCTTGGAGTTCTCGAGCTTCTCGGCGTCGATGACGCCCGACTCGATCATCTCGTGGTAGAAGTCGTTGCCTTCGCGGGTACGCTCGCCCACGCCGGCAAACACCGACAGGCCCGAGTACTGCTTGGCGATGTTGTTGATCAGCTCCAGCATGTTCACGGTCTTGCCCACGCCGGCGCCGCCGAACAGGCCGACCTTGCCGCCCTTGGCGAACGGCACCAGCAGGTCGATCACCTTGATGCCGGTGACGAGAAGATCCTGGCCGCCCGCCTGCTCATCGAAGCTCGGCGCCGGACGGTGAATCGGCAGCGTGCTCTCGGCCGCTACCGGGCCACGGTTGTCCTGCGGCGTGCCCAGCACGTCCATGATGCGGCCCAGGGTGGCCTTGCCCACCGGCACGTTGATCGCCTTGCCGGTGGCATTCACGGCCAGCCCGCGCTTCAGGCCTTCGGACGCGCCCATCGCGATGGTGCGCACCACGCCGTCGCCGAGCTGCTGCTGCACTTCCAGCGTGAGGTCGACATCAGCGAGCTTCAGCGCCTCGTACACCTGAGGAATTGCCTCGCGCGGGAACTCCACGTCGATGACGGGGCCGATGATCTGGGTGATTTTGCCGGTAGCCATTTCCATTACCTCGGTAATTCTGTGGCGGTCCGTCAGACCGCTGCCGCGCCGCCCACGATTTCCGCGAGCTCGGTGGTGATCGCCGCCTGGCGGGCCTTGTTGTAGACGAGCTGCAGCTCGTGGATGAGCTTGCCCGCATTGTCGGTCGCGGCCTTCATCGCGACCATGCGCGCGGCCATCTCGCTGGCGACGTTCTCCACGGCGCCGCGGTACACCTGCGACTCCACGTAGCGCATCAGCAGGCCATCCAGGATGTCGCCAGCGGAAGGTTCGTAGATGTAATCCCAATGATCCTGCAGCGAGCCCTTGTCCGACGGTGTCACCGGCAGCAGCTGCTCCACGGTGGGCTTCTGCGTCATGGTGTTCACGAACTCGGCATGCACCAGGAACAGCCGGTCGATCCTGCCGGCGCGGTAGGCGTCGAGCATCACCTTCACGGTGCCGATCAGGTCGTTCACATGGGGCTTGTCGCCAAGGCCCGAGATGCTGCCCGCGACCGTGAGGTCCAGGCGCCGGAAAAAGGCGATGCCCTTGGCGCCGATCAGGCACAGCTGCACGCCCGCGCCCTGCTCCTGCCATTCCTTCACCGCGGTGAGGGTGGCACGGAAGATATTGGCGTTCAGGCCGCCGGCCAGGCCGCGATCGGAAGTGATGACGATGAAGCCCACGTTCTTCGCCGGCCGCGTCGCCATGAAGGGATGGCGGTAATCCGGGTTGGCGTGATGCAGGTTGCCGATCACGCTCCTGATCTTCCGGGCATAGGGCCGCGCCAGCTTCATGCGGTCCTGGGCGCGACGCATCTTGCTGGTCGCGACCATCTGCATGGCCTTGGTGATCTTCTGGGTGCTCTTCACACTCGAGATCTGGTTGCGGATTTCCTTGGTGCCGGCCATCGCTTGTCTCTAGTAGCTGCCGTTCTTCGCGAAGTTCTCGACGATGGCCTTCAGCGTGGCCTCGTGCTTCTTCAGCACCGGCTCGGCGTTGATGGCGTCGATGTCGGCCTTGTGGCTGGACCTGGCGAAGCCCTGCAGCGCGGCCTCGTACGTCGTCACCTTGTTCACCGGCACGCTGTCCATGTAGCCGTTGTTGACGGCGTAGATGGACAGCGCCATTTCCGCCACCGACATCGGCGCGTACTGCTTCTGCTTCATCACCTCGGTGGTGCGCTGGCCGCGCTCCAGCTGCTTGCGTGTGGCCTCGTCCAGGTCCGAAGCGAACTGCGAGAAGGCCGCGAGCTCACGGTACTGCGCGAGGGCGAGGCGAATGCCGCCGCCCAGGCGCTTGATGATGTCGGTCTGCGCGGCGCCACCGACGCGCGACACCGAAATGCCGGCGTTCATGGCGGGACGGATGCCGGCGTTGAACAGGTTCGATTCCACGAAGATCTGGCCATCAGTGATCGAGATCACGTTGGTGGGCACGAAGGCGGTCACGTCGCCGGCCTGGGTTTCGATGATGGGCAGGCCCGTCAGCGAACCGGTCTTGCCCTTCACGCGGCCCTTGGTGACCATCTCCACGTAGGCTTCGTTCACGCGCGCGCTGCGTTCCAGCAGGCGGCTGTGCAGGTAGAACACGTCGCCGGGATAGGCTTCGCGGCCCGGCGGACGCTTCAGCAGCAGCGAGATTTGGCGATAGGCCACGGCCTGCTTCGACAGGTCGTCATAGACGATCAGCGCATCTTCGCCGTTGTCCATGAAGTATTCGCCCATGGTCACGCCGGAATAGGCGCTGATGTACTGCAGCGCGGCCGGCGTGGCGGCGGAAGCCACCACCACGATGGTGTGCTTCAGCGCATCGTGTTCCTCGAGCTTGCGCACCACGTTGGCGATGGTGGAAGCCTTCTGGCCGATGGCGACGTACACGCACTTAACGCCGGAATTCTTCTGGTTGATGATGCAGTCGATGGCCATCGCGGTCTTGCCGGTCTGGCGGTCGCCGATGATCAGCTCGCGCTGGCCACGGCCTACCGGCACCATCGCGTCGACGGCCTTGTAACCGGTCTGGATGGGCTGGCTCACGCTCTTGCGGTAGATGACGCCCGGCGCGACGCGCTCGATGGGCGCGGTGGCCTTGGCATTCAGCGGGCCCTTGCCGTCGATGGGGTTGCCCAGCGCGTCGACCACGCGGCCCAGCAGCTCCGGACCCACCGGCACTTCCAGGATGCGGCCGGTGGTCTTCACCGTGTCGCCTTCCTTGATGGACTTGTACTCGCCCAGCACCACGGCGCCGACCGAGTCCTGCTCCAGGTTCAGCGCGAGGCCGAACACATTGCCGGGGAACTCGAGCATTTCGCCGTAGCGCGCGTCGGCCAGGCCGTGGATGCGCACCACGCCGTCGGCCACCGACATCACGCTGCCGACGTTGCGGGCTTCGGTGGTGCCCGCGAAATTCTGGATCCGCTGACCGATCAGGTCGCTGATTTCCGATGCCTTGATGGACGCCATGTCTGGTACCTGTATTTGAAATTAGGCGACGAGTTCGCGTGCCAGCCGCTCGAGGCGGGCCTTCACGGAACCGTCGATGGTGAGGTCGCCGGCGCGCACCACGGCGCCGCCAATGAGCGAGGGATCGACCGCGGACTCGACACGCACCTTGCGGCCGAAGCGCTTCGTCAGCGCCTCGGTGAGCTGCGCGCCTTCGGCCTCGGGCAGCGGCACCGCGGCGGTGATCTGCACGTCCACCACGCGCTCGGCCTCGGCCTTCAAGGCGTCGAAGACCTGCGAGATTTCCGGCAGGAAGGGCAGGCGCTTGTTTTCGGCCAGCAGTGCGATGAAGTTGCGGCCTTCGGCGGTGAGCTCGCTGCCGGCCACGCCGCCGACGAGATCGGCGAGCTGCGCGGCCGTCACCTTCGGGCTGCCGAACAATGCGCGCACGCGCGCATCGCTGACCGCAGCCGCAGCGCGTCCCAGCGCGCCGGACCAGCCGGCGAGGTTGCCCACGGCCTGCGCCTTGGCAAAGGCCGCCTTGGCATAGGGACGTGCGACGGTGAGACGGTCGGCCATTCGATCAGATCTCCGTGGCCAGCTTGCCGAGAATGTCGGCGTGCTTCGCCGGATCGATCTCGCGGCCCAGCACCTTCGCGGCCGAACGCACCGTCAGCTCCGCGACCTGCTTGCGCAGTTCCTCGCGGGCCTTCGATGCCTCCAGCTCGATCTGCTGCTTGGCGCTGGCGATCAGCCGGTCACCCTCGGACTGCGCGGCCTGCTTGGCGGCATCCACGATCTCGTTCGACCGCTTCGAGGCGGCGTCGAGGATCTGGTTGGCGCGCTCGCGCGCCTCGCGGACCACGCTCTCGGCGCGCGCTTCGGCCTGCGCGGCGTCCTGCTGACCTTTTTCGGCTGCGGCCAGGCCCGTCGCGATTTTCTTCGCACGTTCTTCCATCGGGCCGAGAATCTGCGGCCAGATGAATTTCATGGTGACCCAGACGAGGATGGCAAACACCACCATCTGAATGACCAGCGTGAGATTGATGTTCACGGCGGACTCCTGCGCGTCTGGCTTAGTGCGCGGCGGCCGCTGCCACGCCCGCGAGGAACGGGTTGGCGAAGGTGAAGAACAGCGCGAAGCCGATGCCGATCATCGCCACCGCGTCGACGAATGCCGCCACCACGAAGAAGCGGCCCAGCAGCATGGGGCCGAGCTCGGGCTGGCGGGCCGAACCTTCCAGCAGCTTGCCGCCCAGGAGGCCGAAGCCGATGGCGGTGCCCAGGGCGCCCAGACCGAAGATGATGCCGACCGCGAGGGCCGTCATGCCTTGTACGCTTGCAATTTCCATCATGTCCTCCAGAAGAATCGTCGAATCGAAACCGTGAATGTCCGCCTGGGCCTAGTGCGACTTCTCGCTGGCCAGGCTCAGGTAAATGATCGTCAGCACCATGAAGATGAACGCCTGCAGGCCGCCGATCAGGAAGTGGAACACTGCCCACACCGAACCCAGCAGCAGCTGCGCCACCAACGCCACCCAGCCGCCGAAGCCCAGCAGCCCCTCGAAGCCCATCGACAGCGTGAACAGCGCGATCAGCATGAAGATCATCTCGCCGGCAAACATGTTGCCGTAGAGACGCAGCGACAGCGACACCGGCTTCGCGATGAACGGCACGAATTCCAGGATGAAATTGAATGGCACGATCAGCGCCTGCACGACGGGGTTCTTCGACTGGAAGGGATGCAGCGTCAGTTCGCCGATGAACCCACCCAGCCCCTTCATACGGATGCTGTAGTAGATGATCAGGATGAACACGGTGATCGACATGCCGAAGGTGATGTTCAGGTCGGTCGACGGCACCACCTTCATGTGCGAGAGCCCGGCGCCCGCGGCGACGGCCGGGAAAAGATCCACCGGCATGATGTCCATGCAGTTGAACAGGAAAATCCAGCAGAAGATGGTCAGAGCCAGCGGCGCGATCAGCTTGCTGCTGCCGTGAAAGGTCTCGCGCACCTGGTTGTCGACGAACTCGACCACCATCTCGATGAAGTTCTGCGTCTTGCCAGGCACACCGGCGGTGGCCTTGCGGGCCACCATCAGGAAGGAAACGGCAAACACCAGCGCCAGCAGCACGGACCAGCCGACGCTGTCCCAGTTGATGACGGAGAAATCGACGATGGCGGTCTGTTCCTTGTTCGAAAGGAACGTGATGTGGTGGCGGATGTACTCGCCCGTGCTCGGGACTTCGTGTTCAGCAGCCATGTTCTCGTGAGACTCGCCTGTAACTTCCCGACTACCCGCCAAACTGCCCGCGATCCAGCCGGCGCATCGCGCGCGGCAGTACCAGCCAGTGCACCAGGAAGGCGGCGACGAATGCGCCGAACAACGCCCCGGGCACCAGCATCTTCTTCATGGTCGCAAGCACCACCACGAACAAGACGATCGTCACGCCGAACTTCGCCGCTTCACCGACGTAGAACGCGCGTATCAGATCCGCCAGTTCGCGCGCTCCCTTGCGGAACACGATTAGGTTCAAGGTCAGGCTCGCGGCCGTGCCGATGCCACCGCCCAGCGCCGCCGAGAGGGCCACTTTATGGCCCCACATGACGTAGCCGGCTACGGCGAGCACCGCTGTGAGCACCGCCTGCGCCAGCACGACGCCGTAGGCGACGCGCCGCAGGCCCGGCAGTTCCACTGCCGCCACTGCAGCTCCTGAATCTTGCGAAGACTTGACGGAGCCTCGTTTGATTGCCGGCGGCAGCCGACCCTCGCGAGGCGGCGGCATTATATGGACGGCCCAAGGGCAACTCAAGAAAAATCGCTGCCCGTGCAGCGGACGGCCTCAATTACTTGATATGGCGAAGGATTCCGTCCAGTTCGTCCAGCGTATTGTAGGCAATGACGAGGCGTCCCTTGCCGCCGGAACCCTGTTGAATCAAGACCTTGGCCCCGAATTTCTCGCTGAGGTCCTGCTGCAGTGCGCGCACGTTGGGGTCTTCTTTTTGCGGTGCAGCAGGAGAGCCCGACCGGATCTTTTCCGCGGTGGGCACCAGCAGCTGGCGCACCAGCGCTTCAGTCTCCCGCACGGACAGGTTCTCCCGCACCACGCGCTGCGCGGCGCTGACCTGTTCGCGGCGATTGGCGAGACCGAGCAGCGCCCGCGCGTGGCCCATTTCCAGCGCCCGCTTCTCCACCAGCTCGGTCACTTCCGGCGCGAGCTGCAGCAAGCGCAGCAGATTGCTCACCGCGGCGCGTGACCGGCCCACCGCATCGGCGGCCTGTTCATGCGTCACGCCGAACTCGGCGATCAGGCGCTCCAGCGCGCGCGCCTCTTCCAGCGGATTGAGGTTCTCGCGCTGGATGTTCTCGATCAGCGCCATCGCGATCGCCGCTTCATCGGCCACGCGGCGGATCACCGCGGGAATCGTGCCGAGGCCCGCGATCTGCGCCGCGCGCCAGCGTCGTTCGCCGGCGATGATTTCGTACTGCGCGGCGCCGGGCGCGGCGTTGGGCAGCGGCCGTACCACGATGGGCTGGATCACGCCCTGGTTGCGGATGGAGATGGCCAGTTCTTCCAGCGCTTCCTGGCGCAGGTCGGTGCGTGGCTGGTACTTGCCGCGCGTCAGCGAATCGACGGGCAGGTGCGCCAGCTCATCGCCGCGCGGGCCGGTGGCCGCGGCCTGCGGAGCAGCGGCCGCGGCCGGCGTTGCCGATGCAGTGGGCGGCGTGATCGACACCGGCGCTGCCGGCGCGGCGGCGCGCGCCTTCGAAGCGCCGAGCAGGTCGGCGAGGCCACGTCCCAGTGAGGATTTCTTCTGCGTCATTGCCGCATGTCCGCGCCCCGCCGGGCATGACCTGGTCGTCTGCCGTTCATGCGTCCGCGCCTTCCACGGGGACTTCCGCGGCAGGCGGGCCATCCAGCGTGTCTTCCTCGCGGCGGATCATCTCGCCGGCCAGCGCGAGATAGGCCAGCGCGCCGCGCGAATCCTTGTCATGCAGCAGCACCGGCTTGCCGAAGGATGGCGCCTCGGCCAGCCGCACATTGCGCGGAATCACGGTGCGGAACACCACTTCTCCGAAGTGCTGCAGCAACTGCGCGCTGACTTCATTGGAAAGATTGGAGCGCGGATCGAACATCGTGCGCAGGATACCTTCTATATGCAGGCCGGGATTCACCGCGTCACGCACCTGCTCGATGGTGGCCGACAGCGCCGACAGGCCTTCCAGCGCGTAGTACTCGCATTGCATGGGCACGATGACGCTGTCGGCCGCGACCAGCGCGTTCAGCGTCAGCATGTTCAATGAGGGCGGGCAGTCGATGAGCACCAGGTCGTAGTTCTCGCGCACTGGCGCCAGTGCCTCGCGCAGGCGCGATTCGCGCCCGGATTCCAGCGCCAGCAACCGCACCTCGGCGGAGGTGAGGTCCTGGTTGCTGGGCAGCAGGTGGAAGCTGCCATCCACCACGGGGACGATGGCTTCCTGGGCGGTGCATTCGCCCAGCAGCACTTCGCAGCTGCCCTTCTCCACAGCCGCCTTCTCGACGCCGCAGCCCATGGTGGCGTTGCCCTGCGGATCAAGGTCGATCAGCAGCACGGCCCGCTGCGTGGCCGCCAGCGAGGCAGCCAGGTTTACGGCCGTGGTGGTTTTGCCCACCCCACCCTTCTGGTTGGCGATGGCGATGACGCGCTTGGTCTTCATGTGGAAGGCGGCAGTCTAGGGGAGGCATGCAGCGGTGTCATGGCCGGCAGCGGCGCGACCCGCTGCAGCACCGCGCACGCCGGGTCACGCCGCGGCGGCGTGATGCAACAGCAAGAGGTGGCGCGCTTCAGCCAGACCGGGCACCACCACAGGATGCACGGACTGGATGCACCAGCCTGCGGGCAGCGGGCCGCCGTCACCTTCGGCCTCTGCGGCTGCTGGTGGCCAGCGTCCCTTCATGGCGATGAGGCGGGCCGCGGGACCGACGATGGGTGTCACCAGGGTTACCAGGCGCGGCAGCGGCGCGAAGGCGCGCGCGATCACCGTGTCGAAGGCTTCCGGGGTGAATTGCTCGATACGGCCATGGCGCGTGCGCACGTTGGCGAGCCCCAGTTCGCGCGCCGCGTGGTCGATGAAACGCAGCTTCTTGTCCACCGCGTCAATCAGCGTGAAGCGTCGCGTGGGGTTGACGATGGCCAGCGGCAGGCCGGGGAAACCGGCACCGGTGCCCACATCAGCCACAGTAGTGCCGGCCAGTTGCCTGTGCGCCGTGAGTGAGTCGAGCAGGTGATGCGTGAGGATCTCGTCCGGAGCGGTGATCGCGGTCAGGTTGTAGGCCTTGTTCCATTTGATGAGCTCGGCGGTGAGACGCTCGAATTGCGCCAGTTGCGTCGCATCCAGCGTGGCGCCGAGCGCCGCGGCACCCGCGGCGAGCCGCGCGGTGAAGTCCTTCACAACGCGTTGCGCACCCAGCGCGCCACGTACTGTTGCACCGGCATCGCGTCGAGTACTTGCGGGTGCTCCCTCCACTCGAAGCACAGCGCATCGATGCGGCGCATCTGGGTGAGCGTGAACAGCCGGTCGGCGGCGACATACAGCCGCTGCAGCGCCGGCTCCAGTGCTTCGGCGCCTGCTGCCGCGATGTCCGCCGTGCAGTAGCGATACATGTCCGCGAGCAGCGGCGGCTCCTTGCCGGCCAGCATGGCGCGACGCGCGGTGATGTCGGCCTCGGCCAATGCCGCCAGCAGTGCGTCCGCGCGCCCATTGCGCTGTGCCAGCAGCTCGCGCATCACGCGTGCGGCCGTTGGCGCCTCGAGTTCATAGGAAGTGCCGGGCACGCGCGCGCCCCCGGGACGCATGTCCGCCGGCTTCAGCGTGGCCAGCACCGGCACCGCGGCCGGTTCGTACAGCGCTTCGAGCAGCATGCCCGTCACCACCAGCAGGCGCTGGCGGCCCACCGTGCTGCGTTCGGAGTTCTTCATTGGGCGATGCGCACCAGCGTGCGGCCGGTGTTGCTGCCGGTGATGATGGATTCGAACGCCTGCGGCAGCTGCGCAAGATTGATCGTACGCGTGGCGATGTCCTCCAGATGCTTCGGCGCCAGATCGCCCGCGATGCGCTGCCAGATGGCCAGGCGCTTGTCGCGTCGGGTGGCGGCGGAGTTCACCCCCAGCAGGTTCACGCCGCGCAGGATGAACGGCATCACGCTCACATTGAGTTCCGCGCCGCCGGCCAGTCCCACCGCGGCCACGCCACCCTGCATGCGCGTACCTCGCAGCAGCCAGGACAGCAGCGCGCCACCGATGTTGTCGATGGCGCCCGACCAGCGTTCGGCTTCCAGTGGCCGCATCGACAGCGCGTTGCCATCCAGCAGCTCCACCGCGCTGGCGCCGACCTTGCGCAGCAGCGGGGCGCTGTCCGCCTTGCGGGTGAGCGCGACCACTTCGTAGCCGCGACTGGCCAGCATGTCGATGGCGAGCAGTCCGACGCCACCGGTTGCACCACTCACGGCCACCGGACCCTGGCCCGGCAGCAGACCATTGTGTTCCAGCTGCGTGATGGCCAGTGCCGCGGCAAACCCGGCAGTACCGATGGTCATCGCCCCGCGCAGGTTCAGCGAACCCGGCAGCTTCACCACCGACTCGGCGGGCACGCTCGCATATTCGGCATAGCCACCATCGCGCGTTTCCGACAACCCGCAGCCGGTTACCAGCACCTGGTCTCCCGCTGCGAATGACGGATCAGCGGAAGCTTCCACCACGCCGGCCAGATCCACGCCACCCACCAGCGGGAAGCGCCGCAGGATGCGCCCCTTGCCGGTACCGGCCAGCGCGTCCTTGTAGTTGATGCCGGACCAGTGCACGCGGATGGTGACTTCACCCGGCGCCGGCTGTGCAAGTTGCAGCTGCTCGATGCCGGCGCGTTGCTCGTGTATGCGAAATGCGTTGTAGGTCTGCATGGATGAAAGAGGATCTTAACCCTAAGATCCCTGCCCATGAGGCATGCCTGCATTCCCCTGTTGCTCTCGGCCATGGTACTCACCGGTGCCGATGCATCCGGGCAGGCACCCACGCGAGTGGAGCGCGGCAACCTCGTGTACGACGGCATTCCCGCCGCTGCCATGGATGCGGACAAATCCCTGTCCGGCTGGCTCGATGCGCGCGGCGCGACCTTCCTCGACTGGTTTGCCGATGGCAGCCTGCTCGTGTCGCTGCGCGCGGGCGACACCGCCCAGCTGCAGCGCGTTGGCAAGCCGCTGGCCACGCCCGAGCAGCTGACACGCGATGCCGAACCCATCACCAGCGCGGCCGCGCATCCCTACGACGGCAACGTGGTGGTGTATCGCAAGGATCGTGGCGGCAACGAGAACGCGCAGCTGTGGCTGCGCGATGTGGCGCGCGGCACGGAACGTCTGCTCACCGATGGCAGGTCACGCCATGGCCCGCCGGTGTTCGCGCACGATGGGCGGCGCATCGCGTACTACGGCAATGCGCGCGACCCGGCGAGCAACGACATCTTCATCTCCGACATCGGCAGCGAAGCGGCGCCGCGGCTGGTGCTGGCGGGCGGCAGCGCGGATCTGGACGTGCAGGACTGGTCGCCCGACGACACGCGCCTGGCGGTGATCCGCTACCGCTCCAGCACCGACAGCGAACTGCTGCTGGTGGATGTGGCCACGGGCGTGGAAACGTGGGTCGAACCTGCGCCAGCAAGCACCACCGCGAATCGCAGGACCAGGGGCAGGGACAAGGCCTCGACGAGCCGCCCGGTATCCGTCGGCGCCGCACGTTTCGCGCTGGATCGGCGTGGGCTGTACTTCACGACCGACCGCGGCGGCGAATTCATGGCGCTGCACTACGTCGACCTGGCGACGCAGCAGCTCACCACACTGACACCGGATACACGCTGGGATGTGGAAGGCTTCGACCTCTCCCCCGACGGGCGCTTCCTCGCGTACACGCTCAATGAAGGTGGCCTGTCGCGGCTGGTGCTGCGCGACCTGCGCATGAAGGCGGATGTACTGCTGCCGCCATTGCCGCCCGGCGCGGTGATCGATGGCCTGTCTTTCGACCGCCGCACCGACCGGCTTGCCGTCGCGCTGCAGACAGCCAGCAGTCCGCCGGAAGTATTCGTGTACGACATCGTGCCGGGCAGCAGCGCCACGCTGCCGGCCGTGGCACTCGCTCGCTGGACGCAGGGTGAGCCGGGCGGCATCGACCGGGTGAAGCTGGTGCCCGCGCAGCTGGTCAGCTTCCCGACCTGGGACGATGCAGGCGGTCGCCGCCGCCATCTCTCGGCCTTCGTCTTCCGGCCCACGAAACCCGGACCGCATCCGGTGATCATCGACATCCATGGCGGACCGGAATCGCAATTCCGGCCGCGCTGGGATGCGTTCCGGCAGTACCTGGTGGGCGAGCTGGGTTATGTGGTGGTCGCGCCCAACGTGCGCGGCTCCGCGGGTTACGGACGCAGCTTCCTGAAACTCGATGACGGCGCGCTGCGCGAGGATGCGGTGCGCGACATCGGCGCACTGCTGGTATGGGTCGGCGCACAGCGCGACTTCGACCGCAACCGCGTGGTGGTGACCGGTGGATCCTATGGCGGATACATGGCGCTGGCTTCGCTGGTGCAGTACGGCGACAGGCTCGCGGGCGGCATCGACATGGTCGGCATCAGCAACTTCGTGACCTTCCTCACCAACACTTCCGGCTATCGGCGCGACCTGCGCCGCGTGGAGTACGGCGATGAACGCGATACGCAGATGCGTGCGCTGTTGTCGGCCATCTCGCCGCTGACCAACGCGGCATCGATCCGCAAGCCGCTGCTGATCGCGCAGGGGCTGAACGATCCGCGCGTGCCGGCCAGCGAGTCCGAGCAGATGAAGGCAGTGGTGCGCGCCAATGGTGGTGAGGTGTGGTACCTCGCGGCGAAGGATGAAGGCCATGGCTTTCGCAGGAAGGCCAACAGCGATGCCTGGCGAGCTCTCGTCGTGGCCTTCCTGGGATACCTCGCGGCCCCGAAATGAAAACGCCGCGCAGGCGCGGCGTTGGCAGTCAGTTGATGCGGCGAAGCCTACTTCGCGGCGGCGAGCTTTTCCTTGATGGGCAGGGTCTTCAACGACGGCTGCTGCTTCGAGAAATATTCGGCCACCTGCCTGATCTCTTCCGGCTTCAGCTGCTTCGCGGACTGCGCCATCAGCAGTGCCATCGGCGAGTTCTTGCGCGCGCCTGAGCGGTAGCTCTCCAGGGCATGCTCGATGTAGTCGGCGTGCTGGCCGGCGATGATCGGATAGTCGGCCTGGATGCCGACGCCATCCAGGCCATGGCAGGTCTGGCATAAGCCGGTGACTGCGGCCGGAGGCGTACCCACGGGCTTGCCGGCCGACTTCACCGGAGCGCCGCTGAGGTAGGCGGCGATGTCCTGCATGTCCTGGTCCGACAGCGATGCGGCATGCGCGTGCATGGTGGCGTGGCTGCGGTCGCCCTTCGCATATCCCTGCAGCGCGGCGACGATGTATTCGGGATGCTGGCCACGCAGCTTGGGCACCGAAAAGGTCGGATACACATTCTTGTAGCTTTCGATGCCGTGACAGCCCAGACAGGTGTAGGCAATCTGCTTGCCCTTCGCGGCATCGCCGGCTGCCGTGGCAGGAACCGACACGACCATCGCCGCGGCGAGCAGCGCCAATGACGGCATCAGCTTGGAAAGAAAACGCAGGGACATCCGCAAGACCTCAGCAGCAATGCGCGGGAGCGCCGCAAAACAGGCCGGAATTCTACGGATCGACCGGCGAGAATGCCACTCGGGGTCGCCACACGACGTCGCTAACTCACTCTATCGACAAGGGAATTGATGATTGCCCTGATCCAGCGAACCACCCGCGCGCAGGTGACGGTCGAAGGAGCGCAAGTGGCAACCATCGGCCGCGGCGTACTTGCGCTGGTCGGCATTGAGGCGGGGGACGCAGCCGCACAGGCCGGACAATTGCTCGAACGACTGCTTCACTATCGCATTTTCGCCGATGAAGGCGGCAAGATGAATCTCGATCTTGCCCAGATTGGCGGAGAACTGCTGCTGGTCCCGCAATTCACCCTGGTGGCTGATACCCACAAGGGCACCCGTCCGGGATTTTCGCGGGGAGCGCCGCCCGCCGTGGCCCGTGAGCTGTTCGAACAGCTGGTGGCGACCGCGCGCCTGCGGTATCCACGGGTGGCCAGTGGAGTATTCGGCGCTGACATGCAGGTGGAGCTGGTCAACGACGGGCCAGTGACCTTCTGGCTGCAATCCGGCAGTGCTGCATAGGCATCCGTTACAAGGGTTTGATGCTGAACCTTTCGCGGCAGGCATGTCTTATCATGCAGCCCCCCTGCAATGACGGCCCTGCGGCGTCTCGGAGCATCTCGATGGGTTCCTTCAGCATCTGGCACTGGTTGATCGTCCTCGGCATCGTCATCCTGGTCTTCGGCACCAAGAAGCTGGGGAACATGGGCAGTGACGTCGGCTCGGCCATCCGCAACTTCAAGAAGGCGATGAACGACGGCGAGGCCGAAGGCAAGGAAGCGGCCAAGCAGATCAAGCAGTCGGTGGACATGGACGCGCAGTTCCCCGAGAGCAAGTCCACGAACCAGTCCTCGGGCGGCAGCGACAACCGCTCCGCCTGACCCCGGCCTTCCCCAGCCATGTTCGGAGTCAGCTTCAGCGAGCTGGCGTTGATCTTTATTGTCGCTCTGGTGGTGCTGGGCCCCACGCGACTTCCAGGTCTCGTCCGCAAGGTCGGTCGTTGGGTAGGCAAGGCCCGCGCCATGGCGCGCGACTTCCAGAACCAGCTCGAGACCGAGATCAACATCGACGAGCTGAACCGCATGACGGATATCCGCTCGAAGGAAACCCCGGCGCCATCCACCGAATTCAGCGGCGACATGAACAACCCGCCCGCCACCGAACCCGGCACGCCGGACATGGCGGAAAGTGGCTACCCCTACGGCGTCCAGCCGTCGACGCCTGAACCTGTCCCCGACATGGTGTCGGACCTGCCGCCGGACCATCCGCCGGACGCGACGCCACCACAGCCCGGCGACGATTCCTATTCCCACGCCCACGCCTATGGCGATGCGCCCGTGAGCGAGACACCACCGGCCGACGAGCCGCCAACCGACCACGCCAACCCGCCCAAGAACGAAAGCGGCGTGGCCTGACGCACTCCTTGTGCCCCGATGAGCAAGAAGAAAGACAAGGACAAAGAGAAGGACAAGGACAAGCTGGCCGAAGGCACGCTGATCTCGCACCTGCTCGAGTTGCGTGACCGGCTGCTCAGCGCGGTGGTGGCGATCATCCTGGTGTTCATCCCGGCGGTGATCTTCCGCAACCAGCTGTTCACCATGGTGTCCGAACCACTCCGCTCCAAGCTGCCCGAAGGCAGCGTGATGGTGGCAACGACCATCACGGGATCCTTCATGATCCCCATCAAGTTGTCGCTGTTCTTTTCGCTGTTCGCGGCGATGCCCTGGGTGCTGTACCAGATCTGGTCATTCGTCGCTCCCGGCCTGTACCGGCACGAGAAGCGCTTCGCCGTACCCATGCTGGTGTCGTCGATCGTGCTGTTCTACGCCGGCATCTTCTTTGCCTACCGCTTCATCTTTCCGGTGGCCTTCGGCTTCCTGATGAACTCCGGGCCCGAGGATGTGAAGCAATTGCCCGAGATCGGCTACGCGGTGGATTTCGTGATCCGCCTGCTGCTGGCCTTCGGCGTTGCCTTCGAGATCCCGGTGGTGGTGGTGCTGCTGACGCTGACGGGCCTGGTGAAAGTGGAGAAGCTGTCCAGCGCGCGCGGCTACGTGATCATCGGCATCTTCGTGGTGGCGGCGGTGCTCACGCCGCCCGATCCGATGTCGCAGCTGCTGATGGCCATCCCGATGTGGCTGCTGTACGAGGCCGGCGTGCTGGCGGCACGGCTGCTGAGCCGCAAGACACCTGCCGAATCAACCGACGAGAACAAATCCGGCGCCGCCTGACGCGCGATGAACAGGGGAGTCCGGAGCATGAGCCAGCAACCGCACGACAGCCTGTTCCGCAGCCAGCCGCCGGGGTTCACCACGCTGTTCTTCACCGAGCTGTGGGAGCGCTTCAGCTACTACGGCATGCGGGCCATCCTGCTGCTGTTCCTGGTTGGCGCGGTGGCCGACGGCGGGCTCGGCATCGATGACGCCACTGCCACCGCCATTTACGGCCTGTACACGGCCGGGGTCTACATCATGTCCATGCCCGGCGGCTGGGTGGCCGACCGGCTGATCGGCGCGCAACGCGCAGTGCTGTGGGGCGGCATCGGCATCGCCATCGGCCATGTGCTGCTGGCCATTGCCGGATGGAGCGATTTCACGCGGCTGTTCCTGCTCGGCCTCGTGGTGATCGTGCTGGGTACCGGCCTGCTGAAGCCCAACGTCAGTGCGCTGGTGGGCCAGCTGCACGATGCACGTGGCGGCGCGGGCGGCGCACGCGATGCCGGGTTCACCTGGTTCTACTTCGGCATCAATGTCGGCGCAACCATCGGACCCATCATCGTTGCATGGCTGGCGCAGCAGTACGGCTGGCATGTGGGTTTCCTGTCCGCAGCGGTCGGCATGGTGGCGGGGCTCATCGTCTATGTATTCATGCGCAAGGCCATGGGCGACGTGGGCGCCACGCCGCTGGGCACCAGTGCCGCCGCACAGGCACGTAGCTGGCGCGTATTCATCATCATGGTGGTTGCCATCGCGTTGGTGGTGGCACTGTTCTTTTTCCGCGTCATCGAGATCTCGCCGCTCACCCTGCGCAAGCATGCTGCCGCCGTGATGATCACGGCCGTGGTGGCCTGGTTTCTGTGGCTGCTGTTTTTCGCGGGTCTGGATGCACAGGAACGGCGGCGCATCGCGGTGCTGATCGTGCTGGTCATGGCCAGCGCGCTGTTCTGGGCCGGTTACGAGCAGGCGGGTTCATCGCTGACACTGTTCGCGGAACGCCATACCGATCGCGTGGCCTTCGGCCGGGAATTCCCTGCTGGCTGGTTCCAGTCCGTGCCGGCGATATGGGTGCTGGTGTTCGCACCGGCACTGGCGGCGTTGTGGGCCACACTGGCCGCGCGCGGACGCGACCTGAACCTGATACTGAAATTCGCGTTGGGCCTGGCTGGCATGGGCCTGGGCTTCCTGGTGATGGTGGGCGCGGCGCGTGTCATCGCTCCGGAACTGGCGGGCGCGGGTGGCGCTGGTCCGATCTGGCTGGTCACCACCTATCTGCTGCACACACTGGGTGAATTGTGCCTGTCGCCGGTCGGCCTTTCTGCCACCACTCAGCTCGCGCCACGCCGTTACGCGGGCCAGGCCATGGGCCTGTGGTTCACCAGCCTCGCGATGGGCAACCTGTTCGCGAGCCAATTGGCCGGCAGCGTCGACAATGCCGATGCTAGCGGCCTGTCCGAATACTTCCTGCGCATGTTCGAGTACGGCGCCGCGGGCGCGCTGCTGTTGGTGGTGCTGTCGCCCTGGCTCAGGGGCTGGGCCAGACGGCAGGAATGAGTCAAGCTGCCCGCGGCCTCAAGGCTCACCGGCGCATGCTGGTGCTGTGCCTCGCCGCCGTGTACATCGTATGGGGCACCAGCTACGTCGCCACACGCGTAGGTGTATTGAACCTGCCGCCGCTATTGTTCGGCGGCGTACGTTTCCTGATCGCTGGAATGGGCCTCACGGCCATCGCATTGTGGCGGGGCTTCCGTCCGGCAATGCTCGCCGGGCAGTGGCGTCATCTGCTGGTGCTGTCGGTGCTGGGCATCGCCTTGAGCAACGGCCTGCAGATATGGGCGATGCAGTGGGTGCAGGCCAACACCAGCGCCCTGCTGAATGCATCCTGCGCATTGTGGATCGTGCTCTTCGGCCTCACCGGGCGGCGCGCGCATCATCCAGGCGCCCGCACCGTCGCCGGTCTCGTCATCGGCTTCCTCGGCACGGCCTTGCTGGTATGGCCGGCAGGTGGCGCGACCGCGGCCAGCGCGCCGCTGGTACCGCAGCTGATGATCCTTGGCAGCTGCATCGTGTGGTCGCTGGGCACCATCTACATGCGCAACCATGCGCTGGACATCGACCTGTTTGCGCTGCTGGGCATGCAGATGCTGCTCGGCGGTGCGTGGCTGACGCTGGCTGGTCTCGCGGATGGCGAGGCCGCGCGCTGGCATTGGTCGACGGCCGGCGCGCTCGCGCTGGCGTATCTGGTGGTGGCGAGCAGTGGCCTTGCCTACATGGCGTATGCATGGCTGGCGCGCCATGCCACGCCGGCGCAGACCGGCACGTACAGCTATGTGAATCCGGCGCTGACAGCCCTGTCCGGCTACCTGCTGCTCGGGGAACGACTGGGCGCGCTGCAGGGTGTTGGTGCGGCGGTGATCCTGGCCGGCGTGCTGATGATCAACCTGCCGGAGCGCGCCACGCGTTGAAGCGCAGCGCGGTGGTCAGGGCGTGACCTTGCCCGCGGTGGACTGCGCCATCCGTTCGCGCTGCTCGCAGAGCACCTTCAGGCGTGCCAGCGAACGCTCGGCACTCATGCGCACCTTGCCGTAGTACGGCGACCACTGCGGCAGGTCCGGCATCCCCGAGCACAGCAGGCGCACCACGGTATTGCCGCCTTCGGTATCCAGCAGCACATCCTCGACCACTGCGCCATCGAACGTGGGCAGTTCCGGTGGCGTCAGGAAAATCAGCCGCAGGCGGCGCGGTGGATCGAATACATCGATGACGGCTTCGCGCGTCAGCCCCGGCATCGGTGCGACCGACCAGTGCCCACCCGTCTGCGGCTTGACGCGCGCACCGACGCCAGCCCACAGCGGCATCATGGCGGGACCGCACAGCACACCCCACACCCTGGATGGTGCGGCGCTGATGTCGATGCGATGCGCGAAGCCGCGGGTCTTCAGGGCCATGGACTATTCTGCCACGGGCCGGCGACGCAGCAGCATGGCGACGAATGGCAGCAGCGACACCACGATGATGCCGATGGTCACCAGTCCGAAGTTGTCGCGGATCACCGGGATGTTGCCGATCAGGTAGCCGCCCCACACGAACAGGCTGACCCACGCCAGCGCGCCGGCCATGTTCCAGGCCTGGAAGGTGCCGTAATGCATCCGCCCCACGCCCGCGACGAACGGCGCGAAGGTGCGCACGATGGGCGCAAAGCGCGACAGCAGGACGGTCATCGCGCCATGCCTCGCGAACCAGCCTTCGGTCTGCCGCAGGTACTCGACCTTGATGAAGCGGTAACGGCCGCTGAAGGCGTGCACGCCGATGGCCCGGCCGATGTGATAGTTGGTGGTGTTGCCCAGCACCGCCGCGGTCCACAGCAGCGCCGTCAGCCACCAAGGCGACAACGTGCCGCTGGTATCGATCGCGGCCAGCGCACCGACGCCGAACAGCAGCGAATCGCCAGGCAGGAAGGGCGTAACCACGAGCCCGGTCTCGGCGAACACCACCAGGAACAGGATGGCGTACAGCCACACATCGAAGCGCGCCAGCAGCTCGACCAGGTGGCGGTCCAGGTGCAGGATGAAATCAACGAAAAAGTGCAGCAGCTCCATGAGGGCGCGATTCTTTCAGATGGGGCATTGCCGCACCAGCTAGCCGGCGGCTTTCTGGTCCGCGTATTCCGGCGTTGCCGGCGGGCCGTAGCCGGAGATGATGCGCTCCATGCGCTGCTGGATGTCGTCTTCGCTCTCGGGCAAGTTGATGCCGTTGACGATCAGCTCGCGCTGCAGTTCGGCCTGCAGTTCCGCCGAGATGGTGTCGTCGTTGGAACCCAGCACCAGGTCCTCGCCGCCCTTCTGCCGCACCACGGCGGCGTAAGTGGGCAGGTCGCGGATCACCTCGATCATGGGCGCGGGTCGCGCGATCGCAAAGCCCTGGCCATAGTCCACGCCCAGCCGTGCCACGCGCAGCCGGATCTCGTCGGATTCCACGTACTCGGCCACGGTGATCATCTGCATCGAATGCGCCAGCTGCGCGATCGCCTGCACCATGGATTCGGCGCGCGGATCCTTCAATACATCGCGCACGAAGCTGCCGTCGATCTTCAGCATGTCCACCGGCAGCTTGCGCAGATACGCCAGCGAGGACAGGCCGGTGCCGAAATCATCCAGCGCCACGCTGCATCCCAGCGCGCGCAGCTTCTGCATCAGCTCCTCGGCGCGGTCGAGGTTGGCGATGGCCTCGCTCTCGGTCAGCTCGAAGCACAGCACGCGCGGATTCACGCCGCTGTCCCTGATGCGCGCGAGCAGGTCGTCGGCAAACTCGGCCTCGCCCAGCGACTGGCCGGACAGATTCACGGTGAACACCACCGGCGCATCCGCCAGCAGCTGCGCATGCGGCGCCAGCCGAGCCAGCGTCTCGCCGATCACCCAGCGGTCCACCTCCGGCATCAGCTGGTAGCGCTTGGCGGCGGACAGGAAGCGCGCCGGGCCCACGGTCTCGCCGTTGTCGTCGATCATGCGCATCAACAGCTCGAAATGCGGCCGGTCGCCGCCATTGCCCGGCAGCGGCGCGATCATCTGCGCATCCAGGCGCGCACGGCCTTCGCTCAATGCGGCGCGCAGGCTGGGTGCGATGTTCACGTCCTCATAGCGGCGGATCAGCGAGGCGTCGCTGGCCTGGTAGGCCTCGACGCGGTTGCGACCGCGATCCTTGGCGGCCTTGCAGGCGGTTTCCGCCACGGCCAGACCATGCGCGAGCTCCACGCGCGCGCCGATTAGCGCGGCCACGCCAATGCTGACCGAGGCATGGAAGCTGGCGTCCGCGGCAGCGCCGCCGAGGTGCACCACGCTGATCTTCTCCACGCCGGCGCGCAGTGCCTCGGCGAAGTGCACGGCATCCTCTTCGCCGGTGGGCAGCAGCAACGCAAAACGATCGCCGGAGATGCGCGCTGCCAGCGCGCCGGGTACCAGCCGCGCGCGGATCAGTTCGCCGAGCTTGGCGATCAGCCGGTCGCCGATCAGCATGCCGTGGTTGTCGTTGATCACGTGCATGCGGTCGGCGTCCAGGTACAGGCAGGTCCACTGGGCGCGGCGGCCATCGGTGCGCGCCACCAGCAGTGCGCGGGCGCGCTGCTCGAAGGCCTTGCGCGTCAGTGCACCGGACAGCGGGTCGTAGCTGGAATCGATGATGGCCGCGGCGCGGCGCGCCAGAAGGTCCGCCAGCATGCCGTCACGGCGGCGGAATGCGGCAGCCTTGCGGGCGCGGAACATCGCCAGCACGCCGGCGACGCGGCCGGCCGGGTTGCGCATGCAGCTGGCCAGTACGCGAAACGGCAATTCGATGCCGGGCAGGCTGTTCGGCTCGTTCAGCAGCATCGCGCCGCTGCGCGTCTGCGCCAGCGACAGCAGGTGGCGGTGCAGGCGCGCGAGGATGGAGGTATCCACTTCGTGGCCTTCAGCCTTCAGCACGGTCACGAGGTTGCGCTCCGGCACCACCAGCGCCGCGAATTCGCAGTCCATGTGCCGGTTCACGTTGTCCAGCAGTTGCCGGATGCCCTCGTCGGCGATCTCGACATGCTCGGTGTCCGGCGTCGACAGCAGCACCTGCAGGTCGTTGTCGTCTGATTCGTGCTGGGCGGCGGCGGACGAGCCCTTGAGGCGCGCACGCAGCATCAGCTCGCGACGCAGGGTTTCCAGCACCGGCTTCAGCATGGAATGCACATACGCCACGGTGCGCGATTCACCCTCGGCCGCGCGCCAGCTGATGGCGAACAGCGCATTCAGGGTGCCCGCGTCATCGCGCAGCCAGAACACATGCAGGGGCTCGTTCCTGCCGAGCATTGCCAGCTCGCCCGGTTCGCTGCTGTGCGTGGCGGTCGCGGCGGACTTGCGGATCAGCGGCGCGAAAGCGGGCGCGAGGTATTCCTCGCTGGTCCAGCGCACCTCGCCATCAGGCTCGCAGATGCTGAGGCCGGCGGTACGTGGCAGCAGGGCGGCTACCAGCTGGGCGTAGGGATGGAAGTCCCATTGAATCGTCGGATCCTTCGACATCGTGGGGAGCATGACCTACCGACCACCGCAGGATGATGATCGAGTTGGCAAAATCGGCGCGGCTGTGCGGCGCAGCGAATGGCTTTTCCCGGCTGCGCGAGACGGGCTTGAGAAGCCGGCTCGGCCATGCGCAACGTTCGCAGCGCGGGCCTAGTTGGCGGGCGGCTGCGGAGTACGCAGCCAAAGATGCGGACTGACCGGCTTGCCCGCGCGGGTGATCTCGAAAAACAGTGCCGGGGAGCTGCGGCCACCAGAGTCCCCCGCGATGGCAATGACCTCGCCGGCCTTCACCTGCGCGCCCTTCCCCTTCAGTAATTCCTCGTTGTGGCCGTACAGGGTGAGGTAGTCGTTGCCGTGATCCAGCACGATCATGTTGCCGCGCAGGCCTACCCAATCGGCAAAAGCCACCACTCCGTCGTACACGGCGCGCACTTCGGCGCCCCGCGACGTCTCGATCAGGATCCAGTCCGAGCGAAGGTTGTCGCTGCCGCCCAGTACCGCACCGAAGTTTTCCTCGATGCGCCCGGCGACCGGCCAGGGGAGCCGATCCCGCATACGCGCGAATGGGGCATCGGGATCAAAGGGGACGGATTTCGCGCGCACGGAAAGCTGCTTGATGAGCTGCTCCATCTGCCGCTTGTTCTTGCGCAGACTCTCCAGCTGCGCCACGCGGGTCTTGTATTTGCGGTCCTGCTTGACCAGTACGGCCTGCTTCTGCTGCCGGGCAGTCTCCAGATCCCCGACCCGCTCCTTCTGGTCAGCCTCAAGGCGCGCCAATTCGGCATCTTCTTCGTCGATTCTGGCGGTAATTTCCTTTATTTCGGCGACATCCTGATCCAGGTTTGCTATCAGGCCAGCCCGCACCCGGCCGAAGTAGCCGTAGTAGGTCAAATTGCGGGTAACTTCGCCAATATTGCGCTGGCTGAGCACCAATTTGAGCGGTTCGTTGCGCCCCACGAAATAGGCGGCCCGCAGTTGCCGCGCCAGCTCGGACTTGTTGCGCTCCCGTTCGACCTCCTTGGCGGTGCGCTCTGCCACCAGTTTGCGGCGGGCCGCCGCCCGCTCGGCGCGCTGGTCGCGCAGCTCACGCAGGGAACCGGAGGCGGTGGATAGTCGCCGTTCCGCATCCCGCAGGTCGCGGCTCGACTCTTCCTTCGCCAAGCCATCCTTCGCCAGCTGCCTGGTCTCGCGCTCGATCTGCGCGTCCAGTGCCTTGAGCTCCCTGTCCGTGGGCTTGCGGCTCGGCTGCGCAGCCGGCAGCGCCAGCGCGCTGGCGAGCAACAGGATTCCCAGCAGTTGGCGTGCGGCACAGGTCATGGGGCGCCAGTCTATAATGCCGCCCCTTTGCCACAAGGCCCCCGAAGCTCCCGCATGGAACGTCTGGCCGAATACCTGCAGTTGCATCCCCTCCTCGTCAGCGTCGCGGTGGCACTGGCCGTCGCGGTGGCGGTCTTCGAGCTGCGCGCGCGGCGCACCGCCTATGCCGCGCTGCGGCCACAGCAGGCCATCCAGCTGATGAACCAGGGCGCACAGCTGTATGACCTGCGGGACGCGGCCGGCTTTGCCGCGGGCCACATCAACGGCGCGAAGCACCTGGATCCCGGGCAGCAGGCCAATGCCGCCGACCAGCTGAAGCGGTTCAGGGACCGCCTGCTGCTGCTGTACTGCGAGGACGGCAGCCGCTCGAACCTGCTGACGCGCCAGCTGCACGCCAGCGGTTTCACCAAGGTCTTCAACCTGCGCGGCGGTCTCGCCGCCTGGCGCGCCGAAGGGCTGCCGCTGGCGCGCGGCTGAAGGCAGGCGCGTGGGCAATCCGGTGGTGATGTACGCGACCTCCTGGTGTGGCTACTGCCGCCGTGCGCGTCAGCTGCTCACCGCCAAAGGCGTGCCATTCACCGAGATCGACGTGGACCAGGTGCAGGGCGGCCGGGCGCAGATGGAGCAGCGCAGTGGCCGCACCACCGTGCCACAGATCTTCATCGGGGCAACACACGTGGGCGGCTACGATGACCTGCGCGTCCTGGACGAGCGCGGCGGCATCGAACCCCTGCTGGACGCGCGTCCTGAACAAGACCAGCAAAAGACGAACACAGAGGAACCAAGACCATGACCGAAGCAGCAGCATCCAGCACTCCGCCGAACCTCGCGCTGCAGGGCGTGTATCTGAAGGACGCCTCGTACGAAGCGCCGCAGGGCCCGCGTGCCGACGGCAACTGGCAGCCGCAGATCAACCTCGACCTCGCCACCAACAGCACGCAGATCAACGACGACCTGCGCGAGGTCGTGCTCACCGTGACGGTGTCCGCCAAGCAGAACGACAAGACGCTGTTCCTGGTGGAAGTGAAGCAGGCCGGCGCCTTCCTGATGCAGAACCTGTCGGAGGACGACACCAAGCGCGCCATCGCCAGCATCTGCCCGGGCGTGCTGTTTCCGTATGCGCGCGCCATGGTGTCGCAGCTGGTATCGCAGGGCGGGTTTCCGCAACTGCTGCTGCCGCCGGTGAATTTCGATGCGCTGTACCTGAATGCGCAGTCGCAGCCGGTGCCGCCGGCTGGGCAGCTGAACAGCTGACAAGGCCCGTGACTGCGCCGATGGCCGTATCCGGCAGCGGCTCCAGGGGAGGTTTCCCCTGACCGCACCCATCGCCGTGCTTGGCAGCGGTTCGTGGGGCACGGCGCTCGCGATCCAGTTTGCGCGCGCCGGAAAATCCACCCGGCTGTGGGGCCGCGACGCCGCGCAGCGCGACGCGATGCGTGAAGCACGGGTCAACGCGCGCTACCTGCCGGATGCACCGTTCCCTGCGCCGCTGCAGGTAGCCGCGTCCATCGAGGCCGCGCTCCACGGCGTCGGTGACGTGGTCATCGCCGTGCCCAGCAGTGCCTTCCGTGAGCTGCTGGCCGACCTTGCGCCGCGCATCACGCGCGAGGTGCGCGTGGCCTGGGCCACCAAGGGCTTCGAGCACCACACCGGCCTCCTGCCCAACCAGGTGGCGCGGGCGGTGCTGGGCGATGGTTACACCATGGCGGTGCTGTCCGGCCCGACCTTCGCGCGCGAAGTGGGTCGTGGCCTGCCCACGGCGATGGTGGTGGCCTCGGCCGACGCGGACTTCGCGATGCGCGTGGCCGAGGACCTGGCCTCGCCGGGGTTTCGCACCTATGTCTCCACCGACATCACCGGCGTGGAAATCGGTGGCGCGGTGAAGAACGTCATCGCGGTAGGCGCGGGGCTGTCCGATGGCCTGGGCTTCGGCGCCAACATGCGCGTGGCGCTGATCACGCGTGGCCTTGCGGAAATGACGCGGCTGGGCGTGGCGCTGGGCGCGCGCGAGCGCACGTTCATGGGCCTCGCCGGCCTCGGCGACCTGGTGCTGACCTGCACCGACGACCAGTCACGCAACCGCCGCTGCGGCCTGGCGCTGGCGCGCGGCCTCCCCGTGGATGCAGCCATGCGCGAGATCGGCCAGGTGGTCGAGGGATATCACGCCGCGCGCGTGCTGCGCGAGGTGGCCGCCCAGCACCGGCTCGACCTGCCGGTGTGCGAGGGCATCTGCCGCATCCTGTTCGATGGCGCCAATGCCGGCGCGGTGGTACGCGAACTGATGGCACGGCCGCCGCAGGCGGAATTCGAATAGGCATGACCGCCCTGCTCGCCATCGACCAGGGCACGACCAGCACGCGCGCCATCCTGTTCGATGCGCAGGGCCGCCGCCTGGCCGTCGCGCAGCGCGAACTGCCCCAGCACTTCCCGCAATCCGGCTGGGTGGAACACGACGCAACGCGCATCTGGGAAGACACGGTGGCCTGTGTGCGCGACGTGCTGCGGCAGGCTGGCCTGCAGGCGCGCGAGGTCGCGGCGGCCGGCATCACCAACCAGCGCGAAACGACGGTGCTGTGGGATCGCGCCACCGGCGAGCCCATCCATCGCGCCATCGTCTGGCAGGACCGCCGCACCAGCGATTTCTGCCAGCGGCACCAGGACCGCAACCCGTGGCTGGCCCGCCGCACCGGCCTGCTGCTGGACCCGTATTTCTCCGCCACCAAGATCGCCTGGCTGCTGGATCATGTGGAAGGCGCACGCGCCCGTGCGCAGCGCGGCGAGCTCGCCTTCGGCACCATCGACAGCTGGCTGATCTAGAAGCTCACCGGTGGCAAGGCACATGTCACCGACGCCACCAACGCCTCGCGCACCGCGCTGTTCAACCTGGCCACGCAGGACTGGGACGAGGAGCTGCTGTCGTTCTTCGATGTACCGCGCGCATTGCTGCCGCGCGTGCTGGATTGCGCGGCGGACTTCGGTCGTGCCGACGCGGCATTGTTCGGCGGGGCCATCACCATCGGCGGCGTCGCCGGCGACCAGCAGGCCGCGACCATCGGGCAGGCCTGCTTCCAGCCCGGCATGGCGAAATCCACCTACGGCACCGGCTGCTTCATCGTGCTCAACACCGGCAGGGAGCTGCAGCTGTCGCGCAACCGGCTGCTCAGCACGGTGGCGTACCGCTTCGCTGGCCAGCCCACCTTTGCGCTGGAAGGCAGCATCTTCACCGCCGGCGCCGCCGTGCAATGGCTGCGCGATTCACTGCACATGATCAATTCGGCGGGCGATACCGAAGCGCTGGCGCGCTCCGTCGAGGACAGCCGCGGCGTGTACCTGGTGCCGGCATTCACCGGGCTGGGTGCGCCGTACTGGGATCCGCAGGCACGCGGCGCGCTGCTCGGCCTCACGCGCGACACCGGCGTCGCCGAGATCGTGCGCGCCGGACTCGAGGCCATGGGTTACCAGACCCGCGACCTGATGCAGGCCATGGCACAGGACGCCCTCATGCCCACCGAGCTGCGCGTGGACGGCGGCATGGTGGTCAACGACTGGCTGACACAGAACCTCGCCGACATGCTGCAGCTGCCGGTGGTGCGGCCACAGACGGTGGAAACCACAGCCCTGGGCGCAGCCTATCTCGCCGGGCTGCAGGCTGGTGTCTACAGTTCGCTCGAGGACATCGCCAGCCTGTGGCAGGCCGAGCGCCGCTTCACGCCACAGATGCCGGCGCAGCGCGCCGCGGCGCTATACGCCGGCTGGCAGGATGCCGTGCGCCGCGTACGCACGGATCACTGAGGCATGGCGAAGCCGTTCTGGCGCCAGGCTTCATAGACCACCACCGCCACCGCGTTCGACAGGTTCAGGCTGCGGTTCGATGGCCGCATCGGGATGCGCAGCCGCTCGTGGGCGGGCAGCGTGAGTGCAATTTCTTCCGGCAGGCCACTGGTCTCGCGTCCGAACAGCAAGCTGTCGCCAGGCCTGAAGGCCGCCGTGTGGTAGTCCCTGGTGCCATCGGTCTCGATCACGAACAGGCGCGTCGGACCGATGGCCGCAAGGCAGGTCTGGATATCCGCATGCCGGCTCACCCGCGCCAGGTCGTGGTAATCGAGCCCGGCGCGCTTCAGCTGTGGTTCGGACATGTCAAACCCCAGCCGTCCCACCAGATGCAGATGGGCCCCGGTATTGGCGCAGAGGCGGATGGAGTTGCCGGTATTCGGGGGGATTTCCGGCTCGTACAGCAGCACGTTGAACACAATTTCCTCCGCGGGATTTGCCCGATTTCAGCGATAATCCGCGCCATGAACGCGGCCCTGGAAACACCCACTGTCGCCCCATCGGGCTGGGCGCCTCCGCATCCCTCGCTGGCGCTGCAATTCTGCGGCATGCAGTTTGCCTCGCCCATCGTGCTGCTGTCCGGCTGCGTGGGCTTCGGCGAGGAATACACGCGCGTGGCGGGCTTTTCCAACCGCGACGTCGGCGGCATCTGCCTGAAAGGCACCACCGGCAAGCCGCGTCTCGGCAACAAGCCGCATCGCGTGTACGAAACGCCCATGGGCATGCTGAACGCCATCGGCCTGCAGAACCCCGGCGTCGATGTGGTGGTGAATGAGATCCTGCCCACGCTCGATTTCACCGAGACGCGCTTCATCGCCAATGTGTGCGGCTCGACGGTGGAGGAATACATCGAGGTCACCGCGAAGTTCAACGACTCGCCCATCGATGCGATGGAGCTGAACATCTCCTGCCCCAACGTGAAGGAAGGCGGCGTGCAGTTCGGCAACGATCCTGCGATGTCCGCGCGCGTGGTGGCCGCCTGCCGCAAGGTCACGAAGAAGCCGCTGATCACCAAGCTGTCGCCCAACCAGACCGACATCCGCTTCAACGCGAAGGTATGCATCGAGGCCGGTACCGACGGCTTCGCGGTGATCAACACGCTCACCGGCATGGCCATCGACACGCGCACGCGGGCGCCCATCATCGGCAACCGCCAGGGCGGGCTGTCGGGTCCGGCCATCAAGCCCATCGCGCTGCTGAAGGTGGCACAGGTGGCCGAGGTCGCGAAGCCGCACAACATTCCCATCATCGGGCAGGGCGGCATCTGCACCGCGCAGGATGCCATCGAGTTCCTGATCGCCGGCGCCAGCGCCATCGGCGTGGGCACCGCGCTGTTCTACGATCCGCTGGTGTGCCCGAAGATCAACCGCGGCATCGCGGATTACCTCGCGATGCAGGGCTATGGTTCCATTGACGCGTTCGCGGCCGCGAATGGGTAGCTCCGCCCGGCAGTGCCCCAATGCGGCCGCCCTCACCGCCTGAATCCTTCCCCTTCCAACCACCCCACATCATGGCCACCACAGAAGTCATCAATTTCACGCGCGGCGTGCCCGCCACCGAATCCTTTCCCACCGACGAGATCGCCGCTGCCGCGCAGCGCGCGCTGCAGAAGCAGGCCGCCGCGATGTTCCAGTACGGCCCCGCCGCCGGCCTGGCTTCCTTCCGCGAATGGATCGCGCAATGGCAGAAGGTTCCCGTGGAGCGCGTGCTCACCGGCAACGGCTCGCTGGAGATCGTCGAGTTCCTGTGCATCGCGCTGCTGCAGAAGGGCGATTTCGTACTCACCGAATCGCCCTCATACGATCGCGCGCTGACGCTGTTCCGCCGCAATGGCGCTGAGGTGGAGGGCGTACCGCTGCAGGCGGATGGCCCGGACATCGAGGCGCTGGAGAAGATCCTCACGCGCCGCGTGCCGAAGCTGTTCTACATCATTCCGGATTTCCAGAATCCCTCCGGCGCCACCTGCTCGGCCGCCAAGCGCAAGCGCGTGGTGGAGCTGGCCGAGAAGTACGGCTTCCTGCTGCTGGAGGACGCGCCTTACCGGCTGCTGCGCTACCGCGGCCAGGACGCGGCCACGCTGTACTCGCTGGCGCCGCACCGCGTGCTGCACATGAGTTCCTTCACCAAGCTGATCGCGCCGGGCGTGCGCAGCGGCTTCATGCTGGGCGAGCCGGCCACGCTGGCGAAGATCGGCAAGGTGGCCGAAGACACCTACATCTCGCCGGGCTATTTCGCGCACGGCGTCACCGCCGAGTGGTGCGCCGAAGGCAAGCTGCCGCCGCAGATCGAGAGGCTGAAGGCGCTGTACGCGCCGCGCCTGGATGCCACGCTGGCCGCCATCGACAAGCACCTGCCCGATGCGGTGGCCACGCGCCCGAATGGCGGCTTCTTCCTGTCGCTGACGCTGCCGGCAGGCGTGTCGACCACGGCGCTGCGCGGCGCTGCCACGAAGCACGGCCTGAACCTCGCCGACGGCCTGGCATTCTTCCCGAATGGTGGCGGCGAGCGCTTCCTGCGCCTGCCGTTCTGCGCGCTGACGCCGGCGCAGATCGACGAAGGCATCCGTCGATTGGCCATCGCCATGCGCGAAGTGAAGCAGTAGCGATCAGGCGCGGGCAACGGCGGAACCTTCCGCCGCGGGCCCGCGGCGCTTCAGCCCGGCGGCCCGACCTGCTGCAGCAGCACTCGCTGCGTCACATAGGCGAACTGGATGCCGGCCGCGGCGAATTCGCGCACGATGCCGCGGTTGATGGCATCCACCGTGCCGCCGTGGTTCACGTCGGCGCGGTTGGCGACGAAGTAGATCACCTCGAATTCCAGCGCATCCTGTCCCAGCGTGTTCAGCAGGCACTGCACGAAGCGCGTTCCCGGCTGCGCCTGGATCACGCGCCGCACGGTGCCGCTCACTCGCTCGATGTGCGTCGCACCGTTGTCGTAGGCCAGCCGCAGGCGGAACAGCACGCGTCGTTCCGGCATGCGCCCGAGGTTGCGTACGCGGCTCTTCAGCAGATCCGCGTTGCTGATGATCACCTGCTCGCCGGACACGCTGCGCACGCGCGTGCTCTTGATGCCGATGTATTCAACCGTGCCCTCGATGTCGTCGATGCGCAGCGCATCGCCCACCACGAAGGGCTTCTCCAGCGCGATCGAGATCGAGGAGAACATGTCGCCGAGAATGGTCTGCACGGCCAGCGCCACTGCGATGCCGCCGATGCCGAGGCCTGCCACCAACGGTGCGATCTTCACACCGAGGTTGTCCAGCGCCAGCAGCGCGAACACCGCCCAGATCACCACACCGCCGACGAACATCAGCACGCCGACCGCGCCCGATCCCGGGCCGCCACGCGTGTCGCCACTGTAGTGGCGCTCGATGACGAAGCGCAGGGCGGTGGTGGCCCACAGCGCCAGCTGCACCGCGACGCCGGTCACGATGACCACCTTGAAGATGCGGTCGGTGAGAGGCGGCAGCTTCAGCACCTTCTCGGAGAAATACAGCGCGACCGAGATCACCACCATGCGGCTGGTGGCGGCGGCGAACCGGCCGAGCAGTTCCAGCGGCGCGGCGCGGCCCTGCTGCGAGCGATGCAGCCGCGCACGGGCCCGGCCGCGCACGAACTCGCCGACGAGGAAGATGACGGCGAACAGTGCCGCGGCCAGCAGCCAGTCGCCCAAAGTGTTGCCGAGGAAAGTGCGGTCGAGCCGCGCGAGGAATTCTTTCATGGCGCGCATCCTACCTTTGGCAAGCAGGTGCCGCAGCCCGTCGCTACTCGGGGATGTCGTCCATCCCCAGCTCCTTGAGCTTGCGCGTCAGCGTGTTGCGGCCCCAGCCGAGAAGTCTGGCGGCGGCCTGGCGATGCCCCTGCGTGTGCTTCAGTGCCACGCGGATCAATGTCTTTTCGAACTGCGGCAGCGCTTCATCGAGCAGCGGCCGACCGCCACCCACTGCCGCGCGATCAGCCCAGCCCGCGAGGCTTGCCACCCAGTCGTCGGCCGGCGTCGCGGCCGGGCCGGCCGAACTGATGTCGCCCGGCAGGTCGTCGACATGCACCTCGCTGCCTGGCGCCAGCACGGTGAGGCGGCGACACAGGTTCACCAGTTCGCGCACGTTGCCGGGCCAGCCGTAGCGGGCCAGCACCTCGCCGGCGTCGCTGGACAGCGTCTTGGTGTCGACGCCCAGTTCCTTGGCGGCCAGCGCGAGGTAGTGCGACAGCAGCGACGGCACGTCCTCGCGGCGCGCGCGCAGCGGCGGCAGCTCGATGCGGATGACGTTCAGGCGATGGAACAGGTCCTCGCGGAACTGGCCGCGCGCCACGCGCTCCTCCAGGTTCTGGTGCGTGGCCGCGATCACGCGCACGTCGACGCGGATCGGCGTCTGGCCACCCACGCGGTAGAACTCGCCTTCGGCCAGCACGCGCAGCAGGCGCGTCTGCAGCGGCAGGTTCATGTCGCCGATCTCGTCGAGGAACAGGGTGCCGCCATCGGCCTGCTCGAAGCGGCCGCGGCGCAAGCTGTCGGCGCCGGTGAAGGAGCCTTTCTCGTGGCCGAACAGCTCGGACTCGAGCAACTCGCCCGGAATCGCCGAGGTGTTCAGCGCGATGAAGGCCTTGTTGCTGCGCGGGCTGTGGTCGTGCAGCGCGCGCGCCACCAGTTCCTTGCCGGTACCGGATTCGCCCGTGACCAGCACGTTCACCGAGGAACGCGACAGGCGGCCGATGGCGCGGAACACCTGCTGCATGGCCGGTGCCTTGCCCAGCAGCTCCGGCATCGACGGCGGTGGCGGCGCGTTGTCCGCTACACGCTGCTCATTGGCCTGCGCGGCGCGGCGTACCAGATCCACCGCCTGGTCCACATCGAAGGGCTTGGGCAGGTACTCGAAGGCGCCGCTCTCGTAGGCGGACACCGCGCTGCCCAGGTCCGAATGCGCCGTCATCACGATCACCGGCAGTTCCGGATGCCGCTCGTGCACGCTCTTCAGCAGTTCCAGGCCGGACTTGCCCGACATGCGGATGTCGGTCATCAGCACGTCCGGCACCTCGCTGCCCAGCGTGGCCAGCGCGGATTCGGCCGCCTCGAACAGCCGTGGCGTCATGCCGGCGTTCTTCAGTGCCCGTTCCAGTACCCAGCGTATGGAGGCGTCGTCATCGACCAGCCACACGCGCAATGCGTTGTTGCTCATTCCCTCAATCCTTCCAGCGGCAGCAGCAGCGAGAACACGGTTCTGCCGGGCTGGCTGGTGAATTCGATGATGCCGCCGTGGCGGGTGGCAAGGTCCTGCGCCACCGCGAGCCCCAGTCCGCTGCCGTTGGAGCGGCCGGTGACCAGCGGCAGGAACAATGTCTTGATGAGGTCCGGCGGCACGCCCGGCCCGTTGTCCTCGATCTCGATGACCGACACCAGGCGGTGCCGCACCTTGCCGATGTGCACACCGCTGCGCACGCGTGTGCGCACCACGATCTTGCCGTGCTGGCCCACGGCCTGCATCGCATTGCGCACCACATTCAGCAATGCCTGCACGATCTGGTTGCGATCGAAGCGGCCGTCGGGCAGCGACGGGTCGTAGTCGCGCTCCACCTGCACATCCGGCGGTGCCTCGGCGCGGATCAGCCGGACCACGTGCTCGCACAGCTCGTGGATGTTGAGCACATCCTTGCGCGGCGGTCCGCCACCGCCGGCCATGGAATCCACCAGCGCGACCAGGCGGTCGGCTTCGGCGATGATCACCGCGGTGTACTCGCGCAGTGCCGGATTCGCGAGTTCCTTGTCCAGCAGCTGCGCCGCGCCGCGCAGGCCACCCAGCGGATTCTTCACCTCATGTGCCAGCTGCCTGACCATCAGGCGGCTGGCGTCCATGTCGGCGAGGATCTCGGTGTCGCGGGTGATGCGCTGGCGCTGCGTGGCATTGGTGAGTTCCAGCAGCAGGTACGTGCCGGTCACCTGCCCTTCCAGCGGCGTGACGATCAGGTCGATCAGCGAGGGTTCGCGGCTGGCGGCCGAGCCCACGGCCTTCAGCATCAACTCGTGCTGCGTGCAGGTCTCCAGGTTCGCCAGCGAACGGCGCAGCACCTCGAGCAGCTGGCGTGGATCGTAGAACAGTTCCGAGAATGGCCGGCCACGTGCCTGCCGGAGGCTAACCGCCATGAAATCCTGTGCGCTGACATTGGCGTAGATCGGGCACAGCTGCGCGTCGAGCACCACGATGCCGGTGGACAGCGAATCGAACAGCTCGGTGGGCTCGAACTGCGACAGCGGCGAGGTCCAGGTGTGATCGCGCGCGGCAGGGTTCATCGGCGCGCGGACCTCGCGCGCGACACCGCGTCTAGTTCTTCTTCGGAGGTTGCCGGGCAGGCGAGAGGATGGAACTCTGCAGTATGTTGAAACTGATCGAGGGTCCGGAACAAAGCACCCGGTTGTTTGCGTCCAGCACCCGCGCCGAGAGTGTGTAGGTGCCGCGGAACAGCCCGTTCAACAGGAAAGCCGTCGAGGTCTCCGGCCAGTCGGGATAGGCGGCATTGTTCAGGTTGACCTGAATGCGATGCCCGGGCTGCAGGTCCGGCTCGATGGCCAGGGCGGCGCTGATTGTCTCGCCCAGCCTGAAGGTCTGGTCCCTGGCAGGATCCGTCACGGCGCAGCGGGTGTAACGAACAGTGCGTTCGGGTTCGGGTTGCGGCCCGGATGCCTGTGCCGCAGGTGGCGCGACCCGTGCGGCGGCGCCAGCCGGCGGCGCCGTATCCAGCTGCACGCGTTCCGCGCCAGGCATGGGGCTGTCCGAGTAATGCACGACGCCGTTCGCATCCTTCCAGCGCCACACCTCGGTGGCCGCGGCGCCCGCAGCGAGCGCGACACCCAGCAACAGGAATGAGGCAAGTCGGCGCATAGGGCATCAGCATAGTCCCATTTCCCGTCGATACAAGGAACCGGCGGAACGATCCGCCGGCCCTTTTTCAGCCCCCGTTCAGAGGCTGTAGTACATGTCCATTTCGACCGGATGCGTGCACATGCGGAAGCGCGTCACTTCCTGCAGCTTCAGGCCGATATAGGCATCGATCACATCGTTGGTGAACACACCGCCGCGGGTGAGGAACTCGCGATCCTTGTCCAGGTGCTCCAGCGCCATGTCCAGCGAATGGCACACCTGCGGAATGTGCTTCTCCTCCTCCGGCTCCAGGTCGTACAGATCCTTGTCCGCGGGCTCGCCCGGGTGGATCTTGTTCTGGATGCCATCGAGGCCGGCCATCATCATCGCCGCGAATGCGAAGTACGGATTCGAGGATGAATCCGGGAAGCGCACTTCGATGCGCCGCGCCTTGGGGTTCGACACCCAGGGAATGCGGATCGAGGCCGAGCGGTTGCGGGCCGAGTAGGCCAGCATCACCGGCGCTTCGAAGCCCGGTACCAGACGCTTGTAGCTGTTGGTGCCCGGATTGGTGAACGCGTTGATGGCCTTGGCGTGCTTGATGATGCCGCCGATGTAGAACAGCGCGGTGTCGGACAGACCACCGTACTTGTCGCCGGCGAACAATGCCTGCCCGGCCTTCTGCAGCGACTGGTGCACATGCATGCCCGAGCCGTTGTCGCCAACCAGTGGCTTCGGCATGAAGGTGGCCGTCTTGCCGTAGCTCGCGGCCACGTTCTGCACCACGTACTTCAGGATCAGTACCTCGTCGGCCTTCTTGACCAGGCCGCCGGCGCCAACGCCGATCTCGCACTGGCCGCCGGTGGCCACTTCATGGTGGTGCACCTCGACCCTCAGGCCCATCTCTTCCAGTGCGTTGCACATGGCACCGCGGATGTCCTGGAAGGCATCCACCGGTGGCACCGGGAAGTAACCGCCCTTGATGCCGGGGCGATGGCCCAGGTTGGAGCGGTCGGTGAACGCGGTGTTGGAATTCCACGCGCCGGCGTACGACTCGATGGTGTAGCCAGTGCTGTTCATCGCGCTGTGCCACTTTACGTCGTCGAAGATGAAGAATTCGTTTTCCGGGCCGAACAGCGCGCCATCGGCGATGCCGGTGGACTTCAGGTACGCCTCGGCGCGCAGGCCCAGCGAACGCGGATCGCGCTCGTAGCCCTGCATGGTGGCCGGCTCGATCACATTGCAGCGCAGGTTCAGCGTCGTCTCTTCGAAGAAGGGATCGAGGATGGCTGTGGCCGCATCCGGCATCAGGATCATGTCGGACTCATTGATGCCCTTCCATCCGGCAATCGAGGAGCCGTCGAACATCTTGCCGTCGGTGAACAGGTCTTCCTTCACCGTGTGCGAGGGCACGGTGACGTGCTGTTCCTTGCCGCGGGTATCGCAAAAACGGAAATCGACGTACTTGACCTCCTTCTCTTTAATGATCTTCAGGACGTCGCTAGGTGTGGTCATGGCTCCTCCGGTGGGAAATACAGGTCTTTGGACGGCAGGCTTGTGCTTATTGCAGGCCCTGTGCCAAGCAGGTGGGTCTTGCCGATCAATGGGTTAGTCAGCGGAAAAAGTGAACTGAAGCACAGGGCGCACCATTCTAGTGCGTAACCCCATCGAGTGCATCAGCATGGTGCGGGTGTCGGCCCCGTTATGGCGCTCATCGCACCGGGAGCGAGCCGATATACTGCCGCGCCCTATGCAGCGGGCCGCGGCGCGGCCAAGACCCCATGGCGACAAGAAAAATCGGCCCGAAGCCGGCGACTTTCCAGGATCTCATCCTGGCCTTGCAGCAGTACTGGGCCGCCCAGGGCTGCGTGATCCTGCAGCCGCTGGACATGGAAGTCGGGGCTGGCACCTTTCATACGGCCACCTTCCTGCGCGCCATCGGCCCGGAGCCCTGGAGTGCGGCCTATGTGCAGCCCTCGCGGCGCCCCACCGACGGCCGTTATGGCGAGAACCCCTTCCGCGGCCAGCACTACTACCAGTTCCAGGTGCTGATCAAACCCTCACCGGCCGAGATCCAGCAGCTGTACATCGGCTCGCTGGAGGCCATCGGGTTCGATCCCCTGGTGCACGACCTGCGCTTCGTCGAGGACAACTGGGAATCCCCGACGCTGGGCGCGTGGGGACTGGGCTGGGAGGTGTGGCTGAACGGCATGGAGGTCACGCAATTCACCTACTTCCAGCAGGTGGGCGGCTTGGACTGCCGGCCGGTGAGCGGCGAGATCACCTATGGCCTCGAGCGCCTCGCCATGTACCTGCAGGGCGTGGAGAGCATGTTCGACCTGGTGTGGACGGATGGTCCACTGGGCCGCGTGACCTACGGCGATGTGTTCCACCAGAACGAGGTGGAGCAGTCGGCCTACAACTTCGAGCACGCGGATGTCGCCGTGCTGCTGCGGCATTTCGATGAACACGAGAAGGCCTGCAATGCATTGCTGGCCGCGAAGCTGGCGCTGCCCGCCTATGAACAGGTGCTCAAGGCCTCGCATACCTTCAACCTGCTGGATGCGCGACGGGCGATCTCGGTGACCGAGCGGCAGCGCTACATCCTGCGCGTGCGCACGCTGGCGCGCGCGGTGGCGCAGAGCTACTACGCCAGCCGCGAGGCGCTGGGCTTTCCGATGCTGAAGCGCGGGAGCGCGGCATGAGCACGCACGCCGATCTGCTAGTGGAGCTGGGCACGGAAGAGTTGCCACCCAAGGCGCTGCTGCAGCTGTCCGATGCCTTTCGCGATGGCATTGCGTCGCGCCTCGCTGCGGCCGGCCTCGCGCATGGCGCGGTCGAACCATTCGCCACGCCGCGGCGGCTGGCGCTGCGCGTGCGCCAGCTCGCGCTGGCTGCACCTGCGCAGAAGATCCAGCGGCGCGGACCACCGGTCACTGCGGCCTTCGATAAAAGCGGCAAACCCACGCGTGCGGCGGAAGCTTTTGCGCAGAGCTGCGGCGTCGCCATCGACGCACTGGGCCGCGAGCAGGATCCCAAGGGCAACGAGTGCCTGAGCTTCTCGGGCGTGAAGCCCGGCGCGGCCACGCGCGACCTGTTGCCCGGCTTCGTCGCCGAAGCACTGGAGGCGCTGCCCATCCCGAAGCGCATGCGCTGGGGTGCGGGCGAGGCGCAGTTCGTGCGGCCCGTGCATTGGCTGGTGCTGATGCTGGGCGGTGAGGTAGTGCCGGCCACCATTCTCGACGCTCTCGCCGGCAATGAAACGCGCGGACATCGCTTCCATTCCTCAGGCGCGCTGCGCATCGCCAGTCCCGCCGATTACGAACAGGTGCTGCTCGGTGGCTCGGTGCTGGCCGACTTCGCCGCGCGCCGCGCGCGCATCCGCGATGGCGTGGTGAAACTGGCAGCAGCACAGGGTGGCACTGCCCTCATCGCCGACGATCTGCTCGACGAAGTCACCTCGCTGGTCGAATGGCCGATACCGCTGGCCGGGCGTTTCGAGGAGCGCTTCCTCACGTTGCCGCGCGAATTGCTGGTCTCGGTGCTGCAGGATCACCAGCGCTATTTCCCCGTGGCGGACGCCGCCGGCAAGCTGCTGGCCTGCTTCATCACCGTCAGCAATGTGGACAGCACCGACCTCACCGTGGTGCGCGCCGGCAACGAACGCGTGGTGCGGCCGCGGCTCAGCGACGCGGCCTTCTTCTGGGAACAGGACCGCAAGTCGCCGCTGGCAGCCCACGGGCCGGCGCTGGATGCGGTCACCTTCCAGGCGCAGCTCGGTTCCATCGGCGACAAGGTCCGGCGCATCACGCATCTGGCGCGCGAGATCGCGGTGCGCATCGATGGCGATGGCGCGCTCGCCGCGCGCGCCGCGCAGCTCGCCAAGTGCGACCTGGTCACGAACCTGGTGGGCGAGTTTCCGGAACTGCAGGGCATCATGGGCCGTTACTACGCCAGCGCCGACGGTGAACCCGCCGAGGTGGCCACCGCCATCGCCGAGCATTACCAGCCGCGCGGCGCCGGCGATGCGCTGCCCACAACGAAGAGCGGGCTCGCGGTGGCGCTGGCCGATCGCATCGACACGCTGACTGGCATCTTCGCCATCGGCCAGAAGCCCAGCGGCACCAGGGACCCCTTCGCGCTGCGGCGCGCCGCCATCGGCGTCGGCCGCATGCTGTACGAGCATCGCCTGCCGCTGGATCTGGTGGAATTGATCGACGCCGCGCTGCACGCGCACACGGTGTTCGAATCGCCGGCACCACAAGGCAAGAGCTGGCCCACGCGCGCCACCGTGGCCGCCGAGGTGTACGACTACATGATGGAACGCCAGCGCAATGCCTGGCTGGAGCCTCCGGATGGTGGTGCACCCATTCCCGGCATCACTGCCGAAATCTGCGATGCCGTGCTCGCCACGCGCCCGCGCTCGCCGCTGGATTTCGACGCACGCATCCGCGCGGTGATCGACTTCCTGAAGCTGCCGGAGGCCGCGAGCCTCACGGCCGCGAACAAGCGCATCGCCAACCTGCTGAAGAAATCGGCGGGCGGCGAGGCCGCGGGCAACCGCATCGACAGCACGCTGCTGCGTGCCGACGCCGAGCGCGCCTTGTTCGACGCGCTGCAGGGCGTGATGCACACCGTGCCAGGCCAGATCGCCGCGGGCGAGTACGCCGCCGCGCTCTCGGCGCTGGCCGCATTGCGCGCGCCGGTGGATGCATTCTTCGACGGCGTGATGGTGATGGATCCCGACGCGGCGCTGCGCGCCAATCGCCTGGCGCTGCTCGGGACCTTGCGCGAATTGTTCGCGGGCATCGCTGATCTTTCCAGGCTGCCTGGATGACGTGAGTCATCCACGGACGAAGACGCAGGTGCCCGGGTTCCAGTCCTTTTACACAGGAGAAGCACGATGGGTTTCCATTCGGTGAACTGGATTTCCGTGATCGTGGCGGCGCTGGCGGGTTTCGTGATTGGCAGCATCTGGTACGGCCCCCTGTTCTCGAAGCCCTGGATGGCGCTCACCGGCATGACGAAGGAGAAGGGCGCGCAATCCAACGTGGCGGTGGTGTTCGGGGGCGCTTATGTCCTGAACCTCATCGGCGCCACCGGCATTGCCTTCCTGCTGGGTGAGCACCATGGATGGGCCTCGGGCCTGCATGCGGGGGCCTTCGCGGCGTTCTTCTTCCTCGCCACGGCACTGGGCGTCATTTACCTGTTCGAACAGCGGCCTTTGAAGCTGTGGTTCATCAACGCGGGTTACCAGGTGGTTAATTTCGCGGCCATGGGTGCGGTTGTAGGAGCCTGGCCGCGCTGACCTTTCGCGCCCGGTACAGCCGCCCCGCGGACCTACGTACTTGCCGCAATCGCCCGCTTTGGGCGATGCTGCGACACTCGTGTTTGCAGCACGAAAGCCGTTTTCTTCCGGGGGTTTGCCATGTCCAATGAGCGTCACAGCGAAGCCGCTGCCACCGATTCTTCCGTCGCGGTGGACCGCCGCCAGTTCATGGGAGGAGCCTTGACCACTGCCGCCACCGTGGGTGCCGCCCTGGCCGCATCCGCCGCCGAAGCCCAGCAACCGCCGCCGGGCGGACCGCCCGGTGGCGCCGCCATCGGCAGCAGCATCGAGAAGCGCTACGCGGCCGAGCCGGTCGCGCCGCGCGGCCCGCGCCTGTTCCGCCAGGAGCAGGACATCCGCTACTGCGAAGTAGACGGCAAGCTGCCCTCCGACCTCTCCGGCGCGTTCTTCCGCACCGGCCCCGATGCGCAGTTCCCGCTGCGCCAGGGCAACATCCCCTTCGATGGCGAGGGGCATGTCAGCCAGTTCCGCTTCGAGAACGGCAATGTGCACTTCAAGAGCCGCTACGTGCGCAACGAGCGTTACCTCGCGCAGGACAAGGCCGGCAAGATCCTCTTCCCCATGTACCGCAACCCGTACATGGACGACCCTTCCGTGAAGGGCAAGAGCCGCGGCACGCACAACACCCACATCATCCATCACAACGGCAAGCTGCTGGCCTTCAAGGAAGACAGCCCGCCGGCCGCGCTGGACCTGAACACGCTCGAAACCCTCGACCCGGTGTACCGCTTCGATGGCCAGCTGAAGAGCGAGACCTTCACCGCGCATCCCAAGCTCGATTCGAAAACCGGCAACCTGGTGGCCTTCGGTTATGAAGCCAAGGGTTTCAACACCACCGACGTGAACGTGTTCGAGTACACGCCCAAGGGCAAGAAGGTCTGGGACGCGTGGATCAAGGTGCCCTACGTCGGCATGCTGCACGACTTCGCGGTCACCGAGAACTTCATCGTGTTCTACGTGATCCCGCTGAAGTTCGACCAGGCGCAGGTTGAGAAGGGCGGCATCCACTGGTCCTGGTGGCCGGGTGAGCCGACTTACTTCGGCTACATGCGGCGTGGTGGGGATGGCAAGGACATCCAGTGGGTGAAGGGCCCCGAGCGCAGCGCCACACATGTGATGGGCGCCTTCGACGACGGCAAGCAGGTCGTGGTGGACGTGGAGAGCTCGCTGTCCAACCCCTTCCCCTTCATGCCCATGCACGATGGCTCGCGCTGGGATCCGGTGAAGGGCGGCAGCATCATCACGCGGCTTTCGGTGGATCTCACGCAGAAGACCCCGAAGGACTACGGCATCGAGGTGCTGTTCCCCGGCATGCTGCTGCCGCTGCCGCGCCAGGACGACCGCTACAACACCGCGCATTACCGCTATGGCTTCGGCTCGGTGGAACTGCAGGAAGGCGGAGCGCGCAAGAACGGCATCGCGCGGCTGGATATCCAGAACCGCACGCGTGCCTTCTGGCAGGCACCGCAGGGCACGTCGCTGGGCGAGATCTGCCATGCGCCGAAGAACGACAAGGCGCCGGAGGGCGCAGGCTACCTGATGGCCGTCGCCACCTACGCCGCAGAGAATGGTCGCGCCGACCTCGTCATCCTCGATGCCGAGAAGGTCGAGGCAGGTCCGGTGGCCACCGTGAAACTGCCCACGCGCATCGTCGGCCAGGTGCACGGCTGGTGGGTGCCGGCCAGCGCCTTCCCGAAGAAGGCCTGAATGCGCGCGCCACGGAAGCGGCGCGCGGATTTCAATGGAATGACCGCAGAGGGAGCTCAATGAAAAGGTCCATGAATCCGCTGTTGCTGTGTCTGTGCCTGCTGGCTTTCGCGTTGCCGCGCGCGGCGCTGGCAGAGGATGCCGGTGGCGAGATGTCCGCCGCGGAGCGGGCGTATCGCGAGACGCTCGCGAAGCTCGACTGGGTGAAGGGCCCGACCACCGTCGATGTGCCCGGCAAGTCGAAGCTGGTGGTACCCGAGGGTTACGTATTCCTCGACCAGCGCGACACCGACCGTTACCTGGAGCTCAACCAGAATCCTCCCAGCGGCGAGGAAGTGATGGTGGGCCGCGAGGACCTCAGCTGGGTGGCCTATCTTTCCTTCAGCGACGAAGGCTACGTGAAGGACGACGAGAAGATCGACGCCGACGAACTGCTGAAGGCGATGCAGGAGGGCGCGAAGGAAGGCAACAAGGAACGTCGCCGGCGCGGCTGGGCCGAAGTGCAGGTAACGGGCTGGGCCGTGCCGCCGGCCTACAACAACGACACCAAGCGCCTGGAGTGGGCCACCGTTCTGGAATCCGGAGGCGGCCGCAACGTGAATTTCTCCACCAAGGTGCTGGGCCGCCGCGGCCACACCTCGGTGATCCTGGTCACCGGCACGGACGAGCTGGCGGCGGCGCGCCCGCAGTTCAACACCGTGCTCGGCGGCTATACCTTCGATGACGGTGAGCGCTATGCCGACTGGGTGCCCGGCGACAAGGTGGCCACCTATGGTCTCGCCGCATTGGTGCTGGGCGGTGCCGCGGCACTGGCCACCAAGAAGGGCCTGTGGGCGGTGATCGGCGGCTTCCTGATCGCGAAGGCGAAGCTGCTGATCGCCGGCGCCGTCGCGGTGGCCGCCGGTGTGCGCCGTCTCCTCACCGGCCGAAAAAAGGCGGATGACGCCCGTTGAATTGTGGCTGCCGCTCGGCGCCATCGCGTTCTACCTGTATGACTCGGCGCAGCTGCTGTGGCACAACGAACTGCTGTACGTGCGCGCAGGCAAGCGGTGGCGGGCCGAGGGACCATCAGACATCAGCTGGCTGGGACGCCGGCTGTACCTGCCCAATCCGCTGCTGCCGCATCGGCCCGGCTTCAAGGTGCACTGGAGCCTGAGCGATGGTGCCGCCGCCGCGGCGCCCGTGCCTGCGGAATTCCTGCGCGCATTGCGGCCCATCGGCTTCATCACCGTGTTGTTGTGCGGCCTGCTGCTGTTGCTGCCGCTGATCAGCTGGACGCTGGGGGCGGGCCTGGTGATGCTGCTGCTGTTCGCCGTTTACTACAGCTTCATCTTCCTCGCGCTGGGCATCATGCTCGTGCGCCGCAGGGCGCTGCAGCTGTCGGGTTCCGCCTGTGCGTCGCTGGCCTTCGATGCGCTGGCCTGCGCACCCTTTGCCATCAACCTGGTGCGCAAGATCGCGCTGCGAAGGGGCATCGAGGGCGAACCGGTGGCGTTTGCCGGCACGCAGTTCGCACCGGCGGAGCGCGGTGCGCTGCGCACCCTGCTGGCACGCAAGGTCGAAGAGGCCACCGCCAGCGCACCGCCCTCGACCGAGCAGCGCGCGCAGATTGCCCTGCTGCTGGGGAAGCTGGGAGACTGACGCGCCATGAGCTGGAATTTACTGATCGTGCTGGGTTGCCTGGTGGGCGGGTATGTGGTCGTCAGCGTGCTGATGAACATCAAGCCGGATGACCTGCGCCCGCCACCGGAGCGCGACGATGCACCGCCATCCGCGCCGTCCATGCCATCCGCCAGCAAAGTGGCGCGACTGCCACCGCCACCGCCACCGCGCTACGACGACTGGTCATTGCTGCTGGATATCCCGCATTCCGCCAGCCCGCGCGACATCGAGGCCGCATTCCGCCGTCAGCAGGCCAAGGCCGCGGCCGCCGGCGACCAGTTGCTGCTGGAGAATCTGCGGCGCGCGCGTGATGCCGCGCTGGCGGAGAAGAAGCGGGGCTGAGCCCGCTGCGCAGGCAGCAACGACACGCCTGGCAGGCATTTCCCTGATTCGCCATGCAGGCTGGACTGCGCGTGAGTTCCATCACGTCGCCCATCCATGCATTGCGCGAGCGTATGCCCAACAAGAAAACAGGGCGGGCAGGCAATGATCAATGATCGCAATCCTTGCATCTCCGGTCGCGCACCAGCGAACCGCCCGCGCACCACTCCCGACGGCCAGCAACTGCAGACCGACTGGCTCGCCGCATGGCTGGCCCCACTGCCCAACTGGCTGGAACGACTGGAACGCGGCACGCCGCTGCCGCGATTGCTGCGCCGCTGAGAAGCTAGTCCGTCGAACGTTCGCGCCGGCGCGTCTCCAGCAGGCGCAGCGACGCGGTAGCCGCCGAATCGGCGCCACCCGGGTTGGCGGCCAGCAACTGCGGCGTCAGTTCCTCCGCCGTCTGCGGCTTGCCGGTGAGATAGCCCTGTGCGAAGTCGCAGCCCATGCCGGCCAGCAGCCGCCACTGGGCCTCATGCTCCACGCCTTCGGCGACGATGCGCATGCCGAGCCCATGGCCAAGGTCGTTGATGGCACGGATCACCGCGCCCTGCTCGGTGCCATCGGTGAGGCCCACCACGAAGGAGCGATCGATCTTCAGCTCATCCACCGCGAGCTCGCGCAGCTGTGACAGTGAGGAGTAGCCGGTGCCGAAATCATCGATGGAGAAGCGCACGCCGGCCACGCGCAGCAGCGCCATGTTCTGCCGTGCCACCTGCGGTTCGTGTATCAGCACGCTCTCGGTGATCTCCAGCGTCAGCAGGCCCGGCGCCAGCTGCGTATCGCGCAAGGCCTCCAGGATGAACTGCAGGATGTTCGGATCGACGATGTCGGCCGCCGAGAGATTGATCGCAACCTCGATGCGCAGCCCCTGCTTCTGCCACGCCGACAGCTGCGCCAGCGCCGTGCGCAGTACCCAGCGCGTCAGCGCGCCGGAAGCGCCGGTGCGCTCGGCGATGGGCACGAACTCCACCGGGGAAACCATGCCGAATTCCGGATGCTGCCAGCGGGCCAGCGCTTCAACACCCTTGGCGCGCCGGTCCAGCATGCGGAACTTGGGCTGGTACAGCAGGTGCAGCTGTCCGGACTGCAGCGCACCCGGCAGGTCGGAACCCAGCTTCAGTCGCCGCCGCTGCAGCTCGTCGCTGGCACGTTCGAAGAATGCGTAGGGCTGGCGCTGCTGGATCGCGGTTTCCACCGCCGCTTCCGCACAACGCAGCAGCTCCGCCGCGTTGCCGCCGTGCCGCGAAGTGACCACCGCGCCGAGCACGGTGACGGCCTGCAGCGTGATGCCCGCCGTCGCCAGCGGCGTCTGCGAACGCTCGCACACCAGCGGAACGAAGGCGTTCATGCCGCCTTCGGTCACCGGGCTCGTGGCGACGGCGAAGTGCGTGGCATCGATGCGGGCCACCAGGCCGTTCTCGCCGCTCCAGCCCTGCAGCGACCGCGCCAGATGCAGCACCAGCTGCTCGGTGACCTCGTTGCCGAGGCTCGCGGAAATCTCCTGCAGGTTGGTCACCGCGATCAGCACCATGCCCACGTGCTCACCGCGCCCCAGCGCCTGCAGGCGGCGACTCAGCCACTGCTCCGCATACACGCGGTTGGGCAGGCCGGTGGCCGCATCGTGCGTGGCCATCTGCATGAGGCGCGATTCGCGGTCGGCGATGCCGGCCTGCATGCTGTTGAAGGCCTGGGCCAGGTGTTCAAGTTCGAGGCCGCCGGAGCCCTCCACGCGTTCGGAATAGTCGCCTGCCGCGATGCGCGCGGCGCCAGCGGCCAGCGACTGCACCGGACGGGCTGCGCTGCGGCCGAGGTAGATGCCCGCGATGATGGCAGCGGCGAGGGTCGCGCCGATGGCCAGCAGCAGGCCCTGGCGCAGGTTGCGGTACGGCGTCATCACCGTGTCCATGGACTTCAGCAGCGCAAGGTCCAGCGCGGGACCCTGGGTGGTCAGGTGCGTGACCGTGGCCAGATACTGCTGCCCACCGATGTCGGTGATGGCCGCGGTGTCATGCAACGATGCGTGCAGCGAGTTGCCATCCTGCTGCGGGCCCGGCAGCGTGCTGGCGACGAACCGGCGATCGCCCTCGGTGCCGGCGAGGAATGCGACTTCGGCGCCAGTCTGCGCACTGAGTTTCTTCGCCAGCTCGACATCGACCGTGAAGCTCATTGCGATGCGTCCGATTTCGTCCACCGGCACGGTGAACACCTGGTGCACGCCATGGGTTGTCACCGCGAACAGCCCGCCGGAATCCACCGCCTTGTCGGTGCCGATCACTGCCATCAGCTCCGGATCGACGCTCATGCCCTCGCCGCTGGCGATCAACTTGCCTTCCTGGTTCAGCGCCAACGCCAGGGAGGCACGGATGCGTTGGGCATGGTTGGCCAGTGCCGAGGCTGCGGTCGCCTGTTCGTCGCGTCCAAGGGCCTGTTTCAGGGCGTAGTCCTTGGCCAGCAGGTCGACGCCGAACGCCAGCAACTCCTCGCGGGATTTCAGCTGCTGGTTGACCAGCTCCGCGCCGCCCAGCAGTTGCGAGCCGGCGTTTTCCAGCACGATGGTCCTGGTGCGCGGCAGGGCCGTGAGCAGCGTCACGGTCTGTGCGCCGACCACAAGGCCGATCAGCAGGATGAGAAGCCGGTTGCGAAAGCTGAGCATGGGTGTGGGCTTTAATTAATGCCGCGACTGTAAACCCGGTGCCGGCCCCAGGCGACCCACGACTCGAGAAAATGCGACGCGTATTCCATACCTTGTTGATGCTGTGGGCGGCGGGTGCCGCCGCAGCCCCGCTGGAACTGCAATTCGTCGGCGTCGATGGCAAGGGCATCGCCGGCGGCGTGGTGGTGACGCTGCGCAGCACCGATGTGTCCCGCCCGCTGGCGAGGCCCGTCGCTGCCGTACTGGACCAGGTCGATCGGCAGTTCGAACCGCATGTGCTGGTGATCCCGGTGGGTTCGAAGGTGTCGTTCCCGAACAGCGATACCGTCGCCCACCAGGTGTATTCCTTTTCGCAGGCCCACAGCTTCGAGCTGCCGCTGTACTCGGGCAAGGCGGTGCCGCGGCCGGAGACCTTCGACCGCGATGGCGTGGTGTCGGTGGGTTGCAATATCCATGACCAGATGCGCGCCTACATCTACGTGGTGGAGGCGCAGTACTTCGGTCGCGCCGACAAGGACGGCCGCTGGACGGTGCCGAACGTCGAGCCGGGCGAGTACCAGCTGACCATCTGGCATCCGCGCTCGCGCGCGCAGTCCCCGGTGCTGGAACAGCGCGTGACCATCGGCGCCGAGGGCGCAAGGCTGAAACCACGCGCCACCGCGCCGCTGAAGCTGCGCAGTGAATCGCAGGTGCCCTCCAACTGGGATGCGTATTGAATGAACGGCAAGACCCGCTACCGCCTCGCCCTCGTCACCTCTGTGGTGCTGCTGCTCGGAAGCGCGATGGCGCGCGCCGAGGTCGAGGCCAGCCTCGACCTGCGGCTGCTGGATTCGGATGGCCGCAACAGCTACATGGACGGCGGCTTCGGCAAGCTGCGCTTCGACGCGCGCGACGATGCCGTGCAGCTGGCGCGCGCGCGCCTGGCCTGGCGCGGCAATGTGCTCGGCAACTGGCACGCCAGCGTCGACCTGTCCGCGTGGAGCCTCAACGACCACAATGCCATCGACATCACCGAAGGCTGGCTGGAGTGGCGCCCCGTACCCACCTCGCCATGGAAGTCGAACCTGAAGATCGGGGCGTTCTATGCACCGATCTCACTGGAGCATCGCGCGCCCGGCTGGAGCAACCCGTACACCATCAGCAGTTCGGCGCTGAACACCTGGGTGGGTGAGGAGCTGCGCACCATCGGCGTGGGTTATGAACTCGACCACCTGGGCATCGCCGATGGCGGGCGCTTCGACTACGGCGTGAACGCCGCGGTGTTCGGCTGGAACGATCCGGCCGGCGTCGTCATCGCGCTGCGCGGCTTCTCGCTGAACGACCGGCAGACGCCGCTGTTCGGCCGCATCGGCACCTACACCTTCGGCCGGCGCGAACAGCGCGTGATCTTCTCGGAGATCGACGGCCGCGCGGGCTTCCACGTGGGCGGCTACCTGAAGAGCGACACCGGCCTGGAACTGCGCGCGCTGCGCTACGACAACCGCGGCGATCCGGCGGCCGAGAAGGAGTCCATCGAGGACTACGCCTGGGACACGCGCTTCAACACGCTGGGCCTGCGTTACGACGGCCCGGGCGGCCTTGCGCTGATCGCGCAATGGATGGAGGGCCTTACCGACGTGATGCCCGGCGCGTCCAACAGCTGGCGCTTCGAAACCTGGTTCGCGCTGGCGGCACGGCAGTTCGGCGCGCATCGCCTCGCGGTGCGCTACGACGATTTCAGCACGCGGCAGCGGCGCAGCGGTTTTCCCGGGCCACTCGGCGTGGATACGGGCACGGCCGTGACGCTGGGCTGGACCTGGTCACTGGGTGAGCACTTCGAAATCGCCACCGAATGGCTGCGCTTGCACAGTGACTACAACAAGCGCGCCGCGCTGGGTGAAACACCACACGCTGTGGAACACAGCCTGCAGCTGGCGCTGCGGCTGTCACTCTAGCGCCATCCAACCGCCCTCTCAGTGGCCGGCGCCCTCTTCGCCGCGCCGCACGTCCACCCCGCGCAGTATCAGGATGAACGTGGCCAGCGCCGCGACGGCCAGCGGCAGCAGCGGCACGAAGAAGGCCTGCTGGCTCGGCCACTGGTGCGCAATGATGTAGCTGCCCACCAGTGGACCGGACAGCGAGCCGATGCGCCCTAGTCCCAGCGCCGCGCCCACGCCAGTTGGCCGACAGGACACCGGGTAGATCAACCCCGCCGATGCATTGAGCACGCCCTGGCAGCCGATGACGCCGAAGCCGGCCATGGACACCGCCAGCGTCACCAGCGGCGCATACGCGAAGCCCACGATGGCGATGAGCAGGCAGCCGCTGAAACCCAGCACCAGCAGGATCAGGCCCCAGTTGAGGCCCAGCCGGCCAAGCAGGAACACCGTGCAGATGGCCGCGACGGTGCCGCCCCAGTGCATCACGCCGTTGGTGAATGCCGTCTGCACTTCCGAGAGGCCCGCCTGGTCCAGGATCACCGAGATCCAGCTGTTGAGGAAATGCATGGACAGCAGCGTGCACGCGAACATCAGCCACAGCAGCGGCGTGGTGAATTTCAGCGCACCACGGAACAGGTCCGGAATGCTGCCGCGCGGCGCTTCTCCGCCGCCACTGCCGCGCAAGGCGAACTGCGTGTCGGCAGTGACCTGCAACGCCGGCTCCAGTTCTCGCGCGCGTACCTCGATCTCACTGCGGTTGCCACCGCGGTAGGTGAGGAACAGGATGGATTCCGGCAGCTTCCACTGGATGATGAGCGCCACGATGATGGGGATGATGCCGCCCACCACGAACAGTGCCTGCCAGCCGAAAGTGGGCACCAGCCAGGCGGCCACCACCGAAGGCAGCCCGCTGCCCAGCGACATGCCGATGATGGGGATGCTGGTGAGGCGTGCGCGCTGCGAACTCGGGGAAATCTCCGCCGCCAGCGCGATCACGTTGGGCAGTACGCCGCCGAGGCCGAGGCCGGTGAAGAAGCGCAGCACGGTCAGGTGCGTGGGATTACGGGCCAGCAGGCACAGCAGCGCGGTGCACGCATAGAACACGGTGCCGCCGACAATCATGCGCTTGCGCCCGAGCCGGTCGCCCATGTTGCCGATGAACATGGCGCCCACCATCATGCCGGCGAGATTGGCGGTCTGGATGTAGCCGAACACCGCGCGCTCCACGCCCCATTCGCGCGCCAGGGAAGGGATGGCGAAGGCCACGATCTGCAGATCGAAGCCATCGCAGAGCAGTGCGACGAGCAGCAGCCCGAGGACGAAGTAGTTGCGCCCCGTCAGCTTCTGCCGGTCGACCAGATCATCGACCAGTACGGTCCCGCGCTCTGCCATCCCCCCCCCCCAAAAACCGAGATTCGGTTCGCTGTGCGCGAGCGTACTCGATATGCCGGGAGACGTGCAGCTCTGGCGGCGCTACCAGCCTCCGCCTCGCGCGCCACGGGCTCGCGACTTCGATCGCATCACCAGTGTCGGGCAGCACTGCGCGAGCTCGTATGTTGCGTAGGTCGCGGATTCCTCATCGAAGCATTCGCCCAGAACTTCACGCAATTCATCCGGCGTCGGGAACGAGTACACGGCGTCCGAATTCCGCCATGCTTCAAACGGCCCGATGGCGGCACTGCTCCAGCCCAGTCGCTCCCGCATGGTCCGCGAGTTCAGTTGGTACTTGTCCAGTATCCGGGCGGCGTCCCTGACAGCCACGCCTTCCTGGGGAGAACGCTGCATGGCCAGGTAGAGCCGCATCTTGAAGCAGTCGACGCTCATTCCTGCACCCTGGAACAGGGCACCGAAGACCGATTCGACGCTCTCCTGCACCTGCGGCCGAAGGTAGCTGCGGAACACGAATGATCCTCCTTCCGACAGCAAATGGTGCACGGCACGACTCAGGGCCCGGACTTCGCTCGGGAAGCGGCATGTCGCCAGCGATCCATCCCCGACCACCACATCGCAGGACTGCTGGCCCCTCGGGATAGCGAACCACGAAGCGCACACTGCCTGCCGCTGCTGCGGGACGTCTCCCGGCCACAGTGCCTTAATTACGGACTGTGAGATTTCCACCGCAAGGATCCGCGATCCGACTGGCCATCTCATCAGTGCCAAGCCGGGTGTGACGCCAAGCATGACGGCCTGCAAGCCTTTTGCGGGACGGAGGCTTGCCTGCGTGTTCACCGCATCTTCGAATGCCGCGATGTCTGCACGGCAGGGAACGAACGGAGAACCGAACGCCGCGTAGCCACGTGCGATGCGGGCCCATACCTCCTCCTCGAACCCGGAGCCGCCAGTTGCAGGAGTATCAAATACAACGGCCACGCAATGCCTCCTTGCAGACCTGTTGGAAGAACCTCAGCCGCCGGAAGCGGCGCGCTGCCGACGGGGCAAAGACAACCACTGGCCCCACCATTGCTCCGGCGTTTCGCGTTCCCTGACGACTTCCGCTTCCTGCCGTTCGTTGAACCAGACCACCGGCGCGAGTCCCGTCGAGAACCGGGTTTCCAGCGGGATGTGATACGCGCCGGCGGACAGCCAGATCACGCGATCGCCGGGTCTCACGGATCCGGGCAGCATCCACGAACCGAGGCGATCCACCGCACTGCACGTCGGACCACATATCGTGGTCTCGCGCAGCGCACCTTGCCTGGCTGGCGCCAGCAGGATTTCGTGCCTTTCGATCGAGGCCATGCGTGCGTGGTTTACACGCCCGCCGTCGCATGTCAGGTATGTTCCGCCGTTACGATCCTTGCTGTCGAGGACGGTCATGACGAGTGCGCCGGCCGGCCCCGTCAGGAACCTGCCGTTCTCGAGCCAGATCTCGCGCACCGAAGGGAGAAGTGCCGGTACTGCCGCCAGCACCTGGTGAAATTCGCCGAAATGGAACGTGTCGGCCGCCGCGGTCCCATCGAGGGCCGTTTCACCCGGGACTGGCAGCCCTCCACCCATGTCGATGTATTCCGGCTCGAATCTGGCCGACACCGCAACATCCGCGACAAACTCCAGCGCCCGGAGATACTCGCCGGCCTGCTGCATGCTCGTATGCAGGTGGAAGTGCAAACCGCTCACGGCGACACCGGCTTCGCCCAATGCCACAAGTGCGGCGCGCATTTCTGGAAGCGTCATTCCGAACTGGTCCCATACCGGTGAGTCATGAACGCTGGTGGCGAGCCCGGGGATCGCGCAACGCAGGCCCACGCGCCAGCGCATAGCCCTGGAGAGACCCGCCAGTTCCCGTGCCTCGTTCATCGAATCGAAGTGCACGCGCAGGCCCGGGATGCGATGCCGTCGCAGCCAGTGCTGCTTGCCTACGCCATTGACGAGGATCCTGTCTGACGGCACACCGGCGCCAATTGCGCCCGACAATTCATAGTCGCTCACGACATCGATGCCGAGCCCGAGCCCGATGGCCGCATGCACGAGCCGGGCGACGGGCTGGGTCTTGAGCGAAACCCAATGCCTCAAAGGGATGGGCGATTCCAGTGCCTCGAGCCTCGACAGCGCGTTCCGGACGCATTGTTCCGACATCACGTAGCACGGCGTGCCGGCAATGTCGCATGCCGCATTCGCGAGGAAACGCCAGTCCGGCATGGGGTTGCTCCGGAGCCGCCAGGCGCCGTCAGGCGCCCGCGGCGATGCTGGCGGTCGCGCGGTCAATCGCCTGTGCACGCGGGTTTGCGTTCACCACGAACTGGGCTCCCCTGACACGGGCTTGATGTGACCTGCGCAATACGTGAAGGATGTCGGCCACTCCTGGAGTATCGAAGAACCGCCGCAACCTCCCGTCGATGGCATGACCTTCCCGCTCTGCGGCCAGGACATGCTCGCGAACGCGCTCGGTTGCGTAGGTCGAGGCGAGTTGACCAGCATCGGGCTCCTGGACCGTCGCCATGCCTGTCGATGCAGCGCACATGGCGGCCATCGATTCGGCAAGCATGTGAATGCTCGAGAAGATGCAGCGCCGGAAGAGCACGTCGTCCGGAATGGTGTCGAACGGAACCAACGTAAGCAGGTCGTTGAAACCACCGTCGATGCACACATTGCCTTGATCGACGCAACCGCCCATGCCGTGGTGCCACGGCGCGTAGGGCATGTAATCCAGGCAAAGCATTTCGGCGAGCAGCTTCGACCAATTTTCGAAAGTGGATTCGATCTGCTCCGGAGCCAGAGCCGGGCTGAATGTTTCCCTGATGTTGCGGACGAAAAGATCCGCCACTCGCACCGGAAGTTCCGGATAGTAGTAGACCTCCACACCGAGACCATCGGCCAGTTTCTTCTGGATCTTCTTGATGCCATCTTCCGGGATCCGGCTGCGGATCACCGCCTCGTATCGCGCGTTCTGTTGTGGCGTCATGCGGAACACGAAGAGGGGCACTGGAAGGTGCGCCAGCCGCCCGTGGCGCGCGAGATACAGCTGCTGGATCCGGGAGGAAACCGCCTGCTCCGCCACGCATTCCTCTATCCACATGGCAGCAGGCGGCAGCTTCATGTCGAGCGGGAAGTGCAGGCCCAGCGGCAAGGAACTGCTGCGAAATGGAGTGTCCAGCATCCAGTCGAAGTAGGCGGGAAAATCCGCCAGCAACGGCTCCGTGCCCTTGAACACGATGACCCCGGGGCTCGAGGCGGGATCACTCGCGTCGGTTGGCGGGAGGATGTAGTTGACGCTTCTGTAATGATTGGGAAGCCGGTAGAAACCGGTGCGCCCAATGGGTCCCACGCCGGAATGAGGCACCAGCGGCAGCTCCACTCGCAAGCTCGCCATGACCTCGCGGAGCTGCGGCACCTCTTCGGCAATGGCCTCGATCAGTTCGGGCGTATCGCTTTCGGCGTCAAATGCCGTCTGCAGTTTCGCGCTTGCGGTCGCGCCTGAGCCGCGGGCGGAGAAGTGGTGGTTCATATGCGTCATCGTGCGGCCAGCGGCGGCGCTAACTTGCCAAGAATGGCCATGCCGCTCTCGAGGGACTGTTCGTTGAACATGCCGCGCTTGGTCATCTTCACCGACCAGTTCCCGTCCAGGATGACGGTCTGTGGCGTGACGAAGGGGAACAGCACTGACCCAATATCCGCGTCGACAAACTTAAGTTGAACGATCCCCGGACGGGGATCGTGGGCCATTCCACCAGCCCGCGGCGATATCTCGATAATCTCGCAGGACGCACGACGTGCTGCGTCCACCAGCCTGGTGTAGGAAGGCTTGTCCTTCTTGCAGTACGAGCACTGGTCGTCCGCAATCCTGATCACGCGGCAGGGAGCATCCCGTGCCTCCCATTTCGCGCCCAACACATCGATTCCGGAAAAGGCCGGGAACCTGTGCTCTTCAGCAAGTGCTGGCTGCGGCTTGGCCCGGTTGGTCTGTCTCTTGAGCACGAAATAGTAGGCAGTTCCCGCAATGTTGATGGCCATCAGGCTCACCAGCGTCCAGGTTGTGATCGTCGACCAGACTTTCATGCCTCACCTGCCTTTGTCTTTGCCAGACGCCGGGACAGGTCGGCTATCTGCTTGCCGAACGCCTGCTTGTCGGCCTGTATCGGTAACGTACCCAGCACCCGCGAACCGCGGTAGACAAATGCCTGGCCGCGGCGCGTGGCTGTTGCCAGTGCGTGGGTCTGCAGTGGATCCATTGCCTCCAGCAACGCGAACGGCGCCAGCGTGCCGGGTGGCAGGGTGCATGGGCCGGCGGTGACACACAGGCCCACGAACTGGACATCCGGTGCCACGTCCCGAGTGCGCAAGACGATGTCATGCCAGAAGTCCATGTCGCCGGGCCGCCCGGGCTCGCTCAAGCCAAACACGACCATGGTGCGTTCTCTCCCCTCTGGTGGAGCCCATTCCGAGTCATCAAGAGCGTTCCGGCCCAGCAGCTTGCCGGCCGGCGGAACTTCCGAGGCAAGAGCCCTGCTCACGCGCAGCTGCTGCATAGACATGAGGTCCAATGGAACGAGCACGGCTGTCACGGCAAGGGACACCAGGATCGCGAATGCGGCGATCGCGATTCCGAGTTTGCCCCCCGCCGCGCGTTCTGTGCCTGACTCACTCATGTGATACCCGGAATGGGTTGCTACGCTTGCCCGTCTCAATCTATGAGGCATTGGGAAGGGTTGAGGTTGTAGTCGTGGAACTCCGCCCAGACACCTCTGAACATGACGTTGTATTGCCAGAATGGCGGCCAATCTTCCGGATCACCTTCCGGCACGACAATGTCCCAGTCGTAGCTGTAGGTCCAGCCGCCACATCCGCATGAACCGTTTCCACCATCGGAGATGCCGCACCAGCCATAGTCGTAGTGGCCACCTTCGAGCCCCCACGGAAGTCCCCATATGTCCGTGACTTCCATGCCACCTTCGAAGAAGCGGTCCATGGTGTAGCCGAGGGTGCAGGCCGTTCCCATGGTGCAATTGTCGTAAGGCGGATCAGCGGACGCCGCACCTGAAACCCCCAGTAGCGCGGATGCGCTGACGCTGACGGCGAGGCTGGACAGCGCGATTCTCCCTTTCTGATTCATGACGTACTGGCTCCATGTTGGTTGTTCCGTGAAAGCAGGAGCTGCAAGACTCCAGCTGCCTACGAGAGTCATGGTGAGAAGACCAAGTCCCTCATGTCCCGCTGATGGTCGGCGACTGCGGCAGGTTCTGTCTCGGCGTTTGTTGAGTACTACTGAATCAGGAGGCCCGCTTCTTCACTTCCAGCCCGAAGCGCGATGGCCAGGAACCGTACGGCCTGAGGTCCATCGTTCCGGATGCGGAACTTCACGAGAGGTGGAATCTCGAGGCCGCTGCCCGCATCGACTGCATACGATGCGGCATCGGTGTCGACGAAGAGGTGGCCGGCAAGGACATACAGGAACTGTCGTTGCCTTACATGAGGACGCGTCTCGTCAGCTGCCCCCGGAGCCATCTGCTTCTCGGCGATGCCGAGGAAGTCGTGCTCCAGCAATTGCCACCTGCAGCACCCCTCCGCCCAGGTGCAGTGCTCGACGGATCGTGCGGAGACTGGCGGCGCGACCTTCGGCGCGTGGGCGGTGCCGCGCCTGCCGGTCACGAAGTAGGCGCGGGGTATTCCTGGAACTCCGACCGGCACGGGTACGTATGGCCATCTCCCATAGTTCGCGGTGGGGTGCCCAGGTGAAACTATCTCTACGTACCAGCCATGCTCGGCGAACAGCAGTCTTGGATCGGTCATGGTTGACTGGAAGACGGCACCGAGCGCCAGCAGGCGTTGTCCGGCCATCAATGGTGAAGTTGCCAGCTCGGGGTTGGCGGCGTCGATTCCAATCCAGCTTCCTTCGGCCGAGATCGAGGTGATGGCGGCCAGCAAAGCCATTACATCATCTGGTTGGAGGTACATAAGCAGCCCTTCTGCAACGAAGGCAGCAGGCCGCCCGGGATCGAAGCCGGCCATGAAGAGTGCCTGTGTCCAGTCGCCGGTCAGGTCCGCCCGGACCACCCGCCGCTCGCACGTCGTGATGGCAGGTTGTTGCGCCAGCACCGCCTCCTTCCAGTCGAATACCTCGTCGCGATCAATCTCGTAAAGGATGAGTCCGGCGGGCCAGGCCAAGCGGAACGCGCGCGTATCCAGTCCGGCGGCAAGCAGCACGACCTGCGACAGGCCTGCGTCCCGCACGATCGCGGTCAAGGCGTCGTCCAGGAAGCGGGTACGGATGGAAAGATACGGATCCGGCTGCAGGCGCCGCGCACTTCCACCGCTCCCCTCCGGACTCAGTTCCGCCATGATCTGGAATCCCAGCTCACCGGCCAGGAGCCGCGCCAGAGGGTCGGCGAACAATGGTCGCGCGCTCTCCGACTCAATTGCCCTCGCCGCAGCAGTCCAGCGGGCCGTCGTGCCAACCGGTGTCATCGTGGCTGCGGCAAATCTCACCAGGCGGCTCTCCAGCTCCACGAGACGGATGCCAGCTCTACCGCCGCGCTTTGGTGACGCGCCGCGATGGAGCTGGCACGCAGAGCCATGAGGCCCTCTGCTGGTCGCGCCGATCTCCCGAGTATCTGCGCCACGCAACGCGTGATGTCCTGGTCCGTCGTATCCACTTCCACGTCGTATGGGCGTTCTGCATGAACGGCATCGAACGCGAACAGCTCGTAACCGGGTGGGCGGTCACCGCGCTTGCGAGTGCGTTCCTGGACCATCTCGCGTGAGCAACGCACACCGACGAACAACGCTGTTGGCAACACCAGAGCGCAGTCGGCCAGCCACTCCTGTTCCCACAGCACATGGTCCACGATCACGGAGCAGCCACTGGCAGCCATGGCCGCGACCGCCCGGTGCATCCCTTTGATCAGCCGATGCATGACTGGACCGGCCTCCAGCATAGTCACGCGACCGTCGGAATCAGCCCGGAATCGAAGACCTTCCCCCGACCTGGGACCGAAGCCGACATACTGTCGGGGCAGCCCTGTCAGGAAGGCATCGATCCCCAGATGGATGAATGGACGTGGCGCCGATGCCTGCAGGGCCTGTGCGAGTGTGGACTTGCCGGCCCCACCTGTTCCATTGAGCACGACGATGTATCCGTTGCCATCGTCCATCGCCTCCATCATCCGTGTCTCCGGTTCACGGCGTTGCTGACGCCGGAATTGTTGGCGGACTCCGGCCGGCATCCAGTTGCGAGCGCCGCGCCCGCAGATAGGCACGATTCATGGTCAGCTCCTGGTCCAGCATCGCGCGCAGCGCACCGAGCTGGCCTGAACCCAGGTTCGACGCGGCCGCATCGAACAGCCGCCGGTTTCTCTCCTCGAGTTGCTTCAGATTCTGCTCCATCGAGTTCACCTGCGAGAGTCCATCGCCCGGGTGGCCGGCCGCGCGAACTTGCATCGCGGAGCTCTGCTGATCGGCGATCAACAGGCCGAGCAGCGAGCTTGCCTGCGCATCCGACAAGGGCTGTGCCGACGAGGCCAGGACCGAACGCAGCTGGGCAATGCGCTGGCGTGCACCAAGGCTTTGCCGGTACTCGCGCCATTGCGGATATTTCGTGCCCAGCAGCTGCTGCACCTCGGCTTCGCGTTGCCGCGACAGCTCTTGTTGGGTACGCAGGGCCAGCTTCCTTTCCTCCTCGCTGGCTTCCGCATCCGGCCCACCCGCCATGGCCTCGATGTCCCGATCCACCTGCAGATCAAGCAACCTGCTGACGTCTTCCTCGTTCAGATCCAGCTCCTTGGCGAGATCCGGATAGTTGCGCAGGGCCACCGCACGCAATTGCGCGCGCTGCAGCGCCCGATACTCCGGATCCTTCAGCCTCTCGCGCAAGCTGCCACTGCGTTCGAGCGCCTTTCCAGTGGCGGGAACGGTAACCTGCGGCACGACCACGGATTTCGCCAGGATTCCACTCGACCGCTCTGGCTCGACAGGTTGCACGACGGGGTCGGCCGAAGGTTCTGGCCGCGCTGCCGCGAGGCCCTCCACGGATCCACTCAGCAGCGCGATCTGTGCCCGGGCCGCGTGCAACTCCCGCCACAAGTGGATGAACAAGATTCCCAACACCAGCGTGAAGGCGCCGAACATGAGCGTGGGCTTGCGCATGCGTCCTACTCCTAGTTCTCGACCAATTGCATTTGCCGGAAGGCTTTGGGACTCATGCCGCATTCCTTCCTGAAGTTCCTGCCGAACGTCGTGAGGTCCGCATATCCGACGGCCAGCGAAACTTCGGTGATGGACAGGCCCGGAAGCAGCAACAGGCTCCTCGCCCGCTGGATGCGGATCTCGCGAATCCAGTCGGTGAACAGCTTGCCAGTCACCTCCCGGATCACCCTGCAGCAATGGGTTCTTTCCAAGTTAAGCAGGCTGGCGAGGTCCGACAGGGTGATGGTGATGTCCGGAGATTCAAACAGAACGCGCTCCAGGCAACGGATGGAGTGGTAGATCCTGTCCCGCCTGCTGGTGGTGCCGCCGGCGTTGTTGTCGACGGAAGCGAAGCACATGACGCTCTTCAGCGCAGCAAGCGGTGTGCTCGCGCGTGGCCAATCCTGGCCGCGACGCTTTGCCAGTTCCACAAATATCTTGGGCATCCCTGCATCCAGCTTCGTGCTTCTCGATGACGCGATCGATGGCGACACCGGCGCTCTTTCCCGAAGCAGACACGATCGGCGCTGGCTCTGTCTCGGCGAATATTGAGCTTGGTGCGAACGTCCATGTGCGCACTCGCAACGTGACCAACAACGTTTCACGACCGGACAAGCGGAAGCTATCGATGACGCGCTCGCTAGACAGCTCGCGTCAATGAGTCAGAGGAGGGTCATTGCGCACCTGCTGCAACGGAGGCGCAAGTAGGACGCTGCCGCGCCGTGATCAGAACTTCAACCGCAGGCCCACGCGCCAGGCGCGGCCCAGCGTGTCGTGGTATTGCGCGCTGGCTCCGGAGATGCCGCCGCCGCTGAACGGCGGGCTCTTGTCGAACAGGTTGTTGACCGACGCGAACACCTGGAACTGCCGCAGCGCCGGCACCCGCAGGTTGTAGGCGCCGTTGAAGCTGAAGTTGAGGTAGGGATCGATGCGGTTGTCATCGACGCTGCCATACAACAGCTGGCCGTCCGCATTGCGGTAGCCGGGGCTTGCGGGATCGTCGCTCCAGGTGTTGTCCAGCCGCGCGCCACCGATGTAGCGGGCCGACAGCGTGCCGGTGAAGTCGCCGTGCAGGTACGACGCGATGATGTTGCCCACCCACTTGGGCGCCGCCGACACGCCGGAGATGAAGGCATTGCTGCGCACCTGACCCACCAGGTCCACCTTGGTAAAGGTGTCCACGCACTGCACGGTGCCGTCGATGGAAGTGAAGCTGCCGCAGGTCTGCTGCAGGCCGGAGGCTTCCAGCGCGCGCGTGCCGCGCACCGTCAGCGACACCGAGCCTGGCAGCGCAGGAAATGCCGCGCTCAGCGGCAGCAGGTAATTCCATGACAGGTCGAGGCCACGCCGCCGGTACGGCAGGTTGTTGGTGGGGCGGCCGGCGTTGTAGGAGACGATGTCCTGCAGGTTGCGGCTGCCGTCCTCGTTGGCGGCGAAACTGATGGCGCGGCATTCCTGCAGGTCGGCGTTGAACAGGCCGTTGATGCCGGGTTGCGCGGGATCGATGGCGCCGTCTTCGTAGCCCGCTGGCACATTGCCGCTGTTCTCCCAGCAGGCCGCGATGGGGCTCTCGAAGTTGAACGGCGTGTAGATGGCATCGCGCACGCGGATGGAATAGTAGTCGGCCGCGAAGTTCATGCCCCGTGCCGTGCCGCCCGGCGCCAGCACCACGCCCAGTGTCAGCGTGTCGCTGCGCTCGGGGCGGAGGCCGGGGTTGCCGGCGCGTACCAGGCCCCAGCGCTCGCGCTGGTTCTCGTCGCTGTCCTCGGTGCGGTCGCGCCACAGGTTCACGCCGGAGGACTGGTCCGGGATGCCCGGCTGATTCAGGAACAGGTCGCGGTAGCCGGCCGCGCGCAGGTCGCGCGAGCGGGTCATGCGCAGGCGGATCCACTGGAACGGCGCCAGCTCGGTGGAGAACTTCCAGTTCGGCGTGTCCTGCGTCGCCGATGCGCGCGTCGTGCCCGCGCCGCCCTTGTTGTTGTACACGCCGTAGCGCACTCCGGCATTGACGGTCCAGGTAGAGGCGCCATCCACGCCTGCCGCCAGCGGCAGGTTCAGTTCCGCATAGCCTTCGCCGACCCGGGTCCTGCCGCCGAAGGCATCGCCCCAGGCCCGCGAGATGTCGGCGCGCTCGTAGAACGGTCCGCGCGAGCCCTTGTTGTCCACCGTGTCCTCGCGGAACTCCAGGCCGAACGCGGCATTCAGCGGGCCGGCCCAGCCATGCCACAGGGTACCGGTGGCAGTGAGCGACAGCGTCTGCAGGCTGTTGGCGCCGTCGGAGACGTTCTCCTTGAATGCGTAGTCCAGCGCTTCGCGCTGCAGCTGCGCGGCCTGCGGCGTGGTGAAGGTGGTGCCGAAGATGTCCAGTGGCTTGCAGCCGGCGGCCAGTGCCGCGAGGCCTTGCGGATCGGACAGCGGCCGGCCGGCCGAATCCAGTACCGGGATGCCATCGCGGGTCACGCGACACACCGGCTGGTTGTAGTTGGGGTTCGCCAGCCCGTCGATGGCAAGGCGGTCATCGATGACCGCATCCATGGCGAAGGCGAAGCTCAGGTTGGTCTGCACGTTGTTCTGGCGCGAGGTGCTGCTGGTGGCGCCATACTGGTAGTAGGCCTCCCAGCGCCAGTCCGCGCCGATGCGGCCGCGCAGGCCGGCCACCGCCCGCCAGGTGTCGGATAACTGTTCGGTCCACTGCTGGATCTGCGGCGTCCACACCTTGCGCAGCGCGGTGAAGCCGCCGCAGGGCGAGATGCCGTACAGCGCCGCCAGCGCATTGTTGGTCGCGCCCGTCGACGGTGAATTGCCGAAGGCCCGCTGCACTTCATACAGCGCCTCGGGGGACAGGCGGCGCAGGAAGGCATAGGCGTTGCGGCCCAGTGCCGGCAGCACCGCCGGCACGCCGGGGTCGTCGAATGCCGCCGTCATGGTGATGCTGACCAGGTTCCAGTACTGGGTCCCCTGCGCGGAAGTGATCCGCTGCCACATGGGATTGGTCGCATTGGTGAAGGTCCAGGTCGGCGGCGTGGTGTCGGTGCTGCCGTTCTGGCCCGGGCGGATGAAGTACGGCGGGATGCGGCCGCTGGGCTGGTTGCCGAGGAAGGCGCGGAAGTTCGGATTGCTCCACAACGGACTGCGCGGGACGTCCGGCACCGGCGCGCTGTTGTTGAAGGGGTCGGTGAAGTCCTCGCCGTTGCCGCCGTACAGCACCACGTCGCCGGCCTCCACCGCGCCGCCAGGCGCGCCGGGCACGCCCATGGCATTGAAGCGCACGCAGGCATTGTTCTGCGTGTAGCGGTTGCGGTTCAGCGACTCGGTGGTGGCGTAACTGCCCTGCAGGTAGGCCGTGGTGCGTGCATCGAGGTCGAACTCGAAGTTGGCGAAGGCCGAGCGGCGTTCATTGTTCGGCAGCAGCGCCACGCCGCTGCTGAGCAGCGGGCCATCGCCGTTCACCGTGCCCTGGCCCGTCCCACCGCGCAGGCCGAAGGCGTACTCCTCGATGCCGGTGCCGTCCGCGCTGAAGCGGAACCCCGAGGTGCGCGCGGCATCGTTGACGTAGATAGTGCCGGTGGGCGCGAACTGGCTGTAGCGCATGTTGCCCGCGCGGAAGCGCGCCACCTGGTCTTCCAGCCCCGCCAGCGGCACCAGCGGCGCGCCGGTATCCTGCGCGGAACCGCTGAAGTTCTGGTACAGCGCCCAGGAATTCGCGCACCAGTCGCGCGCCATCGCGCAATCGCGGATGGCCGACTGCTTCTGCCACTCCAGGCCGAAGAGGCCATGGCCGCGGCCGCCGAACAGCGGCATGCCGCCGGACACCGCCACGTGCGGGCTGCCGCCATCGCCGGCAGCGGTGGCGCCGTAGTCGAGGTCGACGCTGAAGCCGGTGAGGCGCCGGTTCAGCACCAGGTTGACCACGCCCGCCATGGCGCCCGAACCATAGGTCGCCGAGGCGCCGCCGGTCACCACGTCCATGCGCTCCAGCAGGTTCGATGGAATGGCGTTGAGGTTCACCACATCGGCCTGGTTCGAGGTGGATACCATGCGCCGCCCATCCACCAGCGTCAGCGTGCGCGAGCCGAACATCGGATCCATGCCGCGCAGGTTGGCGATGGTATCGCCGATGAACAGCGAACCGCGGTCGAAGGGTGTATTGCCCGACCCCGCGCCACCGGTGCCGCCGGTCTCGTTGCCGGTGTACACGGGGTTGTCGCCGGTGAGCGCGGGCATGTAGGTGGAGATGTTCTGCGGCACCAGCGTGGCCAGGGCATCGGCGACATTCACGATCCCGAGACGGCGCATTTCCACGGCGGTGATGGTGGTGACCGGCGAGATGGCGGTGTGGGCACCGAGGCCGCGGATGCGCGTGCCGGTCACCTGCACTTCCTCCACTTCCTCCAGTGCGACGGTGGTGTCCGTGGCGGGCGCGGGATCCGCCGTGGCCGCGAGGGCCGGCGCCTGCACCACGGACTCACCCGGCCTTTCCGGCAGCTGATCGCGCACCAGCGCGATGGTGCCGGCATCAACCTGGCGGAAGGAGAAGCCCGTGCCGGCAAGCAGGCGTCGCAGTGCCGTGGTCGCGGTCATCCGGCCGCGCACGCCGCGCACCTGGCGATCGGTGAGCCGCAGGTCGCCGGCCACCACCTGGATGCCGCTCTGGCTGGAGAACTGGAACAGGGCGCCGGGCAGCGGCTGGGCGCGGATGTCGAATTGCGCCGGCTGTTCCCCCGGCTCCATCGACCACAGCGGCCGGATGAAAAGGCCACACAGCAGCACTGCGACGATGAGTCGCATGGATGCTGCTCAGTCGGAACGCCTGCCGGAGCGCGGGCTGATCAACCGGCTGCCATCGGGGCGCTGGATCACGACGACCTGCAAGGCGTGCGGCAATGCCCCCTGCACCCAGGACTCGATGCGATCGATGTGCGCCGTGCCGGTGAGGGTCAGCGCCCGCACGCGCTCATCGTTGATCACGAGCCTCCTGGCGGTGTAGCGATTGACCGTCTCGATCACCTCCCCGAGCGGCTCGCTGTCGAAGCTCAGCCAGCCGCTGCGCCAGGCGGTGACATTGCGCGGATCCGCCTGCCGCACGATCAGGCTGCCGGTGGCCTGCGAATGCACCAGCTGCTGGCCGGACTGCACGTGCACGTTCGGTGCGGCATTGCCCTGCCCCTCGTACAGCGCCTTCACGCTGCCTTCGGCGACCGTCACCGTGGTGTGCGCCAGGGTGCGCAGCACGTTGAAGGCGGTGCCGGTGGCGATTACCTGCAGCTTGTCGACGATGACCGAGAACGGCCGGGACAGGTCGTGTTGCACGCTGACGTACAGTTCGCCCGCATGCAATGCAACGCGTCGCGCGCGCGCGCCGATGCCCACCGTGACGCGCGTGCCACCGCCCAGCTCCAGCACCGAACCATCGGCCAGGGTGTGCGTGCTGTTGCGGCCCACCGGCGAGGAGAGCTTGCTCTGCAGCATTCCGCCCGCGTCGCGGTTGAACCACCATGCACTGCCCGCGAGCGTGGCGCCCAGCGCGGCCACCGATGCCGCCAGCACCTGGCGCCGCGAACGCATGGACGGCGTGGCCGCGGCCGGTGGTGCCAGCTGCAGCTTGCCGCTCAGTTCCCACACGGCCACGATCTCGTCGAAGGCCTGCTGGTTCAGGGGATCGCGCGTGCACCAGTCGAGCCAGGCTTCCACCACGCGCTCATCCGCGGTGGCTGCGTGCATGCGTTGCAGCCACAGCGTGGCCTGCTCCATGCGTTGCAGGCGGGTGTCCTCGAACAGGGGCTGCGCGGTCATGCCGACCCGGCTTTGAGCCTGGTCAGGGCATCGGCGGGCGGCAGGCCGTCCAGGCGCAGGCGGCAGTACAGCAGCGCGCGCGTGATGTGGTTGCGCACCATGCGGTCGGTGACGCCCAGGCGACACGCGATGGACCCCTGGTCCATGTCTTCCACGCGGAACATCAGGAAGGAATCCCGCACCGCATCCGGCAGCTCATCGAGGTAGCCGCGGATCTGCTGCACGCGTTCGCGCTCCACCGTCAGCGCTTCCGGATCGGGCGGGCGATCGAACAGGTCGGGCATGGGCTCCGTCTCGCGGAAGCGCGATTCGGTGGCGCGGCGCCGCAGCCGGTCGATCGCCAGGTTCCCGGCGATGCGGAACAGGTAGGCGCGCACGAAGCTGGCGACATCGGTGTTTTCCAGTTGCAGCAGCCGGACATAGGCTTCCTGCGCGACTTCACGGGCTTCCTGGCGCGAATGCAGGCGCAGGGTCAGGAAGCGGACCAGGGATTCGTTGTGGTCGCGGAACAGGCGTTCCACTTCCAGCGCGCGCGACTCGCCGATGTCCGCGCGGCCATCGCCGCCGTCGGACCGCGGCAATTCCGGATCCAGGCTGTCTCCCCCCATGGCCGGATTGTGTACAGGCGGGGCGGTGCATTCAAGCAACCGGGATAAGGAAAAGACTCCCACGTCCAGTCGCGCGCTGAGAAATACGGGCGGCGGGGGGGCCGTCGCCGGTGTTACGTGCCGACTGGCCGCGGGAGTTGTACGGTGAATCGGGTTGAGGCGGCACGGGAGATACAACGTTTGAACCCGCAAGTGCCGGAAACGCCGGGTTGTCAGTCCGGTGCCACCCGCATGAGCACGATGGGCGGATTGACGGGCGTGCCGTCATAAAGCGTGTCCTGCACCGCCAGGGTGTCCGGCGTGCCGGGCGCGATCGCGAACAGCACTGGCGAGGAGGGTCGGCCATCGGCATTGCTGCGGGCCTGTGGCCAGCCGCCGATGAACCCCGCCGGCGCACGCGGCGTGGTGGAGGCATTGGGCACTTCCATCGTGAAGATGCCAGTGACGCTGGGCGCGCCGTCGCCCAGCTGGCAGGTGGTGGCGTTGCCGCGCCGGGTAAAGAAGCCCGTCTGCGCGCTGGGGGGATCGATGGGAAAACAGGCGTCCTGCGCATTGCCCAGGCCATTCACGCCGGCATGGAAGCCGGCGTACCTGTTGCCCTCGTAGATCCACATCCGCCGGTGGTCCGCCGTGGCCCAGGCACCGGTCATCTGCCCCGGGATGGATGGAGGCTCGGTCAACAGCCAGTTCGTGCTGGCATTGAAGGTGGCCGTGATCTGCGCGTGCGCACCGGGGAGCCTCGCCACATCGGTCAGCGCGGCGGGCAGCTGGTGCGGATTGACGCCGGTGACGGTATCCGTGAACACGGTGAAGGCGAGCTGACTGGAGACCGGATTCCACGCATAGAAACCATGCTGCACGCCGCAGGCGATGTTGCAGCCGGGACCAGTGGCATGCAGGCCATACAGGAAGGTGCCGTCCTCGAAGAAGGTCAGGAAATTCCGGTTGGTGGTGGTCACCGTGGCGCCATCGGTGGTGGTGACGGCGGCCTGCTGCCAGGCGCCGCGCAGCTGTTGCTCCGCCGCGGGGCTGGCCCGGCAGCGCACCGAGCGCGTGATCAGCCAGCTGCCCGGCACTGTGCCGGCAGCGGGTTGCAGCAGCAGCACGGCGCCCGCGTCGGTGGGCGTACTGCCCGGCACGCCGATGCCGAAGCCGGGAATGCAGGTCATGCCGGTGGGCTGGCCGGTGACCACCAGTTCGTAGAGCGCCTGCGAGTTGCTGTACACACCCCCCGGAAAGGCCACCAGGCTGCCGAAGGCCGGCACGTTGACCGACTGCACGTTGAGGCCCGACACCGGATCGCGCAGCGCCACCGTCAGGCCTCCGGCAGGCATCGCAAGGGTGGGCTGGCCCGCGGCCGCGCTGTAATCGGCGCGGACCTGCACGGTGAAGCTGCATGACGTGACCGCCACGCCGTTCACGTCCGCGGTGGGCGCCGCGGTCACACTGCCATCCGTAGCGATATTCGTGCCGTTGCTCACAGCGCAGTTGTTCACCGGACTGCCATCACCGGGCGCGGGCGCGGTGGCGGTCACCGCATAGCCGAACACTGGCAGGTTCAATTGGTCCGGCGCGGCGTTGTACTGGCTGTCGAACACGGCCGCGGGGAACTCGAAGCTGGTCCGGCCGGTGGCGGCGATCTCGCGCGTGCCCTCCTCGGTGCTCAGCATCACCTTCAGGCCCTGGATGGCCGCCACGGCGGGCGCGATGGTGCCGCGCACGGTGTAGCGCGGCACGGCCGGATCATTCACGCAGGTGACCATGATGCTGGTGGGCGCCGTGACGAGCACGCCGGTGCCATTGGCGACGGTGCAGATCTCCGCGAAGGGCTGGGTCTTCACGGTGACGTTGTAGGGAGTGCCCACGGGCAACGAACCGAAGCTGAAGGTGGAGATCTGCTGGCCCAGCACGCCGAAAAAGCGGCAGGCCACTGGCGGACCGCTGGGGGCAGCGGGATCAACGCATACGTCCTCGCCGTTGTATTGCAGGACCACCGGCCGCCGGCTGCCCAGCCCGCTGATCTTCCCCTGCAGCACCGCGGTCTGCACCGGCGCGAGTCCGGGAGGTTCCGGCTGCACGTCCTCGACCGCGTTGCAGCCCGCCAGCACGGCGCACGCGGCAACAGCCACCATTGCGGAGCAGCCCATCAGCGACTTCATGACCCCCCCTGTAGAGGGATTCTTGCGGGGCCGGCAGTGCATCTGTCAATCGTGGCGGCCCGCGCTTCCGCGAGGCGACATGTACGCTTCCTTTTCATGCCGGTCCGGCCAAAAAAATGGGGCGGGTGTTGCCACCCGCCCCTGGTTTCAAAAGCCGACGAGCGCGGCGTTGCCTGGCTCAGTCAGCCGTGATCCGGCACAGCACGATGGGCGGAATGGGCGGCGTGAGCTCGCTCAGGCGCTTGCCATTCTGCGTATCCCACACCGTCAGCTTGTCCACGGTCGGGCACACCGGATCCGCAGGCTGGCTGTTAGCCGGCCGCATTTCGTACTCCACCAGCGAATACGGCCGGCCGTCGGTGAAGTCCGGGTTGCGCGACTGCGGCCAGCGGCCGGGGAAATCCGCCAGGGTGGAGGTGGGATTGGGAATGTCCGATGAACTCGAGGACATGATCGCGCAGGAGCTGGCCACCGGGGCGCCCGAGGGGAAGCCGCAGTTGGTGGGATACAGCGAGATCAGCTGTTGCAGGGTCTCCCCGCCGCGCAGCGTGTAGATGCGCATGTGGCAGCCCGTGCGGCCGCCCTGGCGCGTCCAGGTGCCCGACAGGCCGAAGTCACCGACATAGCAGGCCTCCTGCAGGTTGGGGATGCCGTTCACGCCCATGTGGAAGGCATTGTAGGTGCCGTGCTGGTACACGAAGATCCGCTGCCGGTATTCCTGGTTCAGGTTCGTGTCATAGAACGCCCACGCGCCATCCACAGGGTTCAGGCTGGACACCATCGGATCCGGACCGGCTTCGGTAAGGATCCAGTTGGTCGTGTTGACGGTGCTGCCGCCAGCCGCGGTGTAGGTCGCCATGATGACGGAGGGTTCTCCGGCATTCTTTGTCAGATTGGTGAGCGTCTTGGTGATGGGCGCGCCCACCGCCGAACCGGCCTTCGCACTGGCGTGCAGGCCCAGGTCGCCGTTGGTGTCGGTGAAGGGGACGAAGTCGATGGTCTTGGCCACGCTGTCGTAGTTGTAGAAACCCTGTTCCAGGCCATTGCTGGCGGCGCTGGAGACATGGGTGCCATGCAGGTAGGTGCCGTCCTCGAAGAACGCAAGGTAATTATGGTTGCGGGCGATGTTGCTCGCCGTGGTCGAACCCGGCGGCGTGATCGTCTCGATCGACACCTGGTAGACCCCGCGCAGCACGCGCTCCGGCGCCGGCAGCAGGCGGCAGCGGATCACCCTGTCCACCACCCAGAGATTGGTGACGCGCCCCGAGGCCGGCTGGCGCAACAGTACTGCGCCGCCATCCAGCCAGCTCCCCTGGGCACGGGTGCTGGTGGGTGCGGCACTGCTGCTGACGCTGGCACCGGGGATGCACGCCATGCCGGTGGGCGAGCGCTTGACCACCAGTTCGTAGAAGGCGTTCACGTGGCTGGGTGCCTGGTACTGGGTGGTGCCCGGCTCACCGGTGGAATCCAGTTCCATGAATGGCACGAAGGTGTTGGCGAACGAGGTGATCTTGACCCCGGCCACATCGACACCGGATGGCTGCGCGCGCAACAGCACCGTCACGCCTTCGCCGGCAGGAATGGCCGGTGGCGAGCTGGTGGTGGGCGGACTGGCCGTCGGCAGGCTGTAGTCCGCCTGCGCCCGCACGGCGAACCCGCAGGCGTTCAGGTTCACGGTCAGGTCGCCGGTTGGCGCCGAGGTGGCCTTGCCTTCGTCGTCGATGTTGCCGCCGGTGTTGGTCACCGGACCGCCGGTCACGAAGCAATTACGCGTCGGATCCAGCGCCGTGGCGCCGGGAGCCGTGGCCGTCACCCGCCAGCCGAACACGGGCAGGTTCGGCGAAGTGGACGGAATGCCGAACTGGTTATCGAACACATCGTCTTCCGGATAGGAGAACACCACGGTGGCTGCCCCGTTCACCTCGACGGCGCGGGATTTCTCCTCGGTGGTCAGGATCACCTTCAGGCCGGCCGTGTCGCGCACGCCCGCGGCCACGTTGACCGTCACGGAGTAGCGCGGAATCGTCGGGTCATCCGCGCAGGTGACGGTGGGTACCGGACTGGTACCGCCGACCGTGCCGGAGGGATTGTTGACGCTGCAGATCTTGCTGAACGGCTGCTTCTTGATGGTGAGGTTGTACGCCGTGCCCACCGGCAGTGCGCCGAAGCTGAACAGCGACTGCTCCTCGTTCAGCACGCCGAAGAACCGGCACTCACCCACGATCTGCTTGCCCGAGGGAGTGTTGGGGTCCTCGGGCTGCAGGCAACTGTCCACGCCGTTGTTCTGCAGTATCAGCGGACGGCGCGTGCCCAGGTTGGTGATGGTGCCACCCAGCACCGCGGTCTGCGCTGGCAGCGCAGTGTAGGGCTCCTCGCGTACATCCTTGACCGAATCGCAACCGGTCAGTGCCACTGCGCCGGCCACTGCGAGCAGTGCCGCATGTCTGATCATCGATACTTTCATGGCATTCCCCCCGAATTGCGCTGTTAGAACCGCACGCTCAGCTGCAGCCTGTAGGCGCGGCCGTAGGTGTCGTGGAAGCCGGCGGTCGCGCCGGATATGCCAGCGCCGGTGAACGGCGGGCTCTTGTCGAACAGGTTGTTCACCGTGCCCCGCACCTGGAACTGCCTGAGGTTCGCGACCTTGAGGTTGTAGGAACCCGACAGGGTGAACAGCGCATAGGCCTTGACCCAGTTGTTGTCGACACTGCCGTTCAGCAGCTGGCCGGCTTCGTTGCGGTAGGCAAGGCTGTCCGGATCGTCGCTCCAGGTCAGGTCCATGGCCGCGGCGCCGGTGTAGCGCACCCCCAGCGTGCTGGTGAAATCACCGACCAGGTAGCTGGCCGAGAAATTGCCGCGCCACGTCGGCGTGGCGGCGATGCCCGGGATGAACGTGCTGGACCGGATCTGGCCGACCATGTCCACGCGGTTCAGCTGGTCCGCGCAGCGGAACACGCTGTCCACCAGTACGAGGCCGGAACCCTGGCAGTTGTTCACCGCCACCTGCTGCAGGCCGGAGGCCTCGAGCGCGCGGGTGGCGCGCGCATTCAGCGCCAGCGAACCCGGCAGCGATTCGATCATCCGGTTCAGCGGGAAGTTGTACGCCAGCTGGAAGTCGATGGCGCGCGTCTGGTAGGGCAGGCCGTTGATCGTGCGCTGCGTGTTCACGTACAGCACGTCCTGCAGGTTGCGGCTGCCATCGGAGTTAGCGGCGAAGGTGATCTCCTTGCACTCCGGCCGATCCGGGTCGAACAGGTTCTGGCCGAACACGGGACTATCCGGGTCGGTGGTGTTGCCGCTCAGTTCCCAGCACTGCCGGAGAAGGGTGGCTGCACCGGTAAAGGCGAATGGCGTATAGATGCCATCCTTCACCCGGATGTCCGAGTAGTCGGCCGAGAAGCGCAGGCCCTGCGCCCAGCCGCCCGGCATCACCTGCATGCCCAGGGTCAGCGTGTTGCTCTTCTCCGGCTTCAGGTCCGGATTGCCCACGCGGATGTAACCGAAGCGCTCGGTGCGGTTCTCGTCGCTGACCTCGGTGGCCTCGCGCCAGAAGTTCGTGCCGCTGGACTGGTCAGGGATCGATACCTCGTTCCGGAACAACTCACGGTAACCCGCGGCGCGCATGTCACGCGATCGGGTCATGCGGAACTGCAGGAAGTCGAAGGGTTCGAACACCGCCGAATAGCGCCAGTTGACGGTGTTCTGCGTGGCGTGGTCGCCGGTGGTGCCCGCGCCGCCCTTGTTGTAGTACGAGGTGTAGCGCACGGCACCGTTGACCGTAAAGCTGTTGAGGCCATCCTGGCCGGTGACCAGCGGCAGGTTCAGTTCGGAGAAGCCTTCGGTGGAGCGGGTCTTGCCGCCGAAGGAGTCCTGCCAGCCGGCGAGGTCCGAGCGCAGGTACAACGAGCCACGCGTGCCGGCGTTGTCCACCTTGTCCTCACTCAACTCTAAGCCGACGGCGCCGGTCAGCGGGCCGGCCCAGCCCTGCCACAGCGTGCCGGAGGTATTGAACGACAAGGTCTGCAGGCTGTTGGAGCCCACCGAGGAACTGTCCTTGAAGGCGTAGTTGAGTGCATCGCGCTGCAACTGGTCCAGTTCCGCCTGGGTCATGTTGAGGCCATCCCAGACCAGCGGGCTGCCGCCGAAGATGTTCAGCGGCTTGCAGTTCGCGGCCAGGGTACGCAGGCCCTCGGCATCGCTCATCGGCAAGCCGGTGGTGTCGAGCACCGGCACCCCATCACGGGAGATGCGGCACACCGGCTGGCCATAAGTGGCCGAACCCACCCGGTCGTCGATGACCGCGTCCATGGCGAAGTTGAAGCTCAGGTTGGTGGCGCCGTTGAACACCTTGGACCTGGAGTCAGTGGCACCGTACTGGTAGTACAGATCCCATTTCCAGTCCTGGCCAAAGCGTCCGCGCACGCCCGCCATGGCGCTCCAGGTGTCGGTGTCCTGCTCGGTCCACTGCTGGATCTGCGGGTTCCAGACCTTTTTCACCGCGGTGAAGCCCCGGCAGGGATTCGCGCCCCACAGCGCGGCGGTCGCCGAGTTCGAGGTGCCGGTGGTTTGCGAGCGGTTGTTCGAAACCCGCACCTGGTTCAGCGCCGTCGGATCCAGCTGGTTGAGATAGGCGTAGGCGTTGCGGCCCAGCGTCGGCAGCACGGCCGGGATGCCCGGATCGTCCAGCGCCACCTCGCTGCCAGGACCGCCGGCGGTAGGCGAGATCACGATGTAGTCGAGGTTCCAGTACTGGCTGCCGGTGGTCGAACCGGTGCGTACCAGCCGCCAGTGCTGCTCGCTGACGTTCGTAGAGAACGGGAAATTGGGTGGGGTGTCCTGGGTAGCACCGAAGGGGCCGCCGGCGGTGGTGACGCTGGCACTGTTGGCGCCACTGGGCAGCACGAAGCTGACCATCCAGGGTGCCCCGCGCCGCGTGATGCCGCCGCTGGAGGGTGTATTGGCGGCGGCCGCCAGGCCACCCGGCACCGATACGCCCACGAACTCGCGGAACACCTCGTTGCCCCAGTAGGCATCAGGCGTCTTGGGACCCTGCACGCCATCGACGAAATGCGACTCGCCGATGCTGCCGAACTGGATGATCTGGCCCTTGAGCACCTTGGCACCAGGCAGCGCGGCGAGGCCGGGATCCTCGAAGCGCACGCAGGCCGTGCCGGAGGTATAGCGGTTCTTGTTGTCGCCATGCGTGTTGGAGAACCTGCCCTGCAGGTAGCCCGTGGTGGCGGTGGTGAAGTCGTACTCGAAATTGGTGAAGAAGTTCTTGCGGTCGCTGGCCGGGTACAGGGTGGTGCCGGTGGTGGTGAGCGGACCGTCGCCATTCATGGTGGAGCTGAGGTTGCGCGCGCCCCGGAACCCGTAGGCGAATTGTTCGACGCTGCGGCCATCGGCCGTGAAGCGATAGCCGGAGGTCGGCGGCGGCGAATTGGGGTCGGTGCTGGTGTTGTTCTCGTAGATCACGCCGTAGGGCGAGAACTGGTTGTAGCGCACGTTCGACATCTGGAAGCGCGCCGGCAGCCCTTCGAAGCCGCGCAGTGGCGCCAGCACGCCAGTGGCGTCCGACAGTGAACCTTCCGAGTTCGTGAACATGGAGCGGGATTCGGCGCACCAGTCGCGTGCCGCGGCGCAGTCACGGATGGGGCTCTGCTTCTGGTATTCAGCGCTCAGCAACAGGTGGCCCTTGCCGCCGAACACGGGCAAGCCGCCGGACAGCGAGATCTGCGGGCTGGAGCCGTCGCCGGCTTCATTGACACCGTAGCTCACGTCCAGGCCAAAGCCCGTGCGACGCCGCGCCAGCACCAGGTTGACCACGCCGGCCATGGCGCCGGAACCGTAGGTGGCGGAGGCGCCACCGGTGACGACGTCCATGCGCTCCAGCAGGTTGCTGGGAATGGTATTCATGTCGACCACCGCGGCCTGGCTTGAGGTCGAAACGGGGCGCCGCCCGTCGATCAGCGTCAGTGTGCGGGAGCCGAAGGCCGGGTCCAGGCCGCGCAGGTTGGCGATGGTATTGCCGATGAAGAAGGAACCGCGGTCCAGCTCGCGGCCGCCGCCGTCACCGGCATTGCCCGCGGTCACCAGGAAGCTCGCGTCGGCCGCGGAGGCGCCCTGGATGTCGCCGGTGAGGCCTGGCTGGTAGGTGGAGATGTTCTGCGGTACCAGCTGGATCAACGCATCGGCCACGTTGACGATGCCCAGGCGCGACATTTCCTCCGCCGTGATGGAGGTGATGGGGTTGGGCGAGGTGGCATTGGGCAGCTGGATGCGCGTGCCGGTGACCTGCACTTCGGTCAGTTCCTCGTCTTCCGCCGCGGATGTCGAGGCAGGTGCGGCGGCCAGCACGGGAAGTGTGATTGCGAATAGCGCCGCGGCAAGCGATGCGCGAGCAGAACCATACCAGCTGGTGGTGCGGGTCATTGTGTCCCCCCTGATCTTTAATTCGTGTAATGACGCGCGCCGCACCCTCGGGGGTTGCCCGGAAGTCCGGCACGGGAGATACAACGTTTGAGTCGGGGCGAACCGGAAATGCCGTCGCAGGGGCGGCGGGGCGGCGCCCCATGGGCCGGCGCTCTTCTTATATATATGTGTGGAGGGCCAGCCCTGCTGGCTACATCCGGTAATCGTTCTGGCTACGCGCGTACTCGATGTAGAAATCCAGCGCCGCCGGATTGGCCATGGCATCGCGGTTGGCGGCCTTGGCCAGCGGCACGCCTGCCAGGATGCGCCGCACCGGCACTTCCATGCGCTTGCCGCTGATGGTGTAGGGGATGGCCGGCACCTGGTAGATCTTGTCCGGCACATGGCGCGGCGTGTACTCGCTGCGCAGCCGGTCGGCGATGCGCTTGATCATCGCCTCATCCAGCGTGAGGCCGTCGGCCAGCTTCACGAACAGCGGCATGAAGAATTTTCCGCCCGGCAGGTCCAGGTTCACGATCAGCCCGTCCTCGACCCCCGGCACCAGCACGATGGTTCGATAGATCTCCGAGGTGCCGATGCGGATGCCATGCCGGTTCAGCGTGGCGTCGGAGCGGCCCAGCACATAGGCGCCGCCGCGCTGGTTGATCCTGTAGAAATCGCCCTGCCGCCACATGCCGGGATAATCGGAAAAATAGGTCTCGATGTAGCGCTCGTCGTTTTTGTCGTTCCAGAAACCCACCGGCATGGACGGCGCGGGCTGGTTCATCACCATCTCGCCGACTTCATCCACGACGAACTGCCCGTTTTCGCCCATTACATGCACGGCCATGCCGAGGCAGCGCGCCTGCATCTCGGCCGCACGCTGCGGCAGGATCACGCAGCCGCCGACGAAGCCCGAGCAGATGTCGGTGCCGCCGCAGCCCGGCGCCACCCAGCAATCCTGCTTCACGTTGTCGTGGAACCACTGCTGGCACTCGGGCGACACCGGCGAGCCGGCCAGCGTGATGGACTTCAGGTTCGACAGGTCGAACTTGTTTTTCGGCACGATGCCGTTCTTCTCGAGGATGGACTGGTACGTCGGGCTCGCGCCGAACATGTCGGCCTTCGAGTCCTGCACCATCTTCCACAACAGGTCGCCATCCGGCCACGCGGGGTTGCCGTCATACAGCACGGGCTTGACGTTCGACAGCAGCGAGCTGACCAGGAAGTTCCACATCATCCACCCGGTGGTGGTGAAGAAGAACATGGTCTCGCCGGCATGCAGGTCGAAGTTGAAGGCCAGGTGCTTCAGCTGCTCGATCATGATGCCGCCATGGCTGTGCATGATGGGCTTGGGCAGGCCGGTGGTGCCGGAGGAGAACAGGATCCACAGCGGATGGTTGAACGGCACCTCTTCGTACTTGAAGGTGTCGCGCGCCACCGGCGGGTGGTCGAGCAGTTCGTTCCAGAAGATGGTGCCGGGCGTGAGGCGGCGCGTGTTGGCCGGGTCCAGGTAGGGCAGCTGGATCACATGCTTCACGCTGGTGAGCTTCGCGAGGATCTTCTCCACCTCGCCGCGGCGGTCGAAGGGCTTGCCGCCGTACTGGTAGCCATCCACGTGGAAGAACACCGTGGGCTCGAGCTGCGAGAAGCGGTCGAGCACGCCGGGAGTACCGAAGTCCGGCCCCACCGAGGACCAGATGGCGCCGAGGCTGGTGGTGGCGAGCATGGCGATCAGTGCTTCGGGCACGTTCACCAGGTACGCGCAGACGCGATCGCCGCGCTGCACGCCGAGCTTGCGCAGCTGCGTGGCGACGATGCGCACCTTCGCACCCAGTTCCTCCCAGGAAACCTCGCGCAGCGGCTGCCGTTCGTTCAGGTGCAGCAACGCCGTGGCGTAGGGACGCTCATGGCGCAGCATGTGCCGCGCGTAGTTCAGCTCGGCGCCGGGGAACCACTCGGCGCCCGGCATGGTGCGCTTGCCCAGCACTGCAGTGGGTGGGCGCGTGGCCTCGATGCGGAAAAAATCCCACATCGCCTGCCAGAAGGCATCGATGTCGGTGGTGGACCAGCGCCACAGCGCCTCGAAATCGGCGAACGTGAGGCCGCGTTCGTCAGCCAGCCACTGGCGGAACTCGGTGATGCGTGCGCGATCCTTGCGCTCCTGCGATGGGGTCCACAGCACGCTTCCCGGTTCGATCATCCAGCCGTCCCCTTCAAAAAAGGCCGCTATTGAAGCATGAATTGCGGCCCGGGCGCCGCCCCTCCAGAATCCCCTGCAATGAATGATCCTGAATCACTGGTGCTGATACCGGGGCTGGTCTGTGACGACGAGGTATGGGGCGCTCAGGTCGCGGGTCTGGCCGGCCAGTGGCCGGTCCACGTGGTGGTTCATGAACCCAGTGCCAGCCTGGGCCAGATGGCCGAGCGCATCCTCGCCGCCGCACCGGCGCGCTTCGCACTCGCGGGCCATTCCATGGGCGGGCGCGTGGCACTGGAAATCATGGCGCGTGCAGCCGAACGCGTGACACGCCTCGCGCTGCTGGATACGGGTTTCGAAATGCTGGCGGCTGGCGAGGCGGGCGAGCGGGAGCGCAACGGCCGCTACCGGCTGCGGGACATCGCGCGCAACGAGGGCATGCTTGCCATGGGCAGACAATGGGCGCTGGGCATGGTGCATTCCGCGCGGCTCGGCGACGAGCTTCTGATGGGTGCAATCCACCGGATGATCGCGCGCGCCTCGTTGTCGCTGTTCGAGGCCCAGATCGAAGCGCTGCTGGCACGGCCGGATCGGCGCGAGCTGTTGCCCACAATCCGCGTCCCCACGCTGGTTCTGTGCGGCAATGAAGACACCTGGAGCCCGCTGGCGCGCCACGAGGAAATGGCGGCGATGATCGCTGGCAGCAGTCTGGTCGGCGTGCCGGACTGCGGCCACATGAGCACCATGGAGCGGCCGGCCGCGATCACCACGGCGCTGATGGAATGGATGCAGCGCTCACGATGATAGTCCCCACATCCAACGTCGCCATGCTGGGCTTCGGCACGCGGGCCGCGGGTTTCACGGCATTGCTGGCACCGCGGGGCGTCGCGTTGCGCGCCTGGGATGCGCGCCTGAACACAGCGGCAGGTGACTGCCTGCGTGCGCGGATCGAGTCGGCTGGTGTGGATGCCTGCAGCGAGCTCGGCAGCGCGCTGCGCGGCGCGCGGCTGGTGGTGCTGGATGCGCCCATGATGGCGTCGCAGGATCTGCCGCTGCATGCCGGACAACAGCTGCTCGACCTGGCACGCGCATCGGCCGCGGAAGTAATCGCCGTGCTGGTGGCGCTGGGCGTGCCGCCCGCGCAGGCCCGTTGGGAAGACGTCGGCGAAGCCGCGATGCCACTGTCCGCCATTGCAACCCCGCCGGCGGTGCGCCGCGGCGAGCTGCCCTAGGAATCGACGCATGCAGTTCCTTGGCTCGCTGCTCTTCACCAGTTTCTTCCTGGTCTTCACGTTCTGCTACGCGATCTTCTTCGTGCTCGCCTGCCTGGTGCTGCCCTGGCGCGGACGCTTCGCGCTGGCAACGCTGTGGGCCGATGTGCTGATGGCCGTGCTGCGCTTCACCTGCCGGCTGGACTACAAGGTGGAAGGGCGTGAACACATTCCGCAGGGCCAGGCCTGCATCGCGCTGATGAAGCATTCCTCGAGCTGGGAAACCGTGGCGCAGGCCACGCTGCTGCCGCCGCAGGTGTGGGTGCTGAAGCGCGAACTGCTGTGGATTCCCTTCGTGGGCTGGGGCCTGCGCATGCTGCGCAGCATCGCCATCAACCGCGGCGCCGGCGGCACGGCCGTGAAGCAGATGATCGAGCAGGGCCGCGGGCATCTCGCCAACGGCGCATGGATAGTGGTGTTCCCGGAAGGCACGCGCATGCCGCAGGGGCAGACGCGCCGCTATGGCGTGGGGGGCGCAGCGATTGCCGCGGAGACCGGCGCGCCGGTGATTCCGGTGGCGCACAACGCCGGCTACTACTGGCCGCGGCGCGGCCTGCTGAAAAAGCCCGGCACCATCCGCGTGGTGATCGGGCCGCCCATCGCCACGCGCGGCCGCGATCCGCGCGAGATCAACGAGGAAGCGCAGCGCTTCATCGAAGCACATTCCGGCCCGCCGGCCACGTGATCACTTCACTTCGTAGACCAGGTTCACGGTGGTCAGCGTATCGGTCTTCCTGAAGCCGGCCGGCGGATCGCTGTTGTAGCGCACGGTGTAACCCAGGGCCAGCGCGATGCGGTCGGACATCTTCACCACCAGGCCCGCTTCGTTCTGCAGGAAATTGTTGCCGGAGGTGACTTCGGCACCGAACTTGTTGAACACCGAGGTGCTGGTGTTGAACTGGTGCGAGAAGTCCAGACCCGCCGTGCCCGCGATGCTGTTGTCCTTGTCGCGCGGGGTATCCAGGGTTTCCCAGAACTTGTAACCCACGCCGAGCCGCCCGCTGAGCTTGGTGGCTTCGCTATCGACGAACTTGTGGCCGAGGCCCGAATCCACCACGCCCTGATGGTCGAAGCCGCTGAAGCGGTCCTGCTCATAGCGCAGGCCGCCGAACCAGAAGGTGCGGCCACCGCCGAAGTTGTACTGCGTCTTGGCGAAGGACTCCCAGCGTTTGGCGGAGGTGATGCCGTCATTGCGCACATACAGCCAGGCCAGACCAAGCCCGTGCTCCCAGGCCTCGACCTTCCTGCCGATGGTGACCCTGGCATTGGCGGTTTTGGTGTTGGCATTGCCATCGGCGATGGCAAGGCCGGCTTCGCCCTTGCCGGTCCATTGCGCGGCGGCGGGCAATGCGGCGAGCAGCAGGCAGGCGGCCAGTGCAGGGCGCGCGAACACGCGCAGGCGATTCGTTTTCATTCGGTCTCCCCGGGTGAGATTGTCAGCCGGCGCGGATTCTACAGCAGCGCCTCGATATCGGCGGACAGCTCGGCCGGAGCATCCCTGGGCGCGTAACGCCGCACCACCCTGCCTTCGCGATCCACCAGGAACTTGGTGAAGTTCCACTTGATGGCCTCGGTGCCGAGCACGCCGGGACGCGCGCTTTTCAGAAGGCGGTACAGCGGATGCGTGTTCGCGCCATTGACTTCGATCTTCGCGAACATCGGGAAGCTCACGCTGTAGTGGCTGCTGCAGAAGGCGCCGATCTCGGCAGCATCGCCGGGCTCCTGCGCACCGAACTGGTTGCAGGGAAAGCCCAGCACCGCGAAGCCGCGCAGCCGGTATTCCTGGTACAGCGACTCGAGCCCGCTGTACTGCGGCGTGAAGCCGCAGCGGCTCGCCACATTGACGATCAGCAGCACCTTGCCGCGGAACTCGCCGAGGTCACCCTCGCGACCGTCGAGCCGGCGGGCGGCAATTTCATGCAGGGACATGGGAGGGATGGCCACCGGGCCTTTGAACTGGCCCGGTGGCTTGAAGTGCAAAAGGTCAGCTGATATTCCAGCGCAGCGACAGCGTCACCTTGTCGATGTCGCCGGTCTCGAGCTTGACGCCCGCGGACATGCCTGACGAGAAGCTGTAACGGGCACCGACTTCCAGAATGGTGTCCTCGTAATTGCCGACGTCGATGATCCTGACGCCGCCATCGAACTCCCATGGTTCGCCAAACGGCTGCGCGCGGACGCCGCCGGTCACGGTGAGACCGATGTCCGAGTCCGAGCCGGGGCCGTAATCCCAGCGCTGATACACCAGCGCGCCGGTGCCGACAACATCCAGTACCGAAGCCACGGGCCAGTGGAAGCCGGCGCCGCCTTCGAGAGTCAATATGGAAACGTCGCGTTCGAAATCGAGATAGTTCGCGCCGCCGATCAGCGTGAAGTTCGAATGTACCTGCGGCAGGGTTACCGACCCGACGATGCCGGGACCCTTGCCGTCGATGGCACCCGCATCTGCCAGAATCAGATCAGCCTCGACATAGTCATAGCTGAAATCCGCGGCCAACGCCTGGCCTGAAATGGCCAGTGCCGCGAGTGCCGATGCTGTTGTGAGCTTGTTCATTATTACCCTCTGTTGAGTGCAGGAAACCTGCGGACGATCACTCTATCGTACATGCCCGTAAGTCATCCGTACGCCCGCTCCACTGTCAGCGGTTGCCGACATCCCAGCGGAATGCGACCAGGCCACTGGCCTGGTTTTCGTCCGTAGTGGCAAAGTCAAGCCCCATGGCGAATGTACGTGTGAAGTAGTAGCGGAAGCCGGTCGACCAGGAGCTGTCCTCGTTGTCGCGACCGTAATCCACGTTGTGCCAGGCGACCGTCCACTGCAGGCGCTCACCGATCATGCCGCGCAGTCCGAGGTCCATGCCCCAGCCGTCTTCATTGAGTGTGGTGTTTGCGGAATCGTTCTCCAGCCGCAGGCGCTGCAGCGAGAACCCAGTGACCACATCCACCGTGCGACCGATCGGGAAACGGACGCCAAGGCCCACGCCCAGCTTGCCGGCCGAGAAGTCATAGTCATCCGTGGGCTCATTGCGATACTCATACTCGGTGCCACTGAGGTTGGCGAAACCGAACAGGGCGCGGTTGATGGCCCAGCTGGCTTTGAGGTCGAGACCACTGCCGCGCAGATCGTACTGGTTGTCTTCGGGATCATCGATGGCATCGCCAAACACTCCCCCTTCCAGATAGGTGTAGCTGAGGCTCTCCGCCATGGCCGGGCCGGCCAGCGCCAGCGCAGCGAGCGCGGGCAACACCAGGGTCTTGCGCATAAATACTCCGTGGTTCACGTCAGATGAGGGCGCCACCTTACGAACCGGCACCTGAACCAGATGTGAAGCACCGCGAACACGGGAACGGATGCCAAGGCACGACGCAGGCTCGCGCCGCGGTCGCGCAAACCAGACAGCTAAGGCGCTTCGGCCTCGCAGCGTATCTGTCGCATGGCCGGACGGAAGCTCAACCACTGCGTCGGACCTTCATGGACATTGCCACCAGACATGGCAATGCCCGAATCTTCCAGCGCCGCCTCGAAGAAGGCGCGCAGTCCGGCCAGCCGTTCCTGGCCACCGGCGGCCGGATCCGCATGCGCGAAGAAACGCGCCTGCCAGTGCCTTGCCTGCGGCTCCACGGCGCGCAATTCACTGAGGCAGCGATCCAGCAGCAGCAGATCCATCGACAGCGTGTTGTCGGTGAGTTCCGGATCAGTTGTGCGACCCGGGCGGCCGGCCTGCATGTGCAGCAGTGCGCCGGATTCGAACACCTCGTCGCTGATGCACACCGCGAAGCTGCCCGCGAGGCGCGCGCACAGGATGCGGTCCTCGCGTGATACGGCGTAGTGATCGACCGCCACGATCATCGGTCCCTGAGACTGGGGCAAGGTGGAATCCATCGCTTCGTCAGCACTCTGCGCTGTTGGCTGCCAGCACTACTCCGTCCGGATCATACGCACCCGGAATGCGGGTTGCATCGCATGAATCCGTGACGTGGTATTGCGTTATCACGGCAGATGAAGCGTAGCCATATTCACGCAACCCGGGCAATGCGAGGTGCACATGCAGACTGAAGACGACGGCACGAATGGCGGTTCGGTAACGCAAGTACACAACCTCACAGAGTTCTTCCGTGATGCGCTGGACCAGGCGCTCGCGCTCCAGCATGTGTCACTGGATGCGCACACTGCCCACTATGTGGTCAGCCTGCTGACCCTGTACGCGCGCACCGAGGTCTCGCATGGCGACACGCGTCCGGGGCAGCGCTGGGTGAGCCTGGCCGAATTGCTGGCACAGGCGGGCGAGGCGCGCACGGCTGCGGAACGGGATGCGACCCTGCAACGGCTCGGCGATGTGTCGCTGTTCGTGGCCGGCTTCTTCGCCCATGGCTTCGAGCGGCGGCTGATCGATGTGGATTACCACATCGCCATGGGCGGCCGTGCCTACGGCACGTTGGCCGCGACGCGCGTGGATGGTCCGCGCCGCGCGCTGTGCGGCGTGTTCGGCGAGCTGGCGCGCAAGTTCCAGCCGGTGGTGGATGCCATCGGCGAGATCAGCGACACCGCGCGGCAGTGGTCGTCGAAGGACATCCTGCGCCTGTACGAGCTGTGGCTGAAAACCGGCAGCAACCGCGCACGCGAACTGCTGCAGCAACTGGGTGTGCAGCCCGCGCCGGCATCGGTGCTGCTGAGCTGAAGCCATGCTGCGTCCGCTGCAGAAGTTGCTGGAGACCATCTATGACGCGCCCTGCGGGCACGATGTGCGGGATTTCCTGCTCACCCAGCGCCGGCAGCTGCCACGCGAACGCCGCGTCGCGGCCGCCGACGAGGAGCTGGTGGTGATCCAGCAGCGTCGCTCGGCGCGGCTGGGCCTGTACATCGACGAGGCCGTGCTGGCGCGGCTCGACGCACAGGATCCACTGCGCGCGCTCACCGGCGCGAACATCGGCGACTTCTGGACCGCGCTCGAGGGCGTCAGCCATTTTTCCTACCTGATGTGGAATGCGGGCCACCAGCGCGGTGTGTCGCAGCTGGAGCTGGAATTGCAGGGCGAGGTGGACAAGTACATCGCCGCGTTCTGGCTGCTGCGGGCCCAGCATCCGGGGCATCGACCGCGGGAGTTGCACCCTGCGCTGTTCGAGAAGACGCGCGTCGATCCCCGGTTGCCACCCGCCCGCCAGCAGCTGTATGCGGCGGCAACACGCCATGCGGCACGTTTTTGCGCGCGCCTGGAAGCCGCGTTGCTCTCGAATCGTCCGGTACTGCGCCATGCCGCCATCGCGACACTGCGTCGTTTCTACCGCCTGGGCAGCACACGCAAGCTGCGGCACATCGGCATGCTGGACGGGGATTCGCTCATTCCTTCGGCGGCCTGACCGCCACCGCGCGGCGGCGGCGCGCGGCTCCGGCCACCGGGCCGCCAGCTGATTGCTTGCCCATCCGCACCAGCTGTGTCACGCCCACCAGCGCAATCGACCCCTTCATGCCGGGTTTCAGTTGCAACTCCGCGGCAGCCGCCAGCACTTCCGCATCGCTGGCATCGAGCAGTTCACGCTCCAGCGCGTCCAGCGTACGAAGCAGTGTCTGTCGGGCACCAATCCTGTTCATCATGGTTCGGACCTCAGGCCTTCCCGCAGCATCACGCGGCGGATGCGCTTGCGGGTGGAGTCGTAATCCGTAGCGCTCATGGCGGTGGCAACACAGATTTCCGCGGCCGTGAAACCCGCACCCAGGCCCTCGAGCACTTGCAGTGCCTGGCGGTCGCCGGCGAACAGGTTCTGGATACGCGCGAGTTCCTGTTGTGCCGCCAGCCGCTCTTCCGGCTGCTCGCCGGGTGAAGGCGTCATGCCTTCCAGCCGTCGCGCCTGCATTGCCTCGCGACGCGCCTGCCGCAGGTGGTCGCTCCTCAGGCTGCGCATTACCTCGGCGATGAATGCGATCAACGGCACGTCAGGCGGCAGCCTGCGCCGACCCTCCAGCGTGCGGGCAAAAGCCTCCTGCAGCAGTTCGCTCCAGGTGACCCAGGCGGGCAGCCCGCGCGCATGCAGTTTTGCCAGCGCCTTCAGACGCAGCAGGTCGGTCGCGTTGACCAGCCTCTGCGCCAGTGCCTGCGCGGCCGGCGGATCCTGCCGGAATTGCAGCGCTGACAGTACCCTGCTCAGCGCTTCTGGTTTCGGACGCATGCTGCTCTCCTCATGACAAGTATGCGCAGCCCGATGCCCGGCGCGGACCACCGGAGCAAGCAATCATCCCCTGCGCACCCGCGCCGGCCGGAACTTCCACCGTCGGAACCGGCCTATAATCGCCGCGGCGATTCCGCCTTCGCGATCCGGCGGCCCCTGAAATGAAACACGCAGCCCGTGGCCTTGTCATGTTGATCACTGCGACAGCGATGGCGGCAACTCCATTCACCTATCCGAAAACCGAGCGCGGCAGGGTCAGTGAAGCCCAATTCGGACAGTCGGTGCCCGACCCCTACCGCTGGCTGGAGAACGACGTGCGCACCGATGCGAAGGTGCGCGACTGGGTCACCGCCCAGAACAAGGTCACCGATGCCTACCTCGCCACGCTGCCCGGCCGCGCCGCACTGAAGAAGCGGCTCTCGGCACTGTGGAACTACGAGCGCTTCGGTGTTCCGGACAAGGCCGGCAGGAATCACTTCTACGCGCGCAACTCCGGCCTGCAGAACCAGGCCGTGCTGTACGTACGCACCGGCCTCGACGGCAAGCCGCGCCAGCTGATCGACCCGAACCCCTGGGCGAAGGATGGCGCGACCGCGCTGGCCGAGTGGGTGCCCGCGCATGACGGCACCAGGCTCGCCTACAGCATCCAGGATGGCGGCACGGACTGGCGCACCATCCGCGTGCTGGATGTGGCCACCGGCAAGGCGCTCGCCGACGAGATCAAGTGGGCCAAGTTCACCAACATCGCCTGGGCGCGCGATGGCTCGGGCATCTTCTACTCGCGTTTCGCCGCGCCGAAGAAGGGCGAGGAATTCCAGGCGCTGAACGAGAACCAGCAGCTGTATTTCCATCGCCTGGGCACGGCGCAGGCCGCGGACAAGCTGATCTACGCCACACCCGACCGGCCGCTGCTGAACCACACCGCGGAGGTCAGTGACGACGGCGCGTGGCTGGTCATCTATTCCTCCGAAGGCACGGATGATCGCTACGAGATCACCCTCGCCGATCTGCGCCGCCCCGCGGAAAAACCATTCACGCTGATCAAGGGCCTGGAGCACAACTGGGGATTGGTCGGCACGCGCGGCAACACGCTGTATTTCCTGACCAACAAGGATGCGCCGCTGCAGCGGATCGTGGCGGTGGACGCCATCGCGCCCGCGGGTGCGCCGCAGCCGCGGGACCGCCTGCGCCAGATCGTGCCGCAGTCCACTTCCACCATCGAGAGCGCCTCGCTGGTCGGTGATGTGCTGCTGGTCTCCTACCTGGTGGACGCGAAGAGCGAAGTGCGCCGCTTCGCGCTCGACGGCAAGGCCATGGGCACGGTGCCGCTGCCGGGGCTGGGTTCCGCGGCGGGCTTCGATGGCGAGCCCGGTGATCCGGAAACCTTCTTCTCCTTCGCCAGCTTCAACCTGCCGACGGCCATCTACCGCTACGACAGCGCCAGCAACGCGGTGACGCCGTTCGCCACGCCGAAGGTGGGCTTCAAGCCCGAGGACTACACGGTCGAGCAGCGCTTCTACAAATCGAAGGACGGCACGCGCGTGCCCATGTTCCTGATGTACCGCAAGGGGCTGAAGTTCGCCGGTGGCGTGCCCACGCTGCTGTATGCCTACGGCGGCTTCAACGTGAACATGACGCCGGGCTTCAACCCGGCGAACCTCGCGTGGGCGGAACTCGGCGGCGTGTACGTGCTTGCCAACATCCGTGGTGGCGGCGAATACGGCAAGGCCTGGCACGATGCCGGCCGCCTCACGCACAAGCAGAACGTGTTCGATGACTTCATCGCCGCCGGCGAATTCCTGATCGCCGAAGGCGTGACCACGAAGAACAAGCTCGCCATCCGCGGCGGCTCCAACGGCGGCCTGCTGGTGGGCGCCGTGGTGAACCAGCGGCCAGACCTGTTTGCCGCGGCGCTGCCGCAGGTGGGCGTGATGGACATGCTGCGCTTCAACCGCTTCACGGCCGGTCGTTACTGGGTGGATGACTACGGCTATCCCGACCGCGAGGCGGATTTCCGCATTCTGCGCAGCTACTCGCCGTACCACAACATCCGTGCTGGCCAGTCCTATCCCGCCATCCTTGCCACCACCGCGGATACGGATGATCGCGTGGTGCCCGGACATACATTCAAGTACGTCGCGGCACTGCAGGCCGCGCAGATCGGCGACAAGCCGCACCTGGTGCGCATCGAGACGCGCGCCGGCCACGGTTCGGGCAAGCCCACCGACAAGACCATCGCCGAGTACGCGGACATGTGGGCCTTCATCGCGAAGTGGACCGGGCTCGCCGTGGCCGAGCACTAGCGCAGCGGGTAGCTTCCCAGCACCTCATGATGTCCGCGGCCGACCAGGCTGCGGATCAAGAGCACCTCTGTCACGGTCCAGGTGATGGGCGCCACCTGCTGCAACGGGATCCTCCTGCGGGCGTAGCGCAGCGTTATATGTGGTTTGAAGCTCTCGGCGGGATCGGCGCCTAGCTGCCGGCGCAATTCATCCAGCGGTGCGCAGGCGTCCTCGCGGCACAGCACCAGCGGCGGATCGTGCCTGCGTTCAAAGCTCATCACGTGATCGAAGGCCAGCTCGAATGGAGCGGCATGCAGCTGCTGGCCCATGGCTTCGGCCCTGGCCAGCAGCGGTAGCGGCACGCCGTCGAACTCGCCGAGAAAGCACAGCGTCACGTGCAGGTTCTCCAGCGCCAGTGGTTTTCCCGTCAGCCCGTACACCTCGCCAAGGCGCAGTGCCAGCGCGTGGATGCGCACTGCGGCATCGAGGGTGGGCTGCAGCGCAAAGAACAGGCGGTCCGTGGGCACGGCCGCCTTCAGTTCAGAACGCGGACTTCGCGGGCTCGCCCAGCATCGCGCCGCGCACCAGCGGAATCGGCGGCCCGCCATACGACAGGAAGGCGTCGTGGAACTGCCGCCAGCAGGCCTTGTCCTCGGCGCCGCCGCGCCTGGCGCACCAGTCGGCGCGCAGGCGGCGGATCATCAGCTTGCCCATGGTGTAGTTGAGATAGGCCGGATCGTAGGCGCCGCGCGCGGCCTGCTGGTCGGCGGTGCCCTCGTCCTGGTGACCGCGCTGCATGAACAACTGCTTCGACTCGGCCAGCGACATGCCCTGGGTGTGCAGGCCGATGGCCGACAGCAACCGCGCATTGCGCAGCGTGGCCTCCAGCAGCTGCCCGATGTGGGTTTCCGGATCACCATTGCCGAAGCCCTCCTCCCACATCATCTCCTCGCTGTAGTGCGCCCAGCCTTCGGCAAAGGCATAGCCCACGTACAGCTTGCCGAGCATGGACGGCGCGCGGTTGGAGACCAGGAAGTGCAGGAAATGTCCCGGCCATACCTCATGCACGGAGGTGAACAGCAGGCTGGCCTTGTCGGGGATGTAGGCCAGCTGCTTGGCTTTTGGCCAGGAAGGGTCCGGCGGGGCCACGTTGTAGAACGAGGGCATGTTCTTTTCGTAGGGCCCGGGAATATCGATGTAGGCGCCGTTCTGCGCGTTGTAGGGCGGCGACTGCTTGACCTTCGCTTCTTCCGGACCGGGGATGGTGACGATGCCCTTGTCCTGCACGAACTGCCGCAGTTCCACGAGTTGCTTCGTGGCATAGCCGACGAAGTCGCCGCCCTCGGGCTTGGAGTTCTTCACGCGCGTCACGCATTGCTGGATGCTCTTGCCTGGCGCATACGCGGCGCAGGCCTGGTTGAGCGCAGCGAGGTTGCGGTCCAGATCCGCCTCGCCCGTTTTCCGCAGCTCGGCCAGTGGCGTATCGACGCGTTCGGTGGCGTACAGCATCTTCGCGAACAGGTCAGCGCCGAGCGCGAAGTCCTCGGTCTGCGTGGCGCGCAGTGATTGCATGTGTTTCTGCAGATCGGCCAGCGCCGCGGCGGCAGCCGCGTTCTGCTTCGCGAACTCGGCCTGCGCGGCCGTGTCGCCGACGCCCTTGAATACCTTGGCCACGTCCTGCTTCAGGAAATCGCCCAGCGGACCGAAGGTATGCGTGCCGATGTCGATGAAGGCCTTGGGCAACGGGCCCTTCAGGTTGGCCTTGATCTGCGCGGTGGCGGTCGGGACATTCGAGGCCCAGCGCGTGTACGCCTGCATGCGCACCGCGATGTCCGCATAGGGGCGATCGAGGTACACGGCCGGGTCCAGGTAGTACCAGGTCGGGTTGCGATGCGGCCAGTCGACGGTTTCGCGCCAGAACAGGCGCTTGTCCAGCAGCGCGAGCAGGTACTCGCGTTCGAACCTGGCGGCCGCGGGCAGCGTGGCGGGGTCGATGGCCTGGGCTTTCGCCTGCCAATCCTTCAGGCGCTGCGTTTCCGCGGCCAGGCCCGCTTCGCTCCAGTCGGGGAACAGTCCGTCGTATTCATGGCGGCCCTGGTATACGGCATCGGTGGGTTGCGCCTTCAGGTCGCTCTCGATCCATTCGTCGACGAGCTTCGTCCATGCGGCGCCGGCGGCGGACTGCAGCGCGGCCTGGTCGGGCTGCTTCCCGCATCCGGCCAGCGCCAGCCCCACCAGCAGGGCCGCAAGGCCCGCGATTACCGAATACTTCCTGTAGTGCGCGCGCATCGTCCCTCTCCATGTCCTGGTGACCGGATGGTACGCCACGCGCTGCATTCGGTTCGACGGACCTCAGTGCTTCGCAACCCCACCGGGCAGGTCGAACACCAGTACTTCCTCGTCCTCGCCCGAAGCGGGCTCGACGCAATTCATGTCGCTGAGCTTGAGCGCATCGACCGGCGAGCCGCGTGCCATTGACGATCAGTGCGCCACGCACCAGATGAAACCAGAGGCGGCGACCTTCCGCCACTTCCAGCCGCGCGCAAGGCGCTGGAATTGATCCAGCGCCATGTGCGGCCCGCCGCGGCTACTGGCGGGTGAGCGTCAGCGGGATGTTGCGTCCAAGCAAGGTCTGTACCCAAGTACCAGTCAACGTGCTGCCCGCCACGGTGCCGCTGTAATCGATGTTCGCACTGGGCACCTTCAGCGTCAGCTTGCCGTCCGCGAACTGTGCTTCCGAAACCACCATGGTCGGGGCATTGGCCGCATTGGCCTGGCCGGGTTCGGTCACCACCAGGTAGCCGACGTATTCGCCCCTGGCGTTGGCTTCGAAACGCAGTGCGACGTTGACCTTCACGCTCTTCGCGCCGCCCGCCGCGGCCTGCGCCTGCGCGGGCAGCGGCACTTCCATCGATCCCTGCCACCGGCCCTTCACTGCCGCAAAGGCTTCGGCACCCAGCTTCAGCGCCGGCGCCACCACCTTGTATTCGCCACGCTTGAAATTCACCGCCACACCATCCGGCGGCAAACCGGTCGCCTTCAATGTGCCGGTGATCTGCTCACCGGCGAGCTTGCCCTTGTAATCCAGCAGCTGCGGCCCGACCTGCACTTTCAGCGACAGCTCGCCGTTCTCGAACACCACATTGCTGGCCGGTATGCCATTCACTCCCTGTTCGGGAATGCTGAAGGTGCCTTCGAGCGCTCCACCATTGCCCTGCTTGAACTGGAACATCAGATTCTGCGTGACCGGCCCCACCGTGAGCACGCCATGCCAGGCGCCGGCGATGGACCGCGCCGCGGCCGCCGTCACCACCGGCTTCTGGTATGGCGCCAACACCAGCGGCAGGTTGCCGCCTGGTTGCGTCCACTGGCCGGCGACCTTGCCATCCTTCAATGTGCCGGCGAAGGAACCGCTGAGCGTGGGCACCTGCAATTTCAGGTTGGTGCCATCCCAACTCACGCCGCTGACCGCGGTGTTCCTGATCGACGGGTTGTCCGGCGAATTCAGCACCGCCGTATAAGCGCCGTTCGCGCCTTTAGTGAAGGTGAACTGCACGGCCAGCGAATTGCTGGCATCGACGGCGAGCTTGCCCTGCCATACACCGGCGAGTTCCGCGGGCGCGGCGGCACGCGCAACGGCCGGCACCGCCTGCAGCAGCAAGGCCGCAGCGATCACGAGTACGCCGCGAAGAGCATTTCTGATCTTTCCGTTCATGGTTCCTCCTATACATGCCGTAGTGCTTCAACCGGGTCGGCGCTGGCGGTCGTCCAGGATTGCAGCGCCACGGTGGCAAACGCCACGGTGGCTGCGACCGCGGTCGCCAGCACGAAGATCAGCGGATTGATGGCGGCGCGGTAAGCGAAGCCTGCCAGCCATTCGTCGATGGCGAACCAGGCCACCACCGCGGCCAGCACCGATGCAATGAGGACCAGCGCCAGGATGCGCCGCGCCAGCAGGGTCACGATCTCCCAGCGCGTGGCGCCCAGTACCTTGCGCGTGCCGATCTCGCGCGTGCGCTGCTCGGTGGTGAAGGCCGCAAGGCCGAACAGCCCCATGCAGGCGATCAGGATGCTCACGCCGGCAAAGATGCCGATCAGCCTCGTCAGCGCCAGCTCGGAGCGGTACTGCGCATCCAGCGCCTCATCGAGGAACTGATACTCCAGCGGATGCCGCGGATCCGCCTTGGCCATCACCCGCCCCACATGCGCCAGCACCTGGTCGACCTCCTGGCCGTTGAGGGCGAGGATCAGGTGGCGCTGCTGGAATGGGCGGTTCATCTCCGACACCTGCGACATGTCGTTTTCGAAGCGCATCAGGAGCAATGGTTCGACCTGCACATGCAGCGACTTGAAGTGGAAATCCTTCACCACGCCGACCACGCGGCCGGCGCTGACGCCCATTGCCACGCGCTGGCCCAGCGGCTCCGTCCAGCCCATTTTTTTCACCATGGCCTCGTTCACCAGCACATTGGTGCCGATGTCGGTGAGCAGCCGCGAGGACAGGTCCCGGCCCTGGATGATCGTGAGGCCCAGCACCTTTTCGTAATCCGCGCCGATCTGCAGGAAGCTGACCTGCTGCCGTTCCATCGCGCCGTCCTTGCCCTGCGTCTGCATCAGCATGGTGGGCGTGCGGTCATCGCCATTTGCCGGCGTCAGCTCCGCCACCGCCACGCCGGTGATACGGCTGTCGGCGAGCAGCTCGTTGCGGATCTCGGCGATCTTCTCGATGGTGCCCGCGCCGCGCAGCAGCACCATCAGGCGGTTGTCGCGCTCGAAGCCCAGCGGCTGGCTGCGCACATAGTTCATCTGTTCCACCATCAGCAGAGTCGCGGCGATGGCGGCGGCGGAGATGGTGAACTGCAGCAGCACCAGGAATTCGCGCATGGCGAGGTTGCCGCGGCGGGTGTGCTGCTGGCCGGTCAATGCCGTCAGCGGTGCCCACGAGGACAGATAGACCGCCGGATACAGTCCCGCCGCGAGGCCCACCGCCAATGCCGCACCCAGCAGCCACAGCAGCAGCCGCGGCTCGCGCAGCAGGTCGAAACTCACCTTGGCATCCATCAGCGTGTTGATCGGCGTCAGTTTCAGCACCACCTCGACGGCCACCAGCGCCAGCACCAGCGCAAACAACGCGAACAGCATGGCCTCGCCCAGGAACTGCAGCGCCAGCGACAGGCGGCTGGCGCCGAGGATCTTGCGGAAGCCCACCGAGCGGGCACGGCGCGTGGCACGCGCCGTGGCGAGGTTCATGTAGTTGATGCAGGCGATGATGAGGATGATCAGCGCCACCGCCGCGCAGCCATACAGGTACACCGGGTTGCCCGCCGGCCGGTCGTACACCAGGTCGGGCTGCATGTGGACCTCGCGCAGCGGCTGCAGCCAGCTGTGCCATTCGACTGCGGCGGGCGTGAGCATGTCGCCCATGTACTTGTCGAAGAAGGCCTGGCTCATGCGCGCCCAGTCGCCGGGCCGGAACGAGGGCTGCATGGCGAGGTAGGTGTAGACGAAGTTCGGCACGCTGCCCAGCCGCGCGCGGCGGATGGTCGGGTTGTCGTCGAGGCGCAGGAACGGCAGGTTGTACGAGAACAGCAGGTCGTACTTCAGGTGCGTGTTGGGCGGCAGGTCGGCGAACACCAGCGTGACTTTGCTGGCATTGCCGGAGTCGGTCATCATCGTGCGGCCGATGGGGTTCTCGTTGCCGAAATACTTGCGCGCCACCCGTTCGCTGATGGCCAGCGATGCGCCATCCACCAGTGCCGTCTTCGGGTCGCCGGCGATGATCCGGTGCCGCAGCACCTCGAACACATTGGCGTCGGCGAAATAGCTGTCATCCCAGGCGTAGGCCACCTCGGGCTGGTCGGTGCGGCGCATGACCACGCCGCCGTCGTTTGCGTTGCTGCGCAGGCGCGTGAAGGCCTTGATCTGGTCCGGGTACTCCGCCGCGAGCATCGGGCCCAGCGCTTCGGAAGTGGCGGCGATGCGCTGGCCCTTGCCGCTGGCGATGAATTCATTGGCGATGCGGTACACCGGGTCCGGGCCTTCCAGGTGCCGGTCGTAGGTCAACTCGCCGCGCAGGAACAGGCCCAGTATCAGGCAGGAGGCCAGCCCCATCGCCAGGCCCACGATGTTGATCGCGGCGTACAGCCGCTCGCGCGCGAGGTTGCGGAAGAAGATGGTGAGGTAGTTGCGCATCGCTGAGTCAGGATCGGTTGTTGCTGCGGGATGGCCGGCTCACTCCCTGCGCACCGGGTATTCAAGGGACGAAGCGGCCCACCCACTGCCATAGTGGGCCGCGCGAACTGCAGGGGAGCGTTTACTGGCGCGTGAGTGTCAGCGGCTGCTTGAAACCCGCGGCAGGTTGTTCCCAATCGCCGGTAAGGGTCTTGTCGGCCAGCGTGCCGCTGAACTGGCCGCCGATCACCGGAATCTTCAGCGCCAGCTTGTCGCCTGTCAGCGTGACTTCACTGACCACGAGCCCGTTCGCACCCTGGTTGGGGCTATCCACGAACGCCACGTATTCACCCTTCGCGGTGGTCTCGAACCGCAGGATGAGGACGATGTTCTGCTTCGCGCCGGTCTGCGCATTGCTCAGCTCCATGGGGCCCTGCCACTTGCCCTTGAGTTTCCCGAAGGATTCCGCGCTCAGCTTGAGCACCACCACCGCGGCCTTGTACTCGCCGCGCTTGAGCGTCAGCGGAATGCCATCCGGCGGGGCTGCCGGGCTCGGTACCTTCAGCTTGCCGGTAATCGTGTCACCAGCCAGCTTGCCCTTGAAGTCGAACAGCGCCTGGCCCTGCTGGATCTTCAGCGTCAGGTCGCCGTCCTCCAGCACGATGTTGGACATGTTCAGTGTCGCGCCCTGGTCCGGCAGGTTCAGGGTGCCTTCAAAGCCACCACCAGCGCCCTGCTTGAACTGGAACACCACGGTCTGCTTCATGGTGGCTGACATTTGCAGCGGCCCATTCCAGCTGCCCGCCAGGGACTTCGCCGCCGCCGCAGTGACCACCGGCTTCTGGTACGGCGCCAGCACCAGCGGCAGGTTGCCGGTGGGTTGTGTCCACTGGCCGGTGACCTTGCCATCCTTCAACGTACCGGCGAATGAACCGCTGAGTGTGGGCACCTGCAACTTGAGGTTGGTGCCATCCCAGCTCACGCCGCTGGTGGCCGTGTCCTTCAGCGCGGGGTTATCCGGGGAATTCAGCACCGCCGTATAGGCACCATTCGAACCCTTGCTGAAAGTGAACTGCACCGTCAGCGAGTTGCTGGCATCGACGGCAAGCTTGCCTTGCCACACGCCGGTGAGTTCCGGCGGCGCAGCGGCAAGGACTGCGGCCGGTACCACCTGCAGCAGCAAAGCCGCTGCGATCACAAGCGCGCCGCGAAGTGATTTCCAGGTCCATCGGTTCATGGTGGTTTCTCCTATGCATGTCTGAGTGCTTCGACGGGATCGGCGCTGGCGGTCTTCCAGGACTGCAGCGCCACAGTCACGAATGCCACGGTGGCCGCAACGGCGGTGGCGAGCAGGAATATCAGCGGATTGATGCTGCCGCGGTAGGCAAAGCTGGTCAGCCATTCGTCGATGGCGAAGTACGCGCCCACCGCGGCCAGCACCGAGGCGATCACCACCAGCGCCAGGATGCGGCGCGCCAGCAACGTGACGATCTGCCAGCTGGTGGCGCCCAGCACCTTGCGCGTGCCGATCTCGCGCGTGCGCTGCTCGGTGGTGAAGGCCGCGAGGCCGAACAGCCCCATGCAGGCGATCAGGATGCTCACGCCGGCGAAGATGCCGATGAGCCTCGTCAGCCGCACCTCGGCCTTGTAGAGATTGTCGAGGGAGCTGTCGAGGAACTCGTATTCGAAGGGATGCCGCGCATCGGCTTCCTTGAGCACGTTCTCGGCGTACTCCAGCGTCTTCGGTATCTCCGTAGCGGCGATATCGAGGATCAGGTACCGCTGCAGGTAGGGCTTGTTCATCTCCTGCACCTGCGAGAGGTCCAGCGGCGCGCGATACATCACGGCCGGCTCCACCAGCGTGCGCAGCGACTTGAAGTTGAAGTCCCTGACCACGCCCACCACGCGGCCGCTCTGTCCGCGCACGTTGATGCGCTTGCCGATGGGGTTGCTCCAGCCCATCTTGCGCACCATGGCTTCGTTGACCAGCAGGTTGGAGCCGACATCGGTCAGCAGCCGCGTGCCCAGCAGCCGGCCCTGCAACAGCTTCAGGCCCAGCACTTCCTCGTAGCCTTCGCCGATGGGGAAATTCACCAGCTGCCCGGGCGCCATCGTGCCGTCCTCGTTCTCCACCTGCGCCAGGTTCACCGGCACGGTGGAGGTTCCGGGGATGGTTTCGGTGACGGCCACGTTGCGAATGTGGCTGTCACGCAGCAGTTCGTTGCGGATGGCGGGGATCTTCTCCAGCGTGGTCGAGCCGCGCAGCGTGATGACCAGCCGGTTGTGCTTCTCGAAGCCCAGCGGCCGGTTCGCGATGTAGCGCATCTGCGCCATCATCAGCAGCGTGCAGGCAATCGCCAGCGCCGTGATGGTGAACTGCACCAGCACCAGGAACTCGCGCATGGCGAGGTTGCCCTTGCCGGCAAGCTGCTTGCCGGTCAGCGCCGTGAGCGGCGCCCAGGACGAGAGGTACAAGGCCGGATAGGCGCCGGACAGTACTCCGATGCCGATCGCGAGGCCCACCAGCAACAGCGCCAGATGCGGCTGCTGCAGCAGGTTCAGCCCGACCTGGCCGTCCATCAGCTGGTTGATGGGCGTGAACTTCAGCACCACCTCGACGAGCACCACGCCCAGCACCAGCGCAATCAGTGCGAACAGGATGGCTTCGCCCAGGAACTGCAGCGCCAGTTTCATGCGGCTGGCGCCGAGGATCTTGCGGATGCCGATGGAGCGGGCACGGCGCGTGGCGCGCGCCGTGGCGAGGTTCATGTAGTTGATGCAGGCGATGGCGAGGATCACCAGGGCAATGGCCGCGCAGCCGTACAGGTACATGAGGTTGCCTACCGGCCGGTCGTAGGTGACCTCCGAATGCAGGTGCACATCGGCCAGTGGCTGCAGCCAGCTGCGCCAGGCGCTGTTCACCTGCTTGAGCATGTCGGTCATGTACTTGTCGGTGAACTCGCTGCTGAGGTTCTCCCAGTCGGCGGGCCGGAAGCCGGGCTGCATCTGCAGGTAGGTGTAGACGCCGATGCCGGTCAGCTGCTGGCGGCGCACCGTCGGGTTGTCGTTGAGCCGCAGGAACGGCAGGTTGTACGAGTACAGCAGGTCGTACTTCAGGTGCGTGTTGGGCGGCAGGTCGCGGAACACCAGCGCCACCTTCCGCGCATCGCCTGAATCGGTGGTGAGCGTCTGGCCGATGGGGTTCTCATCGCCGAAGTACTTCTTCGCGGCCGTCTCGCTGATGGCGATGTTGCTGCCTTCCACCAGCGCGGTCTTCGGGTCACCGGCAATGATGTCGTGCCTGAACACCTCGAAGACGTTCGGGTCGGCGAAGTAGCTGTGCTCCCAGTAGAACACCGTGTCGCCGCGACGGACGACGACGCCACCCTGATTGGCATTGGGGCGGAACCGGACGTAGGCCTTGATGGCCTGCGGATAGTCCGCCGCGATCATCGGACCCAGCGCCTCGGAGGTCACCCCGAACTTGTCGCTGGTGCCGTTGGTGTTGAACTCGTTCTCGATGCGGTAGATGTCCTGGTAGCCCTCGAAGTGGCGGTCGTAGGTGAGCTCGCTCTTCAGGAACAGGCCCAGCACCAGGCAGCAGGCCACGCCCATCGACAACCCGGCGATGTTGATGGCCGTGTAAAGACGCTCGCGCGTCAGGTTGCGGAACAGAACGACGAAGTAGCCGCGCATGGCTTACTGGCGACTCTGCGTCTTGTCCGAAACCACCTTGCCATCCAGCAGGCTGACGATGCGGCTGCTGAAGGCGGCATTGTTGGCCGAGTGGGTGACCATCAGGATGGTGGTGCCCTCCTCATTCAGCTTCAGCAGCAGCTTCATCACCTCGTCGCCATGCTCGGAGTCGAGGTTGCCGGTGGGTTCGTCGGCCAGGATCAGGTTGGGCTTCGTGACCAGCGCGCGCGCCACGGCGACGCGCTGCTGCTGGCCGCCCGAGAGCTGCGCCGGGAAATGGCCGCTGCGGTGCGCGATGTCCATCTTCTCCAGCACCGCCTGCACGCGCGGCTTGCGCTCGCCATGCGGCACATTGCCGTACACCAGCGGCAGCTCGACGTTCTCGTAGACGGTGAGCTCGTCGATCAGGTTGAAGCTCTGGAACACGAAGCCGATGTGCGCCTTGCGGATCTTCGCGCGGCGGGTCTCGGGATAGCCCGCGACGTTCTCGCCGAGGAAGCGGTAGGCGCCGTCACTCGGACTGTCGATCAACCCCAGGATGTGCAGCAGCGTGGATTTGCCGCAGCCGGAGGGGCCCATGATCGAGACGAACTCGCCTTCCCTCAGCGTGAAGTTGACGCCGTCGACCGCGGTTGTCTCCACCACGTCCGTGCGGTAGATCTTCTTCAGGTTCTCGGTCTCGATGATCATGGCTTTTCCTGTTGTGGCGGCAGTGCTTCGCTGAAACGCAGTTCTTCTATGTCGTTGTAGGTGTCGTAGGAGGAGGCAATGATGCGGTCGCCCGCCACCAGGCCTTCCAGCACCTGCACCTGGCGCGGGTTCTGGCTGCCGAGGCGCACGTCCTTCCTGTAGGCGCCCTTGCCGTCGGGCGTGATCAGGTACACCCAGCGGCCAGCGGTGTGCTGGTAGAAGCTGCCCTTGGAGACGATCAGGCTTTCACTGGGCGAGCTGAAGCTCAGCTCCACCGTCACCGTCTGGCCACGCGTCAGCGAGGCCGGTGTCTTGTCGGTGAACAGCACATAGGCGACGAATACATTGGACTGGATGTCGTTGATGATGCGATCCACCTTCACCGGCCAGTCCTTGCCTTCCAGCGTCACGTGGCCGGTCATGCCCGGCGACACGCGGTCCTTGTAGGCCTGGTCGATGCTGGTGCGCACGCGAAAGCCAGTGCCCACGTCGATCTGGCCGATACGCTGGCCGGAGTTGATGTTCTGACCCACCTGCGCGGTGATGTCCGAGAGATAACCTGTCACCGGCGCGCGCACTTCCAGCGCCTCCACCGTGCGATTCAGCAATGTCATGCTTTCGGTGAGCCGCGCGATGGACTGTTTGGCCTGCGCCAGCTGGTTGGCACTCATGATCTCCTCCTGGCGGATGCGCTCGGCGAGGATGTCGCGCTTGTCCTTCAGGTATTTCAGCTGGTCGCGCGTGGTCTCCCAGGTCTCCATGGAGATCGGGCTGTTGGGCGATTTCATCAGCGCGTCGTAGCGCTTGTACTTGTTCTCCAGGTCCAGGATCTGGTGATCGAGGTCCAGCAGCATGTCGCGCCGCTGCAGGCTGCTGGTGGCCTTGTTGAATTCTGTGTTGCGCGAGGTTTCCAGCGAATCGAACAGCCGCGTTTCGGTTTCGATGGCGCTGCGCTGCGCGTTGATGTTGCCGAAGCGCAGGATCAGCTGGCCCTTCTCCACCTGCTCGCCGCCATCGACCAGGATCTGTTCGACGCGGCCGCCCTGCTCCACGTCCAGGTACACCGACTCGGCTGCCTCGACCTTGCCATCGAAGGGGTAGTACTCATGGAACTGGCCCTTGTCCACCACGGCGGTGGTGAGCCGCGTGGGGTCGACCTTGAGTCGCGAGCTGCCCAGCCGGCTGAACAGCTGCCAGGCCACCACCACCACCAGCACCGCCCCGCCCGCCAGCAACGCCCATTGGCCGGGCGTGCGCCCCTTCTTTTCTATGACCCTGTCCATGGACTCCCCACTCCAAAACCTGTGCCAAACCGGGACGGCGCCCGGAAAGCGTATTCAGATCAACGGCATAGATATTGCTGTATGGATCCCGGAGAGGATCGAAGGGTCGCCGGGTGTTTCATAGTGAAACGTTCCATGTTCCAATCTGGCACCCTCCGGACGAACCGATGGCCCCCAACGACAGCAAGATCCTGATCGTCGATGACGACGCCGAAGTGCTGCTGGCGGCGGAGCTCGTGCTCAAGCGCCGCTTCGGCACCGTGGTCACCGCGTGCACGCCCGCTTCCATCGAGCTGTTGCTGTCGCAGCATAGCTTCGACGTGATCCTGCTCGACATGAACTTCACGACAGGGGCTACCTCCGGTGATGAGGGCATCCACTGGTTGAAGACCTCGCTGCGGCTGGCGCCGGATGCAAAGGTGGTGCTGATGACGGCCTACGGTGGTGTGGACGAGGCCGTGCGCGCCATGCGCGAGGGCGCCACCGACTTCGTGGTGAAACCCTGGGACAACGCCAAGCTGGTGGCAACGGTGTCTTCGGCCGCGCAACTGGCTACCGCCGGCCGCGAGATCCGCCAGCTGCGTGGGCGCGCCCGCGTGTTGAACGAGCTGGGTGCGCCGCGCGATGCCATCGTCGGGCAGAACGGCGGCATGCGTCAGGTGCTGGCCGATATAGAGAAGGTGGCGCGCACTGACGCCAATGTGCTGATCACCGGCGAGAACGGCACCGGCAAGGAGCTGGTGGCGCGCGCCATCCACCAGCGTTCGCTGCGTCATGAGGCGTCGTTTGTTGGGGTGGATCTGGGCGCCATCACGGAGTCGTTGTTCGAGTCCGAGCTGTTCGGGCACAGGAAGGGTGCGTTCACCGATGCGCGCGAGGATCGTGCCGGGCGCTTCGAGGCCGCGGCCGGTGGCACCTTGTTCCTCGACGAGATCGGCAATCTCTCGCTTCCCATGCAGGCGAAGTTGCTGGGGGCGCTGGCCACCATGACGGTGACGCGAGTGGGCTCGGACAAACCCGTCACCGTCGACGCGCGCGTGATCTGCGCCACCAACCTAACCGCCGCGCAGCTGCGCGATCCGGAACGCTTCCGGCCCGACCTGCTCTACCGCGTCAACACCATCGAGATCCACATTCCGCCGTTGCGCGAACGGCCCGCGGATATCCCGTTGCTGGTGGCGCATTTCGCGCAGCTCTATGCGCGCAAGTACGGCCGGCCCGAGCTTGCGATACCCGACGGCGCCATGGCGCGGCTGCAGCAGTACCGCTGGCCCGGCAATGTGCGCGAGCTCAAGCATGCGGTGGAACGCGCGGTGATCATGAGCGAGAACGGCAGCTTCCCGCTGGATGGCATCGTGCTGGCACCAGCCACGCCCGCGCCGCGCGCGCGCGAAGTGGGCGTGATCCTGAACCTGGACGAGCTGGAGAAGCAGACCATCCAGCAGGCCATTACTCAGTGCCAGGGCAACCTGACCCGCGCCGCGCAGGCGCTGGGCCTGGGGCGTACCACGCTGTACCGCAAGATGGCGCGGCATGGGCTTCAGTAATTTCCGGCTGAATGTGGTGGCGCGTGTGTTGCTGCTGGGCGGCAGCCTCGGCGTCGCCATCTGGGGCTGGACCGTGACCTCGTGGACCGCGACGCCGGTGGTTGCGGCGATTCTGGCTGTACTGCTGCTGGCGGAGCTGGTGCTGTACGTGGAACGCGCGCACGACGAACTGACCTGGTTTCTCGGCGCGGTGGCGCATGGCGATTACTCGGTGCCGATTCCCGAATTGAAGAAGGGACGGGTGTTCGACCGCCTTGAGGATGCATATCGCGGATTGCGCGCCGAGTTCACTCGCCTGAACACCGAGAAGGCTGCCAATTACCAGTACCTGGAGGCCGTGGTAGAGCATGTGGGTGTGGCGCTGCTGTGCTTCGACGACGGTGGCGAAGTGGTGATGATGAACGAGCCGGCGCGGCGGCTGCTGGGTATGCCCTATGTGTACAGCTGGCGCTCGCTGTCACGCTTCGACGAGCGCATGCCGGCGATGCTGGAGCGGCTGCGGCATGGTGACCGTGACCTGCTGCAGGCGAGGCGCGGCGACGAGGCACTGCAGCTGATCCTGTACGCCACCGAGTTCGCGCTGCTGGAGAAGCGCTACAAGCTGGTGTCGCTGCAGGACATCCGCGATGAACTGGAAGGCCGCGAGATCGAATCCTGGCAGAAGCTGATCCGCGTGCTGACCCACGAGATCATGAATTCGGTGACGCCCATCGTGTCGCTGACGAACCTGATCCAGGAGACGCTGGCGGAGAGCGGGCCGGTGCTGGATGGGGAGACGCGCAAGGACCTGCTGCGCAGCGCGGACGCCGTGCATTCACGCGGCAGTGGCCTGCTAGAGTTCGTGCGCGCGTATCGCAGCTTCACGGCGCTGCCGGCGCCCGCTACCGCACCGGTGCTGGTGCGGCCGCTGCTGGAGCGCGTGCGAACCTTGATGGCCGAGGCCCTGCAGGCGCAGAAGGTGAATTGCGAGATCCGCGTTGAAGGCGCGGAGCCGTCCATCCACGCGGATCCGCAGCAGATCGAGCAGGTGTTGATCAACCTGGCGCGCAATGCGGTGGAGGTGTTGGCCGGGACGGCGGAGCCGCAACTGGTGCTGCTGGCCAGCAATGCGGACTTCGGGCGGGTGCGGATTCAGGTCATCGACAACGGTCCGGGAATCGATCCGGCGAATATCGACAACATTTTCGTGCCGTTCTTCACGACCAAGCGCGGGGGAAGCGGCGTGGGGCTGTCGATTTCGCGGCAGTTGATGCATGCGAACCGGGGGTTCATTTCCTATCGGCCGGGGGAGCCGCGCGGGAGTGTCTTCACGTTGTTGTTGCCCGCTTGAAACTTGAGGCGATCGGTGTTCCGCAGCTACGTTGACACCAGTTTGTTCAGGGCGCTATACGTTGTTCGGTGTCCAACCCCTTGCGTAAGGCGCTCCGGCGCGTGAAGTTTGCCGTCAGGGCCCAACTGGGCAGGCTGTCGAAGAACGAGACCTATGATCGACAGACCGCATGGGTGATCCGCCGGGTCCTGCGCCGTGACTCCTGCAGCATCGACGTGGGCTGCCACCGGGGAGATATCCTCAAGCACATGCTCAAGGCGGCACCGGAGGGTTACTTCTACGCCTTCGAGCCGCTCCCGGATTTCTGTGCGGGTCTGCGGCAGAAATTCGCCGATCCCGGCATCGAGATTCACCAGATCGCGCTCAGCGACGAGGCCGGCGAAGCGGAGTTCAACCACGTCATCTCGAATCCGGCCTACAGCGGGTTTCGCAGGCGCCGCTACGACCGGCCCGCCGAGACCGACACGCGGATCAAGGTCCGGATGGATCGCCTGGACGATATCGTCGACACCCACCGGAAGATCGACCTCATGAAGATCGATGTCGAAGGCGCCGAGCTGCAGGTACTGCGTGGCGCGACGGCGATGCTGAAGCGCGACCAGCCCATCGTCGTGTTCGAGCATGGGCTTGGCGCGGCCGATTTCTATGGAACGCGTCCCGAGCATGTCCATGACGTGCTGGTCGGTCAATGCGGCATGGAGATCTGGACGATGGACGACTGGCTGCGGGGAGCAGCGCCAATGTCACTGGCAGCGTTTCGCGAACAGTTCGACAAGTGCCTGAACTACTACTTTCTTGCAGGACCACCGGGCGGCCCATCCAGCCGGCATTGACCGGGATGGGGTTCACTGCCGATCACCGTCGACCTGGGTGACCCGCCGGCAACTTCCCGCTTCATGGGCTGTCGATACAATGACGTATGGAGCAGCGGCCCGAGAATTCGCAGACAACTGGCAGGCTCATGCGCCCCGACGCCATCCGCGTCACCGGCAAGGACACCGAGCGCTTCAAGCTCAGGAGCGGCGATACCCCGGAGCAGCACTTCCCGGCTGAGGCAAAAATGGAAGGCTTGGATGCCGTTGTCTCGGTCGACCTGCTGCTGAACGAACGGGGCGAGGTGCTGGAGGCCCAGGTCATCCGCGAATCGCCCTCGGGCCTGGGCTTCGGCCTCGCCGCGCTGGATACCGCGAAGACCTTCGTGTACGAGAACCCGCTGAGGAAACTGGTGCTCATGTCCATCGACATCACCTTCCTGCCATGAGGCGCGCGCTGGCATTGCGCGCCGTGCTCGCCATGCTGCCGCTGCTGCTGGCGGCAGGGCCGGTTGCGGCCGATGCGGACGATGACCTGCTCGGCGCTGCGCGCAAAGGCGATGTGGTTGCGATTTCCAGTGCGCTGGAACATGGCGCCGAGGTCGACGCTGCCACCGAGCAAGGCGTCTCGGCGCTGATGTTCGCGGCGGCCAGCGGCCGTCCCGAAGCCGTGCAGCACCTGCTCGACGCTCATGCACGCATCGACACGCGTGCCGGCAGCAATGGCATCTCTGCGTTGCGCGTCGCGGTGGCTGCCGGCTCCGCCGATATCGCGCGCCGCCTGCTGGCGGCCGGCGCGGACCGCGACGACATGGACGCGAACGGCTCGCGGCTGCTGTTCGCCGCCGCCGGCAATGGCAGCATCGAGCTGCTCGAACTGTTCCTGCAGCCCGATGAAGACGTGAACCACAAGCGCAGGGTGGGCGGATACACCGCGCTGGACGTGGCGCTGGAAGGCCAGCGCTGGGCGGCCGCGGAATGCCTGCTGGCGCATGGCGCCACGCTAGCCGCCTCGGTCGCCGGTCGCGAGCAGACCTTGCAGAAGCTGCTGGAACTGGAGCCCGTGGTGAAGACGGGCACGATGTCGCTGGTGCAGGCGGTGGAGCTGCCCTCGCCCGCGCTGTTCCGCGCGGTGCTCGCGCAGGGCGCGCGCACCAGCTTCATCGACGCGGAGGGCAACACGCTGCTGATGCTGGCGGCCAAGCGCCACCATGTCACCGCGCTGGCGGCGCTGCTGGCCGCGGGCCTGAACGTGAACGCGCGCAATGCGGCCGGCCATTCGGCGCTGGCGATTGCCGCTGGCAAGAGCGAGTACGAACTGATGGTGGTGGGCATCGGGCTTGCGCTGGGGCAGGACCAGGCCGCGCTGTCGCGGCTGATCTTCCGGCCGGCGCAGAAGAGCAATGAATCCGCGGCCACGGCGCGGCGGCTCGAAGCCACGAAACTGCTGCTGGCCGCGATGGCCGACCCGAACGCCGCGGACGACAGCGGCGACACGCCGCTGCTGCATGCCACGCGCTCCGGCGACGCAGAACTGGTGGCGATGCTGCTCGCCGCCGGGGCCGAGGCGGACATGCGCAACGACTCCGGCAGCGCGCCGCTGCTGTTTGCCGCGCAGTTCGGCATGCGTGAAATCGCCGCCACGCTGCTCGGCGCGCACGCGGATCCGGCCGTCACCGATGGCGAGGGCCGCACGCCGCTGCAACTGGCCAGGGCTGGCGGCCACGACGCCATCGTGAAGCTGCTGGAAGCGGCGCGGCTGCACTGACTCTGTCAGGCAGCCGCCATGGCGATTCGCGATAATCCCCGCGAATGTCCACACGCGTCGGCCTGTTCCAGTTCCACTCCCGCACCTTGCTGATCGCCAGCGGCCTGATCGCGGTGCTGCTGCTCACCGCCGTGCTGGCGCCGCAGTTCCTGGCGCGCAACGCGCGCCTGCAGGTACTGCGCGACCATGTGAGCGAAGTATCGCGGCTGGCCGCGAGCCAGGTGGATGGCGACCTGCACCGGCAACTGCTCACGGGCCACGCCGATGAAGCAACCCGCGGCCAGGCGCTGGCGCCGCTGCTGCGGCTGCACCAGGCACTGCCCGAGGCCTTCTACCTGTACACCATGGCGGTGCTGGATGGCCGCGCGCATTTCATCCTCGATACGGCGCAGGATGCGCAGTTCGCGCGGCGCCGCGGCCTCACCGCGTCGAAGTACATGGAACCCTTCGAACAGCGTCGCGAGTATCCGGACGACTGGCTGCGTACGGTGTCGGCCGGCAAAACCTACGTCAACCCCGGCTTCCAGTACGACGACTATGGTTATTTCCTGTCCGGCAGCGCCCCCATCTTCGACGGCAGCGGTGCCATCGCCGGCTTCGTGGGCGTGGATTTCGGGCTCAACTACTACCTGGCCCAGGAGGAGCACTTCCGGCGCATCGAGATCGTCAGCATGGTGGTGGTATTGCTGCTGTCGCTGGTGCTGGGCTATGTGTACGCGCGCTATCGCCATGCGCAGGAGATCGAGTCGCAGCGGCACTACCAGTCCTCGATACAGGATGCGCTCACCGGGTTGCCGAACCGGCGCGGCGCCATGGCGGCCATCGATGCGCTGTGGCAGGAAGGAGGCACGCATGCACATGCCGCGCTGCTGATCGACATCGACAACTTCAAGGCCATCAACGATACACACGGGCATGCGGGTGGTGACGAGGTGCTCAGGCAGCTGGCGCTGGCGCTGCGCGGTTGCCTGCGTCCCGGCGACATCACGGCGCGGCTGGGCGGCGATGAGTTCCTGATCTTCGCGCGCGATTGCGACCAGCAGGGCGCGGAACTGATCGCCACCCGCCTGCTGGCGGCGGTGCGCCAGGCCGCGACGCCCGTGCGGTTCAGCGTGTCCGTGGGCATCAGCGTCAGCGCGGGCCCGCTGCACGGCGGCTTCGACCTGTTGTATCACCAGGCGGACAAGGCGCTGTACATGGCCAAGGGTGAAGGCCGCGATCGCTTCGAGATGTTCGCTCCGGCCTGAGCCAGGTATCACCGGATATTTGCCATAGCGCGGCGGCGGCGCGACCCGGTTCACGGAAACACCTGCGTCGCCAGTGGGCCACATTGTTCCGCGTCACACACCGGCCTAGAACTGTCGCGTCCCTATCGGCACCCGGGGGTCATCGTGACCGCAAGTTCTGGTTTGAGCCGCGCCGCACGGCGCGAGCGGCGCCGCCGCATTGGATTCGTGCTGTACCGCTGGGTCCTGGTGCTGATCGGTTCGGTTGGCGTGGGCTGGCTGGTGCACGGCATGCTGCGCGGCGGCCTGATGGTGCCGATCGAGCTGCCCACCACGGGCATCGCCATCGCCGCCGCCTGTGCCTTTGCCGGCGACCTCATGGCACTGGTGAATGCATGCGGCATGTACGTCCGCGGCGAAGTGGCGCGCCCCGGTGAAATGGTGAACGGCTTCTGGAAGGCCTGGGGCACCGCGACGACGATGTTCCTCGCGGTGTTTTCCTACGTGGTGCCGGTGAGCGGCGTGCCCCTGCCCGCGACACTGGCCGTCGCGGCACCAGTGGCGCCCGTCGAAGTTGCGGCTCCGAAGCTCGGCGATCCCTGGTTCGTGGTGTATTCCATGCAGGCGCCACCGCCGGCGGCGCGGCCGCGGCTGTCCACCATACCGGTGTTCTATCGCAACAACGCGGCGCCGGAGACGGCGAAGCTGGCGAAGGCGAACCTGGTGCCCGGTGTCTCCTTCGCGAAGGAAGAACTGGATGTCGCCATCGATGGACTGCAACGCATCGTCGCCGCGCTCGCCGCCTGCGGCTCCGTGCCTGGCGGTGCGCCGACGGAACTGGAAGTGGCGGGCTATGCCAGCTCGAAGGAATTCATAGACACCAGCGGCACGCCGCAGGCCGACACCGACCTGCGCAACGCGCGCGTCGCGAACCGGCGCGCGCGCGCGGCGTACTGCTATGTCGGCAGCCTCACACCGGTGCAGCTCGCCAATGGCAGGGATTGGGAAGGATATGAGGACGGTCCGGAGTGCAGCCTGCAGAATCAGCCGGGCTACAAGGCGGATGCCACGCCGCTGCAGGTCGCCGTGCGCCGTTGGGACGAAAGCCGCAGCGGCTGGCAGGAGATGATGGAATCACGCAGGTTCGTGGACCGCCCCGCCGGCGTGGCGCAGTCCTCGTACAACGATCCGGAGGAATTGAACCGTCGCGTGGACATCCACGTGCTCAGCGCCGGTGCCTGCTCGACGCCTGCGGCTGCGCCCGGCGCCACTCCGCCGCCGCCGGCGCAGGCCGCCGATACCGCGCAGCCTGTGCAGGAGCAGGTCGCAAGCCTGGCGCCGCCGCGCTGATTCGCGCGGGTTCAGCCCGCCGTGGCGCTGCGCCGTGGGCCGCGACCCAGCAGCGACAGCAGCAGGCGGAACACGAAACGCAGCAGCAGGATGGTCAGCAGCGCCTCGATGAAGGTCTGCAGGAATGCCACCAGCGCGTTGCCCTGCTCGCTGCGGCGGTGGAACTTGGCCAGCATGCGCTCGCGCGACACCTCGATGCTGTCATAGAACGAGGGAATCACCAGCAGTGTCAGCAGCGTGGAGGTGAGCACGCCGCCGATGATGGCCACGGCCATGGGACTGTAGAACTCGGCGCCTTCGCCGAGACCTATGGCCACCGGCATCATGCCGGCCACCAGCGCGAAGGTGGTCATCAGGATGGGCCGCAGGCGCCGCCGGCCGGCGTGCATCAGCGCTTCCTCGCGATCCACGCCGCGCGATTCCTCCTTGCGGGTGGCGTCCAGCAGCAGGATGGCGTTCTTGGCGACGAGGCCCATCAGCATGATCACGCCGATCAGGCTCATCAGGTTCAGCGAGCCGCCGGTCACCAGCAGCGCCAGCACCACGCCGATCAGCGACAGCGGCAGCGACAGCATCACCGGCAGCGGCGCGGTGAAGGAACTGAACTGGATCACCAGCACCAGGTACATCACCGCGATGCCCATGACGAGCGCGATGCCCATCTCGGCGAAGACTTCCTGCTGGTCGCGCGAGGCGCCGCCGAGGCCCACGCCGAAGCCGCTGGGGAATTCGATCTTCTGCGCCAGCTCCTCGGCATCCGCGGTGACTTCGCCCGAACCGCGCTTCTCCACGTTGGCCGACACGGTGATGGTGCGCTTGGTGTCCAGGTGCGAAATGCTGGAGGGGCCCTTGTCCATGGTGATATGCGCCACCTGCTCCAGCGGCACCAGCCAGTTGCTGCCGCCCACTGCCACCGGCAGGCGCTCGATGTTGCTGGCGTCCACGCGATCATCCGGATGCAGCCGCACGGCCACGTCGCGGGTTTCACCGGTGGGGTCCACCCAGTCGCCGATCTCCACGCCCGCGAAGGCCACGCGCAGCGCCTGCGCGGCGTCATCGACGGTGATGCCCAGCTGGTTCGCGAGGCCGCGGTCCAGTTCGATGCGCAGTTCGTCCTGCGGCTCGCGCTCGGACAACCCCACGTCCACCGCGCCCGGGATCTTCGCCAGGTCGAGCATGTACTGGTTGGTGATGTCGGTCAGCAGCCGCATGTCGGTGCCGTAGAACTGGATCTGCACCGGTTTCTGGCCATCGTTGTTCAGGTCATCCAGCACGATGAACTCGGCGCCCACCAGGGACTTCAGCTTGCCGCGCAGCTCTTCCGCGATCCCGGAGGCGGTGCGGGCGCGCTGCGTGCTGGAACCGATCTCGAGGTAGATGCGGCCGCCGCCGGTATCCACGGTGGAATTGGTGGCGATGGTTTCCGGAAGCTCGCGTGCCAGCGCCGCGGCCTTCTCCACCTTCAGCCGCGAATAGTCGAGGCTGGCGCTGGAGGGCGTGTTGATCTGCACCGCGATCATGTTGCCGTCGGAGCGCGGCAGGAAGTCGGTGCGGCCGAGCGAATACTGCAGGTACAGCGCGGCCGCGAGGGTGGCCACCGCGATCAGCGCCATCCAGATGCGGTGATGCAGGGCCCAGGCGATCACGCGGCCGTACCGGTCCGCCTGCGCGTCGAACCAGCGGTTGAAGCCCGCCAGCAGCGCGCCAAAGCCCCGGCGCGGCTTGTGCGAATGGCCGGGCGGATCGCCCCAGTAGGCCGACATCATCGGGTCCAGCGTGAAGGAGATGAACAGGCTCACCATCACCGAGGCGACCACGGTGACGGCGAAGGGCCGGAACCATTCGCCCGCGATGCCGCCCATGAAAGCCACCGGCACGAACACGGCGGTGATGGAGAAGGTGGTGGCGGCCACCGCGAGGCCGATTTCCGCCGTGCCCTCGCGCGCCGCGGTGACGCGGTCCTGCCCGCTTTCCAGGTGCCGCACGATGTTCTCGCGTACCACGATGGCGTCGTCGATCAGCACGCCCACCGCCAGTGACAGGCCCAGCAGCGTCATGAAATTCAGCGTGTAGCCGCACAGCCATACCGCGATGAACGCGGCGATGGCCGAGGTGGGCAGCGACAGCGCGGTGATCAGCGTGGAGCGCCAGGAATTCAGGAAGGCGTACACCACCAGCACCGTGAGGCCGGCGCCGAAGATCAGCGCCTCGATCACGTTGTGCAGCGAGATGCTGGCATCCTTGCCGCCATCCTGAGTGACGGTCAGCGTCGTGCCCTTCGGCAGTTCCTTCTGGATCTCGCCGACCAGGCGGCGGGTTTCCTCGGCGATGGACACCGTGCTGGCATCGCGCGCGCGCGAGATGGCGATGCCCACGTTGGGGTGGCCATTGCGCAGCGAATACCCCGCCTGCTCGGCGAAGCCGTCCTGCACCGTGGCCACCTGGCCGAGGCGCACCACCTCGTCACCGTTCCGGCGCAGCACGATGTCGTTGAACTCGGTGGGGCTTTCGATGCGCCCCACCAGGCGGATGCTGCGGTCCTCGAGCACGCCCTTCAGGTTGCCCACTGGCGCGGTGGTGTTCTCGCGGCGCAGTGCGTTGACCACGTCGGCCACGGAGATGTTGTACTCGCGCAGCTTCTGCGAATGCACCAGCACCGACAGCTCGCGGCGCAGCGAGCCGTTCACGTTCACCGTCGACACGCCATCGACGCCGCGGAAGCGGTCGGCGAGGTCATCCTCGGCCAGGCGGGAGATCTCGGCCAGCGTCTGCGTATCCGAGGACAGCGCCAGCTGCATCACCGGCTGCATGGAGGGATCGAAACGGCTCAGCACCGGTTCGCGCATTTCCAGTGGCAGCTTGTAGCGCACCGAGCCGATGGCATTGCGGATCTCGTCGGCCGCCTCCACCAGATCCTTGCCGTAGTTGAAGTTGATGACGATCTGCGCGCTGCCCTCATTGGCGGTGGAGCGGATCTCGCGCACGCCCGGCACGCTCTGCAGCGGCTTCTCGATGCGGTTGATGACCTCGCGCTCGACGGTCTCCGGCGAGGCGCCCGGATAGGGCACCGTCACCGCCATGGTTGGTTCCTGCACGTCCGGGATCTGGTTGACGCGCAGGTTCTTGATGGCGATCAGGCCCATGCACATCAGCACCACGACAATGGCCACCGTGGTGATGGGCTGCTTGATGCTGAAGTTGGAAAGGAACATGTCTGCTCCTTACTGCGGCAGCTGCGCTGGCTGGCCTTCGTGCAGGTTGGTGGTCGGATAGCGCAGCACCTTGTCGCCAGCGGCGAGACCACCGGCCAGCACGGTGTCACCGCTGCGCGCATCGCGCTCGCCCAGCTTCAGCGGCGCCTTGTGCAGCTTGCCGTCCTTCACCTGCCAGGCGAAGGCATTGTCGCCGTCGCGCACGATCACGTTGGCTGGCAGCGCGAGGCCTTCACTCTGGGTGGTCTCGATCTGGCCTTCCGCATACAGGCCGGCGATGCCGGGCGGCTGCTGGCCGCCGGCGAAACTCACCAGCACTTCCACCTGGCGCGTCATGGCATTGGCGGCCGGGTTCACGCGCGTGATGGTGCCGTTGAAGGTGCGGTCCTCGAAGCCATGAATGCGGAACATCACCTTGAGGCCGGGGCGCACCGCACCGATGCTGTTGGCGGAGACATAGCCTTCGAAGCGCAGGCTGCGCGGATCGATCACCTTCAGCAGTTCCTTGCCGATCTGCGCGGTGTCGCCGGCCGACACCTGGCGGTCGCTGACAATGCCGTCGAACGGCGCCTTCACCATCGTGCGCGCCTGTTGCTGCTCGGCCGCCACCAGCTGGCTCTTCGCGGATTCGTTCTCGCTGTGGGCGGTGTTGCGCCGGACTTCGGCGTCCTCCAGCTGCTGGGTGGAAACCAGGCCATCCTTGCGCAGGTTGACCAGGCGCTGGTACTGGCGCTCGGCCGCCAGGAAAGCCAGCTGCGCGGACTCGGCGGCGGAACGCCTGGATGCCAGCGTATCGCGGATGGAGGTGTCGTCCAGGCGCACCAGCACATCGCCGGCCCGCACCGGATCGCCGTTTTCCTTCAGCACGGCCAGCACCACGGCCGAGAGTTCGGCGCGCAGGTCGGCGCGTTTCTCCGGCAGGATGGAACCGGTGATGGTCGGTCCGGCCGCCAGTGTGCGCGGTGCCAGCGTGAGCAGATCCTCGGCGGCCAGCTGCAACGTGGGAGGCGCTTCGGCGGCGGTGGCCGCGCTCTCTTCCGGCGCCTTGTTGCAACCGCTGGCAAGTAACACGCATGAGCTGATCGCCAGCAACGAAATGGCTAAGGGCTTGCCTGACACGATGGATACCTGGCCCAGGATTCGGGCCGGGTACTTTAGCGGAAAGTAAGGTCGCTACGTGCGACGGCGGGTTGCCTCCCGGCCTGGTTAGGCAAGTCGAGCGATACGATCTGCGAATGCCCTGCGCCCTGCAGCGACCTGATGGTCAGGTGACGGCCACCGCCATCCAGTGTCCCCAGCCAGGACGTAACCCCCAGTTGCCGCTGCACAGCGACATCGCGCTCGCTGAACTGGTGGGCGTAACGACCCGGTGTATGTGTGTGGAAGATGCCAACCAGCACCAGGTCGCGACGAGCAGCCTGCACGCGGTATTCGAGCTGGCTGGGCCGGTTGCTGGTAACAGGGATGGAGTGCAGGAAGCATCGAACATCGCGCTGGAACACTGCGCCGCCGTATTCCACGCGCCTGCTCTTCGCGATCGCTGCCAGCAGGCCGGCCACCGCGGCGGCCTGGATGGAGTCGTGACAGACAGCGGCGGGGTCCACTGTCGCCAGCGGATGGCGCGCCGCAACTGCGGATGCCGCGAGCAGCAGCCACAGCCCGCCGATGGAAGGCAGCGCGGCCCGCAGGGGATTGCGGAGACGCGTCATGCGCCAATGCGTCGCAGGGCGTGGCGCCAGCATTCCTGCAGATCCAGCGTCGTCGCCTGCCAGCCTTCGTAGGCGCTGTCGACCAGCCGCGGCCGGTACGCCTTCATCAATCGCGCGTGGTGGTCAGTGCGGACCCATGATTGCAACTCGGCATGGCTGGTCCAGACCGAGACCGTGTAGGTCGATCGTGTCCGCAAGTCCGCCATGACGGACAGACCGACTGCGCCATCGACCTGTGGCCAAGCGCATCGCAGCCGCCAGCCATGCCACAGGACTGCCGCGAGCGACCGCAGATTGTCGTAGGTAAAACGGGTGGCGCTGATGTAGTACGGGCCGGAATGCATCTGCAGCGCGCCGGCCTTCCATGGCAATCGTGTCATGCGGTCATTCAAGGTGCAGGCCGGTGGCGCGACCAGTGGCGTCTTTGACATTCTCCGTGCCATTCTCGCCAGATGCGTACGACGGTCTCCCTGGTGGTACTCGATGGGGTGCTCGAATCGGCGTTTGGTGTGAGCACTGATCTGCTCGGCGCCGCGAACCGCATCGTCGCGGCACGATCCGGCAGTCACTCGTTCGAAGTGAAGGTGATTGGCGCGACTCGACGTGTGCGGACCAGCGCCGGCCGCAATCTGGTCACGGACCAGACCTTTCCCCAGGTACCGCGCAGCGATGTAGTCGTGCTGATGGGCATGGACGTGCCGCTGCGGGCGGAACTGGAAGCCGCGCTGGCACGATCCGACGTCAAGGCGGCACAGCAGTTCGTCACGAGACAGGCCAGTCTCGGCGCGCTGGTATGTGCCTCGTGCTCAGGGACTTTTGTGCTGGCGGAGACCGGGCTGCTGGAAGGCCGTGCGGCGACGACATCGTGGTGGCTGGCACCGGTATTCCGTCAACGCTATCCCGGCGTGGAGTTGCGTACCGACGCCATCCTCGTTTCAGGCGGCAGCCGCCTGGTGACTGCCGGCGCCGCGCTGTCGCAGGTTGACCTCATGCTGTGGCTGGTGCGCAAGACCTGCGGTCCGGAAATCGCGAACCTGTGCGCCAGGTATCTGGTCGTGGGCGAGCGGCCGAACCAGTCCCGCTATGCACTGGTAAACCATGTTGCCCATGAAAGCGCGGAGGTGCTGCTCGCGGAGCGATTCGTGCGGCGCAATCTTGATCGCAGCATCGGGATCGACGAGCTGGCGCGGGCCGCCCGTGTCAGCGCACGGACCCTCGCCCGCCGCATGCACGAAGCCCTGGGCCTTGCTCCCCTGCAGTTCGTGCAGCGGCTGAAAGTCGAGCAGGCCGCGCACCTGCTCGGCACCACCCGGCTCGGATTCGACGAGATTGCCCGCCGCGTCGGCTATGAGGATCCAGGCGCGTTGCGGCGGTTGTTGCGCCGGGAGCTTGGCGCCACAGCACGCAGCCTGCGGTGATGCAGGCGGGCAGCGTCGCTAGATGTCCAGGTTCGCAACCGACAGCGCGTTCTTCTCGATGAACTCGCGCCGTGGTTCAACCTGGTCGCCCATCAGCGTGTTGAAGATGTCATCGGCCGCGATGGCTTCTTCGATGCGTACCTGCAGCAGCCGTCGCGTCTCGGGGTTGATGGTGGTCTCCCACAGCTGTTCCGGATTCATCTCGCCCAGGCCCTTGTAGCGCTGCATGGTCTGGCCCTTGCGCGCCTGGTCGAACAGCCAGTTGATCGCCTCCTTGAAGGAGCCGATCTCCCGGCGTTGCGAACCGCTGGTCACGTAGGCGCCCTCACCGATCATGCCCGCCAGGGTTCTACCGAGTTCGGCGATGGCGCTGTATTCAGCGGAGCTGAAGAACTCGCGTGGCAGCGCCTTCTCGTGCACGGAACCGTGTTCGTTGCGGCGCACGACAAAGCGCGCGGGCTTGCCGCCCTCGCCCTCCGTGCCTTCCGTCGCACCGATCAATTCGATCTGGTACCTGGCGGTGGAATCGTTCGGTGCATTCAGTGCGCGCTCGAGCTCGCGGGCCCAGTCACGCAGCGAATCGGCTGATGCAAAAGTCTCGGCCGCCAGCGCCGGCACGTAGATGAGCTGCTCCAGCAGCCGCGCGTCGTAACGTCGGCTCCAGCGCTTGATGATGGCCTGGACGTCCATGTACTGGCGCGCCAGCATCTCCAGGCCCGAGCCACTCAGCGGCGGCGCGCCGTCATTGACATGCAGCGCGGCTTCATCGATGGCGTTGTTCAGCAGGATGGCGTTGAGCTCGTTGTCGTCCTTCACGTACAGCTCGTGCTTGCCACGCTTGACCTTGTACAGCGGCGGCTGCGCAATGTAGATGTGGCCGCGCTCGATCAGCAGCGGGATCTGCCGGTAGAAGAAGGTCAGCAGCAGCGTGCGGATATGCGAGCCGTCCACGTCGGCGTCGGTCATGATGATGATGCGGTGGTAGCGCAGCTTGTCGATGTTGAAGTCCTCGCGCCCGATGCCGCAGCCCAGCGCGGTGATCAGCGTGCCGACTTCGGCGGAGCTGATCATCTTGTCGAAGCGCGCGCGCTCCACATTCAGGATCTTGCCCTTCAGCGGCAGGATGGCCTGGGTGCGGCGGTCCCTGCCCTGCTTGGCGGAACCTCCGGCCGAGTCACCCTCGACGATGAAGATCTCCGACAGCGCCGGGTCTTTTTCCTGGCAGTCGGCGAGCTTGCCGGGAAGGCCTGCGATGTCCAGTGCGCCCTTGCGGCGGGTGAGCTCGCGGGCCTTGCGGGCGGCCTCGCGCGCGCGCGCTGCCTCGATGATCTTGCCGACCACGGCCTTGGCTTCGGCAGGACGCTCCAGCAGGAATTCGCCCAGCTTCTGGGCAACGCGCGTTTCCACCGGGCCCTTTACCTCGGAGCTGACCAGCTTTTCCTTGGTCTGCGAGGAGAACTTCGGATCCGGCAGCTTCACCGACAGGATTGCGGTGAGCCCTTCGCGGGCGTCATCACCTGTGGTGGCGATCTTTTCCTTCTTCGCTTCCTTCTCGATGTAGTCGTTCAGCGTGCGCGTCAATGCCGCCCGGAAGCCGGCCAGGTGCGTGCCGCCATCCCGCTGCGGGATGTTGTTGGTGTAGCACAGCATGGTTTCCTGGTAGGAATCGTTCCATTGCATCGCCACTTCGATGCCGATCGGGCCGTCCTGTGCCGTGAAATGAAACACTGACGGATGGATGGCATTGCGCGCGCGGTTCAGGTACGCGACGAAGGCCTTCAGGCCGCCCTCGTGCTGGAACACATCGCGCTTGTCCTCGCGCTCGTCCACCAGCTCGATGCGCACGCCGGAGTTCAGGAACGAGAGCTCGCGCAGGCGCTTGGCCAGGATCTCGTACTCGAACACGATGTGGCTGAAGATGGTCGACGACGGCTTGAAGTGGATGATGGTGCCGCGATCACTGGCCGTGCCGGTCTCCGCCAGCGGCGCCACCGGATCGCCCAGGCGGTATTGCTGCGTATAGACCTTGCCACCGCGATGGATGGTCAGGTTCAGCACATCAGACAGTGCATTCACCACCGACACGCCCACGCCATGCAGTCCGCCGGAAACCTTGTAGGAGCTGTCATCGAACTTTCCGCCGGCATGCAGCACGGTCATGATCACTTCGGCGGCGGAGCGTCCCTCCTCGGGGTGAATGTCCACCGGAATGCCGCGACCGTTGTCATGCACGGTGATTGATTCGTCGGCATGAATGAGCACCTGAATATTGTTGCAGTGCCCCGCCAGAGCCTCATCGATGGCGTTGTCCACCACCTCGAAAACCATATGGTGCAGACCGGTGCCGTCGTCGGTATCACCGATGTACATGCCGGGTCTTTTGCGCACCGCATCAAGACCCTTCAAGACTTTGATATTGCTGGAGTTATAGGCGTCTTCAGCGGACATCGGCGCACCTGGTTGTTGCACCTTATTATTATAACCTCTGAACGATGCCCTGTTCCACGTGAAACATATGCTCCGGCCGGCCGAAGATCCGCAGGTCCGGATCGAGTGACGTAAGGATGAGCTGGCAGTCGAGTTCACCCACCAAATCGACCAATCGACCCAGGCGTTCCGAATCCAGTTCAGCGGCAGGGTCGTCGAGCAGCAAGGTTGGCGCTGCTCCTCCCTGATCACGTAGATGGCCCAGCAGGGCGAGAACCAGCGCGGAGGCAACGAGCTTCTGTTGGCCACGGGAGAGACTTTCACGTGCGGCCTTTCCTCCGATACGCAGCTGAACATCCGCGCGCTGAGGTCCCGCCAAGGTGCTTCCTCTTGCCAAGTCGCGTGACAGTCCCTCGTCCAGAGCTTCCGTGAGTGAGCGATCGGTCCCCCACCCCCGGTAACAGATCAGCTCCACATCCAGACCAGCAAGGCGGTGAATAGTCTCATTGAGGCGAGGCTTGATGGCTTCGAACCACTGGCTTCGTTGGGCGGCAACGCACTCCCCGTGCAGTACCAGCTCCCCATTCCAGACCTTGGGATCCGTACCCTGCTTCAAGGCCGCATTCCGTTGCCGCAGGGCCCGGCTGAACCGCATCCAGTGCTCCAGGAAAGACGGTTCCACGTGGAACACTCCCCAGTCGAGCCACCGCCTGCGCTCCCCGGGAACTCCTTCCACCAGCCGGTGAATCTCCGGATCAATGGCCTCAACGAAGAAAGCCTTGGGAAGTTCCGCCAGGCTTCGAACGTCCTGACCATCCAGCCGGGCTGTGTAGGCCGTGTCCCTCCGATACTCAAAGCCGATGCGATGAGCGGGATCGATGGTCTGACCAAAAACTGCCAGGTGGGACTGGCCACGGGAAATAAGTTGCTCGGTGCTGCGCGTCCTGAATGAGCGCCCCCGCCCCAGCAGGAAAGCCGCTTCAAGGATGGAAGTCTTGCCCGACCCATTCGGGCCGTGGATCAAATTAAGATGCCGGCCGAATTCCAGCGCTGCCGGTCCGAGGCTCCGAAGCTGATTGACCGAGAGCGACGCAAGGCTCATCGGGCGCGGCGCGTTACAGTCGCATCGGCATCACGACGTAGCGTGACGAGGTGGTTCCAGGCGCGCGAATGAGACAACTGCTGTTGGCATCCGTCAGCCCGATCTCCACCGTCTCGGTATCGATCGCGGACAGGGCGTCCAGCAAGTAAGTGACGTTGAAGCCAATCTCCAGCTCATCGCCCTTGTAGTCCACCTCTACCTCGTCCTGCGCTTCTTCCTGCTCGGGATTGTGGGCCTGGAGCTTCAGGGAGTTCGTGGCCAGGGTGACCCGCACCCCGCGGTATTTCTCGTTGGACAGAATTGCCGTCCGCTGCAAGGCAGCGCGGAGACCTTCCCGCTCCACCACAATGACTTTTCCGGGACTGGCCGGTATGACCCGCCCATATTCCGGAAACTTGCCGTCAATCAGCTTGGAAGTGAACCGAACGTCTCCGATCTGGAGCCGTACATGATTGCTGCCGATGGCGATCTCGACATCGCCGGAGCTTCCGAGCAGCCTCGTAAGCTCCAATACGCCCTTGCGTGGGACGATAACCTGCTGGGGATTGATGCTTTTGTCGCCGGTAGCCAGGGCAGCTTCGGCGATCGCGAGACGATGTCCGTCGGTCGCCACCGTTCGCAGCGTTTTCCCGTCCGTTTCCAGCAAAGTGCCGTTCAGGTAGTAACGCACATCCTGCTGGGCCATTGAGAAATGCGTCTTGGCGATCAGTCTCGCCAGTTCTGCCTGGGGCAGGGTAAGCGTCTGCGTGGCATTGACCGAATCCACCACCGGAAACTCGCTGGCAGCCAGCGTCGACAACGTGAAGCGGCTGCGCCCGGCGCTGATCTTCAGCTTCTCGCCATCGATGGTCACCGTGATTGCACTGCCGTCCGGCAGCGCCTTGGCGATGTCCAGCAGCTTGCGACCCGGCACGGTGATCTCGCCGGGCTGCGCCACATTCACCTCACCCGACGCAACCAGCTCTACCTCCAGATCCGTGCCAGTTACCGAAAGTCGCCCGCCCTTCGCCGCCAGCAACAGGTTTGCCAGCACCGGCATGGTCTGCTTGCGTTCCACCACACCGATGACTGCCTGCACGGGTCCGAGTAGCTGCTCACGAGTCGCGCTGAATTTCATACTTCAGAACCTTAAGGCTTATTTAAAGCAATGACTGTAGTCATTGGTGTTGTGGATACAGAGGATAAATCAGACCGCCCTTACAGGTCATGACTTTACGCCCGTCTGAACGACCGATTACCCGATGCATTACAGGCCCGCGACCTGTGGGCGCACTGTGGACAGTTCCATCCACATTTTCATTCCCAGCTTTCACGCAGGCTTGTGCACAGTGTTGTGCACAGGTTCCTCAACCCGTGAGGATGCGCACCAGGTTCGAATAGTCTTCGCCGGTGCGCGGCTCGCGCTCCTGCAATTCCTTCACCCGCTTGCAGGCATGCAGCACCGTGGTGTGGTCGCGGCCGCCAAAGGCGCTGCCGATCTCCGGCAGACTATGGGCGGTCAGCTCCTTGGACAGCGCCATCGCGATCTGCCGCGGCCGCGCCAGTGAACGATTGCGCCGTTCCGACAGCAGCTCCGACATGCGGACCTTGAAGTAATCCGCCACGGTCTTCTGGATGTTCTCGATGGTCACCAGGCGCGCCTGCAGGTTCAGCAGGTCGCGCAGCACTTCCTTGGAGAAATCCAGCGTGATGGGCTGGCCGGTGAAGCGGCTGCTGGCGATGATCCGGTGCAACGCGCCTTCGAGTTCACGCACGTTGGAGCGGATGCGCTTGGCCACGAAGAAAGCCACCTCCTCCGGCAGCACCGCGCCCGCAGCCTGCGCCTTGCTGATCAGGATTGCGACGCTGGTCTCCAGCTCTGGTGGCTCGATGGCCACCGACAGGCCCCAGCCGAAGCGCGATTTCAGCCGCTCCTCGAGGCCCGGGATCTCCTTCGGGTAGCGATCCGAAGTCATGATGATCTGCGCCTGGCCTTCGAACAGCGTGTTGAAGGTGTGGAAGAACTCTTCCTGTGACTGGGTCTTGTTGGCGAAGAACTGGATGTCGTCGATCAGCAGCGCCGACAGCGAACGATAGTTCGTCTTGAACTCGTTCATGGTGTTGTGGCGCAGGGCCTGGACCATGTTGTCGACGAAGCGTTCGGAATGCACGTAGGCCACGCGTGCCTGCGGATCGCGCTGCCGGATCACATGCCCGACCGCCTGCATCAGATGCGTCTTGCCGAGGCCGGTACCGCCGTAGATGAACAGCGGGTTGTAGGCCTTGCCGGGATTCTCCGCCACCTGCATGGCCGCGGCCTTGGCGAAGTGATTGCTCTTGCCCTCGACGAAACGCTCGAAGGTGGAATCCGGGTTCAGCTTCGCGCCGATCAGCTGCGGTGTCTCGGCGGCAGGTCGCCTGGCGCTGGTCCGCTGCGGTTCAACTGGCCCGGCTTGTGGCGCGCTGCTGCGCGAACCGATCTCCACCACCAGCGACAGCTGTTCATCCTGCGCATCGCGCAGCAGTGCGGTGATGCGCGATGCGGCATTGCTCTGCACCCAGTCCACCGCAAACCGGTTCGGCGCCAGCAGCCGCAACGAACGCTCCTCGCGCACCGCCTGCAGCGGCCGCAGCCAGGTGTTTACCTGCTGTTCGGGGATCTCATGTTCCAGGCGCGTCAGGATCTGGTTCCAGAGTTCGCACATGCCGATGACGCGTCGCTGGTTGGCTTCGAGGGGAGGGCGAATATACGCGCCTTGACGCCGGACGCCATAGGGCGGGAATGGCCTCCCGTCTTTCAGGCTCCAGCCGCGCGGCAGTTGACTTGCCGCGTGCCGCTGCGTACCCTGCGCAGCCCCGAAATTCCGACTCGAAACAATCGCCATGGCCACCAAACGCACTTATCAGCCGAGCAAGATCAAGCGTGTCCGCACGCACGGCTTCCGTGCCCGCATGGCCACTGCCGATGGCCGGAAGGTGCTGGCCCGCCGCCGCGCCAAGGGTCGCAAGCGCCTGATCCCGTAAAGCGCTCGCGCCCATGTCCGGCGCGACTCCCACCCCGCAGGGCTTTGCCCGTCCGCAGCGGCTGCTCAAGGGCAGCGAATTCGAAACGGTGTACGCGCGCCGTCGCCGTGTGGCCGACTCCTGCTTTGCCGTGAACTTCACCGTCAACGAACTGGGTCGCGCGCGTCTGGGCCTGTCCGTTGGCGCCAAGGCAGTGGGCAACTCGGTGGCCCGCAATCGAGTGAAGCGGGTGGTGCGGGAATCCTTCCGCCAGGCAGCTGGTGCACTCACCGGCATCGATCTTGTCGTTGGCGCCCGCAATGGCGCGCGGACCGCGCATAATGCGCGGCTTCGCGAAAGCCTGGACCGCCTGTGGAAACAGGTCCGAGAACAATGCGTCGTTTCTTGATAGCGCTAATCAGGGGATATCAACTCATCATTAGCCCGCATTTGGGCCAATGCTGCCGTTTTCACCCCACTTGTTCGTGCTACGCCCAGGAAGCGATCGCCCGGCACGGCGCCCTGAAGGGCGCGGCGCTGACCAGCCGAAGAATCCTCCGTTGCCATCCTTTCAATGAGGGCGGGATCGACCCCGTGCCATGAAGAACCTGCGTACCTATTTGTGGATTGGCCTCGCGCTGATCCTGTTCGTGAACTATCAGACCTGGAACCAGGAGTTCGGGCCTCGCGATGCGGCAGCCGCGCAGAAGAAGCTGGCGGCCGAACAGGCGGCACAACCACTGGCCGCGAACGTGCCGCAGGTGGGCAATGCACCCGAAGCAGCCGCCACGGCAGCGCCTGCACCAGCCTCCGACGGTGCAGTGCCGACCGTGCAGGCGCCGGCCGGCACCGCCTCACCGGCGGCGGCCGCAACAAGTGCCAGTCCGGCCCCCGCCGCGGCGGTGCTCAACGTGCGCACCGACGTTCTCGATGTGGATGTCAGCCTGCAAGGCGGCGAACTGGTGCGCGCCGACCTGCTGCAGTACCGGATCGTGAAGGGCGGCACCGAACCCGTGCACCTGCTGCGCAACCTGGGTCCCGGCAATCAATATCGATTGCAGACCGGCCTCGCGGGCGCCGGCAATGCCGCTCCCGCAGCGTATCCCACGCACCTTGCCACGTTCACCAGTGACGCCGATGCCGTGCGGCTGGCAGACAGTGCCGATGAGCTGCGCGTGCCACTGAAGTGGACTTCGCCCGAAGGCGTCGCGGTGACCAAGACGCTGGTGTTCCGGCGCGGCGCGTATCGCATCGATGTGGAATACGCGGTGACCAACGGCAGCGCCGCCGCCTGGTCGGTGGCGCCCTATGCGCAGATCCTCCACGACATTCCGCCGGTGGAGCGCTCGTTCTCCAACTATTTCAATTTCGACAGCTATTCCTTCACCGGCCCGGCCTACTGGAACGGCAGGAAGTACGAGAAGGTCAAGCTCAAGACCGGCGACATGGACGAGTTCAACCGCGAATACAGGGACGGCTGGAAGGACGGCTGGATCGTCTCGCTGCAGCACCATTTCGTCACCGCCATCGTGCCGGACCCCGCCGAGCAGAACGTGTATTCGCTGTCGCTGCGCGGCACGCAGTACAGCGCGGTGGATGTCGGGCCGACACAGTCGATTGCACCGGGCACCAGTGCCACCATCAGGCAGACCCTGTTTGTCGGCCCGAAACTGCAGCACCAGATGGAGAAGATCCATCCGCAGCTCGACCGTGCCGTGGACTACGGCGTGTTCACCATGCTGGCGCGGCCGCTGTTCTGGCTGCTTGAACAGGTGCACCGGATCTTCGGCAACTGGGGCTGGGCCATCATCGTGGTGACCTTCCTGCTCAAGCTCGTCATGTATCCGTTGTCGGAAATCTCCGGCCGCTCCTCCGCCAAGATGAAGCTGATGGCGCCGAAGATGAAGGCGCTGCAGGAACAGTACAAGGACGACCGCACCAAGCTCGGCCAGGCGACCATGGAGCTGTACAAGAAGGAGAAGATCAATCCGGCCACCGGCTGCCTGCCGATGCTGATCCAGATCCCGGTGTTCATGGCCTTCTACTGGGTGCTGGTGGAAAGCGTCGAAATGCGCCAGGCGCCGTTCATGCTGTGGCTGCAGGATCTTTCCTCCAGGGATCCCTTCTTCATCCTGCCGGTGATCATGGCCGGCGCCATGTTCCTGCAGTACAAGCTGCAGCCGACTTCGGCGGATCCGGTGCAGGCCAAGGTGATGATGATCATGCCGCTGGTGCTGTCGGTGACCTTCGCCTTCCTGCCTTCGGGCCTGGTGCTGTACTACGTGGTGAACACGGTGCTGACCATCCTGCAGCAGTGGAACATCAACCGGCGCATCGAAGCCGGCAGCGCGGCGCGCAACTAGCCGACCGCATGCGCGAGCGCGACACCATTGTCGCGGCGGCCACGCCACCCGGGCGTGGCGGGGTGGCGGTAGTGCGGGTTTCAGGGCCACTGGCACCGGAAATCGCGCACACCCTGCTGGGCAGCGTGCCATCGCCGCGCCACGCCACCTTCGGCCACTGGCGCGATGCCGCGGGCGAGCTCATCGACCTTGGCCTCGCGCTGTACTTTCCCGCCCCGCAATCCTTCACCGGCGAGCATGTGCTGGAACTGCAGGGCCATGGCGGGGATGTGGTCGTCGATGCGCTGATCGGGCGCATCGTGCAACTTGGCGCGCGCCGCGCGAGGGCGGGGGAGTTCAGCGAGCGCGCCTTCCTCAACGACAAGATCGATCTGGCGCAGGCCGAAGCCATCGCGGATCTCGTCGATGCCGGTTCGCGCCGCGCGGCACAGGCGGCGCTGCGTTCGCTGCAGGGTGAATTCAGCCAGCGCGTGAATGCCACGCGCGCGGCGCTGACCGCGCTGCGTGTCTACGTGGAAGCCGCCATCGATTTTCCCGAGGAGGAGATCGACTTCCTCGCAGGTGCCGAACTGCGCGAGCGGCTGCAAGACGTGCAGCAACGCCTGGCCGGCGTGCTCGCGGCGGCAGAGCAGGGCGCGCTGCTCACGCGCGGCCTCACCGTGGCCATTGCCGGCCGCCCCAATGCCGGCAAGAGCACGTTGATGAACCGGCTCGCCGGTCATGACGTTGCCATCGTCACGCCGGTGGCAGGCACCACGCGCGACCTGCTGCGCGAACGCATCGACATCGACGGCGTGCCCGTGGAACTCATCGACACCGCCGGACTGCGCGCGGCCACCAGCGATGCGATAGAAGAGGAGGGCATGCGCCGCGCCCGGGTGGCCATCGCGCGCGCCGACCTATTGCTGTTCCTGGTGGATGCGGTAGCCGATCCGCAGCACCGGTCGTACGAAGAGGAGCGCGCCGCGCTGCCCGCCGACGTACCGGTATCTATGGTGCTGAACAAGATCGACCTCGCGCCAGCCACCGTGGCCAGCACCGATGTGCCGATGTTCGCCATCTCCGCCGCCACCGGAGCAGGAGTGGATACCCTGCGCCAGCACATCGTCGCGCGCGCCGGTCATGTCGAGGCCGGTGGTGGCGCGGTGTCGGCACGCGCGCGTCATGTGGACGCCTTGCGTCGCGCCAGCGGGCACATTGAAGCCGCGCACCGGCAGCTGCTGGCGAAGCAGGGCGAGCTTGCCGCACTGGAACTGCGTGAAGCGCAGCAGCAACTCGGCGAAGTGGTGGGCGATGTGACCAGCGACGAACTGCTGGGCCACATATTCGGATCCTTCTGCATCGGCAAGTGAAGTAGAGTCGCCGCGTGCCGCAATCGCTGCTGCTGCTGATCGCACTGGTACTCGGCTTCATCGTCGGGCTCGTGCTGCGCGCCCTCGGGCAGCCGGCACTGGCGGCGGGTGCGGACTATGTGGTGATCGTCGGCGAGATCTGGCTGCGCGCGCTGCAGATGGTGTCGCTGCCGCTGCTCATCGCGCTGTTTGTCACGGGGATCGCGGGCGCCGGCGATGTGGCGGCCAGCGGACGCATCGCCAGCCGCACTCTGGCCTGGATTGCCCTGCTGGTGATCGGCGCGGGCCTGCTCGGCACTGCCGTCACGCTGGCCTTCCTCGCGCTCTGGCCGGTGGATGCCGCAGCGGGCGCGGCATTGATGGCAGGCATGGGAACTGGCGAGGTGTCCTCCGCACCGCCGCTGCGCGACTGGCTCATCAACGTGGTGCCCACCAATCCTTTCGCATCGCTGGCGCAGGGCGCCATCCTGTCGGTGGTCGTGTTCGTGCTGCTGTTCGCGCTGGCGCTCACGCGCCTGCCGGTGCAGCAGCGCAAGCCGCTGCTGGATTTCTTCGAGTCACTGAAGCACACCATGATGGTGCTGGTTGGCTGGATCCTGCAGCTGGCGCCGGTGGGCGCATTCGCCCTGGCAGTGGGTATGGGCCTGCATGGCGGCGCCGGCGCGGCGGGCGCCATCGTGCACTACCTGCTGCTGGAATGCGTCGCGGGTGGCGCGATCATCCTGGCGCTGTATCCGCTGGCGGCGCTGTTGGGCCGCATCTCGCCGCTGCGTTTCTCGCGCGCGGTGGCGCCGCCGCAGATCGTCGCCGCCAGCACGCAGTCCTCACTGGCCACGCTGCCGGCCATGCTCAACGCAGCACAGGGTCCGCTGGAAGTGCCGGCGCGCGTGGCCGGTGTCACGTTGCCAATCGCCGTATCCGTCTTCAAGGTAACCAGTGCCACCATGAATCTCGCCGTGGTGCTGTTCACCGCGCATGTACTGGGGTTGCAGATTTCGGCGGGCGCACTCATCGCGGGCCTGGTGGTGGCGTGGCTGGTGAGCTTCGGGGTCGCCGGCCTGCCAGGTGCTTCTTCGTTTTTCGCAAGCATTGTGCCGATCGGACTGGCTATGGGTGTGCCGACCTCGCTGCTTGCTATCCTCATCGCCGTCGAGGTTGTTCCCGACCTGTTCCGAACCGTGGGCAACGTCACCGCGGATGTGGCGTTGACGCGGATCGTCGCGCGGCGCGAAGCGTCCGCTGCGATCCATTGAGGCGACTTCAATCCGCACTGTTATGCGGTTCTGTATATTGGGTTCAAGACTTTCACCAACCGTAGGGGGTTCTGTCATGCGTACCCATCGTTTCATAGGTGCGGCGCTGCTCGCCGCTTCGCTCGCCATGGCTGGCAGTGCGCTGGCCCAGCAAGGTCCGCCGGGTGGCGGACCGCCCGGTGCAGGTGGTCCGCCGCGGGCCGGCGGTGGTGGCCCTGGTGGCGGTGGTCCCGGTGGCGGGCGTGGCGGCTTCGTCATCTCCACGACCATGCTGGTGGAGAGCAACTCCTTCCCGGATGGCGGCATCATCCCGGCGAAGAATTCGATGCAGGGTGGGGTCCAACCGGACTTCAAGATCACCGGCATTCCGGCGACAGCGCAGAGCGTCGCGCTCATTTTCCACGACATTGAAATCGTCGCGGGCAACCCCGCCGACGACAACTTGCACTGGATCGCCTGGAACATTCCGGTGGTCAACGGCACCGCCACGCTGCCGGAAGGCAAGCTGCCGGATGGTGCAATGGGCAGGGGCAGCCGCGGTCCGAATTACATGGGCCCGGGCGCACCCGCCGGTGTGCGCTATCACCACTACGTGTTCGACTTCTTCGCGCTGAACTCGAAGATCGACCTGCCCGAGAACGGGCTGCGTCCCGAGCTGCTCGAGGCGATGAAGGGCAAGGTGGTCGGCAAGGCCTCCTATGTCGGCCGCTTCAAGGGTGAGGGCGGTGGCGCCGGTGGCCCTCCGGGCGGTGCGCGTCCGGGCGGTGGCGGCGGTCCTCCCGGCGGTCCGGGCGGGTACTGAGTCATTCGTTGATGCTTGAAGCTTCCGCCGCGCTCAACGCGCGGCGGAAGTCTTGTGGCGGTAGGCTCGCTGCATGAGCCCAAGTCCTTCTGACTGGATCCGCCTCCACTCCGACCACCTTTCCGCCGAAATCGATCCGCAGGGCGCGCAACTCTCGGTACTGCGCGATGCACAGGGCCGCGACCTGCTGTGGCACGGCGACCCGGCAATCTGGAAAGGGCGAGCCCCCATCCTGTTTCCCATAGTTGGTGCATTGAACGGCGGGCAATACCGCTGGCGCGGCGAGTCGCATGCACTTGGTCGCCATGGCTTCGCACGCGACCGGCGTTTCGCCCCGCTGCGGCACAGCGCGCAGGAAGCCGTGTTCCGGCTCGTCGATGACGAGCGCACATGGAAGATCTATCCATTCGGCTTCGAGCTCGATGTGCACTACCGCGTGGCAGGTTGTCGACTGACAATCGAAGCGCGCGTGCGCAACACCGCTCAGGCACCGCTGCCTGCCAGCCTGGGCTTTCATCCGGGTTTCCTGTGGCCATTGCCCGGTGCCGCCGCGCGTGACGCGCATTGCGTGGAATTCGAGCACCCGGAACCCGCACCCATCCGCCGCCTCGATCAACAAGGGCTGCTCACCGCCGTACGACATGCAACTCCGATACGCGGCCGCCGTCTGCTGCTCGATGATGCCTTGTTCCGCGACGACGTCATCATCCTCGACCAGTTCGCGAGCCGCAGCCTGATCTACGGCGCGGACAGCGGCCCGCGCATCCGCGTGGAATTTCCCGATGCCACGCACCTGGGCCTGTGGAGCAAACCCGGCGCACCGTTTCTCTGCATTGAACCCTGGCGCGGCGTCGCGGATCCGCAGGGATTCACCGGAGAGCTGGATGCCAGGCCCGGAATGTTCCTCGTGCCACCCGGTGCCAGTGCAGCGCTGACGATGCACGTGGAGTGGCTGGCCGGCAATCGCGCGCTTTCCTGATGCAACTCGTTGGCCGCCGCAGTTCGGTGTTTACCCGTGTGCCGCTGGTGTTCGCGGAGCAGCTCGGCGTGACGTACGAGTTCCAGCCCATCAAGGACATGACCGAAACCGCACCCGCGGCCTATGCCGGCAATCCCGCATTGAAGTTGCCGATCCTGCGTCTGGATGGCGGCGTGGTGTTCGGCGCGCAGAACATATGTCGCGCCATCACCGAACGTGCCATCGCCGCGGGCAACACGGCGGCGGCCGCCGTAGTGTGGCCCGAAGCCCTGCGCGATCCCCTGTCGCGCAACGCCCAGGAGCTGGTCTGGCACTGCATGACGGCACAGGTGCAACTGGTGATGGGCACGGTGCTGGGCAAGCTGCCGTCCGACAACATGTTCTTCGTGAAGGCACGCTTCGGCCTCGAGGCCTCGCTGGCGTGGCTGGATGCCAATCTCGCGCCGGCACTGCAGCGGTTGCCGGCGGCTCGCGGACTGAGCCTGTTCGAGGTCTCGCTGTTCTGTCTGGTCGAGCACCTGGCATTCCGCCCCACGGTGCCGATGACGGCGTACGGCGAGCTGACCGCATTCAGCGCGCACTACGGCCAGTGCGAGGCTGCGAGGCGCACGGCCTACCGCTTCGACTGAACCGGCCAGCGTGTTGCAGGCTGCCGGGTGCGCAATTAGTCTTCCAGACGGCCTGAAACAAGGCCTGCAAGGATATCCATGCGGTACGGGCTGCGACTCAAACTGGCACTGACCACGGCTTGCGCCATGGTGTGGGGCGCGGCCGCCGGCGCCGCGCAGCCCGCCGACGACACGCATGGCCAATGGAGCCAGGTTGAGCGTTACTGCTTCGGCTGCCACAACACCGACGACTGGGCTGGTGGCATCGCCTTCGATGGCATGTCCTTCGATGACATCGGCAAGGACGCCAGGGTATGGGAAACCGCCGTGCGCAAGCTCGCCACCGGCGCCATGCCGCCGCCCAGCGCGAAGGAACGTCCCGACCAGCGCACCGTCAACAACCTGATCGGCTTTCTCGAGACCCGGCTCGACGCCGCACAGGTGGCACCCGCGCCGGGTCGTGTGCCGCTGCGCCGCCTGAACCAGCGCGAATACGCCAACGCGGTGCGCGACCTTCTGGCCCTCGAGGTCGATGTCGCCGCGCTGCTGCCCGGTGACCAGCGCAAGGACACCTTCGACAACGCCGCCACCGCGCTGCAGGTCTCGCCGTCCTTCCTGGACCAGTACCTCGGCGCGGCCCGCAAGGTGGCGCAGCAGGCCATCGGCAACCGCGACGCGCGCGCAATCAGCACCACCTACGGCCAGCTCAACGACATGGTGATCGCACTGGCGGCCGAGGGTCTCGATGGCGCGGGCTCGCAGCTCATCTACAAGGAAGGCATGCCCTTCGGCACGCGCGGCGGCATCAGCTTCCGGCACGACTTCCCCGCCGCCGGCGAATACCAGCTCACCATCGGCGACCTGGCCTCGGGCCGGCAGATCCCGCGCATGGAATTCAGCAACACGGTAATCGCGCTGCTTGACGGCAAGGAGTTCTACCGCACGCAGGTCGGCGGCGAACGCGACCAGAAGGGCATCGACCAATGGCAGGAAAAATCGGTGGACGAGATCAACGCGCGGCTGCGCGGCATCCGCTTCCACGCACCGGCCGGCCAGCACACCATCGCCGTCACCTTCCTGAAGCGCGCCAGCATCGAGAGCGAGGAACGCTTTCCTTCCGATCCGCCCGAAGGCGGCGAGGTGCGGCAGGCATTCCTGTCGGCGCTGCGGGTGCGCGGTCCGCTGAAGGTGGATGCCGCGCAGGACTCTGCCTCACGGCAGAAGGTGTTCGCCGCCTGCTATCCCACGCTGATCTCCGAGGAGCTCGACTGCGCGCGCCAGAACATCGCGCAGCTGGCGCAGCGCGCCTTCCGCCGCCCGGTGAACGACACGCTGCTGCAGCCGCTGATGGCGTTCTATGACGAGGGCTTCCAGGCCGGCGGCTTCGAGAACGGCGTGCGCAATGCGTTGACGGCCATCCTCGCCAGCCCCTACTTCCTGTATCGCATCGAAGGCGGCGACGGCGTCACCACGCGCGCGCTCACCGATGTGGAGCTGGCCTCGCGCCTTTCCTTCTTCCTGTGGGGCAGCATTCCGGACGATGCGTTGCTCAACGCCGCGTTCCGCGGCGAGCTGCAGCAGCCCGCGCAGCTGCAGGCGCAGGTACGCCGCATGCTGGCCGACCCCAGGGCGAAGTCGCTGAGCACGGATTTCGGCTTTCAGTGGCTGAACCTCGGCAAGATGGATGAAATCGAGGCGGACGCGCGGCAGTTCCGCAATGCCACCGGCACGCTGGATGTGCGGCCACTGCTGAAGCGCGAGATGGAGCTGTTCCTGGACAGCGTGCTGCGCAGTGACCAGCCGGTCACCACATTGCTGACCGCCGACTACACCTATCTCAATGAAACACTGGCCATGGTGTACGGCATCGAGTCGGTGAAGGGCGGCCAGTTCCGCCGCGTGACGCTGGCGGATTCGAAACGCCATGGCCTGCTGGGCAAGGGCGCGGTGCTGATGGCCACCGCCTATCCGAACCGCACCTCGCCGGTGCTGCGTGGCGCGTGGATCCTCGACCGCATCCTCGGTGCGCCGCCGTACACGGCGCCGCCCAATGTGGGCATCCTGAAGGAGAACGTCCGCGGCGTGCCGGCGACACTGCGCGAGCGCCTGGAGCTGCACACGAAAAATCCCAGCTGCTTCGCCTGCCATGGCGTGATGGATCCGCTGGGCTTCGCGCTGGAAAACTTCGACACCATCGGGCAATTCCGCGTGCGCGATGCAGACACCGGCGGCGCCATCGACACCGCCGGCACGCTGCCGGATGGCACGAAGCTCACCGGCCCGGATGACCTGCGCCGCGCGTTGATGGCGCATCCGGAGCGGTTCGTGCAGACAGTGACCGTGCAGCTGATGACCTATGCGCTGGGCCGGCCGGTGGACTACCGCGACATGCCGGTGGTGCGCCAGATCGTGCGCGAGGCAGCCAGGGACAACTACCGCTTCGCGGCCATCGTCGGCCAGATCGTGGCCAGCGATGCCTTCCGCCGGCGTGAGCCCGCTGCCGCCGCGCCGCTGAAGGTCAGCGCTGCCGGCGAATTGCCGAAGCCTGCAACCGCGGGAGTGCCCTGAATGTTCCTGACGAAAAAGCATCTGTCGCGACGCACGCTGCTGCAGGGCGCGGGCGCGAGCATCGCGTTGCCGCTGCTGGATGCCATGATCCCCGCTGGTACCGCACTGGCGCAGACTGCCGCCGCGCCCAACCCGAAGTTGGGTTTCGTGTACTTCCCGCACGGTGCCGTGCGCCAGTTCTGGACGCCGTCGAACACCGGCCGCGATTTCCAGTTCAGCCATGTACTGAAGCCGCTGGAGCCGCTGCGTGACTACGTCACCGTGGTCTCGGGCCTGCGCAACAAGGGTGCCGAGAACAGTGGCGGCCCGCACGCCACCACGGAGCTGTCCTGGCTGTCGGGCACGGGTCGCCCCGGACGCACCGCCACCGGCACCGCCGGCATCACCATCGACCAGATCGCCGCGCAGCACATCGGCCAGGGCACGCCGCTGCCTTCGCTGGAGCTGTGCACCGAACCCGGTGGCTACAACTCGCTGAGCTTCCGCACGCCGGTGCAGGAACTGCCGATGGAGAGCAACCCGCGCAAGGTGTTCTACACCCTGTTCGGGCAGGGTGACTCCACGCAGGAACGCCACCAGATCGTGCAGACCACCGGCAGCCTGCTCGACTACGTGCGCGATGCGACCGCAAGCCTCAACAAGGAGCTCGATGCGGCCGACCGCGCGCTGGTCAGCGACTACCTGGATTCGGTGCGCGAGATCGAGCGCCGCGTGCAGAAGCTGCGTTCCTCCGAGAGCAGCCGCATCGAACTGCCCGATGCGCCACTGGGCGCGCCGGATGATTTCACCGAACTGCTGGATGTGCAGTTCGAGCTGGTGGCGCTGGCCTGGCAGACCAACCAGACGCGCATCGCCACCTTCCGCATGGCCAATGAAGTTTCCATGCGCGTATACCACTGGCTGGATGTCAGCGAGGCCTTCCATCCGCTGTCGCACCATGGCGAGGATCCGGAGAAGATCCAGCGGCTCTTGCGCGTGCAGGTGTACCACACCGAGCGGCTGGCGCGATTCGCGCAGCGATTGAAGGGTATCCGCGACGGGCAGAACAGCCTGCTGGAAAACGCCGCCATCCTGTTCGGCAGCAACATGGCCAACAGTGACCTGCACGATGCCGACCCGGTGCCGTCGGCATTGCTGGGCCACGCGGCGGGGCGCATCAAGGGCAACCAGCACCTGCATTACCCGCAGGACACCCCGCATGCCAACCTGCTGCTGACGCTGCTGCAGCGGGCGGGTGTTCCCCAGGAAAAGCTCGCCGACAGCACGGGCGCATTCGCGGAGGTCTGAGCCTTGCGCCGACTGTGCCGCCATAACCCGGGCAAGCTGCATGCCGCGCTGCTGGCGAGCCTGGTGCTCGCCGGGTCGGTGGGGCCGGACCATGCGCGGGCCGGCAACGCACCCGCCGCAGCTGCTGATGCAGCGCTGATGTCCGATGGCAGCACACCACTGCAATGGGCCGTGCATGGCGATGGCTCCGCCGAAGTGAAACGCCTGCTGGCTGCAGGCGCGAATGTCGCGCAGGCCAACGCCTACGGTGTCACCGCCATGCAGCTGGCGGCCGAGACGGCCAACACCGCCATCATCGAGCTGCTGCTGAAGGCCGGCGCCGATGTGGAATCGGCCAACGCCGAGGGCCAGACCGCGCTGATGAGCGTGGCGCGCACCGGCAATGTCGAAGCCGCGAAGCTGCTGCTGAAGCGCGGCGCCAAAGTGAATGCAAGGGAACAGTTCGGTGGCCAGACTGCACTGATGTGGGCCGCGGCGCGCCGCCAGCCGCAGATGGTGGAGCTGCTGCTGGCGAAAGGCGCCGACGCCAATGCCCGCGCCATCGTGCGCAGCTTCGAGCGCCACATCACCGTCGAGCAGCGCTACAAGAACACGCACACCGGCGGACTCACGCCACTGCTGTATGCCGTGCGCGAGAACTGCAAGGCCTGCGTCGAGGTGATGATCAGGCGCGGCGCCGACATCCTGCTGCCGGACCCGGACGGCATCGCGCCGCTGACCATCGCCATGATGAACGGCAACTGGGATATCGCGAAGCGCCTGGTCGAGGCCGGCGCCGACGTGAACCAGTGGGACATCTACGGCCAGTCGCCATTGCACGTGGCCATCGAGAACAGCTACGTGAACTTCGGCGACATCGCCAACCTTGGCTCCGACCGCACACCCAACACCACCGACGGCCGCGAACTGGTGAAGATGCTGCTGGAGCGCGGCGCCAATCCGAACCAGCAGATGTTCTTCCGCTCGCCGCGTGAAGCGGGGCTGGTTTCCAGCAGCGCGCGCGGCACCACGCCGTTCCATCGCGCGGTGGCTTCGCTGGACAACGACTTCATCGAATACCTCATGGAGTGGGGCGCCGATGTCACGCTGACCACCGCCGCCGGTGAATCGCCGATGATGCTGGCCGTAGCCAGCCGCGGCAGCGAGGACCAGATCATCGCCACCCTGCAGCTGCTGCGCGCCGCGGGGGCGGACCCCAACGTGGTGCGCAGGATCCAGTACATCACGCGCAACCATGGCGGCACGGCGCTGCACGACGCCACCCGCAAGGGTGCGAAGAAGGTGATGGCCGAGCTGGTGCGGCTTGGCGCGGACCCCAACCTCAAGGACGAGGACGGCCTCACCGCACTGGACTACGCACAGTCGCGCGGCTGGCTCACGGCGCTGGCCACGCGGCCCGCACCGCGCACTGATCTGGTGAAGGTGTTGCGCGAGCTCGGTGCCACGGTGGAAATGTCCAGGGTGCCCGACTGGCCCGGCGAGTTCCCGCCCATCGGTCCGCCGCGCGGCCACGAATCGGAAATCTGGCCGCTGTGACCACGCGCCGGCAGTTCCTCGGCGCTGGCGCGCAGCTCGCGGCGGCCGCGGGTTTCAGTGTGCTGGCAGGGCCGGCGCATGCGGCGCAGATCACCAGCACGCAGCTCGTCCCCGGCATCTGGCTGCTGGATGGCGCTGGCTGCAATGTCGTGGCGATGCGCGGCCCGCGGGGTTCGCTGCTGATCGATGGCGGCGATGCGGGCAATTCGAAGGCGCTGCTGAAGGCCGCGGCCAAAGCCACCGGCAATGGCAAGGTCGCCACGCTGATCAACACGCACTGGCATCCGGCGCAGACGGGTTCGAATGAAGCCATCGGCCGCGCGGGCGGCGTGATCATTGCGCACGAAGTCACGCGGCTGTATCTCGGCCGGCCGGTTGCCTCTGTGGATTACGAGGGACTGTACGGTCCACTGGCGAAGGCCGGCCGGCCGACGCAGACCACGCGCAGCAGCGGCGCGCTGGAGTTCGCCGGCCAGCAGGTGGAATACGGCTACCTGCCTGCCGCGCATACCAACGGCGACCTGTACATCCATCTGCCCGCCGCCAACCTGCTGGTTGCCGGCGGCCCCGTGCAATCGCAGGCCTGGCCACTGCTGGACTGGCGCAATGGCGCATGGCTGGGTGGCCTCGTGAAGGCACACGAGAAACTCGCTGCGCTGGCCAGCCCCGATACCCGCGTCATCCCCGCCAATGGTCCGCCCCTGACCGGTGCCGAGCTCAAGCGCCAGCATCAGTTGTTCGCCGCCTTTCACGAGAAGATGGTGGTGTTCCAGAACAAGGGCTACGACTCCGGCGATTGCATCGCCGCCCGGCCGCTGCAGGAGTTCGAAAGCCGCTACGGCGACCCGGCGGCCTTCATACGGGGTGCATTCCGCAGCCTGAACCTGGCCTATTCGCCGGATTGATGGTTCCGGAACCCTGCCGTTTGGACCATTCCGGCGAAATAGGCCAGCGCAGGCCCCGCCAAACAGGTACTCTGCACGCCGATCGTCTTCCGTCCGTATCGGACCGCGCGCTTCCATCAGGCGCCTCCGCTCGAGCCGTGCCGCCTGCCGATCAGGTGTCAGGACTTTCAGGTTCGCCGTCTGCCGCACTCCGGCTCTCAACGATCCGCCCATCCTGTCATTGGTGTCTATTTTCATTTCATCGTTCAGAGAGAGTCATATGGCCAAGATCTATGTCGGCAACCTGCCGTTCACTGCCACCGAAGACCAGGTCCGCGAGCTGTTTGCAGCCCACGGCACCGTGGAATCGGTCGCGCTCCCCAATGATCGCGAGACCGGTCGCCCGCGCGGCTTCGGCTTCGTCGAGATGAGCCAGGCTGACGCAGCGCGCGCCATCCAGGCCGTCAACGGCAAGGAACTCGGCGGTCGTGCACTGCGCGTCAACGAAGCGCAGGACAAGCCCCGCGGCGGTGGCGGCGGCGGTGGCGGTCGCTCGGGTGGCGGCGGCGGCGGTGGCCGTGGCGGCTACGGCGGCGGCGGTGGTGGCGGTGGTTACGGCGGTGGCGGTGGCGGCGGCGGTCGCTGGTAAGCAACGCCCCGCGTGGCGAAAGTCAACTTCCGCCAGCAAAAGCGGCAAAGGGAAATGGCGCGTAAAGAGCGCCAGTCCCAGCGCCTGCTGAGGCGCGGCGAACGTCCCGTAGATGAGACGTCCGCCGCCCTCACAGGTCCTGACCAACCTGTGGATGGCGGTGCTCCACCACCCCCGCAGTCCACGGAGCAGACCTGATGAACTCGCATGACCCCTTGCTCGACCATCGCGCCCGCATCGAGCGCGCGCAGCTCGAGGCCGCGGAGCGGCGCGAGCAATCGCTGATCGACCAGCGTTCCACCGCGAACTCACTCGACACACGAGTGCGCGCCTGGGAAAGACTGCATCAGGTTCGACTGCCGAAGGATCCCGCGCATTCGGTGCTGCTGCTGGTGGCGAAGCAGACCGGCATGACACTGAATGATGTGCAGGACGTGCAGCGGCAAAGAGCGCAGCCGGTCATTACCTGAACGCGGCCGCAGTTCCTGCGGCGGCAAATGCATTCCCCGGCGTATCATCGGCCCCCACACAAAGGGAGGAGCCCGCCGTGAATCTCCGACGCACGCTCTGGATGCTGCTTGCGCTGATCAGCGCACCAGCCTTCGCACAGGACGCCAGATCCGTCATCGCCGCCACCTCCAGGGCCATGGGCCTCGACGGTGTCACTTCTCTTTATTTTTACGGCTCGGGCGCCCAATACAGCCTCGGCCAGAACAACAACGCCAACGGTCCGTGGCCCAAGACGCCACTGAATCAGTACACGCGCGCCATCAATTTCCAGGGCCCGACAACACGAGCGACGTGGACCACCTTCGCCGAACCGGTGACCGGCGGTGCGGCGGCGCTGGCGAACGGCCAGCAGAATGTGACCGCCAGCACCACCGCCTGGGCGCAGCAACTGGAGATCTGGATCACGCCCTGGGGTTTCATCAAGGGCGCCGAGGCCAATGGCGCCACGCTCGCCAGCCGCACGGTGAACGGCAAGCGCTACCAGGTGCTCACCTGGAACTCGCCCGCCAGATCGCCCGGCGGCAAGAACTACCAGCTGACCGGCTACATCAATGCCGACAAGGTGGTGGAGAAAGTGGAGACGCGGCTCGACCACGCCGTGTTCGGCGACATGCTGGTGGAAGCCGAGTACACCTTCTGGCGCGACAACAACGGCTTCAAGTTCCCCAGCGAGATGGTGCAGAAGCGCGCCGGCTGGCCGGTGTTCGACCTGCAGGTGCTGGGCGCGTGGCCGAATCCTTCCAAGATCGCGACGCTGCTGGCGGCGGCGGCTCCGGCCGGTGGTCCTCCCGGTGGTGGCGGTCCGCCTGCGGGTGGTGCGCGCGCCGGTGGTCCTGCCGGCGGTGGCGCGCCGGCTGCCGCGCCGGCAGCTTCGGAAAAACTCGCCGACGGCGTGTATCGCATCCGCGGTGCCTACAACTCGCTGGCCGTTGAATTCGCCGACCACGTGGTGCTCATCGAACCGGGCCCGCAGAACGAGGCGCGCGCGCTGCAGGGCATCGCCGAAACGAAGAAGCTGTTCCCCGGCAAGCCCATCCGCTATGGCGTGCCCACGCACCATCACATCGACCACACCGGTGGCATCGCCGCCGCGGCCTCCGATGGCATGACCCTCGTGGTGCCCGAGGTGAACAAGGCCTTTTTCGACAAGGTGCTGAATGCGCCGCGCACGCTGGCGCCGGATGCGTTGTCCAAATCCGGCGTGAAGCCGAAGGTGGAAGGCTTCAAGGGCGACAAGCGCGTGTTCCAGGATGCCACCCGCACTGTGGAGGTCCATGTGGTGAAGGGCCTGCCGCATGCCGATGGCATCGTGCTGGCCTGGCTGCCGAAGGAAAAAATCCTGGTGTACGCGGACATGTTCAACTACCCGCCAGCCAATGGCCCGCAGATACCGGATCCGCCAGTGGTCGGCACCATGGTGTTCCTGCGCACCATCGAGCAGCTGGGCTTCGACCAGCCCGGCACGCAGATCCTGTCCATTCACAACATGAATCCGGACAAGCTGGTGCAGGTAGAGGAGATCCGCCGCTCGCTTGGCACCAACAAGCTGTAGCAGATGCAATCGCGCGGCATGCGCGGCCTGCGCCGCGGCATCGGAGCAGCGCTGCTGCTGGCCAGCGGGGTGGTGATCACCGCTGAAGTCGCCACCATCACCCCGCGGCGCGGCGAGCAGCCGCCGGCCTCGGGCACCGCCAGGGTCTCGCCGGTCACCGACGCCATGCTGGTGAAGCCGCCCGCGGCGGACTGGCTGATGTGGCGCGGCACGCTGAACTCCTGGGGCTACAGCCCGCTGGACCAGATCAACACCGGCAACGTCGGCCTGCTGCAGATGGTATGGACGCGGCCGCTGGAACCCGGCTCGCAGGAAGGCACGCCGCTGGTGCATGACGGCGTGCTGTATTTCCCGAACCCCGGCGACATCATCCAGGCCATCGATGCCGCCAGCGGCGAGATCATCTGGGAACATCGCCGCGCCTCGCCGCAGGACATCGAGCGCTTCATCAACCAGCCCTTCATCAACCGCAACCTCGCCATCCACGGCAACCTGATCATCGACACCTCGGCCGATGGCGCGCTGTACGCGCTCGACGCGCGCACCGGCAAGGATGTGTGGAGCACGCAGGTGCTGGATTACAAGCGCGGCATCCACCAGACCTCCGGCCCCATCGTGGCCGATGGCAAGGTGTTTTCCGGCCGCGGCTGCGAGCCCGTTGTCACCGCGAGCCCGGATGACTGCGTGGTCACCGCGCACGATGCCGCCACCGGCCGCGAACTGTGGCGGCGGCGCACGATCCCGAAGCCCGGCGAAGCCGGCGATGAAACCTGGGGCGATGTGCCCGATGCCGAGCGCAAGCACGTGGGCACGTGGATGCCGCCGAGCTACGACCCGGAACTGAAGCTGCTGTACATCGGCACATCGGTCACTTCGCCCGCGCCCAAGTTCCTGCTGGGCGGCAACGACAAGCAGCACCTGTACCACAACAGCACGCTCGCTCTGGACCCGGAGACCGGCCGCATCGTCTGGTACTACCAGCACCTGATCGACCACTGGGACATGGACCATCCCTTCGAACGCATGCTGGTCGATACGGAAGTCGCGCCCGCGAAATCCGAAGTGGCATGGAGCAACCCCGACGTGAAGCCGGGCCAGGTCTACAAGGTGCTCACCGGCATTCCCGGCAAGACCGGCATCGTGTACACGCTGGACCGCCGCACCGGCCAGTTCCTGTGGGCGCGGCCCACCGTGTACCAGACCGTGGTCGAAAGCATCGACGGCAGGACCGGCGCGGTGAAGCAGACCGCCGCCACGCAGTTCAAGGCCAAGGGTGATTCCGCACTGGTGTGCCCCACCGCCAATGGCGGCAAGAACTGGCCCGCCGGCGCGTACAGCCCGCTGACGAAGTCGATGTATTTCCCGTTGCAGAACACCTGCATGCATGTGGAGGTGAACATCGCCTCGGGCCAGGAGCGCTCGGCGTATGGCGTGCGCTCAACGGGGCAAGGCGTGCCGACAGTGCAGAACATCGGCAGCATCCACGCCATCTCCACCGTGAGCGGCAAGACGGACTGGAAATTCGAACAGCGCGCCGGGACGATGTCGCTGGTCACCACTGGCGGTGGGCTGCTGTTCGGTGGCGACGTGGCCGGGCGCTTCCGCGCCTTCGACCAGAAGACCGGCAACGTCCTGTGGGAAGTGAACCTCGGCTCGCAGGTCAGCGGCTTTCCGGTGAGCTTTGCGGTAGATGGTCGGCAGTACATCGCGGTGAGCACGGGGCAGGGCGTGAACACTGGTGGGCAGCTGGCGTTGACGCCGGAGATCCGCGTGGGGCGCGGTAACAATCTATATGTGTTCGCGTTGCCGCAGGGTGCGCAGAACGTGCGGCTTGCGGCGCGGCCAGCCGCGCGCACCACGACTTCAGTGGCCACGGCACCTGCTCCAAATCCCGCCGCGCAGAGTTGCCGCAAGCCGGAGGCCGCAGGTGCGGCGCCAGTGGCCGGCCGCGTTTCGCCCGAAGCCATGTTCTCGCGCGCGCAGGCCGATGCCGGTCGCAAGCTGTACGTGGAACAGCAGTGCATCGCCTGTCATGGCGCCAGCATGAATGGTGGCGCCGGTGTGCCATCGCTCAGCGATGCGGGTTTCCGTGATGCGTGGAAGGGGCGATCGTTGAACGCGTTGCTGGACTGCGCGCGCAGCACCATGCCGCCGGGACGGCAGGGGACGCTCAGCGATGCGCAGTATGTGGAGCTGATCGCGGCGATCCTCGAGGCGAATGGGTTCAAGCCGGGTGGCAGCGGCGCAAGCTTGCCCACGGATTCCACGGCGCTGTCGCGCATCGTGTTGGGAGAGGGGCGGTAAGCCGCAGCGCGCCCCCGTTCACCGCATTCAGGTATTGTTCCGCGCCATCACCATCCCGGGGCCTCAAATGAAAGCATCCACCGCACTCGCCGCCGCCAGCCTCGCGCTGTTCAGCGCCTTCGCCGCCGCGCAGCTGCCGCCCGGCATCACCATGGAGATGATCAACACCACCCTGCCCGAGGAAGGCGCGCCCAAGGCCATACCCGGCCAGTACAAGGTGAGCTCCGGCGCCGCATTTGGCGCGGCAGGCCTGAAGGTCTTCCACCCCGAAGACCTCTCACGCTTCCCGAAGAAGGACACCCTGCCGGTGTTCGTCTGGGGCAATGGCGGGTGTGCGATCGACAACCCGCGTTACGCCGGCTTCCTCACCACCATCGCCTCGCATGGCTTCCTGGTGGTCACGACCACCGCGAGCGCCGCAGCGGCACCCGCTCCCGCGGCAGGCGCGGCGGCCGGGCCCCCTGCGCGCGGGCGCCAGGCCACCGCCGCGGACCTCAAGGCCGGCATCGACTGGGCCGAGAAGGAAAACACCCGCGACGGCTCGCCACTCAAGGGCAAGATCGAAACGAAGAAGGTCGCGGTGATGGGCACCTCCTGCAGCGGAAGGCTTTCCATCGAGCTCGGCGCCGACCCGCGCGTGTCCACCATCGGTGTATTCAACGCGGGCCTCGACGAAGGCAAGTACGAACCGCTCGCGAAGCTGCACGGCCCGGTGATGTTCATCAACGGCGGCAAGGAAGACTTCATGATGGGCCCGTCGAAGGCCACCTACGACAAGGTGGAAAATCTCCCCGCGTTCTACGGCGCACGGCATGGTGCGGGCCACACCGCCACCTCGTATCACGTCGGCGGCGGCGAATTCGCCAACGTCGCCACCAACTGGGTGCTGTGGCAGTTCAAGAAGGACAAACAGGCCGCGAAGATGTTCACCGGCAAGAAGTGCGGCCTGTGCGTGAACGAGAACTGGGATGCGGAGGGCAAGCGGCTCAAGTGATGGCGCTCTGTCCAGCTACTTCCAGGGCGATGTAAAGCCGATCTCGCGCCGCTGGGTCGCGGGCGGCGCTTCCATCATCAGTCGGATTGACGCGACCAGCTTCTTGATCGCCTGGTCATGTGCATCAAAGCTCCTGATGTCACTCCATACAGCGCGGCCAGGTCAGCATCCAGCAGAACGGACTGCCCGCGAATCGTGTGGATCCGGCCAGTAACTCCCGTTACCTCACGCCGCCGTCAGGAAGATCCACACCGTCGCGCCCCAGCCCACTGCCCACACCAGCGAGCGCACCGTGCTCCATCCCGCTACGTACGTGGACAGGTAGAGCACGCGTGCGCCGATGAACACCATCGCGAGCTGATCCACGCGCGCCTGCGGGCCATGCACCAGATGCGCAACCAGTACGGCAGCAGCGAAGAAGGGCAACGCCTCGAAGGCATTCTGCTGCGCGGCATTGGCACGCGCGCGGAAGCCCTCCTGTCGTGCGAGCCAGGCGCGCGGCTCGTTGTTGTCGAAGCCGGGCGCGCCGGCCTTAGCGACCAGAGCCGAGAGGTAGGGCAGCAGGGCGGCGATGAAGATGCACCAGAAAGCGATGGTCATGGGAATTCCTCACGGGTCGAGTGGGAGCCATGTTGCCGCATCGCGATCGCGGGAGTCTGGGGATTTGTAATCACGGGTTGCGAATTCAAAGTCGTAGACTCCGGCTGGCGTAGCCAAGGGAGATGCGAGATGGAAAAGACTCAAGCCGAGCGCTTCATCAGTGTTGTCCAGTGGGTTTGCGTGGCGGTGGTCGCCGTGCTGCTGGTGATGCACCTGATGGGCAAGGCACCTCGCCAGAGAATCCTGATCGTCGAGATCGTGGCCGGGATCTACGTTGTGCTTTTCGCTGTGGGCAAGTGGCTGGAGTTGCGGCGTCGCAAGGGCCTGGAGAACAGCGCGTCATCGCCGTGATTCGAGGTCACCATCCGTGACCTCAACGCGATAGGTCAGACGTCGTACCAGCAGAGATAGTCGTCCTCCAGCAGCGGGGGCGCGCCTATCCTTCCGGCGACCACGCCGCCGGATTGCGCACAACGCCAACGGTAAAGCCAAAGGGCTTCAGCAGTTTCTCCAGGGTACTCATGGAAGGATCCGACACACCGGCTTCTATCCTGGACAGCGTACCAAGTGAAACATGGCACAACCGCGCGTACTCACTCTGCGACAACTTCACGATGATGCGCATGCGGCGCAGGACAGCCGGAATGTTCTCCGGGCTTTCCGGAACCAGGGACGCCAACTCCCTGCGCAGTGCTTCGATTTCCTCGCGTGCGAGATTGCGATGTACCCGCTTCATGATGCGACTCCCGTCTCCTGCAGGCCAATCACAATTTTTTCGATGTCTGGAGTCCGCTGCTCGATGACATCATCGTCCACACTACAGTCCCGCATGATCGCGGGTATTTGCCGCAGAGCAGGCAGCGTCTGGCGGATCGCCTGCGCGAAGAGAACGCGCGGCGGTTCCAGTTCCACCTCTTCGAAGCGTGTGTCCAGGTTGGCGAGGACGTGCGGCCAGCCTTGTGTCCCGCCAGGCCCCTCGCCATCCCAGCGAATGACACGCACGATGGCCCGCGCATCCAGGAACGAAGGCCCGAAGTCGAACAGCGGCGCCAGCGCCATGGTGCCATCGACGTCCTTGAGCAGCGCCGTATTGCGTCCGTGGTTGTCACGGTTTCCCAAGGCGATATTGAGCAGATCGCGGCGCACGTACTCGACGAACTCGGTTGGAAAGTCCGTTGCATGTTTCGCGAGCTCGATGAGCACGTGGTCATGCCGGATCTGGGTTCTGGCCGAATCAACAACGCCGCACATCGAATACATGCTCTCGACGCCGAGACGGACCTCTCTTCCTTCCTGCCAGCGCCGATCGAATCGCGGCAGCAGCAGTGCACCATCCGTTGCCGTAGCCAGTTCAGTTGGCAGTTCGGTGGTAACGCGCAGCCCGCATCGCTTCGCAACCTGCTGATAGCGCGCTTCGTGGCGCAGGATGAGCCCGGCACGTGGGCCGGCTTCCGGCACGGGGAACTTCAGCAAGGCATGGCGACGAATCGGAAACGGCAGGTTGCCGCCATCCGGGTGCCAACGCCCTTGCATGTCCTCGACGATCCAGAACTTGGGCGCTTCACCCTGCGTGTCGGTCGCGCCAGCAACAGTGGCGCCAACGGTGGCGGCGTAGTCGACGAAGGCGTCACCGCGCGAGGCCATTTCGTCCAGCGTGAAGCCCGGATGCGGTGTGTAGCGGGCCGGCGCATCGGGGCGCACACGCAAATTGCCCACGGGGTTCAGTGCGCCACGCGCGAGTAGTTCCCACGGGGTCAGATCGTGATCGGTTGCGCCTTGAAGGCGCCGTCGCGCGGCTCCTTGTGGAAGCAGATCCATCAGGATGGATGGCCAGGTACGGAAGTGCGGCGAGGCGAAGTTGACCGGTGCCCGGACGCTCAGTGCGCGGTAGTCCCTGGCTTCGAGATTCCTCAGCGCGTACTCGGCGTCGTACTGGAGGCGCACTGGCCCCTGGGTGGTCTGATCGGGACCGGCTGGTTCCAGACTGGCGCAGGCATGCCATGCACCGTCGCGGTGAATTTCGAGGTCCACAATTGAGCGCCCCGCAGATTTAATTAGCAGGATAGTAGCCAGTTAATGGAGGCGATGTCTATTAATGACTACTTTATTGAGTAATTAATGCTTCCCGGCTTTGGCGGATTCGGTCACCTCGCTCGGGGTGGCGGGGTTGGTGGTGCCGGGGCTGGAGAGGAAGGTGGTCACGCGAGGGGATCAAAGGGCAAGCGCTTGATCCAGCTGGCGCTGTCCCGCACAGTCCGGCCAGCATCCTGCAGGGGATCGACAGGATGACTACAACAACAGGACTTCATTCAGGGATGAGGGGACCACCGACATTCGCCGCCGAGCGCTGTTCACGTCTCGTCGCGCCAGGCAGCGGTGAAGCCGATCTGCCGGCCAGGGCTCTCGGGGAAGCGGGTGAGTCGCCGAATCTCGTCGAGGAGCTGCGAGATCGCCGCATCGTGGGCCGCCAATACGCCACCCTGGTGCTCGAGCATGCGAGCCAGCTCATCCATTCGCGCGGCAAGCTCTGCATTGGCGGCGAGCGTGGCGCGCATGCGCACGAAGGCGCGGACCACGAGCACACTGACCTCCACCGCACGCTCCGACCTCAGCAGGTTGGAGGCCATCACACAGCCGTGCTCCGTGAAGGCCAGTGGGAGTCGGTCCGACCTTCTAGTGCGGCGCAATGTACCTGCAAATTGCAGGTACATCCCCTCCCACTCCTCCGGCGAGAGCCGGAAGGCGAAGTCCGCGGGGAACCGTGCCTGGTTGCGCTGGACCTGCTGGTTCAGCCGTTCGGTCTGCACGCCGTAAAGGCGCGCCAGATCCGCATCCAGCATCACCCGCTGGCCGCGGATCACATGGATCGCACCTTCGATCTCCTGGTATTCCGGCAGCTGATCCATGTCCGCGAGTTTCCAGCGATGGACAGACAAAGCGGCTCCGACTATCTGTCCCGTATCCGCGGAAATTCGCTTCTCCACTGATTCCGTCATGCCCAAGAAATCCAACGCCTCCAAAACCAAATCCACCGCCTCCCTCGGCTTCGAAGCCAAGCTCTGGCTCACCGCCGACAAGCTCCCCAACAACATGGACGCGGCGGAGTACAAGCACGTCGTCCTCGGCCTGATCTTCCTCAAGTACATCTCGGACACCTTCGAGGAACACCACGCCAGGCTCGTGAAGGGCGAAGGCGACTACGCCAGCGCCAACCCCGAAGACCCGGACGAATACAAAGCCGAGAACGTCTTCTGGGTGCCCGCCGAATCCCGCTGGCCGCACCTGCAGGCCAGCGCGAAGCAACCCACCATCGGCAAGATCGTGGACGACGCCATGGTCGCCATCGAGCGCGACAACCCGCGCCTCAAGGGCGTGCTGCCCAAGGACTACGCCCGCCCCGGCCTCGACAAGCAGCGCCTCGGCGAACTCATCGACGTCATCGCCACCTTCGAACTCACCGCCGCCAGCGAGGGCGAGAAGACCCACCGCTCCGTCGACCTGCTCGGCCGCGTGTATTTGCTCGTGTCGCCAGCGCCGGGACTAAGCACCTTTGTAACCAATCGAATAACGACGATCGCCCATGAACACTGACTCTCACGTGTCGCTTGGCCAAGTCCTCGCCCAATTCCGCGACGATGCTCGCGGCAATCGCGACCTCGGCGACCGCTTCGAGCGGATGATGCAGCAGTTCTTCCGCGTGGACCCGCTCTACGCCGCGCTCTTCTCCGAAGTGTGGATGTGGAACGAATGGCCGAAGAAGGGGCAGGTTGGCGATGTGGGAATTGACCTGGTCGCGCAGCACCGCGCCACAGGCGAATATTTCGCCATTCAATGCAAGTTCTACCTACCCGAGCACACGCTCAGTAAAGGCGATATCGACTCGTTCTTCACCGCTCTCGGTAAACCGCAGTTCTCCAAAGGGATAATCGTCAGCACGACGGATAACTGGGGTAAGAACGCGCTGGATGCGCTGAATCAGTCGAAATCTGTCGCTCGCATCGGCATTGCGGACCTCGAACAGAGCCCAATCGACTGGAGCAGATTCGACGCGCGCAAGCCAAGTCAACTCAAGCGTACGAAGAAAAACGAAATCCGGCCACATCAGAAGAAAGCGCTGGACGACGTCATGGCGGGACTTGCGGAAGCCGATCGTGGGAAACTCATCATGGCCTGCGGTACGGGCAAGACGTTTACCGCGCTCAAGATCGCCGAAACGCTGGCGCCAAAGCTCGCCGGCAATGGCAAGAAGGGGGACAAGCCGGGGCACGTGCTCTTCCTCGTCCCGTCGCTCTCTCTCATGGCGCAGACGCTACGCGAATGGACGACTCATGCCGATCTACCCCTGCAAAGTCTCGCTGTCTGTTCCGACGCGAGCATCGGTAAGCGTCGCGAAAAGAACGGTGATGATTCGGCGGAGATCACCACCTACGACCTGCCCTATCCTGCGACGACAAACGACAAGCAGCTTCTAGCCCAGTACGCCGCGCTCATCAAGGCGGCGCAGAAGTCCGATGGTCCACCCGGCATGGTAGTAGTCTTCTCGACCTACCAATCCATCGAAGCCGTCAGCAAAGCCCAGAAAGCTGGCTTGCCCGCGTTCGACGTCATCATTTGCGATGAAGCGCATCGAACGACCGGCGTCACACTAACCGGCGAAGACGAATCCACCTTCGTAAAGGTCCACGATGCGACGTTCCTCAAGGGGACGAAGCGGCTCTACATGACCGCGACGCCGCGCATCTACGGCGACGATGCCAAGAGCAAGGCCAAGGAGGTTTCGGCCGAGATCGCGTCGATGGACGACCCTACGCAGTTCGGCCATGAGCTTCACCGCCTGGGTTTTGGCGAAGCCGTCGGCAAATCCCTTCTGTCCGACTATAAGGTCCTCGTCCTCGCCGTGGACGAAAAGTACGTCAGCAAGACCTTTCAGAAGCAGATCGCCAGCAAGGACAACGAGTTGAATCTTGAGGATGCGACCAAGATCACCGGCTGCTGGAATGGCCTGGAGAAGCGCTTCGAAGCGACGAATTCGGATGTTGACTTGCAAGGCGACGTGAACCCGATGCGCCGCGCTGTCGCGTTCTCACGATCGATCAAGGATTCAAAGAAGTTTGTGGAGCAGTTCGGGCAGATTGTGGCCGCGTATAAGTCCGAGCATCCCGACGGTCAGATACTTGAAATCGAAGCAGATCACGTCGATGGCACCTTTGATGCCCTCAAGCGCGGCGCGCTACTCGATTGGCTGAAAGCCGAATCGCCCGCCAGCACTTGCCGCATCCTCTCCAATGCCCGCTGCCTCTCTGAGGGCGTGGATGTGCCGGCGTTGGATGCGGTGTTGTTCCTTAACCCGCGCAACAGCGTCATTGACGTGGTGCAATCCGTGGGGCGCGTCATGCGACGAGCCGAGGGCAAGCGCTACGGCTACATCATCCTCCCCATCGGCATCCCAGCCGACAAAACACCTGAAGAGGCGTTGAAAAACAACGAAAAGTACAAAGTCGTCTGGCAGGTACTGCAGGCACTCCGCGCCCACGACGATCGCTTCAATGCCACCATTAATCAATTGGAGCTCAACAAGAAGCGTCCCGACAGTATCCAAATTATCGGTGTGGGCAGTGGCTCCGGCGACGACGACGGCGCAAAGACCGACGGTGACGGCAGGCCGGAGTTGCGCAACATTCAAGGCGTCCTCGACTTCCCCAACCTCGACGAATGGAAGGACGCCATCTACGCCAGAATGGTTATGAAGGTCGGCGACCGCGCCTACTGGGAAACCTGGGCCCGCGACATCGCCAAGATCGCCGAAACGCACATCACACGTATCAAGGCCATCCTTGACGACCAGAACCCCAAGGCCGTCAAGGCGTTCGAAAAGTTCCTGAAGGGTCTTCAGACGAATCTCAATCCCGCCGTCTCGCGCGAAGACGCGATTGAAATGCTCGCACAGCATCTCATCACCCGCCCGGTGTTTGATGCGCTCTTCGCAAACTACGTCTTTACAGAAAAGAACCCGGTCAGTCAGTCGATGCAGAAGATGCTCGACATATTGGATGCCCACGCCATCCAAAAGGAAATTGCGACGCTAGATAAGTTCTATGCGTCAGTGAAAGACCGAGCCGCGGGCATCGACAACGCGGAGGGGCGCCAGAAAGTCATCTACGAGCTTTACGAAGAGTTCTTCAAGAACGCCTTCAAAGACCTGCATGAGCGCCTCGGCATCGTCTACACGCCCGTCGAAGTCGTAGACTTCATCTTTCAAAGCGTTCAGGACGTATTGCGCGACGAGTTCAACAGCGGTCTGGCGGAAAGAGACGTCCACATCATCGACCCCTTCACTGGCACCGGTACTTTTCTCGTCCGCCTGCTCCAATCGGGTCTTATCCCTCCCGATAGGCTGGAACATAAATACAGGCACGAGCTGCACGCCAACGAGATCGTTCTGCTCGCGTACTACATCGCTGCCATCAACATCGAAGAAACCTTCCACGGACTGCGCGACCATGCAAATAGGGGCAAGAGCGGGAACAGTTATGTTCCCTTCGAAGGCATCTGCCTGACAGACACATTCCAGCTCTACGAATCCGGTCAGATGGAACTGGAAGGCACCTTCCCCGAAAATAACAAACGCGTGAAACGGCAAATGGAAAGCCCAATCCGCGTGGTCATCGCGAACCCGCCGTATTCGGCACAGCAGGAGAGCGAGAACGACGACAACAAGAACCTCGCGTACCCACAGCTCGATAACCGCATCCGTTCGACGTACGGCGAGAAATCGGCGGCCCCGAATGTAAAGAACCTGTATGACAGCTACGTCCGCGCAATCCGCTGGGCCAGCGACCGGATCAAAGACAAGGGTGTCGTTGGCTTCGTGACGAACGGTTCGTTCATCGATGCCAACAATATGGACGGTCTGCGCGCGTGTCTGACGGATGAGTTCACCAGCATCTACGTCTTCAACTTGCGCGGGAACCAGCGGACGAGTGGCGAGTTATCGCGCCAGGAAGGCGGGAAGATCTTCGGCTCTGGCAGTCGCGCGCCAATCGCCATCACGCTTCTCGTGAAGAACCCCGCAAAGGAAACACCAGCGAAACTTCAATATCACGATATCGGCGATTATCTCGACCGCAACGAAAAGCTCAAAATCATCCGCGGCTTCGCCAGTATCGCCGGTATCGACACCGCAAAGAAGTGGACGACGCTGCACCCCAACGAGAAAAACGACTGGATCAACCAACGCGATCCTGCGTTTGAGAAATTTTCTCCCTTAGGCGAGAAAGGCGATGAGACCAGCACACCGTACTTCGACAACTACTCGCTAGGGATCGGGACCAACCGCGATGCCTGGACATACAACTACTCCGATGCGCAGCTTCGGGCGAACATGGTCCGGACCATCGATTTCTACAACTCGCAGGTTGAGTCCTTCGCGAAAGAAGTTGACGTGCCTGGCGGTGCTTCGGCCACCGAACGTCTCAGGTTAGTAGAACAATTCATTGATCGCGATTCGAAAAAGATCAGTTGGTCTAGCAGTTTGATTCCGAATGTCGGCCGACAAATCAAGACGTCCTTTACTACTCGGAAGATGACGGATTCGATGTACCGGCCCTTCAGTCGACAGAAGTTCTACTACGACGGGCTAATGAACCACCGAGTCGGGCAGTTCCCCGCCATCCGGCCAACACCGGAGCATCCGAACACCGTGATTGTCTGTTCCGGAGCCGGCGCTTCGAAGGAGTTTTCTGCTCTCGTTGCAAATACTTTCCCCAACTTACACACACTCGACTCATGTCAATGCTTCCCGCTCTACCTCTACGAAAAGGCTGATGAATCCTCCGATCTGCTATTCGAGAAGTCGGAAGTTATCGACGGATATCGCCGTCGGGAGGCAATCACCGATGGGATTCTGAAGACCTTCCGCGGGGCGTTTGGGGAGAAGGTGACGAAGCAGGACATCTTCTACTACGTCTATGGTGTGCTACACAGCCCCGAGTATCGCACCCGCTTCGCGGCAGACTTGAAGAAGATGCTGCCGCGGATTCCGCTGACGAAGGAGGCGCAGGATTTCAAGGCCTTCAGCAAGGCGGGACGCGAATTGGCTGAATGGCACTTGAACTACGAGACTGTGCAGCCGTGGAGGGTCGAGGAGAATCACGACCAACTAGACTTGGGATTGGAGGAAACCTACAAGGTCCAAAAGATGACTTTCGCTCGGCCGACGCCCGAGCAGAAAGCTGCCGGGGCGAAGTGGGACAAGACGCGCATCATCTACAACAGCCACGTGACGATTTCGAAGATCCCGCTCGAGGCGTACGAGTACGTCGTCAACGGCAAGCCAGCGATCGAGTGGGTGATGGAGCGGTATCAGTTTACCCGTGACAAGGACAGCGGCATCGTCAACGATCCGAACGACTGGTGCAATGAGCACAAGCAGCCGCGTTACATCATCGATCTTGTCGCGCGCTTGGTGCGCGTGAGCGTCGAGACAATGAAGATTGTCAATGGCCTGCCGGCGTTAAACGAGCGAAGGGATGAAGCTGCACGCGGCGCTGCTTCTCCGCGATCAGTCGTCGACAGCGCTTCCAAGGTCATTCCATTTCGCCTCCACATCGTCAAACCGAAGCCTGCAGAACGCTATGTCACCTGCATGCCCCTGGTCCCGTTAAGGGCGGCCGCGGGTGCGTTCAGCGATCCGCAACACATTGAGGACGACGGCTTCGAATGGGTCGCAGTCGAATCGCGCCACCGACTGCGTAAGGGCATGTTCGTCGCCCAGGTCGTCGGCAAGTCGATGGAGCCTGCGATCCCGGACGGCGCGTACTGCCTCTTCCGCGCCCCAGTCGAGGGCACGCGCCAAGGGAAGACCGTCCTTGTGCAGCTCCGCGATGCCACTGACCCAGAATCCGGCCGGCGCTACACGGTCAAGCGATACGAGAGCGAGAAGGCCGCGAAGGGCGACTCATGGCGGCACGAGCGCATCACCCTCAAGCCTGTGAACTCTGACTTCGATCCCATCGTTCTGACAGGTAAGGACGAGAGCGAGCTGCAGGTCATCGCCGAGCTCATCGAGGTTCTCGAGCCGAATCAGTGACGGTCACCACTTCAGTATCTTTTCGAGAAGCGATGGGAGGCGATGGACGGCAAGGCGATGATCGTCTGCATGAGCCGCCGCATCGCGGTGGATTTCTGCACGCCATCATCGACCTGCGCCCCGCCTGGGCCACCGAGCTGCAGTGTGCGGATTGAACATCGGAGGTCAATATATGAGCGTCAACGTAAGGAAAGGAAACCCGGTTCCGCTACGCAATCTCGGTTTGGGTGAGCGGTGGCTGCAGGATCGCATAGAGGAAGACCCCTCCATCCTGGGGCTTGGCGATCTTCAGTTGATCCGGCGGGAGCGCCTGCAGTCCAGCGGTGGACGGCTCGATTTCCTGCTGTACGACCCGGAACAGGAGACCCGTTACGAAGTAGAAGTGATGCTAGGCGCTCTGGACGAGAGCCACATCATCCGCACGATCGAATACTGGGACATCGAACGCCAGCGATACCCAACGTATGAGCACCGTGCGGTAATCGTTGCGGAGGAGATTACTTCCCGCTTCTTCAATATCGTGCGGCTGCTGAACAGAGCGGTGCCATTGGTCGCCGTTCAACTTACGGCATTCCCGATATCCGCCAACGAGGTGATGTTGCACGGCATAACCGTGCTGGACGTCTTCGAAGAAGCTGACTCCGAAGATGTGGAAGCGGGTGGCAGAGCCGATCGCAAGTATTGGGAAGGACGCGCCAGCGACTCCTCGTTGCAGGCACTTGATGCAATAGCCGGACTTATCGGCAAGGAAATCGCGCCTACCCGGATTACGTACAACAAAGGGCACGTAGCTCTTGGTACTTCAGGCAGGAACTTCTGCTGGTTCCACCCGCCGCGCGATGCGTCTCATTGCCACACCAGGGTTCTGACTGATCCAACACTCCGTGAGGACCAGATACGCGCGTTCGAAGAGACTGGCCTCTATGTTCGCCCGTTCCAGCGGCGTTTGATTACCTTGAAGTTGGCGCCGAAGGATATCGATATCCACCGCGCGATGATTCTGGATCTACTGAGGAAGTCGGAGGAGTACTCCAGAAAGAGCAATGAATAGGAAGGTAAGGCCCCGATGAATGCTGAACGGCCCAATGACTTGCTAAATCTCCGGGACGAGTTGCGTCGATTTGCTGTGGAGCGGGAATGGGATCAGTTCCACACTCCCCGCAATCTGGCGACGTCCATATGCATCGAGAGCGCTGAACTGCTCGAGCGGTTCCAGTGGGCTGACCGCAGCAGCAGTGACTTGACGGCCGACGAGTTGGCGGCAATCCGCCATGAACTCGCCGACGTCCTGCTATACCTGGTGCGGCTAGCCGACAAGCTCGACATCGATCCAATTGCCGCCGCCCACGAGAAGATCGCGATCAATACGTCCAGGTATCCCGTCGACAAGGCACGCGGCAGCAGCCGGAAATACGACCAACTCTAGCCGCATGGAAACCCGGCAATGAAGCTGTGGGTAGGTGTCACGGACAAGGACTGGTACGAGTACCTGGCGCTGCAGCGCCCGGACGAGGTCAACTTCTGGCAACCCAGTGGCACTCGCATGTTCAGGGTGTTGCAGCCGGGCGAGCCCTTCCTCTTCAAGCTCCACAGCCCAAACAACGTCATCGTGGGTGGCGGATTCTTCGTGCGCTACTCGGCACTTCCTGCCTCTCTCGCCTGGGAAGCATTCGGGCGAAAGAATGGAGTGGAGAGCTTTGAAGTTCTTCTGAAACGAGTCCGCAAATACCGCCGGTCAGACGATGCACTGGATCCAATCATCGGATGCAATGTATTGGCTGAGCCTTTCTTCCTCCCCCGCAGCCTCTGGATTCCGGTGCCTGCAGGCTGGGCTCCGAACATTGTGCAGGGCCGGAGTTATGACGCACCCGGTGATGGCGCGGCGCTCTGGAAAGCCGTGGTCGAAGCAGCGAAGTTGGGCGATCAGATCCAGTCGCCCTCAGAATCGCCAATGGAAAGCCGCCCGCGCTTTGGCTCGGAGTATCTGACACGCGCGCGCCTGGGCCAAGGCGCGTTCCGGGTGCTCGTCACCGATGCCTATGATCGCCGCTGTGCGGTGACAGGGGAGAAGACTCTGCCTGTACTGGAGGCCGCTCACATCAAGCCCTACGCTTTCGATGGCCCCCACCGCGTCCAGAACGGACTCCTTCTACGCTCGGATCTGCACAAGTTGTTCGACTTGGGGTATGTCACCGTGACCCCGGACCTCGACTTGGAAGTCAGCAGCAAGTTACGCGCCGACTGGAGCAACGGGCGGGAGTACTACGCTTGGCATGGCAAGAAGCTGGCGCATCTACCGGGGGACCTGCATTCGCGACCCGCCAGGGATTTCCTCCAATGGCACAACGAGAACAGGTTCAAGTCATAAGTCATCCGCTGACTGTGGGAGTGGGGCGCTCGTTATGAGCGTACCTGCACGACCGCAGGCTGCATGTTAGCCACCGCCCGCACCACCACGAAGAGAAACACCAGCGGTCGTTCGGCGCTGCCATTGATGCGTTCAATCTGTGCCTGCAAAGACCCGGCCTCGTACAACGCGCGCACGGCGCACGCCTGCTGCTTTGGTACGTAACCGATCCTCTGTGCGCGGACCACGACGGCCAGGGCATCCGGATCAAATGCATTGTCCGGCTCCGGCACAAACTGTACTGCTTCCCCTGGATGCAGATTCTCCAAAGGAACCTTTGCGGCATGACGAAAGCCCGCGACTTCAATGAGCAATTCGCCCGATTCGTTCACGCCATCAAGCGGATTGACGATGCTGAACCCATCACTAGGCAGCTTCGCTCCCGTATAGGCCAGCAGCGCGAAGTCGCTGATCGTCGTTTCAGGTCGAAGGCGGAACTGCTCCAGATACTTCGCGTAATCACCACGGGAGCGCGGCGGCAGGCGGCGGATAAAGGTATCCACAACACCCAGATCGTAGGTCTGCTCGATCTTGCGGAACGCCGGGAAATTGACGAAGCCCTCCGCACAGGCACCGCGGAAATCAGCGGTATCGGCAAAGTAGCGGAAGCGCACCTGTCCTTCGCCCTGCCGGACAAGCTCCGCCACTGAATGACGGGCGCGCGATGACCCCTCCGGTCCTTGCCACACGAGCAACAGCCGGTTCGGTTCCAGGACATGTTCGATGAAGTTCATGATGCAAGGACTCGCAGCAGACGATCCCTTCGTGCCTTGAGTAGCGTGAGCATAAAGTGCGCGCGCTCTGCGCTCAACGGGACGGGCAGTCGCAGCCCGGTCAGAGGCAGCACGGCCTCGTCCAGAGCTTCGGAAGGGAACTGCAACACGGCCTGCATGGTCTCACGAGTCTGCGGAAACTTGTCGACGATCTTGAGCAGCAGTTCGACGTGACCGCAACCCTGTGCATCGTCAATATGCCACTTCATGTGGTGATGGCCCCGGCTGATGTAGCGGTCAAGATAGTCGGGTTGCCTGAATCGCTCGAAGTGGTCCGGCTGTCTCTCGTGGCCCAGGCTGGTGCCATTGTCGAACGCTGGTGCCAGGCGCAGCGGGACGATGGGTTCTTCGGTTATGCGAGTCCATATGAAGCCCCAGTTTTCCTGGTGCCTGTCCGTATTTCCGATCAGTGCGTCGAAGGTGAGAATTTCTGCCCACGCTAGTCGCCAATCCTCCACCAGATGTACCGCAACTTGGGCTGCGCGATGTCGTCGCTCGAACGTCAAGCACCACGACTCAATGGCGTGGAAGTTGTGCTGGGTACCGCGGTCGTGATCGAAATTGGCAATCGACGCCTTGAGGAACATGCCGCCCGACACAAACCCCTGCGGCGGTGAGTCCGGGTAGCCGTAGAACCACTCGATGAGGGCAGCGCATTCGCCACTGCTTGAATCCCAAGCTGCGTAAGCTGGAGGCACCAGCACATTGGTGATGCGGCTCAGCCGGCTGGCTACCACTTCTGCCCAGAACTGATCGGGATAAACGGCTCGCGACTTCTTGAACAGATATCGGTGACCGGGTACGAGCCAAGGCTTTGGCGCCGGTTGAGGACACCGGAGAAGGCGCTTGTCGCGTGATCCTTCCGGGAAATAGGGATGCTCCTGGTCAGCGGGCCAATGAGCGATGTCCAGTTCTTCTCCAGGGACCTGCCAATGACCGGCCATGCTAGCCGCTCCCAAGCGGGGCATGGTGTGGAACGCGGACGGCGGTGTTGGAGGTCATGGTCGACAGGTGGCTGTTCAGCTGCACGAAAGGGGGAACACGGAGAGTACCTTTCACGGGCGCCAACTCATGCGGTCTTTTGTTCGTGAATGGATAGCAATTTGGCTGGTTGAGCGTCACTCGATTTCGATCGGTCGGGAACAAGAAGCCCTGCGGCCAACCTCGACAGATATTCCCTGCGATTTCAGCAAGTTGATCTATCAAGGTCACAATTTGTGACCTTGAACAGGGGAGGGTGATACGCAGAGATTGTGGACCATCGCCTGTCTCACGCCTTGAGACTCAGTTGCCGTAGCCTGCCGGAAGCGGATGGCAACAAGTCTGGCGAGGCTGGCAGATGTTCAAAGGCGCTCAAGGTCTGGTGCTGACAGCAAGCGACGTCGTCAACCACTTGGGCTGCACGCACCTCACGACGCTCGACCTCCGGCACCTCTCAACCCCTCTCCCCAGTACCGAAGACGACCCCCAACTCCTGCTCCTTCAAAAGAAGGGCGACGTTTGGGAACAGCAATACCTCGCGCGTCTGCGCGCCGCTCATCCGGATCTCGTGGAAATCCCACGCACCGCCCCGCGAGCAGTGCAGATCGATCAAACCCTCACCGCCCTCCACTCCGGCGCCTCCCTCATCTTCCAGGCCGCCGTGACCCTCCCCGGCTGGTTCGGTCGCGCCGACTTCCTGCGCCGCGTGCCCGAACCCTCCGCACTCGGCAACTACAGCTACGAAGTGCTGGACACCAAGCTCGCCCGCGACGCTAAAGCCAGCCACATCCTGCAGCTCTGCTTCTACAGCTGGCTCATCGGCGAGCTGCAGGGCACGGCCCCCACCTCCATGAGCGTGGTGCTCGGCGACGCCACCGAACGCACCTTCCGCTTCGCCGACTACGCCCGCTACTTCCATCGCCTGCGCGCGCGGCTCGCCGCCTTCGTCGCGCAGCCCCCCGCCCACTCCTACCCGGACCCTTGCGAGAAATGCGCCCAATGCCGCTGGTCCACGCATTGCGATGCCCAGCGCCTGGCCGACGACCACCTCTGCCAGGTGGCCGGCATCTCGCGCCTGCAGACGCGCCGTCTCGTGGCCGGCGGCATCCCGTCGATGACGGCACTGGCGAACTATCCGGATGCCGCCGCCGTGTCGCGCATGACGGCGCCGACCCTCGCGCGTCTCCGCACCCAGGCGCGCATGCAGGCAAAGGGCAAGGCCGAAGGCACTCCCTCCTGGCAACCGCGCGCCGATGAACTCGAGCGCGGCTTCCGCCGCCTGCCGCCGCCCTCCGCGGGCGATCTGTACTTCGACATGGAAGGCGATCCACTGCACGAGGACGGACTCGAATACCTCTTTGGCGTGAGCTTCCGCGAAGCGGGCAAGCTGCAGTTCCGCGCCTTCTGGGGCCACACGCGCGCGGAAGAAAAGGCAGCCTTCGAAGCCTTCATGGATTTCGTCGCGGCGCGCCTGCAGCACCACCCGGACCTGCACATCTACCACTACGCCGCCTACGAGAACACGGCGCTCAAGCGCCTGATGTCCCTGCACGGCACGCGCGAGCGCGAAGTGGACCAGCTGCTGCGTGAGCAACGGCTGGTGGATCTGTATCGCGTGGTGTCCGAGGCGCTGGTGGCCTCCACGCCCAGCTACTCGATCAAGGACATCGAGGCCTTCTACCGCCCACCGCGCGCGGGCGAGGTGAAGAACGCCGGCGCGAGCATCGTGGCCTACGAGCAATGGCGCGAGAGTCGCGACGCCGCGTTGCTGGAAGCCATCGAGCGCTACAACGAGGATGACTGCGATTCGACGGCGGGGCTGCATCAATGGTTGCTGCAGATACGGCCCGCGGACATGCCGTGGCGGCAGGTGGGGCAGGCACAACGGCAGCAAGATGCCGACGAGGACGAGCAAAGGACCGCCGCACGCGAACAGCGCCTGCAGGACCGCGCCGCACTGCTGGCCTCGCTGCTGGGCGACAACCCCGCGGACCGCACCACCTGGACCGCTGACCACCACCTGCGCGAACTGACCACGCAGCTGCTGGACTTCCACCGCCGCTGCGACAAGCCCGTGTGGTGGAAGATCTTCTCCTGCCAAGACATGACGGAGCAGGAGCTGATCGAGGACATTGAGTGCATCGGTGGCCTCGTCGTGCGCGAGGTCATTCCGGGACCGAAGCGGAACGCGCTGCCCACCTGGGTCTGCGAATACCCGGAGCAGGAGTTCAAGACGCGCGAAGGGTCGGTCTGCAGACGCGTGGATACGCTGGCGACGGTCACGGTGGTCCAGGTTGATGAAGCCCGCCGGCGGGTTCACCTCAAGCCATCAAGGGCCGCGCTGGAAGGCGGCCAGCAGTTCTCGCTCACGCCGCCAGCGCCCATCGACACGGATTCCCTGCGTGACGCAGTGGAGAGGTTCGCGCAATCGCTGGCCAATGGCGACGCCACGCACCTGGCCGTGCGCGCCTTGCTCCGCAAGGACCCGCCGCGCCTCAAAGGACGCGCACCCGGCGCCGCACTCGCGCCGGGCCAGCCAGCTGCAGTGGAAGACGTCATCGCCGCCGCCACCGCGCTGGACCACAGCCACCTGTTCATCCAGGGCCCGCCCGGCGCCGGCAAGACCTACACGGGTTCGCGCGTGATCGTCGAACTGCTCCGCCGCGGCCATTCCGTGGGCATCTCGTCCAACAGCCACAAGGCGATCAACAACCTGCTCGCGGCGATCGATGAGTACGCGCAGGAGACCGGCGTCATCTTCAGCGGGGCAAAAAAGGTCACGGCTGGTAAGCACGATCAATACTTCCAGGGCTCTTTCATCACCAACGTGGAACGCGCGGACCAGATCACCCCCGGCACCGCCCTCATCGCCGGCACCGCCTGGCTCTTCGCCGACCCGCGCTTCGACCAGTCCCTCGATTACCTCTTCATTGACGAAGCCGGCCAGGTCTCGCTCGGCCACCTCGTGGCCATGGGCGTCGCCGCCCGCAACATCGTGCTGCTCGGCGACCAGATGCAGCTGCCGCAACCCATCCAGGGCGTGCATCCCGGCCGCTCCGGCGAATCCACACTCGACTACCTGCTCGACGGCGCCGCCACCATCGCACCGGATCGTGGCATCTTCCTGTCCGACACCTGGCGCATGCATCCGGATGTGTGCGCCTTCATCTCCGACGCCGTCTACGACGGCAAGCTGCACTCGGCGGAGCGATGCAGCCAGCAGCGGCTGTTGCTCGCGAGCACAGCGCATCCGGCGCTACGCCCCACCGGCATCCACTTCTGGCCCGTGCAGCACGACGAGTGCAGCCAGAGCAGTGAGCCGGAAGCCGCGGCGATCAAGGCCCTCTATACCGACCTGCTGTCGCAACGCTGGCGCAACAGCCGCGGCGAGGATCTGCCCATCACCCTGGACGACATCCTCATCGTCACGCCCTACAACCTGCAGGTGCGCCTGCTCTCGCGCACGCTGCCCGCCGGCGCCCGCGTCGGCACGGTGGACAAGTTCCAGGGCCAGGAAGCCGCCGTGGTCATCATCTCCATGGCGACCTCCAGCGGCGACCACCTGCCCCGCGACATCGAGTTCCTGTACAGCAAGAACCGCCTGAACGTCGCGCTGTCGCGGGCGAAATGCCTCGCGATCGTGGTGGCCTCGCCGCGGCTGCTGGACGTGGACTGCCGGACCGCCGAACAGATCCGCCTCGTGAACACGCTATGCTGGGCCGAGGAATATTCGCGGCGGAGCAACTCCGCCTGAGGGAGTGCGGTGGCACGGACAAGGGAATTCGTCTTCGGTGTCGACCTGGATGGCGTGGTCGCGGATTTCATCGCCGGCCTCAAGCCCATTGCCGCCGAATGGCGCGGTGTACCGGTGGACGCGCTGCCGGATGAAGTGAGCTACGGCTTCGCCGAATGGAAGCTCGGCGGCAAGCGCGGCTACGAGGACCTGCACCGCTACGCCCTGAAGGAAAAGCGCCTGTTCGAAACGCTGCCGGTGATGGACGGCGCGGCCGCCTCGCTGCGCCGTCTTTCACGGCAGGGCGTGCGGATCCGCATCATCACCCACCGCCTGTACATTCCCTGGTTCCACCGCCAGGCCGTGAACCAGACAGTGGAGTGGCTGGAGAAGAACGGCATTCCCTACTGGGACCTGTGCTTCATGGCGGCGAAATCCTCGGTGGATGCGGATGTGTACGTGGAGGATTCACCGGGCAACATCGAGTTGCTGCGGAAGGCGGGGAAGAAAGTGATCGTCATGCGCAATTCCACCAATCGGCACGTCAAAGCACCCGCGGCGGAGCACTGGAATGACGTGGAGAAATGGGTGGTAGCTCAGAGAAGACGTTGAGCCCAGACCGGACGGTCATCGGCGCCGCTTGCCGCCGGGTTTCATCTTCACGCTTACAAATCAGGAACTTGCGTCTTTAAGGTCGCAATTTGCGACCTTAGACGCTGGTCGAGGTGCTCACCGCAGCGCTGGACGCCAGTACTCGCAAGGAATTTGTCCGGGTCTACAAAGCCATCCTCAAGATGATGGAGCCAGCACCGCCGACCCAGTGATTAGTCAGCCCGCCAATCGCTTCAGAGGTCTCGCTGCTGGAGTGACTCACGCCTCCTTCCGCAACGCCCGCGCCAGCCACGCCACGCCAATCGCATACTCCACGAACGCCAGCACCGCCAGCATCGCCGCATTCCTTGCCGCACCGACCTCCTGCCGCCGCGCAATCCATGGCTCGAGCGGGTACTCCATCGGCCGCACGGGAAGCCGCGCGCCTTCGAGCAAACGCCGCCACAGGTAGGCGCCTTCCTGCGGCCGCCACGCAAACCCGACGGTGGAGACCGGCACGCCGCGCGGATCCTGGATCTGCAGCAACGCGCCGCCGCGTGCGCCAGGCGCTGGCTGCTCGGGCGTTGCCACGACCTGTCCGCGCATCGTGTAGCCGCCGAGTACGGTGCCGCGCAGTTCGGGCACCGGCGCGAACAGGCCTTGTGAGGCGCGCAACCAGTGGTCGAGGCAGAACTGCCGCATCGCGAGTGGCACGTCGTCAGTCTTGACCAGCTGCGCGAAGCCGCGGCAGAGATCGACGTAGTGCACCATGCGCAGGCTGCGAACACTGACGGGCGACGACGGTTCACTCATTCATAGGCCTCGAGTGCACGGACCAGCTCGGCACGCACCGCGGCAGCCAGCGCATCCGGCGCCACGACCTTCACCCCCGCCCCATGCCTGAGCACATCCATCACCAGCTCCCGCGCCTCCCGATACGGAATCCTCAGTTCATAGCTCCCATCCTCCAGCCACCGCCCCTCCTGCTGCGGATGCCACGTCTCATCCGCCACCCACCGCGCCCGCTCCGGCGTGAAGCGCAGCACCGCAACCTTGTCCGCCTTGCCACCGAAGATGCCGTACGCGCTGGCGTAGTGCTCATCGAGCTCCTCCTCTGCAATATCCAGCGCCACCTGCTCCAGCGGCGTGGCGCGGCGGATGCGGTCGATGGCGAAGCTGCGCAGCGCGTCCTTGTCGTCATCCCAGGCGTCCAGGTACCAGCCGCCGCGGTAGTGCACGATGCGCTGAGGTGAAACGTTGCGATCGGTGACCTTGTTCGTGCTGCGCGCGTGGTACTCGATCCACAGCCGCTTGCGCTGCAGGGTGGCGGAGGCCACGGTGCCGAACGCCTCGCCGGCGGCGCGGCCCGCGATGGCCGGGAAGCGCAAGCGGCTGGCCGCTTCGCCGAGGTTCAGGCGCTGGTGCTTCGTCAGCTCGGCGAGCCGGCGGGTGAGGGCGCCCAGGTGTTCCTGCAGCAACCCGCCGCCGGCATCCTTCAGCAGCCGCTGCATGATGGCCAGCGCCTGCAGCTCGCCGGCGCTGAACCACAGGCCGGGCAGCTCGTACGTCCCGGCCTGTGCGTTGCGCTCGTACAGGAAGCCGCCGATGTCGGTGTCGAAGATCACCGGCGCGTTGAGCTGGTCCTTCAGCGTGGCCACGGTGCGATACAGCGTGGCGCGCGAGCACTCCAGCCGCGCCATGAGATCCTCCATCGGCACCGGCGTGCGGCGCGCGCTGAGGATGACGTGCAACTGGAAGATGCGGTCGAACTTGTCCATGTAGCGACCCGGGCGTGCGGTGAGGTGGCCGCGAATCTAGCAGCCACGACCGGCGCGGGCATCATTCATCCGTTCTGTACGAAGCAAATGCCACCACACCCACGTGTGGCTCGGGCAGACCCGGGGCGGCGAGGGCGACGCATTCATCAGCCTCCAGCGCGGTGCGCAGTTCAGCGTCGTTCTGGCACAGCACCACCGGACGCGAGCACTCATGGCAGTAGCGCAGCCGCGGATCGCTGGTGCGCTCCAGGGATTGCCAGCGCTGGTGGCAGCGAAAGGCAAAGCGGCAATTGCGGATCAATGTCTGATCGAGCCCGCTCATTGACGCATGGGCTCCGCGCGGTTCCAGGTGGTGATCACGGCGCCGTGGTCTTCCACCACGGTGACGCCGCCCTTGTCGAGCACATGCATGGCGATGCGCAGCTCGGCCTGCAGGGATTCGACGAGGCGACGGACTTCGCGGCGATCCAGCACATGGCGGTCGCCTTCGACCCGACCGTGCTGCAGGGTGAATTCCACCAGGCGTTGGGGAATGCCGCGCTGGGCCATGCGGTGCCTGGCGTGCAGGGTGGGTCTCATCGTCTGCTCCCTCCGCGTCCACCCGGATATCGGGTGTCGTCGGGGAGATTTGAGCAGGCGGGAATCTCAATCCATGAGATTGGCCATTCGGAGCCAGTCACAGTTGCGGCTCCGTGCCCCGCCAACAACACGCTCGAGGCCTCGACGTCACCCCCATTTTCCCGCAAGAATCCCCCATGCCTCGCAAGACCCGCACTTCCTCCCGCTCCCACCCCAAAGGCACCTCCCGCCCCAAACAGGATGTGGCTGATTCCCTCTCCACCCTCCTCAAAGCCACCGAATTCGCCGCCCACAAGCACCGCGACCAGCGCCGCAAGAACGCCGAAGCCTCCCCCTACATCAACCACCCGATCACCCTCGCCAACGTGCTGTGCAACGAAGCGGGCATCACCGATCCGGTCATCCTCGCCGCCGCACTGCTGCACGACACCCTCGAAGACACCGAAACCACCTACGAGGAACTGCGCGGCCAGTTCGGCGAGCACATCGCCGACGTGGTCGTGGAAGTGACGGACACCAAGTGGCTCTCCACCCAGGCCCGCAAGCGCCTGCAGGTCAGCAAGGCGCCATACGCCAGCACCCAGGCGCGCGCGGTGAAGATCGCCGACAAGATCTGCAACCTGCGCGACATCCTCGGCAGTCCGCCGAAGGGCTGGGCACTGGCGCGCAAGCAGGCTTACTTCGACTGGGCGAAGGAAGTGGTGGACGGCGTGCGCGGGGAGCATCCCGAGCTGGAGCAGCGCTTCGACGGACTGTACCGGCAGCGACCGCAGGGCTGAGGCGCGAACCCGCCCGACCGTAAGCTACGGCATCAGGCCCAGGGGCTTCACACTGCCGGTGAGCGTCTCCTCCCCCAGCGACAGATACAGCATCCCCTCCGACACCGACAGGTCGAACTCCATCCTGCGTTCCAGCCTCGCGGCCAGCGTTGCCACGAGCGCCGCATCGATCATCTGCACGGCAATGTGTTCCGCCCGATGGATCCTCTCTCCGGCCAGCCGCGCCAGCCACGGCGCCGCATCCCGCGTCGGATAAACCGCAACGCGTTCCGCCGCCTTCGCCGCGCGGTGCAGCCGCGCCGCCTCCGGCGCGCCGATCTCGATCCATGCCCGCAATGCGCCGGTGAGATCCCGCACCACGATCGCGGGCTCATCCGGATCCGACAGCCCCTTCGAGAACGCGATGCCCTCGGTGTATTCCAGGCAATACGCCAGCAGCCGCGTCAGCAGGTACTCCGCGGATTCCGAAGGGTGACGCGCCAGCCTCAGCTCCAGCGTTTCGTAGACTCCCCGATCCACATGCGACAGCCGCACATTGAATACATGGATCGTTGCCCCCAAAGCCATGGTGCGTCCCCGTTGTTGCAGCGGGCGACTCTACGCGGTTGACCGCATGCATGGCGACTTCAGAATGGACCCGTGACGATCTACACCATCAGCTACGAAGGCCGCTCACTGCAGCAATTCATCACGGACCTGCAATCCGCCGGCGTGCGCCTGCTGGCGGATGTCCGGGAGAATCCCTTCTCGCGCAAGCCCGGCTTCTCGAAGACGCCTCTGGCCACGGCGCTGCGCGAGGCCGGCATCGCCTACCGCCACCTGCGTCCGCTGGGCTGTCCCAAACCCATCCGCGATCTGTATCGCCAGGATGGCGACTGGGCGCGCTACACGCGCGGCTTCATGGCTCATCTGGAGCAGCAGCAGCCGGAGCTGCAGGAACTGGTGGCGCTGGCGACAGCGCAATCCACCGCGCTGCTGTGCTACGAGGCCGACTTCAACCGCTGCCATCGCACCTACGTGGCCCGCGCGGCCGCGGACATGGCTGGTGCAACCGTGTGCCACATCACCGCCGCGGGGTTGGTGCCGGATACCTCCGCATCGACCAGCTCCACGCAGCTCGGGATGTTCTGAAGCACGTAGGATCGCGACTACACCGTGGCATGCCCTCCGGCGACAGTGTGCCTTCGGGCGCCTTGCGCACACTTGCGCTGCTGCAAGCATTCCCTCGCCAAGGAGCATCGCCATGAAAGCCCACACACTCATCGCGCTGATCCCGGCCGCCATGCTGGGCGCCTGCAGCCCCACGGAGCCTCCACCCATTGAACCGGCGCCGCCGCCCGCGCCGCCAGCGGCCGCCACGCCTTCCAGCACCGCCGAAGCCAACCTCTTGGCCGCGCCCAGCACCGTACCCAACGGCACTGGTCCCGCCGGCACGTTGCAACTCACCGCCGCGGCCGGCGGCGTGCAGATCACTGGCACCATCACCGGCCTGCCACCCAAGAGCGAGCATGGCTTCCATGTGCACGAGACCGGGGACTGCGCGGCGCCGGACTTCAAGAGCGCCGGCGAGCACTTCAATCCGGAGAAGGGCCAGCACGCCGAACCGACCTCGCCCAACCGGCACCTGGGCGACGTCCCCAACATCACCGCCGATGAAACCGGCACCGCGCTGGTGAACGTGACCGTGACCGGCGCCACGCTGAAGGACATGGGCCCGCACGACCTGATGGGCAAGGCGCTGATCGTCCACGCCAAAAAAGACGATTACAAAACCCAGCCCTCCGGCGACTCGGGCGACCGCATCGCCTGCGGCGTAATCCGCTAGCCGCGCGAGCTGCCATGATCCGCCGCCTCACCGACGGCAAGTTCCGCCTGTACTCCCGCAAGGTGGATCCGAAAACCGGCAGGCGCCGCAACCTGGGCACTTTCACCTCGCGCGCCGCGGCGGAAAAGCACGAGCGCGAGGTGCAGTACTTCAAGCGGCATTGACCGGCGGAGACCCGGAGCGCATTGCGACCTCGACTTTGCGCCGCGCAGGTGTAACGACACAGCGCGCCCTGGCGTAATGGAAATCACAACCCGATCCCCGGATACACTGCCACCCCCTTCCGCGAGGTGATCTCCATGACCCCTTACAGCAAGCGCCCCGAAGCCGTCGCCGCGCTGACCCCCGAGCAATTCCGCATCACCCAGCAATCCGGCACCGAACGCCCCGGCACTGGTGAGCATCTGCACGAGAAACGCGCCGGCCTGTACGTGGACATCGTTTCCGGCGAACCGTTGTTCGCCTCCACGGACAAGTTCGAATCCGGCTGCGGCTGGCCGAGCTTCACCAAACCGATCGAACCGGCGCATGTGAAGGAACTGCACGACACCATCCACGGCATGCGCCGCACCGAAGTACGCTCCGCGCATGGCGACAGCCACCTGGGGCATGTGTTTCCCGACGGGCCGCGCGACCGCGGCGGCCTGCGCTACTGCATCAACTCCGCCTCGTTGCGCTTCATCCCGCGCGAGCGCATGGTGGCGGAGGGCTATGGTGATTACCTGGACCAGGTGAAGGAGATCCCGTGAACGAACGCGCCATCCTCGCTGGCGGCTGCTTCTGGGGCATGCAGGATCTGATCCGCAAGCACCCGGGCGTCATCAAGACCCGCGTCGGCTACTCCGGCGGCGACGTGAAGAACGCCACCTACCGCAACCACGGCACGCACGCCGAAGCCATCGAAGTGGTCTTCGACCCCGACAAGCTCAGCTACCGCCGCCTGCTGGAGTTCTTCTTCCAGGTGCATGACCCCACCACGAAGGACCGCCAGGGCAACGACATGGGCACGAGCTACCGCTCGGGCATCTACTTCACCAGCGAAGCGCAGCGCGAGGTCGCCGAGGACACCATCGACGAGGTGAATGCCTCGGGCCTGTGGCCGGGCAAGGTGGTAACGGAGCTCAAGCCCGCGGGAGATTTCTGGGAAGCAGAGCCCGAACACCAGGATTACCTGGAGCGCTACCCGAACGGCTACACCTGCCACTACGTGCGGCCCGACTGGAAGCTGCCGGACAACAGCGATCGCAAGTCCGCGTGAGCTGAAAAGTGGCGAAGCCCACGGCAATCGACCTGCTCTACGGACTCGAACCCGTAATCGAGCCCGGTGAAGGCGCCGGCAACGACGCCTTCGAGCCCTTCGCCGACATCAGCTGTCCGTATTGCGGGGAGCCGCTCACCATCCGCCTCGATCTGTCCGCCGGCTCACAGAGTTATGTGGAGGATTGCCAGGTGTGCTGCCAGCCCATCCAGCTGTCCGTGCAGGTGGATGAGGCTGGCGCGGTGGATCGCCTCGCAGCCGAGCGGATGGATCGATAGCTGGCGGTCCGTGCCAGCTTGCCGATCTACCTGGCCTCTTCGAAGCAGGTGCGTGGCGACCCGCCTTCGCGTCCCCACACCAGGTCGCGACCCAGCCGCAACTCGCTGTGGTCACTCTCGTAGCGGATCACATCGCTGTCGCCGGAGCGCCGCTGCAGTTCAAGCACATCGGTGCCATCCGGCCAGGTGGTGCGCGCGCTGGTCGTGCCGTACTCCACGGTCAGCGGCACGCCCTGGCAGTCGTACTGCACCCGGTCGCGTGTGTTCACGGCAAGGCTCCCGATGGGCGTGGACCTGGTGAAGGTCATGGTGCCGTCAGCGCCCTTCAACCGCAGCTCGTCGCGCACGATGCGCACGGTGGTGGTGCCGTTGAGGATGTCCAGCATGCGGTCTTCCTGTCGTTGCCGGTTGGCCGCGGAGCAGGCGCGGCGCGTGCTCAGCAGTTCACCGAAGCGCACCGTCGAGCCGTTCTGGATGAAGGACCCGGAAAAGTGATTGCAGCCACTGTCGCCACTGACGCGGCCGTCCACGCCGAAGTCCGCGGTGAGCGCCTCGGTGCGGATGGCTTCGCGACCGTCAATGCTGGTGACCGTCCACTGTGTGCCGGCCAGATCGGGAATTGGCGCTGGTGGTGGTTCGCGATAAGGATCCGCGGCGCAGGCGGCAATCAGAAATACCACCGGTGCCACGCTGGAGATTGAGCGGTTCATGGCGTACCTCGAAGGCAGTTTTCCGGCCTTCAATGTAGGCCCGCCTGCAGCAGCGTTGCTGCGCCGGTTCGCCACCAGCGCCTATCGGATTGCTCCTACTCCTGCCGGAGCATGCGGAAAGTTTCGCCTTGTTCTGCTTCGGGTTTCGCCTGGCACTCGAAGAAGCTGCGCTGAGGAGTCGACAATTTCCGGAGTGCAAATCACGACAATCGCAGCGGATTTTTCGTAATCCCGCTGTTCGGCACCGGCGCATGCTGTGTGCATGGAGACTGCGCTTGCCATCTACGAAGCCCTGATTCAGGCTAATGTCCCGCCGCCGTCCGCACGTCGCGTGGCCGAATCCCTGGAAAAGGACATGACCACAAGCCTTGCCACCAAGCAGGATCTCCAGCATTTCGACCAGCTGATGACCACGCGCCTGGAGGCGCTCGAAAGCCGGATGAACACGCGCTTCGCGGCGGTGGAGGCCCGTTTCGCGACGGTGGATGCCCGCTTCGAGGCAGTGGACGCCCGCTTCGAGGCAGTGAATACCCGCTTCGGCGCGGTGGATGACCGCTTCTCCGAACTCGAGAGCCGCATTGGGCTGATGATCCAGAACCTGGAATCGCGGCTCATCATCAAGCTGGGCGCGCTGATGGTGGTGCTGACCGGCGTGGCAGGCACTGTCACGGCGCTGCTTCGCTGAAGCAGCAGCACCGTGTCGACCAGTACCGCTTCCTTCATCCGCGACGTTTCGCGGCCGCTGGCGCCCGAGATCGAACTCGCTGCGCGCGCCAACACTCTTCTGCGCGATGTTTTCGGCTACGACACCTTCCGCGGCCAGCAGGCGGACATCGTGCAGCACGTGGCCGGCGGTGGCGACGCGCTGGTGCTCATGCCCACCGGTGGCGGCAAGTCGCTGTGCTTCCAGATCCCCGCGCTGCTGCGCCCGGGCATCGGCGTGGTCGTTTCGCCGCTGATCGCATTGATGCAGGACCAGGTGGCGGCGCTGCACGAGGCGGGCGTGCGCGCGGAGTTCCTGAACTCCAGCCTGGACTGGCGCCAAGCGCAGCAGGTGGAGCAGCGCGCCCGCGCGGGTGACCTCGACCTCCTTTATATGGCGCCGGAACGCCTGGTGACCGACCGCGGCCTGAAGTTGCTGGACGAGATCGGCATCTCGGTGTTCGCCATCGACGAGGCGCATTGCGTGTCGCAGTGGGGCCATGATTTCCGCCCCGAGTACCTGCAGCTGGCGGTGCTGGCCGAACGCTATCCGGCCGTGCCGCGCATCGCGCTCACCGCCACCGCCGATGCCGCCACCCGCCGCGAGATCATCGCGCGGCTGCACCTCGGCGCCGCGCGCGAATTCCTGCACAGCTTCGACCGCCCGAACATCCGCTACCGCATCACCGGCAAGGACAACCCGCGTCGCCAGCTGCTGCAGTACATCCGCGAACAGCACGCGGGCGAGTCGGGCATCGTGTACTGCCTGTCGCGCCGCTCGGTGGAGGAAACGGCGCAGATGCTGGTGACCAATGGCATCGATGCGCTGGCCTACCACGCCGGCTTCCCCGCCGCGGATCGCGAATCACGGCAGAAGCGCTTCATCGACGAGGACGGCGTGGTGATGGTTGCCACCATTGCCTTCGGCATGGGCATCGACAAGCCCGACGTGCGCTTCGTCGCGCACTTGGACCTGCCCAAATCCGTCGAGGGCTACTACCAGGAAACCGGCCGTGCCGGCCGCGACGGCCTGCCGGCCGAGGCATGGATGGTCTACGGTCTGGCGGACGTGGTGCAGCAGCGGCTGCTGCTGGAGCAATCCGAGGCTGACGACGCATATAAAAGAGTGGTCGGCGCCAAGCTGGACGCCATGCTGGGCCTGTGCGAGACGGCGCGCTGCCGCCGCCAGTACCTGCTGGACTACTTCGGCGAGGCCAGCGAGCCCTGCGGCAATTGTGACAACTGCCTCGCGCCGCCGGCGCAGTTCGATGGCACGCAGGTGGCGCAGAAGCTGCTGTCCTGCATCTACCGCTGCGAGCAGGCCAGCGGCTTCGGCTTCGGCGCGCAGCATGTCATCGACGTGCTGCGCGGCCAGCGCAACGAGAAGGTGCAGCAGCGCGGGCACGAGCGGCTCTCCACCTTCGGCATTGGCGCGGATCTCACCGAAGCGCAATGGCGCGCGGTGCTGCGCCAGCTGGTCACGTTGCGGCTGGTGGCGGTGGACCACGACAAGTTCAATGTGCTGCGCCTGACCGAAGCCAGCCGCGAAGTACTGAAGGGCCAGCGAACATTGACGCTGCGCCAGGAAGCGGCACCCGCGGCGAAGGCCCGGCGTACTCGAAGGGATCGCGGCGCCCAGGCCATGCCCGAGGGCGACGACGCGCTGGCTTCACCGCGCGCCGCAGCGGCTTTCCAGGCGCTGCGCGAATGGCGCCGCCTGGTCGCCCGTGAGCACAACGTGCCGGCCTACACCGTGCTGCACGATGCCAGCCTGCGCGAGATCGCCAACCGCCTGCCCGCCGCAATCTCCGCGCTGCACGGCGTGCCGGGTATCGGCGCAGTGAAGCTGGAGCGCTATGGCCAGGCCATCATCGATGTCGTCCAGACAGCGCGGCAGGCGGAGGCTTAAGCTCGCGCCATGAAGCTGCTGCTGTGGTTGATCCTGCTGGTGCTGTGCTGGCCGCTGGCGCTGCTGCTGCTCATCCTGTGGCCCATCATCTGGCTGATCAGCCTGCCGTTCCGGCTGCTGGGCATCGCCGTGGATGGTGTGTTCGAGCTGCTGCGCGCCATCCTCACATTGCCGGCGCGGGTGCTGGGTTCGAAGCCGCGGCGCCGCGAGTGGTGATGACGGCCACGCTGAAGCTTTGCTGCTAGGCTCACCGCATGGCTACACCCGAACACTCCAGCGCGCTCGCCATCCTGATCGATGCGGACAACGCCAACCCCGCCATCGTCAAGGGCCTGGTGGATGAAGTCGCCAAGCTTGGTCGCGCCACGGTGCGCCGCATCTACGGCGACTGGACCGCGCCGAACCTGGCTTCGTGGAAGGCGGTGCTGCTCGAGCACTCCATACAACCCATCCAGCAGTTCGCCTACACCAAGGGCAAGAACGCCACCGACAGCTCGATGATCATCGATGCCATGGACCTGCTGTATGCCGGCAACCTCGACGGCTTCTGCCTGGTCTCCAGCGACAGCGATTTCACGCGGCTGGCCTCGCGCCTGAAGGAATCCGGCAAGCAGGTGTACGGGTTCGGCGAGAAGAAAACCCCGCGGCCCTTCGTCGCGGCCTGCGACCGGTTCATCTACACCGAGGTGCTCGCGAAGGTCGACGGCCAGGCCCCGCGCCGCAAGGCCACCTCGGAGCTGGACAGCGACCGGGACTTCCTCGACCTGGTCAGCGGTGCCGTGGACGATGCCTCCGACGAGGGCGGCTGGGCGCATCTGGGCGTGGTGGGCAGCATCCTCACCAAGAAGATGCCGGACTTCGATTCACGCAACTACGGTTATTCCAAGCTCAGCGACCTGCTGGATGCCTCGAAGCGCTTCGAGCTGCGCCGCACGGACAAGATGGTCGGTGTGCGGCGCGTGAAGTAGCGCGCCATCGCTCAGGCCTGCTTCGGCACCATCAGCACGAACCCGGTAGCCCTGCCGGCCTCGCGCATCCGCTCCGGGTTCATGAACCGCATCATCAGCCGTCCCCACCAGGGTATCGGCGGCCGGCGCCCGAAGCGCATGCCGACATCGCTGCCGTAGCGCAGATCCTGCTTCACCCAGCCGTTGCGCTCGAAGAAGCCCAGCCAGTCGGATGGAAAGAACCGGAACGGCGCATTGGCCATCACGCGCGAATGGGCCGCGCTGCGCAGGTAGGGATACACGCGCGGCGTGAAGTATTCGCCGATCCAGCACGCGAACCGCGGCTGCGCCTTCAGGTCCGCCGCGAGCTCGGCGACCTGCTGCTCGGCGAGATAGGGGATGACGCCCTCGGTGAGCACGATCACCTTCTTCGCCTCGGGCAATGCCTCCGCCAGGAACTTGCGACGTGCCGCGGCATCGGCGAGATCAACACCCACGCGCTGCAGCCGGCAACGCGGCGTTTGCTCGGCCAGCAGCTTCCGCTTGTACTCCAGCAGGTGCGGGAAGTCGGCTTCCACCCACTGGAACGAGGCGGGAAGTTCCAGCCGGTAGGGCCGGGTATCCAGCCCGGCACCGAGATTCAGCACCCCGTCCACACCGCCCGAAATTCCCTCGCGGATGAACTCATCGATGATCACGGTGCGCGTGATCAGCGTCCATTCGGTGTAACGGCCGGTGGGGCCGAAGCGCGCGGCAATCTGCGCGCCGCGGTCGCCGATCAGGAGCTTCGCCAGCGGATCGCGGAACATGGCGTCGGGCCGCGCGGTTTCCTTCGCGCGGTAGTACGCCACCCAGATGGCGGTGTCGGATACGTCGCGGATCTCGGCGTTGTCAGGCATGGGGCGGGATTCTAGCTTGCGCGACCTGCGCGCAGGTGTACCATCCGGGCCCATGCGCAGCGCGCTGCAAACGGGGTTGTTGGTACTGGCGTCACTGTGCGCGCCGACCGCTTTTGCCGCGGACACCGCCGCGCTGAAATCACTGGAACAGCAGCTCACCGCGGTGGGCGATCGCATCACCCGCCTGCAGGACCTCACCGACATCGAGATCGTGCAGAACGCCTACGGCTACTACGTGGACAAGGCGCAGTGGCGCTCGCTGTCGGACCTGTTCGACGACGACGCCACGCTGGAGATCGGCGGCAAGGGCATCTTCACCGGCAAGGCGCGCGTGTTCGAGTACATGACGGTGGGCCTCGGCCCCATCGGTCCGCGCGACAACTCGCTGATCGACCACCAGCAGTTCCAGTGCCTGCCCACCGTGCACGCGGATGGCGTCACCGGCGAGGCGCGCTGCATCGCCTTCGTGATGAGCTCCGGCGGCTGGGGCCACGTGTATTACGAGGACGACTTCATCAAGGAAAACGGCGTGTGGAAGTTCAAGAGGCTGCACGCGCCGTTCAACATGTATGCGGGTTACAAGCAGGGCTGGGTGGACCAGGTGACCATCAACACCTACCCCGAGAAATTCCCGCCGTGGCCGGACTTGCCACCCAGCGTGCTGTACCTCGCCTACCCGAGCTACTACGCCGAGCCCTTCCACTACCCGAACCCCGTGACGGGCAAGACCGCGCCGCCGCCGAGCCCGCGCGCGGGCGGGCAGATCTTCGGGCGTTAGCGCCTCACGGCGGTACCTCGGCGGACCACAGGTCGCTGCCACCCTCGTAGAAGAAGGAGCCGGCGATCTGGCCGCCCCACATCCACAGGCGACCGGCCGCGTCGAACCACAGTGCGCCATACGTGCGCCCCGGCGGCGCATTGTTCGTGGCAGCAGACCCTTGTGTGCCGAAGGACGCGGGCATTCCAGGTTCGTTGCCGCCACTGAACCATGTCCAGGTGCTGGTGGCCGGCGAGTACTTCCACAAATCGTTCAGGGTGCCGTACTCGCCGTCGGTTCCGACTCCGCGACCGCCGAACAGCCAGAAATTGCCAGCTGCGTCCATTGTGCTCAGAGCCTCCTCCCGGCTTGCGGGGTAGTTGCCGTTTGCGGAGCCGGGCAGGATGTAGCTTCCGCGTGCCGGGGTTGATTCGCTGCCTGTATCTGCACCGCCCATCCAGGTCCACACGTGCGTGACGGTATTGAATCGCCACAAGTCATTCCGGTACGGACCATCACCGCCGAACATCCACAGGTTTCCTGAAGCATCGGCCCGTAGCGATGCGCCGCTGCGACGACCAGGATTGTTCGCCGGGTCCGGCACCCCGAGCAGCCCCTGCACCCGCGAGCTTGCGCCGGGACGATCACTGCCGCGAATCCAGCTCCATACACGAGTGGCCGGATCGAACTTCCACAGATCGTCCATGGAGCCGTACGCATTGAGGACGACTCCCGAACCATTGCCACCGAACAACCAGATGGCGCCGCTGGAGTCCATGGTCACTGCCATGCCGGTACGCGCGCCAGGAATGTTCGTCGTCGACGGAGTGGTTCCGTAGACACCCAGTTGATCTGCCGATGTGACTGCCGCCCTGCCACCCACCCAGGTCCATCTGCCATTGGCCGCCTCGTAGACCCACAGGTCGTTGAGGCCACTGAACTGCGCCGAGAACGGACTGAATCCCTGGCCGCCGTACAGCCAGAAATTTCCGGCTGCATCGATCCATGCCCTGGCATCGCGTCTGCCGCCTGGTGCGTTGGTGGCCGCGGATACGTTGATCGTTCCGTAGTTGCCGGGTGACTGCGGTGCAGCGGACCCACTGACCCAGGTCCATTGCTGCGTCGACACGTCGAGCTTCCACAGATCGTTGTGGAGGCCAGACGGCCCCTGGCCACCAAAGATCCACAGGTTGCCCGCCGCATCCCTGGCGGTTGCCGCCTGCATGCGTCCCCCTGGACTGAAGCCTGGGCCACCCTGACCGAGGCCGGCGGGATAGCTGGGCTGCTCACCAACTTCCTTGCTTCCACTGACCCAGGTCCAGGGCAGCAACGCGGCATTGCAGGAAATGCGATGCTGGATTGCCTCACCGCCAACGATGCCCCCCAGTGAAGTGGTGCCGTCATCGAAGGTGCAGTGCTGCCCGGGCGGCTGCACCGCGATCTCGACTGAATAGGTGTTGCCGACGGGAAGCACGCCGAGCCGATTGCTCCCGCGTGCCAGCGCAATGGATGCGCCGCCGTTGAACCTGGCCGACAGGGAATTGCCGGAGCCCAGTCCACGAACGTCGGTGTCTATGCCCTGCGCAGGCTGCAGATTCAGCGTGACGGTCACGTCCGTACTTGCCGACGGCGGAAAGCCATCCTTGCCCGTATGGAAACGCAGCGTGGTTGAATAATTGCCCGCCACCGCCGTGATCCGGTTCGAGATCCTGATGACACCGGATGTGGTGTCCAGGGAAACCAGCGAAACATCAAGCCAGGAGGGAAAGACCTGCCCCGGCAAGGCGCCGACGGCAACGAATTCCCCGTTGAACGTTACCGATACGTTCTGTGCGGCTGTCGCGTTGGCAAGGCCGCTCAATGCCACCGTGGTCGGTGTCACGGAAATGGCGTAGGTGATGTTCTGGCCACTACCACTGCTGGTGCCGTCGCCGCCACCACCGCCACATGCCGCAAGCGCGACGAGTGAAACGATCAGCGCACCCGCGGCATTGAGCCTCGCATACATGGATTCCCTTCCTGCGTGCATTGCCTTGCTGCGACCGATTCTGCCAGAACATCCTGGCGTTCAGTGCTTCAGCTCGCGTCATCGATGCATCCAGCCGGCGGCATGCGCCGGACTCCAAAAGTGATATGGTCGCGCCCGAAACCCCGGAGCTCCCCATGTCACACGGCATTGCCGCCGGCCAACGATGGCTGGTGCTGTACATCCTTTGTCTCGGCGTACTGATGATCGTGCTCGACTCGACCATCGTGAACGTGGCGCTGCCTTCGATCCGCGCGGACCTGGGCTTCAGCGAAACTTCGCTGGTGTGGGTTGTGAATGCCTACTTGTTGACCTTCGGCGGCTTCCTGCTGCTGGGCGGAAGGCTGGGCGACCTGTTCGGGTACCGGCGCATTTTCCTGCTTGGCCTCGCGGTGTTCACCATCGCTTCGGCGGCCTGTGGTCTTGCCGGCACGCAGGGCCTGCTGGTGGCGGGGCGCGCGGTGCAGGGGCTGGGTGGCGCCGTGGTGTCGGCGGTGTCGCTGTCGCTGATCATGAATGTGTTCACCGAACCGGGTGAGCGTGCGAAGGCCATGGGCATCTACGGCTTCGTGTGTTCGGGCGGCGGCAGCATCGGCGTGCTGCTGGGCGGCGCGCTGACCAGCAGCCTGAGCTGGCACTGGATCTTCCTGGTGAATATCCCGATCGGCGTCGCGGTATACATGCTGTGCCGTGCGCTGCTGCCGACCGGCCGCGGGCTGGCGGAGGCGCGCCACTTGGACGTCGCTGGTGCGCTCACGGTGACGGCGTCGCTGATGCTGGCCGTGTACGCCATCGTCGATGGCAACGGGGCGGGCTGGGGTTCCTTCGCCACGCTGTGGAAGCTGGGCGCGGCACTACTGCTGCTGGCACTGTTCCTCGTCATCGAAGCACGCGTGCGCGCACCGCTGATGCCGCTGACGCTGTTCCGGATGAAGAGCGTTGCCACCGCCAACCTCATCGCCGTGTTGTGGGCGGCGGGCATGTTCGCCTGGTTCTTCATCTCGGCGCTGTACCTGCAGCAGGTGCTGGGGCGCGGTCCCATGCAGGTGGGGCTCGCCTTCCTGCCGGCCAATGTGATCATGGGGGTGTGCTCGCTGGGCCTGTCGGCGAAGCTGGTGATGCGCTTCGGCATCCGCGGTCCGTTGACCGTGGGGCTGCTGCTCGCGGCTGGCGGCCTGCTGCTGTTCGCGCGCGCGCCGGTGGCCGGCAGCGTGTGGATGGACGTGGTTCCCGCCATGGCACTGCTGGGTATCGGCGCCGGCATTGCCTTCAACCCTCTGCTGCTGGCCGCCATGAATGATGTACCGCCGGCAGATTCGGGGCTGGCCTCGGGCATGGTCAACACCTCATTCATGATGGGTGGTGCGCTGGGGCTCGCGGTGCTGGCGAGCCTCGCGGCGCATCAGACACAGCAGGCAGCAGCAGCGGGCCTGGCTGCGACGCCGGCGCTGCATGCCGGGTATCGCGTGGCTTTCGCGGTGGGTGCGGGCTTTGCCATTCTCGCGGCGTTGATCGGCCTGGTCCGCTTCGGCGGGACGAAGGCGCCCGATTCGGCTTCGGCTGGTGGCCACGTGGGGTAGGCCGCGTGGGAGTAGCATACGGGCGCTGTTGTTGATCAAGACATCCCCATGACATCCGCACTCGTCGTCCTTGGTGCCATCGCGCTGGCACTGCTGATCCTCGCGCTGTACCTGCTGTGGCGGCCGAATCCGCTGCAGCCGCGCGTCGAAGAACTGGTGGAAGAGCGCAGCCGGCTGGCGGCGTCTCTGGAGCATGCGCAGGCGCAGTTGCACGCCGAACGCGATTCGGCGCGGGACCAGCTGCAGAAGCAGGAGCAGTGGATCCGCGAACAGGGCCAGCTGTTCGAGGCCCGCGTGCTGGCCGCCACGGGCAAGCTGATGGAAGACAGCAGCCGCGCGCTCAGCGAGCGCAACCAGAAGGACGTCACCGCGGTGGTCGCGCCATTCAAGGAGCAGCTGGCCGAATTCCGCCAGCGCGTGGACCATATCTACGCCGCCGATACGCACGAGCGCGGCACGCTGAAGGCGCAGATCGAGCAGCTCACCTCGATGAACCAGGCGATGTCGCTGCAGGCGCAGCGGCTGGCGAATGCGCTCACCGTCTCGGCGAAATCCTCCGGTGACTGGGGCGAGACCATCCTGGGGAAGATCCTCGAGGATTCGGGCCTGCGCAAAGGCCATGAGTACGAACTGCAGGTCACCATCACCGGCCGCAATCGCGAAGCACTGCGGCCGGATGCGCTGATACGGCTGCCCGAATCGCGCCAGCTGGTGGTGGATTCGAAAGTCTCGAACAAGGCCTGGACGGAATACTGCGGCGCCAGCGACGAAGCGGAGAAGGAGCTGAAGCTGCGCGAGCACCTGGCGTCGCTGCGCGCCCACATCAAGAGTCTTTCCGGCAAGGGCTACACCGATTCACCCGATCTCAGCACCGTGGATTTCGTGCTGATGTTCGTGCCCGTCGAGGCCGCGCTGCTGACCGCCTTCGTGAAGGACCCGGACCTGTACGCCGACGCCTACCGCGCGCGCATCGTGCTGGTCGCGCCCAGCACGCTGATGGCGGTGATCAAGCTGGTGGAGGGCATCTGGACCTTCCAGAAGCGCAAGGAGTCCGCCGACGAGATCGCCGAGGCCGGCCGCAAGCTGTACGAGAAGCTCACCAACTTCGCGCAGTCCTTCGTGAATGTGGGCCGGGCCATCCAGCAGTCCAGCGAGGCCTTCGAGCAGGCCAAGGGCCAGCTCAGTACCGGCAAGGGCAATGCCATCAAGCTGGCGGAGGATATGAAGAAGCTGGGCGTCACGCCGGCGCCCGGCAAGCAGATGCCGCCCCAGCTGTTGCAGCCGCAGGAGAACGAGGATGACTGACCGTCGTCAGCTGCTGAAAAGCCTGGCCGCCGCGGGTGGCGTCGCGCTGCTGCCGCGGATCATGCGGGCCGCGGCGCCACTGCCGGAGTTTCCATTCCGGCTGGGTCTGTCCTCGGGCTTTGCCACGGCAGCGTCGGTGGTGCTGTGGACGCGGCTTGCGCCACAGCCGGATCAGCCGGATGGCGGCATGCCGGCGGCCGACTGGCCGCTGCGTTACGAAGTGGCCGCGGACGAGAAATTCCGCCGCATCGTCAAGCGCGGCAATGCCATCGCAGCAGCGGGCTTCGCGCACAGCGTGCACCAGGAAGTCACGGGCCTTGCGCCAGCGCGCGACTACTGGTATCGCTTCATCGCGGGTGATCATGTCAGCGCGGTGGCACGCACGCGCACGTTGCCTGCACCACGCGCGCAGGTGGAGCGGCTGCGCATCGCGGTGGCCTGCTGCCAGAACTACGAGCATGGCCACTTCGCGGCGCTGCGCTACCTCGCCGCCGATGCGCCGGACATGGTGCTGCACCTCGGCGACTACATCTATGAAGGTTCGCCCGCCGCGCGCAGCGTGCGCGCCCACACCGGCGGACGTTGCATGACCCTGGAGGATTACCGGCGGCGTTACGCGCTGTACCAGTGCGATCCCGCGCTGCAGGCCGCGCATGCGGCGGCGCCCTGGTTCGTCACCTGGGACGATCACGAAGTCACCAATGACTACGCCGGTCCACTCGCGGGCCGCCAGGAAGATGCCTTCCTCGTACGCCGTGCCGCCGCTTACCAGGCCTGGTACGAACATCTGCCCGCGCCACCTTCGATGGCGCCGCGCGCCGGCGCGATGCGCATCTACTGGCGCGCGCAACTCGGCCGCCTCGCCACGCTGCATATGCTGGATCAGCGGCAGTACCGCTCGCCCGAAGCCTGCCCGCGTCCGCCGCAGCTGGGCGGCCTGCGTGTGGGGCCGGAATGCACCGACCTCGCCGCTCCAGCGCGCTCCATGCTGGGCAGCGAGCAGGAGCAGTGGCTGGACGATGGACTGCACAGACATCCCGGCGCGTGGACGCTGCTGGGCCAGGGCACGCCGTTCACGTCCATCAACCAGGGCACGGTCGAAGCGCCGCAATACTCCACGGATTCCTGGTCGGGCTACCCCGTGGCGCGCCAGCGGCTGGTGGATTCACTGCGACAGGCGCGCGCGGCGAATCCCGTGCTGCTGGGTGGCGATATCCATGTGGCGCTGGTGGCAGGCATCAACGCCGTGCCCGAGCGGCTGGATACGCCGCTGGTCGCGGCCGAGTTCTGCGCCACCTCGATATCCTCCAACCCGCAGCCGCAGGCCACGTTCGACAAGTGGGTGGCCACCAATGACAACCTGAAGCGGCTGGATGGCACGCGTCGCGGCTATCTGTCATTGACGCTTGGCAGCAGGCAGCTGCGCGCGGATCTGGTGACCGTGGACGATGCGACCCGCGTGGATGCGGCGCGCGGCGTGGCCGCGTCCTACGTGGTGGAAGCGGGCAACCCGGCCATTCATACCGCCTGATAGACCGGCCCTATCGGTCCCATCCAAACAATCGACTGTCCGGCCGGCCGATTGACCCGTATCCTGCCGGCCATGAATTCCATGGCCTTCTTTCCATCAACCCTGAGGATGCAACGATGTCTTTGATCAACACCACGCTGAAACCCTTCAAGGCACAGGCCTACCACGACGGCAAGTTCGTCACCATTTCGGATGCCGACCTGAAGGGCAAATGGTCGGTCATCGTGTTCTACCCGGCCGACTTCACCTTCGTGTGCCCCACCGAACTGGGTGACCTCGCCGACAACTACGCCGAGTTCAAGAAGCTGGGCGTGGAAGTGTATGGCGTATCCACCGACACGCACTTCACCCACAAGGCCTGGCACGACACCTCGGACACCATCAAGAAGGTGCAGTACCCGCTGGTGGGCGACCCCACCGCGACGCTGGCACGCAACTTCGGCGTGCTGATCGAGGAAGAGGGCCTGGCGCTGCGCGGCAGCTTCATCATCGACCCGGCCGGCAAGATCAAGGTCGAGGAGATCCATGACCTGGGCATCGGCCGCGACGCCAAGGAACTGCTGCGCAAGGTGCAGGCCGCGCAGTACGTCGCTTCGCATCCGGGCGAAGTGTGCCCGGCGAGCTGGAAGCCCGGCAGCGAGACGCTGAAGCCCTCGTTGTCGCTGGTCGGCAAGATCTGAGCGGACGAGGCAACAACGGAGTCGATGTCCATGCTTGAAGCAGAGATGAAAGCGCAGGTGCAGGAATACCTCACCCGTCTGGCCACGCCGGTGCAGATCACCGCGTACGTGGATGGCGGCAAGGATTCGGCCGACATGCTTTCGCTGCTGGCGGACATCGCCTCCGTGTCCCCGAAGGTCACGGTGACTGAAAGCCGTGATGGCGGCGGGCGCGTGCCAAGGTTCGCGCTCGCCCACCCCGGCGAGCCCGCGCGCGTCACGTTCGCGGGCCTGCCCATGGGCCATGAATTCACTTCGCTGGTGCTGGCGCTGCTGCAGGTTGGCGGTTATCCGCCGAAGCTGGAACAGGCCGTCATCGAGCAGATCAGGGCTCTCGAAGGCAACTTCGAGTTTGTCACCTACATTTCGCTGAGCTGCCAGAACTGTCCCGACGTGGTCCAGGCCCTGAACCTGATGGCCGTGCTCAACCCGCGCGTGCGCCACACCATGGTGGACGGCGCGCTGTTCGAGCAGGAAGTGGCGGCGCAGAACATCAAGTCCGTGCCCAGCATCCACCTGAATGGCGCAGCGTTCGGGCAGGGGCGCATGGGCGTGGAGGAAATCCTCGCGAAGCTGGACCGCGGTGCCACGCAGCGCGCAGCGGCGCAGATGAACCAGCAGGCGCCCTACGACATGCTGATCGTCGGCGGTGGCCCGGCCGGTGCTTCGGCCGCGGTGTATGCCGCGCGCAAGGGCATCCGCGTCGCGGTGGCGGCCGAACGCTTCGGCGGCCAGGTGCTGGATACGCTGGGCATCGAGAATCTCATTTCGGTGGAACACACCGAAGGCCCGGAGCTGGCGCGCGCGCTGGAACAGAATGTGCGCCAGCACGATGTCGCCGTCTTCAACCTGCAACGTGCCGCGCAGCTGGTGCCCGGCGAGCTGCACACCCTGCGTTTCGACAGCGGCGCGAACCTCAAGGCGCGTTCGGTGATCCTGGCCACCGGCGCGCGCTGGCGCGAACTGGGCGTGCCCGGCGAACAGGAATACCGCAACAAGGGCGTGGCCTACTGCCCGCACTGCGACGGCCCGCTGTTCAAGGGCAAGCCGGTGGCGGTGGTCGGCGGCGGCAATTCCGGTGTCGAGGCGGCCATCGACCTCGCGGGCATCGTGCAGCATGTGACGCTGCTGGAATATGCCGAGACGCTGCGCGCCGATGCCGTGCTGGTGCAACGGCTCAACAGCCTTTCCAACGTGACGGTAATCACCGGCGCCCAGACCACCGAAGTGACCGGTGATGGCACCCAGCTCACCGGCCTGCGCTACATCGAGCGCGCCAGCGGCGCGGCGCGTGAACTCGTGTTGGCCGGAGTATTCGTGCAGATCGGCCTCGTGCCCAACACCGGCTGGCTGCAGGGCACGGTGAACCTCAGCCCGCGCGGCGAAGTCGAAGTGGATGCGCGCGGCCAGACATCGGTGCCCGGTGTGTTCGCGGCCGGGGATTGCACCACCACGCCCTACAAGCAGATCGTCGTGGCATTGGGCGAGGGTTCACGCGCGGCGCTGGGTGCCTTCGAGCACATGATGCGCGCACCGGTGACGAGCACGGCCGCCGCCGCATAGCGCTGCGCCAAACCGGCTACCATGCCCGCATGATCCAGCCGGGCACCCGTTTCGCACGGATCCTGAATCCCTGCATCGCCACGTTGCTGGCGCTGTTCGCGGTGCCGGCACCCAGTGCCGACAGCAACCAGCATGTGTTCTGGGAAGTCGCCGGCAAGCACAACACCGTCTACCTGCTGGGCTCCGTGCATCTGCTGCACGCGAACGACCGCGCGCTGCCGCCGGTCACGGAGAGCGCCTTCCTCGACGCCGAGGTGCTGGTGGAGGAACTCGACATCTACGCCATGATGGGCGCGATGTCGGAACCAGCGGTGCTGAAGCTGCAGTTCCTGCCGCAGCCACAGACCCTGGCCGAAGTTCTCGGCATCAACCTGCACAAGCGGCTGGGCACAGTGGCCGGGCCACTGGGCATCGACATGGATTACATCAGCCGCATGCAGCCCTGGTACGTGGCGACGCTGGTGTCATCCACGCGGCTGGCCAGGGCGGGCTATGACTCGCGCGACGGCGTGGATTACCAGCTGGCCGAGCGCGCCCACCGCGACAACAAGCCCATCGAAGGCCTTGAGACCGCCGCGCAGCAGATGGCCTTCTTCGCCAGCATGTCCATGGCCGAGCAACGCAAGTTCCTCGCCGCCTCGCTGGATGAGGACGACAGCGCCGCGGAAATGCGCGAGATCACCGATGCATGGCGGCGTGGCGATCTCGCGGCGCTCGAAGCGCAGCTCAGGAGCGGCATGGAAGAATCACCAGAGCTGTTCCAGCAGATCGAGGTGCAACGCAGCCGCAACTGGCTGCCGCGCATCGAGCAGATGCTGGCCGAAGGCACGGACAAGGATTACCTGGTCGTCACCGGCGCCTTGCACATGATCGGCCAGCAGGGGCTGGTCGAGCTGCTGCGCGCCAGGGGCTACCGCATCACGCGCAGATAGGAAGGAACATGAAATCAATCGCCCACGGCATCGGTACCCTGCTGGTCATGATGGCGGTCACTGCCTCCGCGCAGGCCGCAAACATGGAAGACATCGTCCGCGACACGCAGCGGATGTCCGTGCAGGACGGCAGGGTCTCGCTGGTCTGGTGGATACCCGTGCAGTTCTGGGAGGAAAGCCTCAAGGCCAACGCGGGCGTGCCCGAGGCGATGCGCACGCAGATCACCAGCGTAATGGGCGAGTACAACGTCGTCGCGCTGCTGCGCGCGGTTACCGGCGGGGGTGGCCTCGAGGACATCCAGCCCAGGGATGAACTGCTGAAGAACACGCGTGTCGAGATCGCCGGCAAGGCGGTGGAGCCGCTGCCGGCCGAGCAGATATCGCCAGCCGCGTCGGCATTGCTGTCGCAATTGAAGCCGGCGTTGATGGCCTCCGCCGGCGCGGTGGGGCAGGGCATGGAATTCGTGGTCTATCCGGGCAAGGCCGACGGCAAGCTGCTCGTCGATGCCGCGCAGCCCGGCGCGATGGCCATCACGTTCTACGGCAGGAGCTGGCAGTGGCGGCTGCCGCTGGGCAGCCTGCTGCCGCCGAAGAAGGACCAGAAGACCGGCGAGGAATTTCCCGGCAACTATCAATACAACCCGTTCACCGGGCAGAAGCTGGACGGGAAGTAGCGCCGCAGAACGCCGCCGCTCAGGCAGCTGGCGCAAGTTCCGTGCGCAGCTTCTCCAGCAGCTTCTGCGTGGCGCGCACGCCATCGGCCTCTTCCATGTTGCGGCCTTCGAACTCGATGCCGATATGGCCGCGGAAGCCGGCGTCGCGCACGATGCCCAGCATGCGCTTGTAATCGATGGTGGTTTCATTGCCGGCGGCATCGAAGGCATAGCTCTTGGCCGACACGCCCTTCGCGAAGGGCATCAGTTCGCTGACCCCAAGATAGCGGTCGTAGGCCTTGCCCTGCGCGATGTTGAAATTGCCGAAGTCCGGCAGCGTACCCATGTTGGGCAGGCCCACCTGCTCGATGACCAGCGCCAGCCACTTGCCGTGGCTGGAGCTGCCGCCGTGGTTCTCCACGATCACGTTCAGGCCGCCGTTCTGCGCGGCGAATTCCGCGAGCCGGCGCAGGCCATCCACCGCGCAATCCAGCTGCTGGCCCCAGGTGCCGGAGGATTGCGCGTTGACGCGTATGGAATGGCAGCCCAGGTACGCCGCCGCATTCACCCACTTGTAGTGGTTCTCCACGGCCTTGGTGCGCGCGGCCGCATCGGCGTTGCCCAGCGCGCCCTCGTTGTCGCACATGATCAGGCCGCTCTTCACGCCGTTGTCGTCGCAGCGCTTCTTCAGTTCTGCGAGGTAGGTCTTGTCCTCGGCCTTGTCCATCCAGAACTGGTTGACGTACTCGACCACGTCGATGCCGTAGTCGCGGCGTGCCACCACGGGGAAGTCCAGGTTGCTCATCTTGCTGCCGGCGGCGCGCAGCGTGCGGTTGAACGACCACTCCGCCAGCGAGATGCGAAACCAGGGTTGCTTCGCCGCTGCCGCTGGTGCCGCCGCGCGCGCCGGTGCGCTCGCAAGGCTGCCCAGCAATCCCGCTCCGGCGGCGAGACCCGCCATGCCGATGAAGCCGCGCCGATCGGTCATGTTGCCGTCTCCCCGTTGAACAGTGGCAAGCATAGCGACAACACTGGCCACCGGCCATGGCGGGCCGGTCACGGCACACTTACCGCTGGCGCGAATCCCCGAGCAGCAGCTCGCGCGTAGCCATCGCCGCCGCGGCGACTGCCGGCGCATCGGCGCGGCGCGACTCGGCATCTATCTGCTGGTCCAGCTGCCGCAGCTGCGAGCGGGCCATGCCGCGTGCCACGAACCACAGGAACACACCCTGGATGACCAGCACCGCGCCGACTGCGAGGTGTTGCGGATGGCGCGCCGGATCGCGTACCGCCAGGATCAGCAAGGTGATGCCGATGCCCGCCATCAGCACCTGCAGCCCTTCCTGCACGCCGAAGGCGCGACCCGCCGCGCGTTTGCGCAACCGGTCGCGCCGCTGCTGCAGCAGGGCCAGGTGCAGGCCATCCACCGGATCCGGCCCGCTGCGCGGCGCGCTCATCAGGCTCCCACTCGCCGGCGCATGGCCGCCACGTCCGCGACCTGCCGCACCTCGATGCAGCCGTACTGCGTCCACGGGAATTCCTGCGCGATGCGCACCGCCTCATCGAAGGTTTCCGCCTCGATCAGGTTGAAGCCGGCCAGCACTTCCTTGGTTTCGGCGAACGGCCCGTCGACGATGCGGGTCTTGCCGCCGCGCACGCGCACGGACTTCGCGGTATCCGGCGCTTCCAGCTGCTGGAAGCCCAGCAGGGTGCCCTGCTGCTGCAGTTCGTCCGCATGCTGCAGGCATTGCCGCATCTCGGTGTCGAACTGCCCGGCCGGGGCCGCGGCCAGCAGCGGCGGGTCTATATATACAAGGAGCAGGTACTGCATTGCCGGATTGTAGCCGCCACGCCATTCTTGTCGAAACTGCGGGGGCTGGTTCGTCGTAGCAGTACAGGGCGCCACAGGGGTGCCTCCAACAGGAGAACCGACATGCGAGTCATGGTCATCGTCAAGGCAACCGCCGATTCCGAAGCGGGCGCCATGCCCAGCCAGCAGCTGCTCGAGGACATGGGCCGTTACAACGAGGAGCTGGTCAAGGCCGGCATCATGCTGGCCGGCGAAGGGCTGAAGCCCAGTTCGCAGGGCAAGCGCGTGCGCTTCTCCGGTACCAGCCGCACCGTGATCGACGGCCCCTTCACCGAGACCCGCGAGCTGGTCGCCGGCTACTGGCTGTGGCAGGTGCGCTCCATGGACGAGGCCATCGAATGGGCGCGTCGCTGCCCGAACCCCATGCCCGGCGCGTCGGATCTGGAAATCCGCCCCATCTTCGAGGCCGAGGATTTCGGCGTGGAGCTCACCCCAGAGCTGCGCGAACGGGAGGAACGCCTGCGCGCCCAGCTCACCGATGGCAAGCACTGAACTGCATCGCACGATCGATGCCGTCTGGCGCATCGAATCGGCCCGCATCGTCGCCGCGGTGGCGCGCATCGTGCGCGACGTCGGGCTGGCCGAGGAGCTTGCGCAGGATGCGCTGGTGGCCGCGCTGGAGCACTGGCCCACTGCGGGTGTACCGCAGAACCCGGCGGCCTGGCTGATGACCACCGCGAAGAACAAGGCGCTGGACCGCATCCGCCAGGCCGCGCTGCACCGGCGCCGGCAGCAGGAACTGGGCGCGGACGTGGACGCGCGCGAGGAGCATGTCACGCCCGACGCCAGCGATGCGCTGGATGAGGACATCGACGATGACCTGCTGCGGCTGATCTTCACCGCCTGCCATCCGGTGCTGGCGCAGGACGCGCAGGTGGCACTCACGCTGAAATTGCTGGCGGGCCTTTCCACCGCGGAAATCGCGCGCGCCTTCCTGCAGACCGAGCCCACCATCGCGCAGCGCATCGTGCGCGCCAAGCGCACGCTGGCCGAGGCGAAGGTGCCGTTCGAGGTGCCGCGCGGCGAGGAACTGCAGGCGCGGCTCGCCACGGTGCTGCAGGTGATCTATCTGATCTTCAACGAAGGCTATTCGGCAACCGCCGGCGACGACTGGATGCGCCCCGCGCTATGCGAGGAGGCGCTGCGCCTGGCACGCATGCTCACCGCGCTCGCGCCGACGCTGCGCGAGGCGCATGGGCTCGCCGCGCTGCTCGAACTGCAGGCCTCGCGGCTGCGCGCGCGTGCCGATGCCGAAGGCCGGCCCATCCTGCTGCTGGACCAGGACCGCGCGCGCTGGGACTGGCTGCTGGTGAATCGTGGGTTCGCCGCGCTGGCCAGCGCGCAAAAGCAGCCGGGACGGCCTGGTCCCTACGAACTGCAGGCCGCCATCGCCGCCTGCCATGCCAGTGCGCGCACCGCCGATGCCACCGACTGGAATGCCATCGTGCGCATCTACGATGCGCTGGCCCGTGCGATGCCCTCGCCGGTGGTGCAGCTGAACCGCGCGGTGGCGGTGAGCATGGCGCAGGGTGCAGGTGCGGCGCTGCCGCTGGTGGAAGCCCTGACCGCCGAAGGTGCGCTGGAGGATTACCACCTGCTGCCGGCGGTGCACGGCGATCTGCTGGTGAAGCTCGGTCGCCGCGGCGAAGCACGCCAGCAGTTCGAGCGCGCCGCGCAACTGGCGCAGAACCAGCGCGAGCGTGCGCTGTTGCTGGAGCGGATGCGCGCGACGCTGGACTGAGTTGCTGCCGGAGAGTGGGCGGCATCCCGACCGCACGTCAAACCACGGCAGACCTACATGCGCCCGCCCGCCTGCTGGAATTGCGCGCGCGCGGCCAGGTACTCCACGTAACGCTGCTGTAGTTCCGGGTTCGCATCGAGGAGCTTCTGCAGGTTTTTCTCGAAGGTCAGCCGCTCCTGCGCCACCTTGCCGGAAGCTTCGGCAGAGCGGGTGTCGACACTGGAGTCCGCCGCCTGTGCGCCGGACAATGCCGCCGATTGCGCATCGCTCAGTGGTGCGCCCGCCTGCGCCGCAGCCGATGCGTCGCTGCGGGCAGCGCTGGCCTGGGCCTGGTTGGTGCTGACGTCGGCGGCGGCGGCCATGTAATTGCGCGCCATCTCCTCGTTCGCACGAGTCTGCGCACGGGTCGAGCACGAATGCTTGTTGAGGCGGCTGCCTGTGGGGGCGCTGTCGTTGCAGGACAGCTGCTGGTCCAGGTTGCGGTTGAGCTTGTTGTACAACTCCAGGAACCGTTCCTCGGCCTTGTTCACCGACTTGCGCAGGTCGCGCAGCTTTGCCGAAGTGGCCGGCGCGGCGTCCTGGGCCGCCCCCTCCCCCGCGATCGCGGCAGGCAGGGCGACGACGCAGAGGCAAAGTGCGGCCAGTCGGGCCCGGGCGACAATCTTCATGGGTGCTCCGTGGTCATGGATGGGATGCAGCGGCCCAGTTTCCGCCATGCCAGCGCAGCTGCGCAATGCGCTATCTTTGCTTCACGGACCGCAAGCGCTGTCCGCGACAACCACGGGCACGGCAAAGAGGGGGCGCATGGGCGCGACGCGACTGTTCATTGCGCTGGTGCTGGCGCTGTCGGCGCCGGTGGCATCCGCCGCCCTGGGCGAGGTTTCGCTGCTCGGCACGGGCAGCGCGGGTGATGTGGTGCTTGCGCGGCGTGGCAACGCCGCTCCCATCCACATCGCGACGATGGACTGGCCCGGCGTGCAACGCGCGGCCCGCGACCTGCAGGCGGATATCGAGCGTGTGACGCGCGTGAAGCCCGCGCTGTCCGGCGAAGCACCAGCGCGTGCTGCCACCGTGATCCTCGTCGGCACCATCGGCCGCAGCACGCTCATCGATCAGCTGATCGAACGCGGCAAGCTCGATGCCACGGATGTCCGCGGCCGATGGGAGGCCTTCCAGATCACCACCGTTGAACGGCCACTGCCGGGCGTGGACCGCGCGCTGGTCATCGCCGGCAGCGACAAGCGCGGCACCATCTACGGCATCTACGAACTGTCGCAGCAGATCGGGGTGTCGCCGTGGTACTGGTGGGGCGATGTGCCGGTGGCGCATCGCGATACGCTTGCGGTGAGGGCCGGGCGCCATGTGTGGAGCGGTCCCTCGGTGCGCTACCGCGGCATCTTCCTCAACGACGAGGCGCCCGATCTCACCAACTGGATCCGCGCGAAATACGGCGACGTGCCGGTCGGAACGGATCCACCCATGCCGGCCGGCATCGCCAACTACGGCCGCGAGTTCCATGCGCGGCTGTTCGAGCTGATCCTCCGGTTGCGCGGCAACTACCTGTGGCCCGCGATGTGGAACAACGCCTTCAACGAGGACGACCCCGACAACGCGCGGCTCGCGGACGAATACGGCATCGTGATGGGCACCTCGCACCAGGAGCCCATGCTGCGCGGCCAGGAGGAATGGGACCGCCGCTTCCAGAAAACCCTCGGCGGCTGGAACTACACGCAACACGCCGATGTGCTGGAAGAGTTCTGGCGCGAAGGCGTGCGCCGCAACCGCGGCTACGAAAGCATCACCACCATCGGCCTGCGCGGCGTCAATGACACACCGATGGCGCCGGGCGGCCCCGACGCCAACCGCGCGCTGCTGGAGCACATCGTGGAACGCCAGCGCGACATCCTGCGCGCCGAAGTGAATCCGGATGTCACGAAGGTGCCGCAGGTCTGGGCGCTGTACAAGGAAGTGCAGGAGTTCTACGAGCACGGCATGCGCGTGCCCGACGATGTGACATTGCTGTGGGCCGAGGACAACTGGGGCAATGTGCGTCGCCTGCCCACCGCCGCGGAGCGTACGCGCGCCGGCGGCGCGGGCATCTACTACCACTTCGACTATCACGGCGGGCCGCGCAGCTACCAGTGGCTGAACACCAATCCCGTCCCGAAGATCTGGGAGCAGATGTCGCTGGCGAAGCAGTACGGCGCGGATCGCGTGTGGATCGTCAATGTCGGGCACTTCAAGGGCTACGAATTGCCGATCGAATTCTTCCTCGGCTACGGCTGGAACACCGATCGCTGGAATGGCGCGAACATCGGGGAATTCACGCGCCTGTGGGCCACGCGTGAGTTCGGCGCCAAGTACGCGCCAGCCATCGCCGATCTCGTGGCGAAATACACCAAGTACAACGGCCGGCGCAAACCGGAGATGCTGGCGCCGGGCACTTTCAGCCTGACCAGCTACCGCGAGGCCGAGAGCGTGCTCGGTGAATGGCGCGCGCTCTCCGCCGAGGCGCAGCGCATCGGCAAGCTGCTGCCCGCGACGATGCAGGACGCGTATTACCAGCTGGTGCAGTTCCCGGTGCAGGCCAGCGCGCTGGTCAATGAAATCTACTTCGCCGCCGGCCGCAATGCGTTGTACGCGCAGCAGGGCCGCGCGAGCGCGGGCCTGTACGCGGAGCAGGTCAACCAGCACTTCGCCGCCTTCATGCAGATGACCGCGCACTACAACAGTGATTTCGCCGCCGGCAAGTGGGCGCACTTCATGGACCAGCCGGTGCTGGGCTACACCTCGTGGGCCGATCCGCCGCAGAACAGCCTGCGGCATCTGCGGCTGGTCACGCCTGCCGTGCCGGATAAATCCGGCATCGGCATTGCGTTGGAAGGGCAGGCCGCCGCGGTTGCCACGGCCACCGCGCTGCCGCGTTTCGACGCGCTGAACCGCCAGCGTTCCTGGTTCGAGGTGTTCGAAATCGGGCGCGGCACCACTGAAGTGAAAGTCAGCGCCAGCCAGCCGTGGATCAAGCTGACAGCGGCGCGCGATCCGCAGACGCAGGACCGGCGTTACTGGGTGGAGATCGACTGGAGCAGGCTCGCGCCAGGTCTCGCGCAGGGCGCGGTCACCGTGACCGCGGCCGGCCAGCCGCCCGCGAACATCAACGTCGAGGCACTGGTGCCCGCGGATGTCACGCGCGCCACGCTGCGTGGCTTCGCCGAAGGGCAGGGCGTGGTGTCCATCGAGCCGGAGCATTTCACGCGCAATGTCGCGGCAGGTGCATACCGCTGGATGCGCGTCGCGGACTACGGCCGCACGCTGTCCGGCATGCGTGCGGAGGCGCCGGTGGATGCAGCCAGCGCCACCCCCGGCAGCAACTCGCCGGTCCTGGAATACCGCATGTATCTCAACACCGCAGGGCCCGTCGAGGTCACCGCCATCACCGCGCCAACCCTGAACTTCATGCCGGGCCGCGGTGTGCGCTATGCGGTATCCATCGACGACGAGTTGCCGCAACTGGTCACGCTGGTGCCCGAGGGCTACCAGGCGCAGAACCGCAATGCCGCGTGGGAGAAATCCGTCGGCGACAACGCTCACTACGGCAAATCGCGCCACACCATCGCAACGACCGGCTACCACACGCTGAAGATCTGGATGGTCGACCCCGCCGTGGTGATGCAGAAGCTCGTGGTCGACCTGGGTGGACTCAAGCCCTCGTACCTTGGCCCGCCGGAGAGTTTCCACGTCGCGCGCTGACGCGCGGCATACTGCGTCCACGACAACATGGAGAATCATGGCTACAAGCAAGCTCGGCGCGCTGCTCGCGCGCATCGCACTCGGCGCATGCCTGGCGTGCGGCATCGTGGCGTGTAAGCCGCAGGCAGGCGCAACTGGTGCCGCCGGCACCACCGCCGGCATGTCGGCGGAGCGCCTGCAGCGACTCGACGCGCATTTCCACAAGCTGGTGGATGAAGGAAAGATCGCCGGCGTGGTCACGTGGGTCGCGCGCCGCGGCCAGGTGGTGCATGAGGATTCCTACGGCCTCGCCGACATCGCGGCCAAGCGCCCGATGAGCAGGGATTCCTACTTCTACGTGTATTCCATGACCAAGCCCATCACCAGCGTGGCGCTGTTGATGCTGTACGAGGAAGGCCGCTTCCAGTTGAGCGACCCGCTGGCGCGCTACCTGCCCGAACTCGCCAACCTGCGGCTGTACACCGGCGATGGCGCGGGGCGCATGGTGCAGCGCGCTCCCGCGCGCCAGCCCACTATCGAGGATGTGTTCCGCCACACCGCCGGCTTCCTGTACGGGCCGGCCGGCGAACGCGGCATCGACAAGGCCTATCGCGAAGCCAATGTACTCGGCGGCACCCTGGCCGATCTCACGCAACGGCTGGGCACGTTGCCGCTGGCCTACGAACCCGGCACGCAGTGGATCTACTCGGTGTCGCACGATGTGCAGGCGCGCCTGGTGGAGGTGCTGTCGGGCATGTCGTTCGATGCCTTCGTGCGCACGCGCATCCTCGAACCGCTGGGCCTGAAGCACATGGTGTTCGGTCGTCCCGATGCATTGAAGGACCAGTTCGCCGAGATCTACGGCGTGGATGCCGCCGGCAAGCTCGTGCCCACCGGCGCGCTGGACGCGCCCGGCGCCGCCACGCGCGTGCTGGGCGGCTTCAGCATTTCCGCCACCGCCGCGGACTACGGCCGCTTCGCGCAGATGCTGGTCAATTCCGGTGAGCTGGATGGCGTGCGGCTGCTGTCGCGCAAGACCATCGACCTGATGGATTCCAACCACCTGCCGCCGGGCGTGCTGCGTGGCGCGGCCGGTGGCGGCAGCGCGCAGGGCGAAGGCTACGGCCTGGGTGTGCGGGTGGTTACCGACCCCGCGCAGGCCGGCAATCTCACCTCGGCCGGCACTTTCGGCTGGTCTGGCGCCGCCGGCACGCATTTCTTCGTGGACCGCAGCGAGCAGCTGGTGGCGGTGTTCATGATCCAGAAGATGGGCGCGCCGGACGGGCCGGGCATGGCGGCGCAGTTCGAAACGCTGGTTTACCAGGCCATCGTGGACTGAAGGCTGGGTGGCGTGCGGCCCCCGCGGCGGGGCGACGGGGATGGCGGCCGCTGGCAAGGCGAAAACTATTACTGCCAGTAATACTTCCAGCGGCGCGCACGGAGGTAGCATGCGGCCCCGTAAAGCCATGAATGAAGCCGAACCCGGCGCCACACCGGCGCGCACTTCCAGTACCGCCACGCGTGCGCGGCTGCGCACCCCGGTGGACCACCAGCGCTCCGAATTCCTGCGCCGCTGCCGCGCGCGCATCAGGCCCGAGGATGTGGGCCTGAGGTCGAGTGGCAGGTCGCGCACCGGCGGCCTTCGTCGCGAAGACGTGGCCGCGCTGTCCGGCGTCAGTGCCTCCTGGTACACCTGGCTCGAGCAGGGGCGCGACATCCGCGTGTCGGATGAAGTGCTCGAGCGCGTCAGCCAGACGCTGCGCCTGACGGAAGACGAGCGCGTCTACCTGTTCTCGCTGGTGCAGCATCGCCCGCCGCGCCAGCTGCGCGAAACCCGCAGCGAGATGCCGGCGGATGTCGAGCGCATGCTGCAGGGCCTGCATGTGCCGGCGGTGGTGCTGAACCCGCGCTGGGACGTGCTGGGCTGGAACGCCGTGCACAGCCTGCTGTATCGCGACTACAGCCTGGTGCCGCTGCAGGAACGCAACCTGCTGGAGATCCTGCTGATCAAGCCGGTGAAGCACATGAACGCCGCGCAGCAGGAAACGATGGCGCGGCGCCTGATCGGCCGCCTGCGCTTCGACTACAGCAAGCATGTGGGTGATCCGAAGTTCGAGGCGCTGTTCCGGCGCCTGGTGACGCACTCGCCGCTGTTCAACCGGCTGTGGCGCACACCGGACTTCACGCTGCGGTCCTACGGGATGCACGAGTTCAGGCATGCGCGCTTCGGCCAGCTCTCCTTCGAGCACACCTCGGTGGTGCCGGATGGCCATCCCAACGTGCGCGTGGTGATCTGCACGCCGCACAGCGCAGCCGCGAAACGCGCGGTGGCCACGGTCAACGCCGAGCTGCAGGCGTCGAGCCAGGCTGACTGAGCGCGCGGTCCGCTTCCGGCCGTGTGGGCGCAGGCGTACGCTCGCTGCCATGTCTGGCCTTCCAGACCGTCAATTCCAGCTCGCCGCCGCGGGGCTCGCGGCCGTGGTGCCGCTTTACATCGCGGTACAGACCGCCTATGTGGTGCTCACCCGGCTGTCTTCCGGCGCAGGCGCCGGGGGCCTCGCCATCCTGCCGTACGCGATGCTGGCACTCATCGTGTTCACCTTCCTGTTCATCTGGCTGTCTGGCTGGCATCGCGACCTGCACTGGCGGCGCTTCGGCATCTGGTCCTTGCCGGTGCCCGCGCGCGCCACCGTGTTGTCCGGCATCGGCTCCGCGATGATGCTGAGTTCAATCCCGCTGTCATACAGCCTTCCGGAGGTCAGCATTCCACTGATGCTGGTGCTGCAACGTGGAGGCGTGCTGGCCGCCGCGCCAGTGGTGGACCTGCTGCACCGGCGCCGCATCCACTGGTCGGGCATCACGGCACTGCTGCTGGTAGCGCTGGCACTACTCATGGTGCTGCGCGCCCGCGACGGTCTGGCGTTGTCGCCGCTGGCGGTGCTGGTGGTGGCGCTTTACAACGCGGGCTTCGTGCTGCGCCTGGCGATGATGACGCGCATCGCCAAGCGCGGCGACGTGGCCGGAACGCGCCGCTACTTCGTGGAGGAGAAACTCATCGCGCTGCCGCTGGGGCTGCTGGCGCTGATGACAGTCATCTCCTTTGGCGCTGACGCGGGTGGCTTTGCGGCCATCGCGCAGATCCACTGGTCGCCGCCGCTGGAATTCGCGGCGCTGGGCATGGGCGCGCTGATGGCAACCGCATCGCTGCTGACGGCGCTGATACTGCTGAATGCACGCGAGAACAGCTTCTGCGTGCCGCTGGAACGCGCCAGCAGCCTGCTCGCGGGCCTCGGTGCCGCGTGGCTGCTGCACCTGGCATGGAACCAGGCAGTACCGACCAGCGAGGAAATGAGCGGTGCCGTATTGCTGCTGCTGGCAGTCACATTGCTGGCTTTCACTGGCAGAAAGTGAGCATCGCGCGTGCACGTACGTGAAGGGCTCATGCGTACGTAGCTGGTGACCGGCAAAGGTATTACTGGCATCACCAACTTCGTGCCGAAACACCGCCACCCGCATTGGCGGTCGCAGGCCATGACCTATATTCGCCCCCCACAAAAATCCTGTTGGGGGGATGTGCAGTGTCTATTCATCATCGCGGACGATTCGCCCGCGCGTCGCTGGCTGTACTCCTGGGAAGCCTTGCGCTGAGCGGCTGGTCGGCCGACGCGCAGGTCGAGGAAGACGTGGAGCTCGAAGCGGTGCAGGTCACCGGCACGCGCATCCAGTCGCCCAATGTCTCCGCTGCCAATCCCGTCACTTCCATCACCGCCGAGGAGATGGCGCGTCTTGGCATCGTGAACGTCGCCGACGCACTCACGCAGCTGGTGCCGCAGAACATCTCCACCTACATGCCCACCATGGTGGGTGACGAAGGCAACACCGGCACCGGCGGCGGCAGCACCATCGACCGCGGCTCGCTGTTCGTCGGCGCCACCATCGCCAACCTGCGCGGCCTCGACCCGCAGTTCGGCACGCGCACGCTGACGCTGGTGGATGGCAAGCGCCAGGCTTCCACTTCCAACCAGGCCGATGTGGTCGACCTGAACATCATCCCGTCGAACCTGCTCGAGCGCATGGATGTGGTCACCGGTGGTGCTTCGGCCACCTATGGTTCCGGCGCCATGGCGGGCGTGGTCAACCTGGTGCTGGCGCGCCGTCGTACTGGTGTCAGCCTCGACATGGACTACGGCGTCAATGAGCCCGGCGATGGCAGCAGCCCGCATATCTCCTTGTCTGGCGGCATGCCGCTGTTCGGCGGCCAGGGCCACCTGCTGCTCGGCGCCGAATGGCAGAAGCAGAGCCCGATCCGCGACTGCGCCGCGGCGCGCGACTGGTGCGCGGAATCCCGCACGCTGTTCAACAACACCACCAGCGTGAACACCGGCAACACCGCGGCCTTCCTGCGCGGTCCGGTCGAGGCGACGGTGGGCTTCGAAGGCTATCCCGGCCGCTTCGAGATGCAGAACTACCGCTACAGCCAGTTCAAGCCCGCAGGCACGCTGTATTTCGGCACCTCCGCGGCCAGCACGAATTACTTCTTCACCGACGAAGCCGATGGCACCAAGGGCATACAGGAATATGCGCTGGGCTTCCGCGGCGGCGCCAGCAGCGGCGGTGTGGTCAACGGCGATGGTCCGCTGACCACCACCGGCCAGACGCTGACCTCGGGCAACGAGCGCAAGTCCTTCTTCTCGAACTTCGAATTCGACCTGGACTCGCGCACCACGGCCTACCTGCAGGCCCGCTACGCCACCACCGAATCGCTGAACAAGAACCGCTACACGCGGCAGGACAGCTGCGTGCGTTTCGACTCGCAGGGCATCGCCTCCGTCGCCGGCGGTTCGGCCGCGCAGGGGCAGTTCGTCAGCGCCGCCACCTCGGCGCAGCTGACGGACTTCATCGAGGGCGGCACCGGTCCGACGTTCCCGCCGTACCCGGCGCGCAGCGCGCTGTTCAGCAATGCCAACTTCCGCGCCTTCATGGGCATCAGCTCGCAGGGCGGTACGCCGGTCACATTCAACGCACCGGGCGCTTCGCCGGCGAGTGCCTCGGCCGCGACGCCATACTGGGTGACGCCGGGCCAGTACGGCACCATCGCCGGCAGCGCCGCTTCGCCGCCGCCGGACATCGTGTTCCAGAACGGCCAGCCGCAGTGGCGCCACGTGCGCTCCGGTGCCACCGAGTACTGGATCCTGGTGGGCCTGACCATCACCAACGAGTTCAGCGATCCGGGCGTGCCGGCGCAGCTGCCCGGCCTCGGCCGCAACCAGTACGCCTTCCTGAACCAGCTCAACGCGGAGGCGCTGGCGCAGGTCAGGAATTCCTTCGGCACTTCATCCTCCACCTTCGGTGCCCTGCGCAATCCGGACACCGGCGCGGCGCTGTCCGGCTTCGGTGCCACGGTCGGCGGCAACTCCGCCGGCGCGGCACTGTTGTGGGGCCGCGCGCCCTGTGCCGGCTTCACCGCGGTGCGCAAGGTGTGGTCACCGCAGGTGCAGCAGTTCACCAGCAGTGAGTCCGAAACCTGGAATGCCACCATCGGCATGCGCGGCCGTTTCGGTGGCGACTGGCGCTGGGATGCTTCCTATCAGTACGGCGCCACCGGCAGCTCCTCGAAGCAGAACAATGTCGCGACCACCATCAGCTCGGCCTTCGCCATGGATGCCGTGATCGATGATCGTCCGACGATCGATGGCCAGCCCAACCCCACCTACGGCCAGCCGGTGTGCCGCATCCTCCGCGACGGCATTCCGCCGCTGGACTGGGAGGGCCGTCCGCTGAGCGATCCGCAGGGTTTCGCGCTGCTGGCCAATGGCTGCAAGCCGCTGAACGTGTTCGGCACCACCGCTTCGGCGTTCGATGCCGGCTTCGGCAATCCGCTGACTGCCGATGCGGCTGCGCAGCTGCAGCGCGAAGCGCTGGACTACGCCTATCGCAACATCGAGTCGAATGGCGCCTCCAGCCTGATGTCGATCAACCTGAGCACCAACGGCACGCTGTGGCAGGGCTGGGCTGGTCCGCTGACCGGCGCCTTCGGCATCGAGCTCAACGAGAACACCGTGGACAACAAGGGCACGCGGGGTCCGCTGTACATCCGTGGCGACATCGCGCGCGCCTGGGGTGATGCGTACGGCGGCACCACCCGGGTGGCCGAGGGCTACAGCGAATTCAACCTGCCGCTGGTCAGCGGTCAGGACGGCGTCGACCAGTTCTCCATCAACGCCGCACTGCGCTGGGGCCTGTACAACAACAAGGGCGGCGCCGGCACGGCGGTGGACGAGAACGGCAAGCACCTGTCAGCCACGCAGGACACGCCGAACTGGAAGTTCCAGGCGGTGTTCTCGCCATTCGACTGGGCGCGCTTCCGCCTCACGCGCTCGCGTGACATGCGCGCGGCAACCTATCGCGAGCTGTTCTTCTTCCAGCCGTCGGTGGGTGACAGCAATTCCGGCCAGAACCCGTGGCGCGAGCGCACCGCCGACAGCAACGAAAACCAGTTCGAGCGCTACGGCACGGTGTCGGTGGGCAACCCGAACCTGAGGCCGGAGAAGAGCGACACGCTGACCATGGGCCTGGTGCTGCGGCCAGGCGCGTGGGCGCAGGGCATGACCCTGTCCTTCGACTACTACAAGATCAGCGTGAAGGATGGCATCGGCGTGGCCTTCGGCCAGGCACAGCCCATCAATGCCTGCTGGCGCAACAGTGGCAACGTGGCGCAGTACCTCAATGGCGAGGAAAACCCGGATTACGAGTTGAACCACGGCAATGTCGACCTGTCGCTGCCGGAGTGCCAGGCGCTGACTTTCTCCAACCAGCTGGACGAGAACGGCAACACGGTGCTGGACGGCAACGGCCGGCCGGTGCCGAACCTCGGCGACATCGTGTCCTACCTCACCGGCGCGCCGACCAATGGCCTGCCGTACCAGCGCCGCGGCCTGGATTTCTCGTGGAGCTACAACTTCCCGCTGAATCGCGCGCTCGAAAGCCTGCCGGGTTCGATGTCGCTGTCGCTGCGCGGCACGCGCGCGCTGGAATCCTCGGGTGGGCAGAACGTGTGCTCGGCCTTCATCGCCGGCACCAACACCTGCCAGGACGGCGCCAACCGCATCGTCACCGTGGACGTGGTGGGCCAGATCCGCAATCCGGGCAACGGCTACATCCCGGGCGTGCAGCCCACGCCGCAGTGGACCGGCAATGCCAGCGTCTCGTACCTGCTGGGCAACCTCACCACCACGCTGTCCGCGCGCTACATCGGTGGCGCGGTGCTCGACAAGCAGTGGGTGGATGATCCGGAAGACCCGGCCTACTGGGCGCGCGATGCCGCCGGCAACTTCCTGCTGGATGCCAACGGCAACCGCCAGCTGTCGAACGCCTCGGTGGACGACAACAAGGTGGATCCGTACGTGAACGTCTCGCTGAACGCGTCGTACAACCTGAAGATCGCCAACCTGCGCCAGTTCCAGGTGTTCGGGTCGATCAACAACCTGTTCGACAAGAGCCCGCCCTTCAACGGCGGCGGCATCTCCGGTGCCACGGCGCAGTTCAACGACACGCTGGGCCGCGCGTATCGCATGGGCGTGCGCCTGAGGTTCTGAACGGCGGGATGTAGCGGGGCGAGGGCAGGGCCCGTCGCCCCTCGATACAGGTTTGCTTGAGGGGGTCGCATGATTTCTCGTTCTGGATACTTTGCAGTTGTGGCCGGCGCCCTGTGCGCAGCGGCTTTGTTGCTGTCGGGCTGCAATGCCGTGGAGGATGTGCGCGAGCCGCCATCCACGCCTGTCCCGCTGCAGAAGGAAGTCGTCAAGGGCACCATCCAGGGGCTGGGTTACCGGCGGCCGCTGGTGCTGGAAGACACTGGCGAGGCGCGCTGCACCGACCCGGCGAACACCACCGCCGCGAAGATCAACTGCCGCCAGAGTTTCTTCGGCAATTTCGATGAGTCGGTGTCGCACTTCAGCTTCGGCTCGCTGCCGGTGGGCACGCCCTACAACATCACCATCCGCACGCAGCCCTTCGGCAAGATCTGCTCGTTCACCAGCGCTGCGCAGGGACAGATTGCCGCCGGCGCGGATATCGACATCGGCATCAACTGCGTCACCGACACCACGGTGGCCCGTTACTGCGTGGGTGGCACCATCGATCCAGCCATCCGTGCCATCCCCGGGTTGAAGCTCACGCTGAACACCGAGGACGGCCTGACCACGCTGTCGGATGACGCCAGTGCCAGTGCGGATGGACCGCTGCCGCCATCGGCGCAGAGCTGCTGGTTTCCGAACTCCGTGTTCAACAGCGGCTCCAGCCTGCCCATCTTCCGCTGGTACGTCACGGCCACCTATCCAGGCGCCGATGGCGTGGTGAACAACTGCCGCGTGCTCGGCGGTGCCGCCAACACCGGCAGCAACGACCAGGGCGACAACACCAATGCCGCCTCCGGCGATGTCACCAACCTGTCCATTCCCGCCTGCACCTTCACCATCGGCGGCACGCTGGGCTACAGCCAGCAGGCCGGCGTCACGTATACCGCACAGAACATCAGCGGGCTCGTGCTGCGTCTGCGCGATGCCTCGGGCAACATCGCCACGGACATCAACGGCAATGACGTGGTGTACGCCGTGCCGGCCTTTACGCCGGCGACATCAACCGCGACCACGGCGTTCACCTTCGGTGGCGCGACGCCGCACCGCTTCTACAGCAACTCGAAGGCGCTGTACGACGTGGAGATCGTCACGCAGCCGGCCGGCAAGTTCTGCATGGTGGGCGCCGCCAACACCACGATCCCGGTGACTCCCACGGGTTCTTCGACGCCGTATCCGGCCGGTGCGCAGATCACCACCGGCGCCAGCGCCCGACTGGTCACCACCAGCCCGCCACTCACCAATGCCACCGGCAGCCCCGCGGTCGCCTGGTCCACCTTCGACAATCTGACCAACCTCGCCGTCCGCTGCCGCAACCTGCCGGGCACGGCCGGCAATGCCTCGGCGGCGCTGGCGGGTACGTACCAGGTGAAGTACATCGCCAGCAGCACGGTGACCAACAGCTCGGGCACGACCAGCTCCACCACGCAGACCCAGACCCGCAACTTCATCACCTTCTTCAACGATGGCAGCTTCATGTACGCCACGCGCATCGGTGCCACTTCCGCGAACTCCTCGACGCAACCGACCGCCTTGACGGCCACCGGCGTGGAACGCGGCTTCTACAACTACAACACCGGCACCGGCACGCTGTCGTTCTCGGTGCTGACGGATACGAACAACACCTACCTGCTGGCGGCAACTCCACCCACTGCGCTGACCACGGTGCAGCAGGGCATTTCCCTGCTGCCTTCGGCCTCGCTGACGGCAGTGGTGAAGACGCCGGGCGACCCCGGCCAGATCACCGCGTCGGCGGCCACCATCACCACGACAACCGGGGGCGGCACCACCACCACCGTGGTCGCCACCCGCTGGCAGCTGGATGAGCCAGGCTCGATACCCGGAGAGATGCAGGGTAGCTGGGCCACCAGTGACCATCGCCGCGTGTATGTCTACAACTCCAGCACCACCTTCGGTACGCACTACGGCGTGGCCGGCGCGGCGACGTTCCAGGACGGCTGCTACTTCTTGTACGACCTCGACGGCAACCCCAACTACCACACGCAGGATGGCTATTACGCACGTCGCGGCACCTCGGCGAATGGCACGGGCAACAGCAGCGGCGGCAGCGAGACCTCGACCGGCTGCCCGATCAACAGCACCACGCCGTCGACCTCGGCGCTGTCCCTGGACTATTACGCGCCGTCCATCAGCCAGCTGCCCGGCTATCCATGGCGATTCCCCGGCGGACAGTCCGGCGCGGATGGTCGTTCGCCTTCGCCGAATTTCTTCACCCTGGTTCCCGGTGTGCCGGATGTATTGACCATCACGGCGTCGAACCAGGGCGTGCTGCTGCCCGCCACCACGGTGACGTTCGAGCGGACGCGGTCCAATTGAAGGCCGCAAGGCCCGGCCTACGATGTGGCCGGGTCTTCCATCCAGGCATGAACCGTTCGGCGCCAGGCGGACCTGTTCATCCGGTGATTTCGGGACTACGATCCGCCTTCATGCGCAAGGAGGAGTTCCGATGGAAATTCCAGTGCAGTTTGCGTCTTCCCGCGGGCTGCGGGCTCTCATGGTGCTGTCGCTTGGCGTACTGCTGACTGCCTGTGCAAGCGTTTCCGGCCAGCGCGGCCTGGTTGGCCTCGGTATCGATTCCTCACCCCGGCCGGCGATCAGCAATGGACGCGTCACCGTGGAGGTGCGGGACGAGAACGGGTACACGATGCCGGGGTACATGGTGGACATCGGATGGGAAGAGCCGCGGTTCTACAGGACCCGCGCCTTCACGGACCGCAACGGCCGGGTGACCTTCACCGGTGTTCCGGATGTGGCCGAGGTCACCATCAATCATGAGGGCGGCATCTACCAGCAGACCCTCATCGTTCCGCAAAGTGGCCGCGCCGACCTGCCCGTGATGCTCGACACACGGGGCGGGTATATGGCGAGGCTTGAAGCACAGCGCGAGCGGCTCAGGCAGCAACAGGCCGCCGCGTCGTCGCGATAGCCGCGCACGAGGTCCGGGCCAGCGAGGCCCGGACCATCAGGCGTCCGCCAGTGGGGCTCCCCGGCACTCAGCCGGGAATTTCCGGCTCCACCAGTTTCTTCAGGTATTCCAGCGATTCCTGCCAGCCCAGGTAGCAGGCCTCCACCGGGATTGCTTCCGGAATGCCTTCCTGCACGATGTGCACTTCCGTGCCCACCATGACCGGCTTCAGTGTCACCGTGACCGTGATGGTGCCCGGCAGGTTCGGATCATCGAAACGGTCCGTGTAGCGCAGCTTCTCGTTCGGCACCAGTTCCAGGTATTCACCGCCGAAACCGCTGGCGGTGCCGGTGCTGAAGTTGGTGAAGGACATGCGGTGCTTGCCGCCCACGCGCGCATCCAGCTCGAACACATGGCAGGTGAAGCCATTGGGCGGCAGCCAGCGCGCCATGGCGTCGGCATTGGTGAAGGCGCGATACACCTTCTCGGGTTTGGTCGCGAACACGCGATGCAGTCGTACGGTATTGCCGGCCATGGTGTTACTCCTTGCTGCTGGTGTTGATCATCCACTTCATGCCGAACCGGTCGGTGAAGCTGCCGAAATAGTCGCCCCAGAACATCTCCGTCAGCGGCATGTCCACCTTGCCACCGGCGGACAGCGCCTTGAACAGCCGGTCGGCCTCGCTGCGGGTGTCGGGATGCAGGTTGACGTGCACGTTGTTGCCGAAGTTCAGGGTGAAGCCCATGGAGCCATCGGCATCCGTGCCATGCAGCACATGGCCGCCGAGAATCGGCAGTGCCACGTGCAGCACCAGCTTCTGCGCGGCCTCGGGCAGCGGCGGCTGGCCGGGAGATGCCGGCACGGCGGCCATGCGCTGCAGTCCGGGGGCCTGGAACTGCCCGCCGAACACCGAGCGGTAGAACTCGAAGGCGGCCTCGGTGTTGCCGGGGAAATTGAGGTAGGTGCTGACGCTGGCCATGAAAAGACTCCTTGAAAGGGTGTACATAGCCACGACGAATGGTCGCGGCGGGATTCGACACGCCTGCCGGACTATTTCGCCAGCCGCTTCTCCATGAAGACGGAGAGGGGGTCGGGAAGATAGCTCCCGAAGGGCATTCGCTCGACGTATCCCAGCGCGCGGTACAGGCCCAGCGCCTCTGGCTGGGCCACGCCGGTCTCCAGCCGCGCCAGGGAACAGCCTTCGCGGCGCAGCAGATCCTCCAGCGCCACCATGACCACGCGGGCCAGGCCCTTGCCGCGATGTTCCGGCAGCACGAACACGCGCTTGATCTCGCCGTAGCGGCCGTCATCCTCCAGCAATTTCACGCCGCCGCAGGCGATCAGCTCCCCGTGCAGATGGATACCCACGAAGCGCACATGCGGCTGCGCCAGCGCCTCGGGAGTTTCGAAGTGATTGCTCCCGGGCGGGTACAGCGCTGTCATGCACGCATCGGAAAGCGCGATCAGCCGCCGCGCACCCTGCGAGGTGGGGTCCACCGGCGTTGCGAGCATGAGCGTCAGCGCGTTCCGGCGGCGTCGCGTGGATCGCCGAGCTTGCGGTTGAGCGCGATGGCCGCTTTCGCCAGGCGCGTGGCCTGTGCTGGCGCCAGCCGGTCCCCTTCGAAGAGTTGCAATGTGGCCATCTGGTAGCGGCCACCTGGTTTCAGCCGCGGTTCGATGTCGCGCAACAACTGGCCGCGCCAGAAGCCGTAGTACACGAACCTGCCTTCCGCGCGGATGTACAGCGCTGGTCCATTGCTCGAATAGACCAGATGCCCCCACTTGATCTCCTCTTCCAGTGCGCCGGCGGCGCGCGTGGCGCGCCGCAAGCTCGCCACCAGCGTCTTGCGCCAGCCGGACAATGCCGCGACATAGGCAGTCGGGGAGGCGGCGGGTGGGCCCATCTTCTTCATGCTCATCAGCGCGCCTTCCGCGCGACCGGCGCGCGCGCCTGCCACGCCGCCCTGACCAGATCCTTCACCACCGCCGCCGGCGCCTGCGGCAGGTGGATGCGCAATCCCACGATCTTGCCGCCCCACGGCAGCTTAGCCATGCATTGCGGATGCGCGGCCAGTGCGAGCTCGAGCAGCTGCGTCAGGGTCACGGGTGTTACTGCGAGCGGCCGTCGTATGGGTTGCGCTTCACCGTGGCGACATCCACGTCCTCCAGGCAACGTACATTGATGGCGGCCATCTCCGTACCATTGTTCATCGCCATGCCGAACGGCGCGCAACCGCACTGCGGACAGAAGTAGTGCCTGATCACGTGCTTGTTGAAGGTATACGTGGAAAGCGCTTCCAGCGGCGTCGACAACGTCACCGCCGTGCGCGGCACGAACCACAGCAGGTAACCCTTGCGGCTGCAGATGGAGCAGTTGCACTCCATCGCCGCGTCGAATTCGCCCTGCACCTCGTAGCGGACGTTGCCGCAATGACAGCTGCCCTTGTGACTCATGCCTGTGCTCCTTTGAACCTGTAGCCCAGCTTCTCGAATGACGTCTTCGATTCGGCCGCCGCCTTGCGGGTTCACCTTGCCTTGTCCTGCTGGCGGCTAATAGCCCGTGCCTTCGGAAATGAAATACCGACAGCCGCCCTGCCAGCAGTCCTTGGTCAGCAGCATGGAGCTGCCTTCGCAGGCGATGTCGAAGCGCTTCATCTGCGGTGATGGCGAGGTGGGGTGCGGCGACACCCTGCATTCCCCGCGCATCAGCAGGATGGCCGGATGATGGAAGGGCGGCACCTGCAGCTTCGTGCCTTCGGTGATGATTTCGACCGCAAGCTGCGGCGCGACGCCGTCCGCGATCACCGGCAGCGGGCGCGCGTCCGGCAAGGTCATCTGCACCGCGTCAGTGCCGGCATCGCAGCGCCATGCGCCAGCGGCATTGCGGCAGCTGTTGTAGCGGAACAGCGGGAAAGCGCCAACCTTCGCATGCGGCTTGCAGTACACCTCGACGGTGATCCGGTTCGCGCCCGGCCTCGTGGTGTGTGCGCTGAGACGCTCCGCCGCGGTGACGCCGACGCTGCCGCATGCGGCGGCGGTGATCTGCGCCTTGTCCTTCTGCCCGAGGGTCACCGGAACAGGCTTTGTGGCGGCGCTGGCCGCACTCGCCCACAGGCCGCACAGCGTGGCCAGCAGCAGCGGGTACAAGTAACGCAACGTCAGCGGGGCAGTGGGTGGCATGTTGTCCTGTTCAATGGGGTCGCGCGATGACCAGCCGGTAACCGATGTCCAGCGTATCGCGTTCCCGCAACCGCCCGCCTTGCCGATATGCATGGCCTCACCTGAGCGATGATCGAGGCAAAACGGGTGCTAAGACTTCCTGGCGAGGTATGCGAGTGCATCGGGGTCGCGATTGATCTGATTCTCGATGATTTCGAGCAGCGACTGCCGGGACACAGCTGCGCCGTAAAGGCCGAACTCGCTGTTGGCAAGAAGGACACCTGCGGCCGAGCCCATGAGTACGGCCTTTGAAACGGATGGCGCGATGCCCAGGTAAAGAAGGACACCTGCCGCGACGCAGACGAGAAGCGCTGCAATGGTGATGCAGGTAGAGAACCGCTGCTGGCGCTTCGCGATCAGGTATCTCTCGACATCCTTGCTGTCCATGCAACCTCCTGTGATCCCGAACGAAAACCGATGCTACGGGTATCCGGGGACATTCTCCACCGCTTGCACCACTCGGCATCTGCCTACGTCGACCAGCGGTAGCAGGCGCGAATCCTCCACCGCCCAACGGTCGAGTTCAGGGCACTCTGGCAGCGCCCTCCAAAGCATCCAATCTCTTTAGAAGGTTGCGCATTTTCACCGCCATAAAGGCGACGGCAACAAGGAGACCTCCGCATGCGAATGCGGTCGCGTGGCTGCCGCTCTGCTCCGCGTATTCAAAAAGTCGCCCACCCAAGACAACGGCAACTCCACCGAGCACGCCTTGAGTGACAGGGGAGACCTTCATACATTCCCTCCTTGAATTGAAACTGGGAAAACCAGATCTGAATTGCGGTCGTTGTTATATCAGCGTGCGCTCTCGGTTCGGCAGCCCGCCGCCAAGTATTTTTAGCCAGGCGCCGCTCACTGCAGCCGAGTCAGGCGATAGCCGGGTCATCGCGCGGGGCATTCCCGGTTCAGCACCCCGAGCCGCATTACAACTTCTCCCAGCCATTCTCGCTGGTGATGCGTTCCAGTGTCTTCTCGGCCGCGAAGTACCGTATGAACCCGCAGTCCTTGCACACAACGGCATGCATCTTCGGTGACTGGAAGAAGGTGCCCGTTCCGGGCAAGAGGTTCGGGCCGTAACCTCCAACGGAACTGACGTTGACGCGAAGGAACTGATTCGCGCTCCCGCATTCTGGACAGCTCTTTCGACGTGCCATAAGAGTGTGATTCTCCTGGATGGGATGCAATACGAGAAGCGCAGTGGTGGTCCGCTCGACCTTGGAGCTGCTGGTGTTTCCACGTAGAACTTGTAGTAGTCACCGAAAGTTGAGAGGTTGCATACGAAGCCGATCTTCAACTTCTGACCTGTAACCAGCACAGATCTCTCGACGCCGCGTCAGCCGAAGAACACGGCCACGCACTCACCAAGGCCAGGATCGCTGCAAGGCAAGGTGAGATTTCATTCCGCCGCCTGGACGGCTGAGTTCTGCGCCCGCAAAGGCACCACCACTTGGCAACACGGCGAGCACCTCTTACTGCCAGTAGCTTGGTTTGCGCTTCAATAGTTCCCGCTTTCCAAAGCCTGCGAATTGCCCCTGCAGGCCGGCAGCACTGACAGTACCGGCGTAGGTGGCCTCAGGACAGCCGGAACTTGAGTCTTTCGGAATAGTGAAGCTGACATTCTGGCCCTGAACCTGGACTTTCACGACAAGTGGGATGCCGGGGGAGCCCTCCGAACACTGCACTATCGCGTAGTGCGCACTACCACCGAAGACGATGGTGATTTCTGTGCCCCCAAGATCACCGCTCTCATCGCTATAGGCCAGGCTGGAGAATGTACCCGTGATCCTTGCAGCTGGAGCGGGGCTTGCTGCAAGTGAAGCCGAGGCCAGAAAAAGGGTCAGGAGCATCGCGGTCGCGGTAGGTAGTGTCGCCGAACGGCTGAGTTCAGCGGCCGCGGGCTGACTTGTCAGCACGCGGGCGCGCGGCGCTCGCCAGAGCGCCGACATCTCTCGCCCGCGGCCGAGCACTTTATGGTTCACGGACCGCTGCAACGATTTGTTAGGCGACGGGTGCACGGCGCTCACTCTTCGAGTGACTTGCATTTTGGTTCAGAAAAGTACTTCCGAGCAGCGGCCTGGGCCAGCGGAACTAGAGAACTAGGGTCGGCACCGGTGTTGACGACGATAGGAGTTCTCCCAGGCGCCACAATTATGATCCCGAAGTCTTCCACTTGATTCTGGGGAAACCTGAATCGATGGGCCGCTTTACCGTCCTGAATCGTAAGTGACTCCGTAAGTTCAAATCTTGTAGTCACCTCGCGGGGTTCCATGCACTTCGAGATGTCATCTAGAGCAAATCCAATGTGTGCGAGAGCTTCGTTTAGACCACCAGTGTCGTCGTCCAGCTCTTCCTGGGTCGTAGGTGGAAAGAACCCGATGACGGTGGGCCGATCGATCGAAATCACCACGGGCGGATTCGGCTTGCATCCGATAAGCATAAGCACTGAGGTCGAGATTAGAACTTGAATTCCGCGATGCATTTCCGAGTCGCCTAACTACTAATTGGATCCGCCATCTACGTATCGACAAACGCGACAAGTACGTCGTCCATCCTGTCGCTGTTCGCGACAAGTAACTGATACAAATGAGACCGAAGGAAAATGGGCGACGAATTGCCACCCGCGCGATAGGCGACATTCCGAAGATAGGCGACAAAACATATACGGCATGAAGACCTCCAGACTCTTCCCTGTCGGCGGCCCCGTCCCTTCGCGGTCCGTCGCGCGGATCATGCTCTTTCGATGAACGGCGCACTTCCCGTTGCGCCGTTCGCTTCGCACTCCGCCTCTATCCGCCGTCCGCCTTGTCAGCGATCGGCCTCAATCCGGATCAGCGCAAGCCCTCACTCGATCCGGTTGCCGGTGTTGTCGTAGCCGGTGTTGGTGGCATTGCGCCGGCCCTGGAACAGCCGGTAACCGGGACGGGTCTGCCAGTTCGAAGGACCAGCCAGGATCTTCCCGTGCTTCAGCACGGCTTCACGCACCGTCTTCTCGCGTGCGTTGTAGCTCTCGTCGCCGTCGCGGTCGCCTGCCTGGAAGCCGAAGTCGTTGCTCGCGACCATGACGATGTCGATGCCAGGTACTTCCTCGAGAATGCCGTCGATCGCGCCCACGCCCTGCGGATTCTCGATCTGCAGCATGATCAGGATGTTGTTGTTGGCGTTGGACTGGTAGGCATTGCCCCACAGCTGGCTGTACTGCCCGCCGCCGGAGCTGCGATGTCCCCATGGCTTGGTGTTGGGGTTGTCGCGGCTGCCGATCGGCCACTTGGTATACATGACCGCCCTGCGGGCTTCTTCAATGGTGTCGACCATGGGGATGATGACGCCCAGCGCGCCGGCATCGGTGGCCTTCTGGAGATCCCCGGCATTCGCGCTCGGTACACGCACGAACGGAATGCTGCCGGCCTGCGCGATCACGCGGATCAGGTCCTCCGCTTCGCGCCACGTCAGCCGCGAGTGCTGCATCTCGATCCAGATGAAATCCACGCCCTCGCAGGCCTTCTTCGCGGCCTCGAGGTCGGGACCCATGATGGTGTTGCTGAAGATCTGCTTGCCTTCCTTCAGCTTGGTGATGACGGTGTTGAACGTCACCGAACCGGCCGGGACCGGGCCGCGACCACCACCCGGAGGTCCGCCCGCCCTGCCGCCGGGGCCGGCGCCGCCGGGTCGCGCCCCGGCACCTGGCCCGGGCGCTGCACGGGGCGCAGCGGGCGGCGCCGGTGGCTGCGCTGCCGCCGCGGTCTGCGCTGCAATCATCGTGGTCAACGCAGCGACGCCAGCGGTGCCGACAAGCATGTCGCGCCGGTTGATGGCACTCGGCTGTGGGATGGCGACAGGGACATCCGCGGCATTGATCTCGTTCGTTGCGTCAGTGTTCTTCATGTGGTTGCTCGCATTCAGGGGTCGGGTGGCGGGAGCATAAGGCTCCACTGGCTGCAAGTCAGCTTCTGCATCAATCCAGATTCGGCAGCGGTCGCCACTGCTGGCCCGCAGCGGAGCTGGCGACAGTAGTCTCGACGAAGGCCATGCCGCGCAGCGCGGCGCCGATGCCGGGCACGCTGTTGCGCGTGCCCTGGTGCAACGACAACGCGTACTCGCGGTACAGGTTCGCGAATGCCTCGATGTAGCCTTCGGGGTGGCCGGAGGGTACGCGCCGCGCCGCCTTGGCATCTCCGCCAGTGCCGGGGTGGCCGGTACGCAGCAGCTGCGCCGGCGCGCTGCCGGACTTGAGCCACAGTGAATTGGGTTCGAGCTGGCTCCAGTCGAGCGCCGCCTTCTCGCCCACGACGCGCAGCCGCAGGTTGTTCTCATCGCCGACGAACACCTGGCTGGCGATGAGCACGCCGCTGGCGCCGTTGCCGAATCGCAGCAGCACGGTGCCATCGTCATCGAGCTTGCGTCCGGGCACGACGCGGTACAGGTCCGCGGCCAGCTCCTTTACATACTGGCCGGACACGAACTCCGCGAGCTGGAAGGCATGCACGCCGATGTCGCCCATGCAGCCGGCGACTCCGGCCTGTTCGGGATCGACGCGCCAGGCTGCCTGCTTCTGCCCATCCGCCTCGATGGCTTCGGCCAGCCAGCCCTGCGTGTATTCGACCACCACCTTGCGCACCCGCCCGAGCTCGCCGCGCGCCACGCGCGCCCGCGCTTCGCGGATCATCGGATAGGCGGAATAGGGGTGCGTGAGCCCGTAGCGCAGTCCGCTCAGGCGCAGCAGTGCGGCGAGCTCGCGGCACTCCGCCAGCGTGGCGGTGGCGGGCTTGTCCGACAGCACATGGAAGCCGCGTTCGAATGCGGCCTTCGCGATGGGCAGGTGCGAGCGGTTCGGCGTGACGATGACCACCACCTGCATGCGCTCCTCGGCGGGCAGCACGGATTCGATGGCCATCATCCGGTCGTAGTTCTCGTACACGCGCGCCGCGGGCAGGCCGAGTTCCTCGCCGGAACGCAGCGAACGCTGGGCGTCGGAACTGAACGCCCCGCACACCAGCTGCCAGGCATCGTCGAGCCGCGCGGCCATGCGGTGCACGGCGCCGATGAAGGCGCCTTCGCCGCCACCGACCATGCCGTAGCGGATGCGCTCCATCACTTCACATCAATAGAGCACGAAGGCATACAAGGCATCGCCCACGCCGACCAGCACGTACTGCTTGCCGTCGATCTCGTAGGTCTCGGGGGCATTGCTGATGTTGCCGATGCGCGTGTGCCACAGCGGCTCGCCGTTGCTGGAATCCAGCGCGACGAAGTTGCCGTTGCCGTCGCCGGTGAACAGCACGCCGGTTTTCGTGTTGAGCAGCCCGCCGCCGAGGCCGAGGGCCTGCGGCCACTCGTGGCGCCACGCGGTCTTGCCGGTCTTGGCGTCGATGGCCTGCAGCGCGGTGCTGGTGTAACCGAGCACCGCGCGACGCTTGCCGCCCAGGCCCATGGAACCGCGCGGATCCGGATCGGTGAGATACACGATGTTGAAGCTGTTGCTCTCGTTCACGTAGAACAGGCCGAGGTCCGGGTTGAAGGCCGGTGCGTGGTAGTTCGTCACGCCTTCCTCGGTGGGCGAGACCAGCGTGCCGGCGATCTGCGCATCCTTGCTGGGGTCGCGGTCGGGCTGGCCGGTCTTGCGCAGGCCCCTGGCCCAGTTCACCGTCTGGCCGAACTGCGTGGTGACGATGTGCTCGCCGGTGAGGCGGTCCAGCGTGAAGAAGTAGCCATTGCGCGCGGCGGTGGAGACCAGCTTGCGTGGTTTGCCGTTGATGACGGCTTCGAACAGGACGGGTGGCTGCGCGGAATCCCAGTCGTGCGTGTCATGCGGCGAGGTCTGGTAGTGCCAGACCATTTTTCCGGTGGAAACTTTCAACGCAATGATGGTGCAGGTGAAGAGGTTGTCGCCGGGACGCGCGACGCCGGTGTAGGCGGGCGAGGGGTTGCCGGTGCTGAAGATATAGAGATCGGTCTCGGGGTCGTAGCTGCCGGGAATCCACGTGGCGCCGCCGCCATGGCGTGCGGCATCGAGGTTGGGCCAGGTGTCCAGGCCCGCATCGCCCGGATTCATCGGCACGGTGTAGAAGATCCAGTTGCGCTTGCCGGTGCGCGGATCGTAGGACTGCAGGAAGCCGGGCGCGTCCGAGTCGTTGCCGGTACCCACCAGCACGTGGTCGCCGATGACATAGGGCGCGGAGGTGGTGAAGTACTGCTGGTTGAAGTCGGCGATCTCGGTATGCCACAGCTCCTTGCCGCTGCGCGCGTCGAGGGCAACCATGTAGTTGTCCGGCGTCAGGAACAGGAAGGTGTCGTTCCAGATGGCCGAGCCGCGGCTGGTCAGGTGCGTGCCGCCGCGCGTCTTCCAGAAGTAATGCCACAGCTCGCGGCCATCGCGGCCGTCGATGGCCCAGGCATGATCGGGCGAGGTGGCGTAGAGGATGCCATTGGCTTCCAGCACGGCGCCCTTCATGGAGGTGCCGCTGGCGGGGATGTCGCCCTTGCCTTCACCACCGGTGATGGCGCCGCGTGTGTTGCTGTTCGGACGGGCGATCCACGCCAGCGTCAGGTGCTTCACGTTCTGCCTGGTCACCTGCGTCAGCCGCGAGAAGCGCTGGTTGGTGTAGTCCCCGGCGTAGGTGCTCCAGTCGGCGCCCAGCGGTTTCAGCAGCGAGGCGGGCGGCACCAGCGTTTGTGCGGGCTGGGCGCTCATCGCCGCTGCGCTCGCGACGAGCCACAGCGTGGCGAGGAAAGTCCGGTTGATGATGTGCATGGGGCGGCTCACTTCACACCGGCGAGGTAGGCGGTGACATCGTGCATGTCCTTGTCGGTCAGCTTCGTCCACAGCACGCGGTGCTGTGCCAGCGGATCGTCCACCTTCACCGACGTGATGCGCGGCGTGCCCGAGCGGCGCAGGTAGCTGCGGTACTGGCCGTCGCTGGTGGTGAACGCCACGGTGAAATCATCGATGCGCGACAGTGCGCCGCTCTGCTGCGAGCCGTCGGCGAATTTCACGGTGACGCGCACGGTGCGGCGGGAGTTGTCGCCGGCTGCCGCCGCGCCCGGCGCGCCGCCTGCGCGGCGCCCGTTCACCCAGCTGTCCTGCAGCTGGCCGATGTTGGTGACGCGCGTCCCGATGCCGGCCAGATCGCCGGCAGTCGAGTGGCAGCTGGCGCACTCCTTCCTGAAGTAGGCCTCGCCCGCGCGTGCATTGCCCACCAGCAGGTTCAGCTCCACCGCGTCGCCACGCGGTGGGCCGCCCTGTGCCTGGGTGGTACGCGCGACGCTGTGGATGTATTCGGCAACGGCCTTGAGGTCCGCTTCGGCCAGCTGTGGTTGCGGCGGCATCGGCGTGCCGCCACCGACCGGCACGCGCCCTTCGCGGATCACCGGCCCGATCAGCTCGCCAGCCTGGTCGTTCAGCACCAGCTGCGAGCGCAGCAGGTTGGGGCCACCGATGTCGCCGCCGCGCAGGTCACCGCCATGACAGGCGCGGCACAGCGTGCCGTACAGCGTCTTGCCACGCTCCACCACTGCAGGGTCGCCCTCGGGCCGCACATGCGCCGGAAAATTCGGCCCGATTCCCTGGGCGCAGAGGTTGCCGGCGGCCAGCGCCAGCAGACAGGCCATCGCGATGCGCAAGATGAATCCCCCTGTTCTTCTACTGGCCCATAATTGCCCGCCGGCCACAAGGAGACAAGATGAACTTCCTGCACACCATGCTGCGCGTCGGCGACCTGCCGCGCGCCATCGACTTCTACACCCGCGTGCTCGGCATGCGCGTGCTGCGTGAACGCGATGTGCCGGAGTACAAGTACCGGCTCGCCTTCCTGGGTTATGGCAACGGCAATGCGGACAATGGCGCCGAGCTCGAGCTCACCTACAACTATGGCGTGGACAAGTACGAACCGGGCACGGCCTTCGGCCACCTGGCCCTCGGAGTGCCGGATGTGGCCGCGGCCTGCGAACGGATCCGCGCCTCCGGCGGCAAGGTGACGCGCGAGGCCGGGCCGGTGAAGGGCGGCACCACGGTGATCGCCTTCATCGAGGATCCGGATGGTTACAAGATCGAACTGATCGAGCAGCCGAACAGCTGAATTTCCGCGATTTTTCCCTGTCCGGCTGCTGCCTCCGGCCGGCCAACAGGGCTAAACTCCCCGCCCTCAACGCAAGACGGGGGTCTTAACGTGTCGAACCGCACCAGCATTACGGGCGCTGCCGCGCTGTCGGTGATCATCGCCGGCATCCTGCTCGCCTGCTCCAATCCCGCGGCGGACAAGCCTGTGGCGGCGAAGGCCGCGGTTGCCAGCCCCGCCGCCGCGGTTCAGGCGCGCCTGGAGAAGGGCACCTCCGATTCCAGCCAGTGGCCGAGCTATGGCGGCAGCTACAACGAGCAGCGTTTCAGCCCCCTGACCGCCATCAACGACACCAACGTGAAGCAGCTGGGCCTCGCCTGGTATGGCGATTACGACTCCAACCAGAACCAGCATGGTTCGCCGCTGTACGCGGATGGCGTGATCTACGTGTCCGCCTCGCGCAATCATCTGTATGCCTTCGATGCGCGCACCGGCAAACGCCTGTGGACCTATGCGCCCGTGCAGGTTCCGCACCAGAACCTCGGCAACGTGAACAAGGGCATTGCCATGTGGAATGGCAAGATCTACATGGGCACGCTCGATGGCCGCCTGGTTGCGGTCAATGCGAAGACCGGCAAGGCGGTGTGGGAAGCGGACACGATTCCGGCGGAATTGGTGGGCAGCGCGAATCTCACCAAGTACTCGGTGTCGATGCCGCCGCGTGCCGCCAAGGGCAAGATATTCGTCGGTGCCTCCGGCGGCGAGTTCGGTTCGCGCGGTTTCATCGCTGCGTACGACGCCGAAACGGGCAAGGAAGTGTGGCGCTTCTGGACGGTGCCCGGTAATCCGGCCAAGGGCTTCGAGGCCGCGCCCCAGCAGAAGGCAGCGCTGGCCATTGCCGCTGCAACCTGGGGTGGCCTGCCGTACTGGGAATACACCGGCGGCGGCGGCGCCGTGTGGGATGCGGTGGTCTACGATCCGGTGACGGACCTCCTGTACTTCGGCACGGGCCAGCCCTCGCCCTGGAATGCCGCGGTGCGCGGTGAGCAGCACGGCGATGCCCTGTTCACCAACTCCATCGTTGCCGTGAAGCCGGATACCGGCGAATACGTCTGGCACTACCAGGCGACGCCGGCCGATTCGTGGGACTACGACAACGTCAGTCCGATGATGACGGCGGACCTGGATTTCAGCGGCGTGAAGAAGCACGTCATCATCCAGCCGTCGAAGAACGGCATGCTGTACGTGGTCGAGGCGGCAACCGGCAAGCTGATCAGCGGCGATGCGTTCACCGTGGTGAACTGGAACACCGGCATCGACATGAAGACAGGCCGGCCCATCGAAGTGAAGGCCGCGCGCTATGAACAGGAGCCCTGGAACGTCGCGCCCGGCCCGCCCGGTGGCCACACCTGGCATCCGAATGCCTTCAGCCCGGTCACTGGTCTCATCTATATCCCGACCTGGGAGAACTACGGCGTGAACTCGCCGCAGACCGTGGCGCCCGGCGCGACGCCGGCACTGATCAGCATGGGACGCGCCACGCCCGGCCAGCAGCTGAAGCCCAACAACAACAACCAGGACGTGGGCTGGTTGCAGGCCTGGGATCCGGTTGCCCGCAAGGTGGTGTGGGAAACCCCGAAGGCGCCGCGCGCCACCAGCGGCGCGATGGCCACCGCGGGCAACCTCGTGTTCATGGGCAACAGCCGCGGCCAGATGCTGGCTGCGTACAACGCAAAGACCGGCGCCAAGCTGTGGGAGTTCAACACGCAGGGCGATGTGTATGCCGGGCCGATCACGTATGAGCTGGACGGCGTGCAATACATTGCGGCCAGCGTCGGTGGCGCCGGGCAGGGCGATTACTTCGCGCCGGGCTACGGACGCATGCTGGTGTTCAAGGTGGGCGGCACCGCGACGCTGCCGCCGAAAGCGCCGTATACACCGCGCCAGCTCAACCCGCCGCCGTTGACCGCATCCGCCGATGTGGTGGCGCGCGGCAGCAGGCTCTACGCGGACAACTGTTCGGTGTGCCATGGCGCCAATGCCGCGCCCGGCGGCGGTCGCGGCGGCAACAACGCACCGGACCTCGGCACTTCGCCGTTCATCCAGAACCAGGCGGTGTTCGACAGTGTGGTGTTGCAGGGGCAGCGGCTGGACAAGGGCATGGCGAACTTCAGCGACAAGCTCAGCGCCGCGGATTCGGCGGCGGTGCTGGCCTACGTCGTGTCGCGCGCCAATGAACGCAAGAGCCAGCCGGCGCCGGCGGGTGGCTTCGGTCCGGGTGGCCGCGGTGGTCCCGGTGGTCCTGGTGCTCCGGGCGCTGGTCCCGGTGCTCGCGGCGGCGCGCCCGGCGGCGCACCGGCTGGTGCACCGGCTGGTGCCGCGCGTCCGGGTGGGGCAGCGACGGCGCCTGCGCCCGCCAACGACGACATCCATCAGCAGGCCGCCGGCGCGCGCTGACCGGACGGCTGGCACTGCACGAGGCCGCGGGCATATGCTCGCGGCCTTTGCATTTTGCGCTTCGAGAATCGGGGGATTTCATGATGAAGCATGCTCGACTGGCGGGCCTTGTCCTGCTGCCCATGGCCCTCGCGGCCTGCTCGAAGAAGGAGCCTGCTGCGCAGGCCGCTGCAGTGCTGGCCAATCCAGCGGCGGTCACGCAGGAGCGCCTGTTGCAAGGCACGGCCGACACCGCGCAGTGGGTCACCTATGGCGGCAGCTACAACGAACAACGCTTCAGTCCGCTGCAGAAGATCGACACCAGCACCGTGGGCCAGCTCGGCCTCACCTGGTTCGCCGACTACGAAACCAATCTCGATGTGCACGGCACGCCGCTGTATGTCGATGGCGTGCTGTACGTGTCCACGGCCTGGAATCATCTCTACGCCTTCGACGCGAAGAGCGGCAAGCAGCTGTGGCATTACAACGCGCGCGTGCCGGGCGAATGGCTGCGCAATGTGTGCTGCGGCAATGTGAGCCGCGGCGTCGCGGCCTATGAGGGAAAGATCTACATGGGCACGCTGGACGCGCGCCTGGTGGCCATCGATGCGAAGACCGGCAAGGAGGCCTGGTCCACCGACACCATCAGCGGGGACCACGACGATCCGCTGAACCGCTACTCCATCACCATGGCGCCGCGCGTGGCGAAGGGGAAAGTGTTCGTCGGTGCCTCGGGCGGCGAGTTCGGCGTGCGCGGCTGGATCGCGGCCTTTGACGCGGCCACCGGCAAGGAGGCCTGGCGCTTCTACAACGTGCCCGGTGATCCCGCGAAGGGCTTCGAGAACGAACAGATGAAGCAGGCCGCGGCCACCTGGAGCGGCGAATGGTGGAAGCTCGGTGGCGGCGGTTCGGTGTGGGATGCGGCCATCTACGATCCGCAGACCGATCTCCTTATCTATGGCACCGGCAATGGCACCCCCTGGAACCAGGCCAACCGCGACCCCAAGGGCGGCGACAACCTGTACATCGCCTCCATCATCGCGCTGAAGGCCGACACCGGCGAATACGTGTGGCATTACCAGACCACGCCCGGCGATACCTGGGACTACGACGCGGTGAGTCCGATGGTGATCGCCGATCTCACCGTCGGTGGCGAGAAGAAGCACGTGGTGATGCAGCCGAACAAGAACGGCTACATGTACGTGCTGAATGCCGCGGACGGCAAGCTGCTCAGCGCGGATGCCTTTACTGAAGTGAACTGGTCAAAGGGCGTGGACATGAAGACCGGTCGCCCGAATGTGGTGGCCGCGGCGAAGTACAACAAGGAAGGATGGAACCTCGCGCCGGGCGTGCAGGGCGGACACAGCTGGCACCCCAATGCCTACAGCCCCGATACCGGCCTGCTGTACATCCCGACCTGGGAAGCCTACTTCCCGATGATCAAGGATCCGGCCTACAAGCCTTCCACCGGTGGCTTCAACCTGGGCATCGCGTTCAGCGTGAATGCCGCGGCCACCAACCTCAAGCCCACCGACAAGACCGGCATCACCGGACGGCTCAAGGCCTGGGATCCGGTGGCGCGCAAGGTGGTGTGGGAAACCGAGCCGTTCAAGAACGACCGTCCGAGCGGCGGTGTACTCGCCACTGCTGGCGGCCTGGTGTTCGCCGGCAATGGCGCGGGCAGCGAATTGCGCGCGCTCGACGCGAAGAGCGGCAAGCAGCTGTGGAGCTTCAACGCGCAGACCGCGGTGTTCGCGCCGCCGATCACCTACGAGCTGGACGGCCAGCAGTACATCGCGGCGAGCGTGGGTGGCAACGCCGCCGGCGCGGGTGGCTACTACGCGCCGGGCTATGCACGCATGCTGGTGTTCGCGATCGGCGGCACCGCGCAGCTGCCGCCGAAGCAGCCCTACACCCCGCCCGTGGTGGATCCGCCGCCTTCGACAGCGAGCGCCGCGGTCATCAAGCATGGCGGGGATCTGTACAACCAGTACTGCTCGGTGTGCCATGGACAGGATGGCGTGCAGACTCGCGGCACCTTCCCGAACCTGATGGTCACGCCGATGCTGCATTCGCAGCAGGGCTTCGATCAGGTTGTCCTACAAGGGGCGCGCCAGGAGCGCGGCATGGGTGACTTCTCCAGCGACCTGAAGGCGGAGGATTCGGTCGCGGTACGCGAATACCTGATCTCCCGCGCCAACGTGGTGAAGGCTGCGGCACCGCCGCCGCCACCGCCCGACAACACCGGCAACCAGCACCAATAGCGGGCATCCGCGACCTGCCGCAACGCCCGGCCACGCATACCCGGGCGTTGCGCTTTGCGGAGCTGGCGATGCCCTCTTTGCCCCGGGCAGTGTTTGCCGGCGGCACGCTAAAGCAGTGAAAAACCCCCGGGAAAACACGGGGTTCGCGGCATATGTGGCTGGATCACCGCGCGTGCCCTGCGCTAGACTCGCCACCCCTTACAAGACCGGCCAACGGCCCCTCTTTAAGTTCATCAACCTACAGTCATAGAGGTTCGAGAGACATGAGCAATCTTGAAAGCGTGCTGAAGGCCGCTGGCAATACCGTCGAACATCTGCGCAACTCGCAGATCGGCGCGTATGTGTATCCGGTCGTGGCACCCGAGTTTTCCAACTGGCGCAGCGAGCAGGCTGCCTGGCGCAATGCCGCGGTGCTGTTCGACCAGACGCACCACATGGTGGACCTGTTCGTCGAAGGCCCGGATGCGCTGAAGCTCATCGAGCGCCTCGCCATCAATTCGATGAAGGGCTTCGTGCCGAACAAGGCCAAGCAGTTCGTGGCCTGCTCGTACAGCGGCCATGTCATCGGCGACGCCATCCTGTTCTATCTCGGCGAGAACAGCTTCGTGATCGTGGGCCGCGCCCCGTCGGTCAACTGGGTGAAGTTCCACGCCGAGACCGGCGGCTACAACGTGAAGGTGCATTACGACGACCGCTCGCCGTCGCGCCCGAACGGCCACGCCGTCACGCGCAAGTTCTACCGCTTCCAGATCCAGGGTCCCAAGGCCAAGTACGTGATCGACAAGCTCAACGGCGCGCCGCTGCCGGAGCTGAAGTTCTTCAACATGGCCACGATGAAAATCAAGGGCCGTGATGTGCGCACGCTGCGCCATGGCATGGCCGGCGAGCCGGGCGTGGAGATCTGGGGTCCGTACGCGGAGCGCGAAGAGATTGCCGCGGCCATCCTCGAGGCGGGCAAGGAATTCGGCCTGCTGCCGGTGGGTTCGCGCGCCTATGCGACCAACACGCTGGAATCCGGCTGGGTGCCGTCGCCGCTGCCGGCCGTGTACACGGATGAGCGCATGAAGAGCTACCGCGAGTGGCTGCCGGCCAACTCGTACGAAGCCGCGGGCGCCATCGGTGGTTCCTTCGTCTCGGACAAGATCGAGGATTACTACCTCACGCCGTACGAAATCGGCTACGGCCCGTTCGTGAAGTTCGACCATGACTTCATCGGCGCCGACGCGCTGAAGGCCATGAACAATGGCGCCGGTGGCCGTCGCAAGGTCACGCTGGCCTGGAATGGCGAGGACGTCGCGAAGATCCAGAACTCGCTGCTGACCAAGGGCGAGCACTACAAGTACATCGAGATGCCGCTGTCGAACTACGCCAACAGCAACTACGACCGGCTGACGGCGGGTGGCAAGACGGTGGGCGTGTCGCTGTTCTCGGGCTTCAGCTACAACGAGCGCTCGTTCCTGTCGCTGGCCACGGTCGATGAAGACGTGGCGATCGGCAACGAGGTGGTGCTGCACTGGGGCGAGCCCAACGGCGGCACGCGCAAGACCACGGTCGAGCGCCACAAGCAGGCCGAGATCCGCGCCATCGTGTCGCCGGTGCCGTACGCGGTCACCGCCCGCACGGCGTACGCGGAAGGCTGGCGCACGGGCAAGAAGTAACACTCGCTGTTGCTTCGGCGCGCGGGCGCGCGGGCGCACCGCGAGGCGCAAAATCAAAGGGCAGAAGCGCAAGCTTCTGCCCTTTTTCCTTTTCTGAATCTTTCTTCTGTCTCGCTTCGAACGCCGCGCAGCCGCAATGACCAACGACAACCCTCCCACACCCTTCGACCATTTCGGCGGTCAGCCCACCGTAGACCGCCTGGTCGACTTGTTCTATCACCGCATGGATACCCTGCCGGAGGCGCGCACCATCCGCGCGCTGCATCCGCCCGACCTCGAGCCCATCAAGTCACTGCTGAAGAAATACCTGGCCGAGTGGCTCGGTGGTCCGAAGCACTACTCCAGCGAACGCGGCCATCCGCGGCTGCGCGCGCGGCACCTGCCTTTCCCCATCGGCAGCGCCGAACGCGATGCCTGGCTCCTGTGCATGAATGGCGCGATCGATGCGGTGATCGCGCCTTCACCGTTGCGGGAAGAAATCCGCACCGCCGTGATCAAGCTGGCCGACTGGATGCGCAATCGCGAGCAGCGGCCGGGCTGAGGGCAGTGCGCTGCGCAGGTTGCGGCAGGCGCTGATTCGCGGAGCCAAAGACCAGGCCGGATGGCTGTCCTCCCCGGCAATCCACCCGGATTCTCCCTTTTCTTCTTTGTTCCACATTTGCCCTAGAATCTCCGGCCTTCCACAAGAATCCGGCCGCCCGGGGGTACCATGAAGAAACCGATCGGAATCATGTTGGCCGCCGCGCTCGCGGTCGGCGCCACCGCCATCGCGGTAGCCGCCGACGCGCCGAAACCGGGGTCGAAGGCCCCCACCGCTGCCGACTACGCCGCGCTCGCCAAGCTGCCCGACTGGAGCGGTGTGTGGGAAACGGACTGGCGCGGCCAGCGTCCCCGCGCTGCCGGCCCACCCGCCGCGCGTGCCCAGCCCAGGCTCACGCCGGAATTCCAGGCGAAGCAGGCCGCCGCCGGAGCCCGGCCGGCCGGTGGTGGTGGCAGCGGTGCCAACTGCGTGCCGCCCGGCCTGCCCGGCATCATGACCCAGCCGTATCCGATCGAATTCCTGTTCACGCCTGGCAAGATCGCCATCCTGATCGAGGCCTACATGCAGTTCCGGCACATCTACACGGACGGGCGCAAGCATCCGGAGGATCCGGACCCCACCTACATGGGCCACTCCATCGGCCACTGGGAAGGCGACACGCTGGTGGTTGATTCGGTGGGCTTCAATGATTCCATCCGCATCGCCGGGCGTTATCCGCACAGCGACAAGCTGCACATCGTCGAGCGCATCCGCAAGGTCGACAAGGACTGGATGGAGATCCAGACCACGTTCATCGACCCTGAAGTGCTGGCCGAGCCGTACAGCACCACCGGGTCGTTCCGCCACATGGACGACGAGATCCGCGAATACATCTGTCTCGAGAACAACCACGACAGCACCGACGAGAATGGTCGTGCGGGCTTCAGCCTGGAGAAGAAGCAATGAGCGCCATCAACCTGAATCGCAAGGTCCGCCTGCTGATCGCCGCTGCCGCGGTCGCCGCACTGGCACCGCTGGCGCTGGCGCATCACTCCACCGCGGTGTTCGACATGCAGAAGACGGTGGAGATCAAGGGCACCATCAAGGAATTCCAGTGGACCAACCCGCACACCTTCGCCTACGTGATGGTGGATGGCGAGGCCGTGCCCGTTGAATACGCACTGGAAGGCATGAGCCCGAACTATCTCGGGCGCAACGGCTGGAGCAAGCGTTCGCTGAAGCCGGGCGACAAGGTCACGCTGCAGATCCATCCGCTGAAGGACGGCCGCAAGGGTGGCTTCATGGCCAGCGTGAAGCTGGCCGATGGCACGGTGCTGTACAACCTGCCGCAGCGTGGCGGGGTGGATCCGTCGAAGACGCCCTGAACTGACCCGATGCGCAAAGAAAAAGCCCCGCATTGCGGGGCTTTTTCGTCATGGGCCAGTGCACTCGCCACTGGCCCATTCGCCCTGCGCTCAGTGGTGCATCGTGGCCAGCGTCGCGGCATCCAGGTGCGAGATGGAGCGCGTGTCCTGGAAGGCGCGGATGCCCTCGATGCCCTGCTCGCGGCCGATGCCCGAGGACTTCATGCCGCCGAAGGGCGCGCGCAGGTCCAGGCGCGTGGCGCCATGGTCGTTCACCCACACATAGCCGCACACCATCTGGCCGCCGACACGGTTGGCGGTGGCGGGGTCTGCCGTCCACACCGAACCGGCGAGGCCAGCCCAGGTGTCGTTCGCGGCCTTGATGGCTTCCTCTTCCGACTCGAACGGCAGAACGGGAATGACCGGGCCGAACTGCTCTTCGGTGACCACGCGCAGCGTGGGCTTCGGGTCCACGACAATCGCCGGCCGCACGAAGTTGCCGCCCTTCATGTCGCCACCCGGCAGTTCGCCGAACTCCAGCACTTTGGCGCCCGAATCCTTGGCTTCCTTGATCAGCTCGTCCACGAACTTCTTCTGCGCCGGCGAATGCAGCGGGCCCATGGTGGTGCCCTGGTCGAGGCCGTAGCCCAGCCTGGTCTTCTGCAGCCGCGCCGCGAGGCCGTTGACCACTTCATCCATGCGCGACTTGTGCACGTAGATGCGCTTGGCGTTCATGCAGATCTGGCCGGTGGTGTCGTAGATGGCCGCGAACAGGCGGTCCAGGTGCGTGTCGTCGAGGATGGCGTCCTTCAGGATGATGGCCGCATCGTTGCCGCCCAGTTCCAGCGTGACGCGCGTGAGGCTGGCCGACGCCAGCTCCATGATCTTCTTGCCGCCGCCCACCGAGCCGGTGAAGCACACCTTGGCGATGTCGGGGTTCCTGATCAGCGCGGACATGTTGGCATCCGGGCCGGTGACCACATTCAGCACGCCTGGCGGCAGCTTCTCGGCAATGCGCTGCACGACGCGCGCGGTGGCCAGTGGTGCCGTCAGCGCCGGCTTCACGATCACCGTGTTGCCGGCGAGCAGCGCATGCGGCAGCGCCGCGCCGAGGATGGCGATGGGCCAGTTGAACGGCACGATGATGCTGACCACGCCCAGCGGCTGGTAGCTCACGGTGGTCTCGGTGGGGATGTGGCCGCTGACGGGCTTGAGCACCTTGGCCGAATTCACTTCATCGGCGTGCATCAGCGCCAGCTTCCAGCGGATCTGCAGCACCAGCGCATCGACCCAGCCTTCCAGGCGGATCTTGCCGTTCTCCTGCGACAGGATGGCGCCGTCCTCGGAGGCGAAGGGATTCGGTGAATCCGGCACGCCCTCGATGGCGGCCATCATCTTCGCGGCGCGTTCCTGCGGCGTCAGCTTCGACCACGCCGGATACGCGGCCTTCGCGGCGGCGACGGCATCGCTGACATCCTGCGTAGTGGCATGCGCGGCATAACCAACCACCACACCGGGCTTGGCCGGATCGGCAATCGCCATCTGCTCGGTGGTCTTGCGTTCCTTGCCACCGATGTACAGGGCCGTGGTGACGGAGTTGGACACTGCTGAGGCTGGTTGTGACATGGCTACCCCCGGAAGATGTGCGTTCAATGGTCTGGCAGGAGGGCGAATCCTACCTGTAATGCGGTCCTTTTTGACCCGTCGGCGCCGCCGCGCCGTCTTCGCCACCGCGAATTCTGTACAGTCCTGTGCCGCGGGCCGTTCGCGGTCTGCCAGAACCAGATACCAAGGAGATCGGATGAAATACCGGATAGCCCGCAGGGGCGAAGGGCTGGGCGCGGCCGCAGCCACGGCAGTAATGCTCGCGTTCGCGGTTGGAGCCACCGCAGCCGAGCCTGGCATTTATTTCGGGGTCGACATCGGTCCGTCCCGTTTCGACATCAAGCAGTCGCAACTGGCTGGTGGCGCCGCTGATGCGCTGGACGATGCGGGCCTTGCCGTCGTCGATCTGGACGCCGGCTTCGACAAGACCAGCACCCGCCCGGCCCTGCGCTGGGGATACCGGTTTTCGCCCTATCTCGCCGCCGAAGTGACCGTGCTCAGTCTCGGGACTGCCAGTTGGGCAGGCACCGGCACAGTGACCGATGGGGTGGACGATCTCGACGGTGAGGTCGGCAGCGAGCTGAAGAGCAGGGGCCCCACCTTTTCGGTGGTGGGCAGCTGGCCGGTGGGCGAGCGGTTCTCCGTGGATGGACAGGCCGGTATCTACTACCTCAAGACCACGCAGGCCTTCTCGTACCGCTTCGGCAGCGGCATTGGTGCCGAAACCGATTCCGGCGGGCGCTCGCGCCGCGAGGCCGGAGTGCTGTTCGGTGCCGGCGGCACTTGGTCCTTCACCCGTGCCGCGGCGCTGCGGTTCAGCTACACGCTGTTCCCCGGTGCGGCGGGCAAGCAGGACGCAAGCCGCATCGCGGTAGGCCTCCAGTACTCGCTGGGACGGTGATCGAAGAGCGGCGCGAGAGCCACTGGCCGATGCACGTTTTTCCCTTGTTTTAAGGGCTGAAACCTGTCCCGGGCAGTGGCTGCCGACGGTGCAAATTGACAGCCGAAAGGCGCTCCAACAAGATGCCGGCCCCGTCTTGTCAAGCACCGTAAATACACAATCGCGCCGCTCAATTCCGGGTGTGCGCCGTCACGGAGAAACCATGGCCGTTAAGACTCTTGAAGATCGCATGAAGGCAGCTGGTGGCGCAGTGAAGCTGCTGCGTGATTCGCAGACCGGTCCCAACCCCTACCCCGTGGTGAAGCCCGAGTACACCAACTGGCGCGACGAGCAGTGGGCCTGGCAGAACGCGGCGATCCTGTTCAACCAGAGTTTCCACATGACGGACCTGTTCGTGTCCGGTCCCGAGAGCTTCGAGTTCCTGAACTACCACGGCATCAACAGCTTCAAGGGCTTCGAGCCCGGCAAGGCCAAGCAGTACGTGCCGGTGACCTGGGACGGCCATGTGATCGGCGACGTGATCCTGGTGTACCTGGCGAAGAACAAGTTCGACCTCGTGGGTCGTCCGCCGGTGATCAACTGGATCAGCTACCACGCCGAAACGGGCAGGAACCCGAGGACGGGCAAGAAGTGGCAGGTGAAGCTGGTGCGTGACGACCGCTCGGCCGACCGCAAGAACCCCTGGGCGCGCAAGTTCTACCGCTTCCAGGTCCAGGGCCCCAATGCGATGAAGGTGACGACGAAGCTGCTGAAGAAGGCTCCGCCGGACCTGAAGATGTTCAACTGGACGTACCTGAAGATCGCCGGCAAGCAGGTCGGCGCGCTGCGCCATGGCATGGCCGGCCAGCCGGGCTTCGAGCTGTTCGGGCCGATGAAGGACTACGACGTCGTGCACAGCGCCATCGTGAAGGCCGGCGAGGAATTCGGCCTGCGCCTGGTGGGCGGCCGCGCCTATTCGTCGAACACGCTGGAGTCGGCGTGGATTCCCTCGCCGATGCCGGGCATCTACTCCGGCGACGAGAAGTACGCGAAGTACCGCAAGTGGCTGAAGGCCGACTCCTTCGAGGGCAATGCCTCGCTGGGTGGCAGCTACTACAGCAACAACATCGCCGACTACTACGTCACGCCGTTCGACCTTGGCTACGGCTTCATGATCAAGTACGACCATGAATTCATCGGCAAGGCCGCGCTGGAGAAGATCCACAACGACAAGCACCGCGTGAAGGTCACGCTGGAGCTGGTGTCCGCGGACGTGCACGCGGTGAACGCCTCGCAGTACGACAACAAGGACAACGCCGGCGAGCGCGGCAAGTTCTTCGAGTACCCGTCGGCGGTGTACAGCATGTATCCGCAGGACAAGGTGCTGTCGAAGGATGGCAAGCAGATCGGCGTTTCCACCTGGGTGGGCTACAGCTCGAACGAGCGCAAGGAGCTGACCCTGGCCTACGTCGAGCCGGAGTACGCCGCCGAAGGCACCGATGTGATCTTCGTGTGGGGCGAGGAAGGTGGTGGCTCGAAGAAGCCCACCGTCGAGCGTCCGCACAAGCAGTTCCAGATCCGTGCCAAGGTCTGCAAGGCGCCTTATGTGCAGGAAGTGCAGAAGGCCTATGCCGACGCGGGCAGCTGGCGCGAGAGCGGCAAGCAGCCGTAACCGGAACAGGTTCCGCCGCTCGCAGCAAAGGCGTCGTGCCATGCACGGCGCCTTTTTCTTTCCTTACTGTTTCCCAATTTCCTGAAACATGTCTTGACAGGATTCTTTCGGATAAAGAAATAGTTTCGGCAGTCGAACCAAACGCTGCCGGCGCGCTCTAACTGGCTATTCAGGGCAGGTGAGCCAGTTCAGGGGGGAGGAATCTAGATGTTGCAGCATGTATCTCCGTCGGGTCGGCGCGAAGTGATGGGCGGATTGGCCAAGGGCCTGGAGGTCCTGCGCACCTTCTCCCGCAAGCGCCCGCACATGACTTTGAGCGAGATCGCAGCCCGGGCAGGGTTGCCTGCCGCCACCGCCCGGCGTTGCCTGAACACGCTCGAGGAGCTGGGCTATGTGGCCCGCAGCGGCCGCCAGTTCATGTTGCGCCCGCCGGTACTGGAAATCGGTGCCGTGTACCTGGATTCCATGGACATCCCGACCATCACGCGCACCAAGCTCGAGGAGCTGGCGCTGAGCACCCGCAGCTCCACCGCACTGACCGTGCTGTCCGGCACTGGAGTGGTGGTGGTGGCGCGCGCCTCGGTGCGCACCGAAGCCTTGCGCATGGAAGGCCATGTGGGCCTGCGTCTGCCCGCGCACGCCAGCGCCACCGGCAAGGTGCTGCTGGCCGCCCTCACTCCCGAGAAGCTGGCCAACTACTTTGCCAAGGCCAAGCTCGAGCCGCTGACGGAAAAGACCGTGACCGACCGGGCGGTGCTCACGCGCCAGATCGATGCCGCGCGTCGCGACGGTTATGCCACGTCGGAAGAAGAGATCGCGGCCGGCGTGTCCTCCATTGCGGTACCGGTGCACGATGGCGCCGGCCGTGTGGTGGCGGCTTTGAATCTCTCCGTGCACATGCACGAGGCCTCGGTCGCCGAACTGGTATCGCGCCACCTGGATGCGCTGCGCGAAGCCAGCCAGTGGATCTCCGCCGAAGTGGCGCGCGTCCCGGGGCTCGCGCTCAGCGCGCAGGTCTGACCCTTCGCCGCTCCCATGCGGAGCCAGCTGGTGCCGCGGCAACTGCGGCACCAGCATCCAGCCAGGAACTGAAGATTTGCGTGGCCCGCGGATTGCTGCGCGGCCTCGCCGCGATTGACGATAATGCAGCCCATGCGTGAAGCCGGCCGATACCAGGTGATTGTCGTGGGTGGCGGGCACGCCGGCGTCGAAGCGGCGTTGGCGGCGGCGCGCCGCGGTGCGCGCACCTTGCTGCTCACGCAGAGCATCGAGACGGTCGGTGCGATGAGCTGCAACCCGGCGATCGGCGGCATCGGCAAGGGCCACCTGGTGCGCGAGATCGATGCACTGGGTGGCGCGATGGCAAAGGCCGCGGATGCGGCCGGCATCCACTTCCGCACGCTCAATGCCAGCAAGGGCCCGGCAGTACGCGCCACGCGCGCGCAGGCCGATCGCCAGTTGTACCGGCAGGCCATACGCGGTGCCGTGGAAGCGCAGCCCGGGCTCGATGTGTTCCAGCAGGAGGTGGCGGACCTCAAGGTGGAGCATGGCCGCGTGGCGGGCGTACTCACCGCCTCCGGAATTCTCTTTGCAGCGCCGGCCGTGGTGCTGACCACCGGCACCTTTCTCGGCGGCCGCATCCATGTGGGTCTGGAGAATTTCGCCGGCGGCCGCGCTGGCGATCCGCCCTCGCTGCGGCTGGCCACGCGCCTGCGCGAACTCATGCCGCGCACCGGACGCCTGAAGACCGGCACGCCGCCGCGCATCGACGGCCGCACCATCGACTACGCACGGCTGGTCGCACAGCCGGGCGATGAACCGCGGCCGGTGTTCTCCCTGCTCGGGCGGCGTGCGCAGCATCCCCGCCAGGTCGCGTGCCACATCACCGCCACCAATGAGCGCACGCACGAGATCATCCGCGCCGCCACCGATCGCTCGCCGATGTTCACCGGCGTCATCGAGGGCGTGGGTCCGCGCTATTGCCCGTCCGTGGAAGACAAGGTGGTGCGCTTCGCCGAACGCACCTCGCACCAGATCTTCCTCGAGCCCGAAGGGCTCACCACGCACGAGGTGTACCCGAATGGCATTTCCACCAGCCTGCCGTTCGACGTGCAGCAGGATTTCGTGCACACGATCCCGGGGCTTGAGAAGGCGCATCTGACGCGTCCCGGCTATGCGATCGAGTACGACTACTTCGATCCGCGCGATCTTGCGCCCACGCTGCAGACCAAGGCCGTGCCTGGCTTGTTCTTCGCAGGCCAGATCAATGGCACCACCGGTTACGAGGAAGCGGCCGCGCAGGGCCTGCTCGCCGGCATCAACGCCGCGGCACTGGCCTGCGAGCTGCCGTCCTGGCTGCCGGAGCGCAGCACCTGCTACCTCGGCGTGCTGGTGGATGACCTCACCACGCAGGGTGCGCGCGAACCGTACCGCATGTTCACCAGCCGTGCCGAGTACCGGCTGCTGTTGCGCGAGGACAATGCGGATACGCGCCTTACGCCGCTGGGCCGCGAACTCGGCCTGGTGGATGAGGAGCGCTGGTGCTTCTTCAACGACAAGCAGCAAGCCGTCGCACACGAGCTCGCGCGCCTGGGCCGCGGCTTCGAACTGCTGCGCCGCCCGGAGATCGACTACCCCGCGCTGCTCCACAAGCTCGGACTGCCGCCTGCCGAAATCGCCGACGAGCGCATCGCCGCACAGGTAGAACTGGAACTGATGGTGCGTGCCCGCTATGCGGGCTACATCGAGCGCCAGCATGCCGAGATCGAACGCACGCGCGAGCACGAGGCGGCGCCGCTGCCGGGCGACATCGATTACGGCCGCGTGCAGGGGCTTTCCAGCGAGGCGCGCCAGCGTCTGGCCGAAGTGCGGCCGCTGACACTGGGCCAGGCCTCGCGCGTGCCGGGCGTCACGCCGGCCGCGATTTCACTGCTGCTGATCCACATGAAGCGCGCCCGCGCCTGAACACGGAGGTTTCACCATGAGCTTCGCCGACGAGCAAGGGCAGAACAGCAAGGCACGCAATGTGGCCATCGGCATCGTCATTGCGTTGCTGGCGGGTGGCGGCGCCTGGTGGTGGATGCACGATTCCCCGCCGGATCCGCCGGCACAAGCTGCGGCCGCGGCGCCGGTGACAACGACCACGCCGGCTGATCCACCCCCCATCAAGCACCCGTTGCCATCAGCACCCGAAGCGGCGGCGTCCGCGCCAGCCGCGCCGGCCAATGTGGATCCGGACACGCAGGCCGCCAATGCACTGGGCGAGCTGTTCCAGGGCAAGCTCGCCGACTGGCTGATCACCGACCAGCTGCTGCGACGACTGGTCGCCACCGTCGACAACCTGCCGCGCAACGAGCGCACCGAAGCCCGGCGGCCGCTGCGCGCGCCGCCGGGACCGTTCGTGGTGACGCGCGAGGTGCAGGACGCGGTCACCGGCACCGAGCGCATCACGCTGGCGCCGGCCAACTTCGCGCGCTACGACATTCCGGTCGGGATGCTGGCGCGTGCCGATCCGGCGGATGCCGTGGCAGCCTATCGCAGGCTGTATCCGCAGCTGCAGCAGGCCTACGAAGACCTCGGCTATCCCGGCAGGTACTTCAATGATCGCGTGGTGGAAGTCATCGACGAGCTGCTGGCCACGCCCGAGCCCACAGGCCCGATCCTGCTTGAACAGCCCAAAGTGCTGTATCGTTTCGCCGACGCGGACCTGGAAGCGCGTTCCGCCGGCCAGAAACTGCTGTTGCGGATGGGAGTGGGCCACGCCCGGGTGGTCAAGGAAAAACTGAGGGCGATCCGCACGTTGATCGCCGGCAAGGAGTAGCGAATGGAAATCGGTGGTATGGGTCTGCTCGCCATTGGCATCCTGGTGGCCATCATCTTCATAGTCGTCAAGGCACTGGTCACGGTGCCGCAGGGCTACCAGTTCACGCTGGAGAAGTTCGGCAAGTACCGGCGCACCATGGACCCGGGGCTGCATTTCATCCAGCCATTCTTCGAGGGCGTCGGCCGCAAGATCAACATGATGGAGCAGGTGATCGACGTGCCGCGGCAGGAGGTCATCAGCAAGGACAACGCCATGCTGGGCGTGGACGCCGTGGTGTTCTACCAGGTGCTGGATGCCGCCAAGGCTGCCTACGAAGTGGACAACCTGCGCTTCGCCATCATCAACCTGACCATGACCAACATCCGCACCGTGGTGGGTTCGATGGACCTCGACGAGACGCTGTCCAAGCGCGACGAGATCAACCATCGCCTGCTGAAGGTGGTGGACGAAGCCACCTCGCCGTGGGGCATCAAGGTGACCCGCATCGAGATCAAGGACATCCAGCCGCCGGCCGACCTGATCGATTCCATGGGCCGGCAGATGAAGGCCGAGCGCGACAAGCGCGCCAACATCCTGGACGCCGAAGGTTTCCGCCAGGCGGCCATCCTGAAGGCCGAGGGCGAGAAGCAGTCGGTGATGCTGAATGCCGAAGGGCGCAAGGAGGCCGCATTCCGCGACGCCGAGGCGCGCGAGCGTTCCGCCGAAGCCGAGGCGCGTGCCACCGAGATGGTTTCCAAGGCGATCGCGGCCGGCAACACCAACGCACTGAACTACTTCGTCGCACAGAAGTACATCGAGTCGCTGAAGGAATTCGCGCATTCACCCAACCAGAAAGTCTTCTTCCTGCCGGTGGAGGCCTCCAGCCTGATTGCCTCGGTGGGTGGCATCGCCGAACTCGCCAAGGACGCCATGCAGCACCAGGTCACGCAGCGCAGCGGAGCGCCGCGGTGAACGACTTCCTCCGCAACCTGCAGTGGTGGCATTGGTGGGTCCTGGCGGCGGTGCTGGCCGCGATCGAAACCATCGTGCCCGGCGCCGTGATCATCTGGTTCGGGGTGAGCGCGCTGGTGGTTGGCGCGTTGTTGCTGGTTGTGCCGGGAACACCCTTTCCGCTGCAGATCGTGCTGTTCGCCGTGCTGGGCGTGATGGCGCTGCTGGCGTGGCGCAAGTATCGCCGCCCCGAAACGGATCGCTCGGACCAGCCCACGCTGAACCAGCGCGGGGTGCACTACATCGGCCAGGTGCTCACGCTGGTGGAACCCATCGCCGCGGGGCAGGGCAAGGTGCGGGTCGGCGACACGGTGTGGCTGGCACAAGGCAGCGACGCGCCGGTTGGCGCGCAGGTGCGCGTCATCGGCGTCAATGGCGCCGTGCTGCGAGTGGAGCCCGCCTGAAGCAGTAGCCTGGCAACGGACAACGCGCGGAAAGAGGAGGAGAGTCATGACCATGCTGTCGCAACTGCTCGACCTCAAGGGCCACGATGTCTATTCGGTGAAGCCGGATACCGCCGTGATCGAGGCGATCCGCGTGATGGCCGAGCGCCACGTGGGTGCGCTGCTGGTGCTGGAGGGCAACCGGCTGGTGGGCATAGTTTCCGAGCGCGACTACGCGCGCAAGGTGGTGCTGCTGGGCCGCTCCTCCGACAGCACGCCGGTGCGGGACATCATGACCACACCCGTGCTCACCATCGAACCCGACGGCACCGTGGATGACGCCATGCGCCTGATGACCGAGCGGCGCATCCGCCATCTGCCGGTGGTGCGCAGCGGCGGCGTGGTGGGCATCGTCTCGATCGGCGATCTGGTGAAGTCGGTGATCGAGGAGCAGCGCCACACCATCGAGGACCTGCGCTCCTATATCCAGGGCTGAGGCCCGCGGCGCGCGTTTTCAGCGCGCGAACGGATAGGCCCCGATGGCGGCAAGGTCGCCCGCGGCGGCCGCGCGCAATGCCTGCTCCAGCCAGTCCTCGATGCGGAAATTCACCCGCACTTCGAAGTCGTCGCGATGCCGCGCATGGAACTGCTGCGCCGAGTGCAGTGTTGCGAGCACGGCGACCACATCACCGCCGCGCGCCTCGATGTCCGCCAGCACCATGTGGCTGTTCAGGCATTCCACGGGAAATTCGCGCGGTTGCGCGATGCACACGTGGCGCAGCCGCGGCCGCGCCGCGGCGAGATCTCCGGAGAGGTAATCCATGTAGCCCAGGAACCAGTGGTGGCGGTACCAGCGCGGCTCGCGCTGCAGCGCTGCCAGCAGGCGCTGGCGGCGCACCGCGGCCTTGGTCGCGGTGAGCGAGGCATCCGGATAATGCAGCAGCTCGGCTTCCGGCAACCACTGGGCCCGCAGTCCCCGGCGGCGCATGTCCTGCTGCAGGTTCTCGTGCGCGAGCCCGGTCTCGACGCAGTCGCGGCGCGCCAGCGGCAGCTTGTAGTCCTCGATGACCGCGCCAGCGGCGAAGGTGCGCCATGCGAGGAAGTAGCCGGCGCAGTTCGGCGCTTCGGGCAGCTCCAGCAGCTGGCGGGCATGCTCGCGCGACAGGCGTTCGTCGGCGTCGAGCTTGAGCACCCAGGGATGCCGGGTGCGCGCCACGGCGAGGTTGCGCAACGCCCCCATGCACGGGTAAGCGGCGGAATCCACGCGCAGCGCGGTGATGGCGAAACGCGTTGCCAGCATTTCCGCCATGCCGTCGGTGGAGGCATCGTCGAGGACCACGATGTCGTCGAACAGGTCCCGCAGGGGCGCCAGGCACTCGGCGATGTTGGTCGCCTCGTTGCGGGCGAGGATGTAGAGGCTGATCTTCACGAAACCATCACAGCAGGCTCTGGAAGTCCTCGAACTTGCCCGCCGCGCTGCGCTCGATGCGCGGCAGGTAGTGGAACGCCAGCCGGAAGGCATGGCCCAGCCGTTGCTGGATGATCCGCGCCAGCTGCGGTTCCCGCTCGCGCGACCAATCCTCGCCCACTACCAGCCGTACTTCGATGTCCTGCAATGTTTTCTGCACCATCTGGTACTGCAGGATGCCCGGCAGCTCGGCCAGCCCGACCAGGTCGCACAGCGGCCAGCGCTGCTCGCCATCCGGCAGGCGCAGCATGTTGCGCGTCCTGCCCAGCACTTCGGTGAGTACCTGCAGACCGCGACCGCATGCGCAGGGTTCGCCCGGCACGGCGTAGTCGCCGATCTCGTAGCGGATCAACGGCATGGCGAATTTGTGCAGCGCTGTCACCACCACGCGCCCCGGCCGGCCGGGCGCGCAGGGCCTGTCGTCGTCATCCAGTACTTCCAGCAGCAGGTTCTCCTCCTGCACGTGGTAGTGCGGGTGCAGCGGACACTGCAGCGCGATGTAGCCGACTTCCCTGGCGGAGTAGATGTCCACCAGCTCCACGCCCCAGGCCGCACGCACCAGCTGCCGCAGTTCCGGCCGCACGGTCTCGGAAACACTGCGCACTTCGCGCAGGCCGGGCAGTTTGCGCTGTTCGCCGATGAAGGCATGCGCCAGCGCGGCGATGTTGGAGGCATAGCTGATGAGGTACTGCGGCCGTTCCCGTTCCAGCCATGCCACCTGTTCCGACAGCGGCGTATCGATGCGCAACGCCGCGCCTGGACCGGTCTCCATCACGATGTCGGTGGACGGCCCCCAGCCGCGCGTCGTGCCACCTTCCTTCATGTAGCGGATGGCACAGAGCTTGGTGCCGGCCTCGCGCCGATGCCACAGGTGCTCGCGCAGCGTGAACGCGTGCCAGTAGACCTCCTCGAGGTCCGTATAAAGGAAGGTGGCCGGCCGACCCGTGGAACCGCTGGTCTGCAGCTGGTGCACCCGGCCCTGCCCGGCGGGTGGATTGGCCGCGTGCAGGGTTTCGCCAAGGCGCTGCACGTCGGCACGCGTCAGCAGCGGCAGCCGCGCAAACACCGCTGCGGTCAAAGGCAGGGCCGGATCGTAGCCACCAGCCGCCAGCCGCTCGCGCCAGTAGGGCAGCTGCTGCCATGCATGGCGCAGCAGCTGGTCGAGCCGCCGGAACTGCATCGCGCCGAGCTCGCTGCGCGGCAGGCGTTCGCTCTGCTCGAGCTGCGCCTGCAGCGCGAGCAGCGTCGCCCGTGCCGGGGACTGCCCGGCAGCGCCGCCACCAGCGTGCATGGCGGGCGGATCAGAACTCGTAGCGCAGGCCGGCGGAGATCGCGCTGTTGCTGTAGTGAGCCAGCCCGAACACGGTGGAATACTGCAGGTAACACTGCAGGCCACCAGCCCCGCGTCCGGCGTCGCTGACGCGGCTGGAACCGCGGATCACCGCCGAGGCGCCGATGGCTGCCGAGATCCACGACTTGTCCGGGCGATCCGAGCGCAGCTGGAACTGGAAGGCGTCCTGCAGCGTGGCTACCTGATCCGGCGTGAGGCCGGGGTCATCCAGGCCCTGGAATTCCAGGTCCACCACCCGCGGCGAATCCTCCAGCTGCTGGTGGAACTCGCCGCGCAGGAAGGGAATCAACACGCCGAAGGAGGGCGTGGCCACGTACTGCACCTTGAAGCCCAGCGCGGTATCGAAGGACTTGATGTCCTGCTTGCCCACGTTGTAGGCGAAGCCGGCGGCGGCAGGGTCGGAGTTGATCTGGGTCAGATCCTCGGAGAAGCCATCGATCGACTGCTTCTGCCAGGTGGCCTTCAGGAAGATGTCCGTGCCCCAGCCGCCCCACTGGAACGGCATGCCCACGTTGAGGGCGGCGAGCAGGCCCGAGCCATCGGAGGAACCTTGCGCCACAGCGTCCGGGGCGCCGAAGTTGCCCGGGTCGTCGGACTCCGCAATCACTGCGATGCGTCGCGTGAAGTCGTACTTGAGCTTCTGGTAGCCCGCCGCGAGGCTGCCGTACCAGCGCAGGTCGTCCCACTGCGTGAAGGCCAGCAGGCTGAAACCGTCGGCATCGATGTTGCCGTCGGCCGCGGATTTGTTGACGTCGAAGTCCACCTTGCGGTCGGTGTAGCCCACCAGCCCGCCAGCGACCAGGTGATCGGAGAAGCGCCAGTCCAGGCCCAGCGCCAGCTCGTTGCCGTCGAAGTCGAAGGCATCCTCGGAGCCGGTGTCGGTGGTGTCGGTGCGATCGCCGAAGGCAGCGGACACGTCGAAGAACAGGTTCAGCCGCGAGAAGCTGTCACCGGCGGAGCCCGCGCCGGAGGTCGCCGCATAGCCACGCTTCAGCGTGGGGCTGACCACATTGTTCGCGAACAGCCGCGCGCGCGACACCGAGCGGGTGTTTTCCATGTGGCTGTCGAGCGTGCCCAGCTGGCCATTGGCGAAGCCGGTGGCGATGGGCGCCAGCGCGAACAGTTCCTCCGGCGCCAGCCAGCGCAGCGCGTTGTCGAAGCGGTCGACCGAATCGATGTCGATGTTGTACGGCCCCTCGCCCCCCTGCAGGCGCGCATTGGCCTCACTGATCAGGTTCGACATCGTGAAGAGAGTGTTCTCGAGTTCGGCGGTACAGCCTTCGGTACAGAAGAAGGTGGTCTGCCGGGCGTTGTCGAGCGTGGCGACCGCGATCGCGAAATCCCGCTCGACGGGCGAGTACTGGTCGAGCAACTCCTGGGCGGTGAGTGCAGAGCTCGGCACACCCTGCGCATGCGCCTGCTGGGCGGGGCCGAACAGCGCGATGACTTGGGCGACGGCAGCGGCCACCGAGCCACTGCGGATGGCGCGTCCCGTCAATGCGGGGCGTGGGAATGCGGGATGCGACATCGGCTCTTTCCTTGCTTGGATGCGGAGCCGAGAGCCTACCCGCCGCCGCCTATTTGCGCCAGAAGCTGCGCGTGAACAGGATAAGGAAAGTGAAGATCTCGATGCGGCCGAGGAACATCGCCAGCGAGCATATCCAGGTCTGCAGGTCGCTGAGCGCGGCGTAGTTGGTCGCCGGGCCGACCTGGCCCAGCCCGGGCCCGGCGTTGTTGACCGAGGCGATGGTGGCGGTGAAGGCAGTGATGAAGTCCATGCCGGTGGCGAGTTGCGCAAACGTGAGCAGCAGCACCGTCATGAAATAGACGAACACGAAAGCCAGCACCGAGTAGATCACGCGGTTCGGGATCACCATCCCGGCGATCTTCAGCGGTGCCACCGCCGCCGGATGCACCAGCACGAACATCTCGCGGAACGCCTGCTTGATCATGATCAGCGCGCGGAACAGCTTGATGCCGCCGCCGGTGGAGCCGGTGCAGGGAATCACGCAGCTCAGGAACAGCATCCACATCGAGGCGAAGATCGGCCACAGCGAATAATCCTCGGTGACGAAGCCCGAGGTGGTGGCCAGCGTGATCACGGTGAAGGCGGTGTGGCGGAAGGTGGTGGCAAGATCCGGGTACAGGCCGGCCGCCCACACCACCAGCGTGATCGCCGCGAGGCTCGCGCCCAGCCAGATCAGCATCCAGCGCGCCTCCGGGTCACGCCGGTAGGCGCCGGCATCGCGCCTGCGCAGCGCGAGGAAGTGCGTGGCGAAATTCACCGCTGCCAGCAGCATGAACACGATCATCACGAACTCGATCAGCGCCGAGCCGAAGAAGCCGACACTGGCGTCGTGCGTGGAAAACCCGCCGAGGGACATCACCGAGAAGCCGTGGCAGATGGCATCGAACAGCGTCATGCCGGCGCCCCACAGCGCGAGGATGCACAGCACCGACATGCCCGCATACACCAGCCACAGCGCCTTGGCGGTCTCGGTGATGCGCGGGGTGAGCTTGGCGTCCTTCACCGGGCCCGGCGCCTCGGCGCGGTAGATCTGCATGCCGCCGACGCCCAGCAGCGGCAGCACCGCCACCGCCAGCACGATGATGCCCATGCCCCCCAGCCAGTGCAGCGCGCAGCGCCACAGGTTGATGGAGTGCGGCAGCGCGTCCAGTCCGGTGATGACGGTGGAGCCGGTGGTGGACAACCCCGACATGCTCTCGAAGAACGCATCCGCGAACGACAGCCGCGGCGGGCCCAGCATCAGCGGCACCGCGGCGGTGACCGTCACCGCCAGCCACGACAGGCTCACCAGCAGGTAGCCGTCGCGTGGCTTCAGTTCGGTGCGGAAGCGCCGCGTGGCCAGCAGCAGCGCCGCCGCCAGTGCCAGCGTGCCGCCGCAGCACTGCAGGAACACGGTGAAGGCTTCGGTCTCGCCATAGATGAGCGCGGTGGCCATCGGCAACAGGTAATACGACGCGAACAGCGCCAGCAGCAGCCCCAGGACATTGACGATCGCCAGCAGCGAGCGCATGTCAGTCGGAATGGAACAGCCGCTGCACGGCGTCGACCTGGCGGCGGTCGGCCAGGAACACGATGACGTGATCCTCGGTCTCGATGCGCGTGTCATGGTGGGCGATCACCACCTTCTCGCCGCGCACCAGCGCCACGATGGCGGCGCCATTGGGCATGTCGATCTCGCCGACGCAGCGCCCCACGGTGCGCGAGCGCTCGGCGGTGCCGTGCACCACGGTCTCCAGCGCCTCGGCCGAGCCACGCCGCAGCGAATGCACGCGCACCACGTCGCCCTTGCGCACATGCGCCAGCAGCGAGCCGATGGTCACTGTCTGCGGCGACACCGCGATGTCCACGCTGCGGTTTTCCATCAGGTCGCCATAGGTGGGGCGGTTCACCAGCGCCAGCACCTTGCGCGCGCCCAGCCGCTTGGCGAGCATCGCGGACAGCACATTGGCTTCCTCGGAGTTGGTCACCGCGGCGAACACATCGGTGTCGTCGATGTTCTCCTCGATCAGCAGTTCCTCGTCCTGCGCGTCGCCGCCCAGCACGATGGTGTTCTCCAGCTGTTCCGACACGCGGCGCGCGCGCTGCGGATTGCGCTCGATCAGCTTCACCTGGAAGTTCTTTTCCAGCAGCCGCGCCAGGCGGAAGCCGATGTTGCCGCCGCCGGCAATGGTGACGCGGCTCACGCGGCCTTCGGCGCGGGTGATCTCGTTCATCATGCGCTGGATGTGGTCACGCGCGGCCACGAAGAAGATCTCGTCGTTCTCCTGCACCACGGTCTCGCCATCCGGCGGCACGAAGCGGCCGTCGCGGTAGATGGCGCAGATGCGCGCATCGGCATTGGGCATGTGGTCCTTCAGCGTGCGCAGCTGCTGGCCGACGAGCAGGCCGCCGCGTCGCGCCAGCATGCCGACCAGGCGCACGCGGCCGTCGGCGAAGTCCACCACCTGCAAGGCGCCGGGGTTCCTGATCAGCCGCTCGATGTATTCGGTGACCAGCTGCTCGGGATTGATCCACACGTCCACGGCGAGCATGCCCTCGCGGAACAACCGGTCGTGGCTGGTGTATTCGGGGGCGCGGATGCGCGCGATCTTGGTGGGCGTGCGGAACAGCGCATGCGCGATCTCGCAGGCCACCATGTTCACTTCGTCGGAGCTGGTCAGCGCCACCAGCATGTCGGTGTCGGCGATGCCGGCGGCCTCCAGCACGGCGGGGAAGGAGGCATTGCCGGCCACGGTGCGCACATCCACGCGGCTCTGCAGTTCGCGCAGCACGTCCTCGTTGCTGTCGACGACGGTGACCTCGTTGTCCGGCTCGCGCGCCAGGCTCTGCGCGGTGGTGCGGCCCACCTGCCCGGCGCCGAGGATGAGTACTTTCATGTGGGTTCCCGTCCGGCGTCGAGCAGGGCCGTATTCACCGCACGACCTCGAGATTGGCGTACGACAGCATCAGCCACTTCGCACCCTGCTGCTCGAAATTCACCTGCACGCGCGCCTGCGGACCCTGGCCTTCGAGGTTCAGGATCACCCCGTCGCCGAAGCGGCCATGGCGCACGCGCGCGCCCAGCCTGATGCCGGGCGCGGCCGGCTCCTCGCGCGGCGCGCGGAACTGCCCCGCCGGCTGCGGCGGGCGATAGGCACCACCCAGCATCGGCCGCGACACCTGGATGCGCGGCCGCACCTCCTCGATGAGGTCCTCGGGAATCTCGGCGATGAAGCGCGACGGCGTGCCGAAGCTGTCCATGCCGTGCAGGCGGCGCTGCTCGGCATAGCTGATGTACAGCTGCTTCATCGCGCGCGTGATGCCCACGTAGCAGAGGCGCCGCTCCTCCTCCAGGCCGTCGAGGTCATCGATGGAGCGCTGGTGCGGGAACAGCCCGTCCTCCATGCCGGCGAGGAACACGATGGGGAACTCCAGGCCCTTGGCCGTGTGCAGCGTCATCATCTGCACGCAGTCCTCCCATTCCTCGGCCTGGCCTTCGCCGGATTCCAGCGCGGCATGCGCGAGGAAGGCTTCCAGCGGCGGCAGCTTCTCGCCCTCGTTGCCCGGGCTGACGGTGGCGTCGGCATCGAAGCCGCGCGCTGCGCTGACCAGTTCGTCCAGGTTTTCCAGGCGCGCCTCGCCCTTGTCCTGCTTGTCCTTCTTGTAGTGCTCGACGAGGCCCGTGTTCTGGATCACATGGTCGATCTGCTCGTACAGCGGCAGGCCTCTGGTGTCCTTGTCCAGCTGGTCGATGAGCTTCAGGAAGCCCAGCATCGCGGCGGCACCGCGGCTGCCGAGGTCGGAGGGCTGGGGCGAGCCGGGTGTGCCCGACAGCATCGCGGCCGCGGTTTGCCACATCGAGCTCTTCGTGTCCCGCGCCACGGCGCGCAGCCCTTCCAGCGACTTCGCGCCGATGCCGCGCGTGGGCAGGTTCACCACGCGCTCGAAGGAAGGGTCATCGTCGCGGTTGCTGATCAGCCGCAGGTACGCCAGCGCATCCTTGATCTCGGCACGCTCGTAGAAACGCAGGCCGCCGTACACCTTGTAGGGAATGCGCGCGGTGAGGAAGGCCTCTTCGAAGGCGCGCGACTGCGCGTTGGAGCGGTACAGGATGGCGACTTCGCGGCGCACGCCGCCATGGCGCACCCACTCGTTGATCCGCTGCACGGCGAAGTCGGCTTCGTCGCGCTCATTGAACGCTGCATAGAGCCGGATGCGTTCGCCCTTGCTGCCGCTGGTCCACAGGTTCTTGCCGAGGCGGCCGGAGTTGTTCTCGATCAGCGCGTTGGCGGCGCCGAGTATGTTGCCGGTGGAGCGGTAGTTCTGCTCCAGCCGGAACATCTGCGCACCGGGGAAGTCGCGCGTGAACTGCTTGAGGTTCTCCACGCGCGCGCCGCGCCAGCGGTAGATGGACTGGTCATCATCGCCCACCACGAACGGGTTGCCGTCCGGGCCGGCGATGAGCTTCACCCACGCATACTGGATGGCGTTGGTGTCCTGGAACTCATCCACCAGCACCTGCGTGAAGCGCGCGCGGTAATGCGCCAGCAGCGATGAATGGCCCTGCAGCAGCTCGAAGGCGCGCAGCAGCAGCTCGGCGAAATCCACCACGCCGCTGCGGCGGCAGGTCTCCTCGTACTGGTCGTACAGCTTCACCATCATCTGCTGCATCGGGTCGTGGCCGGGCTTCACCTGGCCCGGGCGGATGCCATCGTCCTTGAGCTTGTTGATCCAGTACTGCACATCGCGTGGCACGTAGCGCGTCTCGTCCAGCTCCTGCTGGCGGATCACCTTCTTGATCAGCCGCTGCTGGTCCTCGCTGTCGAGGATCTGGAAACCCGGCGGCAGCCCGGCCAGCTGGTGATGCAGCCGCAGCAGCCGGTGCGCGATGCCGTGGAAGGTGCCCACCCACATCGCACCACCCGGCACCTCGAGCAATTTCTCGATGCGATGGCGCATCTCGGCCGCGGCCTTGTTGGTGAAGGTGACGGCGAGGATGTTGTGGGGCGCGGCGCCCAGTGCCGAAATGGCCCAGGCGATGCGATGCGTGAGCACGCGCGTCTTGCCGCTGCCGGCGCCGGCCAGCACCAGCGTGGCGCCGGCCGGCGCGGTGACCGCGGCGCGCTGCTCGTCGTTCAGGGGATTGAGGATGGGTGAGAGGTCCACGGAGCGCTACGTTTCTTTCAGCATTGGGAAGCCGGGCGTGGCCATGCAGGGGCGGCATTCTATCAGCCGGCGTCGTTGCATGAGGTTCCGCGCCGCGCGCGCTTTGCCCGCGCCCTGGAAACCGGCTACCGTGCGGCCACATGTCGCGAACCACCAGACGCATTGCAATTCTCGCCGGTGCGCTGCTGCTGGTCGGTGCCTTGCTTGCATGGCGCAGCCTGCGCGGACCAGAGCTGCCAGGCTACGTGCTGCACCAGCAGCCACTGGTGCAGGCGGTGGTCGCCACCGGCCGCGTGATCAGCACCTCGCGCGTGCAGGTGGGCAGCGAGATCACCGCCACCGTCGCCGAGCGCCGCTTCAAGGAAGGCGACCGCGTGAAGCCGGGCGACGTGCTGGTGGTGCTGCGCGCCGACGATCTCGCGGCGCGGGTGCGCGAAGCCAGCGCGGCGCTGCAGGAACTGCTCGCCTCCACCCGTCCGGAAACCCAGGCGGCGCTGCGCCAGGCCGAAGCGCAACTGGCCCAGGCCACGCGCGAACGCGAACGCCGCGCGGCACTGCTGGCCAGCGCGCTGATCGCGCGCGAAGCGCTGGAGCAGGCGCAGGAGACCGAGTCCGTGGCGCGCGAGGTCGTGGCGCAGGCGCGTTCGCGGGCCGCCGCGGCCGCACCGGGCGGCACGCTTGAGCAGCAGCTGCGCGAGCGGTTGACCGCAGCCCAGGCGACGCGGGCGCGCACCGAACTGCGCGCCGCGGTGGCCGGCACCGTGCTGACGCGCAATGTGGAGCCGGGCGACCTGGTGCAACCGGGGCGCGTGCTGCTGGAGATCGCGCGCGACGGCGCCACCGAGATCGAAGTGCCGGTGGACGAGAAGAACCTTGGCGTGCTGGCGCTCGGCCAGCCGGCGCGCTGCGTCACCGATGCCTTTCCCGGCCAGCCTTTCGACGCAGTGCTTTCCTACATCGCGCCGTCGGTCGATGTGGAACGCGGCAGCATCAACATCCGCGTGCGCGTGGCGGCGCCGCCCGCCTACCTGCTGCAGGACATGACCGTATCCGTCAACGTCGAGACCGGCCGGCGCGACGCCGCGCTCGACGTGCCGAACGATGCCCTGCGCAATGTCGCGGGCGATCGCGCCGAGGTCCTCGCCTGGCGTGATGGCCGTGCGCGCGTGGTGCCCGTGCGGCTTGGACTGCGCGGCCTGGCTGCCACCGAAGTGACCGAAGGCCTGGCGCCGGACGAGCGCGTGCTGGCCGATGCGGCGGCGGCCACGGTGGCCGATGGCGCGCGGGCACGCTTCACTGCGCAGTCGCTGCCCACCGCCGCCGACACCGCCGACAAGTCGCGCCGCGAGCTGCCCGTCAACCTGGACTGACGCGGCCGATGTGGACCGAAACCACACTCGCGCTGCGCTTCCTGCGCGAAGGCCGCGCGCAGACCGTGCTCGTGCTGGTGGGCATCGCGGTGGGCGTGGCGGTGATCGTGTTCCTCAGCGCGCTGATGGCCGGGCTGCAGTCCAACATCGTCGAGCGCACGCTGGGCACGCAGGCGCATATCCGCGTCGAGGCACCGGACGAGCGCAACACGGTGCTCGCACCGCCGGCCGGCACTTCGCAGCTGCTGCTGGAAGTGCCTCGCGCGCAGCGCCTGCGTTCCATCAACAACTGGCCCGAAGTGCTGGCCGCGCTGGACCGGCTGCCGCGGGTGACCGCGGTGTCACCGGTGGTGTCCGGCCCGCTGATCGCGCTGCGCGGCAGCGCGGTGTACTCGGTGGCGCTGGTGGGCATCGACCCGCCGCGCTACCAGCGCATCATCCCGCTGGCGCGCGACATCATCGACGGCACATTGCGCGTCGGCGCGGGCGACACCGTCATCGGCGAGCAGCTGGCACATGACCTCGGCCTGCGCGTGGGCGAGAAGATCCGCCTCGCGCGCGGCGACGGCCGTGCGGTGGTGCTGAACATCGCCGGCATCTTCCAGCTCGGTGTGCGCGAACTGGATTCGCGCTACGTGTACGTGGACCTGAAGCAGGCGCAGTCGCTGCTCGACCTGCCCGGCGGCGTCACCGTCATCGACCTGCGCGTGGATGACCTGTTCGCCGCGGACGCCATCGCCGCGCATGTGCGCGCGCTCACCGGCCTCAAGGCCGAGAGCTGGCTGGAGAGCAACGCGCAGCTGGTGAACGCGCTGCAGTCGCAGTCGCTGTCCACCCGGATGATCAGCTTCTTCGTGGCGCTGTCGGTGGCCTTCGGCATCGCGAGCGTCTTGTCGATCAGCGTCGTGCAGCGTACGCGCGAGATCGGCATCCTGCGCGCCATGGGCGCGCCGCGCCGGCAGATGCTGCGCGTGTTCCTGGTGCAGGGAGCCGTACTTGGCTTCATCGGTGCGGGCATCGGCGCGGGCGTGGGCTGGTGGCTGGTGTGGGTGTTCAACACCTTCGGGCCCAAGCTGTTCTACATCCCGGTGTCACCGATGCTGGTGCCGGCGGCGATGCTGCTGGCCACGGTCACCGGCATCGCTTCCGCGGCGGTGCCGGCGCAGCGCGCGGCGCGTCTGGATCCGGTGGTGGCCATCCGCTATGTCTGAGGTGCTGCGCCTTGAGGATCTGCACAAGTCCTACAACGTGGGGCTGCCCACCGAAGCCGAGGTGCTGCACGGCATTTCCTTCGCGCTGGCACGCGGGGACTTCGCGGCGCTGGTGGGTCCGTCCGGTTCGGGCAAGAGCACGCTGCTGAACCTGCTCGGGCTGCTGGATTCCCCCACCAGCGGCGAGCTGTACCTGCAGGGCGAGGCCACGCGCGATCTCGACGACATCGCGCGCACCGCGCTGCGCGCGCGCGCCATCGGCTTCGTGTTCCAGTTCCACCACCTGATCTCCGCCTTCGATGCGCGCGAGAACGTGCTGATGCCATTGATGGTGGCAGGTGGCCGGCCCGATGCCGCGGCCATCGCGCGCGCCGATGAACTGCTCGAGCAGGTTGGGCTCGCCGACCATCGACACAAGAAGCCACGCGAGCTTTCCGGTGGGCAACAACAGCGCGTGGCCATCGCGCGGGCGCTGATCCAGCGGCCGGCACTGCTGCTGGCCGATGAGCCCACCGGCAACCTCGACACGCAGACCGCGGGCTCGGTGTTCGAGCTGTTCCGCAGGTTCAACCGTGACTACGGCTGTGCGGTGCTGCTGGTCACGCACGATCCGCGGCTGTCGGCCACCTGCGATCGCACGCTGACGCTGGTGGATGGGCGGATTACCGCGGATGAGCGCCGGATGGCCTAGCGCCCCCTGCATGCGAGGGCGCGACGTGGCTCTTGCTACCAGATCACCACGCGCTTCTCGCCTGCCTTGACCATGGGGTCCGTGTCCTTGCAACCGAAAGCCGCGGCGAATGCCGGCAGGTTCGCGGGCGCGCCATTGGCACGCACCTGCGCCGGCGAATGCGGATCGGACACCAGCCGCACCTTTGCCGCCTCGGGCCGGGTGTTGGAGCGCCACGCCGCGGCCCAGCCATAGAAGAAGCGCTGGTCGCGCGTGAGACCATCGATCTTCGTGTCTTCCTTGCCGGCGCTGGCCTTCTGCAAGGCGTCGTAGGCCACGGCGAGGCCGCCCAGGTCCGCGATGTTCTCGCCCAGCGTGAGCCGGCCGTTCACCTTCATGCCGGGCAGCCCCTCATAAGCATTGAACTGCTGCACCAGCTTGCCGGTCAGCGCGGCGAATTTCTTCGCGTCCATTTCCGTCCACCACACCTCGGCATTGCCCGTGGGCCCGAAGCGCGAGCCCTGATCGTCGTAGCCATGCGTCAGCTCATGGCCGATCACCGCGCCGATGCCACCGTAGTTGTAGGCATCGTCGGCCTGCGGGTCGAAGAACGGCGGCTGCAGGATGGCAGCCGGGAACACCACCTCGTTGGCCTGCGGGTTGTAGTAGGCATTGACCGTCTGTGGCGTCATGTACCACTCGGTCCTGTCCACCGGCTTGCCGATCTTGCCGATGTCCCAGCGGTAATCGAAGGCGCGCGCCGCCACCACGTTGCCGAAGTAGCTGTCGCGCACGGTGGCAAGGCCCGAGTAGTCGCGCCACTTCACCGGGTAGCCGATCTTGGGAGTGAACGCGGCCCACTTCACCAGCGCCTTTTCCCTGGTGGCGGGGCTCATCCAGCTGAGGTTCTCGATGCGTGCCTTCAGCGCGGCGGTGAGGTTGCCGATCAGCTCCTCCATGCGTGCCTTCGCTTCGGGCGGATAGGCCACCTTCACGTACAGCTCGCCCATGGCCTCGCCGGGGCCGTTCTCCAGCGCACCCAGCACGCGCTTCCAGCGCGGCTCCAGCTGCTGCTGGCCGCTGAGTGTCTTGCCGTAGAAGGCGAAGCGCTCGTTGACGAAATCCTCGCTGAGATAGGGCGAGGCGGCGTCCACCGTGCGGAAGCGCAGGTAATTCTTCCACTGCGCCACGGGCACATCGGAGAGCATGCGGCTGACTTCCTTGTGGAACTCCGGGATCGCCAGCGAGAACATCGCCGGCACCGCGAGCTGCTGCGACTCGAAGAGCTTCGTCCACGGGAAGTTCGGCGTGAGCTTGTCGGCATCCGCGGGTGCCACGGGGTTGTAGCGCAGCAGCGCATCGCGCGACAGCTGCTCGCGGGATTTCGATACCTTCGCGAGCCGTGTCTCGAATGCCAGCACCTGCTGCGCCGCGCTGGCCGCTTCCGCGGCCGGCATGCCGGACAGTTCCAGCACCTTCGCCGCATGCGCCACATAGGCATCGCGGATGGGCTGCTTGTCCTTGTCGAAGTAGTAGCTGCGGTCCGGCAAGCCGAGGCCGCCCTGGTAGGCCAGGGCGATGTTCACGTCCGAATCCTTGAAGTCGACGTCGGAGCCGAACAGGAACAGTGGCATCTCGCCGCGCGCCATGGCCTGACGCAGGTACTCGGCGACGGCCGGGCCGTCGGCCAGCGCATCGATGGCGGCCAGCGTCGGTGCCAGCGGCGCGGCGCCCTGCTGGTTCAGCTTCGCCTCGTCCATGCCCGTGGCCCAGAAATCCGCGATGATTTTCTCGATGCCGGTGGAAGCATTGCGCGCGGCCACCTGTTCGGCCAGCTGGCGGCGCACCTGCAGCGAACGCTCCGCCAGCACATTGAACGCGCCCCAGCGCGTCTGGTCCGGCGGAATGGGGTTGGCCGCCAGCCACTTGTCGTTCGCGTTGCGGCTGAAATCCACGCAGGCGCTCTGCGTGGCGTCGATATCCGCGGCGCTGAAATGGATGGGCTGCAGCAGCTGGCTTTCGTCGAGCTTCCAGGCCGGCGTGGCCGCGGCTTCGGTGGTCTTCTTCTGGCAGGCCGCGAGGCTGATGGCCACAGCCGCGGCAACGGGCAGCAGGGAGCGGAACTTGGCAGGCATGACGGGCTCCAGTGACGAACCGCGGTCGCGGCGAGCGCGCCAAGTATAGTCAGTCGGTGCGCGCGAACGAGCCTTCGATGTAGCGCAGCAGTTCGGTGGCCAGCACCAGCACCAGCGGACCGACGATGAAGCCGATGGGGCCGAAGGCGGCGACGCCGCCGATCACGCCCAGGAACACCAGCAGCGTTGGTACCGGCGTGTAGCGCGAGATGATGACGGGACGGATGAAGTTGTCCGCGGTGGAGACCACGCCACCCCATACCAGCAGGAAGACGCCCATGCCGAAGTGGCCGGTGGCGAACAGGTACAGCACGCCCGGCACCCACACCAGCGCGGCGCCGCCGAAGGGCAGCAATGCCAGCACCGCCGCCAGCACGCCGAACACGATGGGCCCCGACAGCCCCGCGATGGCGAAGCCGATGGTCACGAGCCCGCCCTGCGCCAGCGCGGTGAGGCCGCAGCCATACACCACCGCGCGCAGCACCTTGCCCAGCCGCTCGAACAGCGCCTCGCGCCGGGTCTCGTTGAGCGGCAGCAGCGCGGTCAGGCGCGCGAACACGCGCGGGCCATCGCGCAGCACGAAGAACAGCACGAACAGCATCAGGAAGAAGCGCAGCACCATGCCCGCCACGTTGAGGAAGATCATGCCGCCGCCCTTGGCGACCCGCCCGGCCCAGTCCTGCGCGCCCTGCCGCAGGTATTCCTGCAGGTCGGTGAGCTGCAGGCTGGTGCGCTCGCTCAGCCACCGCGCCCAGCCCGCCACGCGCGGATGCTGCGCCGGGTCCAGCCAGCGGCTGAGCTCGAACATGTCGGAGTTCTGCTGCAGCGTGGTGGCCAGCGCCGTCACCTGCTGCACGAAGGCAATGCCCAGCAGCGTCAGCGGCACGAAGATGGCCACCGGAGTCAGCGCCACCAGCACGCCGGCGGCAGCGTTGCTGCGTCCACCGAAGCGCCGCGTCAGTTTCAGCTGCAGCGGCTGCATCAGGAAGGCGAGGATGCTGGCCCACACGATGATGGTGGCGAACGGGCGCAGGATCACCCACACGGCGGCGAGCACCAGCAGCACCACGGCCACCGCGAACCAGCGACGCAGCAGGGCACTGTCGCTCTTGTAGGTCATGGGCCGCGCGCTACCACTTGTTGCGCAGCTGGCGCAGGCGCACGAACACCTCGCGGGGCGCCGGGTTCTCCGGCAGTTCCGGGAACTGCTGGCGCAGCCCGGCGATGATCTCCGGATTGCCGAGGCGGAAGAAAGTGTTGAAGCGTTGCTCCTCCGCCAGCGAGGTCAGTGGCAACTCCAGCGGGCCCGCATTGGCGACGCGGTTCTTCATCTCCTGCGCCGCGGTGTTGCCGGGCTCGCGCGACAGCGTGAAGCCCAGGTTGTTCACCAGGTATTCGTGGCCCGGATAGACCAGCGTGGTTTCCGGCAACCTCGCGATGCGTGTGGCGAAGGTTTCATACAGCGCCACCGGATCGCCGCCGTTGTGGCAATTGCCCACGCCGGCGTTGAACAGCGTGTCGCCCGAGAACAGCGCCGGCTTGTCGGCGTGCGCGAACAGGCACACATGCGACATGGTGTGCCCGGGGGTATCCAGGCACTCCAGCTCGATGCTGCGGCCGACACGGATGGCGTCGCCGTCGGCAAGCCCCACGTCCACGTCGCCGATGATGGCCGCGGCGTCGGCATGCGCCAGCACGCGCGCGCCGGTGGCCTCGCGCACGCGCGCGTTGCCACCGCAATGGTCGTGGTGATGGTGTGTGTTGAGGATCTGCGTGATGTTCCAGCCGTGCTCGCGCGCAACGGCGAGCACGCTTTGCGCGTCCCACGGGTCCACCGCCAGTGCGTCGCCGGTCTCCTCGCACACCACCAGGTAGTGGTAGTTGCGCAGCTCGGTGGCCGGCCAGATGCGTTCGATGTGCATGCTATCTCCTGCCGAGGCGCGCGCGTTCCTGGGCGATCAGGAACTGCACCACCCGCGCCTGCGTGGCGTAGGGCTGCTCGTTGTTGACGATGTACCGGCCATTCACCACCAGCGACGGCGTGCCAGGTACGCGCCAGGCCTTCACCAGCGCATCGGCGCGTTTCACCGCGGCATCGACTGCCGGGGATTTCGCGACCCGCAGGAAGTCCTCCTTCTTCACCGAACCCATGCGCGCATAGAACTTCGCCGCATCCTCGATGGTGGGCAGGGGCTGGCGGACGCGGCCGGTGCTTTTATCCAGCAGCGGCACTTCCATGGTCCGCCACACGGCATCGAACATGGCCTCGTGAACGGCCTGGTCGATGCCCAGCTCGCGCGCCGCGTAGAAGGCGCGCTGGAACATTGGCCAGGCCTCGGCGGGCACGAAGGAGGCATGCACGTAACCCATCACCGCATCAGGCGGCAGTGAGGCGGCAAGCCGCGCGATGTCCGCTTTTGCCTTGTCGCAGTACGGGCAACCGTAGGAGAACACCTCCACCACCTCGATCTTGTCGGCGGGCGCGACGTCCGCGCGCTGCGGGCTCGCTATCTCCTGGTAATGCACGCCCTTCTGCCACAGCAGCTGGGCGTTGGCATTGGCACCCAGCAGCAACAGCATCGCGACGAACAGCTGACGGATTCGCATGCGTGACTCCAGTTTCAGATGATGTGCAGCGGCAGGTAGTGATCCACCAGCAGCGCCAGGAACAGCCACATCAGGTACTGCACCGAGAAGCGGAACACCTGCATCGGCAGTTCGCGGGCTTCCGAGCGCTTCAGGCGGATGGCGTAGCGCAGGAAGGCCACGTCCAGGCCCACCGCCACCGCCAGATACAGCAGGCCGCACATGCCGGTGAGCCAGGGCAGCAGCGTCACCAGCGTCAGGATGATGGTGTACAGCAATACGTGCAGCCGCGTGAACGCCACGCCATGCGTCACCGGCAGCATGGGGATGTCGACCCTGGCGTAATCCTCGCGGCGCGCGATGGCCAGCGCCCAGAAATGCGGCGGCGTCCACGCGAAGATGATCAGGAACAGCAGCAGCGCATGCGGATCGACACTGTTGGTGATGGCGGCCCAGCCCAGCACTGGCGGCGCGGCGCCGGCGGCGCCGCCGATCACGATGTTCTGCGGCGTGGCACGCTTCAGCCACAGCGTATACACCACGGCGTAGCCGATCAGCGAAGCGAAGGTCAAGAGCGCGGTGAGCGGGTTCACCAGCAGCCACAGCAGCAGCATCGAGGCCGTGCCCAGCAGCGTCGCGAAGCCCAGCGCCGCGCCTTCGGTGAGGCCACCGGTGGGCAGTGGACGGGTGCGGGTGCGCGCCATCTTCGCGTCGATGCGCTGGTCCAGCAGCTGGTTCAGCGTGGCGGCGCTGGCCGCGGCAAGGCCGATGCCGAGGTTGCCGAACAGCAGCAGGTCCAGCGGCGGCAGCCTGCCGGTTGTGGACAGCAGCGAACCCACCACGGCGGTCAGCACGATCAGCGCCACCACGCGCGGCTTGGTCAGCTCGTAATAGAGCTTCCAGCGGCGCGGACGGGAACTGGCGAGGATGTCGGTTTCGCTGCGGGCCACGATGCAGAAGGCGGCGTTGGGGTAGGGGGCTGGAGCCCTTGATTCAAGGGCGGCAAAGCTTAGCAGATCAGGTAGTTGCGCCGGGCGGATGGCTCGCGCGCATCGCTCATGTTGCGGCCGCGGCGGCGGCGGTGGCCGCGATGATGGCCACCGTGACGGCCTCGATGGCTTCCCGCGCTGCCTTGCTGCCCACATCGGCGTCCCGGATCACCTTGAGGCGCGCCCGCAGAGCCCTGAGTTCCTTCCGTTTGTAGATGGCGGAAAGCGAACCCGTGGCGTTGGCGATGCCGATCAGCGCCGCGGTGCGCATGTCCACCGCGCCGCTGCCTTCCACGGCCTTGCGGATGCGCGCGACCACCGCGCGTTCCGGCTGCGGATCCAGCGTGGGATAGATGCGCTGGCGGAACAGCAGCAGCAGCCTGCGCTCGGACTCCTGCAGTACTCCGCGGCGCGCCAGGTCCGTGGCCACCAGTCTGCGCAGTTCGCGGATGCCGGCGAATCGCGTCACGGTGCTGGTCGGCGTGGCGCGTCGCTTGTCGGCGATCCTGGCGAGCGCGGCACTCATTGCCGCATCGCTGCACGTACCGCGTGCAACTTCCACGAATTGCCGGCGCCGCCAGCCCTCGGGTTCGGTGAGGCGGACGTGTCCATCCAGCAGCAGCTCGGTGAGCACGGCGCCACCCAGCCCGTATTCGATCATCTGGCCGAATGCCAGCGTGCCCTTCTCGTCATGCAGCGCCAGCAGCAGCAGTTCGTGATGGAGGCGCAGCGATGTTTCCGGCATGGTTTCCCTCCCGCTCGTTCAGGAGCCATCTTCGCGCAGGGCGCGGGCACAGCACCAGATCGAGACCGTCGCCACACCGGCATCCTTCAATGCCGTGGCCGCGGCCATGGCGGTGTTGCCGGTGGTGAGCACATCGTCGAGCAGTGCCACGTGGCGCGGCATCGGCGCGATGCCGGCCGCGGCAAATGCGCCGCGCAGATTGGCAGCGCGCTCCACGGCAGTGAGCCCGCTCTGTGCGCGCGTGGCTCGCACACGGCGGAGCAGGTCGGTGCGCACCGGCAGGCGCCGGCCCTGTGCATTGCACAGACGCGCCGCCAGATGCCCTGCGATGGCGGTGGTCTGGCAGAAGCCGCGTTCACGATGACGCTGCCGGTGCAGCGGCAGCGGCACCACGCAGTCCGGCAGTTCGCCTCCGGTGGCGCGCTGCGCCCGCGCGAACAGCGTGCCCAGCACGCGCGCGCAGGCCAGCTCGCCGTGGAATTTCAGCCGCGTGACCAGCTGGTCCACCGGATGCTGGTAGCGGAACAGGCAGAAGGTGGAATCGAAGGGCAGGGGTTCCTCCTGCCAGCGGGCGCAGGACTGTTCGCAGTAGCTGCACAGGTCCAGGCCCCAGGGTTCATCGAGCCATTGGCCGCGACCGCCGCACAGCACGCAGCAGGGCGGTGCCAGCAGCGCGGCCAGTGTTCGGATGGCGCCATGCCATGGTGCGGACATGGCGCAAGACTGCCGGGTCGCGACCGCATCCGGAGTGGTGAAACGACCCGGTTCGCCCGCAAATCGGATGATTGTCAACCGCCGACCACCGTGCTTGGTTGACAAGCTCGAGCACCCCCCGGACCATCGCTCCCCTTCGGGCGCCGGAGTGGCGGCTCACTTTATTCAAGGCGGACGAAGATGACAGCAACCGGACTGGAATTCGCGGGTTCCGGCACCCTGCGCCACAACTGGCGCCTTCCCGAGGTGGAAGCGCTTTTCGAGCTGCCGTTCATGGACCTGATGTTCCGCGCGCAGCAGGTGCATCGCGCCTTCCATGCGCCGAACCGCGTGCAGATGAGCACGCTGCTGTCCATCAAGACCGGCGGCTGTCCGGAGGACTGCGCGTACTGTCCGCAGAGCATCCACTACGACACCGGCGTGGCGCGCGACGACATGTTGCCGGTGGAGGCCGTGGTGGAGGCGGCGCGCCAGGCGCAGGCCGCCGGTGCCACGCGCTTCTGCATGGGCGCGGCGTTCCGTTCGCCGAAGCAGAAGGACATCGAGCGCATCGCTACCATGATCCGCGAGGTGGGCGCGCTCGGCCTCGAGACCTGCGCCACGCTGGGCATGCTCACGCCCGCGCAGGCACATGAACTGAAGGACGCCGGACTCGACTACTACAACCACAACGTCGACAGCTCCGAAGACTTCTACAAGCAGATCATCTCCACGCGCACCTACCAGCACCGCCTCGACACGCTCGAAGCCGTGCGCAACGCCGACCTGAAGGTGTGCAGCGGCGGCATCGTCGGCATGGGCGAGACGCGCACCGATCGCGCCGGCATGCTGGTGACGCTGGCCAACCTGCCCGAGCATCCGCAGAGCGTGCCCATCAACCAGCTGGTGCAGGTTGCCGGCACGCCGCTGGACCATGTCGCTGACGGCAAGGGCGTGGATGGCTTCGAGTTCGTGCGCACCGTTGCCGTCGCGCGCATCCTGATGCCGCAGGCACAGGTGCGCCTGTCGGCCGGGCGCGAGGCCATGAGCGAGGAGCTGCAGGCACTGGCGTTCATGGCCGGTGCCAATTCCATCTTCTACGGAGAGAAGCTGCTGACCACCGGCAACCCGGATGTCGCGCGCGATCAGGCACTGCTGCAACGCCTGAAGATCTCCGCCGAGACGCAGCAGCAGACCGACGCCCGCGGCTGTTGCTGACAGCGCGCCCGCGCGATGAAACGCCAGGCCACGGCGGTAACCGCCGAACTCGCCGCCCTGGCGGCCGCGTCGCAGCGGCGCGTGCGGCGTCGTGTGGAAGCACAGGCCGCGGGCGGTTCGATCCTCGCCCCGGTGGTGGATGGCCGCCCGCTGCTCAATTTCTGCAGCAACGACTACCTGGGTCTTGCCGGCGATCCGCGTGTGGTCGAGGCGCTGAGTGCGGCTGCGGCAAGGTGGGGGACGGGCAGCGGCGCGGCGCATCTGGTCACCGGACATACCGCCGAGCACCATGCGCTGGAAGAGGAGCTGGCGGAGTTCACCGGGCGCGAGGCGGCGCTGCTGTTCTCCACTGGTTACATGGCCAATGTCGGCGTGGTCACCGCGCTGGCGGCGCGCGGCGAAGTGCTGCTGCAGGACAAGCTCAACCACGCCTCGCTGATCGATGGCGCACGCCAGTCGGATGCGCGGCTGCTGCGCTATGCACACGCGGACGCGGCGCAGGCGGCGCGGCTGGCCGCGGCGCATGCCGGATCATTCGTGCTGCTGGCCACCGACGGGGTATTCAGCATGGATGGTGATGTGGCGCCGCTGCGCGAGCTGGCCACGACGGCGCGGCGGCATGACGCCTGGCTGCTGGTCGATGATGCCCATGGCTTCGGTGTGCTGGGGGCGCGCGGCGCGGGTTCGCTGGAGGCCGCGGGCCTGTCCGCGGACGACGTGCCATTGATGGTCGGCACACTGGGCAAGGCCTGCGGCACCTTCGGCGCCTTCGTGGCCGGCGATCGCGAGGTGATCGAGCTGATCCTGCAGCGGGCGCGCAGCTACATCTACACCACCGCGCTGCCGCCCGCGGTGGCCTCCGCCACGCGGGCCAGCCTCGCGATCCTGCGCGCTGAAGGCGGGAGAAGGGCGCGCCTTGGCCAGCTCATCAACAGCTTTCGCAGAGGCGCAGCGGAGCGTGGTTTGCCACTGGCGGCATCAATCACGCCGATCCAGCCGATATTGATTCCAGGAGCGGAACAATGCCTGGCGGCCAGCCGGGAGTTGATGGAACGCGGGTTCTGGGTCAGCGCCATCCGCCACCCCACCGTGCCGGCCGGCACCGAACGGCTGCGCGTGACCTTGTCCGCCGGGCATCGCGAGCAGGATGTCGAGGCGCTGCTGGACGCGCTGGTCGCGATACTGCCGGCGGCGCGGGGCGCCGCATGAACGCCGTCGCGGCCGATGCACTGTACCTGGAAAAACGCCTGGCGGAGCCCGCCGGCGCCGGCACCTTGCCTGTGGTGATGCTGCATGGCTGGGGCATGAACCTGCGGGTGTTCGACCAGCTGCGCGCGGATCTGGCGGAGCATGAGACCTGGGCGATGGATCTGCCGGGTCACGGTCGCAGTCCATGGTGGCCCGCCGCCGCGGGTTTCGCGGAGCAGCAGCGGGCCGTGCTCGCGGCGTTGCCCGCGCGCTGTGTGCTGCTGGGCTGGTCGTTCGGCGCCAAGCTCGCCATGGCGATCGCCGCAGCCGAACCGCAACGCGTGGCCGCGCTGGTGCTGGTGGCGGCTTCGCCGAAATTCGCGCAGGACGCGGACTGGCCGCAGGGCATGGACCGGCAGGCGCTGCGCGCCTTCGACGCCATACTCCAGCAGGACTGGCAGCACACGCTGCTGGACTTCATTGCCCTGCAGTTGCGCGGCAGTCGCAACGCAGGAGAGGCGCAGCAGGCCATCGAGACGGCGCTGGCCGCGCAGGGTGCGCCGCGGCGCGAAGCGCTGCTGGCGGGAATGGCGCTGCTCAACGGCATCGATCTGCGTCCGCTGGTGCCGCACATTGCACAGCCCACGTTGCTGGTGGCGGGACAGAATGATCGCGTCACACCGCCCGCGGCCGCGCGCTGGCTGGGCAGTTCACTTGCAGATGCGCGCGTGACGGAGATTGCGCGCGCGGGTCATGCGCCGATGGTTTCGCATCACGCGCAAGTCGCCGCCGAGATACGCGCTTTCCTGGCGCAATTGCCGCAGCAGGCGGCGGCATGAGCACATCGCAGCTGGATCCGTCCGCAGTGGCAGCCAGCTTCGGCGCCGCGAGCCGCAGCTACGATGCATCCGCCTGGCTGCAGGCCGCCGCGCGTGACGAACTGCTGTCGCGAGTATCGCTGCTGCGCTCACCGCCCGGCGCCGTGCTGGATCTGGGCGCGGGCACGGGCGTTGCTGCGCGCGAGCTGAAGCGCCGCTTCCGCCGCGCGGCTGTCACTGCGGCGGACATCGCCGCGCCGATGCTGGAGGTGGCGCGCCGGCACAGCCGCTTCTGGCGCCCGATCCGCTGCGTGCTCGCTGATGCCAGCACATTGCCGTTCGAGGCCGCGAGCTTCGATCTGGTGTTCAGCAACCTGATGCTGCAGTGGCTGGCGCCGCCCGATGCCGCGCTGGCCGAGATGCGGCGCGTGCTGAAACCGGGCGGCCTGCTGCTGCTGAGCAGTTTCGGGCCGGAGACGCTGCGCGAGTTGCGCGAGGCCTGGCAGGCGGGCGATGACGGCGTGCATGTGAACGAGTTCATCGACGTGCACGACCTGGGCAGCGCGCTGGCGCGTGCCGGCTTCGCCGAACCGGTGCTGGATGTGGATCGCCACATCCAGCACTACGCCGATACGCAGGGGTTGATGCGCGAGCTCAAGGCGCTGGGCGCACACAATGTGGATGCGCGGCGCCGCCGCGGGCTCACCGGCCGCCGCGCCTTCGAACGGATGAAGGCGGCGTATGAAATGCAGCGCGGGCCAGCCGGGTTGCCCGCGACGTGGCAACTGGTCTACGCCGTCGCCTGGGTGCATGAGCAGGCCGCGCCCATGCGTTCGGTCGCGGGTGAAACGCGCATCGATGTTGCGCAACTTCGTGCCAGCCTCGCGGGCCGCAGGCAGTGAGCGCATCCCTGCTGCATCCGGCGTTGCGACAGAGCCTGTTTCTCGCCGGCACGGATACCGGAGTAGGCAAGACCACCGTGGCGGTGGCGCTGTTGCAGAGGCTGGCGGAGTCCGGCCTGCGGGTGGCCGGCATGAAACCCGTGGCGGCGGGGGCCGCAATGACCTCCCATGGCTGGCGCAACGATGACGCACTGGACCTGCTCGCGGCTGGCAATGTGCAGCTGCCCTACGAATGGGTGAATCCCTGCTGCCTCCCCACTGGCACCTCCCCGCACCTGGCCGCCCGGGAAGCAGGAGTGCAGATCGAAATCGCGCCGATCCTGGCAGCTTTTGACTGTATCAAGACGCGATCTGACCTCATCATCGTCGAAGGCGCGGGAGGCTGGCTCGCCCCGATCGGGCCGGGTGGGCCGGAGGAAAGCCACACGATGCAGGATGTGGCCGTGGCGCTTGGGTTGCCGGTGGTCCTGGTCGTGGGAATGCGGCTGGGCTGCCTGAACCATGCCTTGCTCACCGCCGGCGCCATTGGCCGTTCGGGGCTGCCTTTCGCCGGCTGGATCGCGAACCCCATCGATCCAGGCTTCGCGGACGCCGAGGCTTATATCGACTCACTTCGCTCGCGACTCGCTGCACCGCTGCTGTGGCGAGCGTTGCCGGGTATACTGCCGGGTCAGTGAAGGCCCGGGTCTCAAGACGGGTACCTTCCGCATGGGACACAGCTTCATCAAGGGCCATCGATGTTTCGCAAATTCCTGAAATCGGGTGCCGCTGCGGCGCTCGTCGCTGCGCTAGCCGCGCCTGCGCATGCCGCCTGGACTGGTCTGAACATGCCGAAAGGCGTGACCACCCTGTCCGGGGAAATCTACTGGCTGCACATGGTGATCCTGCTTATCTGCGTGATCATCGGCGTCCTGGTGTTCGGCTGGATGATTTATTCGCTGGTGAAGTTCCGCAAATCGCAGGGCGCGGTGCCGGACACCAAGCTGGTCCACAGCACCAAAGCGGAAATCCTCTGGACCATCATCCCGGTGTTCATCCTGGTGGGCATGGCCGTGCCGGCCGCCAAGCGCCTGATCCAGATCGAGGACAGCAGCAAGTCCGAGCTCACCATCAAGGTCACCGCCTACCAGTGGAAATGGCAGTACGAATACCTGGATGACGGCGTCAGCTTCTTCTCCACGCTCTCGCGTGACAGCAACGCGGCGCGCCAGCTGGATTCCGGCGTCGATCCGGAATCCATCGAGCACTATCTGCTCGACGTGGACAATCGCATGGTGGTGCCGGTAGGCAAGAAGATCCGCCTGCTGCTGACTTCGCAGGATGTCATCCACGCCTGGTGGGTGCCGGACCTGGCGGTGAAGCGCGACGCGATCCCGGGCGTGTTCAACGAGATCTGGTTCCAGATCCGGCCGGACAAGACCGGTGTGTACCGTGGCCAGTGCGTGGAACTGTGCGGCCGCGACCATGGCTTCATGCCCATCGTGGTCGAAGCCAAGTCGCCCGAGGACTATGCCGCCTGGCTGGCCTCGAAGAAGCCCGCTCCCGCCGCCGCCGTAGCCGCGAACTGATTTCGAACCGACCGCATCCATCGAGTAAAGCCCATGGCCCATTCGACGCACGCCGAACACGCTGACCACGATCACGCCCACCACGGTCCCGCCAGGGGCTTCATCAAGCGCTGGGTGATGACCACGAACCACAAGGACATCGGCACGATGTACCTGGTGTTCGCCTGCCTGATGTTCTTCATCGGCGGCGGCATGGCGATGGTAATCCGCGCCGAGCTGTTCCAGCCCGGCCTGCAGCTGGTGGACCCGCAGTTCTTCAATTCCATGACCACCGCGCATGCGCTGTTCATGATCTTCGGCGGCGTGATGCCGGCGTGGGTGGGCCTCGCCAACTGGATGATTCCCATGCAGGTGGGCGCGCCGGACATGGCGCTGCCGCGCATGAACAACTTCAGCTTCTGGATCCTGCCGTTCGCCTTCCTGCTGCTGCTGTCCACCATGTTCGTGCCGGGCGGCTCGCCCGCTGGTGGCTGGACGCTGTACCCGCCGCTGACCGTGCAGGGCGGTGACTCGCTGCCCATGGCCATCTTCGCCATCCACATGATGGGCGTGTCCTCGATCATGGGCGCCATCAACGTGATCGTGACGCTGATGAACATGCGCGCGCCGGGCGTGACGCTGCTGCGCATGCCGCTGTTCTGCTGGACGTGGCTGATCACCGCCTACCTGCTGATCCTGGTGATGCCGGTGCTGGCGGGCGCGGTGACCATGCTGCTCACCGACCACTTCTTCGGCACCACCTTCTTCAGCGCCGCGGGCGGCGGCGACCCGGTGCTGTACCAGCACATCTTCTGGTTCTTCGGGCACCCGGAGGTATACATCCTGATCCTGCCGGCCTTCGGCATCGTGTCGGAGATCATCCCGACCTTCTCGCGCAAGCCGCTGTTCGGCTACGAGTCGATGGTGTACGCCACGGCCTCGATCGGCTTCCTGTCCTTCATCGTGTGGGCGCACCACATGTTCACGGTGGGCATGCCGCTGGCCGGCCAGCTGTTCTTCATGCTGACCACCATGCTGATCGCCGTGCCCACCGGCGTGAAGGTGTTCAACTGGTCCGCCACCATGTGGAAGGGTTCCATCACCTTCGAGCCGCCGATGCTGTTCGCGGTGTCCTTCCTGTTCCTGTTCACCATCGGCGGGTTCTCCGGCCTGATGCTGGCCATCGTGCCGGCCGACTTCCAGTACCACGACACCTACTTCGTGGTGGCGCACTTCCACTACGTGCTGGTGCCGGGCGCGATCTTCGCCATCATGGCCGGCGTGTACTACTGGCTGCCCAAGTGGACCGGCCACATGTACAACATGAAGCTGGCCACGACGCATTTCTGGCTGTCGACCATCTTCGTCAACGTGCTGTTCTTCCCGCAGCACTTCCTCGGCCTCGCCGGCATGCCGCGCCGCATCCCGGACTACAGCACGCAGTTCGCCGAATGGAACATGGTGTCCTCGATCGGCGGCTTCGGCTTCGGCCTGTCGCAGCTGTTGTTCCCACTGGCCATCTGGCAGTGCGTGAAGGGCGGCGCGAAAGCCACCGACCGTGTCTGGGAAGGCGCGCATGGCCTGGAATGGGAACTGCCCTCGCCGGCGCCGTACCACACCTGGGAATCCCCGCCCGCGCTCGAGGTGATCGAGCGCGGCGCGCCGGCTCATTGAGGATCGCGCCGTGGACCCGACCACCATGCAGGAACCGGAGCGCCGCCGGCGCATCCGCCGCAATGTGCTGCTGCTGACGGCGTTCGCGGTACTGGTCTACGTGGGTTTCATCGTCGTTTTCGTCAAGACGCATTCGTGAACGAAGCTCCGCACAAGCAGGGCGCGCATCGCAAGCTGGCGTTGAAGCTGACGCTGCTGGCGTTCGGCGCCTTTGCCTTCGGCTTTGCGCTGGTGCCGTTCTACAACGTGCTGTGCAGCCTCACCGGTGCAGGCGATCGCAGCGACCTGTCACGCGCCTCCGCCGCGCCGGCGCCCGCCATCGATACCTCGCGCGAGGTCACGGTGGAGTTCGTCGCCAACCTGCCCACCGTGGGCAACTGGGAGTTCAGGCCGCGCGTGCACAGCATGAAGGTGCAGCCGGGCCGCCTGTACGAGGCGAAATTCCTGGCCGGCAACCGCACCGGCCTCGCCACCTGGGGGCAGGCAGTGCCGGATGTCACCCCGTCGACGGCCACGCCGTACTTCCACAAGACCGAATGCTTCTGCTTCACGCCGCAGCAGTTCGCGGTGAACGAGTCGCGCGACATGCCGGTGCGGTTCTTCGTCGATCCGCAGCTGCCGAAGCACGTGGACCGCATCACCCTTTCCTACACGTTCTACGATACGAAGGCGCCGGCCCTGACGGCGCAGAATCCTTCCAGGTAAGCACATGAGCACACACGCCGACACGCACGACGCCAGCAAGTACTACGTTCCGCACAGCAGCGGCTGGCCCATCATGGGTTCCATCACGCTGTTCGTCCTGATGTGGGGCGCGGTCAGCGTGCTGAACGACTGGATGCCGGGCTGGGCGCTGGCGCCGGGGTTCATCCTGCTGATACTGCTGTTCTTCTTCTGGTTCCGCGAAGTGATCGACGAGAACCAGCGCGGCCTCTACAACCTGGAGGTCGACCGCTCCTTCCGCATGGGCATGATGTGGTTCATTACCTCGGAAGTGCTGTTCTTCGCCGTGTTCTTCGGCGCCTTGTTCTACGCGCGCAACCTGTCGATCCCGTGGCTGGGCGGCGAGGGCGTGAAGATCTTCAACAAGCTGCTGCTATGGCAGAACTACGATGCCGCGTGGCCCACCAACGGCCCGGGGGTGGTCGGCGGCAAGGCCGATGGCAGCTTCGAGACCATCCCGGCGTTCGGCCTGCCGGCTATCAACACCGCCATCCTGCTGACCTCGGGCGTCACGATCACCATCGCGCACCACGCGCTGCGCGCCGGCAAGCGCCAGATCCTGAACATCTTCCTCGGCCTGACCTGGGCGCTGGGTGCCTTCTTCGTGTACCTGCAGGCCACCGAGTACGCGCATGCCTACCACGAGCTGGGACTGAAGCTGTCCACCGGCATCTACGGCGCCACCTTCTTCATGCTCACCGGCTTCCACGGCCTGCACGTGACCATCGGCGCCATCATGCTGTTCGTGATCTGGTTGCGTTGCCTGAGGGGCCATTTCACGCCGCAGCGCCACTTCGCCTTCGAAGGCGTGGCCTGGTACTGGCACTTCGTGGACGTGGTCTGGCTGATCCTGTTCGTGTTCGTCTACTGGATCTGACCGGGCTCGACGGCGTGGGGATGGATGTAACCCATCTTCCACGCCAGCATCAGCAGCAGGAACAGGAACACCGACAGGCCGACACGCCAGGTCAGTGAGCGCAGCATGCGGCCCGATTCGTCGCCGCCGCGCCCGAAGCGGAACAGCGCCGATCCCAGCGTGCCGACGATGGCCAGCAACACGGCGATGACGAACAACCTGCCCAGGTCCATGTGGTGAGTATAAGGTGTCGTTGCGTTTCGCACCCCGGTGGTACTGGTTCCTGATCGTCCTCGCGGTCATGGTGCTGTTCGTGCGCCTCGGCTTCTGGCAGTGGCAGCGCGGCGAGTTCCATCGCGCGCAGCGCGAGGAGTTCACGCGTGGCGATGCGCCGGCAGTCGAAGCCACTGCGTCGAGCCTGGCACGATTGCCGCGTTACACGCGTGTACGCGTGGGCGGAACCTTCGATGCCACACGGCAGTTCCTGCTCGAGAACATCTCCCATGCCGGTGCACCCGGCTACGAGGTGCTCACCGTGCTGACGCTCGGTGATGGCAGCCACATGCTGGTGGACCGCGGCTGGCTGCCATTCTCGGGCTATCGCGACCGGCTGCCGGATGTGTCTTTCGATCCCGCCACCGCGCCGCCATTTCTCACCGGACGACTGTCGTTGCCGCCGGCGGCGGGCCTGGCTTCAGGCCGCGTTCCGCCATCGCATGATGGTTCGTGGCCGCGGGTGGCAAGCTTCCCCACCATCGAACAGCTGGCGGCGAGTTACCGCGTACCGCTCGCACCCGTATTGCTGCTTCTGGATGCCGATGCAGGTCCCGGCTATCTTCGCGACTGGCAGCCGCCGGGCATTCCGCCGGAACGCAATTTCTCCTACGCCATCCAGTGGTGGTCGTTCGCCGCGCTGGCACTGGCGCTGTTCGTGGGCCTCAACCTGAAGAGAAGGCATGTCTGATCCCATCGATACTGCGAAGTCACGCAGCCGCCGCATGCTGCTGGCGCTGGCGGCCCTGTTCTTCGTGCCCGTGGCGGCCTCGTTCGTCATGTACTACGGCTTCAACTGGCGGCCATCGGGCGGCACGAACCACGGCGAGTTGCTGCAGCCGATCCGGCAATTGCCCGACAGCGCCGCCTCGCTGCGCGGCAAGTGGACGCTGTTCTACGTGGGCGATGGCGCCTGCGCGCAGGAAGACTGCCGCCACGCACTGTGGCTGGCGCGCCAGACCCGCCTGGCGCTCAACAAGGACATGCTGCGCATGCACCGCGCGCTGTTCGCCACGCACGACTGCTGCGATCGCGACTACCTCGGCAAGGAGCACGAAGGCATGCAGGTATTCGACATCAGCGAACCCGCCGCGCGGGCGGCGCTGCTGAACCTGCTGCCTGCTGGCGATCACGCCAACGACCTGTTCATCGCCGACCCGCTCGGCAACATCGTGCTGCGTTTCGACGTGCGCACCGATCCGCGCGGCCTGATGGACGACCTGAAGAAGCTGCTGAAACTGTCGAGCATCGGATAAGCCATGTACCGCATCGTCACGCTGCGCCGCCTTGCCCTTGCCACCATGGTGCTGACGCTGTGCCTGGTGGTGCTCGGCGCCTACGTGCGATTGTCCGACGCCGGCCTCGGCTGCCCGGACTGGCCGGGCTGCTACGGGCACCTCACGCCGTCGGCCGCGGCCGCAGCCAACGTGGACCTGCATGAAGGCAAGGCCTGGCGCGAGATGATCCACCGCTACGTGGCCACGACGGTGGGCCTGCTATGCGTGGCGCTTGCCGTCCTCGCGCTGCTGTGGCGCCGCCAGCCGGGCGTGCCGCTGGCGTTGCCGCTGGTGCTCGTGCCGCTGGTGATCTTCCAGGGCCTGCTCGGCATGTGGACGGTCACGCTGCTGCTGAAACCACTGATCGTCACGCTGCACCTGTTGTTCGGCCTCGCCACGCTGTCGGTGTTGTGGTGGTTGTGGCTGTCGCTGCGGCGGATTTCCTCCAATCCCTGGTCCGGCACGCGCTCGGCGCAGGGTGGTGGCAGCACCGCCGCGCTGGTGCGTCCCGCGCCCGTGCAGCTGCGGCGGCTGGCGCTGATCGCGCTGCTGGCATTGGCGGTGCAGATACTGCTGGGTGGCTGGACCAGTTCCAACTACGCGGCCATCGCCTGCCCGGATTTCCCGAAATGCCAGGCGAGCTGGTGGCCCGACGCCGACTTCGGCGATGCGTTCGTGCCATGGCGCGGCCTCGGCGTGAACTACGAGGGCGGTGTGCTGGCACCGGCGGCGCGCATCGCCATCCATTTCACGCACCGTCTGGGCGCCATCGTCGCCACGCTGTTGCTGCTGTACGCGGCACTGCGCACGCTGCGGATGCGGCCCGAGGGCAACAGCCGCTATGCCGCGGCGGCAGTGCTGGCCGCGCTGCTGCTGCAGCTGGTGATCGGCATCTCGATGGTGGAGCGCGGCTTCCCGCTGTGGCTCGCCACCGCGCACAACGCCGGCGCCGCATTGCTGCTGCTGGCGACGCTGGCCTTGAACCGGGCGTTGCGGCGCGCCTAGCCGGGGCGTGGGGACGGCGCCTGGCAGCCGGCCGCCATACAACGACATCACGAAGTACTCCACCGGGCATGAGTCCGCAGACCACGTTTTTCGCATTCGGAAACCCTTCGGACACGAAACGCTTCACGCGATCGCGCTATCCTCTGCCGCTGGTTTTTTTGGGTCATCGTTCGAGTAATTGGGGGTTGAGGCATATGAGCAAGAAGAATCGCCCGGTCCTTTTAATGGCGCTGGTTCCAGCATTCCTGCTGGCGGGCGTATGCGCAGTCGTCCAGGCTGCCCAGCCGGCGAAGGGCACGCGCTGGTCTGATCCGGCCACCTGGCCGAACAGGAAGGTGCCGGCAGCTGGCGACAAGGTGGAGATCGCAACCGGCAAGGACGTCATCCTCGATGTCAGTCCGCCGGCACTGAGTGGCCTGACCATCAACGGCAAGCTCCGCTTCGCGGACGCGGACCTGGAACTGACCACCGAGTGGGTCATGATCCACGGCGAGCTGGCCATCGGCACCGAAGCCAGGCCCTTCACGCGCAAGGCCACCATCACCCTGACCAACAACGTCAAGGACGAAGAGCTCATGGGCATGGGCGACCGCGGCATCCTGCTGTCGGGCGGCACGCTCAACCTGCACGGCGACCGCAAGAACACCTGGACCAAGCTCGCGAGCACGGCCAACGCCGGCGCCACTTCGATCCAGGTCCTGAACGCCTCCGGCTGGCGGGTTGGCGACGAGATCGTTCTTGCTTCCACGGACTTCGATCCGCACCAGGCCGAGCGCCGCACCATCTCCGCCATCAGCGGCAACAACATCACGCTGGACAAGAAGCTCGACTACATGCACTTCGGCAAGATCACCTACGACATCGATGAACGCGGTGAAGTGGGCCTGTTGACGCGCAACATCAAGGTCCAGGCCTCCGCCGATGCGGAACAGACCTTCCTCGGCGGCCACATCATGGCGATGGTGACCAGCAAGATGTTCATCGAGGGCGTCGAGCTGAACCGCATGGGCCAGAACCTGCAGCTGGCCCGCTATCCCATCCACTGGCATCTGATCGGCGACGCCAAGGGCCAGTACATCCGGAACGCCGCGATCCACGACACCTACAACCGCTGCGTCACCGTGCACGGCACCAATGACCTGCGCATCGAGAACAATGTCACCTACAACTCGGTCGGCCACTGCTTCTTCCTCGAGGACGGCATCGAGCACGGCAACGAGTTCGTGCACAACCTGGGCATCCTGACCAAGTGCCACACCTCCAAGCCCTGCATCGGCACCAACCTCGCCGCTGCCGGAGAGACCCGGCCCGCGGGCGGCGTCAACCAGCAATCCAAGGAAGTGCTGATCCCCTCCGACAGCACGGTGTCGATGTTCTGGATCACCAACCCGGACAACAGCTACCGGGACAACGTGGCCGCGGGCGCGGAACAGATCGGCTTCTGGATGGCGTTTCCCGCCAACCCGACCGGCGCCTTCCAGGACACGGACATCAGCAAGTCCACCTTCCCGCGCCGCATGCAGATCCGTGAATTCAAGGGCAACATCGCGCACTCGAACTACGATGGCCTGATCCTCGATCGCGGGCCCAGCGCGACGGGCACGTTCAACGTCGGCGGCAACCCGCACATGGCCTATGCCAATCCCGCCGACGCGAACAGCACGCGCCAGGAATCCATCCTTTCGGATTTCACCGCCTACAAGAACCGCAATGAAGGCATCTGGGGCCGCGGCGAAATGCACGTCTTCAAGGGCATGAAGCTGGCCGACAACGCCATCGGCTACACGCATGCCTACCCCGGCATCCAGCCCGGCGGTGGCTCCTACACCTCGAAAGTCGTGGACTCGCTGTTCGTGGGCGAAACCGAGAACATCGGCAACCCCATGAACGATGCGGAGAAGGCCGCCGGCCGCAGCCTGCCGAAGCCCGAACTGCCGGATTTCCCGATCCGCGGCTTCGAGTACTACGACTACCTGCACGCGGTCGAGAACGTCACCTTCCAGAACTACGAGGACAATGCCACCCGCAAGGCGGGCGCGTTGTCCTACCTGCTGTACACCAGCTTCCCGACCAGCTCCGACAACTCCATCGAGAAGGTGAAGTTCATCAATGCCAAGCCGGCGCATTTCCCGGCGATCGAGCGCAAGTTCGGCAATGACAATGGCGCCAGCAACGGCTGGATGACCGCGGGGTTCAAGGACAAGGACGGCTCCATCAGCGGAGTGCCCGGTTCCTACGTGGTGAACAACATCGGCATCCTGAGCGCCATCGAAGCCTGCGAACTCAAGCCCACCTGGAACGCGGTGCTGTGCAAGGGCGATCTCGGCCGCATGAATGTAGGCGGCGGCGGTGGCGGATTCGGTGGCGGTGGCTTCGGCGGCGGTCGGGGCGCAGGTCCCGGCGGTGCCCGCGGTGCCGGCCCCGGCGCGGCGGGTCCTCCTGGCGCCGCGGGTCCCGGTGCACCTGCCGGTGCCGGCGGACCGCCTGTTGCCCGCGCTGGCGGTGCGGGTCCGGGCGGATTTGGCGCTCCTGGTGCGGCAGGTCCCGGCGGCCCCGCGCCTGGTGCAGCGCCTGGTCCTGGTCCTGGTCGTGGTGCCGGCGGTCCCGGTGCCGGTGCGCCTGGCGCAGGGGGTGCCCGAGCCGGTGCCGCCGCGGCGCCTCCCCAGCCGCCAGTCGTCCTGAGCCGCAATGGCAAGGAGTTCACCGTTGCCGGAGAAACCAATGTGGTTGCCGGTACCGAGATCAAGGTGACCACCGAGCGGCCGACGCTGCCCATCAGCGTGAGCCAGCTGGACGCCGGTTCCTGGGTCATCTTCCAGCTGCCGGGTTTCACTACCGCGGCTTCGGGCACGCAGCAGAACAGCCTGGATGCATTGCGCAAGGCCAGTGACTCCTCCTGGTTCAAGGACAAGGACGCGCTCTGGGTGAAGCTTGTCTCGCCTGGTCCCGTTGCTGGCGCCAGGGGCGGCATTGGTACGCCAGCTGGCGGCGGAAGCAACATCACTGTCAGCCGCTAAGCGACAAGCTCGTTGCATGCAACGAGAGCCCCCGGCCCAAAGCCGGGGGCTTTTTCATTTGCGGAGCATCGTGTCACGCACGATCGCGCTATCCTCTGCCGCACGAGAATTCCGGGGTTTTCCAATATCTTCTGGGGGTCGATGCCATGCGAAAGTCATCCCGCACCTTGGTTCTGTTGCCGGTGCTTTCAGGTTTCCTGGTCGCCGGTGTGTTCGCGGTCGTGCACGCAGCGCAACCGGCGAAGGCGACGCGCTGGTCCGATGCAGCCACGTGGCCGAACAGGAAGGTGCCGGCCGCAGGCGAGAAGGTGGAGATCCCGGGCGGCAAGGAAGTGGTCCTCGACGTGAGCCCGCCGGCGCTGGGCGGCATCACCATCAACGGCAAGCTCACCTTCGCGGACAACGCCGACGTGGAGCTCACCACCGAGTGGATCATGATCCACGGCGAACTGGCCATCGGCACCGAGGCCAGGCCGCATACGCGCAAGGCCACCATCACGCTCACCGACAACGTCAAGGATGAGGAGATGATGGGCATGGGCGACCGCGGCATCATGCTGTCGGGCGGCACGC